>JAESFG010000020.1_pt1 | contig 666719 bp, 646 predicted proteins | sample 9269371 | NCBI WGS metagenome assembly JAESFG01 (sample SAMN14506227, study PRJNA617093) | algae metagenome | isolation source: Aetokthonos hydrillicola CCALA 1050 (B3-Florida) and co-occurring... | place: USA: South Carolina | collected 2013-01-01
CGTTGTGGCAGTATTTTGAGTCCTTCGGCCATTTGTTGGCGAGGATGAACTCGTAGAAGATGCAGGTCGCCATGAGGATGGTCTTGCCGGTGCCCATGGTCAGCGCGAAGATGTAGTTCGGGTAGGCGCGGCGGTTCCGCTTCATCGCCTCGAACACGACCTTATACTGCTCGCGCGTGACATTCTCGAACAGCGAGACCTGACCCTGGCTGTTGGAGATGCCGCCTTCGGCGCGCTGGGCAAACTTGCCCGCGCGGTCGAACCAGTCCTTGAAAATCTCCTCGACCCGGCCGTTGTCCAGGAACTCCTTCAGGAACACGTAGACCTCAAGTGCCTCGAACTGCGGAGTGCGCAGGAAGGCCTTGGGGTTGTGATCCGGGTCATTGAAGTCGAGGAACTTCTTGGTCAGGTCGCGATATTCACGGCGGATCGCCGCCCGGTTCTGCCGGTAGAAAGTCCACAAGAACTTGAAGAACGCGAACTCGCCGAGGACCGCTTCCTGACCTTTGGCCTTGGGTGCCTTAGCCATCGATATTGCCTTCCCAGCTTTCGGAGAGCAGGTCGGTGATCTTTACCCGGATCGTACCGGCATCGGCCGGAACCTTGTAGCGGCCGGTGACCAACTCGTCCTTGCCAGGGACATCAACCACGGTGGGTTGCAGCACTGCGCCGTCGTAGTTCCAATCGACCATGACGCTGTCCACCAACTCGCGCCATTCACCGACTTGCTCCTGCTGCAACGACAGCTTTTGCAGGAGATTCATCGGGTAGAAGTTCTCGATCACGAGTTCGCCGTCACGGATCGCCAGCTTGGCTTCCGCATCGCGCTTGAACTCAAGCTGCGACTTATCGCGCAGGATATCCACGACTTCGACGTCGATCTTGAACGGCTTGGCTTGAAGTTCGAGTTCGGCCTTCAGATCGGGCTCGTGCCCCATGCAGACGAGCAAGATTTTCTCGACCGGCTGCCTAGGGTTTTCGTCTTGGCGGCGCTGGAAGACCTTTTGGTCGAAGCCTGCGGCGAGCTCAGCAAGGTCCGCCTTGGTCGCGATGCGATTAACCGGCATGATCTTGACCATGCGACCGTCTTTCTCACCGTCATATAGCCCTCGATGCGAGAAGGTTTGGACCTCTAAAGCCTCCGCAATCAGCGATGCAGCTTCGACGGGATTTCGGAATACATCATAGTTGTTGACATTGAACACCTCGAAGCCCGCTCCCTCATCTGCGTGGCTGACAAGTCTCTTGCAGGTGGTCTGGATGGCCCCGAGGTTGATGTCCGCGCCGATAAAACGTCGGCCAAGTCGCTGCGCCGCCAACGCCGTGGTTCCGGAGCCAAGGAAAAAATCCAAAACGATGCTGTCTGGATTAGACGATGCCTTGATGATGCGCTCCAGAAGAGCCAGAGGCTTTTGCGTCGGGTACCCCACGATCTCACCGGAAGGTCCGTAAAGACCCTTGATGTCCGACCAGATGTCCAGCGGAATTCCTTCGCCCTCAGCTAAGAAGCAATCGAGCCAAACGTCGGAGGGGATTTTTCCAGCCTCATTTGGCGTCCAAGTGTACCCGTCTTTAAATCCCGGACGCTTCTTTGCGTTATTTTCGAAACTGTAAGTTTGAGGTTTGATATTTTCAGTCTTGTAAGCCACCCGCACATCATCCGCATTGAATATACGCTGGGACTCTTTGCTCGACTTGGTATAGTAGAATATGGACTGATGCTTTCGAGAGAACCGAATGCCAGAAGTCCCACCCCCCTCAGCAAGCCAGATTATCTCATTGGAAAAGGAGGACTTTCCAAATACCTCATCCATAAGGCAGCGGAGGTGATGACTCTTATGCCAATCGCAATGAAGATATATGCTGCCATGCGGAGATAGCAGTTCCTTCGCAATTATTAGACGCTCAAATATGAATTGAAGATAATCGTCATTATTCCAAATATCCGTATACTGCTTCTCTTCGAAGTTCGTGTAATCAGATTCAACATCTTTTCCCTTGAGGGCGATTTTCTTCTTGTAATCAGCCTTGCTGTCAAAGGGCGGGTCGATGTAGATCAGATCGATGCCTCCGCGAAAATCCTTGAGTAGATGGCTCATGACCTGGAGGTTATCCCCCCAGTAAATCTTGTTCCGCCAGCCATCGACCTCCGGCCCATGCACTTCCCTGAGTTGGGCGGGGTAAAAATGGGTCGAGGTGAACGGGCGCTTCCCACGCCAGTTGAGCATAGGATAGCCCTTGATCGGCTCGAACTTGTATTCCTCGACCCGGCCCTCCTGTTGCTCGTTGCCGAGGTCGAGCCTGTCTTGTCCGTCACTCACTCGTCGTTACCCTTCTAGAAACTTCCAGTTTTTCGTGTCGCAATAGTACCGCATATCGCAGTCCTCGCACTTCTTACCCGGCCGCGATTTCATCCGGTAATCGCGCCCCTCGATCCGGCCGACAATCCTGTCGAAATCGGCCATTGTGCGATCTATCGCTTTGCTGTCTTTGTCCCAACTAATGAACGGATTTCCGCTCTCTTCGCCTGTGTAGTAGAGGTGCGTCCTGCTTACCCGGTGGCCGGTTCTCTCCTCCACCAGATGGGCGTAGACCTCAAGCTGTTTGCGGTACTGCTGGAGACGTTCCCGATCCCGAACCAGGTCGGGCTTCTTTTCCGCCTTGAAGTCAATCAATTCGACTGTGTCGCCTTCACCCCGGATCAGGTCCACTGACCCGCTGAGGATATAGGTGTCCTTCACCATCGAGATATCGACCTCGGCCTCCCTCAGCCGGTCGAAATGTCGGCGTTCGCGCTGCACATACCGTTGCACATGGCGCAGCGCTGCCCCCTTCGCGAGGGCGTTCAGGTACTGCCGCTCCCGGCGCGAGAGGTAGTGATAGTTCGTCTCGAACCATTCCTCGACCTGGCGCGTCGTGACCATCTCCGGCTCGCCCCGCAACACGGCCTTGTGCACGTCCTCGATGGTCTGGTGCACGAGCGTACCGAAAAGCTGCGCGCTGGCCCGCACGGGCGTAAACTCAAGCTCGCGGAAGAACCGGTACTGCTCGGCACAGGTCTCAAACAGAGCGATGTGTGAGGTGAAGCTGTACTGCCGCTTGAGGTTGATCTCCTTCACCTGATCGAAATCGATCCGCTCAGGATGGAACGATGGGTCACGCCAGTTTGGCAGGCTTTCCCAGACTTCCTCGAAGTACTTCGACGGCGACCGGCCGCGTCCTTCCTTCACCTGCGTCGCCAGCACGAGAAGGTTCTGGGCGCGCGAGAAGGCGGTGTAGAACAAGCGCCGGAAATCGTAGTTCTTGGTTCGGTCGAGCGGCTCGAACGGCGGCTTGGCCAGATAGGCCTCCATCGCCACATCGATCTCGGTCCACTGCTTACGGGGCACCGCCTCCAGCGATCCGCACACCACTACGGGAAATTCTAGGCCCTTGGATTGGTGGATGGTCAGGAACGACACACACCCACTGGGGGCATACTCGCTGTCGTCCTCGTACTCAGTGATCCCGCCGTCATAAAGGAACCGCAGGAATTGGTTGAACAGGTTCAACAGGTCGCGCTCGATGTACTCGGGGTTCACGACGGTGATGTGATGGAGGTATTCGAACTTAGTCAGGAGTTGCGACAGCAGCGCCAAATTCCGCGAAGCACGTCCTTTATCGACCCCGGCCATCGCCTCTTCGCTGAGGAAACGGCTGAACAACGGAAATTGCAGCAACTGGTAAAACAGCCCGGTAAGGCCATAGTCGGCCGGGACAGGCATCGCGAGATGACGCTTTGCCAGCGGGCGAACGAATGCCAGCAGGCTGGCGTTTTCCGGCTTCCTCAGTTCCTCCGCAAAGGCACGGAAGCAATCCTGGTCGTAATACTCCCAAATCGCCAATTCCATGCCTTCACGGGTCTGGCGGATGCTGGGGTACTGCGGGAACAAGAAGATCAGTGCGCCGATGATCAGGCGCACCTCCTCGCGTTCGAAGAAGAGGTTGGAGCGTGGCGAATAGACAGGGATGCCCTGCTTTTCGAGGTGATGGGCGAGAGCCAGAACCTTTTCGCTCTTCACCGAGCGGAACAGGAAGGCGACCTGATTCCAGTCCGTCAGTCCATTGTCACGCAATCGGTGGAGGAAGGCAGTAACTTCCTCGTGGAAGTCGCCGTGGTCGCTTTGCGATAGGCGCAGCACGGACGGCGTGTTGGGGAAACTTGCGTCGCGGGGGACGATGGTCTTATCGTAGCGGAAGAGCTTCCCTCCTTCGCCCCAATCCTCATCCGCGATCCAGCGGTTGTAGAAGCTGATGATTTCCGGGGTGGAACGGTAGTTGACCGTCAACCGTTCCTGCTTGCACTGACCCTCCGGAAAGTTCTCGGGATATTCCAGGATGTTTCGGATTGTCGCGCCGCGAAACCGGTAGAGCCCCTGATCGTCGTCGCCCACGACGCACAGGTTCTTTTGGTCTCCCGCCAGAAGGAACAGCAGGCGCTCCTGAATCGTATTGGTGTCCTGATACTCGTCAACCATGATGTGGGTAAGGTGCTGCCGGAGTTCCGCCAGCACTGAGGGGTTATCTTCCAAAAGGCGCAAGGCCTCAAACTGGATGCCGGCGAAATCCAAGCTATTCTGCTCGAACAGCATTTCCCGATAGAGCGCGGCTGCATTCCCCAGCGCGGTGACCGCCGGGTCGTCACCCGCTTTCAGTGCCTCGATATCCAGAGCCTCTTCGGAGACCTTGTTGAGCCACTTCATCAGTTGGGTCGCGCGGCCCCACCGGCCTTGTGTTTCTTCACCGATGACGAGTTCGATGTCGTCGATCTCGGCGAAGCGGTTCAACCGCTGGAAGAGAAAATACTGTTGATCGAACTGATCAATGAGCGCGAAATTGCGCTGCAACCGCGTGAACTCGCGATGGTCCTTCAGCAGACGCAAGCAGATCGAATGGAATGTGCCGAGGTACATCTCGTTGAGGTTGAACGAGATGCCCAGTTCAAGCAGCCGATTTGAAACTCGGGTAGTTAGCTCTCGGGCGGCCTTGTCCGTGAAGGTCACAACCAGCAGAGCTTCGGGCTTTGCGCCATGAGATCGGATGAGGTTGACGATCCGCTCAACCAGCGTGAATGTCTTGCCAGAGCCTGGCCCTGCGATAATCAGCAAGGGTCCCTCGGTCGCCTCTATGGCGGCCTGTTGATTCAGATTGGCGTACCTCATTTAGGCAATTTAGGGACTTAGCCTCCGTCCGGCGAGACGGCCCGTTGGCAATCATTGGGGAAAAGTCTGCCTGACTTACAACGATCAATAGATGGCCCGTTTCCCTCTACTCTAAACATGAAAACGTGTCGCGGCGCCGCAGCCTAGTTCTGCGAATTGCCGAAGAGCGCAAGTTTCCTGCTAGTCTACACCATGGCGTGCCAATGTGCCGGACCCCTGCGGGCCCGGCACACGCCACCTCTCAGCCCTATCGGGCTTTTTGTGGGCTCAGAGCGGGTTCGCCGCCTTTCCCACCGCCACGCTCGATCCGCCCCACAGTGCGGCGTCTCCCGCGGTCCCCGCGCTTATCGGGTCCGGGTCCCCATCATGCCGCCTGCTGCAGGTCGGTTATCTTCTGAAATTCTGCGAGCAGCTGCGGATGGTGCTGGGCCAGATACCGCACAATCGGCGCACTTCTCAGCAGACTGCCTAAGTAACCGGTGGCCAGAACGAGATCGAGGTGATCAGCGCCATAGCTCTGCTCGATCAGCTTGAAATCACGATCGAGTTGCGCGGTCTCTCGGCTCATCAATTCAATTTGCGCCTCCGTCAGCCCCCGCACCACCTTGCGCTTCTGCTCAACCAAGTCCTCTTCCGCTGTCGCCGCGACAATCGATTTAACGTAACCGGTCGAGTAGCGGTTCATTGCGACCATCATTTCGGCTGCGGCAATCTGACGCATCGGCTTCATCCGGCGCAACTCGGTGAAGGCATTTAGCGGCACATGCTTATCCCGGAGTAGGTCTACGGCTTCCGGGCAGATACCCGTGAGCAGGTTTCTCTTGGCGCGGATATTGCCGATATTAACATTCAGCGCCCGGGCTAGACGCTCTTCGGAAACGCCTTTCTTGACCGCGTTAAGGATCATCCGGTGCTCCTGAATGATCGCTATCCGGCTGACACGCCGGTTGTATGTAAAGGCCTCATCTTCGAGCGCGATCAGGCACACGACCTCAGTTTCGCCCTGTTCGAGCAAGATCGCGAGCCGCAGGTGTCCTTCGAGCAGGTGATACCGTGCTGGACCATTGCGATCGCGAAACACGACAGGAGGTTCAATAATGCCAACCTCCGCAATCGAGGCTGCGATTTGCCTGTACTTTACGGACTGGCGGACCGATGGCGGAACCTCCCGCAAAGGTATAATCTCGCTTATCGGGATGCGCAGGGTCGTGTGCTCGAAGCCTGCGGGCAATGATTTGGGCTTCTTGAGGCTCATGCTGGCAACCGCGAGGTTGGACGGAGACGCTCGGCTAGGCGCACCGGCATCGTTGCGAGACCCTCGTCCTCCATCAAGGCCAAAAAGCTCTCATCTGCTGATAAGCGCCGCATCGCTTCCGTGATGAGCATCAGCCTGCTCTGTGTCGCCTCAGCACGAGCAATCAGCGCGCGCTTACGTTCGGTTTCCTCCTGGTACGCCTTAACCAGAGTATCGGCGGAGACCCGCTCGCGCGGCCGAGACTGCTTGCTTCCTAACCCCTTACCGCGGTGACGGCGAGTCTCGATCAGCTTACGCGCCGCCAAGAGCTTTCGGCCTTTAAGTTGGCCGGTTTCGTAAGCTCTCGATAGCGCTGCCTGCACATCGTGATCTTCTGCCTCAGCGATCTCGACCGCGACACTTACTGGAATAATCCCGCTCTCAACTGAACGCAGCAGCCGCTGCTCGCCCTTCTCGATCAGGCGAGCCACTCCGTTTACATATTCGAGCGACAGCCCCGTTTTGCGCGCGATGTCGGGATTGGAATAGCCTCTTTCCTGCATCCCCCTGATGTCCTGCAGAAGGTCGATCGCCCGATGCTGGCGGCGCGCGCAATTCTCGACGAGGCTCGCGATGAGACAGTCTTCAGGGTCAGCCGAGACAACCAGAGCCGGGACTTCGGATTGACCGAGAGCCTTAAACGCCTCCAACCGCCCTTGGCCGCATACGAGATCATAAAAGGGACCTTCCGCCTCAACACGCCGGGTAACCGTGATCGGCTTCTTGAGCCCGATCTTGGCGATGTTGTCCACGATTTCGCGGAACGACTTTTTGTTGCGCACGCGCGGGTTGACGATGTTGACCCGGTCGATCGGGATCATTTCGATCCGCTGGGCAGGCTTTGCACCGGTCATGCTGCTGCCCTCAGCGGAGCACGGGCCGTCAGCCGGTAGAATAACTCGAGCGTGTCGAAACGATAAGCGTCGAGCGAAAGGCCATTAAAGTCTGCAAGGCGCAGGGCCGCCTCACGCATATCGAGAGCAGGGAGAAGATAGTAGTCCTTCGCGGTCTCGTTGTCCGTGTCCATTCGGACGGCCAGTGTGATGTCGGGCCGCAGCTTCTCATCGAGCCGCAGTTTCCAGCGGTTGCCACCAGCCGCCGTTTGGAAACATCGCGCAATGGTGATCGAGACGGAGAACTCGCCATTGATCCGCAGCAGTTCGGTCTCTGGCTCACGAACGACGGTGCCCCCTGCTTCCTCAATACCGTCGATGATGCCTGCCAGAATTTGGGGGTGCATAGCCCGCAGTCGGCGGTTCGTATCAAGATAGCGATAATCGTGGTCTGGAGCGAAGCCCACCAGCGTGTAGGCCCGAAGCAGACTGCCGAAGCGCGACCGGAATGCACTGCTCGACGGGCAATCTTCCGCTTCATCGATGATCAGGCCGGATAAGAAGCCGCGCCGCGCGAAGATTTGCGACAACGCTTCCAGCATTTGGTCGTCGGAAAGCTTTTCCGATCGCTTTGCGATGATTGCCTGTGCTGCATCGAACATGAGCACGGGAATTATGGCATCAAATACGCCGTTCGCACGCACCCAGTCCTCGGGCGCATTGTCGACGTGTTCGCCCTTCAGCTTGCAGGAGGTACGCGCCCAGACATTGTTGCCAATGTACTTCTCGTTGATCAGCAATTGGTGGACGGTTCCGCGCGTCCATTCCCGGCCAAGATCCGTGCGAACACCTCGGGCATTGAGGTCATGGGCGATTTCCTTTTCACCCTCGCCATCATCGACAAAGCGCCGATAGACTTCGCGGACGATGGCGATTTCCTCGTCCGGTCCCCGCACCAGAATGACGCGATCGGTTGCGATGCTTTTGTGCTCGCCGCGGCCCAGCAGACCTTTTGCCACACCCTGCTGATCGACCAATTGCCGGCGCAATCCATAACCGGCCGGGCCGCCCTGCCGGTAGCCGAGCCGGATCAGATTGGCCTGGCCCGCGAACACCTTGACGGAGAGTTCGCGGCTATACTCTCCAGCCATCGCTCTTTTGACGGTTTTGATGATCGATGACCCGATGCTCCCGTCATTCTCCCACTGCTCGCCGCAGTAGAGAACCCGGACGCCTTTGCTCCGACAGCGTAATTCATAGCTTGCCGCTTCGTCGGGATCCTGAAACCGGCCCCAGCGGCTGACATCGTAGACAAGCAGAACCTTGAAGTCGGCGCGGCCGCTTTCGATGTCTTCGAGAAGAGCTTGAAGCGCCGGCCGTCCCTTGATGTTCAGCCCGCTCTTGCCCTCGTCCGCATAGGTCTTGACGATCTCAAGCCCACGCTTTTCCGCATAGATGGCGATGGTCGCAGCCTGATTATCGGTCGAGTACTGCTGATGCTCGGTCGACATGCGGACGTACTGCGCCGCCCGGATCATCGAGGGCGGCTTGGGCTCATCATCATTGTCGTCCGTCCATCGAATGACCATGCGATACCTCGAGCGCGGAATGCGAAATGCGCTTCGGTCCTCTGCGCTACACGAGAAAGCAGGGAAAAATGGTTCCTATTAGCGGAAGCAAACTTCGCGGAACGCCGAGCGGACTTTCCGACGAAGCTCTTGCAAGTATGATTGGCGTGGCGCTGAAAACGGATCTTGGAGGCACGCGCCAAGCAACCAAGACTGTGATGCGCTGGGCACAGGTCAGTGATCACACCGCTCGATCTTGGCTGAACGGCCGCACCAGCCCCAGCAGCCTGCACCTGCTTGAGCTAGCCACGCAGTCCCATACCGTCATGACGGTGATATTGAATGCGACTGGCTACCGCGGGCTGGAGCTCGCGCATGACTTAGCCGCTGTCGAGCATTCGCTCGAGATTGCACTATCAAAGGTCAGGGCCCTTCGAGGAACCTGATTAGGCCCAAGCCCTCTATGAACCTCTGCATGTGGCGAGCGGGAACAAAAAGCTTTGTCGCGGGGGGGGGCAAATGCAGCCTTTCAGAGTGCTTCAAGAGTGATTTGCCAGAAGTTTTGGTTCCCTGTTTCGGACTCGAAGGGGCACCATCTCTCCGGCCGCGATCTTCGCCGACAGTTCGAATACCCTTCGAAATCTGCCGGTATTCGGGATCACTTCCCGTCGCTGTCGGGGGTGGTCGAAGGGACCCCGTGCCCCGGATTGCCGGCGAGCCTCGTCGTCACCCTGTCCCGGCCACAGCGTTTGATCCGCGCCGGCCTGCCGCTCCGTCCGATTTCGTCGAAGCGGCGCTGCAATTCGCGTTTTGATCGCCTATGTCGGCAAAGCATCGAGGAACCGTCGCCATGATCGAACGCATCATCACCAAGCGCACGCATGATCTGGGCGGAGGGTTCCAGGTGGGCCGCGTGCTCCCGTTCCACGCGCGGCGGATGGTCGGCCCCTACATCTTCTTCGACCACATGGGCCCGACCGAGCTGGCACCGGGCATCCCCAAGTCGCTCGACGTGCGCCCGCATCCGCATATCGGGCTCGCCACGGTAACTTACCTGTTCGACGGCGCGCTGACCCACCGCGACAGCCTCGGCTACCACCAGGAAATCCGCCCGGGCGAGGTCAACTGGATGATCGCGGGCAGCGGCATCACCCATTCGGAACGGTTCGAGGAGGCGCGCGCGCACGGGGCGCGGATGCACGGGATTCAGGCCTGGGTCGCATTGCCCGAAGCGACCGAGGAGGCCGACCCCGCTTTCTCGCACCATGCCGACGAGGCCCTGCCACGCTGGGACGAGCCAGGGTTGACCGGCCGCCTGATCGCCGGCGAGCTCGAAGGGATGCGGGCCGGCACTCCGGTGCACTCGCCGCAGTTCTACGCCCATTGGCTGATGCTCGCAGGCACACGCAGGCTGCTGCCCGCCGAATACACCGAGCGTGCGGTCTATATCGCGGCCGGCAGTGCCGAGATCGCGGGGCAGGTGGTCGAGGCCGGGACGATGGCGGTGCTCGAGCCCGGCAGTGACGTTCCGGTGGCGGCGCTCACCGATGCCACCGTGATGGTGCTCGGCGGGGAGCCCATCGGCGAGCGGTTCATGTTCTGGAACTTCGTCTCGTCGCGCAAGGAGCGGCTGGAGCAGGCGGCCGAGGACTGGAAGGCGGGGCGCATGAAGCTCCCCGACGGAGACGACGCCGAGTTCACCCCGCTCCCCGAGTTCAAGGGCGCCTGACGCGGTGGGCGCGATCGCGATCCGCCGCGAGGACCACGGCCGCAAGGGCCGCTACATCGCCGCCGTCGAGGGCCGCGAGGGCGAGGCCTTCATCGCCTTCACGCATCGCGAAGAGGGGGTGATCAGCGCCGATCACACGATCGCGCCCGACAGCCTCAAGGGCACGGGCGCCGCTTTCGCGCTGGTCGAGCACCTGGTCGAAGATGCCCGGGCCAAGGGCTTCAAGGTGATCCCGATCTGTCCCTATGTCCGCGCGCAGTATCGCAAGCACCCCGAATGGGCCGACGCCTTCACCGTGCCCCCGGAATGGGAACCGGTCTCCGACGGATGAAGCCAGGTGAGCCGGCGCCGCGAGGGGAGTTGGGGCGGGCCCGGGGGGCTGAATTGCAGCGCTTGCGCCGCGCGCACCTTCGCTGCTGCGAATTGGCCACAATCACCGGTTACGACTCGCCGTTGCGGCTCATGCATTGGGGGAATGATGAACCAAACCAAAACCATCCTGCTCGTCGCCGCTTTGCTGGCCACCGCCGCGTGCTCGGCCTCGGCCCCGCCGCCGCCGCCGCCGCCGCAGGTCGCCGTGGCGGAGCCGCTCCAGCGCAACATCACCGATTGGGACGACTATGTCGGGCGCTTCGAGGCGGTCGAGGATGTCGAGATCATCCCGCGCGTCTCGGGCAATGTCACGCGCATCGCCTTTCGCGAAGGGCTGGCGGTGGCGAAGGGGGCGCTGCTCTACGAGATCGACCCGCGCCCCTTCCGCGCGGCGGCGGCACAGGCCGAGGCCGAGGTCGCGCGCGCCCGCGCCAACGCGGCCGTGGCGCGCACCGAGCTTGCCCGCGCCGCCGAGCTCCTGCCGATCGAAGCGATCAGCCGCGAGGTCTACGAGCAGAAGGAGGCGGCCGCCAAGGCCGCGCAGGCGGCGCTCGGCGCGGCCCGCGCCAATGCCGAGGCGCGCCGGCTCGACCTCTCCTTCACTCAGGTGCGCGCGCCCGTGGCGGGCCGCGTGTCCGACCGGCGCGCCGCGCTCGGGGACTACGTGATTGCCGGACAGACCGTGCTGACCAGGGTGGTCTCGGTCGATCCGATCTGGTTCACCTTCGACGGGGCGGAAAGCTTCTACCTCAAGTATATCCGTCAGGACGCGAGCGGTGAACGCCAGTCTTCGCGCTATGCCCCCAACCCTGTCGAGATCCAGCTCGCCGATGAGGAGGGCTATCGCTGGCGCGGGCGCATGGTGTTCGTCGATAATGCAATCGATCCGCGTTCGGGCACGATCAAGGCCCGCGCCGAAGTCAGCAACCCGGACGGTTTCCTCGTCCCGGGCTTGTTCGGCCGCGCGCGGCTGCTCGGTTCGGGCGCCTACAAGGGCCTGTTGGTGCCCGACGAGGCGGTGATCACCGACCAGACCCGGCGCGCCGTGTTCGTGCTCGGCAAGGACAACAAGGTCGAAATGCGCGGGGTCGAGCTGGGTCCGATGGTCGAAGGGCTGCGGGTGATCAAGACCGGGATCAAGCCGGGTGACAAGGTGGTGCTCGATGGGCTCGCCCGGCTCCAGCCCGGCGCGGTGGTCAAGCCCACGGTAAAGCCGATCAAGCCGCGCGCCGCCAATGCCGCGCCCGTGGCGCTGCCCGTCACCGCGCCGCCGGCGGCCGAAGCCAAGACGCAATAGGGGGCCGCGCGGTGAACTTCCCCCACTTCTTCATCAACCGCCCGATCTTCGCCGCGGTGCTCTCGATCCTGGTCGTGATCGTCGGTGTGATCGCCTACCCGGTGCTGCCGGTGGCGCAATATCCCGAGATCGCCCCGCCCACCGTGGTGGTTTCGGCCAGTTTCCCTGGCGCTTCGGCCGAAACGCTGGCGGAGACGGTCGCCGCACCGCTGGAGGAGCAGATCAACGGGGTGGAGAACATGCTCTACATGTCCTCCTCCTCGACGGGCGACGGCAACGTCGCGATCACCGTCACCTTTGCACAAGGGACCGATGTCGATCAGGCGCAGGTGCTGGTGCAGAACCGTGTCTCGACCGCCGAACCGCGCCTGCCCGAGGAGGTGCGGCGCCTGGGCGTGACGGTGCGCAAGAACTCGCCCGATCTCTTGATGGTGGCGACGCTGATCTCGCCCGATGGCCGCTATGACCAGCAATACCTGTCGAACTACGCGACCCTGCAACTGGTCGATCGGCTGAGCCGGGTCGAGGGGATCGGCAGCGTGCGGATCTTTGGCGGGCGCGACTATTCGATGCGGGTGTGGATCGACCCCGACCGCGCAACCACGCTCAACCTCGATGCGGCCGAGATCGTCGCCGCGGTGCGCGCGCAGAACGTGCAGGTCGCCGCAGGCGCGATCGGCCAGCCGCCCTACAACACCGGCGGGACGGCCTTTCAGCTCAACATCCAGACGCAGGGCCGGCTGGTAACGCCCGAGCAGTTCGGGGAGATCATCGTCAAGCGGTTCGATGACGGGCGCCTGATCCGCCTGCACGATGTCGCGCGGCTGGAGCTGGGTGCGCAGGACTATTCGATCAACGCCTTTCTCTCGGGCAAGCCGACCGTCGCGATCGCGATTTCGCAGCTGCCCGGATCGAACGCCATCGCCACCGCCGAAGCGGTGCGCGCCGAGCTCGACAGCGCGAAGGAGGACTTCCCCCCGGGGCTCGACTACACCATCCCCTATGCGCCGACCGCGTATATCGAGGCGTCGATCGCGGCGGTCGAGGACACGCTGTTCGAGGCCATCGTGCTGGTCGCCTTGGTGGTGCTGGTGTTCCTCCAGAGCTGGCGCGCGGCGCTCATCCCGATCATCGCGATTCCCGTCTCGCTGATCGGCTCCTTCGCCTTTCTCGCTGCCTTCGGCTTCAGTCTCAACAACCTCTCGCTGTTCGGGCTGGTGCTCGCGATCGGGATCGTGGTCGACGATGCGATCGTGGTGGTCGAGAATGTCGAACGGGTGATGGAGGAGGAGGGCCTGCCGCCGCGCGAGGCGGCCCACAAGACGATGGACGAGGTCTCGGGCGCGCTGATCGCGATCGCGCTGGTGCTGATCGGGGTGTTCCTGCCGACCAGCTTCATCCCCGGCATTTCGGGCCAGTTCTACCGCCAGTTCGCGCTGACGATCATGAGCGCGACCGCGATTTCGGCGTTCGTTTCGCTGACCCTCTCGCCCGCGCTCGCCGCGCTGCTGCTCAAGCCCAAGGCGCACCATGATAGCCCCCCTGCCCCCGGATGGCGCGGTTGGGGGACCCGGTTCGCGCGCGGATTCAACCGTGCGTTCAATCGGCTCTCGGACCGCTATGGCCGGTTCACCGGGCGCGCGCTGCGGACCCTCGGGATCATCGGGGTGGTCTATGCCGCGCTGATCGGGCTCACCATGTGGCGCTTTGCCGACACGCCCTCGGGCTTCATCCCGGCGCAGGATCAGGGCTATCTCATCACCGTGCTCCAGCTGCCGCCGGGCACCTCGCTCGAGCGCACTACCGCCGCGCTCGAACAGGCGCAGCAAATCGCCCTCGCCAACCCGGCCACCGCCAGCACTGTCGCCTTCGGCGGATTCGACGGGGCGACCTTCACCAATGCGCCCAACACCGCGGCGATGTTCGTCTCGCTCAAGCCCAAGGATCAGCGCGCCGGCGCCAACCAGGTGCTGGGCGAACTGAACGGCGCGCTGCAGGCGATCACCGCGGGCAGCGTTTTCGTGATCCCGCCACCGCCGGTCTCGGGCATCGGCACCGGCGGGGGCTTCAAGATGATGCTCGAGGACCGCGGGGGTGCGGGCTATCAGGCGCTCGAGACGGTGGCCTTCACGATGATGGCCAAGGCCAACCAGGCGCCCGGGATCGGCGGGGCCTTCACCACCTTCAACACCCGCACTCCGCGCCTCTATGCCGACATTGACCGCGAGCGCGCCGAACAGCTCGGGGTGCCGCTCGAAAAGGTCTTCGCCACGCTCGCGACCTATCTCGGCTCGACCTATGTCAACGACTTCAACCTGCTCGGGCGCACCTTCCGCGTAACCGCGCAGGCCGACGCGCCGTTCCGCGAAAGCGCGGCCGACATCCTGCGGCTGCGGGTTCGCTCGGACACGGGCGCCATGGTGCCGCTGAGCGCCTTCATGACCATCCGCAACGAGGGCGGCCCCTATCGCGTGGTGCGCTACAACCTCTACCCGGCGGCCGAATTGCAGGGCAACACCCTCCCGGGATTCTCGTCCGGGCAATCGCTCGGAACGATGGAGCAGCTTGCCGATCAGACGCTGCCGCAGGGCTTCGCCTATGACTGGACCGAGCTCGCTTTCGAACAGAAGCAGGCGGGCAACACCGGCAGCATCGCTTTTGCGCTCGCCGTGGTGTTCGTCTTCCTGCTGCTCGCGGCGCAGTATGAAAGCCTGGTGCTGCCGCTGGCGGTGATCCTGATCGTGCCGATGTGCCTGCTGGCGGCGCTGCTCGGGGTCAATCTGATGCGGATGGACAACAACATCCTCACCCAGATCGGCCTGGTGGTGCTGATCGGGCTGGCGGCCAAGAACGCGATCCTGATCGTCGAGTTCGCGCGGCAGAACGAGGACGAGGGCAAGGAGCTGCGGCAGGCGGCGATCGACGCGGCGCGGCTGCGGCTGCGGCCGATCCTGATGACCTCGATCGCCTTCATCCTCGGCGTGCTGCCGCTTGTTCTTGGGCAAGGGCCGGGCTCCGAGATGCGGCAGGCGCTGGGGGTGGCGGTGTTCTTCGGCATGCTCGGGGTGACGGTGTTCGGGCTGATCTTCACGCCCGCTTTCTATGTCATCGCGCGGCTGTTCGGCGACTGGGTGGGCACGCGTGTGCGGCGGCGCAGGCCGGGGGCGGAGCCGGACGAACCCCTGCCACCGCCCGCCGCCGCGCCCGAGCCGGAGGCCGGAGCATGAGGCCCCGTCGCGCCCTCGCTCCGCTCGCCGGCTGCCTTGCGCTCGCGGCCTGCGCGGTCGGACCGGACTATGCCGTCCCGCCCGCGCCCGGCGGCCTCGCGCCGACCCTCAACGAGGCGGACGCCGCCGCCACCACCCCCTCCCCGCTCCCGCCCGAATGGTGGCGCCTGTTCGGCGACCCGGTGCTCGACGGACTCGTCACCCGCGCGCTCGAGCGCAACACCGACTTGAGGGTCGCTGCCGCCAACCTCCAGCGCACCCGCGCGCTGCTGTCCGAGGCGCGCGCGGGCAAGCTCCCTTCGACCACGCTCAATGCGCAATATGTCCGCCAGCGGTTCGGCGGGCAGGTGTTCAACGCCATCGCCGACACCCCGGTGGTGACCACCGATTTCTACACCACCGGGATCGACGCGAGCTACGAGATCGACCTGTTCGGCGGAGTCAGCCGCGCGATCCGCGCCGCCATCGCCGACGAACAGGCCGCGCGCGCGCAGGTCGATGCCGCGCGGGTCGCGGTCGCGGCGGAAACCGCGCGCACCTATGCCGAGGGCTGCGCGCTCGCCGTTCGGGTGCGCACCGCCGAAGAGACCGTTGCGCTTGCCCGCCGCTCGCTGACGCTGGTCGATGCGACCACCCGCGCGGGCTATTCCGACCGCCGCGATCTGGCCGCGGCGCGCACCGTGCTCGCGCAGGCCGAGGCGGCGCTGCCCCAGCTGGTCGCCGAGCGCCGCGCCTCGCTCTATGCGCTCGCCTTCCTCACCGGCGATCCGCCCGAGGATATCAGCGCCGATGCCGCCGCGTGCAGCGCCGTCCCCGCGCTCGCCGCGCCGCTGCCGGTGGGCGACGGGCAGGCGCTGCTTGCCCGCCGTCCGGACATTCGTGTCGCCGAACGTCAGCTCACGCGCGATACCGAAAGGGTGGGGGTGGCGGTGGCGGCGCTCTATCCTTCGATCCGGCTCCTCGGCACGCCGTCCCTCGGGGCGCCCGATCCCGGTGATCTCGGGAGTTCGTCGAGCTTCGGCTTCTCCTTCGGCCCGCTGATCAGCTGGAACTTCCCCTTCAACGGCGCGGCGCGGGCGCGGGTGCGCGCGGCGGAGGCGACCACGCAGGGCTCGCTCGCGCGCTTCGATGCGGCGGTGCTCGGCGCCTTGCAGGAGACCGAGCAAGCGCTCGCCCGGCTCGCCGGTGCGCTCACCGCCGAAGCGCGGCTGCGCGAGGCGACCGATGCCGCGGGCGAGACCGCGCGTCTCACCGAGGCGCGCTACAAGGCCGGGAGCGACGACGTGCTGCGCCTGCTCGCAGTGCAGCGCGAATGGCGCGCCGCCGAGGCTGCCTATGCCGAGGCCGCGGGCGCGCGCGCCGCGGCGCAGGTGAGCGTGTTCCGCGCACTCGGCGGCGGGTGGGAGACCCCGGCGCCCGCACCGGCGCCGCAGCCCTGACCTCGTCCCGCTCCGCTCAAGCCCCGCCTGCCGAACAATCCATGGATCCTCTCGGGGCACCATTCCGGCGCAGCTGCGATGCCCGCGTCTCTCCGCCCTGCGATCAAGCCGCCGCCTGAGCCAGCCGCGCGCGCGTTTCGGTCTCGCCGATCAGGGGCAGCAACTCGCCCATGTCGGGCCCATGGTCCATGCCGGTGAGCGCCTGCCGCAGCGGCAGGAACAGCGGCTTGCCCTTGCGGCCCGTGGCCTCCTTGAGCGCGGCGGTGAGTGCGCCCCAGGGATCATCGCCCCACGCCAGCAGGCGCGCTGCCTCAGCAAGGAATGCCTTGTCCTCGGGGGTGAAGGCGGGCGGAGTTACGGGCCCGGTGACCAGGCGCCACCAGTCTGACGCCTCGACGACAGACGCGAGGTTCGGGCGGATCGCATGCCAGCCGGCGGCATCCATTCCTTGCGGGAGGCGTGCGGCGACCGCTTCGAAGGGCAGCTGGTGGACGATCCCGGCATTGAGCCGAACGAGGTCATCCTCGTCGAACTTGGCCGGCGCCCGGCCGAACGTCGTGAGGTCGAAGCTTGCGACGAGTGCCGTGCGATCGGCAATCGGTTCGACCGGGAGCGCGGTGCCGAGCCGCGCGAGCAGCGCGATGATCGCCTCGGGCTCGATCCCGCGTTCGCGAAAGGCATCGCAGCCGAGCGAGCCGAGCCGCTTCGAAAGCTTGCCCTCGCGCCCCACCAGCAGCGCCTCGTGGGCGAAGGCGGGAAGCGCTTTTGCTGCACCCTCATGCGTGCCGAAGCCTGCAGCATAGAGTGCGGTAAAAATCTGAATTTGCGCGGCCGTGTTCGACACATGGTCTTCCCCGCGCAGCACCTGCGTGACCCCCATGTCGATATCATCGACCGCGCTCGGCATCATGTAGAGCCACGACCCGTCGGCGCGGCGGATCACCGGGTCGGAAAGCTGCGCAGGATCGAACTTCTGGAGCCCGCGAATGCCGTCATCCCAGCGGATCGGTTCGTCATGGTCGAGCAGGAAGCGCCAATGCGGGTGGACGCCCTCGGCCTCCTTGGCCGCGCGCTCGGCCTCGGTCAGCATGAGCGCGGCGCGGTCGTAGATCGGCGGAAGGCCGCGGGAGAGCTGAATCTTGCGCTTGACGTCGAGCTCCTGCGCGCTCTCGTAGCAGGGATAGACGCGGCCCGCGGCATGCAGCGCGGCAAAGGCGGCCTCATAGCGGTCGAGCCGCGCGGACTGGCGCTCCTCGCGATCCCAAGTGAGGCCGAGCCAGGTGAGATCGGCGCGGATCGCCGCGGCGAATTCCTCGCGGCTGCGCTCGGCATCGGTGTCATCGATCCGCAGGATGAAGGTCCCCCCCGACTGCCGCGCCAGCATCCAGTTGTGCAGCGCGGTGCGGATGTTGCCGACATGCAGCCGGCCGGTCGGCGAAGGGGCGAAACGCGTGGTGGTCATGGCGCGAGCGGTAGAGCGGCGCCCGCGCCCCCGCAAGCGTTACAGGGCGCGCAGTTCGGCTGCGGTCAGCGCCAGTGCTCCCTCCCACAGGCGCGGCATCCGGTCTGCGCGGACAAGGCCCGTCAGCGCCGCTTCGAAGCCCTGCCGGTCGGCCTGCGCGGCAGCATCGACGAAGGCGCCGATGCTGGCCTCGTCGTGGCTGAGGAGACGGCAGCAGAAGCGCGAGACATGGATGTTCTCGGGCCAGCTCGCAGCGATGGTCTGCGCGAGGATCAGCGCCTTGGCGGCCACCTCGACGCTGCCCAGCCGCGCCGCCAACTCGGGCACCGGATCGTGCCCGAGCCGCTCGTGCAGCGCGATCAGCCGGAGGGCATGGATGAAGCGACCCGCGATCGGCCCTAGCGCCTCGACCCGCGGCGGGGTGGCGAGGGCGGCGATGATGTCGCGCGAAGCGGCGGAGGGCGTGGGGCGGATCGGCATGAGGTCTCGCTGCTGCTGGGTCTATGGGAGGCAGCTTAGCTTAATGCGAGTGATTTGCAATAGCGTGAACACTGCTCTCAGGGCGGGGACAAAGAAAAGCCCCGCCCGAACGAACGCTCGGGCGGGGCCAATCTTGCCGCGACGACAGGCGGAGGCTTACTCCTCGCCCGCGTCCTCCGCATCGGCCATGGGGGCCGAAGCCGCCATCGCCGCCATTGCCGCCTTCATCTTTTCTTCCGATCCGATCGCGTCGGCTTCCGGTTCGACTTCGCGCTGGCCCGATGCCGCAAGCGCGTCCTGCTGGCGCTTCCACGCCGCCTTGAGCGCCGCGTCGCGGCTGTTGGCGGTGACGCGCAGGCGGTTCATGCCCGCACCGGTGCCGGCGGGGATGAGACGGCCGACGATCACGTTCTCCTTGAGCCCGATCAGCGTGTCCTTCTTCCCTTCGACCGCCGCCTGCGTAAGCACGCGGGTGGTTTCCTGGAACGAGGCCGCCGAAATGAAGCTGCGGGTCTGCAGGCTCGCCTTGGTGATCCCCAAGAGCACCGGAGTGCCGCTCGCGCCCTGCTTGCCCTTGGCGAGCCTGGCGTTGATCTCGAGCATCTCGGCCAAGTCGATCTGCTCGCCCGGCAGCAGGGTGGTGTCCCCGCCATCGGTGATTTCGACCTTCTGCAGCATCTGGCGAACGATCACCTCGATGTGCTTGTCGTTGATCTTCACGCCCTGTAAGCGATAGACTTCCTGGATCTCGTTGACGAGATATTCGGCCAGCGCTTCGACACCCAGCACCTCGAGGATGTCGTGCGGGTTGGGCGAACCGGAAATCAGGGTGTCCCCCTTCTTCACGTAGTCGCCTTCCTGCACGTCGATCACCTTGGTCTTGGGGATCAAGTACTCGACGGGTTCGCCCTCCTCGGGAATGATCGCGATCTTGCGCTTGGCCTTGTACTCGCGGACGAATTCGATCCGGCCGGAGATCTTGGCGATGATCGAGACGTCCTTGGGCATGCGCGCCTCGAACAGCTCGGCCACGCGCGGCAGACCGCCGGTGATGTCGCGGGTCTTGGCGGCTTCACGGCTCGCACGGGCGAGAATGTCGCCTGCCTGCACCGTGTCGCCATCGGCCACCGACAGCGTGGTGCCGGGGGCGAGCATGTAACGCGCCGCCTCGGTCTCCCCGCCGCCTTCGCCCAGGAGGGTCAGGCGCGGACGCAGGTCTTCCTTCTTCTTGCGGCCGGTCGCGCGGTTTTCGGTCACCACGCGCTGGGCGATGCCGGTGGCATCATCGACCTGCTCCTCGAGCGTAACGCCCTCGGCCAGATCCTGATACTTCACCACGCCCGACTGCTCGGTGATGATCGGCAGCGTGAACGGATCCCACTCTGCGATGCGATCGCCGACCTTGACGTGATCGCCATCCTTGAACTTGAGCACGGTGCCATAGGGGACCTTGTGCATCTCGCGCTCGCGGCCTTCGGCGTCGATCACCGCCAGCTCGCCGTTGCGGGCAAGGCTGAGGATGCGGCCCTGCTTGTCGGTGATGGTCGGCATGTCGCGGAACTCGATGCGGCCTTCCGAAATCGCCTCGAGGTGCGAGGTTTCGTTGAGCTGCGCCGCACCGCCGATGTGGAAGGTCCGCATCGTCAGCTGGGTGCCGGGCTCGCCGATCGACTGCGCCGCGATGACGCCCACCGCTTCGCCGATATTGACCGGCGTCCCGCGCGCGAGGTCGCGACCGTAGCAGGTCGCGCACACGCCCTGTTCGGCTTCGCAGATCAGCGGCGAGCGGATCCGGGCCGACTGGGTTTCGGCCGCCTCGATCGCCTTGACCATCGCCTCGTCAAGCAACGTGCCCGCCGGAACGATCACTTCGCCGGTCGCGGCGTTGACGATGTCTTCCGCGACGGTGCGGCCGAGGATGCGCTCGCCGAGCGAGGCGATCACCGAACCGCCCTGCACGATGGCGCGCATTTCGAGCGCGTTCTGGGTGCCGCAATCCTCTTCGACGATGACGCAGTCCTGCGACACGTCGACCAGGCGGCGGGTGAGGTAACCCGAGTTCGCGGTCTTGAGCGCGGTGTCCGCGAGGCCCTTGCGCGCCCCGTGGGTCGAGTTGAAGTATTCAAGGACGGTGAGGCCCTCCTTGAAGTTCGAGATGATCGGGGTCTCGATGATCTCGCCCGACGGCTTGGCCATGAGGCCGCGCATGCCGGCGAGCTGCTTCATCTGCGCCGGGCTGCCGCGCGCGCCCGAGTGGCTCATCATGTAGATCGAGTTGATCTGGGCTTCCTTGCCCGTCTCGGGATCGATCGGCGTCGCCTTGATCTCGGCCATCATCGCGTCGGCGACCATGTCGCCGCACTTCGACCAGGCGTCGATCACCTTGTTGTACTTTTCCTGCTGGGTGATGAGGCCGTCCTGATACTGCTGCTCGTAACCGGCAACCAGATCCTTGGTCTCCTCGACCAGTTTGATCTTGGCGTCCGGGATGATCATGTCGTCCTTGCCGAAGCTGATCCCCGCCTTGAACGCGTGGCGGAAGCCCAGCGCCATGATGGCGTCGGCGAACAGAACCGTGTCCTTCTGGCCGGTGTGGCGGTAGACCTGATCGATCACGTCGCCGATCTCGCGCTTGGTGAGCAGGCGGTTGATGATGTCGAAGGGCACCTTGTGGTTCTTCGGCAGGCACTCGCCAATCAGCATGCGGCCCGGGGTGGTTTCGAACCGCTTCATCACCACGTTGCCCTGCTCATCGGCCTGCGGCACGCGGGCGATGATCTTGGTGTGGAGCGTGACCGCCTTGGCTTCGAGCGCCTGGTGCACCTCGGCCATGTCGGCAAAGCGCGGCAGCCTTTCGACCTTGGTGCCATCGGGGTTCTCGATGAACTCGGGGTGCTTCTCCTGCCGCTCCATCGAGAGGTAGTAGATCCCCAGAACCATGTCCTGCGAAGGCACGATGATCGGCTTGCCGTTGGCGGGCGAAAGGATGTTGTTGGTGCTCATCATCAGCACGCGCGCTTCGAGCTGGGCTTCCAGCGAGAGCGGCACGTGGACCGCCATCTGGTCACCGTCGAAGTCGGCGTTGAAGGCCGAGCAGACCAGCGGGTGCAGCTGGATCGCCTTGCCCTCGATCAGCACGGGCTCGAACGCCTGGATGCCGAGACGGTGGAGCGTCGGGGCGCGGTTCAGCAGCACGGGGTGCTCGCGGATCACCTCATCGAGGATGTCCCAGACTTCCTTGCGCTCCTTCTCGACCCACTTCTTGGCCTGCTTCAAGGTCATCGAGAGACCCTTGGCATCCAGACGCGCGTAGATGAACGGCTTGAACAGCTCGAGCGCCATCTTCTTGGGCAGGCCGCACTGGTGCAGCTTCAGTTCCGGCCCGGTCACGATCACCGAACGGCCCGAATAGTCGACGCGCTTGCCGAGCAGGTTCTGACGGAAGCGGCCCTGCTTGCCCTTGAGCATGTCGGAGAGCGACTTCAGCGGACGCTTGTTGGCGCCGGTGATGACGCGGCCGCGGCGGCCGTTGTCGAACAATGCGTCGACGGCTTCCTGCAGCATGCGCTTTTCGTTGCGCACGATGATGTCCGGCGCGCGCAGTTCGATCAGGCGCTTCAACCGGTTGTTGCGGTTGATCACGCGGCGGTAGAGGTCGTTGAGGTCCGACGTGGCAAAGCGGCCCCCGTCGAGGGGCACCAGCGGGCGCAGTTCGGGCGGGATGACCGGGATCACTTCGAGGATCATCCATTCCGGGCGGTTGCCGGATTCGATGAAGCTCTCGACGACCTTGAGGCGCTTGATGATCTTCTTGGGCTTCAGGGCCGACTTGGTGGTGGCAAGCTCGTCCATCAGCGCTTCGCGCTCGGCTTCGAGGTCGAGCTGCATCAGCATCGTGCGCACGGCTTCCGCGCCGATATCGGCGGTGAAGGCGTCTTCGCCGTACTCGTCCTGCGCTTCGAGCAGTTCGTCTTCGGTGAGAAGCTGGTACTTCTCGAGTGGGGTGAGGCCCGGCTCGGTGACAATGTAGCTTTCGAAGTAGAGCACGCGCTCGAGCTGCTTCAATTGCATGTCGAGCAGCAGGCCGATGCGGCTCGGCAGCGACTTCAGGAACCAGATGTGCGCGACCGGCGCTGCCAATTCGATGTGGCCCATGCGCTCGCGGCGAACCTTGGTCACGGTCACTTCGACGCCGCACTTTTCGCAGACGACGCCCTTGTACTTCATGCGCTTGTACTTGCCGCAGAGGCACTCGTAGTCCTTCACGGGGCCGAAGATGCGCGCGCAGAACAGGCCGTCACGCTCCGGCTTGAAGGTGCGGTAGTTGATCGTCTCGGGCTTCTTGATCTCGCCATAGGACCACGAGCGGATGCGCTCGGGGCTCGCGATGCCGATCTGGATCTGGTCGAAGGTTTCGGGCTTCGCCAGCTGGTTGGTGAATTTGGTCAGGTCGTTCATGACTGTGTTCCCTTAGGGGGATGAAACTCGAAGGCGGGGTGGCGGGGGCCCATTACCGGGCCCCGCGCCTCATTCCGCTGCAATCGCGCTGTAGTCGGTCTGGTCGGCATCGTCCTCGTCGAGGAGCGACTTGAGTTCGACGTTGAGACCCAGCGAGCGCATTTCCTTGACGAGCACGTTGAAGCTCTCCGGAATGCCGGCCTCGAAGGTGTCGTCGCCCTTGACGATCGCTTCGTAGACCTTGGTGCGGCCGACCACGTCGTCGGACTTCACCGTCAGCATTTCCTGCAAGGTGTAGGCGGCACCGTAAGCCTGCAAGGCCCAGACCTCCATTTCGCCGAAGCGCTGGCCGCCGAACTGCGCCTTGCCGCCCAGCGGCTGCTGGGTGACGAGCGAGTAGGGCCCGATGGAACGCGCGTGGATCTTGTCGTCGACCAAGTGGTGGAGCTTGAGCATGTAGATGATGCCCACGGTCACCTTGCGGTCGAAGGCCTCGCCGGTGCGGCCGTCATAGAGGACCGACTGGCCCGAGGAATCGATCCCCGCCTTGACCAGCATGTCCGAAACGTCCGCCTCGCGCGCGCCGTCGAACACCGGGGTCCCCATCGGCACACCGGCCGAAAGGTTGCCGGCGAGTTCCACGATATCCGCGGTCGAGCGGCTTTCGAGGTCCTCGACATATTGTTCGCCGTAGATGTCCTTGAGCCGTTCCAGCACGGCCGCGGGCGGCGCCACATTGGCGTAGTCCTCGGCAGCGTTCGGGTTGGCCGCGCGCCAATCCTCGAGCAGGCCCTTGATCTCGTGGCCGAGCGCGCGCGCGGCAAAGCCGAGGTGCGTCTCGAAGATCTGCCCCACGTTCATGCGCGAGGGCACGCCGAGCGGGTTGAGCACGAGATCGACCGGGGTCCCATCCTCGAGGAAGGGCATGTCCTCGGCCGGAAGGATGCGGCTGATCACACCCTTGTTCCCGTGACGGCCTGCCATCTTGTCGCCCGGCTGCAGCTTGCGCTTCACCGCGACGAAGACCTTGACCATCTTGAGTACGCCCGGAGCGAGTTCGTCACCGCGCTCTAGCTTCTCCTTGCGGTCGTGGAACTTGGCATCGATCAGCGCGACGGCTTCGTCGTATTGCGACTTCACCGCTTCGATCTGCGCCTGACGATTGTCGTCGGCGACCGCGAACTTGAACCATTCGTGGCGATCGACTTCCTCGAGCAGGCTGTCGGTGATCTCGACACCCTTCTTGACGCCCTTGGGCGCGGCCGAAGCGGTCTGACCGAGCAGCATGTCCTTGAGGCGGTTGTAGGTCGCGCGGTTGAGGATGTTGCGTTCGTCCGCGGCGTCCTTGCGCAGGCGCTCGATTTCCTCGTTCTGGATCGCGCGGGTACGGTCGTCGATCTCGATGCCGTGGCGGTTGAACACCCGCACCTCGACGATCGTACCGGCCACGCCCGGAGGCAAGCGCAGCGAGGTGTCGCGCACGTCGCTCGCCTTTTCGCCGAAGATCGCGCGCAGGAGCTTTTCCTCGGGCGTCATCGGCGATTCACCCTTGGGCGTGATCTTGCCGACAAGGATGTCGCCCGGGTGCACTTCGGCACCGATATAGACGATGCCCGCTTCGTCGAGGTTGCGCAGCGCTTCCTCGCCGACATTGGGGATGTCGCGGGTGATGTCCTCGGGCCCGAGCTTGGTGTCGCGCGCCATGACCTCGAATTCCTCGATATGGATCGAGGTGAACACGTCGTCCTTTACGATGCGTTCCGAGATCAGGATCGAATCCTCGTAGTTGTAGCCGTTCCAGGGCATGAAGGCGACGAGGCTGTTGCGGCCCAGCGCCAGCTCGCCGAGGTCGGTCGAGGGGCCATCGGCGATGATGTCGCCCTGCTCGATCACGTCACCCACCTTCACCAGCGGGCGCTGGTTGATGCAGGTGTTCTGGTTCGAGCGCTGGAACTTCTGCAGCGTGTAGATGTCGACGCCCGACTGGCCGGGTTCGACATCGCCGATCGCGCGGATCACGATGCGGGTGGCATCGACCTGGTCGACGATCCCGCCACGCTTGGCCGCGATCGCCGCGCCGCTGTCCCGCGCCACGGTCTCTTCCATCCCGGTGCCGACCCACGGCGCCTCGGCCTTGACCAGCGGCACCGCCTGGCGCTGCATGTTCGATCCCATAAGCGCGCGGTTGGCGTCGTCGTTCTCGAGAAACGGGATCAGCGAGGCCGCGACCGAGACGAGCTGCTTGGGGCTGACGTCCATCAGCGTCACGTGCTCGCGCGGGGCCATCAGGTTGTCGCCGTTGTGACGCGCCGAGACCAGCTCTTCCACGAAGCTGCCGTCGGCGGTGAGTTCGGCCGAAGCCTGCGCGACGGTGTGCTTCTGCTCTTCCATGGCGGAGAGGTAGATCACGTCCCCGGTCACTTTGCCGTCGACCACCTTGCGGTAAGGCGTTTCGATGAAGCCATACTTGTTGACGCGGCTGAACGACGCCAGCGAGTTGATCAGGCCGATGTTCGGGCCTTCGGGCGTTTCGATCGGGCAGATGCGGCCATAGTGCGTCGGGTGAACGTCGCGCACTTCGAAGCCTGCGCGCTCGCGGGTGAGGCCGCCCGGCCCGAGCGCCGAGACGCGGCGCTTGTGGGTGACCTCCGAGAGCGGGTTGGTCTGGTCCATGAACTGCGAGAGCTGCGAGGAACCGAAGAACTCGCGCACGGCGGCGACCGCCGGCTTGGCGTTGATCAGGTCGTTCGGCATCACGGTCGAGACATCGACCGAGCTCATCCGCTCCTTGACCGCGCGCTCCATCCGGAGGAGCCCGACCCGGTACTGGTTCTCGAGCAGCTCGCCCACCGAACGCACGCGCCGGTTGCCGAGGTTGTCGATATCGTCGACCTCGCCCTTGCCGTCCTTGAGGCCGACAAGCTCCTTCACCACCGCGAGGATATCCTCCTTGCGCAGCGTGGTGACGGTGTCCTCGCACTCGAGGCCCAGTCGCATGTTGAGCTTGACCCGGCCAACCGCCGAAAGGTCATAGCGCTCGGCATCGAAGAACAGGCCTTCGAACAGCGCCTCGGCGGTTTCCTTCGTCGGCGGCTCGCCCGGGCGCATCACCTTGTAGATCGCCTCGAGACCCTCGTCGCGGTTCTCGGCCTTGTCGGCCTTGAGCGTGTTGCGGATCCACGGACCGGTGTTGATCTCGTCGATGTCGAGCAGCGGCAGGCGGTCGATCCCGGCCTTGTCGAGCGTCTCGATATGCTCGAGCGTCACTTCGTCACCGGCTTCGATGTAGATGCGGCCCGTCGCCTCGTCGATCATGTCGGCGGCGGCGTAGCGGCTGACGACTTCCTCGGTCGGGAGCAGCAGTTCGGCGAGGCCATCCTTGGCGGCCTTGTTGGCAGCGCGCGGGCTGATCTTCTGGCCGGCGGGGAAGATTTCCTCACCGGTCTTGGCGTCGATCAGCGCGAAGGTCGGCTTGGCGCCGCGCCACTGTTCGGCGACGAACGGGATCTTCCACCCGTCCTTGGCGCGTTCCCAAGAGACCGTGTTGTAGAAATAGCCGAGGATGTCTTCGGCATCGAGGCCGAGCGAATAGAGCAGCGCGGTGACCGGCAGCTTGCGCTTGCGGTCGATGCGGACATTGACGATGTCCTTGGCGTCGAACTCGAAATCGAGCCACGAACCGCGGTAGGGAATGACCCGCGCGGCGAACAGCAGCTTGCCCGAGGAGTGGGTCTTGCCGCGGTCGTGATCGAACAGCACGCCCGGCGAGCGGTGCATCTGCGACACGATCACGCGCTCGGTGCCGTTGATGATGAAGGTGCCGTTCTCGGTCATGAGCGGCATGTCGCCCATGTACACGTCCTGCTCCTTGATATCGAGCACGGAGCGGGTCTCGGTCTCGGCGTCGACCTCGAACACGATGAGGCGCAAGGTCACCTTCATCGGGGCGGCATAGGTGATGCCGCGCTGGCGGCACTCGGTGGTGTCGTACTTGGGCTCTTCGAGCTCGTAATGCACGAAGTCGAGCTCGGCGGTGCCGGCGAAATCGCGGATCGGGAACACCGAGCGCAGGGTCTTTTCCAGGCCGGAGACATAGCCCGTTGCCTTGTCCGAACGCAGGAATTGCTCGTAGCTTTCGCGCTGAACCTCGATGAGGTTCGGCATCTGCACGACTTCGTGGATGTCGCCGAAGATCTTGCGGATGCGCTTCTTGGCGGTCCCTTGCGCCTTGCGGCTGCGGGTGACGGGCGGCTTCGCCTTGGTGGCCATGGAGGGGGTGTGCCTCTTCAATAGGGCCGCGCGGGGTATGACCGCGCGGACGGGATCAATCGCTGTCGTTCCGCGCGGACAAGCGGCCATTCCAACGCACAACAGCCGCACGCCGAACTTCCGCGCTTGAAGCGGTGTCGGCAGCAGCCTCCCAGTGTCCGTCGCGTAAATGGCCTTCGCCGCTTCCATCCTGAGGCCGATTCCCGCGCATGAATCAGCCTTGCTCGAAGCGAGCGAGAGGGCGCGATGTAGGAGTGGCCCTGTGCGATGTCAATGCGGGCGCGCAGCGATTGGGGCCGAACGGGCGGAGATATGGAGGGTTCATCGAGTATCGACGCGGACAATATCGTTTTTCAATATTATTGATTGACGATATCCCACGAATCGGATTAGAGAGGATTTATCGAATCACGATGCCCCCTCAAAAGGAAAACGATATGAACCGTGTAGCCAACACCGCCCTCGCCGCCCTGACTCTCTCGGTCTGTTCGATCACTGCGATTGTAACGGTCCCGCCTGCCCAGGCCGAAACGCCTGCCGCCTTCGCGCTGCCCGTCGTTGCCTGACGACAGCCCTGCCAAGGAACAGCCCATGACACCCCGCAACGACCTCCTGCTTCTGGCAGGCAAGATCCTCACCATCCTGATGCAAGCCGTCATGGCCATCGGCGCGGCTGCGCTTGCCATCACCTTGCCGTTCGTCACGCTGTTCAGCGGCGATCTGGCCGAAGGGTTTGCCGATGGCAGCAAGCTGCCGGTCAAGGACATCCCGAGCCTCCCGTTCGCCGGCATCATCCTGATCGGCCTTGCCATCCTTGCCGCGCTGTTCGTGTTCTTCGGCAAGCTCAGGGCGATCATCGCGACGGTCGGCGAAGGCGATCCCTTCGTACCGGCCAATGCGGACCGGCTCGACACCATGGCTTGGCTGATGCTTTCGGCGCAATTGCTGACCATCCCGCTCGCGCTGCTGGTGCCCTACCTGATCGAATGGGCCGAAAGCGTCGAGATCGTGACCTTTCATGGCGAAGTGGGCGGGCTCGATCTCACCGGCATCCTGATGGTGCTTGTCCTGTTCATCCTCGCCCGGGTGTTCCGCCACGGCGCGGCGCTGCGCGAAGACCTGGAAGGAACCGTGTGATGCCCCCGATCAACGACGACCTCGAAGGAGCCCGCATCATGGTCAGGCTCGACGACCTGCTCTACGCCCGCCGCATGACGCTGACCGAGCTGGCCGATCGGGTGGGGCTGACGCTCGCCAACCTCTCGATCCTCAAGACCGGCAAGGCCAAGGCGATCCGCTTCTCCACCCTCGCCGCGATCTGCCGCGAGCTGGAATGCCAGCCGGGCGATCTGCTCGCGTACCGCGCCGACGCGGTATGAGACGCCGCCAATTGGCTTGACTCTTGCCGCCAATCGCCTAGAGGCCCGCCCCGACCGGCGGGCCTCGTGCTTTTGCCGATCATCCGTCCGAGACCGTTGGTGAAGGCGATAGGGCCTTCTTAATTTCCAGCCTAGACGGGGAAACGAGATTTCGGCCGGGGCCCACGAAGGCGTGGACGCCGCGCCTGTGCCCGATGGCACACCCTCCTTCCCTTTCGACGGACTCGCCCGTGTTCAGAGCCGCAAGGCCCTGTGCGCGGACACAACGTAGCCGGTCGTCCGGGAGCCATCCCGGTCGGCCACATGTGAAGGAGTATGGCATGGATCGTTCGCAGAAAGCCGACGCGGTTGCCCAGCTCAATGCGGTCTTCTCCGAGGTCGGCGTGGTGGTCGTCACCCGCAACCTCGGCATGACGGTGGCCCAGTCCACCGACCTGCGCGGGAAGATGCGCGAAGCTGGTGCGTCCTACAAGGTTGCGAAGAACCGTCTCGCCAAGCTCGCCCTCGAGAACACCGACTATGTCGGGCTCGGTGACATGCTCACCGGCCCGGTCGGGCTGGCCTGGTCGAAGGACCCGGTCGCGGCTGCCAAGGCCGCTGTCGATTTCGCCAAGTCGAATGACAAGCTCGAGATCGTCGGCGGGTCGCTGGGTTCGGTCGTGCTCGACGAAGCTGGGATCAAGGCGCTCGCCACGATGCCCTCGCTCGACGAGATGCGCGCCAAGCTCATCGGTCTGGTCAACGCCCCGGCGACCAAGATCGCCCAGGTCGTTACCGCTCCGGCCGCCAAGGTCGCGCGGGTGTTCGCCGCCTATGCGGACAAGGACGCAGCCTAAGAGACGTTTTTCGCCAGACGAAACAATCTTCTGGGGCGCTGTTGCCCCGCCACAATTTGGAGTGAACCATCATGGCCGATATTGCCAAGCTTGTTGAAGAACTGTCGCAGCTGACCGTGCTCGAAGCTGCCGAACTCGCCAAGGCGCTTGAAGAAGCGTGGGGCGTGTCCGCGGCTGCCGCGGTCGCCGTGGCTGCCGTCCCGGGCGGCGCTGCCGATGCCCCGGCTGCCGAAGAGCAGACCGAATTCGACGTCATCCTGACCGGCGACGGCGGGAAGAAGATCCAGGTCATCAAGGAAGTCCGCGCCATCACCGGCCTCGGCCTGACCGAAGCCAAGGCGCTGGTCGAAAGCGCGCCGAAGGCCGTCAAGGAAGGCGTCAACAAGGCCGAAGCCGAAGAGATCAAGAAGAAGATCGAAGAAGCCGGCGGCACCGTCGAACTCAAGTAAGCGCGCTGGGGCCGCTGCGCCCCTGCACGCTCTTGCAATCTCGGGAAGGGGCGGCGCCTGCGAAGGTGCCGCCCCTTTTTCGTGCGCTGCGAAAAGCCTGCGGCACGGTGTCAATGCGTCAAATATCCATTCCGGAGGCATCGCTGCCATCTCGCGCGAGCGCCGGCCTGCAAAATGCAACATTTGCAACCGGGTATGTTCGGGACGATTCCCCTGCATGACCGCAAAGTTGCTTTACACCTCAGTAATAACCCCTAACATGGCGGAGACGGGTCGCTGAGTCGGAGCGCTCTGTGGGATGAGATCGGGGCAGGGTCCCCGCTCAGTAATTTCATAGAGTTAGGGGGGAATAATGTCGATTCTCAAGGCATGCCTTGGAGCCATGTTCGTGGTCTGCGCCGGGCCGTTGGCCGCGCAAGACGTGGTTTACGAACCGATCAGCCCGACCTTCGGCGGAAACCCATTCAATTCGAACCATGTTCTTGGCGTCGCCAACGCCAACAACGATTTTCGCGACCCGCGCGCGCCCTCGAGCAACTCGCAGGCCGATATCTTCGCCCGCCAGCTCCAGTCGCGCCTGCTCTCGGCGCTGTCCTCGCAGATCGTCGATGCGATCTTCGGCGAAAACCCTCAGGAATCGGGCACGATCGGCTTCGGCGGCCAGACCATCAACTTCTTCCGCACGCTCGACGAGGTGACGATCATCATCCGCAATGACGAAACGGGTGAGGAAACCAAGATCGTCGTCCCGCTCTTCATCGACGTGAATTGAGCGCGGCGTCCATGCACAAAGCCATCACCCTCGCCCTGACGTCGGTCGCCGCGCTCACGCTCGGCGGATGCCTGCAGATGCCGCAGGACGGTCGCAACAGCATCGCGACCACCACCAGCCTCGCCTATTTCCCCAAGAAGACCCAGACCCAGACGCTGCTCAACCAGCTGCCCCCGCCGCAGCGCCAGGTGGCGATCGCGGTCTATGGCTTCACCGACCAGACCGGCCAGTTCAAGCCGAGCGACGTCGGCCAGACGCTCTCGCGCGCGGTCTCGCAAGGCGCGAGTTCGATGCTGGTGAAGGCGCTGCAGGATGCCGGCAACCGCAACTGGTTCACCGTGGTCGAGCGCGAGAAGCTCGACAACCTGCTGCGCGAACGCCAGATCATCGGCGAGATGCGCAAGCGCTATCTGGGCGAACAGGATGTCGATCCCAACGCCCTGCCCGCGCTGCTGTTCGCCGGGGTGCTGCTCGAAGGCGGGGTGATCGGTTACGACACCAACACCGTGACCGGCGGCGCGGGCGCAGCCTTCCTCGGGATCGGCGCGCGCACCGAATATCGCCAGGACACGGTCACCGTCTATCTGCGCGCGGTTTCGGTGCGCACCGGCGAGGTGCTCGCCAACGTCACCGCCTCCAAGACCATCGCCAGCCAGGCGATCGGCGCGAGCGCGTTCAAATATGTCGCCTTCCGCGAATTGCTCGAGGCCGAGGCGGGGATCACCTCGAACGAACCCGATCAGGTCGCGCTTCAGCAGGCGATCGAAAAGGCGGTCTACGGCCTCGTGCTTGAGGGCGTGGAGCTCGACCTTTGGCGCTTCAACGACATGGCGGCCGCGCAGCCACTGCTCGCCGCCTATCGGGCGGAGCGCGACGGACTTTACGACGCCAGCGACATCCAGAAGGCGGTCAAGCGGGCAGGTTCGCTGACCGCGCTGACGGTTGTCGATGACGACAAGAAAGAAGGCGAGCGGGGGGACGGATCGTAACCCTGACGCCCACTCCCGAGGGCTGACCGCCCGAGGGGGCAACCCGTAGAGCGCGAAAAGCGCCGACCGGGTCGCAAAAAAGAAAAGCACGCAAAGGAGCGGCAACTCCGATGCGCGCGAGAGATAGGTATGCGATCACCTGTACAGCCGGGCGTCTGACGCGCCGTGGCCAGTGCTCGGTATCGCCTATCGACAGGGCGGATGCAACATGAATGCCGAGCGGTTTCTGAAGGACGTTCTCCACACGCACGCGCCGGCTTTGCCGGCCGGCGGTGAACGCGACGTCTTCAGCCGCACGGCGCATCCGGTTCGAGCGATCATCACCGAAGGACCCGATCAATGAAGCGCCTCATCGCAAGCGGGGCTTCATTGCTCGCGCTGACTCTATCCGGTGCCGCCCTGGCGCAGTCCGCGCCCAATACCTCGGACGTCGAACAGACCGGCGCCGGCGAGACCGCCAGCGTTACGCAAGACGGCACCGGCACCAACACCAGCGAGATCGATCAGGACGGCAGCGGCAACATCGCCGAAGTCACCCAAGTCAGCATTGCGGGCGTGGCCAACAGCTCGACCATCCTCCAGAGCGCCACCGCGAGCGGCAGCCGCACCACGGTCGGCCAGATCGGCGAAGGCAACACCAGCGGCGTCACGCAGGATGGCGACAACAGCACCATCGATGTGGCGCAGGATGGCAGCGACAACCGCTCGACCGTGACCCAGAACGCGCTCGGTGCCAGCATCACTGTCGGCCAGACCGGCAATGCCAACAGCAGCCTTGTCGGCCAGACCGGCAATCTCGCCAGCGTCATCATCAACCAGAGCAACTTCGATGACGCGCTGGCGGGCAACACCTCGACGGTCACCCAGACCGGCATCGATGCCGATACCAGCGTGACGCAGAACGGGCAGACCAACGTCTCCACCGTCACGCAGAGCGGCACCCGATCCTTCACGCAGGTCAGCCAGACCGGCGAGAGCAACACCTCGGGCGTGACCCAAAGCGGGCTCGGCGCGGACACTTTCGTCTCGCAAGAGGGCGAGGACAACATCTCGACCATCGGGCAGACCGGGCGCGATGCGCTCACCAACGTGACTCAGGATGGCGCCGACAACAGTTCGATCGTCACCCAGTCGGGCCGCGCCTCGGAGACGGTGATCGACCAGTCGGGCGACGACAACCGGTCAACCGTCACGCAGAGCGGGCTGGGCTCGAGCACCAGCGTCACGCAGAAGAACGACACGGGCAGCGTGCCGGGCAACACCTCGACGGTGACGCAGTCCGGGGCCGCTTCGGACAATCAGATCACGCAGACGGGCACCAGCAACACCTCCAGCCTGACCCAATCGGGCATTGGCGCCGTGGCGGTGATCACGCAGGACGGCGAGAGCAACACCTCGACGGTCGGCGAGACCGGCGCCGGTGCCGATCTCTCCGCGTTGCAGACCGGCGAAGGCAACAGCTCGACCATCACCCAAAACGGGATCGGCTCCGAGATCGATCTGGTGCAGGATGGCACCAGCAACACCTCGCTCATCACCGGAACGGGCGCCGGCTCGAATGCCACCGTCAACCAGTTCGGCGAGAACAACAGCAGCACCCTCAGCCAGACCGCGCCGACGACCAACGCGACCGTCGATCAGGACGGCACCTTCAACCAGTCGGTGATCGCCCAGGTCGCCGGGCCGGCGGACGTGATCGTAGATCAGACCGGCGCGACCAATTTCTCCGACGTTCGGAGCGTGGCGAACTTCTCCGACGTGACAGTGACCCAGGACGGGACCGAGAACCGTTCGGAGATCGATCAGAACGCGGCGAGCATCCGGGTCGGGCTGGTGAACCTTCCGCTGCCGAACGAGAACGACAGCGCGACGGTCAATCAGAACGGCGAGGACAACACCTCGCGGATCGACCAGAACGGCCGCAATCAGGAGGCCTCGGTCACGCAGCTCGGCGATGGCAACGTCTCGGGCGCGCCGGGCGGTGCGGTCGGCATCACGCAGGTCGGCGAAAACCAGGACATCGTGCTCCTCCAAGAGGGCGACCGCAACATCTCGACGATCCGCCAGGGCACCAGCGGCAGCTTCACGCTGATCACCGGCGCGTCGAGCGACGGGAACTCTGCGCTGATCACCCAATCGGGCGACGACGGCACTTCGACCGTCACGCAGAACGGCGATTTCAACGATGCCACCCTGCTGCAGGACGGCACCGACAACACTTCGACCATTACCCAGTCGGGTCTCACCAACTCCACCACCGTCACCCAGGGCGCCTCGGGGAACACCTCCGACGTGCTTCAGGGCGGCTCGAACAACACCATCAACGTCTTCCAGAACCAACCCTGATCCCAAGTCCAACTGACAGGGGGCGCAAGGCCACGCGCCCTCCCGGTCCGAAACGAGGAACGAACGCAACATGAAGACTACCATCATCTCCGGCGCTTCGCTGATCGCACTGGCCATCGCGGCCCCTGCCCTCGCGCAGAGCATCTCGACCATCGACCAGACCGGCAACAACAACGGCGCCACCGTCTCGCAGACCGGTGAGAACGAGTCCGATGTCGACCAGGAAGGCGACCAGAACACAGCCACGGTCACGCAAAGCGGTTCGGACGGGCTCTCGACCATCGAGCAGACCGGCAACGGCAACACCGCGACCACCACGCAGGACACCATCGGCGGCTTTTCGCAGGTCGATCAGGAAGGCAACGGGAACGAGGCGACCACGACCCAGACCGATGACTCGAGCGTTCCCGGCGCCCTCGAAGGGCCCGACCCGCAGGCCTATACCGACCAGACTGGCGACGACAACGTCTCGGAGATCAGCCAGACGGTCGCGGACGGCGCCTTCGAGCTGGTGACCGAGGTTGATCAGTTCGGCGACGACAACGACTCGAGCGTGGCGCAGAGCGCGACCCAGTCGGGTTCGGGCACACTTTCGGCCTACGTGTCCCAGACCGACGGCGCCACCTCGACCGTGACGCAGATCGCCAATGCCGAAGACGCGGTCAACCAGTTTGCCGACGTGCGTCAGGACGGCCCGAACACCTCGAACATCACTCAGACCTTCAACCTTGAAGGCTCGCACACCTTCTCGGCCAGCGTCTCGCAGACCGGCGAGGGGAACGAATCGACGATCGACCAATCCGATCTCGGCCCGGTCGGCGTGCCCACCGACGCGGAACTCACCGCCACCGTTATCCAGACGGGCGATGGCAACAGCTCCGAGGTGACCCAGAGCAATCGCGAAGCGATCGCCACCGTCACGCAGGAAGGCAACGACAACATCAGCATCGCCAGCCAGACCTTCTCGACCAACGAGCTGACCGTCACCCAGCGCGGCGACGACAACTTCTCGGATGTCCTGCAGGATCAGGAGTCGAGCTCGACCGCAACCGTGCTGCAGGAAGCCAACGACGTCAGCTCCGAAGTGCACCAGACCGGCCGCCTCGATGAAGTGGTCGTCAACCAGCTCAAGGGCTCGGACGGGTCGACCTCGGAAGTGTTCCAGGATGGCGCCGGGTTCGCCACCACCAACAATTTCGCCACGGTGACGCAGACCAGCCCGGACAACACCTCCGGCATCATCCAGCGCGACTTCGATGGCGATGCCGATGTCAACCAGTCGGGCGAGGGCAACATCAGCACCAGCGAGCAGATCGGCACGGTTCCGGGCGAAACCAACTTCGTCACCGTCAACCAGTCGGGCGACGACAACGAATCCGACATTCTTCAGGAAGGCTCCGACAACGAAGCGGTGACGGAGCAGTCCGGCGACGACAACGTGGCTGACGTGACGCAGGAGGGGACGGGCAACCTCTCCGATATCGTGCAGAGCCAGAACGACAGCGACGCCACTGTCGAACAGACCGGGGACGACAACGAATCGGAGATCGATCAGGCCGGGTTCGGTGTGGAGGCCACGGTCACCCAGGACGGCGACGACAACACCTCGACGGTCAACCAGTCCTCGTCCAACGGCGTCGATAACAGCGCCATCGTCTCGCAGGGCGGCGATGACAACACCTCCGAGATCACCCAGGACCGCATCACCAACGAAGCCGAGGTGAATCAGGGCGGCGACACCAACTTCGCCCAGATCAATCAGGGCGGTGACAGCGATCTGGCCTACATCGAACAGGCGGGCGACTTCAACGAATCGGTTATCAACCAGACCAGCTTCGCCAATGTGACGAACACCGCCAGCGCGACCCAGACGGGTAGCGACAATCTCTCGACGATCAACCAGACGGGCACGGACCACACCGCCACGCTGCTCCAGGGCGGCGACCTCAACGATTCGGTGATCACCCAGACCGGCGTGAACAACTCCGCCTCGGTGAGCCAGTTCAGCGACGACAACGTCTCGACCGTCATCCAGTCGGGCACCAACGGCACGGTCACCATCATCCAGGGCTCGCAGCCGAACTGATCGCACTTGCCCCCGGGCGCGCCGCAAGCGGGCCCGGGCTGAAACCAACGGGGCAGTCAGACCCCGCAACCTCCAGACGAATACCGAACCTCTAGCATGAAGGAACGAACCATGAAGAAAGTGATCCTTACCGGCGCCTCGCTGCTCGCAGTCGGCATCGCCGCCCCGGCCGTGGCGCAGGACAACACCTCGACCATCAATCAGACCGGCACCAACCAGGTGGCCACCGTGACCCAGTCGGGTTCGGACAACTCCTCCGACATCACCCAGACCAACTCGGGCAACGATGCCGAGGTCGACCAGGCGGGCGACGGCAACGGTGCCGAGATCGATCAGACCGGCGTCGACGGCGATGCCTATATCGAGCAGGCCGGCGACTTCAACGACGCCACCATCGACCAGACCGCCGAAGGCAACTCCGGCAACGAGGCCGACATCATTCAGGGCGGCACCAACAACGTCGGCGAACTGACCCAGTCGGGCGACGACAACGGCGCCGAGATCGACCAGGGCGGCGACAACAACGATGCCAGCATCGATCAGGGCGGCGGGCCCTTCAACGATGCCACGATCAATCAGGGCGGCGACGACAACAGCGCCAGCATCGAACAGGGCGGCGAGAACGATGTCGCCTTCGTCAGCCAGGTCGGCGACTTCAACGAATCGACCATCGACCAGTCGGATATCGACAATGCCGACAACGATGCCAGCGTCACCCAGCTGGGCGATGACGGCGTTTCGGAAGTCACCCAGTCGGGCGAAGGCAACACCGCCACGCTGACCCAGGATGGCGAACTCAACGATTCGTTCATCACCCAGACCGGCGACGGCAACACCGCGACTGTCACCCAGACCACCGATGGCAACAGCTCGACCGTCAACCAGAACGGCAACGGCAACAACGCCACGGTGACCCAGGGCCTGCCGCTGGTTCAGCCGAACACCTGATCCATGCCGATTGTCCCGGGCGGGAGGCTAACTCTCGCGCGGGATTGCCAATTGAAAGCTTGGGGGAATTTTCATGCCTAAGAACACCCGTACGCTGCTGCGCACCGGCACGATCCTTGCCGCCGGTCTGATCGCGGCCACGCCTGCCCTCGCGCAGGACAACCAGTCCACCATCACCCAGAGCGGCAATGGCGCGACCGCCAATGTCACGCAGGACGGCGCGAACGACATCTCGACCATCACCCAGACCGCCGCGGGCACCGTCAACGTCAACCAGACCGGCGTGACCGGTTCGACCTCGACCGTCACCACCACCGACACCGCGGGCGTGGGCCCGACCAACGTCGTGACCGTGACCCAGAGCGATGACGGCACCAGCAGCGAAGCGCTTGGACAAGCCAACGTCTCGAACGTCCTCACAGACAATGTCGCGGGCTTCGGCGCCTCGGGCACCGGCTCGACCGTGACCGTGACCCAGACCCACAACGCCGCCGGCGCCGGGCAGAACAGCTCGCTGGTGACGCAGGGCCGCAACGCGCAGAGCGGGCAGGTGACCGTCTCGCAGACCGGCGGCCAGAACATCTCGGTCTATTCGTCGACCACCTCGACCGATAACGACGCTTTCATCACCCAGAACGGGGTGAACAACGACTCGCTGGTGACGCAGAACTTCCAGAACGGCGGCGCGATCGCCACCGTCGATCAGACCAATGCGGCCGGCGGTGCGGAAAACGTCGCGATCATCAACCAGACCTCGGCGGGCTTCTCGGTCGATCCGGCGCAGTTCGCGATCGGCGCCGATGCGAGCATCACCCAGAATGGCGAGGACAACGCCTCGGCCATCATCCAGACCGGCTTTGCCACCAGCGCGGCCGATTCAAACGAGGCGAGCAACACCCAAACCGGCGATGGCAACGAATCGACCATCACCCAGTCGGGCAGGACCGGCACCGCCACCGCGACGCAGACCGGCGACGAGAACGTCTCGACGATCACCCAGTCGAACACCCGGCAAACCGCCGAGGTCACGCAGCAGGGCGATGGCAACGAATCGACCGTGACCCAGAGCAACGACGACAACCGCGCCGTGGTGAGCCAGACCGGCAACGACAATGAATCGCTGATCGTCCAGGTGGGCGACACGGCGTTCACCGACGGCCCGAACCTCGTGTCGGTGACGCAGGAGGGCGACGAGAACGTCTCGACCGTGGATTCGCAGAACGCGGACGGGATCAACACGATCACGGTCACTCAGGACGGCAACTCGAACGAAAGCACGATTGAACAGGGCAACAATATTTCATTGCGGAATGTGATCGTGGTGTCGCAAGAGGGTGACGACAACGAGAGCTCCGTCGTGCAATCCTCTGTTGCGGCTGCAGACAATAACCGCACCGAAGTCAGCCAGAACGGCGACCAGAACACCTCGACCGTGAATCAGCTCGGCGATGACTTGGGTATCGCGGATGTCGATCAGGACGGCGATCGGAACACGTCGACCATCAATCAGACGGCCGATAGTTCAGACGACTCGAACGAAGCCTTCGTCGTCCAGAATGCCGACGACAACACCAGCCTGATCAATCAGACCAACAACGAGAACGATGCGTTCGTCACCCAGACGGGCAACACCAACTATGCCGAGATCGATCAGGTGGGCGTCAGCGATTTCGCCAGAATGACCCAGAGCGGCGAGGGCAACGAGAGCTACATCGACCAGATCAATCCCAACAACATAGCTAATGATGCCAGAGCGAACCAGTCGGGAGACGGCGGCCTGTCGGAAATCACCCAGTCGGGGGTGAACCAGTTTGCGACGCTGACTCAGGATGGAGACATCAACGATTCCTTCATCACGCAGACCGGCAACACCAACACCGCGACGGTCTCGCAATTCAGCGCGGACAACACCTCGACCGTCACTCAGAACGGCAGCAGCCTGACCGCCACCGTGGTGCAGGGCACCGCCCCGGCGCCGCTGCCGTAAGGCTTGCAACACCACCCGGGCGGGGGGTTCGCTCCCGCCCGGGATCGTCAATTGGAGCTCGGGGGAAGTCGCATGGCCAACCGTTACCGTACGCTGCTGCGCACCGGCACGATCCTTGCCGCCGGTCTGATCGCGGCCACCCCTGCCCTCGCGCAGGACAACCAGTCCACCGTCACCCAGAGCGGCAGCGGCGCGACCGCCACTGTCACGCAGGACGGCGCGAACGACATCTCGACCATCACCCAGACCGCCGCGGGCAGTGTGACCGTCGATCAGACCGGCGTGACCGGTTCGACCTCGACCGTGACGACCAGCGCCAACGGGATCCTCGGGCCGGACGCGGTCACCATCGATCAGAGCGATGACGGCACCAGCAGCGAGGGTCTCGGCGAGGCCAACCTCTCGACCGTGACGCAGCTCAACGTCAACCTCGGCAGCACCGTGTCGGTGACGCAGAACCACAATGCGGCCGGTGCCGGGCAGAACGTATCGACCGTGACCCAGGGCACCAATGCCAGCAACGGCGACGTGGTGGTCTCCCAAACCGGCGGCCAGAACATCTCGGTCTATTCGTCGACCACCTCGACCGATAACGACGCCTTCATCACCCAGAACGGGGTGAACAACGACTCGCTGGTGACGCAGAACTTCCAGAACGGCGGCGCGATCGCCACCGTCGATCAGACCAATGCAGCCGGCGGTGCGGAAAACGTCGCGATCATCAACCAGACCTCCGCGGGCTTCTCGGTCGATCCGGCGCAGTTCGCGATCGGCGCCGACGCGAGCATCACCCAGAACGGTGAGGGCAACGCCTCGGCCATCATTCAGACCGGCTTTGCCACCAGCGCGGCCCAGTCGAACGAGGCGAGCAACACCCAGACCGGCGATGGCAACGAATCGACCATCACCCAGTCGGGCGTCAACAGCACGGCTACCGTGACCCAGACCAGCGACGACAGCTCGTCGATCGTCACCCAGGCCGGGCCGCATGGTGCGTTCGCGCGGGTTAACCAGTTTGGCACTAACCAGAGCTCGACTATCAACCAGAATGCGCCGGCCATAGCGTCCACGGCTGTCCCGGGGGCTTTCGTCCGGCAAGGGGGTGCCGATAACGTTGTCGATATCAACCAGACGGGCAGCATTGGTGCCTGGATCAGATTAACCCAGCCAAACACAAGCCCCTTTGCATCGGTCGTTCAGGACGGAGTCGGCAACAGCATCGATATTGACCAAACCGGCTTGTCGAACCTCGGCGGCGGCGCGCAATTTGGCGATCGTAACTCGCTGACTGTGCTACAGGATGGGGCAAATAGCTCCTTCGTCAGCATCCAAACCGGCAACGACAACATTGTATCGGGAAAGTTATCTGCGAGCTCTTCGTCAACGCTGTCGGATGGGATCGTCTTTCAGACGGGAGATCGCAATTCCGCCACGCTCCTGCAGAACGGAAGCTTCGCGGCAGGCGTAGTGCAATTCGTTGCCGTCGATGTCAGGCAGACCGGGGACGACAATGGCTCTCTCATAACCCAGTCGGGCACTAACGACCGCGCCTTCATTCGCCAAATCGGCGACTTCAACGACTCGACAGTCACTCAGAATGCCGGCGGGACCAACAATCGCGCGGACGTCAACCAAACCGCATCGGACGGCCTGTCGGAACTCACACAATCGGGTGCCGGCCAGCAGGCGACGTTGAACCAATCCGGGGATCTTAACGATTCCTTCATCACCCAGACCGGCAGCACCAACACCGCGACGGTCTCGCAGTTCAGCGGGGACAACACCTCGACGGTTACCCAGAACGGCACCGGCCTGATCGCCACCGTCGTGCAGGGCACCGCCCCGGCGCCGCTGCCATAAGGCTTGCAACACCGCCCCGGGCGACGGTTATCGCTCGCCCGGGGCTTCTTGATGAGGTAATCAGATCCGGATGATGGCGACTCCCCCACCCATTGTGCGCCTCGGCGCAACGCTCGTCGCGGGGTTCTGCGCGGTCACTCCCACGCTGGCGCAGGATCTGCCCGAGCGCGGCGTGTTCGTCACCCAGATCGGCGACAGCGGCCGCATCACTGTCACGCAGAGCAATTCCGAAAGCCGCGCGCGGATCGCGCAGGATGGCGACGACAACGTGGTCGAGCTCGACCAGCAGGGCAGCGCCCCGCACGCCGCGCAGATCGCGCAGGACGGCGATGACAACAGCGCCGATGTCGAGCAGGACGGCGAGGGATCGAGCGACATCGCGCTGGCGCAGGATGGCAATGACAACAGCGCGCAGGTTCTTCAGCGCGAGACCGCCGCAGCCGGAACCACCGCCGCCACCATCGTCCAGCGCGGCAACGGCAACCGTCTGATCCTCGCGCAGGACGGGAGCGACAACCAGGCCGCGCTCAGCCAGACCGGCGACGACAATCTGATGACCGCGACCCAGGAAGGCGCCGGCAACCGGCTCGCATGGAGCCAGGATGGCACCGCGCTGTCGGATCTCCAGATCGTGCAGACCGGAGGCGGCAATCTCCAGATCACCCAGAGCAACACCGGCGCGCAGTTCGCGCCGCCGCCCGGCAGCGGCGGGAAGTAGGCCGTGCCAGCGCCCCGGCTGCCTCGTGCGAGCGTGCCGGGCACCCGCGCGGAGGCCCTGCTGGCGGGCGCGCTGATCGCCGCAGCGCCGCTCGCCGCGCAGGACACCGCCCCGCCCCCGAGCCGGACCGAGGCGAGCCAGGTCGGCGAGATCGGCGCCGCGCCTGCCCGTACCGCGCCCAAAGCCTATCTCGACCCTGCGCCCGCCGCCGCGCCCGCCGCGAGCCCGGCCGAGACCGACAGCGCGCAGATCGGCCAGCGCGAAAGCCTCGCCCCGGCGCGCCAGATCGCCCCGCGCGCGCCCGCCGACGCCGCCGTTGCGCAGCTCTCCGCCGCCGATCTCGATGCCACGCTCGCGCAGCTCACGCCGGGCGAGCGGCGGGTGCTGCTGCAGGCGATCGAGGGCAGCGACATCTGCAACAATCCGCCGCAAGTCGCCGCGATCGTCGCGCTGTGCCAGAGCCGGATCGAGACCCGCGCGCAGGAGTTCGCCACGGCCCGCGCCGAGCGGACGGGGAGCGCGGAAGACCGTCTGCTGCGCGGCGATTCCGACAATCAGAATCTGCCGAGCCTCAGCCAGGTGATCGAACGCCTCGCCCGCGGCACCGCGGCGAGCGACGATTTCAACAATCAGGCCATCGCCTCGATCGCACTTGCCACGCCCGATCCGGCGGCGGGAACGGCCGAGAAGAAGGCCGAGGATGCGACCGGATTGAGCGAGGCGACGCAGGGCCTGGTCAACGCCATCATCAACCAACTGGGCGGGCGGGCACCATGACCCGCACGCCCGCGGCCGGAGCGCTTGCGCTCGCGCTGCTCGCCCCTGCCACGGTGACCGCGATGACCGAGACGCCCCCCGCGCTCACGCTCGACGTCCGCGAGGCTGGCGGGGTGGTGGAAGTCCGGCTCGTCGGGCTTTCGGCGCGCACCCAGAAGGTCCGTTACGCGCTCGAGGTGACCGGGCAATCGACCTCGCGCCACCGCGGCAGCACCACGCTGTCGGCGGGCAAGCGGGCGGTGCTTTCGACGATGCGGACGCAAGCCGGCGAGAGCTGGTGCGTCAAGCTGGTCGCCGAAGAAGAAAGCCGCGCGCCCTACGAGGTCACGCGCGGCACCTGCGCCGCAGGCTAGGTCTCAGCGCGGCACCTGCGCGATGCCGGTGCTGCCGATCCCGCGCTCGGGCGCGGTGATCTGGTCCATATGCACCTTGCGCGCGTCCTTGGGCCGGGTGTCGACAAGGCCGATGTTGAACTCGTCATAGACCGAATCGTAGCTGATCGGGATGCCTTGCGCCTTGAGCTCGGCGAGCGAAAGCCACGCCTGCCCCGCCGCCGATCCACGGATCCGCGCGAGCTGCGCGGGATCGTAACGGTCGGCCAGCACCTCGACGATCGAGCCGAGCCGCACCTTGAGGCCGGTCGCGGTCTGCTGGAAGTCGACGGCTCCTGCGGTCTTGCCGTCGACCCGGGTGAGCAGCTGCGCCTTGCTGTCGATCTGCGCGATGATGGCGCTGGCGGTGCCCGGCTGGGGGCGTGCGGGCCGGGGCGCGGGTGCGATGGCCGCAGCGTCGGTGGCGGGCGCGGGGGCGGCGGGCCTGGCTGCCGCGGGCCGGGCCGGCGGCGCGGCGGGCGCGGGCGGCACGGGAGCGGCCGGCCTGGGCGCCGTGGCCGCCGCCACGGCGGCGACGGCAACCCGTTGCGCGGGCGGCGATGTCGCCGGGGCGGCAGCCGCCGACGCCACACGGGCCTGCGGCACAGCAACCGCCGGAGCCGAGCGGGCCGTCAACGCGGTCGCGGGAGCGGGCGTCACCAGGGCAAGCCGCGCGGTCTCGTCCGCTGCCCGAGCCGCCGCCGACAGCGGGGCGGGCACAGCCGCGGACGTGCTCGCCGCGCGCGCAGGCACCGTCAATTCGGCCACAGCGCTCGCGGCGACCGGGGTGATCGGGATCGACACCTGCGCCAGCGGCGCGGCGGCCGCCACCGCGACCGGCGCGGGCGAGACGGCGAGGTTCGGCGCCGGGGTGGCGATTGCCGCAGTTACCGCTTCGGCCTCGCCCAGCCCCGCAGGCAGGGCCGGCGCAGCAGGCAGCGGCACGGCGAGATCGCCGCGCGGCGGCTCCGGCACGGCAGATGGCGCGCGTTCGGCAAGGGCCTTGAGCGCCAGCGCATACATCTTGCCGCGCTCGGCCCCGCCGACCGCCGCAGGCGCGGCCGTCGGCTCGGCGATCACTTCGGCGCGAGCCAGCGCGGGTTCGCTCGCAGCAGCCATCGCGACCGGCTGCCGCATTGTGGCCGGGCGCGGGGAAGGCGCGATCTGCGGCGCGGGCTCAGCGAGCGGAAGGCTCGGCGCCGCGACGACCTGCTCGCCGCCGAGGCCCGCCGGTGCGGACAGCGCCGCTGCGGTTTCGGGCACCACCGTGGCCCCGGCGAGGGTCGGGAAAAGATCGAGGTCGAGCACAGGCGCATAGCGCAGATCGCGCAGCGGCAGCGGCCGAAAGGTGCCGTCCGCGTGAACCGCGAGCGGGCGCGCGGCGACACCGGCCGCGACGGGCACGCGCGGCGCATCGTCGAGCCGCTTGCCGCCCGCAGGATCGCCGGCCCCGGCCGAAAGCTCGGGCAGGGTGAGCACGCCGACCATCGCGACCCCGCACAACAGGATGCGCGAGAAATGCCACACGCCGCTCTTCGACCGGCGCGCGGTGTCCTCACCTTCAACCATCTGTCCGGCGTGATCCACGTAAAACCCCCTAGGGTGGGTTATGCGGCGCGGCGGGGATTCGGCAAAGCAAAAAGTGCCTGAAAAGCGCCATTTCGGGACGGTGTTCCGATCCTGTTCCGGAGGTTTCGGCGCGATCGCCGCATCCGCCCCGGTTCGGCACAGCGCGACTGGCCGCATACCGGGGGATAGGCCCTTCCCCCGAATCGGGCACGCGCCTATCCGGGCCGGCTCGCCGTCCGGCGGGCAACGGACCGACCATGCGGAACGACATCGATCTCGACACGCCCGGCTGGGGGCAGGAACTGCGCGCGACGCTGGCGCTGGCGGTGCCGCTCGCCGCGACCAATCTGCTCCAGATGCTGATCCACGCCGTCGACGTGATCTTCATCGCGCGGCTCGGCGACCAGCCGCTCGCCGCCTCGAGCCTTGGCATCGCGATTTTCGGCCTGACGCTGTGGGCGATGACCGGGCTGGTCGGTGCCTGCGCCCCGCTGATCGCGGCCGAGCGCGGGCGGCGGCTCCACTCGGTGCGCGACATTCGCCGCACGGTGCGAATGGGCATGTGGGTGGCGGTCGGCTTCGGCCTTTCCGGCATGGCGGTGTGCCTCGGGGGGGAGGCGCTGCTGCTCGCGAGCGGGCAGGACCCCGCCATCGCCGCGCTGGCGGGCGACTTCCTGTTCGTGCTCGCCTTCGCGATGATCCCGATGATCCTCGCGGGCGTGTTCCGGATCTTCGTCGCGGCGCTCGGCAAGCCGGGCTATGCGACCGCGATTACGCTGCTGGCGCTCGGCACCAACATCCTCGGCAACTGGGCGCTGGTGTTCGGGCACCTCGGCCTGCCCGCGCTCGGCCTGCTGGGCTCGGCGTTTTCCAGCGTGATCACCGCGCTGGCGATGCTCGCTGCCTATTGCCTGGTGATCGCCCGCGACCGGACCTTGCGGCGCTACCGCATCTTCGGGCGCTGGTGGCGGCCGCAATGGGGGCGTCTCCGCGAGATCATGGTGATCGGCACCCCGATCGCGCTCACCGTGATGGCCGAAGCGGGGCTGTTCAGCGGCGCGGCGCTGCTGATGGGGCGGATCGGCGAGACCGAACTGGCGGCGCACACCCTGGCGCTCAACCTTGCCGCGCTCGCCTTCCAGATCCCTTTCGGCACGGCGCAGGCGGCGACCATCCGGGTGGGCTTCCATCACGGCGCAGGCGACCGCATCGCCGCCGGGCGCGCGGGCTGGGTGGCGCTCGCCATCGGCACGGGCTTCATGACCACCACCGCGCTCGCGATGGTGCTGGTGCCCACCCTGCTGCTGCAAATCTACATCGACCCCGCCGCTGCCGCGAATACCGCGCTGGTCGCCTTTGCGCTGCAATACCTGACGTTGGCCGCGATCTTCCAGCTCGCCGACGGGGTGCAGGCCGTGGCGGCGGGCGCGCTGCGGGGGCTGCAGGACACCCGCGTGCCGATGTGGATCGCGATCTTCAGCTACTGGGTGCCGGGCTTCGGCTTCGCCATCGGGCTCGGCTTCTTCACCGCGCTCGAGGGGACGGGGGTGTGGACCGGCCTCGCGATCGGCCTGTTCTTCGCCGCCGCCGGCCTGCTGTGGCGCTGGAGCCGCCGCGATGCCATCGGGCTGACCCGCACTCCGGTGGCCGCCTAGCGCGGTGCGGGCGTCGGCGGCAGAGCGGCGACGGGGATCGTCAGGCCGAGCTCGTCGAAGCGCAGCTTGACCGCTTCGTTGAGCGCCCAGCTGAGCGCGAGGTAATCCTCGCCCTTGCACCACACCCTGAGGCCGACGCGCACCGCATTGTCGGCCAGCGCGGCCACGAAGGCGATCGGCGCGGGCTCGGCCAGCACCCGCGGATCGGCCTGCGCCAGATCGAGCATCGCCTGCTTCGCTGCCTTCAGATCGTCCTCGTAGGCGATCGACACCACCAGCTCGAACCGCCGCGTCGGCATCCGCGAGGGGTTCACGACGGGCTTGTTCCAGAGCTCGTTGTTGGGGACCATCACATAGACCCCGTCGAGCTGGAGGATCTCGGTGGTGAACAGACCGATTCCCTCCACCGTGCCGGCGACGGTGCCCGCGGTGATGTATTCGCCGACCCGGAAAGGGCGCTGGATCAGGATCATCACGCCGGCCGCGACATTGCTGAGCGTGCCCTGGAGCGCGAGGCCGACCGCGAGCGCAAGGCCGCCGAGCGCGGCGATGATGCTGGTGGTCTGCACCCCGAACTGGGTGAGCACGGTGATCGCCACCACCACCCACAGCGCGTAGCGGATGATGTTGCCGAGGAACTTGGCGACGGTCGGCTCGATATGCGTTGCGCGGCTCAGCGCGCGGTCCGCCCAAGCCGACAGCAGCCGCGCGAGGATCACCCCGATCACCAGCACCGCGATCGCGCCGGTGAGGTAGGCGAGGTTCACCTTCAGCCACAGCCACGCCTCGTGCGCGACGTTGATCTCGTCCGAGAGGTCGGCGAGGCGGGGCGGGATCTTGGAGGCGGGAGAGGTCACGGGCACTCGCGGCATGGGACAGGGCGGCGCGGCATCGCCGCCCCGCCCGTCAGGTCTGTGGTGCCGCTGGCTTAGCCGGGCGTGACCGTGATTTCCACCCGCCGGGCGCCGGCAAGGTCGACGCTCTCGTCCGAGCTGTCGGCCGGCTTGACGAGGTCCATCCGCTCGTTGGCGATCCCCTCGGCCGCGAGCGCGGCGGCAACGCCCTGCGCGCGGTTCTTGGCGAGCTCGGCGTTGGCGGCGGCATTGCCGGTGGGATCGGTGAAGCCCGAAAGCTGCACGCGGTCATCCGGGTGCGCCTCGAGCCAGGCCTTGATCGGCGCGACGGCAGCGGCGAAATCGGGCGAGATTTCCGCCTTCCCGACCGCAAAGTAGACCGAAACCTTGGGCCGGCCTTCGACCACCTCCGAAACGATCCCGGCGCCTTCGGGGATCGCCGGGGCCGAGGGTTCGGGTGCAGGTGGAGGGGCCGGAGGCGCGGCGACAGGGGTTTCCTCCTTGTCGAACCGGCCCGCGATGTAGCTCCCCGCGATCGCCGCGAACAGCATGACGAGCGCCGCGCCGACGAACACCAGCGCCGCAAATCCGACGAAGCCGTCGTCCGAACCGCGCCGGTCGGCGTGGCCGCCGTGGGCCGGGGCGGGCGCGGCGGCAGCGGCAGCCGCCGGAGCAGCGGCGGCGAGCGGGGCGATCGGCGCCTCGCCATCATTGGCCGCCACCGGCGCGGCAGGGGGGGCAGCGACAGCGGCTGCCGCGGCGGCGGCCACGGGCGCGCCGAACACCGAAAGCTTCCCGAAATGCTCGGCGAGCAGGTAATAGACCGTCACGCGGTTGCGGAAGGTGGTGTCGCTCATCCGCTGGCCGACGCTGGCGATCGCGGCGTCGAGCACCTCGTCGCTGTCCTCGAGCCCGAGCTTCTTGCGGCAATAGTTCTGCCGGACCCGCGCGGTCTCCTTGGGATCGGTGAAGGACACCAGCGAGGCATCACGGGTGCGCAGCGCGATCCCGCAATAGCGCACGATCTTTGCGATCACTGCGTCATCGGCATCGGGCACATAGCGTTTGACATCGGCCGCCCAATCGGTGGGCACATCGTTCTCGGACATAGGGGATCCTTCCCCCAAAGGCGTAAGCGGGCGCCTGTTCCCCCGAATCCCGTCGCGGACAATACCAGCCCGCCGCCGCCAGCGCCAAAAATTTTTGTGGGCGCGGACCCTTGACTCGTCATGAACGGAGAACCATTTGCGCCCCGTTGGCACTCTCGAGGGGAGAGTGCCAAGCAACCCCTAGTTCAATTCAGGAAAGGTCATCATCATGGCATTTCGTCCGCTGCACGACCGCGTTGTGGTCCGTCGCATCGAAGCCGACCAGAAGACCGCTGGCGGCATCATCATTCCCGACAGCGCCCAGGAAAAGCCGAGCGAAGGCGAAGTCATCGCCGTCGGCGAAGGCAACCGTGACGACGACGGTGATCGCATCCCGCTCGACGTGAAGGTCGGCGACCGCGTCCTGTTCGGCAAGTGGTCGGGCACCGAAGTCAAGATCAACGGCGAAGACCTGCTGATCATGAAGGAAAGCGACATCATGGGCATCATCGAGCCCGTCGCTGCGGCCGCCAAGGCGGCCTGATCGGCTGATCCAAGCTTTCCAACCAGTACACAAATCTCAGGAGAAACAATCATGGCTGCCAAGGACGTGAAGTTCGGCCGCGAAGCCCGTGAAGGCATTCTGCGCGGCGTCGATATCCTCGCCAACGCCGTCAAGGTCACGCTCGGCCCCAAGGGCCGCAACGTCGTGATCGACAAGAGCTTCGGCGCACCGCGCATCACCAAGGACGGCGTCACCGTCGCCAAGGAGATCGAGCTCAAGGACAAGTACGAGAACATGGGCGCCCAGATGCTGCGCGAAGTCGCCAGCAAGGCGAACGACAGCGCGGGTGACGGCACCACCACCGCCACCGTGCTCGCCCAGGCGATCGTCACCGAGGGCATGAAGTCGGTTGCGGCCGGCATGAACCCGATGGACCTGAAGCGCGGCATCGACCTTGCGGTCAACACCGTGGTCGAGAACCTCAAGGGCCGCTCGAAGGACGTTTCGGACAGCTCGGAAATCGCGCAGGTCGGCATCATCTCGGCCAACGGCGACCGCGAAGTCGGCGAGAAGATCGCCGAGGCGATGGAAAAGGTCGGCAAGGAAGGCGTGATCACCGTCGAGGAAGCCAAGGGCCTCGAGTTCGAGCTCGATGTCGTCGAGGGCATGCAGTTCGACCGCGGCTACCTCAGCCCCTACTTCATCACCAACCCCGACAAGATGACCGTGGAACTGGATAACCCCTACATCCTGATCCACGAGAAGAAGCTGTCGAACCTCCAGTCGATGCTGCCGATCCTCGAAGCCGTGGTGCAGTCGGGCCGTCCGCTGCTGATCATCGCCGAGGACATCGAGGGCGAAGCGCTCGCCACCCTCGTGGTCAACAAGCTGCGCGGCGGCCTCAAGGTCGCGGCGGTCAAGGCTCCGGGCTTCGGCGATCGCCGCAAGGCGATGCTGCAGGACATCGCGATCCTCACCAAGGGCGAGATGATCAGCGAAGACCTCGGCATCAAGCTCGAGAACGTCACCATCGGTATGCTCGGCCAGGCCAAGAAGGTCTCGATCGACAAGGACAACACCACCATCGTCGACGGCGCCGGTTCGGCTGACGACATCAAGGCGCGCGTCGCCGAGATCCGCACCCAGATCGACGCGACCTCCAGCGACTACGACCGCGAGAAGCTCCAGGAGCGTCTCGCCAAGCTCGCCGGCGGCGTCGCTGTGATCAAAGTTGGCGGCGCGACCGAAGTCGAAGTGAAGGAGCGCAAGGACCGCGTCGACGACGCGCTCCACGCGACCCGCGCTGCGGTGGAAGAAGGCATCGTTCCGGGCGGCGGCACCGCGCTGCTCTATGCCACCAAGGCTCTCGAAGGCCTCAAGGGCGCGAACGAAGACCAGACCCGCGGCATCGACATCATCCGCAAGGCGATCACCGCCCCGATCAAGCAGATCGCCCAGAACGCCGGCCACGATGGCGCGGTGGTTGCGGGCAACCTGCTGCGCGAGGATGACGAGACGCAAGGGTTCAACGCCGCGACCGACACCTACGAGAACCTGGTCAAGGCCGGCGTGATCGACCCGACCAAGGTCGTTCGCACCGCGCTGCAGGATGCGGCCTCGGTCGCCGGCCTGCTGATCACCACCGAAGCGGCGATCGTCGAGCGTCCGGAAGACAAGCCGGCCGCCCCCGCGATGCCCGACATGGGCGGCATGGGCTTCTAAGCCTGAGGCGGGCGGAGCGAGCCACGCTCGCTCCGCACGCGCCCGCTGCCGGCCAGCGGGGCGCCCGCGCCCCGTCTGGCGACTCCGGCTCCGCCGGAGTCGGCCCAGCCTCAGAACAGAAGACCCCGGCGGAGCGATCCGCCGGGGTTTTTCTCATCCGCGAATGAAGCCCAGCAGTTCGGCGTTGATCAGCTCGGGATGGGTCGCGAACAGCGCGTGCGACAGGCCGGGATAGGTCTTCAGCGTCCCGTTGGGCAGCAGCTTGATCGCGGTGCGCGCCGAGGCGTCGATCGGGACGATCTGGTCATCCTCGCCGTGGATCAGCAGCACGGGGAGCGTCACCGCCTTCAAGTCCTCGGTGAAGTCGGTTTCCGAGAACGCCTTGATGCAGTCGTAATGCGCCTTGGCGCCGCCCATCATGCCCTGCCGCCACCAGTTCTGGATCATCCCCTCGCTGGTCTCGGCGCCCTCGCGGTTGAACCCGAAGAAGGGTCCGCTCGGAACGTCGCGATAGAATTGCGCGCGGTTGTGCGCGAGCGCGGCGCGGAACCCGTCGAACACCTCGATCGGCAGGCCGAGCGGATAGGCCTCGGTCTTGAGCATGATCGGCGGCACCGCCCCGATCAGCACCGCCTTGGCCACCCGCCCCGGCTCGCTGCGCGCGACATAGCGGATCACCTCGCCGCCGCCGGTCGAATGGCCGATGTGGACCGCGTTCGTTAGGTCGAGCGCGCGGGCGAGCTCGATGAGATCGGCAGCGTAGGTGTCCATCTCGTTGCCGGTGTCGGTCTGGTCGGAGCGACCATGCCCGCGCCGGTCATGCGCGATCACGCGGTAGCCTTCGCCGAGGAAGAACAGCAGCTGGTTGTCCCAATCGTCGGAACTGAGCGGCCAGCCGTGATGGAAGAACAGCGGCTGCGCATCGCGCGGGCCCCAGTCCTTGTAGAAGATGCCGGTGCCGTCGGTGGTGGTGAAGATGGGCATGGAGAGGCTCCTGTGTCAGCGTTGCGCAAGGCGGACGCGCGGCAGCGCGCTTGCGGCCTGCAAGGGTGAATGGGACAGTATCGCGTAGCCCGGCTTGTTGTCGGCACGCCCCCGCAGCGTGGCCGCACTCCCCCGAGGATTGCCGTGAATCGCGGTGCGGCGTGGGCGGGATAGTGCCATGAAGGCGGGCGTGGCGCCAGAACAGAAGCCCCCGGCGCAGTCCTTCGTAGCGGGCCTGGGCGCGCCGTGTCTGCTTTCGGTTGCTCAGCGGGGCCGACCGAAAGACTGCAGGGGGGTGAATTGCCGCCGCAGTGACTCCAACCGGATTGGCGGTAGACGGCCAGCTTGGCGCGGCTACAATTCCGATATGCAGCGCAGGACCCCTCTCAAGCTCAAAATCCAGATCATGTGCGGCGATGAGATCGCGATGGGTCCGGGCAAGGCGGACCTGCTCGAAGCCATTGCCGCGCACCGCTCGATCTCGGCGGCGGGGCGAGCGCTGGGGATGAGTTATCGCCGCACATGGCTGCTGGTGGATACGATGAACCGCTGCTGGGCAGAGCCGCTGGTGGCGACCGTTCCGGGGAACCCGAAAGCGGGCGCTCATCTGACGGCGCTGGGCGAGGCTCTCCTCGCGCAGTATCGGGAACTGCACAGCGTGCTGGAACAGACCGGCAGCATGAAGCTTGCCGCGACCCTTGATCGGTCGCTTCTACCCGATCCGCGGACCGCGCAGCGAGAGAGCAGCGCGGAAGGGACTAGCGCCGGACCCTGAGTGTCACCCCCACGGTGCGCGGATCGCTCGGCGTGCCGAGGATCAACCCTGAGTTGCCCGCCTGAATCGTGAGATTCTGGATATAGTTCGCGTCCAGCAAGTTGCGCGCGAAGACAGCGATCTCCCATCCGCTGCCGTTCGCATCCTCCTGACGGTAGCCAAGGCTCGCGTTGGTGAGGTTGTAGCCCTTGATCCAAGTGAAGCGCGATAGGGTCGGGTCGCCGAAATAGCCGCTCCGCCAGTTGCTGTCGGCATGGAGAAAGAATGCGCCACGGGCTGTCGGCACCGCATAGTCGGCACTCAGCGTCTCAGACCATCGCGGCAGTCCTGCGAGGCGCTGACCGGTGAGATTGCATGCAGTGGTCGCTGCCGTTTGCAATTCGAGCGGGCATGGCCCTGCCGGATAGTCGGTGTATGCCCCTTCGCCATAAGCCAGCGCCCCAGTGAGCGACAAGGCGCCGATCCGCAGCGCGGCATCGGCTTCGACACCCCTCACCCGCACCTCGGGGATGTTGGACAGGTAACCGCGCAGCGCGACGGTCTGGCTTGAGTCCACCACAGTGGCCTGAAAGTCTCGCACCGTGGTGTGATACGCGGCAAGGTTGAGTGTCAGGCGGCTATCCCAAAGGGTCGACTTGACCCCCGCTTCCCATGTCGTGTTGCGCTCGGGCCGCACGACCGCCGTCGCCAGTGCGGGCAGGTTGTTCGCGTCGAGTGGCAGGCCCGACATGTTGATCCCGCCGGATTTGAACCCCCGCGCGAAGCTGGCGTAGAGCAGGATGTCATCGACCGGTTGCCACGCGATATTGGCGCGGCCCGAAAGGCTGCCCTCCCGATCCCGCGCGGAATAGGTTTGTGGCCGCAACACGCCGAGGCGCGCGTTGATCAGTGCGGGCGAGGTTGTCGCCGGGCCGCCGAAGACTCGCGTGCTGTAGTCGCCTTGCTTGGTCTCGTAGGTGTAGCGCAGCCCGCCGGTGATCGTGACACGCGGCACGATCCGCCAGTTCGCTTCGGCAAAGGCGGCATAGCTGTTGACGGCAAAACGGGTATCGCCCGTCTGGCCATAGCCATCGAGCAGGTTGGCGGGCACTGGCGTGGCATTCGCGCCCGTTGTCGTGCCGATCAGCCACGGGGCGCCATAAGGCCCGAAAACGCTGTTGGGGTGTCCGGTCAGCACCTGCCGGAAGAAATAAAGCCCCGCGACGTAGCTGAACGTTCGGTTGCCGTCCGAGGCGATCCGCAGTTCCTGGCTGACCTGGTCCTGCCGCGAGGGGATGCGCTGGATCAGCTGGATCGGCAGGCCGGTGTAATCACGGTCGTTCGCCGCATCCCAGTTCCAGAACCGCCACGCAGAGATCGACGTGACGGTGGCAGGGCCGATGTCCCAGTCCGCCGTCGCGGCCACGCCGCCCTCGCTGGTCTTGACCGCGAGCGGCGCATCAATGTCGGTCAGGCGGTCATACGGATCGGTGCTGGGCGGCGCATAGCCTGCCGCCGCCGCGAGCGCGGGGAACTGGCGCGGCGCGGGTCGCAATGACGTCCCGACGCGCAGATAGACCTGCGTGCAGCACTCGCTACGGAATTTGGCGAAGTCGGCGATCAGCCGCAGTCGGACATCGCGCGAAGGTTGCCACAGCACCTGCCCGCGCACCGCTTGCGCGCCGAGCGTGTTCTGGTCATCGCCGGTCCGCACGTTGCGCAGCACCCCGTCGCGCCGGGTGAAAGTGCTCGACAGGCGATAGGCGAGCGTGTCTCTCGCAAGCGGCCCGGTCGCCGAAAAGCGGCCCTGAGCAAACAGGCGCTCACCGAAGCTGAGTTCCGCGTTCGCGCTCCGGGTAAAGCTCGGCGCGGAAGAGACGATATTGATCGCCCCTGCCGTGGTGTTCTTGCCGAACAGCGTGCCCTGGGGTCCGCGCAGCACCTCGACGCGCGCAATGTCCGAAAAGTCGAAAGCCGCTGTCGCGGGCCGCGCGTGGTAGACGCCATCGACGTAGTAGCCGACGCCCGGTTCCAGCCCGTCATTGGCTTGGCTCACCGCCACCACGCTTGATCCGAGGCCCCGAATGGTGAATGCCGTGTTGCGCGGATTGGCCGAGGAATAGTTCAGAGCGGGCACCAGCGTCGTCAAATCTCGGGTATTGAGCGTGTAGGACTGTTCCAGCCAGCGCGCGTCCACCACCGAGAGAGCTGCGGGCACAGCCTGCGCGTCTTCCGGACGTTGCCGCGCGGTGACGATGATCGGATCGGCTGCCCCATCCTCGGCTGGCCCCTCTTCGGCCAAGGCTGGTGCCGGCAGCACAAGTGCGACGCCGCCAAGCACGCCGATTGCATTAATGGTGCGCAAGAGCCCCCCTGAGCGCCTATCGAATCTATATCTGACGATATATAGAAAATGCGATCAGGCAATGGGGAATTACGTCGAGCGTCCGCTCCGAATTAGTGAACTCTCATGGGAGTGTTCAGGTCGATAGCCGAACGGCAGCAATCATCCGGCAAGGCCCCGAGCCGGACCTGCTTTCCTACACGCGCCTGACCTGTCAGCTATGCGGCCATGACACCTGCCGCGAACGCGCTTCGTTTCAGTCTGCACGCCTGCCCATGGGCCGGGTCGATGGGGCGGCCAGTTTTTCGCTTCTGGACAGTGTCTCATCTGTCTCCAACAGGCCCCGGCACCCGTCAGCGGCCTCACCCGATGCGGTGTTCACCCCGGATCCACCGCACCGTGCCCGACGAAGCCCGCATCACCACGCTTTCGGTCGTCAGGATCGTCTCGCCGGTCGGGCGGCGGCGGCGCTTGACGCCGGCCAGCAGCGAGCCGTCGGTCACGCCGGTCGCCGCGAAGATGCAGTCGCCTTTCGCAAGGTCCTCGAGCTTGTAGATGCGGCCCAGGTCCTCGATCCCCCACTTGCGCGCGCGGGCCTTCTCGTCCTCGTTGCGGAACACCAGCCGGCCGTTGAACTGCCCGCCGACGCAGCGCAGCGCGGCCGCCGCGAGCACGCCCTCGGGGGCGCCGCCCTGGCCCATGTAGAGATCGATCGTGGTCTCCTCGTCGGTGACCGCGATCACCCCGGCGACGTCGCCGTCGCCGATCAGCACCACGCCGCAGCCCAGCGCGCGCAGTTCGGCGATCAGCTCGGCATGGCGCGGGCGATCGAGCACGCAGACGTTGATATCGGACGGCTTGACGCCCTTGGCTCCGGCCACCGCGAGCACGTTCTCGGTCGCCGACTTGGCGAGGTCGATGATGCCCTCGGGATAGCCGGGGCCGACCGCGAGCTTGTCCATGTAGACGTCGGGCGCGTTGAGCAGACACCCCTCTTCGGCCGCCGCCAGCACCGCGAGCGCATTGGGCCCGGCCTTGGCGGTGATGGTGGTGCCTTCAAGCGGGTCGAGCGCAATGTCGATCTTCGGGCCCTTCCCCATGCCGACCTTCTCGCCGATGAACAGCATCGGGGCCTCGTCGCGCTCGCCCTCGCCGATCACTACGGTGCCGTCGATATAGAGGTTGTCGAAGGCCTTGCGCATCGCCGCCACCGCAGCGGCATCGGCCGCCTTCTCGTCGCCGCGCCCGACCAGCTGCGCCGCCGCAATCGCCGCGCGTTCGGTGACGCGCACCATCTCGAGCACCAGCACGCGCTGGATCGCATTGGTACCGGTGTCTTGTGTGCTTGCGCCAAGCTGGCTATCGGCCTGTGAGTTCATGTGAAATTCAGCCCCTTGTTGCTCTGTAGGCGGCAGGATGTGCGAATGCCCCGGCGCAGTGGCGGATGGAGACGGGTTTGTCGAGCAATGCCATGCCCGTCGTGCCGGGTTTTCGTCTCACCCTGTCCCTGCTGGCGTCGGCGTGCGGCGTAGTGCTGGTGGCGCCCTTGGCCGCGCAGAGTGACAAGACTGCGACAACAGCGCCTGCTGCCACGCCGGCGCCCGCGCCCACCCCTGCGCCGCAGCCCAAGATCAACCTGCTCGTCACCGTGCCACGCGGCGACGTCAACGAAGCGCAGCTCCAGCAGTGCCGCGACGATGCCGATGCCGGGACGGTCAGCGGCGAGATCGTGGTGTGCCGCGAACTCGGCAGCGACGGCACCGGCCTCACCGGCACCCGCGCGGAGAGCCAGAAGCGCTATGCGCAGGAAACCGCCTTCAAGGGCGCGCCGCCGCCGCCCGACCTGTTCGGAATCCCGAACGGCGGCACCTCGATCGGCTTCGGCAAGGTCCCGCCCCCGGCGCTGATCATCGACGTCGCCGCGCTGCCCAAGGCCCCGGCGGGCTCGGACGCGGACCGCATCGCCCGCGGGCTTCCGCCGCTCGGCGAGAGCGAGGACCTTTCCGAGGAAGAGGAAAAGGCGCGTCGCGAGGCGGCCGGGATCAAGACCACCGTGCCGCCGCGCCCCAAGAAGAAGGGCGGCTAGAGCGGCAGGATCGGCAGCACCAGCGGCTCGCCGGTCAGGCTGTCCGATCCCTCGAGCAGCGTCAGCGCCTTGGCAACGCAGCGTTCCGGCCCCTCGTGGGTCACCATTGCCACCATCACCTCGCCCCCTTCGGCGCTGCGGCCCTGCTGGATCAGGCTCTCGATCGACACGTCCCCGTCCCTGAGGGCAGCCGTGAGCTCGGCGAGCACGCCGGGGCGGTCCTTGACCATGAAGCGCAGGTAGGTGCGCTCGGTGCGGTGACCGGGTTCGGCGGGGGGGAGCGCTGCGAGCTGGGCGACGGGAATCGAGAACGGCGCGCCCACCTCGTCGCGGGCAATGTCGATGAGGTCGGCCGCGACCGCGCTCGCGGTCGGCCCGTCGCCCGCGCCCGCGCCCTGAAACAGCAGCCGGCCGGAGAAGTTGCCCTCGGCCACCACCGCGTTGGTCGGGCCGTCGACCGCGCTCAGCGGGTGGCCCTTGGCGACCAGACAGGGCCGCACGCGCTGGAGCAGGCGGGGGCCGTCTGCGGTCTCTTCCACATCCGCCTCGCCGATCAGCCGGATCACGAAGCCCAGCGCATCGGCCTGCGCGATATCGGCGGCGCGCACCCGGGTGATGCCCGAGACCCGCACCCCGGCGAAGTCGATCCGCGTGCCGAAGCCGATCGCCGCGAGGATCGCGAGCTTGTGCGCGGCGTCCACCCCCTCGATGTCGAAGGCCGGGTCGGCCTCGGCAAAGCCCAACCGCTGCGCCTCGGCGAGCACCGCGGCGAAGTCCGCGCCGGTCGCTTCCATCTCGGAGAGGATGTAGTTGCACGTGCCGTTAAGGATGCCGTAGACCTTGGTGAGGGCGTTGGCCGAGGTGCCTTCGCGCAGCCCCTTGATAACCGGAATGCCGCCCGCCACCGCCGCCTCGAACTTTAGCGGGGCGTTGTTGGCCTCGGCCTGCTGCGCCAGTTCGATCCCGTGATGCGCGATCATCGCCTTGTTGGCGGTGACGAGGCCCTTGCCTGCCCCGAGCGCCGCGCGCGAGAGCGCGAGTGCGGGCCCGTCCGATCCGCCGACCAGTTCGACCACCACATCGACATCGCTCCGGCGGGCGAGCGCGGTCATGTCGTCCTCCCAGGCAAAGCGGGCGATATCGACCCCGCGGTCCTTGCCGCGGTCGCGCGCGCTCACCGCCACCACCTCGATTCCCCGCCCCGCGCGCGCGGCGATGAGGGTGCGGTTGGTGTCGAGCAGCCGGATCACGCCTGCGCCGACCGTGCCGAGACCGGCGATGGCGATGCGCAAGGGGGCAGGCTGGGTCACGGTCGGGCGCTCCGATGGAAGGAAAGTCCCGGCGATGAAGCGCGCGCCGCGCGCGGTCAAGCGCGGATAGCCAGCCTTATCCCTTGGTGATCACCCGCGCGCAGGGGCCGAGCTGGGCGAGCACGAAGGCATAGTCCCCCGCCGCGAGCCGCCGCGCGGCCGGATCGCGCGCGAGGTTGGCATTGCTGGGCAGCTGCGCGGGCAGCGCGCAGGCGAGGCGATACCAGCGCAGGGTTTCCGGACTCGGCGGGCGGGCGGCCGAATCGATGATCTCGCCCCACGATACGCCCCACTGCGGCGGCTGGCCCGGGCGGCGCAGGATGGTGAGCGAGACGGGGCTGCGGGTTTCGGTTGCAAGGAAGATCTGCGTCTCCGATTCGCCGGTCAATGTGCCCGGCACCGCCAGCGCGTCGCTGATTCCGGTGATCCGCGGCGGCACGTCATTGCCGTAAAGCTCGGTCAGGATCGGGCGTAGCCGCGCCTCGAGCGCCGGGGTGAAATCGAGCTGAGCCCCGGGCGCGACCAGCTGCACTTCGCCGGGGCGGCCCGCGACGGAATCGGCAAACAGCACCACCTCGCGATTCTTGAGCTTGGGCACCTTGCCCTTGGCGTCGAGCGGCACGTCGACGAGATAGGCAAAGCCCGCGCCGATGGTTCCGCGCCCGGCGATCAGCGCGGTGGTCTGCGCCTCGATGTATAGCCGCGCGAATCCCTGCGCGAGGCCGGGCGCACGCTCGGGCTTGAGCGCCGTCTGGCGGCGAATCTGTGCGCGGATCACGAGGTCCGCGGCGTCCGAAAGCGTGGCGAGATCGGCGTAGGTCGGCGCGTTCGCCGGCGCCGCGAGCGGTGGCCCGGAGGGCTGCGCCAGCGCCGCGCAAGGGACCGTCACAAGCAGGCTCGAAGCCGCGAGAAAGGCGTTCAGGGTTTTGAAAAACGGCATTAATTCACCTTTAACCAACCGCTCCGGAGGAGCCCTTAACACGGGGGCCTGCTGCGCGCTTTAGCACCGCCCCATCAACAAGGCTCGCCGTGAATCGGCACTGAACCGCAAAAGCGTTTGATCGGCTAGGGGTTGCCCGTTAAAGCCCGGATGACTGAGCGCGCGGGACTGGGGACACATTGCCGCGCGGTGAGTTCAGGTGGCGTTCGGGACCGAGGGTTCAGGACGTGCCGGTCGGGGAGATTACGGGCCAGGTGCCGGCGCGCGCTTGACCCGCTTTTCATTCCCGGCGTGGGAGGACCGAAATGACCGGGATCCGCTCGTCGGCCTCAACAGCCGAGGGGTGGGGAGTGTGCCGATCGCATGATCGGCGAGTATTTGGAGAGAAAGCGCTGGATGTCCTACGCTAGCCAACAACAAGGATTGACCGGCCCCAAGCTGGTCGCGGCGATCATCGCGCTTGCGATCGTCGGTGCGGTCGGAGCGGGGATGGTGGTCTATCTCGCCGTTGACGCGATCAAGAAAGAGATCGAGCGCGTCACCACCGTCGAAGTGAAGGAAGACGAGCCGCCGCCGCCGCCGCCGGACGAGCCGCCGCCGCCGGAAGAGCAGCGCCCCGACACTTCGCCCCCCCCGGTGAACGTGCCGGCGCCGCAGCTCGATCTGTCGCCGCCGGCGCAATTCCAGACCACGCCGCAGGAAACCCCGCGCGAAGTGATCCGCGAAGTGCCGCAAATCCGCGAAGCCCCTCCGGGCCCGCCGCCGCCCAAGCCGCCGTCCAAGGCGCGCGGGGTGCGCACCAAGGGCGAACGCCAGTGGGCCGCGCGCATCCAGGAAGACTATCCGACCCGCGCCGCGCGCGAAGAGATCGAGGGCACCGTCGGCGTGCGTGTCACCGTGACCGCCGAAGGCCGCGCCACCGGCTGTTCGGTGACCGCATCGAGCGGATCGAGCATTCTCGACGACGCAGCCTGCAAGGCGGTCGAGCGCTACGCGCGCTTCGAACCGGCGCTCAACGATGCGGGCGAACCGATCAGCGCGAGCTGGTCGACACGGATTACCTACAGGCTGAACTAAATCGGGCGGGCGGCGCGGGCCGCCCTCCCCTCGGGACAATTCTTTCAAGAGGACTGACGCAATGAACCTTTTCCTTCTCGCCGCCGGAGCTGCCGAGGCACCGCAAAGCAAGTTCGGCTTCATCGAAGCCATGGAGCAGGGCGGCCCGGTCGCCTGGGCGATCCTCACCGTCATGGTCATCATGAGCGTGGGTTCGTTCTACATCCTGTTCACCAAGCTGTTCGAACAGAACAAGATCCTCAAGCAGGCCAAGACGCTCAACGCCACTTTCTGGCGGGCCGCCAGCCTCAAGGAAGGCGCCGCCAAGCTCGAGAAGGACAGCGCCTGGCGCCAGCTCGCCGATGACGCGATCAAGGCTCAGGAAGATCATGGCAAGATGACCGACGCGCTCGAATCGCACGACTACATGCACGGTTCGCTCCAGCGTTCGGAAGATTCGATCAACGCCGTGCTCGCCGGCGGCCTGCCGTTCCTCGCCACCGTCGGCGCGACCGCGCCCTTCGTCGGCCTGCTCGGCACCGTGATCGGGATCTACCGCGCGCTCATCAACATCGGGATCGCCGGCAACGCCTCGATCGACAAGGTCGCCGGCCCGGTCGGTGAAGCGCTGATCATGACCGCGATCGGTCTGCTCGTCGCGGTGCCTGCGGTGCTCGCGTTCAACTGGCTCCAGTCGCGCAACCGCAAGATCGCCGCGATGCTCAACAGCTTCTCGACCGATCTGCTCGCCTACGTGAACTCGAACGGCGCGGTGAAACCCGCGGTGCAGGCCGCCCCGGCTGCCAAGCCGGCCGCCAAGCCCGCCGCCAACCCGACGCTCAACAAGTCCTGATCGTCATCGCCGCCCTGCGGCGGGAGCGTGCCACCCGGCCGCTCCCGCCGCGGCCCGACCCGGGCCCGCCAGGGCAGCGCAACACACGTCACTGTTTTTGACAGGCTAGGAATTCACAATGGCGATTTCTACGGGAGGCGGGGGCGATACCCCACTGTCCGACATCAACACCACGCCGCTGGTGGACGTGATGCTGGTGCTCCTGATCATCTTCCTGATCGCGGTTCCGGTGGCGATCCAGACCATCGAGAAGCTGAAGATTCCGGTCTTCGAATCGCTCGAGGCCAAGACCAAGGTGGAAAACCTGCTGCTCACCGTCAGCACCACCGACGCCGCCGGCCGCAGCGCCGGTGAGCCGGGCTTCGCGGGCGCCGCGCGCGAGGGCGAATGCCGGGTCTACTTCAACAACATCACCCCGGTGACCTCGACCGAGCTTCAGGACAAGGCGTTCAAGCGGCTCGACGATATCGTCAAGCGCGCGGGCGGCGCCGACGCGCTGATGAAGAACCCCGAGGAAATCCCCCAGGTGCACATCCGCGGCGACGTCAACGCCCCGTGGAAGTGCGTGGCGGGCGCGATCTACAACATCCAGCGCGCGGGCTATCCGATCGTCGGGTTCATCTCGAACCCGGTCGATCCGAGCTGATGACGCGGCACACCAATCTGAGGAGTAACTGACATGGGTATGGCTGGAGGTCAGCTCGACGGCGAGCCGATGATGGACATGAACATGACGCCGTTGATCGACGTCCTGCTCGTGCTGCTGATCATGTTCATCATCACCATCCCGGTGGCGATCCACTCGGTCGACATCGACCTGCCGACCCCGTCGCCGGTCAACAACCCGCCGCCGATCGATCCGATCAAGAACAAGGTGGTGCTGACGGTCAACGACCAGATCCTGTGGAACGGTCAGCCCATCGACGACGGCACGCTGGTGACGCTGCTGGCGGATTCGACCCGGATCGAGCCCGAGCCCGAACTGCAGTTCGAGCCCGAGGCGCTCGCCAGCTACGAGCTGTCGGCCCGCGTGCTCAACATCATCAAGTCGTCGGGCGTGACCAAGTTCGGCTTCGTCGGCAACGACAAGTATCGCGACTTCGGCAAGTAAGCCGCGCATCGACGGGCTGCCGCCGGTGCACTATCGGGCCTTCGAACAGGGGCGCTGCGAGCATCGCGGCGCCCCTTTGTAATGGAGCGCGGACCGGCAATCCGCTTTCCTACTCGCGCCGCGACTGGCACGATCGGAGACATGGCTGCCATCGCCCTGCCCCCGCCCGCGACGACGGAGTGCCGTCACCGTGTCGGCGCGCGGGCGAAGGCCAGTTTTCAGTTCCTGGACAGTGTCTCATTGTCTCCAACAGCCGGGCGGGGCCTTAATCCCCCTCGGGCGGCTCGTCCGGGCGCATCGCGGCGGCGATCAGTCCCTCGGCCTCGAGCAGCAGCTCGTCGTCGACCGCGCCCTGCGGCACCGCCTCGCGCCCGATCATCGTCATCACCGGCACCGCCAATGGCGAGACCCGGTCGAGCGTCACGTGCACCAGCTCGCGCGCGGAGCGTTCGAGCAGATCGGCGAGCCGGCCCACATCGGTCATCCGCGAGCGGGCATCGGCCCAGGCGGCCTCGATCAGCACGTGATCGGGTTCGTACTTCTTGAGCACGTCGTAGATCAGGTCGGTCGAGAAGGTGACCTGCTTGCCGCTCTTGCGCTGCCCCGGGTGCTGGCGCTCGACCAGCCCGCTGATCACCGCCACCTCGCGGAAAGCGCGGCGCAGCAGATGGCTCTCGGTCACCCAGTCGATGAATTCGTGGGTGAGGATGTCGGGCGAGAGCAGTGGTGCGGGGTCGGTCACCGGTTTGAGCCCCCACACCGCCAGCGTGTAATCGTTCGCCACGAAGCCGCCGGGGAGCAGCCCGCGCTCCTCCATCCGCCGGGTGATCAGCATCCCCAGCGACTGGTTCGCGTTCCAACCCTCGAAGGTGTAATAGGCGGTGTAGTGCTTGCCGCCGTGGGGGAAGCTCTCGACCAGCAGCTCGCCGGGTGCCGGAAGCTGCGAGCGGTAGTCCTGCATCTCGAGCCATTCGCGCACATCGTCGGGGAAGCGCCCCCACCCCGCGCGGTCGGCGAGCATCGCCTGCACCCGGGTGGCGAGGTGCGTGGTGAGCGGCAGGCGCAAGCCGCCATAGGAAGGGATGGTCGCGCTCTTCTTCGCCGCCCGCACCACCACGTCCATGTCCTTCACCTGCTCGACCTCGAGGCTCATGCCGGCGAAGAAGAAGGTATCGCCGGGCGAAAGCTGTGCGGCGAAGCGCTCCTCGACCTTGCCGAGGCTGCGGCCGTTCCTGAAGCGCACCAGCAGCATCTCGGAATCGACGATGATCCCGGCGTTCATCCGGTGGCGCTGCGCCTGATTGGGGTGCGCGAGCCGCCACGTCCCGTCGGGCGCGCGCACGATCCGCTTGAACCGGTCATAGGCCTTGAGCGCATAGCCCCCGTCCGCAACGAAGTTCAGCACCCGCTGGAAGGTCGCTGCATCGAGCCAGCTATAGGCCAAGGCCGAGCGCACCTCGGCGAGCAGCGCATCCTCGTGAAACGGCCCGGCGCAGGCGCAGGCCATCACATGCTGGGCGAGCACGTCGAGGCTGCCGGGGCGGAAGGTCTCGCCATCGCGCTGGCCCTCATCGACCGCCTCCTTCGCCGCCATCGCCTCGAGAAACTCGAAGCGGTTACCCGGCACCAGCACCGCGCGGCTGGGCGTGTCGAGCCGATGGCCCGCGCGCCCGATCCGCTGGAGCAGGCGCGAGCTTCCCTTGGGCGCGCCCATCTGCACCACCAGATCGATATCCCCCCAGTCGATCCCGAGATCGAGGCTGGCGGTGCACACCAGCGCGCGCAGCTCGCCGCGTGCCATCGCCTCCTCGACCTTGCGCCGCGCCTCGGTAGAGAGGCTGCCGTGATGGATGCCGATCGGCAGGTGATCGGCGTTCACATCCCACAGGCACTGGAAGATGAACTCGGCGAGGAAACGCGTGTTGGTGAAAACCAGCGTGGTGCGGTTGGCCTTGATGCTTTCGTAAAGCTGCGGCACCGCCCAGCGCCCCGCGTGCCCGCCCCAGGGGATGCGCTCCTCCTGTGGGAGCAGGATTGCGACCTCGGGCTCGGCCCCCGCCTCGCCCACCACCAGCGCGGCGGCAGCGATCTCGCCGGTGCCATCGTCGATCTGGGGGGCAAGCCATTCGCGAAACGCGCGCGGATCGGCAAGCGTTGCGGACAGCGCGACCCGCTGCGCGCCCGGCGCGAGGCTGTGCAGCCGGGCGAGGCTCAACGCGAGCAGGTCGCCGCGCTTGTCGGTGGCGAAGGCGTGAACCTCGTCGATCACGATCCGCCGGAGCCCGGCGAACAGATCGGCGCTCTCGGGGTAGGAGAGCAGCAGCGAGAGGCTCTCGGGCGTGGTCAGCAGGATATGCGGCGGGCGCTCGCGCTGGCGTTTCTTGCGGTCGGACGGCGTGTCGCCGCTGCGGGTCTCGACCCGAATGGGCAGGCCGATCTCGTCGATGGGGGTGAGGAGGTTGCGCTTCACGTCCTGCGCCAGCGCCTTCAGCGGCGAGACATAGAGCGTGTGGAGGCCCTCAGGATCGTTGGCGCCCGCCGGCGTGTCCCCGGCAAAGTCGCACAGCGTTGGCAGGAACCCGGCGAGCGTCTTGCCCGCGCCGGTATCGGCGACCAGCAGCGCATGGTGGCCCGCGCGGGCCTGCGCGAGCATCTCGAGCTGATGCCGCCGCACCCGCCACCCGCGTCCGGCAAACCACGCAGCGATGGCGGGAGGGAGGAGGTCGGGATCAGGCGCGCCGCTGGTCATCCGCCCTCAGGTGGCGTGTCCCATCCCCGCCCGCAAGCGCGGAGCGGGCAGGCGGCGCGGCGCAGGCGCCTAATGTCCGACGCTTTCGCCCCGTTCCAGTCCGGAGGCGGCAAGCTGCGCGTCGATCTGCGCGAGCAGGCGGGTGAGGCCCTCCTCGGTCTCGCTTTCGGCGCGGGCGACCAGCACGTCCTGAGTGTTCGAAGCGCGCAGCAGCCACCAGCCATCGGCGGTGTTGACCCGCACGCCATCGGTGGTGTTGACGCTTTCCACCTCGGGCCCCGGCGCGGTGGTGAGGCGACCGGCGATCTCCGCCATCGCAGCGAACTTGCGGGCCTCGTCGACCTGGAAGCGCATCTCGGGGGTGTTGAGCATCGCCGGGATCGCGCCGCGCAGTTCGGTCACCGACTTGCCGAGGCGGGCCGCCGCCGCCAGCAGCCGGACGCCCGCATAGAGCGCGTCGTCGAAGCCGTAGTAGTCGTCAGCGAAGAAGACATGCCCGCTCATCTCGCCCGCCAGCGGCGCGTCAGTTTCCTTCATTTTGGATTTGATCAGCGAATGGCCGGTCTTCCACATCAGCGGCTGACCGCCGAGCTCGGCGACCCGGTCGAACAGCGCGCGGCTCGCCTTGACGTCGGCGATCACCGTCGCATTGGGGCGCGACGCGAGCACATCCTCGGCATAGATCATCAAGAGCTGATCGCCCCAGATCACCCGGCCTTCGCCGTCGATCGCGCCGATCCGGTCGCCGTCACCGTCGAAAGCCACTCCGAAATCGAGGTTCTTGGCCGCGACGAGCGCGCGCAAATCGGCGAGATTCGCCTCGACAGTCGGGTCTGGGTGGTGGTTCGGAAAATGTCCGTCAACTTCGGTAAACAGCAGATGGTGTTCCCCGGGCAAGCGGGCGGCGAGCGCTTCGAGCGCGGGGCCAGCCGCGCCGTTGCCGGCATCCCAGCCGACCCGGAGAGCTTCGAGCTTGCCGGGCGCGATACCAGCGAGGCCCTCGAGCAGGCGCTCGACATACTCGCCCAGGATATCGCGCGAGGAGACGGTGCCGGCGCCGCTGGCGAAACCGCCTTGGGCTGCGAGTTCCCCGAGCTTCTGGATGTCAGCGCCGAAGAACGGCCGGCCCCGAAATACCATCTTGAAGCCATTATAATTGGGGGGATTGTGGCTGCCAGTTATCTGAATGCCGCCATCCACTTCTTCGGCTGAAGCCTCGGCGTAATAGAGCATCGGGGTCGGGCCCATGCCGATCCGCACCACGTCGCAGCCGCTCGCGGTCAGCCCCTCGACCAGCGCGTGTTCGAGCATCGGCGAACTGACCCGCCCGTCATAGCCCACCGCCACCGTCGTGCCCCCCGCCTCGCGCAGCAAGGTGCCGAAGGCGCGGCCGATCGCGCGCGCATCATCAGCGCCGAGCGTCTCGCCGATGATCCCGCGAATGTCGTATTCGCGCAGCACGGTGGGGTGAAAGCGATGTTGCATGGCGAGGATCATCCTTGCTGGCGGGCAGGCAGGCTGCCGTCACCTATGTTGTGTTGAAGCACTGGGAGGGCGGAACCTTCACGCGCCTGCCGCGGCCGATGCGACAATGCCCTGCCGGGCAAATGTGTCAATCTTGCGATGGCGGCAGATCGGTGTCGTCCGGCGCGAGGCCGCGGCCGCCGGGAAGCTCGTCGAGCAGCAGGTCGCGGGCGGCATTGGCCTCCTGCATCGCCGCGGTGGTGCCGCCGCGATCGGGGTGAACCAGCGTGGTGAGGCGGCGATGGGCGGCGACGATCTCATCGCGCCCCGCGTCCGCACCGACCCCGAGCAGCTTGCGCGCTCGGAACAGCGCCTGGCTGCGGGTCGGCGCGGGGCGCAGGAAGTCCCACGGCCACTTGCCCAGCGCCCAGCGGCAGAACAGGCAGACCACCGCAATCAGGATCAGGGCGCGGATCATCAGGCCAGCTCCAGCTCGCCTTCGGGAGTGAATTCGGGCAGCGCCAGCGCCTTCACCAGCGCGCGCAGCTCCTGCCGGGCAACGAGGTGGCTGGTGCCCAGCTCGCCGAGGTGCCCCTTGTCGAGCAGGGTCAGCCCCGAAGGAAACAGCTCGCGGTAGATCACGCGCTCCGACAGGCCCTGCGTCACCCGGAAGCCGACCCGCTTGGCCATCTCGCCGAGCGCCTTGTGCAGACGCGCCTGGTTCCTCGCTTCGACATGGCCGGTGCGGTTCCTGACCACGATCCAGTCCATCTCGGGGCGCTGCTGCTCGATCGTCATGCGGCTGCGCTTCATCCGCGCTTCCCAGATCAGCTCGGCGAAGAAGGACAGCTTGCGCACCTTGAACGTTTCCGGATCGACCTGGCCGATCAGGTCGAAATCGACGAAGCTGTCGTTCATCGGAGTGACCAGCGTGTCGGCATGCTCCACCGCAATGCGGGCATAGGGATCGTCGCGCCCGGGGTTGTCGATGATCAGGAAATCGCAATTCGCCTCGAGCCGGCGGACCATGCCGATGAAGTCGCCGGTGCCGTTGCCGCGGAACACCTCGCAATCGGGGGTCGGCAGCGTCAGCCCGCGCTTTTCCAGCGTGGCGAGGCGGTTCTCGATGTAGCGATGCATGGTGCGCTGGCGCGGATCGAGGTCGATCGAGGCGACCCGCGCGCCGCGATAGGCCAGCGCCACCGCGACATGCACTGCGGTGGTCGACTTGCCCGTGCCGCCTTTCTCGTTGGCGAAAACGATCCGGTGGGCCTGCCCCTTGCGCGGAGCGCGCGGCGCCGTCACGGGAGGCGAAGCAGAGGCGGGCGACATGGCGGGTCTCTCGCTGGAGCGGCTTGAAACGGGACAGCTTGCACCGCTAGGGCACGGGTCGGCTTTATCCTTGGAGGCGTAGCGGTGCAAACGGTCAAGTCGCTGGACATGTTGAGAACCGCTTTGGCACAGTTGCGCAGCGGCGGGGAGCGGATCGCGCTGGTGCCGACCATGGGCGCGCTCCACGAAGGCCATCTCACGCTGGTGCGCCGCGCCCGGGCCGAGGCCGACCACGTGGTCGCCTCGATCTTCGTCAACCCCAAGCAGTTCGGCGCCAACGAGGACCTCGATGCCTATCCTCGCCAGCTGGCCGAGGATGCCGCGATGCTCGAGGCCGAGGGCGTAGCGCTGCTGTGGGCGCCGACGGTAGAGGCGATGTATCCGGCGGGCTTCGATACCAATGTCAGCGTTGCCGGGGTCAGCGAGGGGTTGTGCGGTGCCGCGCGACCGGGGCACTTCGACGGGGTCGCGACCGTGGTGGTGAAACTCTTCAACCAGGTCGCGCCCGACCTTGCCTTCTTCGGCGAGAAGGATTTTCAGCAGCTGGCGGTAATCCGGGCGATGGCGCGCGATCTCGATCTCACCGCGCCGCACGTCAACAACATCATCGGCGTCCCCACGGTGCGCGAGGCGGATGGCCTCGCGATGAGCAGCCGCAACCGCTACCTCTCGCCCACCGACCGCACCGCTGCCGCCGCTCTGCCGCGCGCGATGCGCGAAGCCGTCGCGGCAATCGAAGGGGGTGCGGATGTGGCTGCAAGCCTTGCCGCGCTCCAGGCGGCGATCCGCGCTGCGGGCTTCGCCAGTGTCGATTACGCGGCCCTCGCCGACGCCGCCTCGCTCGCTCCGCTCGGCGCGCTCGGCGACAAGCCTGCGCGCTTGTTGGTCGCCGCGCGGATCGGCGGCACACGGCTGATCGACAACATGGCGGTGACGCGCGCCGACCGGACCGCGCGATATTGACCTTGCGCCGCCTTCGGTGGCATGGGCGCAGCCGAAGCCCGAGCGGGTATAGCTTAGTGGTAAAGCTCCAGCCTTCCAAGCTGGCTATGCGGGTTCGATTCCCGCTACCCGCTCCACCTCCCCATCCGTCTGCGTCCGTATCTGAGTAGGCAAGAGGGGCACCCACGGCGCCGCCCCACTGCCTTGGCGAGCGTTCAGAACAGTTCGATCTTCGGGGCTTCCGAGACAGCCGGCACATCGCGCCCGCCGAACTTGGCGTGCGCACCACCTTCTGGCTTTCCATCACATATTGTTTGTACTGGTCTTCGAGCAACTCGCTCACCCTGCGTTCGCAAGGCGCGCCCGATGCCGCGCCGACGGCCAGCTCCCTGAGCGCGATCAGCGCATCGCTGACCTGCCCGAGGCGCTGCTTCATCACGTCGTGAAACTGCAGGCGGCCGAGAATGTCGGAAAGGGAATGCACCATGTCGCCGTGGCCGGCCTCCATGATCTGCATCAGCTCGCCAAGCTGCGCACTGATCGCGGCGACCTCTTCTTGCGCGGCCTCCAGCTCCCGGACCAGCCCGAACACATCGTCGCTGCCCGTGGAGGTGCTGTCCGGAAGCGCAGCCACGATCTGCGCCTGCATCCGGTCGGCAAAGCAATTGATGCTCTGGCTGACCTGGCGCGCGCCCTCGGCGGTCTGGGTAGCGAGCGCGCGCATCTCGGTTGCGATCAGACCGAAAGCGAGCCCCGCCGCGCCCTGCCGATGCGCTTCGACCGAGGCGTTGATGGCAAGAAAGAACGCCTTGTCGGCAACCTGCGAGATGACGTCGAGCGCGCCGCGCAGGTCGTGAAACTCCTTCGCGAGCGATTGCAGGCCGGCGTAGTTGGCGCTGATCGCCTGATCACGCTCGGCCAGCATGGCACTGAGCCGCGCGACGATCGTGCGCGGCACGGTCACGGCGTCGCGCATTGCCTCCATGCCTGACAGCGAGCTGGCGATCCGCTCGCGCTGGCCGCCCGACAACTGGTTGATCACGGTCACCTGCTCGACCACCGAGGTGACGCCTTCGGCCACGCTCTGCTGCACGCCGTCGATCTGGCCGCACAGCGTATCGAGGAACGGCTGCGTTGCGACAAGGTCTTCGTGCAGATGCGCGGGAAGGCCCGAAGGGGGGAGCACGCTCACGATCCCGCCCATACCGAGGAAATCGCTGGCACGGCGTTTCATCGGCCCGATGAAGGGCGGCGGCGCCGGGCGCGGACGCAGGGCGGCAACGAAACCAATGCCCGCCGCCAGGATCAGGGCGACGAGCAGCCAGTCGCCGTCCCTTCCAGCCGCTATTAGTGCGGCCAGGAGCAGCAGCACCCCGGCGAGCCAGGCCGGCGCGTGCGGGGGGCGGACGAATGCCACTTCTGCTGGGTCCTGCCCGCGATCAGGCAGCCGCGGGGAGAACCTGCCGGATGACGCCCAGCAGATCCGCGCCGGACACCGGCTTCACAAGCCAGCCGGTGGCCCCCAGACGGCGGCTTTCGTCACGCTTGGCCTGATCGCTTTCGGTGGTCAGCGTCAGGATCGGCGTGAACCGGCAAGTCGGCAGGCTGCGCGCGTTGCGGATGAATTCCAGCCCGCCCATGTTCGGCATGTTGATATCCGTGATGATCAGATGCGGACGCAAGCCGCCCTGCAACGCAGCAAGCGCAAGACTGCCGTCGCTCGCGGTCTCGACATGAAACCCGTTCATCTCGAGCGTCGATCTCAGGCTCATGATCATGGTCGGTGAATCATCGACGATGAGGATGGTCTTGCTCATGCTGCTTCCTTCTTCCTGCCGGTCGCCCTTGCCGCCGCGGGATGCGGTTCAATCCTTCTCATCGATCGCCGAGACGGGGGCCGGGTGCGCGGCCGCCCGATGCATCCAGAGGTCGTGACATTCTATTGATCAGGAGGGCTAAAGACCCTTCGGCACCGCACCGGGAGGACTACGTAGACCCCCGGGCAGACCGGCTTCATCCGGGCACGGCGAGAGCCCGATTGGGGGCCTTCCCGGCAACCCGTTTGCGGCGTTTCGCAGGCCGCTTGGGCGGGGCAATGCAGTCGGCCGGCAGCGCTTTGGCCAGCCAGTGCGCCAGATCGGGATCGGCCGGCACGGCGACGATCTTCGGCGCGAGCGCCATGAGGCATTGCAGCACCGCCGAATGGACCCCGGTGCAGCCTGCAAGATCGAGCTTGCGACCGGGCTTGGCCAGCAGCCAGGTCGCCAGGTCGATCGCTTCCTCGACCGCGCAATGCCCTTCCAGCACCGCCTGCGCTGCAGTGAAACGGATCGGCATCACAGCATCTCCTTGAGGTTGAGCACCAGCAGCACCCGTCCGTCGCCCAGCACGGCGGAGCCCGAGAAGCCGCTCATGTTGGCGAGGATCCCGGCGAAAGGTTTGAGGATGATATCCATTCCGGTACCGAAGTCGTCGATCACCAGCCCGACGCTGGCATGACCGAGCTGGAGGATCAGCACCGATTCCAGCGGCGGGTTGTGGGGCTCCATGCCGAGCACGTCGCGCAGGCGGACGATCGGGATCACGCAATCTCGAAGCACGATCGCTTCGGCCGCCTTGAGGCGCCGGATGTCCGCCGGATCGACGCGCACCGTCTCGACCACGAGATCCATCGGGATGCCGTAGGCCTGTCCCGCCAGATCGATGGTCAGCACCCGGGTCACGGCCATCGACAGCGGCAGTTTGAGCCGCACCCGGGTGCCCTCGCCGTTGCGGCTTTCGAGCGTGACGAGACCGCCGAACCGCTCGACCACTGCACGCACAGCGTCCATCCCCACCCCGCGGCCCGAGAGATCGGAGATCGTCTCGGCGGTAGAGAAGCCGGGGAGGAACACCAGCTGCACGGCCTGCGTGTCGGTCAGTTGGCCCGCGCGCTCGGCATCGATCAGACCGCGCTCGACCGCCTTGGCCCGCACCCGGTCCGGATCGACACCGCGGCCATCGTCGATCACGTCGATCACCACACTGTCGCCTTCATGGAAGGCCACCAATCTGATGGTGGCACTTGCCGGCTTGCCCGCTGCAGCCCGCCCGGCGCGGTCTTCGATCCCGTGGTCGAGGCTGTTGCGCAGGATGTGGGTGAGCGGTTCGGCGAGCGCCTCGATGACGTTCTTGTCCGCCTCGGTGCATTCGCCCTCGATGGCGAGCTGCACCAGCTTGTCCTGCTTTCGCGCAATGTCCCGCACCAGGCGGGGAAAGCGCTTGAACAGGGTGGCCACGGGCATCATGCGAATGCCCATCACCGCGCCCTGCATCTGCTGCGTGATCCGGTCGATCACCGCATACTTGTCCTTGATCTCGCGGGCGAGTTCACGGCTGCCGAAGCGGATTTCCGCATCGCGCGCTAGGAAGGGCAGTGCGTTCTTGGCGACGATCATTTCGCCCACCAGGTTCATCAGCTGATCGATCTTGCCCTGCTCCACCCGCAAGGTGCGCTCGGCCGTCTCGCTGCGCGCGGCAGGGTGGGCCGTGTCGGCGGCAATTTCGGGGGCGGCATCACGCTCCGGCAAGCCGATGGCCCGCAGCGCAGCGATCGCGGCGGCGAGCGCTGCCGTGTCGGCGGGTTCCGCCCCAAGCGGGTCGGGAAGGCCGTGCGCAGCGCACACGTTGCGCAAGGTGGCCGCGATGTCCGCCATCTGATCGGTCCGGCCGGCGGCAAGCGCGCGGGCCTGCGCCTCGACCAGTTCGATGGCCAGCGGCGAAAGCCCGCCCTCGCGCGCGTCGGGCGATGGCGCATCCACCTCCTGCGGCGAGCCGCCCCACACGCCGATGGTGACCGCATCGGGCATATAGCGGAAATGGGCCTCCACCACGCTCCTGTCCGCGTCGGAGACCAGCGTGAAAACGAGGTTGCAGACATAAGGATCGAAGCCCGCAGGCTCGGGCCACGGGGCGGATGCGGCGATGTCGAACCAGACAAGACCGGGCAGCGACTGCGCGACGTGGAGCGGATCCTCCCCGCTGAAGAAACAGGCTTCATCGGGCCGGTATTCGATGGTCACCAACCGATCGCACGCGATCCCGCTGGCAGCGAGGCCGGCAATCGCTTCCTCGGCCCATGCATGACGCACGGCGGCATCGCGCGCATCGGCGCCCGCCGCCGCCGGCGCGGCAAGACCCTGCAATCGGGCGCGATAGGCATCGGCATAGCGCCGTGCGGTCGCCATCTTGTCGGCGGGAAGGCTGCCGTGCTCCTGGAACAGGCTGACCCACTGGCCGACATGGTCGAGCCCGGCGAGAAGATCGTCCGCGGCATCGCTGTCCATGCGCAACCTTCCGTCGCGCATTGCGCCCAGCAGGTCTTCGCCCGCATGGACGAGGTGGATCAGGGCGGGCAGGTCGAACAGGCCTGCCGCACCCTTGATCGAATGAACCGCACGGAACAGCGCGTTGATCGCCTCATTGTCCTCCGGATCGCGCTCGAGCGTCAGCAACGCCTCCCCCGCCTCTTCAAGCAAGACACGGCTTTCCTCGACGAAACTGGCGGCAAGCTGGGCGAGTTCGGCGGTATCCGCACCCGCCCCGGGTGCGGCGGCATCGGACGGGGTCAGTGACATGGCACACCTGTCATGGTTTTCACCGTGGCGATGAACCGGACCGGATCGATCGGCTTGGTGAGGTAGAAATTGGCGCCGGCCTGATAGGCGCGCGCGATGTCCTCGTTGCCTTGCTCGGTGCTCAGCATCACGGCGGGGATGGCGTGCAGATCGGGCTGGCGGCGCACCTGCGCGAGGAACCCGTAACCGTCCATCTTCTGCATGTTGATATCGACCACGAACAGGTCGAAGCGGGTTTCGAGGGCCTTCTCCAAGGCTTCGAGCCCGTTGATCGCCTCGTGCACGGCGAACCCCGCGCGCTCCAGCAGCTGCGCGCAGAACAGGCGCACGGTCAGCGTGTCGTCAACCAGCAGCACCGTGCGACCGGGATCGGCCGATGCGCGATCGGCGGGGGTATCAACCAAGGCTAGGGACATCGTCATGGCAGCGGCCTTTGATGGACGAGGGCTTCGGGAAATTTGCGCGGAGCGAACAGGCTGGAGATGCGGCTCATGCTTTCCGAATGGCCGAGCGCGATGAAGCCGCCCGGCGCGAGCGCATCGAAAAACATCTCGGCCGTCTGGCGGCGCGACTGGTCGTCGAAATAGATCAGCAGGTTGCGGCAGAAGATCACGTCGATCCCTCGCATCCGCGACATGGCGATCCGGTCGGTCACGTTGACCAGGCTGAAATCGACCGATTGCCTGAGGTCGTCGATCACCTGCCAGCGCTCGGTGCCGATCTGCCGGAAGTAGGTGGCGCGAAGTTTCGAGGGCACGCGGTGCAGCGCGCGCGCGCCATACACGCCTTCGCGCGCCTGTTGCAGGACGCGGCTGTCGATGTCCGACGCGAAGATCTCGATGTCGTAATCCTGCGCCCGGGGCCACTGCTCGAGAATGGCGATGGCAATCGAATAGGGCTCCTCACCGGTGGAACAGGGGGCCGACCAGATGCGGATGGTCTCGCGGGCCGGATCCTTGCGAGCGGCGATTTCATCGAGCATCCGGCGTGTCAGGCAGTGGAGCTGATAATCCTCGCGGAAGAAGTAGGTCTCGTTGACCGTCATCTCGTTGATCAGCGACTGCATCTCGGCGCTGTCGTGCTGGAACCGCACCAGCGCGAGATATTCCTGCAGCGTGCCGCAGTCATTGACGAGCATCCGCTCTTCCAGCCGCTTGTCGATGAAGTAGCGGCGGCTGGCGTCCATGCTGATGCCGGTCTTGCGATAGAAGAAGTCGCAGAACGCGGTGATATCCTCGAGCTGCAGCACGGGCCGCTCGCCCCCGGATTGCCGGGATGACGCGGTTGCCATGGCCTAGGCCGCGCCGAGGCGCCGCAGCGCAATCTGGACGGCGAAACCGACGAAGGGCGTATCGCCGAAGCGCGCCGCGATCGCCGCCAGCGCATCGGCGGCGCCCGGCAGCCCCGATCCGCCCAGCGCATCGGCAAGGTGCGCGCAGACATTGGGGTCGGCCTCGCAATGGGCCAGACCGATCAACCAGTCCCCCGCGGCCTCGGCCGGAAGATCGGCAGCGATGAGGATCGCAAAGGCGCGCACGTCGGGATCGGTGTGGCGGCCAAGCGGTTCGAGCAGCGCCAGCGCATGCTGCGGCATGGCCGCGAGGACTTCGTGCGCGCCGTTGCGCAAGGCCGGATCGGCCTCGACCAGCAGGCTTGCTGCGCCTTCGGCGGCGGCGCGGCAGTCGAGCGCTGAAAGCACGCAGAACGCGGCCTGCCGAACGCTGTTGTCGGGCTCGGCCTTCACTAGAGCGATCAATGTGTCGACCGCGCCCGGCTCACCGCCGAGCGCCTGCACCGCCTGCCGGCGCCGCGCGGGATCGGGATCGGTCAGGCTGGCAGCAGGCTGATCGAACACCGAAGTGTCGGGCACATCCTCGCGCCGGTTGCGCCGCAGCAGGCCCATCAGGCTGCCCCCGCTGCACGTGCCGGCCCGCGCATCCGGGCCGCCGCCACCCGTTCGAGCCGTGCTGCGATCTGCCCTGCCGCCAGCACCTCCGACGCCCCGCCGCGCTCGACCAGCGCGCGCGGCATTCCGTAGACGACGCAGCTCTCCTCGCTTTCGGCAATGGTGTGGCCGCCCTGGCGCCGCAACTCGGCCATTTCGGAGGCACCATCATCGCCCATGCCGGTCAACAGCACCCCGATCAGCGAGGGCGCGGTGACGGTGGCGAGAGCGGTTTCGACAAGCCGGCTGACGCTGGGATGCCAGATCCGGTTGCGCGCGGCCGGCATCACCGTTGCCACCAGCTGGCCGCCGCGTTCCTGCACCACCATGTCGGCATCGCCGCGCGCAAGGTAGATCGTGCCCGCTTCGAGCACGGTCTGGCGCCGCACCTCTTCGACCCGCAGAGCGCAGCATTGATCGAGGCGCTGGGCAAAGTGCCGCGTGACGCTGGACGGCATGTGCTGGCAGACCAGCACTGGCATGGGGTAATCGGCGCGCAGCCCCGAGAGGATCTCCTCGAGCACCGCCGGCCCGCCGGTCGATGCGCCGATCAGTGTCAGCGCCTCGTTCCCCGGCCCGAACGTGCCGGGCCGCATCCGCGGGCGCGCGGGCGCGCGCATGATCGCATCGCGCCGGGCGACCATGCGCTGCCGCAGCCCGCTGGAGCGCCGCACTTTCGCGCCTGCCGCAGCCAGCGCCTTGGCGATGATCACGTCTTCCTGCTCGCGCAGCGCCGCCGACACGGTGCCGCCCGGCTTGTGCACGAAATCGACCGCCCCCAGCGCAATCGCCTCGAGCGTCGCGAGCGCGCCTTCTTCGGTGAGCGACGAAATCATCAACACCGGCCGCGGCGCTTCAGCCATGATGCGGCTGAGGCAGGTGAGGCCGTCCATCTCCGGCATGTTGATGTCGAGCGTGACCACATCGGGCGCCTCCTCCGCGATCCGGACGAGTGCCTCGGCGCCGGTGCGGGCGGTGACGATCTCGAACCCGCCGCGCGTCAGGATGTCGCCGATCTGGCGGCGCATCAGCGCGGAATCGTCGACAACCAGTGCCTTCATTTCGCTCGCTCCGGCTGTGCGCGCGTCAGGCGGCGGCCTGGGCGGGGTCGATATCGAGCAGCTTTTCGGTGTCGAGCAGCATGATCATGCGGCCCGAGTCGGGCAGGTTCGCGACCCGGCGGATCATCCCGCCATCGCGCTCGGTCATGGCAGGCGCAGGGGTAATGTCGCGGCGCCGGACACGCATCACTTCGGCCACCGAATCGACGATGAAGCCGGTCTGCACCCCGCCCTTGGTGAACACCACGATGCGCTGGCGATCATGGTCCTCGCACGGAGGCAGGTTGAAACGCGCGCGCTGATCGACCAGCGGGATCACTGCCCCGCGCAGGCTCATCACGCCGCGGATGAAATCCTCGGTGCGCGGCACCTTGGCGAGTTCGTCAGGCACCCGCACGATCTCCTGCACCGTGGCGATCTCGACCCCGAACTCCTCATCGAGCAGGCGGAACACCACGAATTGTTCCTGGTCGTCGCTGTGCGATGCTCTGCGATTGTCGGTGCCGGCCATCGTGGTCTCCTCTGCATCTGCCCCTTGCAAGGCGTCTTCGAGCACCTGCGCGATGGCGGGCTGGTCGAACATCTTCTCCGCCGACAGGATCGAAACGAGGCGCTTGCCCCCCGCGAGCCGGCAGATGGCTGTGATATCGGACAGGTTGCTGTCGGCGGCGAGCATCGGGGGCACGGGCTCGACACTGCTCTCGCGAACGCGCAGCACTTCGTTGACCTTGTCGAGCAGCAGTCCGACGAGCATCGCCTTGCCCTCGGCCGGATCGCCGAGCGAGACCACTGCGACCCGGTCATGTTCGGATCGGTCGGTCGCAGCCAAGCCGAACATGCGGCGCAGGCTCACCACCGGCAACAGACGGTCGCGCAGCGAGATGACGCCGACCACGCTCGGCGCGGCCTTGGGTACCCGGGTCACATTGTCCGGCAACTGCACGATCTCGCGCACGCTGTGGATCGGGAGGGCGTATTCCTGCCCGGCGATCTCGAAGCTGACGAGCTGGATGTCCTCGTCGCCCGCGGAATCCTGCGGCTGGGTGGACGCAGCGGCTTCGGTAGCCTGATCGAGCAGCCCGCCGCCGGCCAGGCGGGTCTGCGCCAGAGCGTCGAACTCCTGTTCGATCAGCCGGGCGGCATCGAGCACCATGACGAGGCCGAGCGTGCCCTCATCCTTGATGACGCCGCGCAAGAGGTCCGTACGGATGCTTGTTTCGACCGATGCCGCATCCTCGATCCGGCTCGCGTCGACCGAGACCACGCTGACCACCCGATCAACGACGATGCCGATCGGCTGACCACGATCGAGCACCACCACTCTGGTGGCATCGTCGGGCTCGGCCGGTTCGGTGCCGAACAGACTCCGGGTGTTGACCACCGGCAGCACCGTTCCGCGCAGGTTGGTCAGCCCTTCAAGGCTCGGCGGCGCGAGCGGCACGCGCACCACGGCGGGCATGCGGATGATCTCCTTCACATCATCGAGCGAAACCCCGAAGGTCTCGCCATCGACGGTGAAGATCGTGAATTGCCGATGCGTGGCAGTGGCCAGCACGTCGGCGGGCGGCGGCGTCTCGCCAGAGACTGCGTCTGGCACGATCCGGGTGTGTTGCATCAGAGCCTCCCTGGCCCGTGAGGTCGGAAAGGCGCGATCAGGCGGCGGATTGCAGTTCGTCGGCCATCGAGGCGACGTCCTCGATCGCAACGGCGAGCTCCTCGGCACCCTGGCTCTGCTGCTTGGCAGCGCTCGCGGCCTGTGCGGACGCCTGATCGGCCTGGGTTGCGGCCGCGGCGATCTGGTTGATGCCGGTCTGCACCTCGGTCACCTGCCGCAGCATTTCTTCGGCGCTGTCCCTGATCGAGCGGTTGCCGTCGAGCACCACGCGCATGTCTTCGGTGACCCGCGACAGATCGGTGGTGATCACCTTGTTCTTCTCGACCTCGTCGAGGGCGGCGCGGCTGATCTCGTCCAGATCGCCGGCGACATCGGCGATCTGTTCCTGGATGGTGCGCACCAGTTCCTTGATCCGGTCCGCGTTTTCCGAGGATTCCTCGGCGAGGTTGCGAATGTCGTTGCTGACGACGGCAAAGCCCTGACCGAACTCGCCTGCCCGGGCTGCCTCGACCGAGCCATTGACCGCGAGCATATTGGTCTTGATCCCGACGGTGGTGATCGCCTCCACGATCTTGTCGATCCGGCGCGAGACCTGGCCAAGCTGGGTCACCTGCGCGCGCAGCTGGGCGTTGGTGTCGACCGATTTCGCCACTCCGGCGATCATCTCCTCAACCGACGCGCGGCTCTGCGAGATCATTTCCGAGACGGCTTCACCGCGTTCAAGCCCGCTGGTGGCGGCTTCGTTGGAAAGCTGCGCGCCTTTCCGGATCTGCTCCATGGCCGCGCTCGACTGATTGGCGGCCGCCGAAGCGGTGCGCGCGCCGCCCGCGATCTGGTCGATCGCGACAAGGATCTGGCTGGCGGAGCGGTTGATCTCCTCGATCGCCGACGAAAGTTCCTCGGCTGCCGAAGCCACTTCCTCGGCGCTTTTGCGCACGTCGGTGGAATTCTTCATGTCCTCGGCAACCTCGGACAGGGTCTGCGCGGTCGCATCGCATTCGCGCAGTGCGGTCGCCTGCTGGTCGAGCGTCGCGCTGACCTCCTCGCAGGCAGCCGATTGTTCTGCGGCGGCGCTCGAGATCGCCTCGGAGCCCTTCTGTGCCTCGACCACTGCGGTTTCGGATTCGGCATTGAGCCGGGCGATGGTTTCCGCGCCGGTCAGGATCTCGTCCATGTCGATGCGCAGCTGGCTCAGCCGCTCGGTGACGTCGGCCCCCTTGTGCGCTTCGCTTCGGGCACTTTCGGCGGAAGCCAAAATGCCCTCGGCGATGACCTGCACCTCGGCCTGGATCTGGCCGACCAGCTGCTGGATTTCCGAGGCGCTCTTTTCCGATGTCTCGGCCAGGGTACGCACTTCGTCGGCCACCACGGCGAAACCCTTGCCGTGTTCGCCCGCGCGCGCGGCCTCGATCGCGGCGTTGAGCGCGAGCAGATTGGTCTGGTCGGCAATTCGCGCGACCGCCTTGACGATGTCGCCGATATTGGTCGCCTGCGCTTCGAGATCGCTGACGGTTTTGACCGAGCTGGTCTGGCGCTCCGAGGCAGTCTGCAGCGCGGCGACCGAGGCTTCGATCTGGAGGCGGTTGTCATCGAGCAGCTTTTGCAAGGCGCGCGTGCGATCGAGCGAAACGTCGGCGGCGCTGCGGCAATCGCGCACCAGCGTGCCGATCATTGCCACGTTATGGAGCGACTGCTGCGATGCGCTGGAAGATTGTTCGGCACCGGTGGCGATCTGGGTCATCGCCGATTGAAGCAGTTCGAGCGCTTCGGTCGCCTCCGCCACGCCGCCCGCGAACTGGGTGCTGGCGGCGGAGATACGCTCGGCTGCCTGCTGCTGGCGAGCATAGGTGCGCGCGGCACGCTTGCGGGCATCGGCCTCGCGTGCCGAGACGGTATCACCTGGCTTGGGCTTGGTGCGGGTCTTGGTCGAGAGTGCCTTGGTGGCAAGCATGCCATCGGGCGCCGTGCTGCCGTTGAGATTTTCCTTTTTCACAAGCGCCATCGCCTTCACTCCCGAAATGCGTCCGGCGTGCGCTCCCCTGCATCGTGCAAGCCTTTCTCGCCGGTGCCCGGCGTTTAGCGTTGCATGTCTTGCATGGTGCTGCGGGCTGGCTGCGTATTGCCACGTGTCAGGACGCGAATTTCTTGGCGATAAGGCCGCCCGCTGCGCGTCAGCGCGGGACGAAGCGTACCCGCAGCGACTGATAGCCGACCGCACGGCGCACGGGGCCGAAGGCTTCCTCGGCGCGCTCCGCGTCCAGCACGGTGATGCCTGCGGTGCGCGCGGCGAGCTGGGAAATCAGCGCGCGCAGCACCGCCCGGGCGTGAGCCGCGCCAAGGCAGGCATGGTGGCCACTGCCGAACCCGACATGGGGGTTGGGCATCCGGTCGAGCCGGACCTCCTCAGGCTCGGCAAACACGGTTTCATCGAAATTGGCGGCCGCCCAGCACAGCGAGACCCGCGCATCGGGGGGCACGCTGACCGGCCCGAGCGTGGCGCCATGCGGGCAGACCCGCCCGATATGCGTAAGCGGCGAGGAAATCCGCACGAACTCTTCGACCGCGATCGGGATCCGCTTCGGGTCTTCCCGTAGCGCGTCAAGCGCCGTGCCGTCCGCCGCGAAATGCGCAATCACCGCGGCGATGGCAGTGATCACGGTGTCGCGCCCGCCAGCGAATGCGAGGTTGGCGATGCCGGCCATCTCGTCATCGGTGAGCGGGCGGCCGTCGAGTGCCATCCGGGTCATCGCCGAAAACAGGTCGTCACCGGGGGCAGCCTTGGCGGCGGCGATCCGTGCGCGGATATAGGCGTCGAGCGCGCCGCCCCGCGCCGCGCTGTCGGCCCCGTCGTGGAACACGTGAACACCCCAGCCGGCCCACACCTCGCCCGCGGCCTCGGGCATTCCGAGCAGGTGCGTGAGCGCGAAGGACTGCAGCGGCAGCGCGAAGCCGCGCACCACCTCGACCTCACCCGTGCCCACCAGCGGGACGAGCAGTCGGCCCACCAGCGCCTCGATCCGCGCCTGGTATTCGGGCCGCGCGGGAGCATTGAAGAACGGTTTCAACAGGTCGCGCACCGCCTTGTGGAGCGGCGGATCGGCCTCGATCGGCAGTTGCCGGACCGACCGGATCGCGGTTTCGGCGGGGATCGGGACACGCCCCGGAGCGTCGGAGCTGAACACCTCCCAGTCGCGCGCGGCCTGGCGCACCGCGCGGTGGCCGAGGATCATCGTGATCGGCTCGCCATCGAAGTCGGCAACCAGCACCCCGTCGCCGCGGCGCGGGGGCCCGAAGGGGTCGGCAATGGTGGGGGCCTTGTCGCTCATGCGCCCCGCCCTTGCCGCGCGCTGCCCCCGGATGTCTCGCCGCTTGTCGCCAAGCGCAAACCGGCGACAGTTTTTGGCAGGTTCCGCCGCATCGGTCAGCGTGGTTCAGCCGCGCTGCTGGTGCATGCGGCGGAACTGCGTGGGCGAGACTCCATAGCGCTTCTGGAAAGCCGCGGCGAAGTGCGAGGGATTGAGGAAGCCGTTGCGATAGGCGATTTCCGAGATCCGCGCCCCGCTGGTGGTCAGGCTGCGCGCCGCCGCCCGCAGCCGGTACTGGCGGGCATATTCGGCAAAGCCGATCCCGAACTGGCTCGAGAACGCGCGCGAGAAATAGGCGGGCGAGAGATGGCAGCGCGCCGCCGCATCCTCGATTGTCACAGCACGCTCGGCCGCCTGGGAAACAAGGTCGAGCGCAGGCCGCAGCCGGTGCAGCGCGAGGCTCGCTCCGCGCACCCGGTTGTTGGTGGGCGCGCTTTCCGGCAACTCGCGCAGAATCAGTCCGGCCAGCGTCAGCACATCGGCGGAGCGTCCCGGCTGCGCGGCAAGATCGGCGAGCCAGTCGAAGGCCATCTTCAACCGGTCTTTCGCCTCGGGCTCAGGGCGGTGCGCCTGCGGCGTCCACAGATGCCATGGCGCGAGCGCGGGGTCGAGATGCACCAGCACCCATGCGGTCGCCCCGCCGCGCAGCCGGAAGTCGTGGATCGCCATCGCCGGCAGGAACAGCAGCGTCGCGTCCGCGATCGGAAGCGCACCGGTTTCCGTCACCACCTCGCCCTCGGCGCGTTCGAACCAGATCAGTTCGGCTGGTTCGTGGAAATGCGCGAACGGGGTGGGCGGCGGTGAACCCGAGGGCCGCAAGACTCGCTCAACCCGCACCGAATTGGCGGGATCCAGCGTGATCGGTTCGCACAATGTCGCTGTATCCATTGCGCAAAATTACAACAAGGATGCAGGGCAGTCACGCCGTAATCCGTCTTCTACCAAGCAGCAGGAATTGAACAGTTAATCCGTGTTAGTAGAAAAGTAATCCGCCCCTCAAGATGCATCCGAATCCGGCTAGACAGACGCAGGGTCAGAGGAGCTTGCCTGTGACGATGCCGCCGTGTGACCGGGCCTGCTGGCCCTGTGCGCCCCGCGATTGGTGCTGCCAGCGATGAACCTGCGCCGCGACATCTGCCTGGGAACGCTTGCCGCGCTGCCCCCCGTCTCGCCGCTTCACGGGCTGCCGCTCGCCGAGCAGCTTGCGCTGGTAAAGGCCTACGGCTTTGTCGGGGTGACGGCGTGGGACAATTGGGAGGCAGTCCGCGACGCAGGTCTGCGGCCCTGCGGGATGGGACGGGTGCTCGCGCCGGAAGAAGTGCGCCCGCTCGCCCGGCGCCACCAAGAGGAAGGGCTCGACTTCACCACGCTCCATGTCGGCACCGGGTTCGAGAGCGACGACGCCATGGCACGGCTCGCCGATGCCGTGCTCGATGCCGAGGCGGCGACCGGCCACCCGCTTCACATCGAGACCCACCGCGCGACCATGACGCAGGACATCCGCCGCACCGTCGATCTTCTCGCGGTCTTCCCGCAACTCAGCTTCACGCTCGATTTCTCGCACTGGTATACGGGTCACGAGATGACCTATGCCAACAGCTTCTCCGAGCGACTTGCATGGTGCGACCCGGTGTTCGCACGGGTGCAGAGCATCCAGCTGCGCATGGGGACGAGCGGGGCAATCCAGCGTCCGCTCGATCCGCGCTCGGCCCACTTTGCCGATCATCTGGCCGCACTTGGTCGCTGCCTCGCGGTGCGCCGCGCGAGCCCGGCGCCGCCCGACGTCCTGCCGGTCGCGCCCGAATTGCTCCCGGCGCGGATCGGCGAAGGCGAAGAGGCGCGCGCGATCAGCTATGCCGAGGATTTCGAGACCTCCGACCGGTTCACCGAGGCGCTCGCGCTGGTCGTGCTGGCGGAACACCGGCTAGCCGGGCTGGACCAGACGAGCGCGCGCGGATGCCCCCAATGACAGGTCTTGGACGCATGCTGGCGGCGATCCTCTGGGCCGGTTGGGCCAGCCTTGCGCTCGCACAGGCCGAGCCGCCGGCGCCGTCCGCCTCGCCGCCGCTCACCTCCTATGTCGATCCCTTCATCGGCACCGACGGCACCGGCCACACCTTTCCCGGGCCGAGTGCGCCCTTCGGCATGGTGCAGCCCGGGCCGGACAATGCCGCAACCGGTTGGGAATACACCTCGGGCTACCAGTACCGCGCGCCGACCATCCTTGGCTTCTCGCAGACCCGCGCGAGCGGCACGGGGATCCCCGAACTGGGCGACGTGCTGGTGATGCCGAGCCGCACCCGCCGCGCCGACTTCGCCAGCGGCTACGACAAGGCGAGCGAGGCCGCGCACCCTGGCTACTACGGGGTCACGCTCACCGATAATGATGTGCGGGTCGAGCTGACCGCGAGCGAGCTCACCGCATTCCACCGCTACAGCTTCGGGCGGGGGGGACGCGTTTGGGTGCTGGTCGACCTCCAGCACGGCCTCACCTTCCGCACCGATCGCCAACCGGTGCTCGAGACCCGCTCCACCCTTACAGCCGACGGGATCGAGGGCTGGCAGCGCCGCAGCAACTGGACGACCCGCACCGTCGCCTTCGCGCTCACCTTCGACCATCCGGTTGCCGAGCATATCGAACTGCCTGCGCGCGATGGCGATGCCGCGCCGCGCTACCTGCTCGGCTTCGACCTTGGGTCGGACGGCGTGCTCAAGATGAAGGCCGGGCTCTCGAGCGTCGATGTCGCGGGCGCACGGGCCAATCTGGCAACCACGTCGGGCTGGGATTTCGAGGCTGTCGCCAAAGCCACCGCGGCCGCGTGGGAAGAACTGCTGGGGCGCGCCCGGATCGAGGCGCCCCAGCGCCAGCAGCGGATCTTCAATACCGCGCTCTATCACGCCTTCCTTCACCCCAGCCGGATCAGCGATGCCGACGGACGCTGGCGCGGGCCCGATGGAACGGTGCGCTCGACCGGAGGCGGCATCCGCTATTCGACGCTCTCGCTGTGGGACACCTTCCGCGCCGCCAACGGTCTTTACACCCTGTTGGTGCCGGAGAGGGTCGACGACATCGTGGCGACTCTCGTGGATCACGCCGAAGCGGGCGGGCGTCTGCCCAAGTGGACGATCTGGGGCGGAGAGACCGGGACGATGATCGGCGAGCCCGCGCTGCCGGTGATCGCCGAGGCCTGGGCCAAGGGATTTCGCGGCTTCGACGGACAGCGGGCGCTGGCCGCGATGGTCGCCACTTCGACCGAGGATGCGCAGCCCGTCTATCCCGGCGACCATTCGCTCTCGCAATGGTCGCTCTATGATCGCTTCGGCTATTACCCCTTCGATCTCACCGGCGGGGAGGCGGTGTCGCGCAGCCTCGAGGCGGGGATCGGCGACGATGCCACCGCGCGCATGGCGGCAATGCTCGGCGAGCGCGAGACCGCGGCGCGCTTCGCCCGGCGCGCGGGTTGGTGGCGCGCACTGATAGACCCCGGCACCCGGCTCGCACGCGGGCGCGACAGCAGCGGCGCATGGCGCACGCCCTTCGATCCGCTGGTGCCGACCTCGCCGCTCAACAACCCGGGCGACTATACCGAGGCCAATGCCTGGCAATACAGCTGGACCCCGGGGCTGTTCGATCCCGACGGGCTGATGAAGGCGATGGGCGGGCGCGCTGCCTTCCGTCGCCACCTCGACACCTTCTTCTTCGGCCTCAAGCCGCTCGCCGGGTGGGAGTATCTCGGGCAGGAGGCGATGATCGGGCAATATGCCCACGGCAACGAGCCGAGCCACCACATCGCCTGGCTCTATGCCTGGACCGACCGGCCCGCCACGGGGCAGGCGCTGGTGCGGCGGATCGCGACCGACTTCTACGCCGACACCCCGGACGGGTTGATCGGCAACGAGGACGCCGGGCAGATGAGCGCGTGGTATGTGTTCGCGACGCTGGGGCTTTACCCCGTCGTCCCGGCGAGCGGCGATTATGTGCTCGGCCGCCCGCTGGTGACGCGCGCCACGCTGACGCTGGCGGACGGCAAGCAGCTCGCGATCGTTGCGCCCGACGCAGAAAGGGCGGATCGCTACGCGCCGCATGCAACCTTCGGATCGAGGGCGCGCTTGACGCGGGTGCATCACCGCGACCTGCTGCGGGGAGGCACGCTCAGTTTCGCGAGCCGCCCGGCTCCGCCGCTTCCCGCGCCTGCGCGCTAATCGCCGACGAGATCGCCCGGCGTGCCTGCGTGAGGGGCCTGGTGGGTTGCCCAGTCCACGCTACCCGGCGGGGGCATGGGCGGCCCGGCGGGCCCCGGCGGCTCGCTCGCCTCGCCTGTCCGCAGCCGGTGCAGGTGCACCTTGGCGATCATGTTCGCGCTGATCGGCGCGGTGACGAACAGGAACACCGAGACCAGCAGCTCATGCGTCGTCCAGACGCCCTGCGCCAGCCGGAACCACGCAACCGATCCGATCAGCAACGCGCCGAGCCCAAGGGTGGTCGCCTTGGTCGGGCCGTGCAGCCGCTCCATCAGCGAAGGCAGGCGCACCAGCCCCCAGCTCCCGATCAGCGCGAAGGCGCCGCCGGTCACCAGCAGCGCGCTTACCAGCAGCTCGGCCCAGGGGATGCTCGCGTTCATTCGATGATGTCCCCGCGCAGCAGAAACTTGGCATAGGCGACCGTCCCGACGAAGCCGACCATCGCGAGCAGCAGCGCGGCCTCGAAGGTGGCGGCGCTGCCGCTGGCGATCCCGCCGAGCACGATCAGCCCGATGATGTTGATCACCATCGTGTCGAGCGCAAGGATGCGGTCGGCGACCCCCGGCCCCTTGAACAGCCGCCACAGGTTCATCGCCAGCGCGAGGCCCAGTGCCGCCGAGGCGAAAGCGAGAGCCCATGAGACCATCGCGCCGATCATGCGAAGATCCTCTTGAGCCGCACCTCGTAGCGCGCCTTGATCTTGGCGATCTCGGCCGCAGGGTCGGGCGCGTGGAGCGCGTGGACGAGCAGGAACCGCCCGCAGGCCGAGATATCGGCCGATACCGTTCCGGGCGTGAGGCTGATCGTCCCGGCAAGGACGGTGATTGCCTCGGGCGTGCGAAGCTCCAGCGGAATGGTGAGCCAGGCGGGGCGCAGGTTGCGGTTGGGCATAAACAGGATAATCGCGGCGACTGCAAAACTGGCGACCACGATGTCGCGCAGCACCAGGGCGCAATAGGCGATACCGGGAAGGAAGCGCACCCGCGGTCGCCCGGGCCACCAAGGCGCGGTGAACAGCGGCACCACGATGGCGAAGACCACGGCGAGAAACAGCGTGCCGCCGGTGAGGTCGCCAACCATCACCATCCACATGGCGGCGAGCAGCACGCTGAGGCCCGGGTGCGGGAGCAGGCGGCGGATCACGGCGCGCGCTCCTGCCCCAGTACCGCCCGCGCAGCCTGCGCGGGGTCAAGCACCTGCGCGGCTGCCGCCTCGGCATAGGCGCTGGCCCAACCCGCCCCGGCCGAAAGCGCGGCGAGCAGCCCAAGCGCCATCAGCGGCGCAGCGAAATCGGCAGCGGAATCGGGCGCGTGCGGCGTCTCCGCTTCGGGGGCAGTCTTCCAGAATACCGCGCTGTGGGTGCGGGCGAAACCGATCACGCCGACAAAGGTGGTGGCGAGGATCACCCCCCATGCCCAGCCCCAGTCGGGAAACGGAGCGACAGCCCTGAGGATCAGCAGCTTGCCGATCAGGCCCGAAAGCGGCGGCAGCCCGGTCACCGCGATCGCCGCGGCAAGGAAAATCAGCCCCGCTCGGCCCCGTGCTGCGAAGTTCGGGCCGGGGCTCGCGCTGTCGGCGTAGGCCCCACGGCGGCGAGCAGCGCAATCGGCGACGAGGAACAGCGCCGCGCCCGCCAGCGTCGAATGCACGAGGTAATAGAGCGCCGCGCCGAGGCTCGCGATGCTCCACCCGGCGACCGCGATCAGCAGCGTGCCGGTCGATCCGATTACGGCATAGGCCGCCTGCTCGAACAGGCTGCGCGCGGCGAAAACACCGAGAAAGCCGATCGAAGCGGTGACGAGCGCAGCCGGGAGGAGCCAGGGTGCGGGCACCCAGGCCGCCGCACCCGCGCCCTCGCCGAACACCTGCGGCACCACGCGGATCAGCGCATAGACCCCGACCTTGGTCATGATCGCGAACAGCGCCGCCACCGCGGGGGTCGCAACCGCGTAGGTGCGCGGAAGCCACAGGTGGAGCGGCACCACCGCCGCCTTGAGGGCGAACACGCTCGCCAGCAGCAGCGCGGCAATCCGCAGCAGGCCCTGATCCTCGGGCGGCACGGCCGCGACCCTTGCCCCCATATCGGCCATGTTGAGCGTGCCGGTAAGCGCATAGAGCATCCCCAGCGCAATCAGGAACACCGCCGATCCGACGAGGTTGACCACCACATATTGCACCCCCGCCTTCAACCGCGCTGGCCCCTGCCCGTGGAGCATCAGGCCGTAGGAGGCGATCAGCAGCACCTCGAAGAAGACGAAGAGGTTGAACAGGTCGCCGGTGAGGAAGGCGCCGTTGAGGCCCATCAGCTGGAACTGGAACAGCGGATGAAAATGCCACCCCCTGCGATCCGCCCGGGTGACGACGGCGTGGAGCAGCACAATCAGGGCAAGCGTGCTCGCCAGCACCAGCATCAGCGCCGCGAGCCGGTCGGCGACCAGCACGATGCCGAAGGGCGCAGGCCAATCGCCGAGCGCGTAGACGAGGACGGCCCCGTCCTCGACCCGCGCCAGCAGCGCCAGCGCGGTGACGAGCATCGCGGCGCAGGCGGCGAAACCGATGGCCACCCCCAGCGCGCGCCGTCGCCGCATCACCAACACCGCCAGCGGCGCGGCGAGCGCGGGGATGATGACGGGCAGAATAGGCAAGTGATCGGCAAGGCTCACGGCGCCGCGTCCTTCCCGCCCAGCCCATCCTGCGCATCGCAGGGCACGGGCGCGCCATCGACATGATCGCTCCCGCTCTCGAGAAAGGCGCGCAGCGCGAGGATCACCACGAAGGCGGTCATGCCGAAGGTGATGACGATCGCGGTCAGCACCAGCGCCTGCGGCAGCGGATCGGTGTAGTCATGCACGGCCTTGTCCCAGATCGGCGGGCGGCCGCTCACCAGTCGCCCGGAGGCGAACAGGAACAGGTTGACCGCATAGGAGATCAGCGTGAGGCCGACCACGACCTGGAAGGTGCGCGCGCGCAAGGCGAGGTAGATTCCGGCCGACACGAGAACACCGATCGCGCTGGCCACCAGAAACTCGAAGGTCATGGCCGCCGCTCCGTCTCGTGCGCCGCTGCCTCGGCGCGGGCGGCGCGCTGGGCAACGTGGCTCAATTGCGCCAGCGCCAACATCACCGCGCCGAACACGGTGAGAAACACGCCGGTGTCGAACAGCATCGCGCTCGCAAGCTCGAACGTGCCGATCAGCGGGAGGTGGAAATAGTCGAAGGCCGAGGTCAGGAACGGCGCCCCGAACAGCATCGCGGCGAGCCCCGTCGCCATCGCGACCAGCACGCCCCAGGCGATCAGCTGGTGTTCGCCGAAGCGGCGGCGCGCATCGGACCAGTCGAACCCGGCGGCGAGGTATTGGACGAGGAAGGCGATCGCCACCACCAACGCCGCAACGAAGCCGCCGCCGGGCTGGTTGTGCCCTCGCAAGAACAGGTAGATCCCGACCGTGAGGCTCAGCGGCAGGATGATCCGGCTGGCGGCGACCAGCATCATCGGGTGGCGCTCGGGCGAATGCGGCATGTCGGCGCTCCATGCCCTGAGGCGCGCCCCGGCCGCGCCGACCGCGGCGGTATCTAGCAGCGCAAAGATGCCGAGGCCCGCGATGCCCAGAACGATGATCTCCCCCAGCGTATCGAAGGCGCGGAAATCGACGAGGATGACGTTGACCACATTGGTCCCGCCCCCGCCGCTCTTGGCATTGGCAAGGTGAAAGGCGGCGATGCTCGCGCCCGGATCGCGGGTCAGCATCGCCCAGGCGATCAGGCCGACCGCCGTGCCGCCTGCCACCGCCAGCGCCGCGTCGCGCCAGCGGCGCGCCGGACCTGAGAGCGGAGGCGGGGCCTTGGGCAGGAGGTTGAGCGCGAGCAGCAGCAGCAGGATCGTCACCGCCTCGACCGCGATCTGGGTCAGCGCGAGGTCGGGCGCGGAGAGCCAGGCGAAGGCGAGGCTGACGACGAGCCCGATCACGCCGAGATAGACCAGCACCCGCAGCCGGTTGCGCGCGTCGTTCACCACACCGACGCTCGCCGCGATCAGCAGGGCCCAGGCGACGATCGCCGGGAACTCGGCCGCGAGCCCGGGACGGGGGCCGGTGAGGATGCCGCCCCCCGCCAGCGCGCCCTCAAGGATCAGCGCGACCGTCACCGCGAAACCGGCGGCCAGCATTGTTTGAAGCGAGGGCGAATGGGTCACCACGAGCGCTTTCCTCACCGCGTGATCGGCGACGGCGAGCGTGCTTTCGAACATCGCCTTGGCATCGGGCAGACTGGCGCGCTCCCACACGGCAAGCAGCCGCGCATGCCGCCACAGGAGCAATGCCCCGCCGAACACCGCCGCAAGGCTCAGGAACAGCGCAAGGTTGACACCGTGCCACAGCGCGAGATCGACATGCGGCGGCGCGCCGCCGGTGACAGCGCCGGTAACCGCCCCCACCAACGGAGCGGCGAGCGCCATCGGGACCAGGCCCAGCAGCACTGCAAACAGGCTCAGCAGCGCGGGCGGCGCCGCCATGCCAAGCCCGGGATCATGCGCCCGCGCGTGCGGCGCGTCCTCCCGCGGTGTTCCGAAGAACAGGTGCGCCGCGAGCCGGAACGAATAGCCAGCGGAAAGGGCCGCGGCGAGGGTCGCGAGCACCGGCATCAGCCATGGCTGGGCGAAGAGCGTAACATCCGTCGCTTGGTAGAGCATCAGCTCCTTGGAGATGAACCCGCCCAGCGGTGGCAGGCCCGCCATCGCGGCGGCGGCAAGGGTCGCGATCAGCGCGGTCAGCGGCATCGCCTTGGCAAGCCCGCCGAGCCGACGGATGTCGCGCGTGCCGGTCTCGTGCTCGACGATCCCGGCGCTCATGAACAGCGCGGCCTTAAAGGCGGCGTGGTTGAGGACATGAAGCATCGCCGCGATCACCGCCGCTTCGCGCGAGAGACCGAGCAGCATCACCAGCATCCCCAACTGGCTGATCGTCGAATAGGCGAGGATGCTTTTGAGGTCGTGCCGGAACAGCGCCACGCCCGCGCCGAGCAGCATGGTCACGAGGCCCGTGAGGGTGACGATCAGCGTGTAGGCCTCGGTCCCCGCGAGCACCGGCCACAGCCGGGCGATGAGGAAGACGCCCGCCTTCACCATCGTCGCCGAATGGAGATAGGCGCTGACCGGTGTGGGCGCGGCCATCGCGTGAGGCAGCCAGAAATGGAACGGGAACTGCGCCGACTTGGTGAAGCAACCGATGAGGACGAAGCCGAGGATTGCGGGGTAGAGCGGTGAGGCGCGCACGATATCGCCGCGCGCGAGGATCGCCTGAAGGTCGAAGGACCCCGCCGCCAGCCCCAGCAGCAGCAGGCCCGCGATCAGCGCAAGTCCCCCGCCCCCCGTGACCGCCAGCGCCATTCGCGCGCCCTGCCGTGCCTCGGGCCGGTGCTGCCAGAAGCCGATGAGGAGGAAGGAGGCAAGGCTGGTCAATTCCCAGAACACCAGGAGAAGCAGCACATTGCCCGCGATCACGATGCCCAGCATCGCGCCCTGGAACAGCATCAGACTTGCGAAGAAGCGCGCGGTGTCCTCGGTCCCGTCGAGGTAGAAATGGCTGAAGATCACCACCAGCAGCCCGATGCCGAGGATCAGCAGCGCGAACATCCAGCCCAGCGGATCGACCATCAGCGTCAGGTCAAGCCCCAGCGCAGGGACCCACGCCCATGTGGCCGAAGGAACGGAAGAACCGCCCAGCGCCGGCGCAGCGAGGCTCGCCAGAAGCGCAAGGCCCGCAGCGCTCGCCCCGCCCGCGAGTGCGGAATGCAGCGACCGCGCGGCGCCGTGCAGCAGCGCGATGGCGAGCGCGGCCACGAAGGGCGCGGCGACCAGCGTCAGAAGCGTCAAGCCTGTCGGCATCGGCGGCCTCTCGGGTCCTTCCTCGCGCGGGTGGGTTGCGGGTCGCGGGCGTGCGCCTTCCGCACGGCATAGCCGAGGGGTCTTTGCCAGCACAACCGAAACCGGACCGCGCAAGCGCGGTGCCACGGCAGCCCGAAGAGGTCAGTCGCCTTCGAAGTCCATCAGCGCGCTGACCGCAATGCCCGCCTCGCGCAGCCGCGCGGCGCCGCCAAGGTCGGGCAGGTCGATCACGAACAGCGCATGGCTGACCCGCGCGCCCGCCATCCGCAGCAGTTCGGCCGAGGCGAGCGCGGTACCGCCGGTGGCGATCAGATCATCGACGATGACCACCCTCTCGCCTTCGGATACGGCGCCGGGATCCATCTCGAGCCGGTCGGTGCCATATTCGAGCGCATAGTCGATGCCGATGGTGCGGATCGGCAGCTTGCCGGGCTTGCGGACCGGCACGAAGCCGATGCCGAGCTGCACCGCGACTGCCGCGCCGAAGATGAAACCGCGTGCTTCCATCCCCGCGATCTTGTCCGCACCCGCGGCATCAGCAAGCGCGGCGAGGTGGTGAACGCTCGCTGCCAACCCCTGATGATGGCCGATCAGCGTGGTAATGTCGCGGAACTGGATGCCCGGATGCGGGAAATCGGGCACGGTGCGCACCAGCGCCTTGAGCTCGGCGGGCGAGAGATGGCTTGCGGTCATGGCGGAAATCGGCCCCCTTTTGCGACCTCTCAATGCACAAGCGCCCCGCCATCTGCAAGCGATGACGGGGCGCTCAGGTGCGGTTGCTTATCGACCGGATCAGGCCTTCTTCGGCTTCAGCCCGGCCCAGATCTGCTTGTAGCTGAGGAAGGCCAGCGCGGTCGCGAACAGCAGGAAGCCGATCACGAACCAGCCGGTCTGCTTGCGCTCGATCAGCGAAGGCTCCGCCGTCCAGGTCAGGAAGGCGGCGACATCGGTCGCCATCGCGGCGGTGGTGTTGGGCGCCCCGTCGGCGAAGGTCACCTGTCCGTCGCTCAGCGGCGCGGGCATGGCGATGTTCACGTTCGGGAAGTGCTTGTTGAAATAGAGACCGTCAGGCGTCTCGAAGCCGACCTTGGCCGCCTTCGCCGGATCGGGCTCGCCGTAGCCGGTGAGCAACGCGTAGACATAGTTCGACCCGTCGTGACGCGCCTTGGTAATCAGCGAGAGATCGGGCGGATGACCCTGACCGGCGTAGTACACCGGCGGGAAGGCGTCGGTCGGCTTGGCCGGGTTGGTCACCTGATCGCCGGTGGTCGGATCGATGCTCGGAACGTTCCAGCTGGCCGCTTCGGCCGCGACCTCGGCATCGCTGTAGCCGAGCTGCTTGAGGTTGCGGAACGAGACATAGCGCAGGCCATGACAGGCCGAGCAGACTTCCTTGTACACCTGGTAGCCGCGCTGCAGCTGGGCGTAGTCCCACTTGCCGAAGGGGCCGTCGAACGAGAAGCCGCCGGCCGGGCCGTGGCCATGCTCGTAGAAGTAGGCGGAAGGCTGCTTCTCGGGCGCCGGGCCGAAGGCGAGGTTGTAGGCACCGGGCAGCAGCGACCAAAGCACCAGCACCGCGGTGATGGCGAGGCCTGCAAGGATGCCTCCGAGACGAATGGTCATGACCGAACTCTTTCTGATTATCGGGTCGGGTTAAGGGTGCTGGCCGGGTCGATCACTCGGCCGGCTGCAGCGAGCCGTCGGGCGTGGTGCCGGGCAGGCCTTCGACCACACTCCCGGGATCGATCGTGCCGCCGCCCGAGGTGCTGCCGGGCTTGTCGGTCTTGAGCACCGCGTCGGTGATCGAGAACGGCAGGGGCTTGGGCACTTCGATCTGGCTGATGATCGGCAGGATCACGAGGAAGTGGAGGAAGTAATAGGCCGTGGCGACCTGGCTCAGCACCACAAAGGGCTCTTCCGCAGGCGCGCCGCCGCAATAGAACAGCACCGCCATCGCCGGGATCAGGCCGAACCAGAAGAACTTGCGGAACAGCGGGCGATAGTGGCCCGAACGCACCGGGCTTTTGTCGAGCCAGGGCAGGACGAACCACAGCAGGATCGAGCCGAACATCGCGATCACGCCGAGCAGCTTCGCCGGGATCAGGGTGATGCCGGTGAAGGGGATGGTGAGATCGCCGGTGAAGGCGCGCAGGATCGCGTAGAACGGCCAGAAGTACCATTCGGGAACGATGTGCGCCGGGGTCGAGAGCGGGTTCGCCTCGATGTAGTTGTCCGGGTGGCCCAGCGCGTTCGGCAGGAAGAAGATCATCGTGGTGAACAGGATCAGCGCCACGCCCAGGCCGAAGCCGTCCTTTGCGGTGTAGTAGGGGTGGAACGGCACCGTGTCCGATTCCTGCTTCACCTCGACGCCGGTCGGGTTGGACGAGCCGGGGATGTGCAGCGCCCAGATGTGCAGGATAACAACGCCCGCGATCACGAAGGGCAGCAGGAAGTGCAGCGAGAAGAAGCGGTTGAGCGCTGCGTTATCGGGCGCGAAGCCACCCAGCAGCCAGATCTGCAGCGGCTCACCAACCAGCGGGATCGCGCTGAACAGGCCGGTAATGACCTGCGCGCCCCAGTAGCTCATCTGGCCCCACGGCAGCACGTAGCCCATGAAGGCGGTCGCCATCATGAGCAGGAAGATGACCACGCCCAGCAGCCAGATCATCTCGCGCGGGGCCTTGTAGGACGAGTAGAAGAACCCGCGGAAAATGTGCATATAGATGACGATGAAGAAGAAGCTCGCCCCGTTGGCGTGGGCGTAGCGCAGCATCCAGCCGTAATTCACGTCGCGCATGATGTGCTCGACCGTGGCAAAGGCAACGAGGCCGTTGGCCGCGTAGTGCATCGCCAGCACCACGCCGGTGACGATCTGCACCATGAGGAAGAACCCGGCGAGCACGCCGAAATTCCACATGTAGTTGAGATTGCGCGGCACCGGATAGCCCGCGCCGACCGCGTTGTAGACCAGCCGCGGCAACGGCAGTTTCTCGTCGATCCACTTGGTGAAGGCGGATTTCGGTTCGTATTGCTTGGCCCAGGCGAAACTCATGGCGTTCTCTCGGCTTGGTCTGAATGAAGGGATCGGACGATTATGCTTGTCGGTCAGCTACGCAGGATCAGCCGACCCGGATGACGGTGTCGGAGGTGAACTCGTAGTCGGGAACGTGGAGGTTCTTCGGCGCCGGGCCCTTGCGGACGCGTGCGGCGGTATCATAGTGCGAGCCGTGGCAAGGGCAGAAATAGCCGCCGAACTCGCCGCGGTTCTCGCCTTCGGCCGCGCCCAGCGGCACGCAGCCGAGGTGGGTGCACACGCCCATGGTGACGAGCAGGTCTTCGTGGCCTTCCTTGGTCCGCTCGGCGAGCGTTTGCGGATCGCGCAGCGAGCCGACATCGACCGCGTTGGCAGCCTGGATTTCCTCGGGGGTGAGGCGGCGCACGAACAGCGGCTGCTTGCGGAACACCGCCTTGATCGCCTGCCCGGCCGTGATGGCGCTGATATCGACCTCGGTGGTGCTCGCGGCGAGCACGTCCTGCGAGGGCGCCATCTGGCTGATCAGCGGGAACAGCAACGAGGCACCGCCAACGCCGGCGGTGCTCAGCGCGGCGATGTGGATCCAGTCGCGCCGGCGCACGCCCTCGTCGGTGGTGCCAAGTGCGCTCGAGGCCGTATCAGTAGCCATTTCGTCTTACCCTGCTCGTTCTGCCGCGCGGAAAAATGCCACGCGCGGCCTGATGTTCTTGCGGGCGGGGACGTGCCCCATCCGCTCCGTCGACTGGTTCCTGTCCCGGGCCTTTCGGCGCGCGCGAGGCGCACCTTGCCCGAAACGTGCGCGGGGCAATTAACGGCAACCGCGCGAGAATCCAACCTTGATTTAAGCAAGCCCTGTTCGCCCGCGTGCAAGCCGCTGTCAGGGCAGCGCGATCATGCTGATCTGCCGCCCGTAATTCGCCTCACCCGCCTGCGTGGCGCGCCTGTGCGAGTGGTAACGCCCGACATGTTGGAATGTATCCCGGCGCGTATCCGCAATTTGCCGAATATCAGCGTCGGCAAGCCGCCGCGCAATGTAGCCGGGCAGATCGAAGTGCCAGCGGGCGCGGCCTTCGCGCGCCGGAGCGGGGACGAAGAAGGCGGCGGCAGCTTCCTCGAAGCGCTCGCGAAAGGGCGCGTCGACCTCGTAACTCGATTGCGCGATGGTCGGGCCGAGCACCGCCGCGATCCGCTCCCGCTGCGCGCCGAGGGCTTCCATCGCGGCGATGGTGTTTTCGAGCACCCCTTCCACCGCGCCGCGCCATCCGGCATGCGCTGCGCCGATCACCCCGGCCTGCGCGTCGGCGAACAGGATGGGGCCGCAATCGGCGGTCACGATCCCGAGCACCACGCCGGGGGTCGCGGTCACCAGGGCATCGCCGACCGGACGGCCCTCGGCGGCATCGTCCCACGGCACGGTGACGGTCACGACATCGGGCGAATGCACCTGGTGCGGCGCGGCGAGCCGACCGCCGGGCCGGATCGCCTCCGCCGCTGCCGCGCGCAGGGCCGTGACATCGGCGCTTTCCCCCGGCCCGCCGAAGCCGAACTGGTGGACGCCCCCCGCGCTGCCGAAGAAGCCGTGCGGCACGCGCGCGAGGAAGGCGTGGCGCTCGATCTGGAAATCCACGCGCCTCAGCCCTCCAGCGAGCGGCTGACCTGCTCGAAGGTGTCGCGCGACAGGTTCCCCGCGGCCATGATCCGCTCGAGCTCGGCCTTCATCAGCGCCGCCCGAACAGGCTCGATGCGCCGCCAGCGCCCGAGCGAGGGGACGAAGCGCGCCGCTGTCTGCGGGTTGATCGGATCGAGGGCGAGGATCACCTCGGCGATCATCCGATAGCCCTCTCCACTCGCGGCATGGAAGCCCTTGGGATTGCCCGCGAAGGCCATGTGGAGCGAACGCACGCGGTTGGGGTTCCTCAGAGTGAAATCGGGATGCTCGGCCAGCGCGCGGACCTGCGCGATCACCTGCGGGTGGAGCGAGAGCGCCTGCAGGGTGAACCACTTGTCGACCACCAGCGCATTGTCCTTGTAGCGATCATAGAACGCCGCGAGACGCGCTTCGCGCTCGGGCACGTCGAGCCCGCACAGCACCATGAGCGCGCCCTGCCGGTCGGTCATGTTGTCGGCGATGTCGTATTGATGCGCGGCAAGCTCGGCGGCCTTGGCCGGGTCGCTCGCGGCGGCGAGCGCCAGCACCAGCGTCTTCAATTTGCGCGCTCCCCGCCCCGCCGGATCGGCGAGCGGGACGCGTTCGCAGCGGTCGTACAGCGCGTGGAGCTCGGCCGCGAGCGCGCGGCCGATGGCGGCCTTCAGGCCTTCGCGCGCGGCATGGATCGCACCGGGATCGGCCTTGCGCTCTCCGGTCGCCATCGCCTCGAACAGGTAGGTCTCGGACGGAAGCACCAGCAATTCGCCGCGCATGCTGTCGTCGAGCTGCGCGTCGGCGATGCTGGCGCGGAACGCGCCGATGACTGCCGCCTCGCCCGCCGCATGCTCCTCCGCCGGGAGCGTGCCGCTCGCCGCGCCGACGAGGTGGCTGACGGCAAGCTCCTGCAAGGCCTCCGAACGCGCGAAAGGATCATCGTCGTCTGCCGCGAGCGCCGCGAGCGCGGCCCGATCGATCGAGCGCTCGATGATCACCGGAGCCGTGAAGCCGCGATTGACCGAGAGCGCCTGCGAATGGCTATCGATCGCGACGACATGGCGCGGACCTTCCATCACCACCAGCTCTTCAGGGCCACGCCATTCCCGTCGCGCGCTGTCAAAGGGCCTGATCCGGATCGGAATGGTGAAGCTTGACGGCTCCTCGGAACCGTCGGGTCGGCGCAGGAACTGGGTGAGGACGAGATCATCCTCGTCCGAGCGGGGCAATTTGACGCGCTCGATCTTCACGACGGGGGTTCCGGCGGTCGAATACCACTTGCGGAAATTGCCGAGATCGATTCCCGCCCCGTCCTCGATCGCCTTGACGAAATCCTCGCAGGTCGCCGCCTCGCCGTCGTGGCGCGCGAAATAGAGGTCGGTCCCGGCGCGGAACCGCTCGACCCCCACCATGCTGCGCATCATGCGGATCACCTCGGCACCCTTGTTGTAGACGGTCGCCGTGTAGAAGTTGCTGATCTCGCGGTAAGAATCCGGCCGGATCGGGTGCGCCAAGGGCCCCGCATCCTCGGGGAACTGGGCGGCGCGCAGGATGCGCACATCCTCGATGCGCTTGACCGCTTCCCCCCGCATGTCCTGCGAGAAGAGCTGGTCGCGCAGCACCGTGAAGCCCTCCTTTAGCGAGAGCTGGAACCAGTCGCGGCAGGTCACGCGGTTGCCCGACCAGTTGTGGAAGTATTCGTGCGCGATCACGCCTTCGACCGCGTCGAAATCGGCGTCGGTCGCGGTGTCGGGGTCGGCCAGCACATATTTGGTGTTGAAGACGTTGAGACCCTTGTTCTCCATCGCCCCCATGTTGAAGTCACTGACCGCGACGATGTTGTAGAGATCGAGGTCGTATTCGCGCCCGAACACCTCCTCGTCCCATCTCATCGCGCGGTGGAGCGATTCCAGCGCGTGATCGGTGCGGGCGAGGTCTTCGGGACGCACCCAGATGTTGCATTCGACCACCCGGCCCGAGACGGTGGTGAAGGGCTTCGAATTGGCCACCAGATCGCCGGCGACCAGTGCGAAGAGATAGGACGGCTTGGGCCAGGGATCGTGCCATTCGGCCCAATGGGTGCCATCGGCGTTCTCGCCGGCAGCGGTGCGGTTGCCGTTGCAAAGCAGGATCGGGAAGGCCGCCCGATCGCCCTCCATCCGCACCGAATAGACCGACAGCACGTCGGGCCGGTCGGGAAAGAAGGTGATGCGGCGGAAGCCCTCGGCCTCGCACTGGGTGCAGAGCATCCCATTTGACGCATAGAGGCCCATCAATTGCGTGTTGGCGGCAGGATTGACGGTGTTGAGGATGCCCACTTCGTGCGGGCCGTGGCTTAGCGGGATGACCAGGTCGGGGCCATCCATCTCCCAGCCGCCAAAATCCTCGCCATCCACCGTCACGGCGATCGGGACGATCCCGTCGCCGTTGAGACGAAGCGTGCCGGACGGCGCGGCCGCCGGGTTGGGTGCGACTGTCAGCGACGCAAGGACCCGGGTCTCGTCGAGCCCGAGATTGAAGGCGAGCCTGGTTGTCGGAACCAGCCAGGGAAAGGGCGTGTAATCCTCGCGCCGGATCAGCGGCGGGGCTTCGGGGGTCGGCGCGGCGTCCGCGAGTTCGGGGTTGCCGTCGGGGGTGGTGGGGGTCGTCGCAATGTCCATGCCCGCCGATTTAGGTTGATTCGGGCGCAGGTCCAATGGTTAGCTTTGCCGCGATGGGGCATTTGCTGATCTTCGGGCTTGGCTACACGGCGCAGCACATCAAGGCAGCGCTGGAAGCGCGTGGCAGGCAGGTGCACGCCACCGGCCGTGCGGGCGACATCGCCTTTGCCGACCGCGCGAGCGTTGCGGCCGCGATGGGGAAGGCGACGCATGTCCTCTCCTCGGTGCCGCCCGACCGCGCGACCGGCAGCGATCCGGTGCTCGATGCCTATGGAACCGTGCTGGCGGGCCGGGCCCTGTTCTACCTTTCCTCCACCGGCGTCTATGGCGACCGCGCGGGCGCCTGGGTGGACGAAGCGACACCAACCATTGCCGAAGCCGGCGAAGGCCGCCGCAATGCGCGCGCCGAGGCCGATCTGGCGTGGCTCGGCCTGGGCGCGCGGGTGTTCCGCCTGCCGGGGATCTACGGCCCGGGCCGGAGCGCGCTCGACCGGGTGCGCGAGGGCACCGCGCGGCGGATCGACCTTCGCGGGCAGGTGTTCAGCCGCGTCCATGTCGAGGATATCGCGAGCGGGGTCGTCGCCGCGCTGCTCGGCGATGTGCCACCGGGGGCCTACAACCTCGGCGATGACCTCCCGTGCAGCGGCAATCAGGTGACCGAGCACGCCTGCCGCCTGCTCGGCCTGCCGCTGCCGCCGCTGGAATCGCTGGAGGAAGCCAACCTCTCCGCAATGGCGCGCGGCTTCTACATGGAGAACCGCCGCGTCGCGAACGGCAAGGCCAAGCGGGTGCTGGGGTGGGCGCCGCGCTACCCGACCTATGTCGAGGGGCTAGCGGCGCTGCTTTGACCGCAGTGCCAGCCCCATCCCCAGCAGCGCAAGCGCCATCCCGCTCGCCGAGAGCGCATCCCAGAGGAACCCCTCGAACAGGGTCGACAGCAGCATCGCCACGCACACCGTGACGATCCCGTTATAGGCCGTCCGCCCCGCGCCGATCTCGCGCACGAGGTTGTAGTGCAGCGGAAAGGTCACCACCGATCCGATGATCGCAAGATAGGCCGTCCCCGCCCAGAACGACCACGCCATCGGCAAGGGCGGGGGCCCCGAGGTCACGGCCGCAAACAGGAAATCGAACCCCGTGCCGTAGAGCATCGCCCAAGCGAGCAGGCTCACCATCGGCACGCCGCGCCCGGTCGGATTGGCCTGCACCACATTGGCGATCGAAGCGGCGAGCATCCCCGCAACCGCGAGCAGGATCCCCAGCCCCACATTACCGCCAAGCGGTGCGGCGTTCCACTCGTGCACCAGCAGCAGCGCGACCCCGATGATCGCCACGATGCTCCCGCCGATGAAGCCGCCCTGCACCCGTTCACCGATGAAGGCGCGCGCAAACAGGGCATTGGGGATCATCAGCAGCGCAAACATCACGGCGACGATCCCCGAGGTGATGTGGCTTTCCGCATGGTAGACGAACAGGAAGTTGCCGCTGAACTGCGCGATCCCGACCCCGAGGGCGAGCCAATGCTCGGCGCGGGTCAGCCGCAACCGGTTGCGCATTATCAGCGCCAGGCCGAACAGCGCCGGGGTTGCCAGCATGAAGCGGAAGAACACGCCCCAGGCCGCCGGCACGCCTGCGATCTGGCCGGTAATCACGAACCAGGTCGAGCCCCAGATCGTGCCGGTCAGCAGGAAGGGGATCAGCACCCGGGGGCTGAGCATCGACGGCACGGCGGCTGCGCTCATAGGGCGGCGATCGCCTTGCCGAGCGCTGTCGCATCCTCATGCTGCGTGTTCCAGGCGGTGACGAAGCGGGCCGATTCCGGACCCCAATCGTAAAACGCGAAGCCCTCGGTCCGCAGCGCGGCGCGCTCGGCTTCGGTCAGGCGCACGAACAGCTCGTTGGCCTCGACCGGGTGGAGCAGCCGGTCGCCGCAGCCCGCCGCCACCTCTTGCGCGGCGGCATTGGCGTGGGCGGCGTTGGCGAGCCACAGGTCGTCATCGAGCATCGCGAGAATCTGCGCGGCAAGGTAGCGGCCCTTGCATTGCAGGTGCCCGGCGCGCTTGCGGCGATAGCGCACCTCGGCGGCACGCCCGGGATCGAACAGCACCACCGCTTCGGCGCCCATGCCGCCGTTCTTGATGAAGCCGAAGGCGAGGCTGTCGACCGGTCCGCTCGCGGCGCGCGCTGCCTCGGCCGCGGAACCGCCGAGGAAGGCGGCGGCATTGGCAAAGCGCGCGCCGTCCATGTGGAGGCCGAGGCGGCGCTCGCGCGCGAAATGGCCAAGCGTCGCCAGTTCGCCGGGCGTGTAGGTGCGGCCATATTCGCTCGCCTGCGTGATCGCGATCGCGTGGGGCTGCACCTGATGGACGTCGGCCCGGATCGGATCGATCAGCGCAGCGATGTCGTGCGGCGTCAGCTTCGCGCCCTCGCCTTGTGCCAGCATCAGCTTGGCGCCGTGCAGGAAGAAGCCCGGCGCGCCGCCCTCGTCGACCTCGATATGCGCCTCGCGGTGGCACACAACTCCGCCATGCGGCGCGCACAGGGTGGCGAGCGCGAGGCAATTTGCGGCCGTTCCCGTCGCCACCCACAGCGCAGCGCAGTCGCGGCCGAAAAGCGCCGTGAAGCGCGCGTCGAGCTCGGCCGACAAGGCGTCCCCGTCGTACGGGTTGTCCGGTTGGTCGGCGGCGCGCATCGCATCCCACAGCTTGGGGTGGACGGCAGCGGCGTTGTCGGACAGGAAGGGCTTGAGTGAGGTCATTGGCCCACGCCCTTAATGTCCCATTCAGGCGTGGCAAGCGGGAGGACGGGTCCATGCCCGATGAAAGCGTAAGGCTGACAATCACCCACCACGTGCAGGGTGCGGGCGGACGCTATGTCGCCGCACTCGATGGCACGGCGGATCAGGGCTATCTCGAATGGGAGCCGGGCGGCGAACGGGATGGGCGGGAGGTGCGGGTCGCCGCGCACACCATCGTGCCGCGCGCGATCGCCGGGCGCGGGGTGGCCGCGGCGCTGGTCGATCGGCTGATCGAGGATGCCGGGCGGCAGGGCTTCCTGATCCGCCCCGATTGCTCCTACGTCGCCAAGCGCTTTGCCGAGAACCCCGACTGGTCGGCGCTCAAGGCCTGATCGAGGCGCGAATAATCGGTTGCGGCAATGGTCTCGAGAATTGCCGCACGCATTCCCCGCGCCTCGGCGAGCGGCACGCCGTGCATCGCGAAGCTGCCGCCGGCCAGCCCGAGATGCACCGTCGCGTAGCCGCGCAGCCGGGCAAGCGGACCTTGCGCGATCTCGACCGAATGGAGCTTCAGCCGGGTCGCGATCTGGGTGGTCGGTGAGAGGAATCCGTGCGCGGCAAACACCTGCGTCTCGTCGATCGCATGGCGGCGGAAGCTCCAGGCGTAGAGATTGAGGCCATACACCACGACCGCGAGGCCGAGCGGAAGGAAGGCGAGGCCGAAGGGCGCAAACAGCGCGGTCGGGATCGCCGCGAGCACCAGCGCGAGCACCGGAAACAGCGCGCTGTCGGTGCGATGGCGGGTGCTGGCACGGTGCCAGCCGGTGGCCTCTGACGGCAGCCGGAACCCGGCGGCCGCGACGATCGGCGCGATCTCCTCGGCCTGTGCGAAGGGCGCGACCACATGGCTCTCGCCTTCCGCGTCCTGCGCGAGGCTGACGAAGCTCAGCGAGCGCCAGCCGAAGCGGTAGCGCAGCGGGCGGGTGGCAATCACCAGACCCTGCACCCGGTGTACCGGCATCACCACGTCGGTGCGGGTGAGCAGGCCGCGCTGCCGCCGGAATCCGCGCGCCGAACGGGTCAGGGTAAAGCCCCATTCGCGCAACACGGTGCGCACGATCCCGGTCGCAAAGCCGATCGCCACGAGCACCGCCAATCCCGCCGCCGCGCCCAGCGCCTGCGCATAGGGTCCGAGGTTCGCGACGGTGGTGCCCTGCTCCTTGAGCCACCCATACCACAGGTCGACATCCCACACGTCGATCGCGGTGACATTGTCGACATATTGCAACAGGCCGCCGAGCACCGCGAAGACCGCGAGCGAGAACTCGAACAGGCCGAAGGTCACGAGCCGTGCCGGCCCCATGCGGAACAGCACCGCCCCGTCGGCATCGGCCGCAACGGTGGTGGGCGCCGCGGAATCGGCGGGGGCAGCGGGGGCTTCCTCCTCGCGCCGCTCCCTCACCAGCTGGCGCAGTTCCTCGCCCTCGGCGGCGGTGAGGTAGGCGAGCGCGAGATCGTCGCCCCCGCCTGCCCCGGTCTCGAACTTGACCGCGACCAGCCCGAACAGGCGCGGCAGCGGCTTGGCCTCGAGGCTGACATCCTGGATGCGCTCATAGGGCACCGAGCGCGCCGCGCGGCTGAAGATCCCGCTCTCGACGCGGATATCGGCCTCGCCGATGGTGAAGGTCAGTCGCCGCCAGCGTGCATAGCTGAAACCGGTGCCGATGAGGGTCGCGGCAAGCCCCACCATCAGGCCGATCAACAACCCCGAGCCGCCAAACCCCGAGCCGAAGGCCGCCGCAGCAGCCGGGAAGATCGCGTTCTGGATGGCACCGATCGCGCCGATCACGATCCCGAGCGGCGCCGTGCGCCGAGGCTCGCTCACAGTGTTTCCCGGCGGATATGGGCGCGGATCGTCTCGCGCATCTCGCGCGCCAGCGGCTCGTGCAGGCCCGGCAGCGCGACGCTGGCATTGTGGTTGCCCGCCGTGTGCAGCGTCAGCGTGGCGATGCCGAAGAAGCGGTCGATCGGCCCCTGATGCACGTCGATATGCTGCACCCGCCCGAACGGCACCACCGTGTCCGAACGGAACATCAGCCCGCGCACCACCCGCAATCGGTCGGCGCTGATCTGGTATCCGCGTGCGTTGTAGCGGGTGGCGGGCACTCGGATGACGAGCGCCGCCGCAACCGCCAGCACCGTTCCGGCGATCACACCCGGCGGCAGCACGCCCGCCTCCCGGATCACGGCTTCGAGGACAAGCGCCCCGATCAGGAAGGGAATCGCGGTCAGCACGGTCTGCACCCGCAGGGCATGGGCATAGTTGGGGTGGACCTTGGTCAACTCCGTATCGTCGTCCACAAGAGGCAGGTCGATGGCCGTGGCGGGGGAGGAGGCATGATCCATGGTGCTTTAGTGGCGCAACACGCCGCCTGCGCGCAAGCGGTTTTGCACCACTTGCCCGGACCGGCTTGGCCTCGCCCAATTTGGGGGGCGACGGCGTGTGCCGGCGACCTTAGAACCCGGCCCGAACAGATCAACAGGAGAGCGACGCCATGCCCACCCTTCATTCCAGCCTCGGCCCCAATCCCCGCCTGGTGCGGATGTTCATGGTGGAGAAGGACCTCGTGGAAGGACGCGATTTCACCCGCGTGCATTACGACATCATCGCGGGCGCCAATAGGCAGGATGCAGGCTACATCGCGCGCAATCCGCTCGGCACCACCCCGACGCTCGAGCTCGAGGATGGCACATGCCTGACCGAAAGCTGGCCGATCTGCGAATATCTCGAGGAATTCCATCCCGAACCCAACCTGTTCGGCACCACGCCGGTGGAGCGGGCGACGGTGCGCAAATGGGCGCGGCTGTTCGATCAGGAGGTGGTGGTGCCGATGACGATGGGCTTTCGCGCCACCACCGGCCGCCCGATGTTCGAACCGCGCATGAGCGTCGTCTCGCAAGCGGCGGGCGCGGAGCTGTTCGCGATGGCCGACGAGAAATGGCGGCTGTTCGACGGGTTCCTCGGCGAGAAGGACCACATCGCGCTCGGCCGCTTCACCTTTGCCGACCTTATCATCTTCGCCTTCGCCAACTTCGGCTTCACCGTCGGCTGGAAGCTGCCGGAGGGGACGGACAACCTTGCGCGCTTCGTCGCCGCGCACAACCAGCGCCCCTGCGCCGCGATCTGGAAAGAGGCGGAGTAATGCCGGACCTTGCGGGCAAGGTCGCCATCGTCACCGGCTGCGCGAGCGGGATCGGCGCGGCGACCGTGCGGCGGTTCGTGGCCGACGGGGCGCTGGTGCTCGGCACCGATGTCGCTGCCGAGCGGGGCCGCGCCCTGTGCGAGGCGGCGGGCGCGCGCTTCGCGGTGCAGGACGTGTCCGACCGGGCACTGTGGCCGGCGATCGTCGCCGAGGCGGTGGCGGCTTTCGGGCGGCTCGACATTCTGGTCAACAATGCCGGAAGGGTCTCGGGTGCCGGGATCGGCGACCTGGACGACGAAGCCATGTTCGCCGCGTGGGACCGGGTGCTGGCGGTCAACCTCACCGGCACGATGGCGGGGTGCCGCGCGGCGATCGCGGCGATGCGCACCAACCCCGGCGCGACCGGCGCGATCGTCAACATCGCTTCGACCACCGCAATCGCCCCGTTGCCCACCGACGCCGGCTATTCGGCGAGCAAGGCGGCGGTGAAGGCGCTCAGCAAGTCGGTCGCGACCTGGTGCGCGCAGGCCGGGCTCGCGGTCCGCTGCAACACCGTCATCCCCGGCGCGACGCATACCGGCATTCTCGAAGCGACCGAGCAGCAGATGCCGGGCTTTCTCGCGATGGTGGCAAAGACCTCGCCGCTCAATCGCCTCGCCGATCCGGCCGAGACGGCTGCCGCGATCGCCTTCCTTGCCAGCGACGAATGCCCCTTCATGACCGGCGCGGAGATGCTGGTCGACGGCGGGGCGCTGTCGATCCATCCCGGGTTCTAGGCCGCAAGCTACCCGTCGCGCATTCTTGCGAGATATCCGCTCGGGCCCATCTGCGCAGCGGTCCAGGCGAAGATCGCGAGGCTCGCTATGCCGGCCGCGAGGCACACCCCGAACACCGCCACCGCCAGCGCGTTCGGCCCATACGCGGGGGCGAGCGTGTCGCTCAGCGCGCCGATCACCCCGAGCCCGAGGGTCTGGCCGATAAGGTTGTTGAAGAACAGCGCGATCGCCACCGCAAAGCCGCGGCTGGCGGGCTCGACCGCGGCCTGAATGCCCGAGAGGATGCCGGCCTGGCTCGCGACATAGATCGCATAGGCGACCCCGAACCAGCCGAGGAAGGCATAAAAGCTGCCCGACGACAGGCTCAGCGCCAGCGGTGCGACGCAGCCGAGGCTCACCAGCCCCGGCAGCCACGCGCGCCAGCGTTCGTCGCGCCGGCACAGCCAGTGGGTGAGGTAGCCGCCGAGGATCGGCCCCGGGATGCCGCCCAGGAAGAAGGTGAAGCCGAGAGTGAGCCCGACATCGCCGGTCGAGATCGGAAATGCGCGCAGCATCACCGCCGCCATCCAGAAGGCGAGGCCATAGCCAATCATGATCTGCACCGCCCAGCCCAGCGCCAGCCCCATGAACACCCGGTTGGTGACGAGGCTCATGATCGTGCGCCCCAGCGGCAGCTGCGTCATGTCGGTGCCCGCCGGGGCATAGCGCCCGCGCGGCGGCTCACGCACGGTGAGATAGATCACCCCGCCCAGCACGAGGCCGGGCAACCCCATCAGAATGAAGGCCCAGCGCCAGTCGAACATTTCGGCGAGCTGTCCGCCGATGATCAGCCCCCCCGCCGTCCCCATGCTTGCCCCGATGGTGAGATAGCCCATCGCCTTGGCGAGCTCGCCGCGGGTGAAATAGTCGGCAACGAGGCTCTGCGAGGAGGGGCCCGAGCAGCCCTCCCCGACACCCACCCCGGTGCGCGCGAGGAACAATGTCCAGAAGCCGGTGGCAAGCCCGCAGGCAGCGGTCATCAGGCTCCAGAATCCGATCGCCGCGGCGACGATCGACTTGCGGGTCGACCGGTCGGCGAGCCGCGCGGCGGGAAAGCCGGCGAGCACATAGACGAGGCTGAAGGCGAGACCGCCGAGCAAGCCCAACTCGAAATCGGAGAGCCGGAACTCGGCCTTGATCTGCTCGACCAGGATGCCGAATACCAGCCGGTCGGCGACGCTGAACGCGCTCGTCAGCGTAAGAAGTGCAAGCACATACCAGCGGTAACCGCCGGGCGGTCCGTCAGTGGCGAGGGCCTTAGTGATGGGGCCTCGCATAAAGGCCATTGTCCACCGGGATCGTCAGACCGTTGAGAAAGCGCGCCTCGTCCGAGGCGAGGAACAGCACGCAGCCCGCGACATCCTTGGGGTGGCCGAGCGCATTGGCATCGAGCGGCCCGTCGGGGATGGTCATCGGGGTCTCGCCTGCGCGGCCCGAGACGCCCATCACCATCGGCGTCTCGATCCCGCCCGGCGCGAGCGCGTTGACCCTGACGCCGTAGCCCTTGTCCTGGAAATCGACCGCCAGCGCGCGGGTCATCCCCGCGATCGCCGATTTGGCGGCGGCATAGGCGGGGATGTTGCCGTAGCCCATCAGCGCTGCGGTCGAGGCCATGTTGATGATCGAGGAGCCGCCCCCGCCAACCTTCTCGTGGCGATGCTTCATCAGCGGCAGCGCGTGCTTGCAGCCGAAAAAGGTGCCCATCACGTGGATATCGAGATGCAGCCGGAAATGCGCGGTCGAGCAGTCCTCGATGCTCTCGAAGATGACGTTGCCGGCATTGTTGACGAGGATATCGAGCCCGCCGTGACGCTCCCCGATGGCGCGGACGACCTCGGCCCATTGCGCTTCGTCGGTGACATCGAGGGCCATCGCATCGCCGCCGATCTCGGCCGCGACCTGGTGGGCGAGCTCGGCGTCGCGGTCGGTCACGATCACGCTCGCGCCCTCGCCCGCCAGCACCTCGCAATCGGCCTTGCCCAGCCCCATCGCGCCGCCCGTCACGAGCGCCACCTTGCCCGCTACCCGTCCCGCCATCTGCTCTCTCCCAAAAGCGTTTTTTCGTGCGGCCAGCCTATCGGCCAGCGACGCCCCTGCCACTGTCGAAAGCGCGAGGGCGCCGGGTGGCAGGCCCGGTGTATTCTCGCGCCCCGAGGGAGAGGCGAGCATGATGGACGAAGCCGAAGTCGCGCGCTTGAAGGCGATGATGGAATGGGAGGGCCGCCGCACCGCGCCGCCCGAAGGCTTCCCCGGGCTCCCCGACATGCCCGCCGGCCGCTATACCTCGCCTGCGTATTTCGCGCTCGAACAACAGCACGTGTTCCGCAAGTCCTGGCTGTTCGCGGGACACCTCGACGAGGTTCCCGATCCCGGCTGCTGGATGCGCTGGCACAACGCCGGCGATCCGCTCGTGATCGTGCACGGGATGGATGGGCGGGTGCGCGCCTTCCACAACACCTGCCGCCACCGCGGTGCGCCGGTGGTCACCGAGGACCGCGGCAAGTCCAGCCGGCTGATGTGCGGTTACCACAACTGGACCTACAAGACCGACGGCAGCCTTGTAGGGGTTCCCGAGCGGCGCGACTTTCCCGCCGATTTCGACATGAGCTGCCGCGGGCTGCTGCCGGTGCGCTGCGAGATGTTCGGCAAGGTGATCTTCGTCAATTTCGATCCTGACGCCATGCCGCTCATCGAATGGCTTGGACCGCTTGCGCACGAGTGGGAAGAATTCGCTTTCGACCGCATCCGCCTTGCCGCGCGGCACAGCTTCGAATTGCAGTGCAACTGGAAGGTGGCGATGGAGGCCAACATGGAGGTCTACCATGTGCCCTTCATCCACCCGGACACGGTCGCGCCGCTGGTCGACAGCACCCGCAACTTCAACACGCTCTATCCCAACGGTCACGCCCGCATGCTGGCTCCGCCGCCGCGCCAGACCAATCGCGAGCACGTTCGGGCGATCGACAGCCCGCCGGGCTGGCAACAGATCGAGACTGTCGGAGAGCTGGGGCGCACCTGCACCCAGAGCTATACGCTGTTTCCCAACTGGGTCTCGCCGCTGTCCAACTACTTCGTCCCGCCGCTGATCTTCTGGCCGACCTCGCTCACCACCACCCGCCTCGAACTGGTGACCATGGCGCTCGACTGGGGGGATGCCCCCGCGCCCGACCTGTGGACGGTGCCCGACCCGGGTCAGCCGCACGGGCGGCAGATGAGCCCGATCATCCTCGAGGACACCCAGTTCGGCGAGGCGATCCAGCATTCGATTCAGTCGGCCGCGTTCCGCTCGGTGCCGCTGTCCTATCAAGAGGCGCGGATCTACGCCTTCCACCAGAGCCTCGACCGGATGATCGGGGCGGCGAACGTCCCGCCCGAACTGCGGGTCGAACCGGTGATCGGGCCCGAATGGATATGGCCCAACGACCCGCGCCGCGCCGAAGCGATGGCGCGCGAGGCCGCCGTATGACGCTACGGAAATGCCGCTTTGATCGGAGTATGTGACGTTTTTGCCGCAGTTTGGCGCGGTCACTATCGCTTTTGCTGATGGCGCGCGCGCCCTGCCGCCATACACCTGCAGGGCATACCCGTGGGCTTTGCCCGAAGGCGTGAGGAGACACGCTGTGGGTTGGGGAAGAATAGGGGCACGCGGGATAGCCGCGGCCCGATGGGGAGACAGGATCATGACCACACTACATGCCCGAATTGCCTGCCCGGCCCGGTCGAACCGGTTGCGGCGCGCCCTTCTTTGCGGCGCCGCATTCGGCGGACTGGCTGCGGTTCCCGGCACGGCCTTCGCGCAGGATGCCGACGAGACCGACACGGCGCAGGCCGAACGGGTGATCATCGTGCAGGCCCGTCGCCAGAACGAAACCCTGCAGGAAGTCCCCGTCACCGTCACCGCGATCGGCGGCGACACGCTCCAGCAATACGGCATCGACCAGGTCGCCGACGTCACCAGCCGCGTGCCGACGCTCAACGTGCAGGTCGGCGGGTCGGGCTCGGGCGGCCAGCTGTCCTTGCGCGGCGTGGGTTCGTCGAACATCTCGGCGGCGTTCGATTCCGCGGTTGCCTTCGATTTCGACGGCGTCGTCGTGTCCTCGATGCGTCTCGTCCAGGCCGGGTTCTTCGATGTCGAGCAGATCGACGTGCTGCGCGGGCCGCAATCGCTCTATTTCGGCAAGTCGGCGACCGCGGGCGTGCTCTCGCTGCGTTCGGCCAACCCGACCTCCGACTGGGAAGTCGGGATGCGCGGCAATTACGAATTCGAGGAAAAGGGCTACCTTCTCAGCGGCTACATTTCGGGCCCGGTGACCGACACGCTCGGCATCCGCCTCGCCGCGCAATTCAACGACATCGACGAGTTCCAGAAGCTCCAGGCCGGCACCCCGGCGGTCAACCAGGAGCGCGGGCTGACCGACTTCATCGGCCGGATGACGCTCGACTGGAACCCGGCCGACCGCTTCCGTGCCAACTTCAAGCTGCAATACACCAAGAACGAGAACGATGGCGCGATCGGCACCGCCGAGATCGGCTGCGGGGCCAACGGGCGCGCGGATTCGGTGTTCCTGCTGGGCGGCGCGGTGAATATTCCAGCGGGCTATGACTGCAACGTCAAGGACCAGCGCTACTTCCTGCCCGATGGCGCCGCGGCGCTCGTCACCGGCGTGCCGACGCCATCGAAGGCGGCCGGCCGCAACGGCGTGCCTTTCGGCGAGACCGAGATCTGGTTCGGACGCCTGCAATTCGACCTCGACCTGTCCGAGTCACTGACCCTGACATCGGTCTCGGGCATCCTCGATCTCGATGCGGTCGATTTCGACTGCTATTCCTATGGCGGCCGCTTCCCCGGCCCCAACGGAACCTTCCTGCCGGGCGGCGCGGGCTGTTCGGATCCGATCAACAAGCTCGAGCAATACAGCCAGGAACTGCGCATCGCTTCGGACTTCGACGGGCCGATCAACTTCATGCTCGGCGCCTTCTACGAAGACCGCAAGTTCACCTTCGACACCGCGCAGCAGGGCGTGAACATCTCGTTCTTCGGCCCCAGCACCGCGCGCCCGCTGCAGGGCGGCGGCGTCGCGCCCGCCACCGGCTTCACCTATGACTGGGACAAGACCCACATCACCAAGACCGAGGCACTCTCGTTCTTCGGCAGCCTGACGTTCGACATCACCGACAAGCTGCAGCTTTCGGGCGGCCTGCGCTGGACCGATGAAAGCAAGGTGCAGACCATCTCGGTGCCCTATGTCCACAACTCGCTGGCCTATGTGCAGGTCCCGGGCAGCAACCCGCCCGTGTTCCGGCCGAGCCCGGCGTTCGTCCAGAGCGGATTCTTCTCGGGCCCGATCAACTTCGACGACGACAATTTTTCGCCCGAAGTCACGCTGCGCTATCAGGCCAACGACGATCTCAACTTCTTCGCCTCGTACAAGACGGGCTACAAGTCGGGCGGGATCGACAACTCGGCGCTGCCGTCGAACAGCCTGAGCCAGGCGGCGATCAGCGGCGATTTCAGCGCGCTCATCTTCCGCTCGGAAGAGGCCAAGGGCGGCGAAATCGGGATGAAGTCGCAATGGGCCAACCGCGACTTCACCTTCAACGCGACCGCCTTCTACTACGTCTTCACCGATCTCCAGGTGCAGAACTTCAACGCGGTCACCATCCAGTTCGTCACCAGCAACGCGGGCGAGCTGACCACCAAGGGGGTCGATCTCGAAACCCGCTGGCGGACCCCGCTCGACGGGCTCAACCTGTCGGCGAACCTGTCCTATCTCAACGCCGAATACACCGACACCTTCCTGCAGCCCGGCGGTCAGGGCGGCACGGTCGACCTCAATGGTCGCCGCGGCAGCCAGGCGCCGGAATGGGCGGGCAACATTGCGGCGGACTGGAACATCCCGATCAGCGACAGCCTCGAGCTGTTCCTGTCGGGCAACGCTGCCTACAATGACGGCTACATCACCGACGAGGCGAGCTTCAACGACTTCGTCCAGCCGAGCTTCTGGCTGCTCGATGCCAACGTCTCGATCGGCCATCCCGACGGCAAGTGGAAGCTTTCGCTGATCGCCCAGAACCTGACCGACGAGATCTTCGTGATCACCTCGGGCGGGCGCCCCTTCCTGCAACCGGGTGTGGGCGATGACATCGTGCTGACGCAGAACCGCGGCCGCCAGATCTTCGCGGAAGTCAGCTTCAAGTTCTGATCGTCTCCAACAGGGGGAGCAAGGAAGGGGCGGGCCGGCAGCGGTTCCGCCCCTTCGCCTGCGTGCGCTTCCCGCCAAAAGTGAGCATTGCCGCAGGCGCTGCGAAGGCCGATCTTCGCCGCCAAGGGTCGCGGCTCCGGGAGGAAACAGATGTCACGCGAAACGCTGGTCGAAATGACCCGAAACCTCGTCGCCCACGGCGCGGCCGACACGATGGAATATGCCGACGACGTGGTGCGCGTGCCCGCGAGCGCCTATACCGATCCGGCGCTGTTCGAGACCGAAAAGAAGCAGATCTTCCGCCGCCTGCCGCTCATGGTCGCGCCCAGTTGCGAGCTGCCCAATCCCGGTGATTTCAAGGCGATGGATATCTGCGGCGTGCCGCTTCTGCTCAGCCGCCAGAAGGACGGCAGCATCGGCGCTTTACTCAACATGTGCACGCACCGCGGCAACCCGCTCGCCAGCGGCTGCGGCAATGCCAGTCGCTTCACCTGCGGCTATCACGGCTGGACCTTCAAGGCCGACGGCGACCTGATCGGCGTCGCCAGCCCGCAGGATTTCGGCAAGATCGACAAGAGCCAGCACTGCCTGACGAAGTTCCCGGTCTACGAGAGCGCGGGGTTGATCTGGGTGACGCTCGACCCGCATTCCAGGCTGTCGATCGCGGACTATCTGTGCGGCTACGACGACCTGCTCAAGGCCTTCGAGTTCGAGGGCTGGACGCTGTTCGCGCAGCGCACGCTGGCGGGGCCGAACTGGAAGACGGCGTACGACGGCTATCTCGATTTCTACCACCTGCCGGTGCTCCACGCGAACACCTTCGGCGCGGATTTCTACAACCGTGCCAACTACTTCGCCTTCGGGCCGCACCAGCGCCTCTCGACCCCGTCGAAGTTCGCGATCAAGGTGCAGGGGGATGACGACCAGGCGCTCGATCTCGAAGCGATGAGCGACGACGAGCTGCCGCAGGAAGTGCTCGTGCAGGGCGTGTGGACGATCTTCCCGCACATCTCGATCGCCAGCTTCTACGGCGGCGGCCAGCGCGGGGCGATGATCAGCCAGCTGTTCCCCGGCGCTGCCGTTGGCGAAAGCTACACCACCCAGTTCTACGTCATGGAGAACCAGCCCGAGACCCCCGAACAGGTGCAGGCCGCGCACGACCAGTTCAACTTCCTCGAAATCGTGGTGCGCGACGAGGATTACGCCACCGGCAAGCGCCAGCAGCAGGCGCTCGCCTCAGGGCTGATGAAAGAGGTGCTGTTCGGCCGCAACGAGAAGGGCGGGCAGGTGTTCCACCAGTGGGTGAAGCGGCTCGTGGACGCGAGCGACGCGGAGCTGGTCGAAATCTTCGCGCAGGAACAGCGGCAGGCGGCGGAGTGACGGACGGCTACTGCGCCGTGTAGCCGCCGTCGACCACGAACTCCGCGCCGTTGACATAGGCGGCTTCGTCCGAGGCGAGGAACAGCACGCAATTGGCGATGTCGCGCGGCTCCCCCAGCCGACGTGCGGGAATCCCGGCAACGATCGCGTCATAATTCGCCGCGTTGTCCTCGAGCCCCTTCTGCTGCATGTTCGTTCGAATGATCCCGGGATGGACCGAGTTCACCCGGATCCCCTCGGCGGCGGTCTCGAGCGCGACCGACTTGGTCATCAGCTTCACCGCACCTTTGGTCGCGGCATAGGTCGAACTGCCCCGGAACCCGACCTTGCCGGCGACCGAGGAGAGGTTGACGATCGCCCCGCCCCCGCCGCACTGGCGCATTGCGCGCACCCCGGCCTGCGTGCCGATAAAGCAGCCCACCACATTGACCTCGATCTGCTGTCGCAGCCCGGCAAGCGCGTGGTCGTCGCAGACCGCTGCGATATCGAGGATGCCGGCATTGTTGACCACGATGTCGAGCCGCCCGTGCCGCGCCAGGATTTCGTCCACCACGCGGCTCCAGTCGTCTGCCGAGGCGACATCGTGTGTCATCGCCTCGGCGGCAAGATTGCGCGCCGCGATCAACTGCGCGCTTTCGGCCACTCCTGCCGCATCGATATCGGTGAGGATGACGATGGCGCCCTCCTCGGCCAGCCTTTCGGCGATCGCGAAGCCAAGGCCGGGTCGCGATGCCCCGCCGGTCACCAGCGCGATCTTGCCCTCCACCCGGCGGGTCATGGCGCGCGCCTACCCGAACGCCGGGCGATAATTGGTTTCGCCCCATTCCTGCCGCTTGGTCCACGCGCCCATCGTCTCTAGCTTGCCTTCGAGTTCGGGGAAGCGTTCGTAGACATGGTCCATGTCGACCGCGAAGGGCTTGGTCGGCGCGGTGTTGTTGTATTCGTAGAAGTCCTCGATCCCCTTGGCGAAGTCGGCGCGCATCGCTTCGGGCATGGAGTCCCCGGCGGCCTCGACGAGGTAGCGGCCGAACTCGGCGGGGGTGCAGGGATCGTACGTGATCTCCTTGCCGAGCGCCTCGCTGAGGCACGCTGTCACCTGCTTGCCGACCAGCCGCTCCGGCCCGCCGATGTTGAGCCAGGCGCCCTCCATGTCGGGCCGCTCGAGGCTCGCGAGCATGAAGCGCGCGACATCGTCGAGGCTGATCCAGTTGGCCTCCAGCGCGGGGTTGTGCGGGTATACATAGCGCCCCTCGTTGACAATGAAGGGCCGCGCCCAGTTGGTCAGCAGGTTGTCCATGAACAGCACCGAGCCGAACACCGTCCCCGGTGCGCCGCTGCGCCACAGCGCGTTGATCCCCGCAGTGTTGCCGCCATAGGTGAAGGGATCGCCGGGCTTGTCGGGGATCCAGCTCGACGTGTTCCAGACGACCCGCTTGACGTTCAGATGCGCAGCGACCTTGCCGACCTCGCCGACGAGGTAGGCGCGGTCGGCACGGGCTTGCAGCGGGTGGGTGTAGAAGATGTAGTCGCTGCCCTCGAGCGCGGCAGCGAAGGTCGAGGTGTCGTAAAGGTCCATCGGCCGCACTTCGACCTTCTCCACCCCCTCGACCGGCGCACCTTCCAGCGCATCCGGGCGGCGCGAGATCGCGCGCACGTCATAGCCCGCGGCGAGCGCCTGGCGGACCTGCGCCAGCCCCTGCCGGCCGCTCGCGCCGATAACCGTGATGAGTGCCATGGTTCCTCTCCCTTGCGTGTTTTGTAGCGAGACTAGGAACCGCCCCTGCCCCGCGCACCGCGCCAAAGTGATAGCCACGGCCTCGCGGTCCCTAGCGAAATGGCGGGGTTGCCGTAGCGGCGCGCGCGGCCACACTGGCGCGATGCAGAACCGCTATTGGCGCATCGCCCGCCGCCCCGAGGGCATCGACTTCGCCAGCGCGCTGGAGCTGGTCGAAGCCCCGCTGGTGCCGCTCGCGATGGGCGAGATCCGCATTCGCAACACCCACCTTTCGATGGACGCCGGCACCCGCCTGTGGCTGTCGGCGCGCGAGGATGGCTATCAGCCGCCGCTGCCGCTGGGCGCGCCGATGTCGGGGCTGGTGCTCGGCGAGGTGGTGGAGAGCCGGGCGGAGGGCTTTGCGCCCGGCGATCTCGTGCGCGCCTTCGGGCAGTGGGCGGATGTCAGCACCGTCGATGCGGCGATGGCAGGCGCGATCCTGCTCGATCCCGCCGTGGCCGACCGGCGCGCGTGGTTCGGCCCGCTCGGCATGAACGGGTGGACCGCGCTGTGGGGGATCGAGCGCACCGGGGCGGCGCAGCCGGGCGAGAAGGTGCTGGTCTCGGCCGCCGCGGGCGCGACCGGCATCCTCGCGGTGCAGATCGCCAGGCTGCTCGGCTGCGAGGCCTGGGGGATTGCGGGCGGGGCAGTGAAATGCGCGTACCTCACGGGCGAGCTCGGGATTGCCGGCGCGGTCGATTACAAGGCGGGCGATCTGGCCGGGCAGCTCGATGCGGCGGGCGGTTTTGACGTCTATTTCGACAATGTCGGCGGAGCGCTGCTCGATGCGGTGCTGACCCGGATGAACCACTATGGCCGGGTCGCGGTGTGCGGGCTGCTCGCCGATTACACCGCGGGCACCCGCACCGCGCCCAAGCAGTTCGATCAGGTGCTGATGCGGCGCCTGCGGATCGAGGGGTTCTTCTCGCCCGATTTCATGCACGAAGGCCCCGCGCTGACCGAGCGCCTGCGCGCGTGGCACGAGGCGGGCAAGCTGGTGATGCCCTATGACATCACGTCGGGCCTCGAGAACACGCTCGCCGCCTATGCGAAGCTGTTCACCGGCGGCAATATCGGCAAGGTGATCGTGGAGCTGGCAGCATGACCGGAACCCTTGAAGACCGCGAGGCGATCCGCGATGTGCTCGCCGCCTATGCCCATGCCATCGACCGGCGGCGCTGGGGAATGATGGAGCGCCTGTTCCACCCCGACGCGACCTTCAAGTTCGGCCTTGTCGCGGGCGATTGGCGCGGCTTCGTCGAGCAGGCCCGCGCGATCATCGACCCCTGCCTCGCCACCCAGCACCAGCTCGGCCAGACGATCTTCGGCTTCGAGAGCGTCACGGTCTGCCATACCGAAACCTACATGACCGCGATGCACACCATCCCGCCGGGCTATCCGATGACGGCGGCCTTCCCGGACAAGGGGATGATCTATTCCGGCGTGATCGCGGGCCGCTATGTCGACCGCTTCGAGAAGCGCGATGGCGCGTGGCGGATCGCGCAGCGCACCGGGCTTTACGACTGGCGCGAGTTCCGGGTGGTCGAGGGCGTGGACCTCTCGAACACCCCCGAGGGCGCGGCGGGATTTCACGACGCGCGCGATCCTTCGACCGCCGCGGTTCTGCAATGGCTCGGCTAGCGCCGGATCGCGAACACGCCGCTCATCGTCGCCAGCACCTCATCACCCCGACGAACCGCGCCCGAGCAATAGGCGGTGCGCCCGCCCAGCCGGTCGATCCGCACCCGCGCTTCGAGCCAGTCGCCCAGCCGGGCGCCGCTGAGGTAGTTGACCGTCAGCGTGACGGTCGCGGGGGCGAGCCGGGGCCGTTCGGCATCATGGACCGCATGGCTCAGCGCGACATCGGCAAAGGTCGCGATCACGCCGCCGTGCGCCGCGTCCTGGTAATTGATGTGGTGCGGGCGGATCAGGAGGCTCACCACCCGCACCCCCTCCGCCTCCGGCCCCAGATAATAGGGCCCGCCGTGATCGAGAAAGCCCGGGCTGAAGCCGGCCGGATCGAAGCCTGCGGGAATGTCCATCCGCACACCCTAGCCCGCCCCACGCCGCCGCGCCCGCTATGAATTGTGCCAATGACATGCGCGGGCGCAGGGTTTATCCGGCACGCATGGGAGAGAACACAGCACCGGCAGCGGAGTCCTTCTGCGACGTTGTGCGCGAGCACGCGCGCACGCAGGGCGAAATCGTCGCCTTCACTTACGGCGACGAGAACATCACGTTTGCCGAACTCGACACCGGCGCGGACCGGGTCGCGAACGGGCTGGCGGCGCTCGGCGTCAGGCCGGGCGAGCGGGTCGCCTTCCTCGGCAAGAACCACCCGCTCTATTTCGAGGCCTTCCTCGGCGCCAACCGGATCGGCGCTGTCATGACCCCCGTCAACTGGCGCCTCGCCGCGCCCGAGCTCGCCTATATCCTCGACAACAGCCAGGCGCGCGTGGTGTTCGTGGGTGAAGGCTTTGCCGAGGTGCTCGGCACCATCCGCGCGGATTGCCCGCACGTCGAACAGGTGATCGGGATCGACGCGCCCGATTATCCCGGCACCGATTACCGCATCTGGCGCGACGGCTTTTCGGCGACGCCGCCCGCGCACCCGGTGCGGGCCGAGGATGATGCGCTGCAGCTCTACACCTCGGGCACCACCGGCAAGCCCAAGGGCGCGGTGATCACGCATGGCTCGCTGCTCTCCAGCCGCGATGCCAGCGCGAGCGGCGAGGCGATGCGCGGCTGGCAGGAGCCGATCCCGGGCGATGTCACGCTGCTCGCGATGCCCTGCTTCCACATCAGCGGCACCGGCACCGGCATCGGCACCATGGTGGCGGGCACCAATGCGATCGTTCTGCCCGAATATGATCCGACCAAGGCATTGGACCTGATCGAGAATTACAACATCTCGAAGATCTTCCTCGTGCCCGCCGCGATCCAGATCCTGCTCAATCACCCGCGCGTGCACGAGGTCGATTTCAGCCGCCTCAAATATGTCACCTACGGCGCCTCCCCGATCCCGCTCGAACTGATGCGCGAGGCGATGCGGGTGATGGGCTGCGGCTTTGTGCAGATGTACGGGATGACCGAGACCAGCGGCACCATCGTCGCGCTCGATCCCGAAGACCACGTGCCCGAAGGCTCGGTGCGGATGCGCTCGGTCGGCAAGCCGCTGGCCGGGGTCGAGATCAAGGTGATCGACAAGGCCGGCAATCTCGTCCCGACCGGCACCGTGGGCGAGATCGCCACCCGCTCGAACAAGAACATGCGCGGCTACTGGAACAATCCCGAAGCGACCGCTGCCACCATCGATGCCGAAGGCTGGCTGCGCACCGGCGACGCGGGCTATCTCGACGAGGACGGCTATCTCTACATCCACGACCGGGTGAAGGACATGATCATCTCGGGCGGCGAGAACGTCTATCCCGCCGAGGTCGAGAACGCGCTCTATTCGCATCCCAAGGTCGCCGACGTGGCGGTGATCGGCGTGCCCGACGCCAAGTGGGGTGAGGCGGTCAAGGCCTGCGTGGTGGTCAAGGATGGCGAGGAACTGACCGAGGCCGATCTGATCGCCCACGCCCGCACGCTGATCGCAGGCTACAAGTGCCCCAAGTCGGTCGACTTCATCGCCGCCCTGCCGAGAAACCCCTCGGGCAAGATCCTGCGCCGCGAGCTGCGCGCACCCTATTGGGTGGGCAAGGACCGGGCGGTTAACTGAGGTGCTTCCGGTCCGGCAGCTCGCTTACAAGGTCGACGATCTTGAAGCGGCGGCCGCGGCGCATCACCGGCACTTCGGCTCCGGCCCGTTCTTCGTGCTGCGCCACATCCCGCTCGCCTCCTCGGTGCATCGCGGGGTGGCGCGGCCGTTCGATCATTCGAGCGCCTATGGTCAATGGGGCGGCGTGATGGTCGAGCTGGTGGTGCAGCACAATCCCGACGACAGCGGCCTGCACGAGATGTTCCCGTTCGGGTCGGGCCGCGAGGGGCTGCACCATGCGGCGCTGTTCGTGGATGATCTGGACCGTGCGATCGCGCGGTTCGAAAGCGAGGGCGCGCCGCTTGCCCAGAAGATGGTGACGGCGACCGGCACCGCCTTTGCCTTCGTCGATGCGCGCACGCGGCTCGGGCACATGCTCGAACTCTACGAGCCGACGCCGCAACTGGTGGGGTTCTACGACATGGTCGCCCGGGCGGCGGAAGGCTGGGACGGGCGCGACCCGATCCGCGAACTCGGTTAGGCCAAGGTCAGTTCCGGCAGGCCCACCCGAGCGGCGCGGCATTCGGCATCGGCGAGCGCCGCCACCACCGAGAAGGCCACGAAGCCCGCCTCGCCGAGATGCGCGACCACTTCGGCCGCCTCGGCATCGGTGATCGCGGTGTGCTCGAAAGGGATGCGCCGGGCATAGGCGAGGCAGGCGAGCGTGCCATCGCCGAGCGCGCTTTCCTCGACCGGTTCGGCCGCGAGCCCGTGCACTCCGGCGATCGCGAGCTTGACCAGCGTGACCAGCGCCGGGTCGAGCGCACCCTCGGCCTCGGCGCGGAACGCGGCGTAATGCGCAGCGAGCGCCGGGTCGCCCGAGAGCGCGGCGTAGACGGGCCCGGTCACTCCGCCGGCTCCAGCACCGCGGGGGTGGGCAGCACAGTGCGGTCCATCGTCTCGGGTTCGAGCCCCATGGTGATGAGCGCCTTGGCAAGCGCGAGGAACAGCGTCACCCCGAGGCCCAGTTCGGCGATCTGCGCCGGGGTGAAGTGGCGCCGGAGCGCCGCGCGACCATCCCCGGTGAGGAGTTCGGGATCGTGGATCAGCGCATCGGTGAACTTGAGCGCCGCCTTTTCGGCATCGGTCAGCTTGGCCGAGGTTTCATAGCCATCGGTGATGTCGTCCACCACCTCCTCGCCGAGCCCCTCGCCCAGGGCCTTGTCGAAGCGCACATTGCGGCAGAACCCGCATTCGGTGACCCGCGCGTTGCGCATTCGCGCGATCTCCTTGATCCGCGCCGACAACACCTCGGACTGCCAGAACCGCCCGTAGAGCGCGAAGAAGCTCGCCGCCATCGCAGGCTGGTGCGCGAGCACCGATCCGAAGTGTGCAGGTTCATCGGGAAGGGCCGAGGATACGCGCGGGGTCGTCGACATGGGGCTCTCCTTCGAGTGGCAAGTTACCGCAAGGTTGCCGTTACGGCATCCTCGCCTTTTTCGCAGGGGCGCGCAAGCAGGATGCCATGGCACAACCTGCCAGTATCTTAACGGAGGTGAACCCATGCCCGGCGAAGCACAGCGCGTGATCGAGGACTTCTGGCGCATCCAGGACAGCGGAGACTACACCAAGCTGGTCGACCTGTTCGCCGAGGATGCCTTCCTCGAAGACCCGATCTGGGGGCAGTACCGCGGGCGTGAAGCGATCATGGGCTTCATGATCACGATGGTGAAGGAGATGGGCGAGCGCAAGGTCCACTTCACCGTCGACGAGATCTGCGGCGACGATCACGCCGTGTGGGCGCGCTGGACGATGCACATGGAGGGCCACCCGCCGCGCGGCGGGGTCGGCATTTACAAGGTCGCGGACGGCCAGCTTACCTATTACCGCGACTACATGGATCCGGCGGCGGAGTAGGCTACATCGGCCGGTAATCGGGGTGCCCGCTTTCGGTCAGGTCGAGCATCGGCAGCGGGAAATCGGCGCGCGGGGAGGCGTCGGGCTGCGCGGGCATCGCCATGGTCCAGTCCATGATGTAGCGGCGGCTCGCAATCCGCCATTCCCCGTCCCGCTTCTCGTAGGTGTCGAGATAGCGGCCGCCATACATGTTGCCGGTATAGGGCGCGCCCTCCTCCTCTCGCCGGAAGCCCAGCGCGATGCCATAGGCCTCGCCCTCGGCTGTGGTCGGCGAGGTCAGCCTGATCGCGAGCGAGGACAGGAGGTGCCAGCGCCGCCCGGTCGAGCGCTCGACCTGCATCACCACCGGCACGAATTCGGCTGCGGTGCCCTTGAAGAAGCCATAGTCGATCGCCGCATCGGGCCAGTAGCAGCCCGCCTGTCCCTCGTCGTCGAGCCAGTCCAAGGTGCGCGAATAGCGCGCGATCAGCTCCTGGATCGCCTGCTTGTCGAGCAGCTCCTGCAATTGCTGTTCAAGGCTCATGCGCGGCCACTCCACCAAGCCGGGATCGCCAGCGGGAAGCGCTCCTGCGCGGTCCGCATCGCCTCGCTCGCGTCCTCCGGCAACGCCGGATCGCCGTACGCGGCAGTCCCCCGCCCGCACCCTCGACCGGATCGACGTATTCAAGCTTGATGCCTGCCAGCACGTCGGCGAAGTCGTGGCCTTCGTGGTGGTCGGACATCTGGTGGAGATAGAAGGCCCACTTGTCCTTGAAGCTCAGCAGGCAATAATAGCTCAGCGGATCCTGCCCCTTCCAGTATTCGTAGCGGATCACGCCTTCCTCGCTGGCGAAGGTGTGGTGGACCATGTCGTGCATGATCGCCTCCCACTTGTCCTCCTTGCCGGGCTGGATCTGGATATGGGCGAGCAGCGTGGCCATGCGTGGGTCTCCCTTCAGGCGGGTGTAAGGTTGAGCATCAGGCGGAGGATGCCGAGCATGATCCCGCCCTGGTGGCGGAAATCGTTGCCGGGCGCATAGGCGAGGTCGGCGAAGGCATCGCACAGCCTGTCCCAGGCAATGGTCTGTTCGAGCCGCGAGAGGTTTGAACCCGGGCACGAGCGCGGCCCCTGGCTGAAGGCGAGGTGGCGGGTGGCGGCCTTGCGGTCGAGCTTCAATTCGAGCGGGTCGTCGAATTCGTCCGGGTCGATGTTCGCGGCGGCCCACCTCAGGTGAAGCATCGATCCGGCGGGAACGGGGACGCCCTGAAACACCTCGTCGTGCGCGCAGATGCGGGTCGAAAGCCCCTGCGTGGGCGAGCGCAGCCGCATCCCTTCCTCGATGAAGGTGCGGATAGCGCCCCGGTCTGCGCGCAGTGCGGTGAACAGGCCGGGCCGTTCGCACAGCAGCTGCGCCTGTTCGGCAATGGCATACTGCGTGGTCTCGAGCCCGCCGATCACCATGGCGTAGACCACGCCGTTGATCTCGTCGTCGGTGAGCCTGCGCCCGAGCGCCTGATATTCGACCTGCGTCAGGAAGCTGATCATGTCGTCCTGGGGGCGGGCGCGCTTGGCGCGGGTCTGCTCGGCGACGTAGTCCTTCATCCCCGCCAGCAGCCGGAACTTCTCCGCGCTCTGCTCGGGGGTGAGGATGTTCTTGTGCATCGTCCCGATCACATAGGACATGACCTGCGCATTGCCCCATTGTTCGAGCCGGGGGATGTCCTCCTGGGGGAATCCGAGCACGCTCGCCATGGTGCGTTGGGGGAGGGGCCGCGCGAAATCGGCGACGAAATCGACCGGCTGCCCTGACCGCGCCTTGGCGAGCATCCCCGCGACCAGCGCGTCGACATGCCCCGCGATCATCGCGGCATGGCGCGTGCAGCCCGGGCCGACCCACGGATCGGTCAGCTCCTTGCGGTGCGCGCGCCACAGCTCGGGGTCGGGCCGTAGCGAGACGATCGAGGCAACCATCGCATCAATATCGGGAATGTGCGCGGGCATTTCGCCCGACTGCCGGATATGCGCCACCAGCAGCGAGAGCGTCGGCGGGAAGCGGTCCCAGTCCTTCACCACGCGCGCCACATCCTCGTATTTGGTGAGGACGAAGGCATCGGTGCCCGGGGTCAGGCCTTCGCCGGGAAGGCGCTGCACCGGCGCTTCGGCGTGGAGGATCGCATAGGCATCATACCAATGCTCCTGCGCGCCCGGAGCGAACAGGTCGACCTCTGCCAGTGACCGCGGTTTTTCCGCCTGCAACCCGCCTCTCCCTCGCGCGGTGGCGCCTCGCTTAGCGAATCCGCCAATTGCTGTTGGGGGGGTTGTCCCGCAGCCTCGCCGCTACGGAAACGGGCTAAATTGGGAGGGCCCGGTCGCCAAGGGGAGAGCATCGTGAGCCGCATCGCAAAGCTGGCGCCGGAACAGTGGGATGCGCGCCTTGTCGCCGCGATCCAGCCAGACCACCTCACCGACCTCGAGCAGGGCCTCACCCGCTACTTCGCGCATTGTCCGGAGCAGGCGCTGGGCCTGATGGGGTTCGGCGGGGCGCTCAAGCGGAACCGCACCCTGCCCGAGCGGCTGGTCGAGCTGGTGCGCCTCAGGGTTGCCTTCTTCAACCAGTGCCGCAGCTGCATGGCGATCCGTTATGCAGACGCGGTCGCCGACGGAGTGACCGAGGGACTGGTGTGCTCGCTCGAGCGGCCGCAGGAGGCTGCCGACCTCTCGGCGGCCGAGAAAGCCGCGATCCGCTACGGCGAGCTGATGGCGACCGATCACCTCGCGATCGACGACGCGGTGTATGATGAATTGCGCCGCCATTTCAGCGAGGCGCAGGTCGTCGAGCTCGGCATGACGGTCGCCTTCTTCGTGGGCTTCGGGCGTCTGGCTGCGACCTGGCACATGGTCGAGGAACTGCCCGAGGCTTTCAGGACAGCCGAGCGCATCGCCCCCTGGGGCGCCGACAAGATCGAGGTGCGATGATGGCGACCGAGGCTCCCGAGAGCGGCGCCGCGCCCGCCATCAACCTATTCGACCCCGCGCTCCAGCAATGCCCCTATGACGCGTACAAGCAGCTGCGCGACGAGGCCCCGGTCTACAACATCCCCGGCACGCAGATCTACGTCGTCAGCCGCTACGACCACGTGCGCGAGGTGCTGATGGACCCGCAGCGCTTCCCCTCGACCGCCTTGAGCGAGCTGATGCGCGCCAGCCCCACCGATGCCGAGCGCGGGCGCAAGGTCGCCGAACGGTTCCGCGCCAAGGGCTGGCTTCCCGCGCCGACGCTCGCCGGGCGCGACGACCCCAACCACAAGCAGATGCGCGCGATGTTCAACGAGGCGTTCAAGCCCAGCCGCATCAAGGAAATCGACCCGCGCGTCGAAAGCCTCGCCTACGAGCTGATCGACGAATTCCTCGATCACGGCAAATGCGACTGGGTGCGCCAGTTCTGCGTGCCGCTGCCCCTCTTCATCATCGGCGAGCAGATGGGCGCCAAGCGCGAGGACATGTGGCGGATCAAGGGATGGACCGACGCCTTCTTCCACCGCATCTCGCTGATGCTGCCCGAGGACAAGCACCTCGAAATGGTCGACCGGGAGATCGAGGCGCAGCACTATTTCCAGCCGATCTTCGAAAGACTGCGCAAGGAACCGGACGGCTCGCTGATCAGCGTTCTCGTCAACACCGTGATCGAGGGCTGGGGGCGGCCGCTCAACGACGAGGAGCTTCACGCCGAGATGATGGCCGACACCTTCGTGGGCGGCAGCGAGACCACCACCAATGCGCTCGCCGCAGGCATGAAGCTGCTGATCGAGAACAAGGATGTCTGGCACAAGCTCAAGTCGGACCCTGAGAAGTACATGCGCAATTTCGTCGAGGAGGTGCTGCGGCTGGAAAGCCCGGTGCAGTCGCTGATGCGCTTCACCCATGCGGACGTGGAGCTTGACGGAGTGACGATCCCCGCAGGTTCGGTCGTCAATGTCCGCTATGGCGCGGCGAACCGCGACGAGCGCTTCTTCGAATGTCCCGAAAAGCTCGATCTCGACCGGCCCAAGGCGGGCGCGCACATGGCCTTCGGTTCGGGCACGCACCACTGCCTCGGCGCCCCGCTCGCCCGGCGCGAACTCACCTGGGGCTTCCAGGCGGTGGTCGACCGCTTCGAGGACATGGACTTCGCCCCGGGCGAAAACGACTTCAGCTACCACCCGCATTTCCTGCTGCGGAGCCTGAAACAGCTCAACATCACCTTCGAAGCGAAGCAGCACTGAGATGGCAACCGTGCTCGAACCTGCCCCGCAGCGGATCGATGTCGCCCCGCAGCCGATGCCGGCATTGTCAAACACGCCGATCGCCGGCAGCCGCTACTGGTCGCGCGACTTCATGCAAGCCGAGTGGGGCGGGATCTGGACCAGGGCCTGGCTGATCGGCGGCCTCGCTGCGCAAGTCGCCAAGCCGGGCGACTTTTTCACCTACGAAATCGGGCGCGAAAGCATCCTTGTCACCCACGGCGAGGATGGGCGCATCCGGGCGTTCTACAACGTTTGCCCGCACCGCGGGAAACGCCTCGTGATGGAGGAGCAGGGCCACTCCAAGCGCCTCGCCTGTTCCTACCACGGCTGGCGCTTCACCCCCGATGGCGAACTCAACTTCGTGCCCTGCCCCGAGGATTTCGTCGGCGGCTCACCATGCGGGAAAGTCAGGCTTGAGGAAGTGGCTTGCGAGGTCTTCGCCAGCTTCGTCTGGGTCAATCTCGATCCCGACGCTGCCCCGCTCGCCGATCATCTCGGCCCCGTCGCCCCCCAGATCGCGGGTTACCGCATGGAGCAGATGCACCGCACCCACTGGGTCACGCTGGAGGGCGACTGGAACTGGAAGTGCGTGCAGGACAATTTCAACGAAAGCTACCACCTGCCTTTCGTCCACCCGCAGACCCGTTTCGTGATGGAGCAGAGCTACAAGGACTGCCAATTCGATCTCTATGCCCCGCACGGGCACGCGCGCATGTTCATGCCGGGATCACGCCCGGCGCGGAGCCTTCGCGGGCACACCGACACCGTGCTCGAAATGATGGCGAAGGAGCTGACCTATTGGGGGCTCGATCCCGAGGATTTCCGCGATGATCCGCTGCGTACGCGCGAAGCGCTGCAAGCCGCCAAGCGTGCGCTTGGTGCAGAAAAGGGCTACGACTTCAGCCACTTCCACGATGCGCAGCTGACCGATCATTTCCACTACACGATCTTCCCCAACATCAGCTTCAGCCTCAAGCCCGATGGCTGCATCTGGCTGCGCGCCGATCCGCACCCGACCGATCCTGAGCGCTGCTTCTTCGACATGTGGTACTTCACCTGGTTCCCCGAAGGCGTCGATCGCTACTACGCCCATTCGATGGGGCAGGAGGTCGATCGCACCGTCCCCGTCCCGCACCAGCGCGGCGTGGTGGGCGAGCTCAGCTGCGGCCCGGGCATCGATCAGGATGTGTCGATCTGGAGCGAGCAGCAGAAGGGCCTGCGCTCGCGCGGCTACAAGGGCGGACACCTCGCCGGGCAGGAAGCGCGGGTGCGGTTCTTCCACGACACGATCGATCGCTGGCTGGGGGCGTAGCTCAGGCGTTCGCCAAAGCCGCCGTGCGCCCGGCGATATAGCCGAAGGTCAGCGCCGGTCCGAGCGTGCCGCCTGCGCCCGCATAGATGCCCCCGGTCGGGCAGGCGATGGCATTGCCCGCGCCGAGCAGCCCGGGGATCGGCACGCCATCATGCCCGAGAATGCGGGCCAGCCCATCGGTTCGTGGCCCACCATTGGTGCCAAGCAGGCCCGAGGCAACCTCCACAGCAAAGAACGGCGCCTCGCGGATCGCGCCGAGCGTGACCGCCGTTCCCTCCCGCGAGCGGTCGCCGTAGAAATGGTCATAGGCGCTCGTCCCGCGTCCGAAATCGGGATCGTGCCCCTTGTCGGCATGATCGTTGAAGCGCGCGACCGTCGCGCTCAGCGCCGCGGCGTCGATGCCGATCTGCGCCGCAAGCCCTTCGAGCGTGTCGGCGCGCATCACCCAGTCGGGCATGGGCTGCCCCGGCTGGCGCGTCCCCAAGGGATAGCGCGCGGCATATTGCGCATCGAAGATCAGCCAGGCCGGCAGGTTCGGGTAGTCGTAGGTGGCGGGGTCGAACTGGTGGAACACGCCGCCGAGCGCAGAGTAATTGGCCGCCTCGTTGCAGAAGCGCCGGCCCGAGCGGTTGACCATGATCGCGTGCGGCACGGTGCGTTCGATCAGGATGATCTGCGCGCGCGGCTCGCCGCTTGCCCAAGGCGCATCGGGCGTCACCAGCGTCGGCGCCCACCATGCGCTGGTCATGTTGCCGAGCTTCGCGCCTGCCGCCATCGCCAGCTTGAGGCCCCCGCCAGTGCCGGTGGGTGGGCTGGCCGGCGCCGTCACCGGTCCGCGCAGAAAGGTCTGGCGCAGCTCCGCGTCCCATTCGAACCCGCCGGTGGCGATGATCACTGCGCGCCTTGCGCCGAGCGCGAAGGGCGCACCGTCTTTCGTGCCTTCAATGCCGCTGATGCGCTCGCCGTCCCTCATCAGCCGCTTTGCCGCGACGCCGAGGATCGGTTCGATGCCGCGCGCCAGACAGGCCTTGAGCAGCCGCGCCACCATCGCCTGTCCGAAGCCGCATTGGCGCGCGGCGATGCGCTGGCCGAGCACCTCCGGCGGCGGCATGGCGGTCGCGCCGCCCAGCGGGGTCTCGCGCAGCATCAGCGGCTTGGGCTCCTCGATGGCGTAGATCCTGGCCGCCCAGTCGCCCAGTTCGCCGAGAGCGAACAGGTCATGATCCAGCGCGCGGCTTCCCTGCGGCTTCGCACCCGGGCGATCGGTGTAGTAATCGGGGTAGCCCGGCAGCACCGAGACCGAGAGCGCGCCGGCATCCTCGAGAAAGGCCAGCGCCTCGGGCCCGCGATCGACGAAGGCCTCCAGCGTCTCGTCCACCAGATCGCCATGATCGAGGCTGCGGAAATAGGCGAGCGCGTCTTCGCGGGAGTCGGCCATCCCGGCGGCGCGCATCCGGGGGTTGTCGGCGACCCAGATCACCCCGCCCGAGATCGCCGAGGTGCCGCCCACCCGCTCGCCGCGTTCGACCAGCGCGACCACGGCGCCCGCCTCGTGCGCGGCGAGCGCCGCCGCCATGCCCGCCGCGCCGGAGCCAAGGATGATGACGTCGACCGCTTCCATGCCGCCACCATCGTGCCGGTCCGGCAGCGGCGGCAACCCGTCATTTTGGCAAGGTGCGCTCGCGCCGCACCCCCGCTACCCATCGCGGCGAAGGAGAGAAGCATGAAACTCGCAGGGAAAATCGCCGCGATCACCGGGGGCACGGCCGGCATGGGGCGCGGCATCGCCGAGGCCTTTCTGGCCGAAGGTGCCAGCGTCGCCCTGTTCGCGCGCAATGCCGAGAAAGGCGCGAAGGTGCTCGAAGAGCTCGGCGCGGGCGAGCGCGCGATGTTCGTCGCGGGCGACGTGATGAGCCAGAGCGATCTCGAAGGCTTCGTCGACAAGGTGACCCGGCATTTTGGGACGCTCGACATTCTCGTGAACAATGCCGGCGGCGCGGGCGACTTGCAGCCGCTCGTCAACCTCTCCGACCACGCCTTCGACGAGGCGATGAAGTGGAACGTCTATTCGACCTTCTGGGCCTCACGCCGCGCGCTGCCGACCATGCTGGAGAAGGGCAACGGGCGGATCATCAACATCTCCTCGATGGAGGGCAAGCACGGCAAGCCTGTGCTGACCGCCTATTCCGCCGCCAAGCACGCGGTCAACGGGCTGACCAAGAGCCTCGCGCGCGAGGTCGGCGCGGCGGGGGTGACGGTGAACGCGATCTGCCCCGGCATCGTCATCACCGACATCATCCGGAACAATGGCCCCGCCACCGCCAAGGCGATGGGGCTGGAGTTCGAGGAGATGATCGACCTGTTCGCGCAGGAAGCCGCAATCAAGCGGCCCAATACGGTCGAGGAAGTCGCCGCGGTCGCGGTGCTGCTGGCGAGCGCGGCGGGCGCGGGGATCACCGGCCAGCAGATCAGCGTCGACGGCGGGACGGCGCAATACTGAGCGCCGCCTAGCCGCCTGCCTTCGCCCCAGCCTGCGCCATCGCCGCGCCCACCGCTGCGGCAACATCGCTCGCCTGCGGATTGCCGCGCAGGGTCAGGCCGCCGTTGGGCTGGATGTTCTGGCCGGTCACGAAAGCGGTGTCGGTGCACAGCCACAGGCAGGCGTGGGCCACGTCCTCGACGGTGTTGAGCCGCCCGAGCGGATAGCGCGGCAGGAAGGCGTCGACGAGGCCCGGAACCGCAAAGCTCTGGTGGGTCATCGGGCTGTCGGTAAAGGCGGGCGAGACCGTGTTGGCCTTGATCCCGAGGTGGCCGTAATCATTGGCGACGCACTCGATCAGCGCCTCGGACCCGCGCTTGGTGCCGATATAGGCGGCGTGGTTGGTGATGATCGCCTTGGTGGTCGCCGAGGATAGGCTGATCAGCGATCCGCCGGTCGGCTGCTGTTCCGACATCACCCGCACGAAGGCCTGCAGGAAGTGATGCACCCCTTTGAACTGGAGCGCGCAGATCTGGTCGAGCTGCTCCTCGGTGATCTCGAGCAGGCTCGCGAGCAGGCCCCAGCCGGTCGTGTTGATCGCGATGTCGACCCGGCCGAAGGCGTCCTTCGCCGTGTCGGCAAGCGCGTGGACCTGCGCATGGCTGGTGATGTCGCACAGCGCATGTTTGCCGCCGATCTCCTGCGCCAGCGCGGCAAGCGGCGCTTCCTTGCGGCCTGCGACCATCACCTGCGCGCCCTCGCGGGCGAACAGCCGTGCGATGGTCTGGCCCATGTTGCCTTCCGATGCCGCGCCCAGAACGACGGCGCGCTTGCCCTCCAATTGACCCATGCTGTCTCTCCTCTCTGCTCCCGGGACTATCACGCCGCGCGGTGCACCCACCCTTCCCAAAAGTGTCCATTGTCCGCGGCCGCCGCGCGCTCGATAGCTGCGCCGCAATCGGGGAGAGGAAGGCCATGTTCACCGGACCGCTGGAGGATCGCGTGGCGATCCACGAATTGAACGGCACCTATGCCGACGGCGTGGTGCGGATCGATCCCGAGACCTGGGCGAGCGTGTGGGCCGAGGACGCGGACTGGGATCTGATGGGCCACCAGACCCACGGCAAGGAGGCGATCGTCGCCTTCTGGAACGCGGCGATGAGCGGGCTGGAGGCGGTCAGCTTCCACTGCGTGCCCTGCATGATCGAAGTCACCGGCGAGACGGCCCGGGCGCGGGTGCAGACGCAGGAGATCCTCAAGCCCAAGGAGGGCAAGGCGCGCCATGTCGGCGGCCTCTACGAGGACACGCTCGCCAAGATCGACGGGCAGTGGCGCTTCACTGCCCGCGCGTTCCGCATCATCGCCGAATTCGGCGTGGAGGGCTGAGCATGGCCAAGATCCTGATCTCCGCCCAGATCGACCTCGATCCCGCGCAGCGCGAGGAGGCCTTGCGCACCGCCCGCCCGCACATCGAAGCCGCGCTCGCCGAGAAAGGTTGCATCCATTACGACTGGAGCGCGTGCAGCATGAACCCCGCGCGCGTGAACGTGTTCGAGGAATGGGAGAGCGAGGCGGACCTCGCCGCGCATTTCCGCGATCCGGCCTATACGGGCATGCGCGATCATATCGGCCGGTTCGGCATCACCGCTGCGGTCAGCCGCAAGTACCGGGTCGATGCCGAAGGGCCGGTCTACAACGCGGAAGGCAATGCCACCGAGGCGTTTGACTGACCGTCCTCGGCGCGATCCTTGCCGGGGGGCAGGCACGCCGCTTCGGCAGCGACAAGGCGCAGGCGCTCTATCACGGCGCGCGGCTGATCGACCGGGTGGCGGCGGCGCTCGCGGCGCAGTGCGGCGCGGTGGTGGTGTGCGGCCGCGCCGAGGAGGGCTTTGCCTGCCTGCCCGATTGGCCCGAGCCCGGGCTCGGGCCGCTCGGTGGCCTCATGGCGGCATTGCGTCACGCCCACGGGCAGGGTTTCCGCCTTGTGCTGTCCGCCGGCGTGGACGTGCCCGATCTGACGCATGATCTCCTCGGAACGCTCGCCGGCACGGGTGCCGCGATTGTCGAGAGCCAGCCGGTGGTCGGGTTGTGGCCGGTCACGGCAGGCCCGATGCTCGCAGCCTTCCTCGGCGAAGGCGGCCGGTCGCTCTACCGCTTCGCCGACCATATCGGCGCGCGGCGGGTGGATCTTGCTGCGCCGCTGATGAACGTCAACCGGCCCGAGGACCTGCCCTAGAGCTTCAGCATCTGCTTGCCGCGGTTGAGCCCGCCGAACAGGCGCTGGAGCGTCGCCGGCGCGTTCTCGAAACCGTGCTGGATGTCCTCCTGATAGGTCAGGCTGCCGTCCTTGACGAAGCCTTCGAGCCGCTTGCGGATCGCGGGAAATTCGCTCGCCCAGTCGAGCACGATGAAGCCGGCCATGGTGCCGCGCCGGAACACGAGGTTGAAATAGTTCTCAGGGCCAGCGGGCAGCGTCCCGGTCTCGTAGCGGCTGATCCCGCCGCAGATCACCACCCGCGCGCCGGTGGCGATGCAGGCGAGCATGTCGTTGAGGATCTTGCCGCCGACATTGTCGTAGATCACGTCGACCCCGCGCGGGGCAAGCTGGCGGATCTGCTCCTTCACCCCGCCCGCCTTGTAGTCGATCGCCGCGTCATAGCCCGCTTCCTTGACCAGCCAGTCGCACTTGTCCTGCCCGCCCGCGATCCCGATCACGCGGCACCCGGCGATCTTGGCAAGCTGGCCGACGATGCTCCCGGTCGCGCCCGCCGCGCCCGACACCAGCACGGTGTCTCCCGCGACGGGCCTGCCCACCTTGAACAGCCCGCAATAGGCCGTCAGCCCGGTGGTCCCCAGCACCGAGAGCACCGCGGTGGGCGAAAGCTCGGTCTCAACCTTGGTCAGCTCCTTGCCGTCGGTAACGAGGTATTCGGTCCACCCGGTGGTGCCGAACACCATGTCGCCGACCGCGAACCTGCCGCCGTTCGAGGCGACCACCTCGGCGATCCCGCTGCCGCGCATCACGTCGCCGATCGCCATCGGGGCGACGTAGTCGGCGATGTTTTCCATCCAGCCCTTCTGCGCCGGATCGAAGCCGAGATAGTGGGTCTTGAGCAGCACTTCGCCGGGCGCGGGATCGGGCAGCTCGGCAGTGACCAGCCGGAAATCGGTCTCGATCTCGATCCCGCGGCCGCGCGGGTGTCCGTTCAAGAGCCATTGGCGGGTGGTGGTCGGCATCGCGTCTCTCCTTTGTCCGGCTGCCCTATTGCGAGGCCCCCGCCAAGCGCTCCACGGACAAAAGTGTCAGTCGAGCGCCCCCCTGCCTGTGGTAGGTTGCAATCATCCCGGGGAGAGAGACGATGGGCCTTCAGACTCACAAGACCTTCTGCCGTTTCTGCCATGCCAATTGCGCGATGGAAGTCGATGTCGCCGAGGGACGCGTCATCGAGGTGCGCGGCGATCCGGAGGATCCGGCCTATGGTGGCTACACCTGCCTCAAGGGCCGCGAGCTGCCCGACAGCCACAATTCGGAAAACCGCCTGCATCACTCGCTGGTGCGCAATCACGAAGGCACGTTCGTCCCGACCCCGATGGATCAGGCGCTGGCCCATGTCGCGGCCGAGCTGCGGCGGATCATCGACCGGCACGGGCCGCATTCGGTGGCGGTGTTTATGGGATCGGGGGGGTTCCAGAACAGCGCCGCGATGGCCGCCTCGCTCAGCTTCGCGCAAGCGGTCGGCAGCCGCAATTTCTACACCTCGGTGACGCTGGATCAGCCCGCCAAGGTCTTCACCACCGCGCGTTACGGCAAGTGGATGGCGGGGCCGAACACCTTCTCGGAGAGCGACGTCGCGCTGTTCATCGGCAACAACCCGATCGTCTCGCATTATGCGCCGGTCGGCGGGGTTCCGCCCTTCAGCCCCTCGCGCCGGATCCGCGACAAGAAGGCCGAGGGATTGAAGCTGATCGTCGCCGACCCGCGCGAGAGCGATGTCGCGCGGCTCGCCGACATCTACTTGCCGGTGAAGCCGGGCGAGGACCCGGCGATGCTCGCAGGGATGCTCAATGTCATCATCGCCGAGGGGCTCTACGACCGCAACTTCGTCGCCGCGCATGTCGATGGCTTCGACGAGCTGGCCGAGGCGGTGAAGGCTTTCCCGCCCGAGGTCGCCGCCGAACGTGCCGGCCTCGACCCGGATCAGCTGGTCGCCGCCGCGCGCATGTTCGCGGGCGGCAGCAAGGGCTGCGCGGTCACCGGCACCGGGCCGGAAATGGCGGGGAACGGCACCCTCACCGAATATCTGGTGGTGTGCCTCAACACGATCTGTGCGCGCTTCAAGCAGGAGGGCGAGAAGGCCGCGATCCCCGGCGTGTTCAGCCCCTACCAGACCGCACGGCGCGCGCAGGTCGGGCCGCCGGTGCCGATGTTCGGGGCAGAAGGCATGCCGAAATCGCGCTTCCGCGGCCTCGGCCACCTTGGCTGGGAGATGCCCTGCAACGTGCTCGCGGACGAAATCCTCACCCCCGGCGAAGGCCAGGTGCGCGCGCTGATCTCGGTCGGCGGCAATCCGGTGGTCGGCTTCCCCGATCAGGCCAAGATGGCCCGCGCGCTCGATGATCTCGAGCTGTTCGTGCAGATCGATCCGTGGATGAGTGCCAGTGCCAAGCGCGCCGACGTGGTGCTTGCGCCGTCGCAATGCCTCGAGCGCGAGGACATCACCAATCTCTCGGAATGGTGGCACGAGGAACCCTACGCCCGTTACACCGAGGCGGTGGTCGCGCCGCCGGGGGACTGCATCGACGAATACGAGATGTTCTGGACGCTCGCGCAGCATCTCGGGATCACCATGCAGCTGATGGGCGGCCCGCTGCCGATGGATCGCAAGCCGACCAAGGAGGAGTTCCTCGACCTCGCCACCGCCGGCTGTCTCAAGAAGCCTTCCGAGGTGCGGCAGGACTGCCTGGCCAATGGCGGCGCGGCGGTGCTCTATCCCGAGCGCCACCCACTGGTCGAACCGCTCGACGAGGGCGAGTTCCACCGCTTCGATCTGGCGACCGGGGCGATGCCGTCAGAGCTGCTGCGCTATGCCGAAAATCGCGCCGAGCGCGCGGGTTTCGACTTCCGGCTGATCTCGCGGCGCTCGAAGACGCGCTTCAACTCGATCGGCCATCCGCTCAAGAAGCTGCAGGAGAAGACCACCACCAACCCCGCCTTCATTCACCCGGACGATATCGCCGCCCTGGGCCTGGTCGAAGGCGGCCTGGTGGCGATCACCAGCCCCCACGCGACCATTCACGGCGTGGTCAAGGCGAGCGACAAGCTGCGGCGCGGGATCGTGTCGATGGCGCATGCCTATGGCGATGCCGATGCGGGCAAGGAGGATGTGCGGACCCGCGGCGCCTCGACCAACCGGCTGGTGAGCGAGGTGGTCGATTACGATCCGATCACCGGGCAATCGCTGCAAAGCGCCATCCCGGTGAAGCTCGAACCCGCCTGATCTCATCAACACAAGGACAGCCATGCCCCAGAACCGACGCTTCCTCCTCCAGCGCCGCCCCGATGGCACGCCCGTGCCTGACGACTTCGCGCTCGTCACCGAGCCCACGCCGGCGCTGGAAGAGGGCCAGTTCCTGATCCGCAACCACTACGCCTCGCTCGATCCGGCGATGCGCGGCTGGATGGACGCGGAGGGCAATTACATGCCGCCAATTCCCTTGGGCGAGCCCGTCCGCGCCAGCACGATCGGCGTGGTGGAGGAAAGCCGCGCCGACGGTTTCGCCCCCGGCCAGTGGGTGATGGGGCTGAACGCGCTGGAGGACTATTCGGTGAGCGCCGTCGGCGGCTTCACCCAGCCGATCGACCCGAGCCTCGTGCCGAGCGTCACCAACTACCTCTCGATCTTCGGCGCGGTCGGGATGACCGCCTATTTCGGGTTCCTCGAAGTGTGCGAGCCCAAGGAAGGCGAGACCGTGCTGGTGACGGGCGCGGCGGGTGCGGTCGGCAGCCTTGTCGGCCAGCTCGCCAAGATCCACGGCTGCCGCGCGGTCGGCATCGCGGGCGGCCCGGCAAAATGCGCGCGCCTCACCGAGAAATACGGCTTCGATGCCGCGATCGACTATCGCGGCAAGGATGAGGCGGCGCTCACCACGGCCATCGCCGAGGCCTGCCCCGGCGGGGTCGACGTGATCTTCGAGAATGTCGGCGGGATCATCCTCGATGCCGGGCTGATTAACCTGAACCTGCATGCGCGCGTGGGCCTGTGCGGGCTCATCAGCGAATACAACACGCCCCCGCGCGGCATCCGCAACCTGTGGCAGCTGATCGTCAAGCGCGCGCACATCCGGGGCCTTCTGGTGGCGGACTACGTGCCCCGCTTCGGCGAGGGGGCACAGCAAATGGGGGTGTGGGCCGCACAGGGACGCCTCACCATCGACGAGCATGTCGACGAGGGGCTGGAGAACGCCTTCGACAGCTTCATGCGGCTGTTCGCGGGCACCAATGACGGCAAGATGATCCTCAAGATCGCCTAGCAGCATGGCGCGCTCGCTGCTCGTGCTGTCCGGCGGCCACCCCTACGAGGCGGAGCCCTTCGCCGCGTTGCTGGGCGCGCTCGGAAACTGGGAGCTGACCCATCTCGTCCACCCCGAGGGCGGCGAGGCCGATGCGTCCACGGCCATCCGGGCGGCGGACGCGCTGCTGTTCTACGACATGGCGGGCTACACCTTCGCCGAGGGGCGCGTGACCACCCGCCCGCCCTCGCCCGCCCTGCGCGCCGCGCTCTCGGACCGCTTCGCCGCGGGCAAGGGCGCGGTGGCGATGCACCATGCGCTCGCCGGATGGGCCGAGTGGCCGGACTGGCATCACTGGTTGGGGGGCGGGTTCCTCTACCAGCCGGGCGCATGGCAGGGCGCGGCCTGGCCCGATTCCGGGTACCGCCACGATGTCGCCTACACGGCGCGGATTGTCGCCGATCACCCGGTCACGCGCGGCCTGCCCGCGAGCTTCCCGGTCACCGACGAGCTGTACCTCTGCCCGATCGACGAAACCGCCCTCACGCCGCTGGTGCGCGCCGAGGGCTTCGCCTTCACCCGCGACAATTTCCACTCCGCCGCGCTCGCCGTCGCCGGGGACATGTTCTCGCGCGAGGGCTGGGATCACCCGCCGGGCAGCACCTGCGTCGCCTGGGAGAGCCGCACCTGCCCCGCCCCGCTCGTCTACCTGCAATTCGGCGATGGCCCTGCCACCTACGCCAACCCCCACGTGCGCCGGATGCTCGGTCAGGCGCTCGCCTACACCTCGGGAGGACCCGCATGACACCCCAGCAGACCGTCGAAGCCTTCATCGGCCACTGGAACGCCCGCGACATCGACGCGATGCTCGCGCTGTGCGCCGATGACATCGTCTATCACAACATCCCGATGGAGCCAGTCCACGGCACGGCGGCGATGCGGGCGATGGTTGAAGGCTTCCTTGCCGATATCGTCGCCTGCGACTGGCAGGTCCACGCCATCGCCGCCAACGGCAACACGGTGCTGACCGAACGCACCGACGGCTTTACGTTCAAGGACGGCCGTCACGCCGCGATCCGGGTCATGGGCACCTTCGAAGTCGACACCGCCGGCCGCATCGCCGCGTGGCGCGACTATTTCGACATGCTTGAACTCAATCGCGAATTCGCCCCCGGTTGAGGCCGCCGGCGCAACCCTAACACATTCGCGCATCGCATCGGGGGCGCCGGGTTGGCTAGGCTTGCCTCACGCTGTCCACCGCGTCGGGAGCCGACTTTTCATGAACAAGCCCCAAGGCAACGTCTTCGCGCCTGAAACGCTGGTCGATCCCTTCGATCATTACCGCGCCATGCACGAGGCGGGGATCGCGATCGAGCACCTTGAGGGGATGAACACCTGGGTCGTCTATTCCTACGACCTGTGCAGCGAGGCGGCCGCCAATCCGCAAGTGTTCTCGAACGATTTCACCGCGCTGATGGGGCGCGAGGCGGAGGAGGACATCCAGGCGATCCTCGCCGAGGGCTGGCCCGACCTGCCGACGCTGCTGACCGCCGATCACCCGGTCCACACCCGCAACCGCAAGCTCGTCAACCTCGCCTTCTCGGCCCCGCGGGTGAACGCGATCGAGGCCGACATGCGGACCAAGTCGATCGAACTGATCGAGGCCTTCGCCGACAGGGGCGAATGCGAGTTCGTCGAGGAATTCGGCGTGCCGCTGCCGGTCGCCATGATCGCCGGGCAGATCGGGCTCGACGATGATCCCGCGCGGGTCAAACGCTGGTCCGACGCGGCGGTCGACCGCTTCAGCCAGATGGTCGATCACGAGCGCAAGAAGGAATGCGCGCGCAGCCTCGTCGAGTTCCAGCATTACATCAAGGGGCTGATCGACGACCGCAAGGCGAACGGCGGCAACGATCTCCTCACCGATCTGGTCGAGGCGCGGGTCGAAGGCGAAACGCCGCTGTCGGACCCTGAAATCATGTCGCTGATGCAGCAGTTCATGGTGGCGGGGAACGAGACCACCACCTCGACGCTGGCGGGCGGACTGCTCCAGCTGATCCGCAATCCCGACCAGATGGAAAAGGCCAAGGCTGCAGCCGGCGGGCGCGATCCCAAGGTCATCACCAACCTCGTCGAAGAGGCGCTGCGCTATGAGACGCCGACCGCCGGGATGTGGCGGATCGTCAAGGCCGATACCGAGCTTGGCGGGATGCCCATTCCGGCAGGCGCGGTGGTGCAACTGCGCTATGCCGCCGCCAATCGCGATCCCAGGAAATTCCCCGATCCCGACCGCTTCGACATTGAGCGCACCAATGCGCGCACGCATCTCTCGTTCGGCAAGGGACCGCATATGTGCGTGGGCAACATGCTGAGCCGCAAGGAAATGCTGGTCGCTTTCGACGAGCTGCTCGAACGGCTCGACAATTTTGCGGTGGCCGACGAGAACGCGATCCGCATCCTCCCCAACATCCTGCTGCGCGGGGTAACGCACCTGCCGATAAGCTTCACCCGGAAAGCCTGAGCGCGCATGAATTTCGACCTTTCCGAAGAACAGCAGATGTTCGTGGCATCGGTGGAGCGCTTCGCCGCGCCGATCGATGTCGAGGCGCGGCGGCGGCTGCGGCTGTCGCCCACCGGCTATGATCGGGCGCGTTGGCAGCAACTGGCCGAGATGGGCCTGATCGCGCTCGCTGCGGGCGAGGACGCCGGCGGCATGGGTGGTTCAGCGGTCGATCTGGCGCTGGTGGCCGAGGCGATCGGCAAGGCCAATGCGCCCGACCCGCTGCTCGAACACGGCATCCTGCCCGCGCTGCTGCTCGAGCGCGGCGGGGCAGCCGAAGCGCTCGAAGGCGTGCTGGCCGGCACCACCATCGCCACCTTCGCCTGGGCCGAGCGCGCCCAGCGCTACAGCCTCGCGGCGAAGGCGATGAAGGCCGAAGCGAGCGGCGATGCCTTCACCCTCACCGGCGAGAAGACGATGGTGCTCGGCGCGCTGCTCGCCGACCTCTTCGTCGTTACGGCCGATCACGCTGGCGAGACCGCATGCTTCCTCGTTGGCAAGGATGCGCCCGGGCTGGAGGTGCGCGCCTACCGGCTGGCCGACGGCAGCATCGCGGGCGAGATCAAGCTGACCCGCACCCCGGCCGCGCGGCTCGCGCTCGACGGTGCGGGCCTATCCGCGATTGCGGCCGAGCTGCGTCTCTACGCCGCTGCCGAGATGGTCGGGCTCGGCCAGCGGCTGCTTGATGACACGCTGGCCTATGTGAAGGAGCGCGAGCAGTTCGGCGTCGCGATCGGGACCTTCCAGGCGCTGCAGCACCGGCTGGTCGATTGTTACGCCCGTGAAGAGCAAGCGCGATCAATGCTTTACCGCGCAGCATTGACCGATCGGACCGACGCCGCAAAGTGGCAGCGCGCCGCTGCCGGGGCCAAGGCCTTTGTGGGCGAGAATGTCGATGCGATCGCGCGCGAGGCGGTGCAGATGCATGGCGGCATGGGGATCACCGATGAACTTGCGATCGGGCACGCGATGAAGCGCGTGATGGTGCTGGCGCGCCTGTTCGGCGACGTCGACACCGTGCTTGCGGAATATGCCTTGGCGGCGTGACGGGCGCCCGCGCCGCGCGCGGGCCGGAGGGGACTGGACATGGGCGAAAAGATCGACCCGAACCTGTGGAGCGATGATCCGCAGCCGCACCTGATGGGCGGGCGGCTGCCGTCGGGGGAGATCGTCTTCCCGATGCCTGCGGGCGAGGCGGCCGAAGGGGTCGAGCCCTACAAGCTCGCGCGGCGCGGCACGCTGTGGTCGTGGACCTCGCAGGGCTTCCTTCCCAAGGAGCCCTATGAAGGCCCCGGCAGCGGCCCCGGCGAAGGCCCGCCCGATTTCCAGCCTTTCCTGCTCGGCTATGTCGAGCTGCCCGGCGAGGTGATCGTCGAAAGCCGCATCGTCGATGCGCGGCTCGAGGATCTGCGGCTCGGCATGGAGCTCGAATTCTGCGTGGTGCCGTTCAATGCGCGCTACGACACCTTCGCCTTCCGTCCGGTTGCCCAAGCGGAGAGTAAAGCGGCATGAGCGAGAACGTTTACATCATCGGCGCCGGGATCCATCCGTTCGGGCGCACCGACAGCCGCTCGGGGCGCGAGCAGGGCGTCTATGCCGTGCGCGAGGCGCTGGCCGACGCGGGGCTCGAATGGCCCGATATCGAATGCGCCTATGGCGGCAGCGCGGCGGCGGGCAATGCCGACATCATGGTCAACGAGCTGGGGCTGACGAGCCTGCCCTTCACCAATGTCGCCAATGGCTGCGCCACCGGGGGCAGCGCGCTCGCCGCCTCGCAGCAGGCGATCGCGAGCGGAATGTATGACCTCGCGCTGGCGGTCGGGTTCGACAAGCACCCGCGCGGCGCCTTCAACGCCAAGCCTGCGGATTACGGCCTGCCGGAATGGTACGGCCAGACCGGGATGATGCTGACGACGCAGTTCTTCGCGCTCAAGATCCAGCGCTACATGCAGCTCCACGGCATCAGCCGCACGACGCTCGGCCGCGTGGCCGAAAAGGCGTTCCGCAACGGCACCATCACGCCCCATGCGTGGCGGCGCAGCCCGGTCGATCTCGAGACGATCATGAACGCCCCGATGATCAACGATCCGCTCACCAAATACATGTTCTGCTCGCCCGCCGAAGGTGCGGTGGCGCTGATCCTTGCCAGCGAGAAGAAGATGAAGGAACTCGGCGCCGACGGGGTCAAGATCCGCGCGGTGGCGGTGAAGACCCGCCCGCCCAATTCCTTCGAGGTGTTCCAGGCCGGCATCAGCATCGAGGAAGGCGGCAAGCCCACGGTGCTTGCCAGCAAGGCGGCCTTCGAAAAGGCCGGGATCGGCCCCGAGGACATCTCGGTCGCGCAGCTGCAGGACACCGAAAGCGGCGCGGAAATCATGCACATGGCCGAAAACGGCTTCTGCAAGGACGGCAAGCAGGAGGAATGGCTCGCCAATGGCTGGACCGAGATCGGCGGCAAGCTTCCCGTGAACACCGATGGCGGCTGCCTTGCCTGCGGGGAGCCGATCGGCGCCTCCGGGCTGCGGCAGGTCTACGAGAACGTCACCCAGCTGCGCGGCCGCGCGGGCGAGCGGCAGGTGCCGGGCAAGGTGCGCTTCGGCTATTCGCACGTCTACGGCGCGCCGGGCCTCTCGGGCGTCGCGATCCTGGAGCGCGAATGAGCCGGATGCAGGGCAAGGTCGCGCTGGTTTCGGGCGGCGCGGAAGGGATCGGCGCAGCCACCGCGCGGCTGATCGTCGCCGAAGGCGGCAGCGTGATGCTCGGCGACGTGCAGCTGGACAAGGCGCAAGCCCTCGCCGCCGAGCTGGGCGAGCGGGCCGCCGCCATTCACCTCGACGTGCGCCATCTTGCGCAATGGGAAGCCGCAGTCGCGGCCACGCTCTCGCGCTTCGGCAAACTCACCGTGCTCGCCAACATCGCTGGCATTTCCGAACCGGGCACCGTCCCCGAAGGCGCGCTCGACGTGTGGGAGCGCACCATCGACATCAATCTCCACGGCCCCTTCTACGGGATGCGCGCCGCGATCCCGGCGATGGAGGCGAGCGGGGAGCCTTGCGCCATCGTCAACATCGGCTCGATGATTGCGCTGCGCCCGGCAGCCTTCGTGGCGGCCTATTCCGCCTCCAAGACCGGGCTGAGGGGCCTCACGCAATCGGTCGCGCTCGACCTGGCGACACGCGGCTTGCCGATCCGGGTCAACATGGTGCATCCCGGCGCGATCCGCACGCCAATGTACAACCGCTACAAGTTCTCGGGCGCCGACACGCCGGAGAACATCGAGACCAATTTCGCCGCCACCCACCCGATGAACCGCATCGGCGAGCCCGAGGAGGTCGCCCGCGCGGTGGTGTTCCTCGTCAGCGACGAGGCGAGTTTCACCACCGGTTGTGATTTGACCGTCGATGGCGGCGGCAGCATCAGGAGCTGACACGATGGCCGAGCAACCCGCCACCCGCATCGACGCGCATTTCATCGCCGCGGGCAAGTATCACGATATCGACTACCCGCGGCTCGAGATCCTCAAGTTGCTCGCCGAACACCCGCATATCCGCACCACGGTCGCCTGCGACTATGCAGGGCTCGAGCGGCTCGACCAGTGCCGCTTCCTCATCACCTATACCTGCGACCTGATGCCGACCGCGCAGCAGGCGGCACAGCTCAAGGCGTGGTTGGAGAAGGGCGGCAAGTGGATGGCGCTCCACGGCACCAATTCGATCCTCGTCTTCACCGCCGAAGGATTGGTGGACGCGCCCGAGACCCGCCCCGACGTGATGGAGATGCTCGGCACCCAGTTCAAGGCGCACCCGCCGATCGGCAAGTTCCCGGTCGAGGTGGTCAACAAGACGCACGAACTGACGCGGGGCATCGAAGACTTCGAAGTGGTCGACGAGCTCTATCTCTCGAAGACCACTGCGCCCATCGACACGCTGATGCAGACCACCTTCGAAGGCGAGGCAACCGGGTTTGTCGATGCGCAGTGGGACAAGACCACGGTGCCTATCGTTTATACGAGGGATATCGGCGCGGGGCAGATCGTATACAACGCGCTGGGCCATTGCCGCGGGCATTACGACCTTCCCGGCATGGCCGATTTCTACCCGCACAAGGAAATGTGCGCTTGGAACTATGACGTCTACTACGACCTCCTGCGGCGCACGATCGCGTGGGCCCAAAGGGACGATACGCGGGACGGGAATTGAAGCTGGCGCGGGCGCAGGGCCGTACCTCGCGGGATCGAATTGGGACTGACTGCAATGGATATGGACTTCTCCCCTGAGGATATCGCCTTCCGCGAAGAGGTGCGCGCCTTCCTCAAGGACAACCTGCCCGAGCGGCTGCGCGACGGCGCGCGGCGCACGCCCGGCGTCTTCGTCGAGCCCGATATCGGGATGGAGTGGCACCGCATCCTCTATCTCCAGGGCTGGGTCGCCCCGCACTGGCCCAAGGCGGATGGCGGGACTGGCTGGAGCCCGACGCAGAAGTTCATCTTCGAGAAGGAATGCGCGCTCGCCGGCGCTCCCGCATTGGCGATCCTCGGCTTGCGGCTGGTCGGCCCGGTGATCTGCGAATTCGGCACGCCGGAGCAGAAGGCCCGCTTCCTGCCCCGCATCCTTTCGGGCGAGGATTACTGGTGCCAGGGCTATTCCGAGCCGGGCAGCGGTTCGGACCTTGCCAGCCTCAAGACCAGCGCGCGGCTGGAGGGCGACGAATACGTCATCAATGGGTCGAAGATCTGGACCACCCACGCCCATCACGCGAACTGGATTTTCGCGCTCGTGCGCACCGATGCGAGCGTGAAGAAACAGGCCGGGATCAGCTTCCTGCTGGTGCCGATGGACCAGCCGGGGGTGTCGGTCACCCCGATCCATTCGATGTCGGGCGACCACGAGGTCAACGCGGTGTTCTTCACCGACGCACGCACCAAGGCCGAGAACCGCATCGGCGAAGAGGGCGCAGGGTGGAGCATCGCCAAGTTCCTGCTCGAGAACGAACGCGGCGGATCGTGCTTCGCGCCGCGGCTGCTCCAGAGCATCGACCGGCTCGAGCAGCTGGCGCAGACCCAGCCTTCGGGCGTCAACGGCGCGATTGCGCACGATCCGCGCTTCCGGGACCGGCTCGCGCGGGTGCGGCTGGAGGCCGAAGCGCTCGAAGTGACCGAGCTGCGCATCCTTGCCGAACTCGCCAAGGGCCGCGCACCCGGCCCGCAGACCTCGCTGGTCAAGCTGCTCGGCTCGAACATCGGCCAGCAGGTCGATACGCTGCGGCTCGAACTGCTCGGCCCCGACGCGCTGCAACTGCCGCTCGAACGCCCGCTCTACGGCAACGAGGCGCCCGAGCCGGTCGGGAGCGAATATGCCCAGACCGCGATGGGCCGCTATCTCAACAACCGCGCCGCGACGATCTTCGGCGGTTCGGACGAGGTGCAGAAGAACATCATCGCCAAGACCGTGCTGGGGCTTTGACCCACCCCCTCCTCGTCCCTTGCGAGGAGTGAAACGACCAAGCAATCGATCGACCGGCGCTCGCAATTGCGGGGGGCTGACCATCGATTGCCGCGCCGCCCGCGGCGGCTCGCAATGACGAGAAACGAGAGAGGACGCACGAAAATGGACGCTTCGAAACTGATGTTCCGCGATGGCCTGATGGCCGGCGAGCGTATCCTTGTCACCGGGGGCGGCACCGGGCTCGGACGCGAAATGGCCGAGGCCTTTCTCAAGCTTGGCGCGACGGTCTATATCTGCGGGCGGCGACAGGGGAAGCTCGACGAGACCGCCGAAGAGCTGACCAAGCTTCACGGCGGAAAAATCGTCGGCATGGCCTGCGACATCCGCGATCCCGAGGCGATCCACGCCATGGTGGACACGATCTGGGCCGATGGCGGCGCGCTCACCGGCGTGGTCAACAATGCGGCCGGCAACTTCATCAGCCGCACCGAGGACCTTTCGGTCAACGGCTTCAATGCCATTGCCGACATCGTGATGCGCGGCACCTTCTATGTCACGCTCGATATCGGCAAGCGGCTGATCGCGGAAAAGAAGCGCGCGAGTTTCCTTTCGATCCTCACCACCTGGGTGTGGTCGGGCAGCGCCTTCGTGGTGCCTTCGGCCATGTCCAAGACCGCGATCAACGCCATGACCCAGAGCCTCGCGACCGAATGGGGCCGCTATGGATTGCGCTTCAACGCCATCGCCCCCGGGCTCTTCCCGACCAAGGGGATGAGCGCAAGGCTCAACCCGGGCGGATCGGGCGGCAACTCGGGCAATGCGATGAACCCGATGGGCCGCGCGGGCGAGATGCACGAACTCGCCAACCTCGCGGTGTTCCTGATGGGGCCCGGCGCGGAATATGTGAACGGCCAGACCATCGCGATCGACGGCGCGGGCTTCCAGGCCAATGGCGGCACCTTCTACCCGATGCTCCACGCCTTGGGCGATGCCGAATGGGAAGCGATGCGTGCGATGATCAAGGGCACCAACGAGAAGGACAAGGCCGAGCGCACGGTCGGCTGACCTGCCAAGCGCGCTTTCCTACTTGCGCGCAGCGTGGCAAGTGACCGCGCATGAACTGCCGCCGCTGCCTTGCCCTGATCTCCCCAGGTCACGGCTGACAGGGCCGGTTTTTTGCTCTTTGGACAGTGTCTCATGTGTCTCCAACACGCGGGGCGAGGCTCAGGTGACGGCCGCGCGCTGGTTGAATTCGGCGCGCTGCCATTCGCCGCGCGCGAGCACCTCGGCCATGTGGCGGGCGGCACCGGCCATGTCCGCAAAGCCGAGATAGGCCGGCGCGAAGCCCAGCCGCAGCACGTCGGGATCGCGGAAGTCGCCGATCACGCCGCGCGCGATCAGCGCCTGACAGACGGCGTAGGCGTTCGGGTGGCGGAACGCGAGCTGGCTCCCGCGCTCGCTGGCGCACGGCGGGCTGACCAGCTCCAGCGCCACATCATGCGCCATCAGGCTTTCGAGGAAGAACTCCGACAGCGCCTGCGACTTCGCATGGAGCCGCGCGATCCCGATCTCGGCGATCAGCCCGACCCCGGCTTCGAGCGCGGCGAGCCCCAGCACCGGCGGGGTCCCGCACTGCAGCCGGTCGATGCCGGGCGCGGGCGCATAGTCGTCGCTGAAGGCGAAGGGCGCGCTGTGGCCGAACCAGCCGGTGAGCGGCTGTTGCAGGGCCGCGTGGTGCCGTTCGGCGACGAAGGCGAAGGCGGGCGCGCCCGGCCCGCCGCACAGGTACTTGTAGCCGCAGCCGACCGCCAAATCCGCGCCCGCCGCGGCAAGGTCGACCGGCAGCGCCCCGGCCGAATGCGACAGGTCCCACAGCACCAGCGCGCCGGCCGCGTGCGCCGCCCGGGTGAGCGCCGCCATGTCGTGGAGCGCGCCAGTCTTGTAATGGACATGGGTCAGCATCAGCAACGCGACATCGCTGTCCAGCGCTTCGGCCAGCCGCTCCCGCTCCGCCAGCCGGCGGGTGGCGAGGCCCTGCGTCTCGAGCCCTGCGATCATGTAGAGATCGGTCGGGAAGTTGCCGGGTTCCGACAGCACCACCTTGCGCCCGGGCCGCATTTCCAGTGCCGCCGCGATCAGCTTGAACAGGTTCACGCTGGTGGAATCGCAGGCGATCACCTCGTGCGGGGCAGCGCCGATCAGCGGGGCAATGCGGCCGCCGATGCGCCGCGCCATGTCGAACCAGCCGGCGGCATTCCACGAACGGATCAGTCCCTCGCCCCACTCCTGCTCAACGACCCGCGCCAGCACGGCCGGAGTGGCCCTGGGCAATGCGCCCAGCGAGTTTCCGTCGAGGTAGATCACGCCCGCAGGCAGCGTGAAACGCTCGCGATACCCCGCCAGCGGATCGGCGGCATCGAAGTCGCGTGCGCGTTGCTCGGGCGTCACAGCGCGGTCCTCACGCTCAGGAGTTCGGGGAAGAAGGCCTGCTTCAATACCCCTTCAAGATAGGGCACGCCCGGGGTGCCGCCGGTGCCCCGCTTGAAGCCGATGATGCGCTCGACGGTCTTCAGGTGACCGAACCGCCAGCGCTGGAAGTGATACTCGAGATCGACCAGCTTCTCGGCGAGTTCGTAGAGATCCCAGTGCGCCTGCGGATCGCGGTAGATCGCCGCCCATGCCGCCTCCACGCTGGCATCATGGGCATAGGGTGCCGCCGGATCGCGTGCTAGCACCGCGGGGTCGATCACGAAGCCGCGCCGCGCCAGCAGATGGATCGCCGCGTCGTAGAGGCTGGCGCGCTGCGTCTCCGCCTCCAACTGCTCGGCCCAGTCGGCGTTGGACCGGTGCAGCCGCACATGCCGGCCATCGCGCCCGCCGAGCATGAACTCCATCATCCGGTACTGCGCCGACTGGAACCCGCTCGAGGCCCCGAGGTGCGGTCGGATCGCGGAGTAATCATGCGGGGTCATGGTGCTGAGCACGTCCCAGCTCTGGATCAGCTGCGCCTGCGCGCGCGCCACCCGGGCGAGCATCTTGAAGGCGGGGCGCAGGTCGTCCGCCTCGATCGCGGCGCGCGCCGCGGTCAGTTCATGCAGGCACAGCTTGAGCCACAGCTCGCTCGCCTGATGGACGATGATGAACAGCAGCTCGTCATGCGCCTGCGACACAGGGTGCTGCGCCGCAAGGATGCGACCCAGATCGAGGTAGCGCGCATAGGTAACATCGGCAGCCATGTGCCTGCCTCTAGCGCGTGGGGTGCGCCGAGGAAACTACCCCTCGATCACCCGCGCTTCGGGATGGTGGCGGTCGATGTGGCGCAGCAGGATCCTGAGGTTCTTGCTGTTCGACCGGAACACGAGGTCGGCCGCGTCGCCCACGAGCGGGATCGCGCCGATGGCAGTATCGAGCAGGACATTGAGCCCCATCCGCGCAAGCTTCCACTTGGGCAGGCCGAGATTGCGCGCTTCCCACACGATATAGGCCCCCATCGCCGTGGTGACGATGTCACCCAGCACCGGGATCAAGCCGACCAGCGCATCGAGGCCCACCGGCATGTTGACGCCCGGAATGACGAAACTGCGTTCGAGCAACCGCTCGAGCGCCACGACCCGGGCGCGCACCGAAGCGGCATCGGTGCCGGTCGGCAGGGGCATCGGAAGATCGGCCATGCGGGCGGCGCGGGGGCGGGGGTTATGGGCGTCCATGCGACGTCATGTGGTGGGCTGCGAAAGCGGGAACAAGGGGTGCTGCCCCCACGGATTGGCCAGATAGTTGCGGATCGACCCCCGCACCAGCGACCAGCGCACCGGCGCACCCAGCGGAATGAAGACCTCGCGTTCGACGAGCGCGGCATGGGCTTCGACCAGCAGCCGCTCCTGCGCAGCCGGGTCGCGCTCGGCAACCGCCTTGCGGACCAGCGCGTCCGCCTCCGGCGCGCACAGGCCGGCGCGCAGCGAGCACTGGAACTGGTTCAGATACCAGCGCGGCGCAGCATAGCGCGCAAGCGTGTCGCGCAGTTCGAGGTCGGCGGGCTTGCCCGGTTCGACCGCCTTCACCGTCACGCCGATCGCCCGCCACGCCTCGGTCAGCTGGCGCAGCACGAGATCGCTGCCGGGGCCGCGCGGCAGCGAAACCGTCACCGCGGCCTCGCCGCCCGAACCGGTGAAGTAGCGCACTCGTGCCGCCGCGATCCGGCGCCGCTCCTCGAGCGAAGCGCCGTTCCAGCGATCGGCCGGGTAGGGCGGCGCGGCGTAGAGTTCGGGCGGGACGATCCAGCTCGTCTCGCGCCAGCCGCTGAGGCCGATGCTCTGGATCAGTGCGGTGCGATCGATTGCCATCGACAGCGCCTGACGGCGAGCGGGATCGGCAAGCAGCCCGCTTTCGCGGCGGACCACCAGTCCGAACAGGCCGACCGCCGGATCGATCTGGATCGTCCCGCGCGACAGCGGCCCGACTTCGGCGAGGGGAAAATCGGTGAGGCTGCCGCCGAGCACCAGATCGACATCGCCGCGGGCGAAAGCCTCGACGGCAGCGCGGGCCGAAAGTGCGCGCAGCGCCACGGGCCGGGCGACTTCCTCCCAATCCCGGCGCGCCGGCAGCCCGCGGCTCTCGGGCGGGCGCGCGGAAAGGCGCACGATCCCGCTCGCCTCGTCGCGCGACATCGCCATCGGACCGGCCCCGCTGCCGCTCTTGACGAAGCCGAGTTCGGGTTGCGCGAGCAGCCGCAGGAAATCGGGCATCGGCGAGGACAGCCGCACTTCGACCACCCGCCCGGTCATCGCCCGGATATCGCGCACCACCGCAAGATCGTGCCCCAGCGAGGTGCCCGCCAAGCGGGAAATCCCTTGCCGCAACTGCTGGCGCACGTCGGCGGCGGTGATCTCCGCGCCATCGGGCCAGGTGCTGTCGCGGAGGCGGAAGATGTAGCTGAGCCCGTCCTCCGTGACGATCCAGCGCTCGGCAATCGCGGGGACGACCTGCCCCGCGGGGTCGAGCCCGACCAGGCCCTCGTCGGTTGCCGCGCGCAGATGCTGGGCCGGGGGCGCAAGGCGCAGACCCGCAGTGGCCAGACTGCCAGGCGCGCCGATCATGGCCACCTCGATCGGGCCGCTGTCGCCCGCGGGGGCGCACGACCACAGCGCGAGCGCCGCGAACGGGAACAGCAAGAATCGCATCATCACCTGCCTAGCAGGTTGCGCGCCGCCGGTCAGCGTGCGGTGAGGCGGGAAGAGCGCGCTCTCCCCGGGGGATCAGATCTTGCGCAGCCGCGCGGGATCGGGCGCTACCGGCGCACGGTGCGCGCGCGAGGGCAACACGGTGAAGGGCGCCGCATCCTCATCGGACTGGAGCGGGCGCCGCGCCTTCTGGGAGTCGATTTCCTCGTCGAAGGCGATGCCGAAGCGGTTGTCCTGCACCCAGGCGACCGTGCCGCCGACCATGCCGATGTTGCGAAGCTCGACCGTCAGCCGATGGCCGCGCTGCACCCGCAAGGTGCCTTCGCCCATCATCCCGCCGTCGGAGAGATTGCGCACCCGCACGCGGTGCACATCCGCGCTGTTCTCGATGCGAATGTCCGCCAGCAGGAACAGGCTGTCGCGCGCGACGCTGCGTGTCTCAACCCCCGTCATCTTCGGTACGCCTCCAACGCGGCTAAGAATTGCTGTCGACCCGTCCGCCCTCGCGTCTGCGTGAGCGGGATGCACGAGAATCTTGGTCCACGCACAGTTAATGCCCGGTAAACTTCTCGTTCCGCGGCCACCCCCTTTTGGCGATCGCCCCAAACCGGAACACAATCGCCAAGGGCTGTTTACGACTAGTCGTCGCGGGAGACCTTTTCGCGGCGCTCGTGCGCTTCCTGAGCCTCAACCGTCATGGTCGCCACAGGCCGCGCGATCAGGCGCCTGAGGCCGATCGGATCGCCGGTGACTTCGCAATAGCCATATTCGCCGGAATCGATCCGCCGCAGTGCCGCATCGATCTTGGAGACCAGCTTCCGCTGCCGGTCGCGGGTGCGCAGTTCGATCCCCCAGTCGGTCTCGCTCGAGGCGCGGTCGGTGAGGTCGGCTTCGCGCAGCGGGCCATCCTGCAGCGATTGCAGCGTTTGCCCGGCGGCGGAGTGGATCGAGCGTTTCCATTCGATCAGCAGCATCCGGAAATAGGCCTGCTGGCGCTCGTTCATGTATTCCTCGTCCTCGCTCGGCACATAGTCCGGGGCGAGCAGGCGCTTGGCCTTCTCGAGGATATCGATTTCGTCAGACGCCGCAGTTGCCATGAAGCTCTCTCATCCCGTGAGCCGCTGGGCATGCAAAAGCGTCCTGACGCCTGAATATTTTCATTGGCTCACTTGGTCCCAGCAAGTTGAAGCACTGCGGGCCCTATAGGCAAGGCCCCGAAGGCGCACAAGCGGGTTTGAAATCGCGGGTGGCAAAAGCGCCGGAGCGACAAATCCCGCGCCGCGTTAACCATTTTTTGACCATGAACGCCGCACCTTGCCTTTCATGGAAGGTCGCGAGGGGGCGACCGGGTGAAAGACGGGGACGACACATGACCATCATCGCGCTTCAGGCGAAGGCTTCGCGGGACACATCGGGGGAAGGGCCGCTCGGCCTGTGGCTGGCGGCAGCGGCGCAAGGCCAGATCGGCGCCTGCTTCGATCTTGGCGTTGCCTTTTCGACCGGCAGCAACGGCGCGCCGTGCGACCTGATCGAAGCCCACAAGTGGTTCAACCTCGCCGCCGCACGCGGCCATGAGGAAGCCGCCCATTGCCGCGCCGACATCGCCGACGAGATGACCGCGCGCGAAATCGCCGAAGCCCAGCGCCGCGCGCGCCAGTGGCTCGCCGACGGGCGCCTGCGCGCCGCCTGATCAGTCTTTTCGGAAAGGCGTGCGGCTGCCGAGATAGAGCTGGTCGCTTGCCACCCCGGCGCGCTCGCGCTCGAGGAAATCGGCGACCGCGCTGCGGAATCCCGGATCGGCGATCCAGTGCGCCGACCAAGTCTGCACCGGCTCGTAGCCGCGCGCGAGCTTGTGACCGCCCTGCGCGCCCGCCTCGACCCGCGCCAGACCCTGTGCGATGGCGATGTCGATCGCCTGATAATAGCACAGCTCGAAATGCAGGAAGCGCACCTCGCGGGTGCAGCCCCAATAGCGGCCGTAAAGCGCATCGCGCCCCGCAAAGTTCAACGCCCCGGCAATCGGCTCGGCCCCGTCATAGGCGAGGATCAGCACGATCCGCTCCCCCATCCGCTCACCGAGCAGGCTGAAGGCCTCGCGGGTCAGGTAGGGGCTCCCCCATTTGCGCGCGCCGGTGTCCTGATAGAACACCCAGAACGCGTCCCAGTGCGCTTCGCGGATCTCGCTGCCGGTGAGATGGCGGATGGTCAGGCCCTCGACCGCCGCGGCGCGCTCCTTGCGCAGATCCTTGCGCTTGCGCGAGGAAAGCGCGCCGAGAAAATCCTCGAAGCTCGCATAGCCGCGGTTGAACCAGTGGAACTGGATATCGGTGCGCAGGCCCCAGCCGGCCGCTTCGAACAGCGCGATCTGATCGGGATCGATGAAGGTGGCATGTGCGCCCGAGAGGTTGTTCTGGAGGCACACCGCCTCGGCGCCTTTCAGCAGATGCGGCGCAAGGGCCGGGTCCGAGAGCAGCAGGCGCGGGCCGGTCGCCGGGGTGAACGGCGCGGCGATCTGGAGCTTGGGGTAGTAACGCCCGCCTGCGCGGTGCCAGGCGTCGGCCCAGGCATGATCGAAGACATATTCGCCCTGACTGTGCCCCTTGGCGTAGGAGGGCATTGCGGCGAGCAGGGTGCCGCCCGCATCGGTGATGGCGATCGGCGCAGGCTCCCAGCCGGTGCCGGGTCCGACCGATCCCGAGTCCTCCATCGCGGAAAGGAAAGCGTGGCTGACGAAGGGGTTGTCGTTGCCGCCGAGCGCATCCCAGGCGTCCGCCGCGAAGGCGCCGACCGAGGAGGCGATGCGGACGGTCAGTTCGCGATCGCTCACGCCAGGCCTTCCCCCTCTGCGATCAGCGCATCGGCATGGGCCAGCCCCAGGCTGCGGGTTTCTGGCGAGCGCACCGTCCAGGTCAGCAACGGGCGACCGGGGGCGCGCCACGCCGCCGCCTCGGTGCGCGTGAGGTCGCGCACGTCGATGGCGAGGAAATCGGGTTGCGCCTTGGCGAGCAGGTCAGGGTCGCGCCACACGCCTTCGAAGCCGTTCGCGTGGCTGTCGGTTGCGACCAGTCCGCGTGGGTGCGACGGGGCGTTGACCGCAAACCATTGCGGTACGCGAGGATCGAAACTCATCACCGCGGCGGCACCCTGATAAGCATCGAGCAGCCTCGCAACCGAAGCGCACGTCCGTTCGACATCGTATCCCGGCTTCGACTTGATCTCGATCAGCAGCGGCACCTGCCCGGCAACCCTTCCGAGGAAGGTCGCCAGTTTTGCCGGTCGGTCATCGGTGCCGAGCAGGCTCAGGGTTTCGAGGTTGTCGGCATCCAGCTCCTCGGTTGCCTCCGGTCTGCCGGTCAGCCGCGCAAGCTCCCAATCGTGAAACACCATCGGCAGGCCATCGGCGCTCATCTGAATGTCGCACTCGATCCCCATCCCGCGGGCGATCGCGCCCTCGGCCGCTGCAAGCGAGTTCTCCGGCACCCCCGGCCCATGCAGCCCGCGATGGGCATATTCCCATTGCGTCAGCCAGTCCGGGGCGGGCCGTGCGGTCATGCCTTGAGCGCGATCACCGCATCGACCTCGACCGCCGCGCCGCGCGGCAGAGCGGGCACCCCCACGGCAGCGCGCGCATGCTTGCCCGCCTCGCCGAACACCTGCTCCATCAAGTCGGAAGCACCGTTGGCGACTTCGGGCTGGTCGGTGAAATCGGCGGTGCAATTGACGAAGGCGCCGAGCTTGACGATCCGCTCGACCCGTTCGAGCAGCCCTGCCGCCTCCAGCTGCGCGACGATCATTAGAGCGCAGGCGCGCGCGGCGAGCTTGCCGTCTTCGAGACTGACATTCTCGCCCAGCCGGCCCTTTACCAGGCCGCCATCGATAAATGGTAGCTGGCCCGAGACGTGGGCGAAGCCGCCATGCACCACCACCGGCACGTAGCTTGCGACCGGAGCGGCAGCCTTGGGCAGGGTGATGCCGAGTTCGGCGAGTTTGGCAGCAATCGTCATGTCGTCAGTCCTCCAGTCGTTCGAGCAGCCACGGCAGGGCCTCGTCCCAACGGTCGATCCGGGCTTCGGCGTGCCCGGCCTTGTGCGCGCAATCGATGGCGTGGGCGATCATCGGCTCGCCGCACAGATGCAGCCGGGTCACCTGCGGGGTGATCTCGGCAACGCTCGCATGGTGCTGGGCGAGATCGTCGATGAACAGCGCGCGGGTCGGCGCGTATTCGTCGATGATCGCCTTGAGCGCCGGGCCCTTGGGCCCTTGGTTGGTGAACACCCGCGCGTTGATCCCGACCTTGGCAAGCTGCTCGGCGCGGGCATCGCGGTGGTGATCGACGAGGTTGGTGAGAATCACCACATCGGCCTTCTCGGCCAGCGTGTTGATCCCCTCGACCGCGCCCGCGATCGGCATCTGCGAATCCATCTCGTTGTCGAAGAAGCTGCGCAGCATCCGCCAGATATCCGCCGGGGCGAGCAATTCCCCGCTTGCCTGCCAACGCAGCGCCTCGGCGAAGTTGTGGCCCTCGAGGTGAAAACTCACGCCCTGCGATCCTTCGAGCCAGCTCTTGAAGGGTGCCACCATATGCAACAGCACTTCGTCGCAATCGGAGATGATCAGGGGGCGGGTCATGCGAACAAAGCGTCCTTGGCGGCGACCAGTTCCTCCGGCGTGACGGCAAGCGCCTCGGCCGCGCGGATCAGATCGGGTTCGTGATTAGCGAGGAACTCGATCCCCGAGGCGAGCACCGCCGGATCTTCCAGCCCGGCCCGCAGAGAATCGGGATCGAGGCCGGTGAGTTCAAGATAGCGCGCGGCGCGCTCCTCGCATTCGAGCACCCAGCCGAGCGCCGCCAACGCCAGCACTTGCGGGTTCACGGGCTCGGATGCGGAACGAAGCGGGATTGTCCTGTCCTTCGGCTAGGGGTATTCGGACTGATGGGTGGCAAACGGGGCGTTCAGTGACAAAGCGGATCATGGTTGTCGAGGACAATGACCTCAACCGGAAATTGTTCTGCGACGTGCTTCGGGCCAATGGCTTCGAGGTCGAACCGGTGGCAGAGGGCGAGAAGGTCCTCGCCACGGCGCGCGCGGCCATGCCCGATCTCATCATCATGGACATCCAGCTCGGCGGGGTCTCGGGCGTCGACCTGATCGAGGCGGCCAAGCGCGACCGCAGGCTCGCCGGCATCCCGGTTCTGGCGGTGACGGCCTTCGCCGCCAAGGGCGACGAGGAACGCATCCGCGCGGCCGGGGCCGAAGGCTACCTGTCGAAGCCGGTCTCGATCGGGCCGTTCATGAACGCGGTCAACGCGCTGGTTTGAGTCCCCGCGGCCGTTAGCGCCAGGACGATGCCACCTCGATCGCAAAGACGATCACGGTCAGGCACAGGCCCGTCATGAAGCTCCGGTAGGCATAGCCCAGAAACCGGTATTTTTTGCGCTGGAGCACCTGCCCGTTCTGATAGATATCGTGCAGCATCAGGCGGAACACGGTTTCGTCGCCCTGCAGATCGGCGAGCACGGAGCGGGTCCATTCCTCCTCGTCCATGTTGGCGAAATGCCCGAAGAACAGCCGGTTGGTTGCCTGCGCGCTGGCCGGCGCCGCGACGCGCCGGCCGACCGAGGGCAACACGGCGAACACCGCGCACATCGCCGAGATGAAGGCGAACCCCGCCAGCACGATCAGCGACCACGGCAAGGCACCGCCTTTCGCCTGCCCGACGCAGATGGTGAACACCAGAAAGGTCGCGCCCATCAGCATCGAGGCCTTGGTGTCGGCCATCTGACTCATCGTCACGTTGATCGTCTGGACGGTGCGCACCATATGAATGGCATGGTTGGAATAGCCCGACGGCGACAGCACCGAGGGCGACGCCTTGGGCGGGACTGCGTGATCTGCATCGTCGGCCATAAATCCCCCCGGATCGGCATCCCCGCCCGCGTGCATGGTGCGGAAGGCTTGACAAGCCGCATCATCCGCCGCTTTGCAGCCGTAATACCGTGGCACGTCTCGCCCGACAACCGATCCCAAGGAAAGCACGCCTCGTATGACCGCCGCCGACGTCGATGATCGCATCCGCACCCTGATCGAGCCGTTCAACAAAAAGGGCGTTGCGATCGAGGATGCCACGACCTTTGCCGGCGATCTGGAATTCGACAGCCTCACCGTGATGGATTTCGTCGCCGCGATCGAGGACGAGTTCGACATCATCATCAGCATGAACCAGCAGGCCGAGATCGAGAACTGGGGCCAGCTCGTCGCCGCCGTCCACAAGCTGCAGGAGGGCTGAGCATGGCGACCTCCGTGCGCGATACCGCCGCCGCCGAGCCGGTCGACCTGCTCGCCAAGTTCGATCCCATCATCCAGACCCGCGAAGCGCTCCTCGCCGCCGGGGTCGAGGACCCGTTCAATCTCGTGATGGAGCAGGTGCTCTCGCCCACCCGCGCGATCTGCAACGGCCGCGACACGATCCTGCTTGGCACGTACAATTACATGGGAATGACCTTCGATCCCGACGTCATCGCCGCCGGCAAGCGGGCGATGGAGGAGTTCGGGGCGGGCACGACCGGCAGCCGGGTGCTCAACGGCACGTTCCGCGATCACCGCGATGTCGAGGCGGCGTTGCGCGAATTCTACGGGATGGACCACGCAATGGTCTTCTCGACCGGTTACCAGGCAAATCTCGGGGTGATCTCGACCCTCGCGGGCAAGGGCGACTACATCATCCTCGACATCGACAGCCATGCCTCGATCTATGATGGCTGCGCGATGGGCCGCGCCGAAGTCGTGCCGTTCAAGCACAATGACATCGAGGCGCTTGAAAAGCGGTTGAAGCGCGTGCCCGAGGGCGCGGGCAAGCTGGTGGTGCTCGAAGGCGTCTACTCGATGCTGGGCGATGTCGCCCCGCTCAGGGAGATGGTCCGCATCGCCAAGGAAAACGGCGCGATGGTGCTGGTCGACGAGGCGCATTCGATGGGCTTCATCGGCGAGCACGGCCGCGGGGTCGCCGAAGAGCAGGGCGTGCTCGACGATGTCGATTTCATCATCGGCACCTTCTCCAAGAGCGTGGGCACGGTGGGCGGTTTCTGCGTATCGAACCATCCCAAGTTCGAGGTGATGCGCCTCGTGTGCCGCCCCTATGTCTTCACGGCCGCGTTGCCGCCCGCGGTGATGGCGAGCTCGGCGACCTCGATCCGCAAGCTGATGCACAACGGCAACAAGCGGGCGCATCTGTGGGAGAACAGCCGCACGCTCCACGCCGGCCTGCGCGCACTGGGCTTCACGCTCGGCACCGAGACCCCGCAGAGCGCGATCATTGCCGTGATCATGCCCGATCTCGAGAAGGGTGCGATGATGTGGGAGGCGCTGCTCAAGGAGGGCCTCTACGTCAACCTGGCCCGCCCTCCGGCGACCCCGGCGGGCATGACCCTGCTGCGCTGCTCGCTGTGCGCCGAGCATTCCGCCGAGCAGGTCCAGACCATCCTCGGCATGTTCGAGCGCGCCGGCAAGGCGATCGGGATCATCTGATCCCGCGACCTCGCCGGGGCGATCGGGTCAGTGGATCGCGATGATCCCGTCGACCGCGCGCCATTCCTGCGGGCCGATCAGGTGTTTGTGCGCGACGCGGACCGAATGGAGCACCGCGTCGATCTCGCGCCGCCAGAAGGCGAGGAACCGGTCGAGCTCGGGGAACTGCGGCGCAACGTCATATTGCTGCATCACGAATTGCTGCAGCAGGCTGCGGTGATCCGGCAGGTAGTAGTGGATCTCCACCGTCGACAGGCCATAGCCCGTCATCTGGGCCAGAAACGCACGGTCCATCGTCATCACCTCTCCTTGCAAACGACCAGAAGAAATGGATTTTGACGGGTTTTCCGCAAGAAAGCGGGGGTCGTCAATGGGTCAATTGCAGTTTTATTACATTGTCCGCAGCGTGCTGACGCGGTGCAGGGGCAGACGCTCTTGGAGCATTCGCCCATTGATCGTGCCGGCACCTCTCTTTTGCGTATCATGTGATACGATGGCCTGAAGCGCATCATTCTAGCCGAAGGGAGCCTTAGCGCGACATTCTTGCAACACCCAGCGGGTATTGAAGTCTTGCCTCACTGGAGGGGAAAAGATAGAGACCGCGGGTGCCTCAAATCTAATGCAAAGGGGAAAATGAGAATGCGTAGATTCGTCATTGGCATGGCGATGGCTTCGACCGCCCTCGCTTCGCCCGCCATGGCTCGAGAAGGCCAGTGGTACATTCAGGGCGATGGCGGGGTGATGATCGTCGAAGATCAGGACCTCGACGTAAACAACGTGGATTCAAATGCGGCTGTAGATTACGGCACCGGTTACGATTTTGGAGGCAGTGTCGGCTATGATTTCGGCGCCTTCAGGCTCGAAGCAGAGGCGGGTTATCGGGCTGCAAACGTGGACGAAGTCACGGCTGGAAGTCAGGGCTTGCAGATTGATCCTGTAGGTCAGCCTGGCGGCCGGAATGGTCGGCTTACCAACCAAACTGCCCCCGCACTCGGTGAAGCCAATGTTCTTAGCTTCATGTTGAATGGGCTGTTTGATTTCGGTTCGGACGATGGCTTGCAAGCCTTTGCTGGCGGCGGCGTAGGGGTCGCGCGGGTCGATATGGACGCCAACTATGATACTCGGGGTCCTGGAGCATATAACGACTCTGATACGGGTTTCGCTTGGCAGCTTCTGGCTGGCCTGCGCCTTCCTGTAAGTGACTCTTGGGACATTGGGCTGAAATATCGCTACTTCAATGTTCCGAAGATCGGACTGACCGACTCAATCGGGCGCCCGCTCGAAACCAACTTGAGCTCGCACTCGCTGCTCGGCTCGATCACCTACAACTTCGGTGGCGAAGAGCCGGCTCCCCCGCCGCCCCCGCCGCCGCCGCCGCCCCCGCCGCCGCCTCCCCCGCCGCCGCCGGTTCGTCCGGCTCCGCCGCCGAAGGCTCCGTGCAACACCGGCCCGTACATCGTGTTCTTCGACTTCGACAAGTCGGACATCACTGCCGAGGCTGCGAGCATCCTCAACAGCGCCGTCACCGCCTATGCCAACTGCGGCACGGCGAGCGTGATGCTGGCCGGTCACACCGACCGTGCGGGCAGCGTGAAGTACAACCTCGGCCTCGCCGAGCGTCGTAACGCTTCGGTGCGCAGCTACCTGACCGGTCGCGGCGTCCCTGCGGCGCGCATCACCGGCGAAGCGTTCGGCGAAGCCAAGCCGCGCGTGCCGACCGCCGACGGTGTGCGCGAAGCGCAGAACCGCCGCGTCGAAGTGACCTATGGTCCGGGCTCGGGCATGTAAGCCAGAGTTCCCAACGGGACAGCGAAAGGGGCCGGAGCGATCCGGCCCCTTTTTTGTTGCCCCCCTGCGACGCGATGCGTCGGACGAAGATCACCGGATGCCGGCGCAGACAGGCCGCGACGCTCGCACAAACCACGAAGGTAATGCGCACCACTAATGATTTTACCCGGCACGGGATGCTGCGGCGAGCGATCGGTATCGCTGCGAGGACCTAGACCCCGCCAGCGCCTGCTCCGCTCAGCGAGCCCCTGCCGCCATCGCGCGTTCGGCGATGGTCGCTTCGGCCTTGGGTAACGCGCGGTAGGCGTACACCAGCAGCGCCAGAGAAATCGGTGCCACGCCGATCAGCGAGAGCACCCCCACTCGCAAGCTCCCGCTCAGATCGGAGATGGTTCCGACCATGAACGGCCCCAGCCCCAATCCCACCAGCGTCGTCGCCAGAAAGAACGAAGCTGTCGCCGTGCCCCGCATCCGCGGCAGCACCAGATCCTGCGTCGTTGCGGCCGCTGCTCCCAGCGCGGTTGCCGCGAACATCCCCGCGAGGAAGTTCATCGCATAGAACACCAAAGCGCTGTCGGTGGTGAAGCCGATCCAGATCGGGATGATCGGTGCCAGTATGCCGAACATCACCACCAGAATTCGGCCAGCGGGGTTTCGGGTCCGCAGCCAATCGGACATCCGTCCGCCCAGGATCACGCCGAGAAAACCCGATGTCGCGCCGCAGCCACCGAGCACGAAGGCAAGCTCAGCCTTGGGCAGCTTCAATACCGTCTCCGCATAAGGCGCCGACCAGAACGCCAGCGCATAGGCACCGAGCGACACCAGTCCATAGCCCAACGCGGTGCAGATGAAGGCCGGCGTTCCCCATATCAACTGGAACGTCGCAGGATCGCGGTGCCGCAAGGTCGAGGCCCAGGAGAAGACGGCATAACAGCCGAACGCGATCGCACCCCACTGCTGCGGGTTCTTGGTAAGCGCGATCATGGCCAGCGCGAAGACGGTCATCGCACCGGCCATGGCGAGGTTGACAAGAATGGCGGTGGCACCGCGCGAGGCAGCGTGCACCACGGTGAAAGGCGGCAGCAGCATCGAAAGATCGACGAAGAAATCGATCAGCGGGCTGCGCTCGCCGGTTGCAGCATCAGCCTGGCGCGCCGGTTCCCGCAACGATGCCACCCACAGGGCCAGCAGCACCCCCGGCAGCCCTACGGCGACAAAAGCCGCCTGCCAGCCTACCAGCCCGCCGAAACCTCCTTCAGGATAGGCTGCATCCCACCATTTGGAGATCTTGGCACCGATCAGCAGCGAAACCCCGCCGCCGAGGTACAGCCCGGAGGAATAGATCGCGAGCGCTGTGGCGCGCTGGCGGGCCGGGAAATAGTCCGAGATCAGCGAATAGGCGGTCGGACTCGCGGTCGCCTCGCCCACCCCCACGCCCATGCGCGCCAGCGACAGCGTGAGGAAGTTGCGAGCGAAGCCCGAAAGGGCGGTCATCGTCGACCACAGCACCAGCCCGATGGTCAGCAGTCGCACCCGGTGCCAACGATCCGCCAGGCGCCCGAGCGGCACGCCGAACAGCGCATAGAACACCGCGAAGGCCGCGCCTCCCAGAAAGCCCAGGTCCCCATCGCTCAATGCCAGGTCGCGCTTGATGTCGACCGCAAGGATCGAGAGAATCTGCCGGTCGATGAAGTTCAGAATGTAGACCACGACCAGAACACCGAGGACATACCAGCTATAGGCCGACGCCGCCTGTTCGCTGCGGCCTTCGGCCGCGGTGCCTTCCTCGCTCAATCCCGATCCCCTATCCCACTGTCTTCGTTTCGCTCTGGCCCGTCAGCGCCGATGGGTCAGGCATGATACCGGGTGCTATCGACAATCCCGGCATCGGCAAAACCCTTTTTCCGCAAACGGCAGGAATCGCACAATCCGCAGGCGAGTCCTTCGGGAGTGGGATCGTAGCACGACCAGCTCCACGCCGGATCGAGCCCGAGCCGCGCACATTCGCGGGCGATGTCGGCCTTGGTCAGGTGCTGGAGCGGGGCGTGGATCGTGAAGGGCGCGCCCTCCACCCCCGCCTTGGTGCCGAGCCGCGCGGTCTCGGCAAAGCTGGCGATGAACTCGGGACGACAGTCGGGATAGCCCGAATAGTCCAGCGCGTTCACTCCGATGAAGACGTCGCGCGCGCCCGCTGCTTCCGCGCAGGCAGTGGTTAGCGCGAGGAACACGAGATTGCGCGCCGGCACGTATGTGACCGGGATATCGTCCCCCACCCCGCCCTTCGGAACCGCGATCGTGTCGGTCAGGGCCGAACCACCGAAGGCCCGCAAATCAAGCGCGATCGTGGTGTGACGGGCGAGATCCAGTCGCTCGGCGATGCGCGCGGCTGACTGCAGTTCGAGCTTGTGGCGCTGGCCGTAATCGACGCTCAAGGCGTGGACAGCGAAACCCGCCTCCTGCGCCAGCGCCGCCGTCACCATCGAGTCCAGCCCGCCCGACAGCAGCACCACCGCCAGCGGCGGTACGGAGGCATTGTTCAATCCACTCATGCCCTTCGCCCTATCACGCAGGCGAGCAAAGGCAATCGCGTGACCAGGTCAGCACGATCCTGTGCGGCGTGCCTCGGCAAGCAGCTGGAACGGTGCCCCGCCGGCAATCCCCTGACTTTCGAGCTGGACCAGCGTGTCCGTTTCCCGGCGGATGCTGGTGCGGCCGTAGCCGTTGCCCGGGCAAGTATACTGCACCGTCACCCGTCCGGCCGAATCTTCCACAACGAACTGGTTGCACCCGCTTTCGCGGTGCATGAGCTGGATCAGCTCGGCACCCGAGCGCACGCATATGCGGCGGTCGGCCGCGCCGCCGCGCTGCTTGATGGTCCACTCCCCCTTGGTGAGCGTTCCCAGCATGGCAAGGCCGTTGCCCTGCGCCATACCTGGCACAGCGAGGCACATCGTCGCCGCAGCGGCGAGACCGCCCCCAATCACCAGTGTCGACCACTTGCTGCTGTTTCGTTCGATCATGCTTGCCCTTCTGCCCGGTTTTGCCGATGGTACCTTGCACAAATTGGCCGCTGTGCGGGAACGGGCCGAATTAATCGACACACGGTCAGATCGCCAAGGCGAAGGTGCGCGAGCAAAACGCGCAGTCGACTGCGATTACCCCGTCAGGGCCGCGCATCTCCTCCTGTTCTTCCGGGGGAAAGCGGGCGATGATGGTCTCGTAATGCGCGCTGCTGCAGCGGCACCCGCGCGAGAGGGCGGTACCCGGCTGCACCCTGATTTCGTCCTCCTCGTGGAACAGCCGCCACACTATCGCTTCCATCGACAGGCCGGCGTCGAGCAGCTCTTCATGGCTGATGCTACCCGCCATCACGGCGACATGTTCCCAGTCGGGATGATCCATGCGCACATGCAGCCGCTCGCGCCCTTCCTCGCCGTCGGCAAGGTGCTGGACCAGCAGACCTGCGGCCGTGCGCCCGTTGGCACCGGCTCGGCTGGCAACGCGAATCAGGGTGGGGATCTGCTCGGACTGGCTGAAATAGCTCTCGCAGGCTTCGGCCAAACTATCCCCTTCGAGCGGGACGATCCCCTGGTAGCGCTGGCGCCCCTCGGTCTCGAAGGTGATCGCGAGGTAACCGTCGCCGAACAGCGCTGCAAGCGACGGGTTGGCACCGAGGCTGGCGAGGTGTTCGGCATCGAAATCGACATAGCCCCGCACCGCACCCGCGCGGTAATCGCACACCAGCAGGCTTACGATCCCGCCATTGGTTTGCGCTTGCATGGTCATCTGCGCCGCCTCGCCCTTGAGCAGTCCGCCCATCAACGCGCCGAGCACCAGGGCTTCGCCAAGCAGATGGGTGATCGGCGCGGGATAATCATGCGCCGAGAGCACCTCCTCGAGCACACTTTCGAGCCGCACGATGCGCCCGCGCGCATTGCGGCCCGGCAGGGTGAAGCCCAGCAGGGTGTCGGAAAAGGTCTCGGTGGTGGTAAGGGTCGCGTCAGCCATGCCATGCCATATGGGGATGCTTCATGGCAGGCAAAAGACCCCAAAAGGCAGCCGCGGTTCAGCCGCCGAGCAGCCCGAAACTCCACAGCAGCACCGATTTCTGCGCATGGATGCGGTTCTCCGCCTCGTCGAACACCACCGAGTGCGGGCCTTCGAACACTTCTGCGCTGACTTCCTCGCCGACATGCGCGGGCAGACAGTGGAGGAACACGGCATCCGGCTTGGCCAAGGCCATCAAATCGGCGTTGACCTGATAGGGCGCCATCGCCGCGAGCTTGGCGTCCGCATGGGCCTGACCCATCGAGATCCAGGTGTCGGTGACGATCACGTCCGCCCCGCGCGCCGCAGCCGCGGCATCCTGCGTCAGCGTGACGTTCGCCCCGCCGGCCCTTGCGAGCGCGACGAAAGCGGGGTCGGGCTCGTAGCCTGCCGGCGTCGCCACCCTGACGTTGAACTTGAAGAGTCCCGCCGCCTCGAGAATCGAGTGCAGCACGTTGTTGCCGTCCCCGAACCACGCGATCTCCAGCCCGGGGAGCGCCTTGCCGTGTTCGATCACGGTCAGCAGGTCGGCAAGGATCTGGCAGGGGTGCGACCGGTCGGTCAGCCCGTTGATGACCGGCACGCTGGCATGCCGCGCCATCTCTTCGATCTTGGCGTGATCGTCGGTGCGCAGCATGATGGCATCGACCATCCGGCTCAGCACCCGCGCGGTATCGGCGATGGTCTCGCCCCGGCCGAGCTGCGACGAGGCCGCGTCGAGCAGCAGCACGGTCCCGCCGAGCTGGCGCATCGCGATGTCGAAGCTGACGCGGGTACGGGTCGAGTTCTTCTCGAACACCAGCGCAAGCACTTGCCCCTTCAGCGGCGCATCGGCATCGGGCGCGCCTTTGGGCAGGCCGGTGCGCGCCGCCTTGCGGTCGATCGCGTCGTTGATCATCGCCGCGAGATCATCCGCCCCCGCGTCGGCAAGGTCGAGGAAGTGGCGGTATTTCCCCGCACCCCCGCTCCCCGGACCGCTCATGCCGCCTGCGGCACCTGGAAGCTCGCAGCACCGGCCGAGAGCTTGTCGAAAAACTCGTCCATCTCCGCATCGCCGATCACCAGCGGCGGGAGGATGCGCAGCGTGTTGTCGCCCGCTGCCACGGTCAGCAGCTGGTGATGATCGCGCAGGTGGACGTAGAAGGGGCGGCTCTCAACCCGCATCTTCAGCCCGAGCATCAGGCCCTTGCCGCGCACCAGATCGAACAGCTCGGGATAGTTGCCGATGAACTGCTCGAGCCGCGCGCGCAGGCGTTCGCCCTTCTCGCGCACGCCTGCGAGGAAATCGTCGTTGGCGACAGCCTCCATCACCGCCATCCCCGCCGCCATAGCGAGCGGATTGCCGCCATAGGTCGAACCGTGTGTGCCGAAGGTCATGCCGCGCGCCGCCTTTTCCGTGGCGATGCATGCTCCCAGCGGGAAGCCCCCGCCGATGCCCTTGGCGGTGGCGAGGATGTCGGGGGCGATGCCGTATTGCTCGTAGGCGTAGAGCGTTCCGGTGCGCGCAACTCCGCACTGCACCTCATCGAGCACCAGCATCAGATCATGCTCGTCGGCGAGCGCGCGCAGCCCCTGCATGAATTGCTCCGAGGCCGGGCGGATGCCGCCCTCGCCCTGGATCGGCTCGACCAGAAAGCCCGCGGTGTGGGGCCCGATCAGCGCCTTGGCCGCCTCGAGATCGTCAAAGGGGGCATACTTGAACCCGGCGAGCAACGGCGAGAAGCCGTGGTGCATCTTTTCCTGATTGGACGCGCTGATCGTTGCCATCGTCCGCCCGTGGAAGGCGTTGTGGAAGGTGATCAATTCGAACCGGCTGGCGTCCCCCGCCTCGCCCGCGTTCTGGTGATAGGCGCGCGCGGTCTTGATCGCCGCTTCGACCGCCTCGGCCCCGGAATTGGTGAAGAACACCGTGTCGCCGAAGGTGGTGTCGACCAGCATCTGCGCCAGCCGCTCGCCCTGCGGGCTGCCGTAGAGGTTGGAGACGTGCATCAGCGTCGCGGCCTGCTGCTGGATCGCACCGATCAGCCCGGGATGCGAATGGCCGAGCAGGTTGACCGCGATGCCGCTGGCGAAATCGAGATAGCGGGTACCGTCCTCGTCGATCAGATGGCAGTGCTCGCCGCGCACCGGCCGGACACCGCTGCGCGGATAGACGGGCATGAGCGGGGTGATCGACATAAGCAGCAATTCCTGAACGTGAGACGCAGTGGGGTGAAACGCAAATGGCGGCCCCGAACCAGAGCCGCCATCCGCTGTGCCGTTTAATCTGCCGCGCCCCCGAGGTCAAACCCGTCGGGGCGCGGTAAGGGCCGTTGTCAGCCTTCGATCGGTGCCAGATTGACGGCGGAATACTTGCCGCGTCGGTCAACCTCGAGATCGAATTCGTAACGCTCGCCCTCGTTGATTGCGGAGAGCCCCGAACGTTCGACCGCGCTGATGTGGACGAAGGCGTCCGGCTGGCCATCATCCCGGACGAGGAAGCCGAAGCCTTTCATCGCGTTGAAGAACTTGACCGTGCCCTTGGCGCGTTCGCCGGTAAGCTCGCGCTGCGGGGCCGCCGGCTTGGCGGCCACGGCGATCACGTCACCGACGACCTGAAGATCCTGCGCCGAGACCTTGCCGCCGCGATCCACGAGGTTGTACTGCAGCTCTTGCCCCTCGGCGAGGCCTTCGAGACCGGCCCGCTCCACCGCGCTGATGTGGACAAAGACGTCTTCCCCGCCCCCTTCCTGCTGGATGAAGCCGAACCCTTTCTGAGCGTTGAAGAACTTGACCGTGCCCTTGCCGGTGCCGACGATCTGGGCGGGCATGCGGCTGAAACCGCCGCCGCCACCGCCGCCCGGGCCACCGGGACCACGCGGGCCGCCGCCGAAGCCGCCGCCGCCGCGCGGACCACCGCCGCCACCGCCGCCGAACCGGTCGCCGCCGCCGCCGCCGAAGCGATCTCCGCCGCCACCGAAGCGGTCACCACCGCCGCCGAACCGGTCGCCGCCGAATTCGCGCGGGGGCGGAAATCCGTCATTCCCGCCGCCAAACGGATCGAAGCCATCTTCACCGAAACCGTCGCGCTTGTCGCGGCCGCGCCGGCGTCCCCTATCGTAACCCATAGATCAGTACGTACCTTGTCACACTGCCCGTCCTCCATTGTGCCGATGGCGTGGACAGTGAGCCGCACCGGACACAGCAGCGCCGAGCCTGTGGTCCGGTGCGCACGTCCGCTTGGTATAGCGCACAAAAGCTTGCTTTGCGAACGATTTTACCGCCGCCGACGGGGCGTTCGGGCGGCGCGGCGGGACGAGTGCTTGTGCGCCGCCGCCGGTTTGGGCATGGATGAGCCCGGAGCGACAGTGCAAGCAGGATAGGCCATGAGCGATTTCCGCCAGCTTAACGAAAATGTGTTGGTGAGCCCGCAACTTGCCCTTGCCGATATCGCCGCCGCAGCGGCGATGGGGGTGACGACGATCGTCAATAACCGCCCTGACGGCGAAGAGCCCTCCGCGCCGCAAGGCGAAGCGATCGCCGCCGCCGCCGCCGCTGCGGGGCTCAACTACGTAGCCATCCCGGTAACCCATGCCGGGTTCAGCGCGCCGCAGATCGATGCGATGATCGCCGCGCTGGAACAGGCCGAAGGGCCGATTCTCGCCTATTGCCGCTCGGGCACGCGATCGACCCTGCTATGGGCTCTGGCGGCAGCCAAGCAGGGCGAGGATCCCGAGGCCATCGCCCGCACCGCGGCGCAGGCGGGCTATGACGTCAGCCCGATTCGCGCGATGATCGACATGCTGGCTGCGCGCTGAGGGGCCGCGTTTCGTGGCCTTGCTGACTCAGACCGCCGGTTCGCTGGTCGCGATCCTCGCGCTGGCGGGGCTGGCATGGTGGCTGAAACTCGGCGGCGCCCCCCGGCTGGACAGCGCGGAGGCAGTCGCGCGCGCGGCCGGCGAGGTGGAGGATGGTTTCGCGCCCGTCGCCGCTGCCTGCGATGCGGAAGGATCGGGCGCGCTCGCCCGCGACGGGGCCGGGCGGATCATGGTGATCAAGCGCCATGGCAACCGCTTTGCCGGGCGGGTGCTTTGTCCGGCAGCACAGGCGCGCATCTGGCGTGACCTCGGCGAAACCGCGCTTGAGGTCGACCCGGGCGAACCGCGCTTCGGCAAGGTGTTCCTGACCCTCCCCGACGCGCAGGCTTGGGCCGACGCGATCAATAGGCTAGACGGGCGGCAGGATGCCTGACTTCAACCCCACCCAATATGCCGTGCCGCTGTTCGTGGTGGCGGTGCTGGCCGAGATGATCTGGGCCAAATTCCGCGCGCCCGAGGCTTACGAGCCCAGGGACACCCTCGTCAGCCTGATGTTCGGCCTCGGCTCGACGGTGGCGGGCGCGCTGCTGGGCGGGTTTGCCCTCTCCCTCTTCATCAAGACCTACGAATACCGGATCTTCGACTTCGGCCCCGAATGGTGGGCGGTGTGGTGGGCATGGCCGGTCTGCTTCGTGCTCGACGACCTCAAATATTACTGGGTCCACCGCGCCGGACACCGCATCCGCTGGATGTGGGCGAGCCACGTGAACCACCATTCGAGCCAGCACTACAACCTGTCGACCGCGCTCCGGCAGACGTGGACGGGGATGTTCACCTTCGGCTTCCTGTTCGCGCTGCCGCTGGTGCTGCTCGGGTTCCACCCGGCGATGATCGCGATCTGCGGCGGGTTCAATCTCATCTACCAGTTCTGGATCCACACCGAGGCGATCGGGCGCATGCCGCGCTGGTTCGAGGCGGTGATGAACACCCCTTCGCACCACCGCGTCCATCACGCCACTAACCCGCGCTATCTCGACACCAATTACGCGGGGGTATTCATCGTGTGGGACCGGATGTTCGGCACCTTCACGCCCGAGGTGGATGACGAGCCGATCCGCTACGGCATCGTCAAGCAGCTCGGGAGCTTCAACCTGCTGTGGTCGGTGTTCCACGAGTGGATCGGCATGATCGCCGACATCGCCCGGGCGCCGTGGCGGCACAAGCTGTCCTACCTCCTGCGCGAACCGGGTTGGAGCCACGATGGCAGCCGCGAGACCAGCGACATGATCCGCGCGCGCTGGCGGGCACGGATGAACGCGAATGTTGCGCCACAAGCAACATCAGTGGCTGATCGAAACCCGATTGCGGCCGCGCAGGAAGCTGCCTAAGTCTCTCCGCAAAAGGGAGAGAGAATGGACAGCTTCGACTATATCGTCATCGGCGGCGGCAGCGCCGGCAGCGCGGTCACCGGCCGGTTGGCGGTCGACGGTACGCGCCGGGTATGCCTGATCGAGGCGGGCGGGCACAACAACACGGTCTGGATCAAGACCCCGGGCTTCATGCCCTTCATCCCCCAAGCGTCGAACTACCGCTACGAAACCGTGCCACAGAAGGGCCTCAACGGCCGCACCGGCTATCAGCCGCGCGGGAAGGGGCTCGGCGGTTCCTCGGCGATCAACGCGATGGTCTATATCCGCGGCAACCGCTGGGACTATGACAACTGGGCGGCCGGGGGCTGCACCGGCTGGGCCTATGACGACGTGCTCCCCTACTTCAAGCGCGCCGAGGCGAACGAGCGCGGGGGCGACGAATACCACGGCCACGGCGGCCCGCTGTTCGTCGAGGACCAGAAATACGCCAATCCCGCCAGTGCCGCTTTCGTCGAGGCTGCGGCCGCGCTCCAGTTGCGCACCAATTCCGATTTCAACGGCGAGCGGCAGGAGGGCTTCGGGCTCTACCAGGTGACCCAGCGCAAGGGCGAACGCTGGTCCGCGGCGCGCGCCTATGTCGAGCCGATCCGCGATCAGGGCAATGTCGCGGTCCGCACCGATACGCTGGTCGAGAAGCTGGTGATCGAGGCGGGGCGTGTCACGGGCGTTACCGTGCGCCGTGGGGGCAAGCGCGAGACTTTGCTGGCGCGTCGCGGGGTCATTCTCTCGGCGGGTGCGTTCAATTCCCCCCAGATCCTGATGCTCTCCGGCATCGGCCCGGCCGCACACCTCAAGGCTCAGGGCATCGATGTGGTGCTCGACCGTCCGGCCGTGGGCGGCAATCTGCAGGACCATATCGACTATGTCTCCGGCTGGGAAACGCAGAGCGATGTGCCGATCGGCAGCACGCTCAAGGGCACGCTGCGGATGGCGGCGGCGATGGTCGAACACCGCCTGAGGCGCACCGGGGTGATGACGACTTGCTATGCCGAAGCCGGGGGCTTCTGGAGCGTGCTGCCCGATGCCCCGGCGCCCGACGTGCAGTGGCACTTCGTCCCCGCGGTGCTCGAGGATCATGGGCGCGAGAAGGTCAAGGCGCATGGCTTCTCGCTCCACGCCTGCGTGCTGCGGCCCGAAAGCCGCGGGACAGTGCGCCTTGCCTCGGCCGATGCGGCCGCAGCGCCGCTGATCGACCCCAACTTCCTCGACGACGAGCGTGACATGGCGGTCTTGCGCGCCGGCGTGCGGCTGTCGCATCGGATCGCCGAGGCGCCGCCGCTGATGGCCTTCGGCCCGAAGGACCGCCATCCGGTCGACCTCAACGACGATGCCGCGCTCGACGAGCTCATCCGCAACCGCGCTGACACCGTCTATCATCCCGTCGGCACCTGCCGCATGGGCGGCGATGCGGACGCGGTGGTCGATCCGACGCTGAAGCTCAACGGGCTCGAGGGCCTGTGGGTGGCGGATGCGAGCGTGATGCCCAAGATCGTCAGCGGCAACACCAACGCGCCCAGCATCATGATCGGCGAACGCTGCGCCGACTTCGTGATGGCGGCAGAGCGGGTTTAGTTTGTTTTGCCCTCAAGCGCCTGGCGCGGGCTGTCCGGCCCGCTAGGCTTGCGTGCCATAAGGTGCGGCGGCCATGCAGGTATGCTTCGCAAGTCTGCGCCTTCGGCTTCGACTCCGGCCTTGCGGTCGCTTCGCGCCCGAACCAGCGCAGATCACGATGAATGGCTCTGATATCGGCCCGCCGCAGGACGGGCCGCGAGGCCACGCGGCCGAGCCGCAGGCGCCCCGTAGCGCAGCGCAGGGAACAGCGCCGAGGACGATCCCGCGGAGGCGGGGGCGAAACAAAAAAAAGGCCGGAGAGCTTTCGCTGCTCCGGCCGTAATCAGTTTGTTCGTTCGCAGGAGGAACAAGGTGAGGCGGGGGGAGGGGAGAGGGAGAGAGAGGCCTCCCCCCGCCAAGCTTGGTGGGTGCGCGCTTAGTTGTAGGCGCGCTCCCCGTGTTCGGAGATGTCGAGACCGTTGGTCTCGGCTTCGGCGTCGGGACGCAGCCCGATGGTGTACTTGAGCGCGAGGAACAGCACCGCCGAGACCACACCGGTCCAGGCGATGGTGACCCCGACCGCGTAGCACTGGGTGATCACCTGGGTAACGAGGTCGAACTCGCCCGCCTTGGCGACCGGGGCGGTGTAGTCGATCCACCCCTGCCCGCCGAGCGCCGGGTCGGCGACCACGCCGGTCCCGATCGCGCCGACGATCCCGCCCACGGCGTGGATGCCGAAGACATCGAGGCTGTCGTCATAGCCGAGCTTGTTCTTCACGGTGGTCACGAAGAAGTAGCACACCAGCGAGGCCACCGCGCCGAGGAGGATCGCGGTACCCGGATGGGCAAAGCCTGCCGCCGGAGTGATCGCCACGAGCCCCGCGACCACACCCGAAGCCGCGCCGAGCAGCGAGGGCTTCTTGTGCGCGATCTGCTCGATCAACGCCCAGGCCGCGCCCGCTGCCGCCGTGGCGACGAAGGTATTGACGAAGGCGAGCGCCGCGAAGGCGTTGGATTCGAGCGCCGAGCCGGCGTTGAACCCGAACCAGCCGATCCACAGCAGGCTGGCGCCGATCATGGTCATCACCAGGCTGTGCGGGGGCATCGGTTCCTTCTTGTAGCCGATGCGCGGGCCGATCACGAGGCAGCCGACCAGACCCGCGATCCCGGCATTGATGTGCACCACGGTGCCGCCGGCGAAGTCGAGCGCGCCCCAGCCCCACAGCAGGCCGTAATCGGTGGGTGCGGTGTGGAGGAAATCGGGGCCGGCCCAGTACCACACCATGTGCGCGATCGGGAAATAGGCGAGCGTCATCCACGCGACCACGAAGATGATCAGCGGAGTGAACTTCACGCGCTCGGCAAAGGCGCCGACGATCAGCGCCGGGGTGATGCAGGCGAAAGTCATCTGGAACATCACGAAGACCAGCTCGGGAAGGTAAACCCCGTTCGAGAAGGTCGCCGCGAAGGTACCCGGGTTGACCCCGGCGAGGAACGCCTTGTCGAGCCCGCCGACGAAGGCAGGGAAGGGCGAATTGGTCGAGGTGAAGGCCATCGAATAGCCCCAGCCGAACCACACCAGCGCCGCGACGCAAACGATGGTGAGCACCTGCATCAGCACCGAGAGCATGTTCTTGGCGCGCACCAGGCCGCCGTAGAACAGCGCCAGCGCAGGCACGCTCATCATCAGCACGAGCGCGGTCGAGACCATCATCCAGGCGACATCGCCCTTGTCGACCATTTCGGCGGTGGGGGTGAACACGGCCGGAGCCGCTTCGGCTGCCGGTGCAGCAAAGGCGGGCGCGGCGAGCAGCGCCGCCCCGGTCGCCATCACCGCCAGATTGGAGAGAATGCGCTTCATTGCTTTGGGTCCCCTTACAGCGCGGTTTCGCCGGACTCGCCGGTGCGGATGCGGGTCGCGGAGGCAAGATCGAGCACGAAGATCTTGCCGTCGCCGATCGCTCCGGTGTTGGCGGTCTGCTGGATGGTTTCGACCACCTGCGCGGCGATATCGTCGCTGGCAGCGATCTCGAGCTTCACCTTGGGAAGCATGTTGGTGGAATATTCCGCACCGCGGTAGATTTCGGTCTGACCCTTCTGGCGACCGAAGCCCTTGACTTCGGTCACGGTCATCCCGGCGATGCCGATCCCGCTCAACGCCTCGCGCACGGTGTCGAGCTTGAACGGTTTGATGATGGCGATGATGAACTTCATCTGTGGCCCCTGTTGCACCGGACTTTTCCGGCCTATGGGATCACAGCAACAAGCGTGCCATATTTGTGTAACGCGGCTGACGCAGCGGAATCAGCCGGTTTCTTCGCACCTGCGGAAGAATACGTGCCTAAATTTTAGGCGACTGATTAACGTTTGAGCAAGTTTTGTGACAGTTTAGCAAGCGATCAGGTCGGCTCGCCGTGAATGTAGCGGTCGGTGGCGCGGGTCGGCAATCCGTCGATGCTGCGGGTGCGATCCGCCATCTTGGCAGCCCAAGCGGCCGGATCGGCCTGGCGATGCGCCTTCTTCAAGGTCTCGCGCTCGCCTTCGAGCTGCATGAAGGGCACGCCCCAGCCGCAGGAGGTCTGCACGCTCTCGACCGCGATGTCGAAGATCTGGCGCGTGCCCGGTAGCAGCGTGAAATGCGCGGCAAGGCCATCCCACCCATCGTCCTGCGGCAGCACCGCGCGACCGCGTCCATAGATGCGCAGGATCAACGCGGGCTGCTGGAAGTTGCAGAACATCAGCGTGATCCGGCCATCGGCGGCGAGGTGTGCGTGGGTCTCGTTGCCCGACCCGCCGAGATCGAGATAGGCGACGCGCGTGGGCGCAACGACCCGAAAGGCGTCATAACCCTTCGGGCTGAGGTTGATCCGGGCATCCGGTGCGGCGGTGGCAACGAAGAACACCGGCTGCGCGGCGATCATCGTGATGTGCTTGTCGGTGAGGTGATCGAAGAACTCGGCCATGCCTGCCCCCTCCTTCGGAGCCTTCAGAGGAAACCGCGCAAGGTGGCGATGAAGCGATCGAACTGGTCGTGGTGAAGCCAGTGGCCGGCCTTCTCGAACTCGATCACGCTCGCGGTCTTGAAGTGGGCGATGCGCCCGTCCTTCTCCGGGTTCGAGGCCCAGCTGTCGGCGCCGTAAAGCAACAGCGTCGGGCAGCGGATCGCGCCCCACAGCGCCTCGATGAACACGTCCCCGATATCCTCGACCGGCCAGACATTGAGGTGCGGATCGAACTTCCAGCTATAGGTGCCGTCCTCGTTGCGGTTGACCCCGTGGACCGTCAGGTGCCGCGCCTGCTCCTCGGTGAGATAGGCGTTCTCCTCGATCATCCGCGCGAACGCGGCTTCGATGCTCTCGTATTTGCGCGGGGTGCGTCCTGCGGCCTGACGCTTCTTCGCGATCCATTCGGCGAGGCGCTCCGGATAGGGCACGCTGCGCTGCTTGTCGCGCCATTCGGGCGAGGGCCCCAGCCCTTCGATCGCCACCAGCTTGGTGACCATATCGGGGAAGGCCCCCGCATAGCGCAGCGCGACATTTCCGCCCATCGAATGCGCCACCATCCGCACCGGGCCGACCCCTAGCTGATGGACGAGCTGGGCGAGGTCGTAGACCATGTCGGCAGCCGAATAGACCCCGTCCGACACCCAGTCGGAATCGCCATGGCCGCGGTGATCCATCGCGATGACGTGGTAGTCCTCGCGCAGTGCCTCGGCCGTCCAGTCCCACGAGCGCGCATGATCGCGCCCGCCATGCACCAGCACCAGCGGCGGCTTCCCGCGACCACCCCAGTCGAGATAGTTCAATTTGAGGCGCTGCGAGATGAAGCTCTGCGAGGTCGGGCCCGATCCATTCATGCCCTGCGCTCTAGTTTCGGCGAACGGGCTTGTCACGCGGGGACTGCTTGATGGGTCAGCCGGGCAAGGCCTACAGTCGCGCATGGCGAGACTGAGGGGGAACGCAAGATGCGGCCGATTCGCGGCGTGGCGACAGCTCTGGCGCAGGCGCGCCGGATCGAACGGGCAGCACGCGGCAGCGCGCCGGCGCGCCCCGGCACCCCGGGCTTGGCGCGGCGCGCGGTGCTGCGCGGCTTTGCTGCCCTCGGTGCAGCAGCTGGCGCGGGCGCCGGCTTTGCCCCGGTGCTCGGTGCGGCCAAGCTGCAAGGCGAAGTCGCGATCATCGGCGGCGGGCTTGCCGGGCTGGTTGCCCTCGACCGCCTGAGCCGCGTCGGGATCCCCGCGCGCCTCTACGAAGCGCGTCCACGGCTCGGCGGGCGGATACTGACGCGGCGCGACTTCCCGGCGCGGGGCCGCTGGGTCGAGATCGGCGGGCACCTCGTCAACACCGACCATGCCGACATGATCGCGCTCGCGAAAGAACTCGGCATTGCCCTCCTCGACGCCAAGATGGCAGGCGGGCGCGATCAGGTACTGATCGGCCGCGAGGCGGTGAGCGCCGAGTCGGTGGTAGCAGCGCTCGGGCCGATCGCCGCGCAGATCGCCGCCGACAGCGAGGCGCTCGATGCGGGCGGGCCCGAGGTCGTCGCCGCGCTCGACCGGATTTCGGTCGCCGACTACCTCGATGCCCACGCCGCCCGCCTTCAGGCGCCGGGCGTGCGTGCGCTGCTCGAACAGTCGATCCGCACCGAGTTCGGGATTGAGGCCAGGGATGCGAGCGCGCTGCTGCTGATCTTCAACCTCCCTACCGTCGACGGCGAGGCCTATGAGGTGCTCGGTGCAAGCGACGAGCGCTATATCGTGGACGGCGGATCGCAGGCGATCACCGATGCGCTGGCGGCTCGCAACCGGGCGCGCATCACCACCGGCGCGCGGCTCGCGGCGATCACCCGCGGCGCGGGCGGCGGGGTGCGGCTGGCGTTTTCCGACGGGCGCATCCTCGATCCCTCGCACACCATCCTCGCGCTGCCCGCCGGGATCATCGGAGGACTCGCGGCCGACGACGTCTTCGCCGCGCCGTGGCAGGCATTCCACCGCGAGGTGCGGCTGGGGCGCAACGGGAAGCTCAACGCGGCCTATGCCGCCGCGCCGTGGCGGGCGAGTGCGATGGGAGCGAGCGGAACGACGTGGCAAGCGGGATCGGACCCGCAATTCTGCGAGGCGTGGGAGGCTGCTCCGGCACAGCCCGGCGCGGAGGCCGCGCTGACCTGGTTCTTCGGCGGCGATCTGATGGCGACGATGGACGCCGGGCCGCCACGCAATGCGCTCGCCCGCGCGCACGCCTCGACCGGCGCGGCGATGGGCGCGCTCGATCCGGCCTTCAGCGGCGCGGTCCTGCGTACCGAATGGCACCGTGACCCTCTCACCGGCGGCGCCTATTCCAGCTTCGCGCCCGGCCAGCTCACCCGCTTCGCAACGCTTCCCTGGGTCGAGGACGAGGACGGCACCGCAGTGCAGGAAGCCCGCGACGGCGCGGTGTGGTTCGCCGGCGAGCATGTCTCCGACGCGTGGTCGGGCTACATGAACGGGGCGGCGCAGACCGGGCGGCTCGCCGCCAACGCGCTGGCCCGGGCGCTGGTCTGAGCGGGTTCAGCGTTCCTTGGTGGCCGAGAAGGTCAGCTCGGGGTTCTTCTCGACCTGGTAGCTGACGTCCCACGGGCTTTTGGCCATGAACACCAGGTCGCCGTCGCGATCCTTGGCAAGGTTGGCGCGGTTGAAGCTGGCGAATTCGTCGAGCGCTTTCGGGTCGCCCTTGAGCCAGCGCGCGGTGGCGAAGGGCGAGGGTTCGAGCACGGCCTCGACCTTGTACTCCGCCTCGAGCCGGCTGATCAGCACTTCGAGCTGGAGCTGGCCGACCACACCGACGATGTGGGCAGAGCCGATCTCGGGGTAGAAGACCTGGATCACGCCCTCTTCGGAGAGATCGTCGAGCGCCTTGCGCAATTGCTTGGTCTTGGTCGGATCGCGCAACTGCACACGGCGAAGGATCTCGGGCGCGAAATTGGGAAGGCCCGTGAAGCGCACCTGGTTGCGTTCCGACAGGGTGTCGCCCACCCGCAGCGTCCCGTGGTTGGGAATGCCGATGATGTCCCCCGCCTCGGCGGTGTCGGCCAGTTCGCGGTCCTGCGCGAAGAACAGGATCGGGGAATGCACCGCAATGGGCTTGCCGAGGCCGCTCGGGGTGAGCTTCATCCCGCGTTTGAAGGTGCCCGAGACCTGCCGCATGAAGGCGATGCGGTCGCGGTGGTTGGGGTCCATGTTGGCCTGCACCTTGAAGATGAAGCCGGTGACTTCGTCACGGGTCGGCGGGATCTGTTCCTCGCCTGCCGGTTGCGGACGCGGCGGCGGAGCGAAGCGGGCGATGGCGTCGATCAGCTCGGTGACGCCGAAGTTCTTGAGCGCCGATCCGAAATAGACCGGGGTGAGATCACCGTGTCGGAAGGCCTCGAGGTCGAACTCCGGATAGCCGCCGCGCGCGAGCTCGATCTCGTCGGCAAAGCGCTCGGGGATGGCGGCGGTGTCGCGCAGGCCGAGGAACTCCCGGCTCGGGCCCTCAGGGCGGCTGACGGTTTCGGTGGCGAAATCGAGCAGGCCCTCGAATTCGCCGCCCATGCCGATGGGCCACATCTGCGGCGAGACGTCGAGCGCCAGCATGTCGGCGACCTCGTCCAGCGTCTCGAAGGGGTCGCGCCCCTCGCGGTCGACCTTGTTGACGAAGGTGAGGATCGGCACCGAGCGCAACCGGCAGACTTCGAACAGTTTTCGGGTTTGCGGTTCGATGCCCTTGGCCGCGTCGATCACCATCACGGCGGAGTCGACGGCGGTCAGGGTGCGGTAGGTGTCCTCCGAGAAGTCCTCGTGGCCCGGGGTGTCGAGCAGGTTGAAGACGATCCCGTCCTTCTGAAAGGTCATCACCGAGGAGGTGACCGAGATCCCGCGCTGCTGCTCGATCTTCATCCAGTCCGACCGCGCGCGCCGCGCGGCGCCGCGCGCCTTGACCTCGCCCGCAAGGTGGATCGCGCCGCCCTGCAGCAGCAGCTTTTCGGTGAGCGTGGTTTTCCCTGCGTCAGGGTGCGAAATGATCGCGAAGGTGCGGCGATTGGAGGTCATGGAGGATCAGTCGCGCGCGACGCGGAAACCCGCAAAGTCCTGGTTGACCGGCATGAGCTCGATCCGGTTGATGTTGAGGTGCGGGGGCAGGTGCGCGATCCAGTGGATGGTGGCAGCGATGTCCTCGGCGGTCATCGGGTTGACCCCGCGATAGAGATCGTCCGAGGCCTGCTGGCTGCCGGTGCGGACCAGCGTGAACTCGGTCTCGACCATGCCCGGCTCGATGCTGGTCACCCGAACGCCGGTGCCGTGAAGATCGGCGCGCAGCGCGAGGGTGAAGTGGTTCACGAAGGCCTTGGAGCCCGCATAGACATTGCCGCCGGGGTAGACGTAATTGCCCGCCACCGAGCCGATCGCGATGATCGCACCCTTGCGCGCGATCAGGCCCGGGAGCAACTTGCGGGTCAGCACCACCATCGCCGTGACGTTGGTGTCGATCATCACCTGCCAGTCGGCAAGATTGGCGTTCTGTGCGGCGGAAAGCCCCTGCGCGAGGCCGGCGTTGTTGACCAGCAGATCGATGTCGCGAAAGCCCTCGGGCAGCGCGTCCAGCGCGGCGTCAAGCGCGGCGGTGTCGCGCACGTCGAAGCAAGCGGGGTGAACCTTGTCCGCGCCGAGCTCCGCCACCAGAGCCGCGAGCCGCTCCTGCCGCCGCCCGGTGGCAACGCAGCGCCAGCCGGCTGCAACAAGCGAGCGGACGGTGGCGAGGCCGATGCCGGCGGTGGCGCCCGTAACGAAGGCCGTTTTCATCCGCGCAGCTCCCCGCCCAGCTTCGCCGCCGCGGCCACCACCTTCTCGGCAATCGCCTTGAGGTCGGCATCCTTGAAGCTCGCCTCGCCCGGCTGGAGCGTGACTTCGACCGCGATCGACTTGTGACCCTCGGGCACGCCCTGCCCGGCGAACACGTCGAACACGCGCACGGCGGTGATGCTCGCCTTGTCCGCGCCCTGGACTGCGCGCACCAGATCACCCGCCGCGAGGCTCGCGGGGACGAGGAAAGCAAAGTCGCGCGTCACGGCTTGCAGCGCGGGCGGGGTGAAGCCCGGACGGGCGAAGGCCGCGCCTTTCTTGGCGGGGATCGCGTTGAGGAACAACTCGACCGCTGCAATCGGCCCGTCGACGTCGAAGGCCTTGAGGGTTGCGGGATGCACCATCCCGAAGCGCGCCAGCACCACCTTGGGGCCGAGCCGCAGTGTCGCGGACTGCCCGGGATGGAACTGCGCGCCCGCCTCGCCCATCACCATCAGATTGGCGACCGGAGCCCCCGCCGCTTCCAGCAGCTGGAGTGCAAGCGCCTTGGCGTCATAGGCGTCGAAGGGCTTGGCCTTGCCGCTCTGCCAGCCGCGCGCGGTCTTCTCGCCCGCGAGCACGATGCCGAGGGTCGGCTTCTCGTCGGAGAGTCCGTTTGCGCCCCGGAAATAGCGCCGCCCGATCTCGAACAGGCGCGAGGACGCGGCGCCGCGATCGGCATTGCGCTTGGCCGCCATCAGCAGCCCCGGCAGCAGCGAGGGGCGCATCGCCTTCATGTCCTCGCTGATCGGATTGGCAAGCACCCAGAGGGGCTGGTCGCCAGCCGCGAAGTGCTCGGCGGCCCAAGTGGGGAGGAAGGACCACGTCACCGCCTCGTTGAGGCCGCTAGCAGCCGCCGCACGGCGCAGGCCCCGCTCCAGCTTCTGCTGCGGGGTCGCAGTCGGGCGGGCGACGCCCTCGACGCGGGGGAGTGCCACGCTCGCGACCTTGTCGAGCCCGTGGATGCGCACGACTTCCTCGACAAGGTCTGCCGGGCCTTCGATATCGTGGCGGCGCAGCGGGCAGGTGACCTGCCAATCCGCCGAAACCGTGAACCCAAGGCTTTCAAGAATGCGCTTCTGCTCGGGTTCGGGCACCTCGACCCCGCCGAGGCGGTTGGTGAGGGCCGGCTCGAAGGCAAAGACCTTCGCGGCGCTAGGCGGCGAGCCGGCGGGCACGACCACGCTCGGGGTGCCGCCCGCCAGCTCCACGATCAGCCCGGTGAGGAGGTCGAGGCCGGCGTCCAGAAACTCCGGGTCAACCCCCCGCTCGAAACGGGTGCGCGCGTCGCTCGACAGGCCGAGCTTGCGGCCCGTCGCGCCGATGCGGGCCGGGTCGAAATAGGCGATCTCGAGCAGCACGTCGGTCGTGCTCTCGGTCACGCCCGAATGCTCGCCGCCCATGATGCCTGCGATATCGTGCACCTGCACGTCGTCGGCGATCACCACCATTTCGGGATCGAGCGTATAGGTCTTCTCGTTGAGCGCCAGCACTTGCTCGCCATCCTTGGCGCGCCGTGCGACCACGGCGCCTTGCAGCTTGGCGAGATCATAGACGTGGGCCGGCCGCCCGAAGCCGAGCATCAGGTAGTTGGTGAGATCGACCAGCAGCGAGATCGGGCGCTGGCCCGCGCTCTTGAGCCGCGCCTGCAGCCAGTCAGGCGAGACGCCGTTGGTCACACCGGTGATGACGCGGCCATAGAAGGCGGGGCAGCCCTCGGGGTCGTCGGTGCGGATTTCCACCGGGCAGGCACCCGAAGCCGTAAAGTCGGGCATCGTGATCGGCTTCAGCGTCCCCAGCCCCTTGGCCGCAAGGTCGCGGGCGATGCTATAGACGCCCATGCAGTCGGGGCGGTTGGGGGTCACGGCAACCTCGATCACAGGATCGCTGCCGTGGTAATCGGCAAAGGCGGTGCCGACCGGGGCGTCCTCGGGCAGTTCGATGATCCCGTCGTGGTCCTCGCCGAGTTCCAGCTCGCGCACCGAGCACATCATGCCGTTGCTTTCGACGCCCCGGATCGCGCTCTTGCGCAGGACCATGCCGTTGGCGGGAACGACCGCGCCCGGAAGCCCAAGCACGCCCTTCATCCCCGCGCGCGCATTGGGCGCGCCGCACACGACCTGCAGCGGCTCGCCGTCCCCGGTGTCGACAGTCAGCACCTGCAGCTTGTCGGCATCGGGGTGGCGCGCGGCAGTCAGCACCTTGGCGATGCGGAAGCCTGCCAGCCTTTCAGCCGGGTCTTCCACGCCCTCGACCTCGAGACCGATGGCGTTGAGCGCGTCGCAGATCTCTGCGACCGTCGCAGTCGTTTCGAGGCAGTCCTTGAGCCAGCTCAGCGAGAACTTCATGCCCGCGCTCCCACACCGGCAGACAGGGTCGGCTGGTCGAACGGCGAGAAGCCGTAATGCGCCAGCCAGCGCGGGTCGCCATCGAAGAAGGCGCGCAGGTCGTTCATTCCGTATTTGAGCATCGCGATGCGATCGATCCCGAGGCCGAAGGCGAAGCCCTGCCATTCCGCGGGATCGAGCCCGGCGAACGCGAGCACGCGGGCGTTGACCATCCCGCTGCCGCCCAGCTCCATCCACGCGTGCCCGGGCGCATCGCCGTGCCCGCCGACCACGCGCCGGCCACCCTCGCTCGCATAGCCGACATCGACCTCGACGCTCGGCTCGGTGAAGGGGAAGTAGCTCGGGCGCAGCCGCAGAGTGATGTCCTCGCGCTCGAAGAAAGCCTTGAAGAAGGTCTCCAGCGTCCACTTGAGGTGGCCGAGGTGGATGCCCTTGTCGATCACCAGGCCTTCGACCTGATGGAACATCGGCGTGTGCGTCGCATCGCTGTCCGAGCGGTAGACGCGGCCCGGCGCGATGATGCGGATCGGCGCGCCCTGTTCGAGCATCGCGCGTATCTGCACCGGCGACGTGTGGGTGCGCAGAAGAACTTCCCTCCCTTCGGCCGTGCGATCCGGGAAGTAGAACGTGTCGTGCATCGCCCGCGCCGGGTGCGTCTCGTCCATGTTGAGCGCGGTGAAGTTGTGCCAGTCGTCCTCGATCTCCGGCCCCGTGGCGACCGCGAAGCCCAGATCGGCGAAGATCTCCGCGAGCTCGTCCATGACCTGCGAGACGGGATGTACCGAACCCTTGGGCGCGGCGGCAGCGGGCAGCGTCAGATCGATGGTCTCGCGCGCCAGCTGCTGCGCGAGCGCGGCCGCCTCGAGCGCGGCCTTCTTCGCCTCGAGCGCATCGGCAATGCTCGCGCGGGCGGACTGGATCGCGGGCGCGGCGGCGGTGCGTTCCTCGGGGCTCATCGCTCCCAGCGTCTTCAGCGCGAGGCTCACCCAGCCCTTCTTGCCGAGCGTGTCGAGCCGCTGCGCTTCGAGCGCGTCAAGGTCCGCGGCGGCGGCGATCGCGGCCAGCGCGGCCTCGGTCTGTTGGGTGATGTCGGTCATGGCCCTGGGTGCATTGCAAATGGCGGCGAAAGCGCGCCGCCGCCCGCTAGCGGCAAATCGCGCGCAATGCAAAGGGCGCTATCGCCGCGGCGCCGCCGGCGGCGGGGGGTCGAGCGTCTGGGCGGCGCTGCCCCAGATCTTGGCGCGCGCCTCCATGAACGAGGTCAGGATCGGATGGTCGAGCGCAGCATATTCGCTCGGGTTCATCGTCATGAACTCGCGGAACTCGCGGGTGAACTGCGCCTGATCATGGTAATGCGCGTCCATCGCCTCGGTCCAGCGGCTGCCGCGCTGGAGCATGAAGGTGGTGAGGCTGCGCATGAAGCGCTGGCGGCGCATCAACAGCTTGGGCGAGAAGCCGAAATAGCGCGCGCAGACCCGTTCCAGCGTACGGATGCTCATGGCGCAGCTATCGGCGAGCTCGGCAACCGACGCGTGCGCGCCGCTCACCAGCGCGGCGTGGACGCGGGCGATGCGCGGCTCGTCGCGGTTGGGGCGCATCGCTGCCGTCATGCCTGCGACCAGCGCCTCATACTGCTCCTCGATCGTCGCCGCCGGATCGCACAGCGCCTCGCTGAGGCCGGCGAAGTGGCGGAAGGCCGGGTGCGTCTCGCCGTCGCACACGAGATTGGCCGAAGCCCCCGCCTCGGCATCGAAGAACCGCGCCCAGCCGAGCGGAAGGAAGCCCACGCCCCACATCCTGACGGGCCCCAAGGTGAAACGGCACGGCAGCGCGCTCGGCCCGGTGCCGACATAGCGCGCGCCGCTGACCTGATGCGCCCCGATCGCCGCCTGCGGTGTGCTGCCGCAAAAGAAGCGGATGTTCGCCCATTCGGGCTGGAGATAGTCGGTGACTGCCGCGTCCGTGCCATCGCCATCGGGCAAGTCGAGCGTGAGATGGTAGAAGGTGGTGAAGCACCCTTCGAACAGGGCGGGAGGCTCGCGGAATTCCGCGGTCAGCCGAGGGGCGGGCGGCGTTGGCAGACCGTCTGCGGCAAGTGACTTCATTTCCCCCATGCCACCACCTAGCCGCAATTGGCGCGGTTCTACAAGGGGTTTGGCGCATTCTTACAATTGAGAAACGACAAAGGGCGGGCCCTCCCGAGGGAGAGGCCCGCCCTTGCATCGCAGTTTTGCCCTGCGGCTTTACGCCGGGAGGGCAGCCTTGGCCTGTGCGATCACGGCCTTGAAGGCGCCGCCTTCGTTCATCGCGAGATCGGCCATCGCCTTGCGGTCGAGTTCGATACCGGCAAGCTTGATGCCGTGCATGAACTGCGAATAGGTGAGGCCTTCCATGCGCACCGCCGCGTTGATGCGCTGGATCCAGAGCGCGCGGAAGTTGCGCTTCTTCACCTTGCGGTCGCGGTAGGCGTACTGGCCCGCCTTCTCGACCGCCTGACGGGCGATGCGGATGGTGTTCTTGCGGCGACCGCGATAGCCCTTGGCCTGGTCGAGAATCCGCTTGTGCTTGGCGCGGGTGGTAACACCGCGTTTGATGCGAGGCATGTGAGTATATCCTTCCTATCGTCAGGGTGCCGGGCCGGCCCTCGCCCCCGCCCTTGCGCCCTTGTATCCCTGCCGGAAGCTGGAAGGGCGGGCGCGAGGGCTGGCGAGGTGGCTCAGTCCCGTGAAATCAATCCAGCCCGTAGGGCGCCCACTTCTTGATCGTCGGCGTATCGTTGGCCGACAGGACCGAGGTGCCGCGGTTGGTGCGGATATACTTCGCATTGTGGCTGATCAGACGGTGACGCTTGCCAGCGACGCCGTGCTTGACCTTGCCGGTGGCGGTGATCTTAAAGCGCTTCTTCACACCGCTCTTGGTCTTCAGCTTGGGCATTTTCATCTCCTTAAAGAGACACGTCGAAACCCGCCCTGGCAGCCCTTGTGGCCAGGCTGGCTGATTGATTCGTGTCGTTGAAGTGCGCGCGCTTAGGCGTGAAGCGCGCGAAAGGCAAGGGATTTGACCCTACCCCATCGCCTCGAGCACATCCTCGAGCCGCGCCGGATCGCCGAGCGCGATCACCGTGCCGTCAGAGCCGGCGTCCAAGGGGTTGCCCTGCCAGTCGGCCATCATCCCGCCCGCGCCCTCCACCACCGGCACCAGCGCGGCGTAATCGTGGAGCTTGAGCCCCGCCTCGATCACCACGTCGATATGGCCGCTCGCGACCAGCCCGTAATTGTAGCAGTCACCGCCATAGATGATCTTGCGCTCCGCCACGCTCTTGGCGACCGCCATGAAGGCGTCGGCTTCCTCGTTGGTGAAGGCGTTCGGGCTGGTGGTGGCGAGCACCGCGTCGGCGAGATCCTTGAGCGGTCTGGTTGCGGCGGGTGTGCCTTTGAACAGCGTAGGCTGGCCGATGCGCCCGACCCAGCGCTCGCCGCTCACCGGCTGGTCGATGATGCCGAGCACCGGCCAGCCATCCTGCAGCAGCGCGATCAGCGTGCCGAAGATCGGGCGGCCGGCGATGAAGCTGGTGGTGCCGTCGATCGGATCGAGCACCCATTGGCGGCCCGCGCCCTCGTTGCGGGTGCCGTATTCCTCGCCGATGATGCCGTCGTGCGGGAACTCGGCTTCGATGAGCTTGCGCATCGCGGCCTCGGCGGCGCGATCGGCCTCGGTGACATAGGAGCGGTCGGCTTTGCGCTCCTCGCTCCACTGACCGCGGAACAGCGGACGGATTGCAGCCCCCGCCGCATCGGCAAGGCGCAGGGCGAGGGCAAGGTCGTTATCGTTCATCACGCTTCCAATAGTCGAAGGCTTCGGCCTGTCGAGCCTCGGTGTAGGCCCGCGCCTCCCGCCCCTGCCACGCCAGCGGCAGGTCGTCGTAGAGGCCGGCGCGAGCGACGAACCAGCCCTGCCCGGGCAGGCCGTCCGACTGGCGCACCACCAGCACCGCGAGGCCGGGCTCACCGCAGGCGCGCCCATCCTCGTCGATCCGGTCGAGCACCTTGCACAACTGGCGCATCAGCGGGCGGGTGAAGGCGTGGCCGAGGAGATTGAGCAGCGCGCCGTAGGTGAACACCTGCCGTGCGCGGGCCGCCTCGATCAGCAGCCCGCGCACCTCGGCGGGATCGAACGCTTTTTTTTGTTGTTCCGCACGCCCTTCCGGGCGCGCGAAATCCTCGCTCATGCGATCAAAGATCGCGTCGCTGCGGGCGGGCGGTCGCCCTTGCGGCGCCTTCGGCACCGATGCCCCCGCACTCAATCGAACAGCGAGCTGACCGAGCTTTCGTCGGCAATCCGGCGGATCGCCTCGCCCACCAGCGGCGCGATCGGCAGGACGCGGATGCGGTCCGACTGCTCGGTCGCTTCGGTCGGCCGGATCGAATCGGTGATCACCAGCTCCTTCAGCGCCGAGCCGTTGATGCGCGCCACCGCGCCGCCCGACAGCACCCCGTGGGTGATGTAGGCCGCGACCGACTTGGCCCCGCCCTCGAGCAGCGCTTCGGCCGCATTGCACAATGTCCCGCCCGAATCGACGATGTCGTCGATCAGGATGCAGTGCCGCCCCGCGACCTCGCCGATAATGTTCATCACCTCGCTCTCGCCCGGACGGTCGCGCCGCTTGTCGACGATCGCGAGCGGGGCATTGTCGAGCCGCTTGGCAAGCGCGCGCGCACGCACCACCCCGCCCACGTCGGGCGAGACCACCATCAGGCTCTGATCGCCGTAACGCGCCTGAATATCGGCCGCCATCACCGGGGCGGCATAGAGGTTGTCGGTGGGGATATCGAAGAAGCCCTGGATCTGGCCGGCGTGAAGATCGACCGCGAGCACCCGGTCGGCCCCCGCCTCGGTGATGAGATTCGCCACCAGCTTGGCGGAGATCGGGGTGCGCGGGCCGGGCTTGCGGTCCTGCCGGGCATAGCCGAAATAGGGCACCACCGCGGTGATCCGCTTGGCCGAGGCGCGGCGCAGCGCATCGATGCAGATCAGCAGTTCCATCAGGTTGTCGTTGGCCGGGAAGTTCGTCGGCTGGACGACGAACACGTCCTCGCCGCGCACGTTCTCGTGGATCTCGACGAACACCTCTTCGTCGGCGAAGCGGCGCACGCTGGCATCGGTGAGCGGGATTTCGAGATAGGCGGCGATGGCCCGGGCGAGCGGCAGGTTCGAATTGCCGGACATGATCTTCATGGAACTGCGAATCCCCGTTGGCGCGTGACCAGCCCCGCCTAGCGCGGCGTCATGGAATTGCAACGCAGCGCGGCGGGATTGTCGACCATCCGCTGTCGCCAAAGCGGCTGGCGCGAGGACCCGGCTTCAGGGTAAAAGACCGCGCATCGGGTCACAGGGAGGGTTGAGCGATGGGCAGCGACGTAACGCGGCGGCAGGCGATCGGCACGGCAGCGCTGGCCGCAAGCGGGGCGGCACTGGCGGGGGGAGCGAGCGCAGCGGCCGCGCAGTCAGGTTCGGCCCCCTCCCCCGTACCCGCCTTCGCCGGCAAGCACGCGGCCAAGCCGCTGCGCTTCGACCCCGCCAAGCTGACCGGGCTTTCGGAAAAGCTCATCACCTCGCACTGGGAGAACAACTATCAGGGCTCGGTGCGCGGGCTCAACACGATCGAAACCCGGCTCGCGGCCGCGATGGCCGATCCCGAGTTTCCTCCGGTCGCCTATTCGGGCCTCAAGCGCGAGGAGCTGCACCGCACCGGATCGGTCGTGCTGCACGAGCATTATTTCGGAGCGCTCGGCGGCGACGGCAAGGCAGGCGGCGCGATCCAGCAGGCGCTTGCCGCCGCCTATGGCAGCTTCGGCGCATGGGAGGCCGAATTCCGGCGCACCGCGATGGCGCTCGCGGGCGGCTCGGGCTGGTGCGTCCTCACCTACAACCGCCACACCGCCTCGCTCCACAATTACTGGGCGTGGGATCACATGCACGGCGCGGTCACCGGCGCGCCGCTGATTACGCTCGACATGTACGAGCACGCCTACCACATGGACTATGGCAGCGCGGCGGCGCGCTACGTCGATGCCTTCATGGCCAATCTCGATTGGGAAGTCGTCGACGCGCGCTTTGCCGCCGCCACGCGCTGAGCGGCTTACGCCTCCAGCTCGACGTCCCAGTACAGCCAGTCGCGCCAGGTTTCGTGGAGATAATTGGGCGGGAACAGCCGGCCGTGCTGCTGCAATTGCCAGCTGGTCGGGCGGAACGGGGCCTGGTGCACCGGCATCGCCGCCTGGCGCGGGGTGCGGCCGCCCTTCTTCATGTTGCACGGCGCGCAGGCGGTGATGATGTTCTCCCACGTCGTGCGCCCGCCGAGACGGCGCGGGGTGACGTGGTCGAAGGTCAGCTGCTCGTGGCTGCCGCAATACTGGCACTGGAAGCGATCGCGCAGGAACACGTTGAAGCGGGTGAAGGCCGGGAACTCGGAGTGCTTCACATATTGCCTGAGCGCGATCACGCTCGGGATCTTCATGTCGAAGCTGGGCGAGTGCACCTCGCGGTCGTAGCTCGCAACGATGTCCACCCGATCGAGGAACACCGCCTTGATGGCGGTCTGCCAGGGCCAGATCGAGAGCGGGTAGTAGGACAGCGGGGTGTAATCGGCGTTGAGCACCAGCGCCGGGCAGGCCGAAAGATTGCGCGTCGGGTCTTCATCGACCCCGCGGAACCGGGCGGCCTTTTCGATCAGTTCGGCATTGAACACCTTGCGGGTCCTCCCTGATTGCCTTGCGTTGTGCCGTGGCAAACCAAAGAGTCAAAGCCGTGACAGCACCGCTATCCACAGGCGCAACCTGTTCAGAGCCTGTGGATGGCCTGTGGATAGCGCACGGAAATGTCCTGTGGCATGGGGCTTTGCGATGGATCGCCCCGCGCCGCCCGTGACCCGTTTCGCGCCGAGCCCCAACGGGCCGCTGCATCTCGGCCACGCGCTCTCGGCGATCATCGCGCATGATCTGGCGCGGGCGTCGGGCGGACGCTTCCTGCTCCGGATCGAGGACATCGACGGGCCGCGATCGCGCCCCGCGCTGGCGGAGGACTACCGCCGCGACCTCGCCTGGCTGGGGCTTGCGTGGGAGGAGGTTGCGGCACAATCGACCCGGCTCGACCGGTACGCCGCAGCGGCGGAAGAATTGCGCGCGCGCGGGCTGATCTACCCCTGCACCTGCACCCGCGCGGAGATCGAGGCTGCGGGCGCGCGCCAAGGCCGCGACGGCCTGATCTACCCCGGCACATGCAGGGACCGCGCCCCCGATCCATCCCGCCCGGCCGCATGGCGGCTCGATAGCGCCAAGGCACTGGTGGAGACCGGGCCGCTTCACTGGCACGATGACCTTGCCGGGCCGCAGGCGGTCGACCTTGCCGGGCTTGGCGACGTGGTGCTGGTGCGCAAGGACCTGCCCGCAAGTTACCATCTCGCCGTGACACTCGACGATGCCGCCGACGGCGTCACGCTGGTGACGCGCGGCGCGGATCTGTTCGCCGCGACCCACGTGCACCGCACCCTGCAGGCCCTGCTCGGCCTGCCGCTGCCGCGCTGGCACCACCACCCGCTGCTGGTCGATCCCGAGGGCCGCAAGCTCGCCAAGCGGCGCGGATCGCCCGCGCTGGCCGAGCGGCGGCTGGCGGGCGAGGACGGGCGGATGCTGGCGGAACAACTCAGGTTGCAACAATTGCTGCTTGGAACCTGACGCGGACGCGTCCATTTAGCGCCCATGACCTATTTCCTCATCGCCGTGCTGCTCGTCCTCATGGGCCTCACCGCCTTCTCGCTCGTGCGCGGCATCATCGCCTTCCTGCGCACCACCAAGATCGACCTCGAAACCGGCGAGGGCGAGACCGCCACCGACATGCAGCTTGCCCAGAACCGCGCGATGTTCGCGCGCATCAAGTATCAGGCGCTGGCGATCGTCGTGGTGGCGATCATCCTGGCGGTGTCGCGCTGATCCTGCTGCCCCGTGGTCAAGCTCAACCGCATCTACACCCGCACCGGGGATGACGGGACGACGGGCCTCGTCGATGGCTCGCGCTGCCCGAAGCACGCGGCGCGCATCCATGCGATGGGGCTGGTCGACGAGGCCAACTCGGCGATCGGCGTCGCGATCTGCGCGCTCCGAAACGCTGCGCAGATCGCGCTGCTGACGCGGGTGCAGAACGATCTGTTCGATCTCGGCGCCGATCTCGCCACCCCGGCGGCCGAAAGTGACGATTTCGCGCCGTCGGAGATGGTTCTGCGGATCGTGCCCGCGCAGGCCGACTGGATCGAACAGCAGATCGACGCGCTCAACGAACGTCTCGAACCGCTCACCAGCTTTGTCCTGCCCGGCGGGAGCGAGGCGGCTGCGCGCGTCCATGTCGCCCGCGCCGCCACCCGCGCGGCCGAGCGGGCGATGGTGGCGCTCGCCGCCGAAGCGCCGGTCAATCCGGCGGCGCTTGCCTATGTCAACCGCCTGTCCGACCTGCTGTTCGTGCTCGCCCGCATCGCCAATGACGAGGGCCGCGGCGACGTGACGTGGATCCCCGGCGCTAATCGCTAGTCAGCGCGCCGCTTCCTCGCTAGGGCGGCGGTCTTGCTGCACTTGCGAAGGGAATAGCCATGCACAGCATCGCCGTGATCGGCGCCGGCCAGATGGGGACCGGCATCGCCCAGACCGTCGCCGCCAACGGAATGACCGTGTTGCTCGCCGATGTCGATCTCGCGCGCGCCGAGGCGGGCAAGGCCAATGTCGAGAAGGCGCTGATGAAGCTGATGGGCCGCGGCAAGATCGAGGCGGATGAGGCCGAGCGCCTGCTCGCGCGCATCACGCCGGTCGCGGACTACGCGCCGATGGCCGCCGCCGACCTCATCATCGAGGCCGCCACCGAGCGCGAGGAGATCAAGAACGCGATCTTCGACAAGGCCGGACAGGTGCTCGCCGAGGGCGCGATTATGGCGTCGAACACCTCCTCGATCCCGATCACCCGCATGGCCAACCACTCGCCCGATCCGGCGCGCTTCATCGGGCTGCATTTCTTCAATCCGGTGCCGGTGATGGGCCTGATCGAGGTGATCCCCGGCCTTGCGACCGCGAAGGACACCACCGACCGCGTCACCGCCTTCGCCAGAGGGCTCGGCAAGGAAGTGGTGCTGAGCCAGGACGAACCCGGCTTCGTCGTCAACCGCATCCTGCTCCCGATGATCAACGAGGCGGTGTTCGTGCTCGGGCAATCGACCGCGGGAATCGAGGATATCGACAAGGGCTGCCGGCTCGGGCTCAACCACCCGATGGGGCCGCTGCAACTGGCCGACTTCGTCGGGCTCGACACCTGCCTCGACATCATCAAGGTGCTCTACAAGACCACCCGCGACAGCAAGTATCGCCCGGCGCCGCTGCTGGTGAAGTATGTCGAGGCCGGGTGGCTCGGGCGCAAGACCGGGCGGGGGTTCTACGACTACACCGGCGAAGCGCCCGTCCCGACGCGTTAGGCGGGCGCAAACGCGGCGCGGCTCGTCGCAAGGGCTGCAACATCGGGCGCTGCAGCGCGGTTGGGCCGGGCGAAGGAGAGCGCCCATGCCCGAACGTGACGAAACCAAGGCCCCCGGTCATCCTGCGGTCCTGCCGCCCGAAGCGCACAACAATGAACAGGACCCGGTCGGCGAACAGGCGCAGGACGTCGCCGACGATGCGCGGCGGACGGACAGTCACACTGCCAGCCCGCTCGAAAGCACCAAGCCGGCCGCGAACGACTATGACCCCGCCCCTGACAGCACCCCCGACCTCATCGACGAGATGCGCCGCATGGAAGGCGAGGGCCGCATCGACATGTCGGCCTTCGCGGGTGAGCCCAACCATGATGACGAGCCGGACAGCTACGGCGGCGAGACCACCGACGATGACGATGCGGCCTGGCTGATCGCCGACGGCGAACCGCCCGCCGAAATCGAGCCGGATTCGGAGGATGAAGAGATCGAGCCGCCCTTCCATGAGGAAGTGCCCGATCCCGATGAGGAGGAATGATCCGGCCCGCGCTTACTGCGGCTGGATCGTCATCTCGCGCTCGGTGATCACGGGTTCGCCCGAGTCGCCCGCACCGGGTATCTGCGCGCCGGGGGAAAGCGGGGCATACATCGGGTTGTTCTCCTGGCCGGCAGGCGGCTTGGCGGTGGGAGCCTGCGCGAGCGCGCCTTTGCTTCCGGCCTGAGCCGCCGCGGCCTGAGCCGCCGGGTCATAGTCGCCGAACACCGCCGGCTGGTTGGCCCTGCCGGAGCTTTGCGCGGCGGCCGGATCGGGCACGCTCTGGCCCTCGGCGAAACGCTGCGCCTCGCTCGCGATTGCCTCGCGCCGGGCCTCGATCTGGGTGGTGAGCAGGCCGAGCACGCCGCCGCCTTCCGAAGTGCCCACCATCATCACCGCGCCCACGATGGTCAGTGCGGCAAAGGCCATGGCGGCCTTGCTGTTTTCGAACAGGGTCCTCGACATGGCCGCTGTTCTAGCCATTTGTGGTTAAGCCTTGGTTGCCGTCAGGCCCGTGCGGACGGCAGATTGCGCTTCCATTCGTAGAGCAGGTCAAGCGCCTCGCGCGGGGTGAGCGCGTCGAGATCGGCGGCGCGCAGGGCCTCGGCGAGCTGAGCCTCGGCCGAGGGCGCCGCCGGCGCGGCGCGGATCGCGGCGAACAGCGGCAGGTCACCCAGCCCCGCGGCAATGCCCCCGGTCGCCTCGCGGGTCGCCTCGAGCTTCTCGAGCACGGTGCGGGCGCGCTCGACCACCGCCGCCGGCACGCCCGCGAGCCGCGCCACCGCGAGGCCATAGGAACGGTCCGCCGGCCCTTCGGCAAGTTCGTGGAGCAGCACCAGATCGCCCTGCCATTCGCGCGCGCGGACGTGGTGGAGGCTGAGCGCCTCGCAGGTCTCGGCGAGCCGGGCGAGCTCGTGGTAATGCGTCGCGAACAGGCAGCGGCAGCCGATCTCGGAATGCACCGCCTCGGCCACCGCCCAGGCGAGCGCGAGGCCATCATAGGTCGAGGTGCCGCGCCCGACCTCGTCGAGGATCACGAAGCTGCGAGGGGTGGCCTGCGCGAGGATGGCGGCGGTCTCGACCATCTCGACCATGAAGGTCGATCGCCCGCGCGCGAGATTGTCGGCGGCGCCGACGCGGCTGAACAGCCGGTCCACCAGCCCGATCCGCGCCGACGCGGCCGGAACGAAGCACCCGGCCTGCGCCAGCAGCACGATCAGCGCGTTCTGCCTGAGGAAGGTCGACTTGCCGCCCATGTTCGGCCCGCCGATCAGCCACAGCCGGTCATCGCTGCCGAGCGTGCAATCGTTGGCGACGAACCGCTCCCCCGACCTTGCCAGCGCCGCCTCGACCACCGGGTGGCGCCCGGCTGTGATTGCGAGGCCGGCGTCCTCGGCGATCGCGGGCCGGCACCAGCCCGCTTCGCTCGCGCGCTCGGCATTGCCTGCGCCGACATCGAGCCGGGCGAGCGCGGCGGCGGTCGCGGCGATGCTTTCGCGCGCGGCCACCACTTCGGCCACCAGCGCCTCGAAATGCGCTTCCTCGCAGGCGAGCGCGTGGCCGCCCGCCTCGGCGATGCGCGTGGCTTCCTCGTGGAGCGTGAGCGAGTTGAAGCGCACCGCGTCCTTCATCGTCTGGCGGTGGGTGAAGCCGCTCTCGGGTGCCATCAGCCGGTCGGCATGGCGCGCGGGCACTTCGATGAAATAGCCGAGCACCCCGTTGTGGCGGATCTTGAGCGTCGCGATCCCGGTCTCGTCGCGGTAGCGCGCTTCCATCGCGGCGATCGCGCGGCGCGCATTGCCCGATGCGCTGCGCAATTCGTCGAGTGCTGCATCGTAACCATCGGCGATGAAACCGCCGCCCGCGCGCTCGGTGGGGGGCGCGGCGACAAGCGCGCGGGACAGGTGATCGACCAGCGCGCCGTGCCCGGCAAGGCGGGCGATCACTTCGGTCAGCAGTGCGGGCGCATCGGGCGCGGCGGCGAGCCAGTGGTGGAGCTGCATCGCTTCGCCGAGGCCGTCGCGCAGCTGGCCGAGATCGCGCGGGCTTCCGCGCCCCGCCACCACGCGGCCCAAGGCACGGCCAAGATCGGGAATGGCACGCAAGGTCTCGCGCAGCTGCGCGCGCTCGATCGGGCGCGCCTGCCAGAACTGCACCAGCGCGAGCCGGGCTTCGATCGCGGTGCGATCCAGCAGCGGGGCGGAGAGGTCTTCGGCCAGCAGCCGCGATCCGGCTCCGGTGACGCAGCGGTCGACCGCACCGATCAGGCTGCCCGCGCGCCCGCCGCCGGTGCTTTCGAGGATCTCGAGGCTCGCACGTGTGGCCGCATCCATCGCCATGCCGGCCGCACCCTCGCGCAGCACCGGGGGCAGCAGCAGCGGCAGCCTGCCGCGCCCGACATGATCGAGATAGGCGACAAGCCCGCCGGCGGCCGCCAGCATCGCGCGGCTGAAGGCGCCATAGGCATCGAGCGTGGCAACCCCGTGGATCGCCTTCAGCCGGTCGGCGCCGGCATCGCTGGCGAAGGTGCTGCGCGGGCGCAAAATGGCATCGTCCGGGCCGTGTTGCCAATCCTCGGGGGCCACCACTTCAGTCGGCGCCAGCCGCGCGAGCATCGCGCCAAGCTGATCGGCAGTGCACTCTTCGAGAACCATCGCGCCGGTCGATACGTCGCAGGCCGCAAGGCCGATGGCGCCGCGCAGCTCGGTCAGCGCCACCAGCACATTGGCGCGGCGCGGCTCGAGCAGCGCTTCCTCGGTCAGCGTGCCCGCCGTCACCAGCCGCACGATACTGCGTGCGACCAGCACCTTGGAAGACGGCGTGCCCTCGCGCCTGGCCCGTGCCTTGGCTTCCTCGGGGGTTTCGACCTGCTCGGCAATGGCCACCCGGCAGCCCGCCTTGATCAGCCGGGCGAGATAGGCTTCCGCCGAATGCACCGGCACCCCGCACATCGGAATCGGCGCGCCATGGTGTTCGCCGCGGGTGGTGAGCGCGATGTCGAGGATCGCGGCGGCGCGCTTGGCATCCTCGAAGAACAGCTCGAAGAAATCGCCCATGCGGTAGAACAGCAGCGCATCGCCCGCGTCCTCGCGCAGCCGCAGATATTGCGCCATCATCGGGGTGGGCGGGGGATCGTCGCGCGCGGCCATGGGTTGCCGGACTACAGTGCCTGCCGGCGATTCGCCAAACCGGGGGGCGGCCCTTTCCCCGAAGCGGTGCGAATTCGGGCCTATCGCTCAAAGGCCCGCGCGGTTAAGAAGTGCCCCGGACGGCAAAATGCAGCAAGGGGGATCACGCATCATGGCCGATGAGAACAAGGGCGGCTTCACCGCACGCGAGGCGCTGTACTACCACGAGAGCGGCCGGCCCGGCAAAATCGAGATCGTCGCCACCAAGCCGATGACCTCGCAGCGCGACCTCAGCCTTGCCTATTCTCCCGGCGTGGCGGTGCCGGTCGAAGCGATCGCCGCCGATCCCTCGCTCGCCGCGCGCTACACCGCCAAGGCCAACCTTGTCGCGGTGATCTCCAACGGCACCGCGATTCTCGGCCTGGGCAACCTGGGCGCACTCGCCTCCAAGCCGGTGATGGAAGGCAAGGCGGTGCTGTTCAAGCGCTTTGCCGACGTCGATTCGATCGATATCGAACTCGCCACCGAAGATCCCGAAGCGATCATCAACGCGGTCGCGCTGATGGAACCGACCTTCGGAGGCATCAATCTCGAGGACATCAAGGCGCCCGAGTGCTTCATCATCGAGGCCGCGCTGCGCGAGCGCATGAACATCCCGGTGATGCACGACGACCAGCACGGCACCGCGATCATCACCGCAGCGGGCCTGCTCAACGCCTGCCACCTCACCGGGCGCGACATCAAGGAGGTGAAGGTGGTGGTCAACGGCGCGGGTGCGGCGGCGATCGCCTGCACCGCGCTGATCAAGGCGATCGGGGTGCGTCACGAGAACGTGATCATGTGCGACCGGTCCGGCCCGATCACCCCGGGCCGCGAGGGCGTGGACCAGTGGAAAAGCGCGCACGCGGTCGCCACCACCGCGACCAGCCTCGAAGAAGCGCTCGAAGGCGCGGACATCTTCCTCGGCCTTTCGGCGGCCGGCGCCCTGAAGCCCGAGTGGGTCAAGAAGATGGCCGACCGACCGATCATCTTCGCGATGGCCAACCCCGTGCCCGAAATCATGCCCGATGAGGCCAAGGCGGTGCGCCCCGACGCGATCGTCGCCACCGGACGCAGCGATTTTCCCAACCAGGTCAACAACGTCCTCGGCTTCCCCTTCATCTTCCGCGGCGCCCTGGATGTGCAGGCGACCACCATCAACGAAGAGATGAAGGTCGCCGCCGCCGAGGCCATCGCCGAGCTCGCGCGCCAGCAGGTGCCCGAGGAAGTGGCGAGCGCCTATGGCAAGAACCAGAAGTTCGGCACCGACTACATCATTCCCGCCCCGTTCGATCCGCGGCTGATCGAGGTGGTGTCTTCGGCGGTCGCCAAGGCGGCGATGGATTCGGGGGTCGCGCAGACCCGGATCGAGGATTTCGACGCCTACCGCGTCGCGCTGCGCAGCCGCCTCAACCCGACCACCTCGGTGTTGAGCGGGGTCTACGAGATCGCGAGGTCGCACCCCAAGCGGATGGTGTTCGCCGAGGCGGAAGAGGAGGTGGTGCTGCGCGCCGCGATCCAGTTCCGCGATTTCGGCTATGGCACGCCGATCCTGGTGGGCCGCACCAAGGCGGTGGTCGACAAGCTCCACCAGCTCTCGGTCAGCGATCCGGGCAGCTTCGAGATCCAGAACTCGGCCGAAAGCGAGCATGTGCCCGCGATGGTCGACTATCTCTACAAGCGGCTCCAGCGGCGCGGCTACACCGAGCGCGACGTGCGCCGCATGGTCAATCAGGATCGCAACGTCTTCGCCTCGCTGCTGGTCGCGCTCGGCCACGGCGACGGGATGATCACCGGCATGACCCGCACCTTCGCGCAGACCGTGCGCGAGGTGAACCTCGTGCTCGATCACAAGGAGGGCTGCCTGCCCTTCGGCATCCACATGATGATCGGCAAGAACCACACCACCTTCCTTGCCGACACCACCATCAACGAGCGCCCGAACGCCGAGGAGCTCGCGCACATCGCGCGCGAAACCGCGGCGGTCGCCAAGCGCATGGGGCATGAACCGCGCGTGGCGTTCCTGTCCTATTCGACCTTCGGCAACCCCTCGGGCCAGTGGCTCGATTCGATCCGCGCGGCGGTGGCGATCCTCGACCGCGAGCAGCCGGACTTCGAATATGAAGGCGAGATGGCGCCCGATGCCGCGCTCAACCCCAAGGTGATGGCGCTCTATCCGTTCAGCCGCCTGTCGGGACCGGCCAACGTGCTGATCATGCCGGGGCTGCAATCGGCCAACCTCTCGGCCAAGCTGCTGCGCGAGCTCGGCAGCAACGCCACCATCGGCCCGATGCTGCTCGGAGTCGAAAAGCCGGTCCAGATCGTGCCGATGACCGCGAGCGTGCCCGACGTCCTGACACTGGCGGTGCTGGCGAGCGCGGGGGTGGTGGGTTGAGGGCGTGAGCGCGGGGCCCGGCCGCAATCGGCCAGGCCCCGGCTGACATCAGGCTTCGGCGGCCGCCGGGTTGACCTCGCCCGAGGCGATCGCGGTCATCTTCCTGTCGCCGCCGCGGGTATCTTCGAGACATTCCGCAAGCACCTGCGCGTCCTCGTCGAGCGAGAGCCGCCGGGCGAAGGCAGCTGCGGTGCCATACCCCGAGATGCCGTAATGCGTCATCCGCTGGTATTGCGCGATGATCGAGGCATCGCGCACGTCGGCGTCGGTGAAATCGGCCTCGATCCCGTGCGCGCGCGCTTCCGCGACGAGGCCTTCCATGCCCTTGCAATGCTCGCCGCGCGGGTTGGCGCCGTGGCCCTCGATCAGGCGCTTGAGGTGGTCCATGCCCTGCTCGATCCCGTCGGCCCCGGCCGCGAGCGACGCCTTGAGGGTCTCGGAACCGGCCGCCTCCTCGAGCTCGCGCGTGACCTTCAAGGCCTGGCGATTGGCGCTGTAGAGGTCCTGCAACTGATCGATATAGAGGTCCTTGAGCGTGGTGATGGTCATCGTGTGATCTCCCGTTGGGTCGTCGCCCCCAAGACCGTGTCAGCCACGGCGCGGCGCAAATGTTCCGTGACGGGCGCAGCGCGCAGCGTGGCGATCGGACAGGGCGCGGGGCGCGTGCGACGGAGCGAGGCTAGGGGACGCCGACGAGCTCGGGCCACCCATCGCGCCATCCCAACCGCGCCGTCAGCATCACGCGGCGGCTGATGATCTCGTCTTCTGGCCGCGCGCGCGGGCGCGCGGCGTCGACGGCGTGATAGAGAATGAACGTCTCGCCGCCCTTCGCGATCACCGCATTGTGCCCCGGCGCGATCCATCCGGGTGAGGCTTCGAGGATCACGCCGCCGTTCTCGGGCTTCACCGCAAAGGGTCCGGTCGCCGAGCGCGCGCGGGCCACCATCACCGCGTAATGCGCGTTCGGCCCGCAGCAATTGTCGCCCGAGAAGAACAGGTAGTACCAGCCCTCGCGGTAGGTGACCCAGGCGCCCTCGACGAGGCGGCGATAATTGGCGGGATCGTCGGTCGCCACCGGCGCGACGAGGTCGATGGGGGCCGAGCCGGGCACGAAGGCGAGGCCGTCGGCGGTCATCTCCTGCACCTTTACGGGTGCGAACCCCGAGCCCCAGTAGAGCAGCCGCCTGCCGGTCGCCGGGTCATCGAACAGCATCGGGTCGATATTGACGAAGCCGGGGCCGCACAGCAGGGGGCGGCCGCTGTCGGTGAACGGCCCCTCGGGCCGCTCGGCGGTGGCGACAGCGAGGCACAGGCCCTGCGCCGGATCGGCGAGCGCCACGTCGGGCTTTGCCGAGTAGTAGAGCAGGTAGCGCCCCTCGACCTTGGCGACGTGCGGCGCCCAGAAGTCCTGCGTGCGGCTCGCCCATTGCGGCTTCACGGGCAGCGCATCGCCGAGGTGCTCCCAGCGCGCGAGGTCACGCGAGCGGGCGATCTGAATGTTGACCTGCCGCCCCTCGACTTGGGCCTGTGTGGCATAGGCGTAGTAGCTCCCGTCCTCGGCACGCAGCACGGCGGGATCGGGGAAGTCCGCGTCGATGGCGAGGATGGGCCCGGGCTGCGCCTCGCCGAGCGGACCGGAGACGCATCCGGCGATCAGCAAGGGCGCGAAGGCAAGCAGGCAGCGGACCAAGGCAATCCTCCCGATGGAGCGGGGTTAGCGCGCCCCGCGCCCGGCAAAGATCACCTATGTGAGGCTGGCAGGCGCTGCGCCCGCCTCACCGCCGCCGGAAACGGAAATACCACACCTCGTGGCCATAGACGGTGCGCGCCTTGTGTTCGTAGCGCGTCTCGGGCCAGCCGGAGGGGCGGACCTGCCAGTTGGCGGGCTTCTCGACCACCCAGTCGAACTGCTCGCGGTGGCGCTGCATCACCATCAGCGCGTGGCGCAGGTAGACCGCGTGGTCGGTGCCGAAGCGGAACTCGCCGCCGGGCTTCAGCTTCTCGGCGAACAGCCGCACCGGGCCGTCGTTCATCATCCGCCGCTTGGCGTGGCGCGCCTTGGGCCAGGGATCGGGGTGGAGCAGGTAAAGCATCGTCAGCGCGCCATCGGGGATGCGCTGGAGCACTTCGAGCGCGTCGCCGTGGTGCAGGCGGATATTGGCGAGCCGCTGGTCGGCCACATGGGTCAGCGCCTGCGCCACCCCGTTGACGAAGGGCTCGGCGCCGATGAAGCCGTGATCGGGGAGCAGGTCGGCGCGGTAGGCGAGATGCTCGCCCCCGCCGAAGCCGATCTCGAAATGCAGCGGGCGCGCATCGCCGAACAGCCCCTCGCTGGTCACCGGGCCTTCTGTGGGCACGGCGATCTGCGGCAGGAGATCATCGACCAGCGACTGCTGATACTTGCGCAGCTTCTTGCCGACGCTGCGGCCATAGATCCGCGCGATGGTGGTGGGATCGCCTTCCTTGAACGCCGTCATGGGCGCGGGCGATGGCAGCGCGCTCGCGGGCGGTCAACCCGCCCGTCGTCTCACGCCCTGCGCAGCGCGGACGGCTTGTGCGCGGCCTGCTTGCCGTCGTCGGTCTCGACAAGGAATTGCGGATCATCCGCCGAAGCGGCGACCTTGTGACCCTTGATCTGGCATTCGGACGTGAGCTTCTTCACCACCTTGCCGTGCGCGGTGCCGCCGTGGCTCGACCAGGTGACCTTGTCGCCGGCCTTGAGATTGTCTGCCATGCTTGCTCCTTGTGCTGTCGAAGGGGCAACCGGGCGACGCAAACCGGCGTTCCGCGCGCTTCCGCGGGCCGGTTGGAATTCGCGGCGAAACGCCCGGGATCCAGGCCCCCGGGCGTCCACACAAACACAAGTGTTGAGCGCTGTTCCGGCCCGAAGGGCCGCGAGCGCACGGCGCGGGCCGCAGGTGCCCGAGCCTGAAAGGCTCGGATCAGCACCGAGGAGGAACCCGCGGAGGCGGGTTCCCAACCAATTACGCCGCTTCGACCTCGGTTTCGCCGTCGCGCAGCACGTATCCGCGGCCCCACACGGTCTCGATGTAGTTGTCCCCGCCGCAGGCCAGCGAGAGCTTCTTGCGCAGCTTGCAGATGAACACGTCGATGATCTTGAGTTCGGGCTCGTCCATCCCGCCATAGAGGTGGTTGAGGAACATTTCCTTGGTCAGCGTGGTGCCCTTGCGCAGCGACAGCAGCTCGAGCATCGCGTATTCCTTGCCGGTGAGGTGCACGCGCGCGCCATCGACTTCGACGGTCTTGGCATCGAGGTTGACCGCCAGCTTGCCGGTGCGGATCACCGACTGCGAATGGCCCTTCGAGCGGCGCACCACGGCATAGATGCGCGCGACCAGTTCCTCGCGGTGGAACGGCTTGGTGACGTAATCGTCGGCGCCGAAACCGAAGGAGCGGATCTTCGAATCCATCTCGGAAATGCCCGAAAGGATCAGCACCGGGGTCTGCACCTTGGCGACGCGCAGCTTCTTGAGCACGTCGTAGCCATGCATGTCGGGCAGGTTCAGGTCGAGCAGGATGATGTCGTAATCATACAGCTTGCCGAGGTCCAAGCCCTCTTCGCCGAGGTCGGTCGAATAGACGTTGAAGCCTTCGGTGGTGAGCATCAGCTCGATGGCCTTGGCGGTGGTCGGTTCGTCTTCGATCAGCAGAACGCGCATTTCTGTCCCCTGTCTTGCCCCTTGGTAACCCCCGCTTAGGAGAGGTTGCCCGGTGTTAACCACGCCACTTCTCACCAAAAAAGGTTAATAAGAAGTTTAGAGCGTTAACGTTTTGCAGTGAGTCTTTCGAGTCACACCCCGTTTTGGGACAACTCGCCCTCGACGATAGGGCACAGGCGCTTCGCGTCACCCTCGGGAAAGTCCTAACGCACCCCCGCGAGCTTCTTGGCGCGGCGCCGTTCGGCGCTCGATCCCAGCCCGATCGCCTCGCGGTATTTCGCCACGGTGCGGCGGGCGAGATCGAAGCCTTCCTTGGCGAGCAAGTCGGCGAGCTGCTGGTCGGAGAGGATCGTCTTGGGGCCCTCGGCATCGATCAGCGCCTTGATCCGCGCCTTGATCGCGGCCGAGGAAGCGCCTTCCCCGTCGGCCCCCTCCCCGATCCGGGCGACGCCGCTGGTGAAGAAATACTTGAGTTCGAAGGTGCCGCGCTCGCACCACAGATATTTGTTGCTGGTCACGCGGCTCACCGTGCTCTCGTGCATCCCGATCCGTTCGGCGACCTCGCGCAGAGTGAGCGGGCGCAGTTCGGCGACCCCGCGGCGGAAGAAGCCGTCCTGCTGGCGCACGATCTCCGCAGCGGTCTTGAGAATGGTCTTCTGCCGCTGGTCGAGCGCGCGGATCAGCCAATGCGCATCGGCGAGCTTCTCCTTGAGCCAGCCCTGCGATTCCCTGGTGGTCGCCCCGGCGTTGAGTTCGAGGAAATAGCCGCGGTTGACGATCAGCTTGGGCAGCGTGTCTTCGTTGAGCGCGAGGTCCCAGCCGCCGGCGGCGTTGGCAGTGAGGAGGATGTCGGGCACCACCGCGCCGCTCTCAGCCGGGGCGAAGGCGAGGCCGGGGCGCGGGTTGTAGCTGCGCAGTTCGCGCAGCATGTCGGCGAAATCCTCGTCGTCGACCCGGCACAAGCGCTTCAATCGCTCGATCTCGCCGCGCGCGACCAGATCGAGATTGGCGATCAGCGCCGCCATGCAGGGGTCGTAGCGATCGGCCTCGCGCGCCTGGATCGCGATGCATTCGGCCAGATTGCGCGCGCCCACGCCCGAAGGATCGAGCGACTGCACCAGCGCGAGGCCCGCCTCCGCCTCGAAGACCTCGACCCCGAGATCCTCGGCGACCTCGTCGATGGGGGTGGCAAGATAGCCCGCATCGTCGAGCAACCCGATGATGTGGCGCGCGATGAAGCCGATGCGCGGATCGCCGGTGAGCGCGCCGACCTGCGCTTCGAGATGTTCGGCGAGGGTGATCTCGGCAGCGCGCAGCTGCTCCCAGTCGGGCATCTCGCCCGCATCGCCGCCCGCCCCGCTGGCGGCGCCCCATTCGGCATCGCGCATGCTCGGGCCGGCACCGTCGCCGGTGTCGAAATCGCGGTCGACCGCGGCGAGATCGAGCGGCGCATCGCCCTCCCCCCCGCCTGCCAGCATCAGCTGATCCGCGGTCGCCCCCTCGCCCGGCGGCGGGGCAGGTTCGATGCGCTCGGGTTCGCCGGGCTCTGCCGGGCCGCCGGTGTCGAGCAGCGGATTGGCCTCGAGCGCCTCGGCGATGAAGGTCTCGATCTCGAGATTGGAGGCCGCCAGCAGCTTGATCGCCTGCTGCAATTGCGGCGTCATCACCAGCGATTGCGACTGCCTGAGGTCGAGGCGGGGGCCGAGCGCCATGCCTGTGCCGGGTTAGAGCGTGAAGCTCTCGCCAAGGTAGAGCCGCCGTACGTTTTCGTCGGCGACCAGTTCCTGCGGGGAGCCGGCGAACAGCACCTGCCCGCCATAGATGATGCAGGCGCGATCCACGATGTCGAGCGTCTCGCGCACGTTGTGATCGGTGATCAGCACCCCGATGCCGCGCTGCTTGAGATCCTTCACAAGATCGCGGATGTCGCTGATCGAGAGCGGATCGATGCCCGCGAAAGGCTCGTCGAGCAGCATGATCGAGGGCTTGGCCGCGAGCGCGCGGGCGATTTCGCAGCGGCGTCGCTCGCCGCCCGACAGCGCCATCGCCGGCGATTCGCGCAGCCGGGCAAGGCCGAATTCGTCGAGCAGGCGCTCGAGTTCGGAAGCGCGCACCGCCTTGTCGGGCTCGACCAGTTCGAGCACGCAGGCGATGTTCTGCTCCACCGTCATCCCGCGGAAGATGCTGGTTTCCTGCGGCAGATAGCCAAGACCGAGGATCGCGCGGCGATACATCGGCAGCTTGGTGACATCCTCGCCGTCCATCAGGATGCGGCCCGAATCGGGCTTCACCAGCCCCATGATCGAATAGAAACAGGTGGTCTTGCCCGCCCCGTTGGGCCCGAGCAGCCCCAACACCTCGCCCTTGGCGACGGTCAGCGAGATATCGCTCAGCACCGCGCGCTTGTCGTAGCTCTTGGCGATCGAGATCACTTCGAGCCCGCTGCCGGTGGGCAGGGCGGGGGCGGTGTCCGGCCGGAGCGGATCGGATAGCGTCGTGGTGCTCATGATCTGGCGTGCATCCTTAGCATCCCGCGGGGCGCTGGAAAGAGCCCGATCGCGTTTGGCAGGATTTTTGCTTAATCCTGTGACAGTCTGGCGGAGGTCGGCGGCTCCGGTGCAACTTCGGCGGGAATTGAGCGACTTGGCAAGCCTTCGCGGCGCAATGCGCAAGAATGTGACACGCGCGCCGACGATATTGCAACTGTGAGACAGAGTTGCGATACTGCGTGCATCACCAAAGATCCGTCGGGGAGCGGCTGAAATGGTCAAGTCCAACGAACGCACAGAGATCCAGCCGCTGGCAACGGCCCGCCCGCGCGACTGGCGCCGGGCGATGAGCGATCACGTCGCCTATGGCCTGCTCGCCTACACCGCCCTGCAGATCTTCGTCACGGTCAAGGCGCTCGCCGAAGGTTCCTCGAGCCTGCTGCCCTATCTTGCCCTGGTCGTGCTGGTCGCCGGGATCATCCCGGTGTGCCGCTGGTTCGAGAAGCGCTGGGCGGTGCTGAGCGATGCCGAGGCCGCCGACCCGGCGCTGGCGAGCGAGTTCCGGCGCGACGTCATGGCGCTGTGGGCGCTGGCGATCGGCCTGCCTTTCGGCCTGACGTTGATCCTCAAGGCGCTGCTGAGCGTTTTCTGAGTTTCGCGGGTCCATCCGGGCCCGCGTCCTCGGCGCCGTTCCCGTTGCCGCAGCAACGGGGCGCCTGCGGCTCGCGCGCGTGCGCTCGCGGTCGCTGAAGCGACCGAAGCAAAAACCCATCCTCGAATATGCTATCGGTCGTGTTAGCGACCGCAAGGCCACACGGCCGCCCCGCAGGTGCCCCGTGGCGTGAGCCGCGGGAACAGCGCCGAGGACGCGGCCACGGCCGGGTTCGCTATTTCGCCCCGTTATAGCGCGCGATCGCCTCGATGGTGATCTGGCGCGCTTCGGCGGCGTTGCCCCACTTGCCCACCCGCACCCACTTCTCGGCTTCGAGATCCTTGTAGTGGGTGAAGAAGTGCTCGATCTGCTGGAAGATGATCGAGGGCAGGTCGCTGGTCTCGATCACATCGGCATAATAGGGGAAGGTCTCGTTCACCGGAACGCAGACCAGCTTTTCGTCCCCGCCTTGCTCGTCCTCGAGATTGAGCACGCCGATCGGCCGCGCGCGCACCACGCAACCCGGGATGAAGGGCGAACGCGAGATCACCAGCGCGTCGAGGGGATCGCCGTCGGGGCTCAGCGTGTGCGGGACGAAGCCGTAGTTGGCGGGGTAACGCATCGGCGTGTGGAGGATGCGGTCGACGAACAGCGCGCCGCTTTCCTTGTCGAATTCGTACTTCACCGGCTCGCCCCCGGTCGGCACCTCGATGATCACGTTGAGATCGTCGGGCGGGTTCACGCCGGTGGGGATCTTGTCGATGCGCATGGCTGTTCTCTTTTTTTGGCTCGTTGCGAGAGATAACGCGCGGCCCCTTAATGCGTGCCGCAGGATTGCGAAAGAGCCTGTGTAAGCCTAATCGCGCGCAGCTATGAGCAAGAAGACCCCGCAGGCCATCCGCGGCACCCAGGACATTTTCGGCGCCGATGCCGAGGCCTTCGCCTTCGTGGTCGAGACCTTCGAGCGCGTGCGCCGCCTGTACCGCTTCCGCCGGGTCGAGATGCCGGTGTTCGAGAAGACCGAGGTGTTCGCCCGCTCGCTCGGCGAGACCACCGATGTGGTGTCGAAGGAGATGTATTCCTTCGAGGATCGCGGGCAGGAGAGCCTGACCCTGCGCCCCGAATTCACCGCCGGCATCGCGCGCGCCTTCCTCACCAACGGGTGGCAGCAATATGCGCCGCTGAAGGTCGCGACGCATGGCCCGCTGTTCCGCTACGAGCGCCCGCAGAAGGGCCGCTACCGCCAGTTCCACCAAATCGACGCCGAAGTGATCGGCGCGGGCGAGCCGCAGGCCGATGTCGAGCTGCTGGCGATGGCGGACCAGCTCCTGCGCGAGCTTGGCATCAACGATGTCACCCTGCACCTCAACACGCTGGGCGATGCGGCGAGCCGCGAGGCGTGGCGGGCAGCCTTGATCGACTATTTCCGGGCGGTGAAGGATCAGCTCTCCGAGGAATCGCAGGAGCGGCTGGAGAAGAACCCGCTGCGGATCCTCGACTCGAAGGACCCGAGGGACAAGCCGTTCCTCGCCGATGCGCCCAAGATCGACGCGTTTCTGTCGGAGGAGGCGAGCGCCTTCTTCGCGGCGGTGACGTCCGGGCTGGATGCGGCAGGCGTGAAGTGGGTGCGCGCTGAGAGCCTTGTCCGGGGCCTCGACTACTACCGCCACACCGCCTTCGAGTTCATCCCCGACGAGGGCAGCGCCTCGGCTGCCGCACTGGGCTCGCAGAGCACGGTGCTCGGCGGCGGGCGCTATGACGGGCTGATGGAATCATTGGGCGGCGCGCCGACGCCTGCGGTGGGCTGGGCTGCGGGGATCGAGCGGCTGGCGATGCTCGTGGGGGCGCGCGAGGAGGAGAGCCTGCTTATCGGGATCGCTGTCGAGCACGATGATCTGGTAACCGCAGCAAACCGCGCGGCATCCGACCTGCGGGCGCGCGGCATGTCGGTAGAAGTCGTGGCTAGTGGTTCGGTCAAAAAGCGCTTCGACAAGGCGACAAAGCTCAAGCCGCTGTATCTCGTGTCGTTACGCCTCGATAATGGAAATCCTTCTTACACGATCAAGAGCGCTGAGCATTCAGACGCTTACGCGACGATCAATTCGGTGATCGCCTGCGCCATCGCACGTTAGCGTCGCCCTTGTCCTTTATCGTCACCCCGGGCTTGACCCGGGGCCCCGCTTTTCTTCTCGCGGCGGGTCATTAAGTAGCGGGATCCCGGATCAAGTCCGGGAAGACGAGTAATCAGCAAGCCATGCAAATCCCCCCCGAACGCCTCGACCAGATCGCGCACCGCTTTGCGGAGCTTGAAACGCGCATGGCGAGCGGAACGCTCGAGGGCGAGGCCTTTGTGCGCGCCTCCCGCGACTATGCCGAACTGGAGCCGGTGGCGAAAATCGCCGCCGAAGTGAAATCCGCGCGCGAGGAGATGGCGGGGCTGGCCGATATGCTCGCCGATCCCGAGATGAAGGCGATGGCCGAGGAGGAGCTCGCCGCGCTCAAGGCCACCCTTCCCGATCTCGAACGCCGCCTCGCCATTGCGCTGCTGCCGCGTGACAGCGCCGACTCCAAGCCCGCCATGCTCGAAATCCGCGCCGGCACCGGGGGCGACGAGGCCGCGCTCTTCGCCGCCGATCTCTACCGCATGTACGAGCGCTTCGCCGCCGAACAGGGCTGGAAGGTGGAGCCCGTCAGCATCGCCGCCAGCGACATCGGCGGCTACAAGGAAGTCATCGCCAACGTCACCGGCACCGGCGTCTTCGCCAAGCTGAAGTTCGAAAGCGGCGTCCACCGCGTCCAGCGTGTCCCCGTGACCGAAAGCGGCGGGCGCATCCACACCTCGGCGGCGACGGTGGCGGTGCTGCCCGAGCCCGATGAGGTCGACGTGCAGATCGAGGACAAGGACTTGAAGATCGACGTCTACCGCGCGTCCGGCGCCGGGGGCCAGCACGTCAACACCACCGATTCGGCGGTGCGGATCACGCACCTGCCGACCAATACTGTCGTCACCTGCCAGGATGCGCGCAGCCAGCACAAGAACAAGGAAAAGGCGATGCAGGTGCTGCGCACGCGGCTCTACGACGCCCAGCGCGAGGCCACGCAGGGCGCCGAGGCCGAGGCAAGGAAGGCCATGGTCGGCAGCGGCGACCGCTCCGAACGCATTCGCACCTACAACTTCCCGCAAGGCCGCGTGACCGATCACCGCATCGGGCTGACCCTGCACAAGCTCGAGGAAGTGCTCGCCGGGCCGGGGCTCGCCGAGCTGGTCGATGCGCTGATCGCCGAGGACGAGGGCAAGCGGCTGGCGGCGCTGGCTGAGTGATGGGGACGGCATGACCGTCGGCGAAGCCATCCGCGTCGCAGCCGAGCGGCTCGCCGCGACGTGCGATACCGCGCGGCTCGATGCGGAATTGCTGATGGCCCATGCGCTCGGCGTGACCCGCTCGGAGATGCTGCTGAAGGCGATGCGCGACCCCGCGCCCGAAAGCTTCGCCGCGCTGGTCGAGCGCCGTGCGTGGCATGAACCCGTGGCCTACATCACCGGCACCACGGAATTCTATGGACGCACTTTCGCGGTGGAACCGGGCATTCTCATCCCGCGCAGCGACAGCGAGACGCTGATCGAGGCCGCGCTGGCAGCTTGCCCGAATCCGCGCCGGGTGCTGGATCTGGGGGTGGGCTCGGGCGCCCTGCTGCTGACGGTGCTGGCGGAGCGGCCGGGCGCGCAGGGTGTCGGGATCGATGCATCGGGCGTGGCGATCGACGTGGCGGGCGAGAACGCCATCACGCTCGGCATCGCCAATCCGTGGGAACTGCACCTGCGCGACTGGCGCACCCCCGGCTGGGCCGATGACCTCGGCACCTTCGACCTCATCCTGTGCAACCCGCCCTATGTCGAGGACACCGCGCAGCTCGACCGGCAGGTGCGCGACTTCGAGCCATCGACCGCGCTGTTCTCCGGGTCCGAGGGGCTCGACGACTACCGCATCCTGATCCCCCAGTTGCGCAAGCTGATGAACCCGGGCGCGGTCGCGATCTTCGAGATCGGCGCGAATCAGGCGGCCGCCGTCACCGCGCTGGCCGAGGCGCAAGGTTTCACGGTCACGCTGCGGCGCGATCTCGCCGGGCGCGCGCGGGCGCTGGTCCTCGGTTGAGAGAAAAGCGCCTGAAGGGGTTGGCAAACCGCTTTCGGGTCGCTACGTCCCTTGCAGGTCAGACGGATTGCGAAGGGCGCAAACCGCTAGGCCAAGCTCCTAAACTCAGCTGATACGGCCGTCAGGGCACGTCCCCGACTGCGGCAGCGCGGAGCGCGCGGCAGGCTATGGCAAGTCCACGGTAAGCGCCAGGCGTGACGCAAGGGCAAGGGGTCAGTGGGCCGCGCGGGGCAGTGAGTCTTCCGCGCCAGGTCACTCAAAAGGAACGTTTTCCTTGAATAACAACCGCAATAACCGGCGTCGCGGCCGCGGCAACCGCAACCAGGGCGGCAATGGCGCCCAGCTGAACCGCATCGATTCGCGCGCGCGCGGCAATGCGCCGCAGATGCTCGACAAGTACAAGAAGCTCGCGCAGGACGCCCAGCACAATGGCGACCGGGTGCAGATGGAGTACTACCTCCAGTTCGCGGACCACTATTTCCGCGTGATCGCCGACAACAAGGCGCGCCAGGACGAGCAGCGCGGCGGCAACGGCGGCAATGGCCGCCGCAACGACGAGCGCGAGCTGGCCGAGGATTTCGACGACGATTTCGATTTCGATCGCGGCCGCCGCAGCGAAGCACCGACCCGCTCGCCCTACGAACCGTCGGGCAATGGCGCGCTTCCCGAAGTGCTCGAAGGCGAGCCGGGGCAGGAGGGCGAACCCTTCCTGGGCGAGGATCGCGGCGACGATCAGGACAGCGAGCGCGACGGCAACCGCGATTCGGGTCGCGACGAAGCGGGCGCGCGCCAGCGCGGCCCGCGCCGTCAGCAGCAGCCGCAGCGCAAGCCCCGCGGCGAGCGGCAGGACCGCGCCGAGCGCAGCCCCGAACGCAGCGAGCCCAAGCCCGCCCGCACCCGCAAGCCGCGCAAGGCGGCCGACGACGGCGAGCAGCGGGGCATCGACAGCTCGATCCTCCCGCCCTCGATCCGCGGCGACGACACCGGATCCGGCGACACCGACGGCGCGCTCGAAACGGTCGAGTAAGCTGCAATGAGGGAGCGGCTGGCGGCGGTGCCCGCGCTGGTTCAGCGCCGCCCGGCGCTCGCCGCCGCTGGCCTGGGGCTGATCGCGGCCTGTGCCTATCCGCCGCTGCACCTGTGGCCGCTGGGCCTGGCCGCGTTGGCGGGCTTCGTGTGGCTGATCTTCACCGCCGATAGCTGGCGGCAGGCGCTGTGGCGCGGATGGTGGTTCGGCTGGGCGCATCTGACGCTCGCCAATAACTGGATCGCGACCGCCTTCACCCATCAGGCCAAGATGCCCGAGGCGCTGGGTTGGGCCGCGGTGCCGCTGCTGTGCGTATACCTCGCAGTCTACCCGATGCTGGCGGCGCTGGCGGCGCATCTGCTGGCGCGACGCCAGCCGCTGTGGGCCTTCTCCTTGGTGCTGGCGGGGGCCTGGGTGGTCACCGAATGGCTGCGCGGCTGGGTGTTCACCGGCTATCCGTGGCCGCCGCTCGGGCTGATGCTGCTGGGCGGGTGGGACACGCCGGGGTTCGCGCGCTTTCTCGTCATTGGCGGGACTTATGCGCTGTCGGGCTTGGCGCTTCTGATCGCCGCCGTGATGCTCGCCGCGCTCGTAGAACGCCGCTGGGTGAATGCCTTGGGCATGGCGTTGCTGGTGACGGGTTCCATGATCGCTCCCCTAAAGGCGCGCCCGCCGCAGACCGAGGGGCTTCGCTTCACCCTTGTCCAGCCGCTGATCCCGCAGTCCGAGATCAACGACGGCTCCAAGTTCGAGGAACAGTTCGCGCGCATCGCCGCGCTCACGACGCCGGGGCGCGACCGCTCGCGCATCGTGCTGTGGCCCGAGAGCGCGATCCCCGACTATCTCGAGGACGGCTATCCGGAGCGCTACTATCTCCAGATGACCGCAGGCGGCGATCCCGGCTTTGCCCGCGCGCGCATCGGCAAGGTGATCGGCCCGCAATCGACCCTGCTGACCGGGGTGGTGAACCTCGATATCGGCACCCGCCCCGATGGCCTGAAGGGGGCCGTGAGCGCGCGCAATTCGGTGATGGCGCTCGATGGTTCGGGGAAAATCCTCACCGGCTACGACAAGGCGCACCTCGTGCCCTATGGCGAATACCTCCCGATGCGGCCCCTGCTCGAACCGCTCGGCCTGTCGCGGCTGGTGGCGGGGAGCATCGACTACCTCCCCGGCCCGGGCCCGCGCACGCTCGAGCTCGGCGAGCACGGCAAGGCGGGGATTATGATCTGCTACGAGATCGTGTTCTCGGGCCATGTCGCGGACAGGGCGAACCGCCCGGACTACATCTTCAATCCCTCGAACGACGGCTGGTTCGGCAGCTGGGGCCCGCCGCAGCATTTGGCGCAGGCGCGGATGCGCGCGATCGAGGAAGGCCTGCCGGTGCTGCGCGCGACCACCACCGGGATCAGCGCGGTGATCGACGCAAATGGCGTGGTGCGCGCAACCATCGGCATGGGCAAGGCGGGCAAGCTCGAGGGGCTGGTGCCCGCCGCCAAGCCGCCGACGCTGTTTGCGCAATGGGGCCACGCGCTGACACTGGCCTGGGCGGCGGCGTTCCTGCTGCTGGGTCTCGGCGTGCCGAGAGTGCTTGCGCTCGCCCGCGCGCGCCGCTAGGGCCTTGCACCAAAGCCGGACATAAAGGTTTCCTTATATCTCTATAAGGTAGCCCGGCCGGCACCCGAACCGCCCATTCCAGCCCCCGGGGGACTCATGCGCAGCACCTATCTCTTCACCTCCGAAAGCGTCTCCGAAGGCCACCCCGACAAGGTCGCCGACCAGATTTCAGACGCGATCGTCGACCTGTTCCTGTCGAAGGACCCCGAGGCGCGCATCGCCTGCGAAACGCTGACCACCACCCAGCTGGTCGTCCTCGCCGGCGAAATCCGCTGCAAGGGCGTCTACGAGAACGGCGAGTGGGCGCCCGGCGCCAAGGACGAGATCGAAGCCGCCGTGCGCGCTACGGTGAAGCGCATCGGTTACGAGCAGACCGGCTTCCACTGGGAAACCTTCCGCTTCGAGAACAACCTCCACGGCCAGTCCTCGGAAATCGCGCAGGGCGTCGATGCCGGCGACAACAAGGACGAAGGCGCGGGCGACCAGGGGATCATGTTCGGCTATGCCACCGACGAGACCCCCGATCTGATGCCGGCGACGCTCTATTACAGCCACAAGATCCTCGAGCGCATGGCGGCCGACCGCCACTCGGGCGCGGCGCCCTTCCTCGAGCCCGACGCCAAGAGCCAGGTGACGCTGCGCTACGAGGAATCGCTTCCCGTCGCGGCGACCGCGGTGGTGGTCTCAACCCAGCACAAGCAGGGCTATTGCCTCACCGGCGACCATGCCGATCCGGCCAAGTACGCCGAGCTCGAAGCCTATGTGAAGCGCGTCGTTTCCGAGGTCATCCCGCCGGTGCTGCTGCGCGAGACCAAGTATTACATCAACCCGACGGGCGCCTTCGAGATCGGCGGGCCGGATGGCGACGCGGGCCTCACCGGCCGCAAGATCATCGTCGACACCTATGGCGGCGCCGCCCCGCACGGCGGCGGCGCGTTCAGCGGCAAGGACCCGACCAAGGTCGACCGCTCGGCCGCCTACATCACCCGCTACCTTGCCAAGAACGTGGTCGCCTCGGGCCTTGCGACCCGCTGCACCATCCAGATCGCCTATGCCATCGGGGTCAGCGAGCCGCTCTCGCTCTATGTCGACACCCATGGCACCGGCACGGTCGGCGATGACGCAATCGAGGCCGCGCTGCTCGCGATCCCGCGCCTCGGCGGGCTGACCCCGCGGGCGATCCGCACGCATCTGGGTCTCAACAAGCCGATCTACCAGCCGAGCGCGGCCTATGGCCACTTCGGCCGCAAGCCCGAGGGCGACCTGTTCCCGTGGGAGCGCACCGACCTCGTCGACGATCTCAAGGCGGCGCTGGGCTGATTTTGCGCTAGGGTGTCGCCGGCATGACGACACCCCCGCCAACCCCTTCCGCCGGACGCATTCTCGCGCTCGATGCGCTGCGCGGGATTGCGGTGATCGGGATCGTGGGGATGAATGTCCTCGCCTTCGCGCTGCCGGGGCCGGCCTATTACAACCCGCTTGCCTATGGCGCGACCGGCCCGGTCGATTACTGGGTCTGGCTGGGAAGCTTCGTCTTCATCGAGGACAAGTTCCGCACGCTTTTCGCCATGCTGTTCGGCACCGGTTGCCTGATCCTGATCGAGCGCGGCGGAGACAGCGACGGCGCGCATCCGTGGCGCGCGCATTATGCGCGCATGATCGTGCTGTTCGCGATCGGCCTGGTCCATGCCACGCTGCTGGCGAGCAACGACGTGCTGCGCGCCTATGCGCTCGCCGGCTTGGCGCTGCCGCTGCTCGCGGGCCTTTCGGCGCGCGCCTTGCTGACGGTGGCGCTGGGGCTGATGGTGGTGCACGTCGCGCTCGGCATGACCGCGATGGGCGGCGCGATGACGATGCAGCTGATGGAGCGCTGGGGCGCGGACTCGCTGCTCTGGGCGGAGCGCCAGTTCGGCCACGACAGCGCGACCATCGCCATGCTGCTCGAACAGGGGCGCGAGGGGCTCGGCGCGCGGATCATGCGCCGCAGCATCGGCATTCCCGGCCAGATGGTGGCGCTGATCGCCGCGCTGCCCCTCAACCTCTCGGCCATCGCGCTCGGCATGGGGCTGTGGCGGGCGGGGATGCTCAAGGGCGAGTGGCGCACCTTCCGGCTCCAGCGGATCGCGGGGCTCACCGCGCTGCTGGCGCTGCCGGTGCTGCTGCTGCTCGCCGCGTGGCTGGTTGCGAGCGGCTTTCCCGGCGCCTTCGTCGGCCCGGTGGCGCTGGTGATCTCGGCCCCGTTCGACACGTTGCTGGGGGTGAGCTATGCCGCACTGGCGATGGCCTTTCTCAATCGCGACAGCGCCCCGGCGCGCGTGCTCGCCGCGGTCGGCCGCATGTCGCTCACCAATTACCTGATGACCAGCGTGATCCTTGCCGCGATCTGCGCCCCGTGGGGGCTCGGGCTGTTCGGCACGGTGACCCGCTGGCAGGCCTTCGCGCTCGGGCTGGTGCCGGTGGCGGCGATGCTGGCGTGGTCGCCCCGGTGGGTCGCAAGGGTCGGGCAGGGCCCCTTCGAGCGGCTGTGGCGGGCCGGCGCGCGCGCGCTGAGCTGACCTGCCGCCGCGCGCTTTCCTACACTGCGGCGCCGTGGCAAGGTGGCCGCATGAGCCCATCCGCGCCCGCTGTGCCGCTTCTATCAGACGGCACGCGAGGGGCCGGTTTTTCTGCTTCTGGACAGTGTCTCATGTGTCTCCAACAGGAGCTCAGCCGTCTTCCCCATGGATCGGCGAGGGCCGGTCGAGCGCCAGTTCGGCCTCGGAGAACACGAAGGGGCTCCGCACCCCCGGCATCCCGCCCAGTTCGATCCGCAGGCCGCGCGCCGCGACCTGCGGGTCGGCGAAGACCTCGTCGAGGCGGTTGATCGGGCCCGCTGGCACCCCCGCCGCATGGCAGGCATCGAGCAGGCCCTGCTTGGTCCAGCCGAGGGTCGCTGCGGCGATCTCGGCGTCGAGGGCCTTGGCGTTGGCGGTGCGATCGCCATTCGCCAGAAAGCGCGGATCGGTGCGGAGATGGCTGAGGCCCAGCACATCCATCAGCTTGTGGAACAACCCGTCATTGGCAGGCGCGAGGATCACGTGGCCATCGCTAACCGCGAACACACCGTAGGGCGCGACCTGCGCATGCGCATTGCCCATTCGCGGCGGGTTTGCGCCGGTCGTCAGGAAATAGGTCGCCTGGTTGGAAAGCAGCGCGACCGAGGAATCCATCAGGCTGATGTCGACCTGCTGGCCGCGCCCCGTGCGCGCCCGCATCAGCAGCGCGGCCTGGATGCCGTTGGCCGCCCATACCCCGGTGGTAAGGTCGCTGATCGAGATGCCCATCTTGACCGGGTGCCCCTCGGGCTCACCGGTCAGCGACATGAAGCCGCTCATCCCCTGGACCACGAAATCATACCCCGCCTCGTGCGCGCGCGGGCCGGTGAGGCCGAACCCGGTGATCGAGCAATAGACGAGCCCCGGATTGGCCGCGGCGCAGCGCGCGTAATCGAGCCCGAACCGCGCGAGGCTGCCGGTCTTGAAGTTCTCGATCACCACGTCGGCCCCGGCGATCAGGGCCTTGACCCGGGCGAGGTCGTCGGCGTTGCCGAAATCGGCGATGATCGAGCGCTTGCCGCGGTTGCAGGCGTGGTAATAGGCGGCCTCGCGGTGGACCTTGCCGTCAGAGCCCACCCGCTCCACCCAGGGCGGACCCCACAGCCTTGTGCCGTCGCCCTCGGGGCTTTCGACCTTGATCACGTCCGCGCCGAGATCGGCGAGGATCTGCCCGCAGAACGGGCCGGCGAGCACGCGGGCGAGCTCGACCACCTTGAGGCCGGCCAGCGGCGCGTTGGGGTTGCGTGGTTCGGCGAGCCACATCGCCTACCGCCCCAGATGCGCGCGCAGGAAAGCGACACTGTCCGCCAGCACCGGCCCCTTCTCGCGGAACGGCACCGAAAGCGCCATCACCACCTCCTCGTGGGTCAGCGCGCCGTAGTTCCTCACGTCCACCGGCGCGCCGAGGCGGCGCAGCTTCGCGCCGAGGTTGTTTGCGTTCTTCGGGCGCACGGTCTCGTCGCCGTCGGAGGTGGCGAGCAGCAGCGGGGGCGCGTCGGCGCGGGCGAAGGCGATCGGCTGCGTCTCCTCGGGGCGCGGCCACTGCGAAAAGGCCGCGATCGAGCGCGGCTTGTCGAAAGGATAGAAGTCGTAAGGGCCCGACAGGCCCACCGCCGCCTTCACGCTGGCAGGATCGGCCCCGGCAGCAACCAGCCGCTTGGCATCGAGCGCCAGCATCACCGCCTCGTAGGCCCCCGCCGAGTGCCCCATGAAGGCAAGCCGGTTCGGATCTCCGCCGTGCTGCGCGATATTGCGGTTGACCCACGCCGCCGCCTCGGCCCCATCATCGAGGAAGGCGGGAAAGCGGACTTGCGGCACCTTGCGGTAGTCGGGAATCACGACGAGGAAGCCCTCACGCGCGAGCGCCCGCCCGGCGAAGGCATAGGAGGTGCGGTCGCCCTTGGCCCAGCCGCCGCCATACCAGAAGACCACCACCGGCAGGGCCCCGCGCGCGGGCGCTGCGGGTGCCCAGATGTCGAGGCTCTGGCCGTGGCTGCCGAAGGCGACGCCCTCGGCCACCAGCCGTGCGCCGTCGCTGCCGCCCGCCACCCGGTCGTACCAGGAGAGCAGCCGCGGGGGCGAGGTGACGGCGAGCAGGCCTGCGATCATGGCCAGCACCGCACCGGCGGCAAGCGCGATCCCACGCTTCGTCACACCGCGTAATGCGCCGTGGTGCTCGCCGCGATGTCCGCCTCGGTGACGCCCGGCGCCATCTCGATCAGGCGGAACGGCAGGCCCACCTCGGGCCGCTGGAACACCGCGAGGTTGGTGATCACCATGTCGACCACACCCGCCCCGGTCAGCGGCAGGGTGCATCGCGGGATGAACTTGGGACTTCCGTCCTTGGCGGTGTGGTCCATCACCACGATGATCTTCCTGACCCCCGCGACCAGGTCCATCGCCCCGCCCATGCCCTTGATCATCTTGCCCGGGATCATCCAGTTGGCGATATCGCCGTCCTGGCTGACCTCCATCGCGCCGAGCACGGTCAGGTCGATATGCCCGCCGCGGATCATCGCGAAGCTGGTAGCGCTGTCGAAATAGGCGCTGTGCGGCAGTTCGGAGATGGTCTGCTTGCCGGCGTTGATCAGATCGGGATCGACTTCGTCGTCATAGGGAAACGGCCCGATGCCGAGCATCCCGTTCTCGCTCTGGAGCGTCACCAGCATCCCTTCGGGGATGTGGTTCGCGACCAGCGTCGGGATGCCGATGCCGAGGTTGACGTAATATCCGTCCTTCAATTCGCGCGCGGCGCGGGCCGCCATGTCGTCGCGCGTCCAGCCGGCGGGAAGCGTGGTCATTGCCCGCCGCTCCCGGCTTCGGCGACCAGCGAGGGAATCAGGAACCAGCCGTCGCCGATCACCGGCTCGAGGCCCGCGCCCGCCTCGGGGCTGCGCAGATACTTGAAGCGTTCGTCGAAATCGGCGCGCTCATCCCCGGCGATGGCGACGATGCAGGTGATTCCGGCGAGGTTCTCCTTGCGCTGCTGCTTGTGGTCGTCGGCATCGCGGCGCAGCGAGATGATGTCCTCGCCGCGCGGATCGAGCCCCGCTTGTTCGAGGGCGGTGCGCACCAGGCCCGACTGCTGGACGGGCAGATCGGAGATCCACGCGATCTCCACCCCCGCCTCGCGCAGCACCGCAAGGCCGAGCACGAGGCCGGGCTGCTTCGCCGGGCGGGCAGGCGGTGCGAAGATGCCGCCGGCCGGATCGAGATCGATCAGAGCGACGAGCTGCTCGCCCACCGCGCAGCGCCGCCGCTTGCCATCGAGCGCGACCGGATCGGAGAGCATGGCAGAGGTGAGGTCGGCGCCCCCTTCGGCCCCGCGCGCGGTTGCCTGACCATAGCGCACGAACCGCGCGAAGCCGGCCTGGTCGGGCGCGAGCGGGCGCGCCGGGTCGGGAAAGGCGGTGGCGGGTTTGACGACCGCTGCGGCCGGGGCGGCAGCGGCGGTGGCCACGGGTGCGGCGGGCGCGGCGGGCGCCGGAGGCGGGGCCACCGCCGGCGCGCGGGCGACAGCCGGCGCCGCGGCTGGCGCGGGGGCCGCTGCGGCAACCGTCGCAGGCGCCGCCGCAGGTGCGCGCGTCACCACCCGCACGGGAGCGGGCGCTTGCGCCACCACCGGGGCGGGCGCGGCAACGGGTCCGGCGACCGGTCCTTGCACCGGCGCGGCGGTTGGCGCGCGCACCGCGACCGGCGCCGGCGCAACCGCTTCCGGAGCGGGTGCTGGAGCGGGGGCACTTGCGGGGGCCGGAACGGAGGCGGGAGCAGGCTGCGCCGCGCCGGGCGTCCCGCGCGCGACGATCACGGTCGGCACCGGCGCGGGACGCACCGCCGCGGCAGGGGCGGGCGCGGGGGACGAGGCAGGTGCAGGCGTCGCCGTTGCCGCGCTCGCCACCGCATCCGCGGCGTTCGCTGCCGCCTCATCGTCGTTGTCCACCAGCCGCGAGCCGAACATCGTCGAACCCGCCAGCGCCGGGATCGCCACCGCGACGCAGCCCGAGAGCGAGGTCCCCGCCAGCGCCAGCAGCGGCAGAATTGCGAGCCTGCGATCCATCATGCCGTTTCCCTCTCCCGCACGGTCCTGAATTCGATCTTCTTGTCATAGGGCGCGCCGCAGACGATGCGGTTCACGTACACGCCCGCCAAATGGATCTGATCGGGGTCGAGCGCGCCGGCCGGCACCACGTCCTCGACCTCGGCGACGCACACCTTGCCGCAGGTCGCGGCCGGCAGATTGAAATTGCGCGCGGTCTTGCGGAACACGAGGTTCCCGGTCGTATCGGCCTTCCACGCCTTGACGATGGCAAGGTCGGCGAAGATGCCGTGTTCGAGGATATAGGTCTGCATCACCCCTTCGCGGTCGGGGAACTGCTTGTGCTCCTTGCCCTTGGCGACTTCGGTGCCGACACCGGTGCGGGTGTAGAAGCCGGGGATGCCCGCGCCGCCCGCCCGCATCCGCTCGGCGAGCGTGCCCTGCGGGCAAAATTCGACCTCGAGCTCGCCGGCAAGATATTGCCGCTCGAACTCCTTGTTCTCGCCGACATAGGAGCTGATCATCTTCCTGACCTGCCGGGTGCGCAGCAGCTTGCCGATGCCTTCGTTGTCGATCCCGGCGTTGTTGCTGGCGAAGGTGAGCCCGGTGACCCCCGAATCGCGGATCGCATCGAGCAACCGCTCCGGCAGGCCGCAGAGGCCAAAACCCCCGGCCGCGATCAGCATATCGTTGCGCAGCACGCCTGCGAGCGCGCTGGCGGCGTCGGGGTAGAGCTTGGTCATCGCGGCGCGCCTTGTCTCATCTGATGCCGCGCCGCTGGTCCTTTCCCGGGCGCGTATCCGGGCTTGGTGATTAGTGCCTTCGGCCCGCGCTGTCACGCCCGACGAGTCGCCGAGTCGAATCGCCGTTCATGTTGCGACGCAAAACCGTCATGGGCCTGAAATGTGCTTAAAATTTAGGCGGATGCTGAGGAATATGGCAGTTTCGTGCAAGTTTTCGCATAGTTTATCGGAAACAGGCTTGTGATTTGCGTTCTTTGCAACCTAATCGGCGTCTTTCGCACTTGCACAATCGAATAATCTGCGGCATTTGGCAGGTGCCTTTCAGGCATCCTCTCCCAAACTTTCCAAGCCCGGCCTTGTGCCGGGCTTTTTTCTTGCCCGGCACCCAATCGGCAATGACGGCTCGCCGGGCTTGTTTCTTGCCCGGGCCGTGGCCGATGCCGCCGCCGCGGTTAACCCGCATTCACCGCCTGCCCCCGGCGGCGCCCTGCCCGGCCGTTGAGCGATTGCATTCGCATGGCGCGGTTCCTAGCTATCGAGCCTGTATCTGACCGCCCGATTGCACAGGAATTACCCGCATGGCCGACGCCGCCTCCGACGCACCCACCCGCAGCGCTCGTCTTCAGGTCGCGCCGGCGCGCCAGGAGGAATCGGGAGCGGGGATCGCCCGCATGCCGCGTTCGGCCTTCCAGAAGCTCGGCATCACCGAGGGCGACGTGGTCGAGATCACCGGCAAGCGCACCACCGCCGCGATTGCCATGGCCGCCTATCCCGAGGACGACGCGCTCGACGTGGTGCGGCTCGACGGGCTTCAGCGCGGCAATGCGGAGGCCGGGTCGGGCGAGCATGTCGAGATCACCCGCGGCGAATCGCGCCCCGCCACCCGCGTGGTGTTTGCCCCTGCCCAGCGCGAAATGCGCCTCCAGGGGCCGACCCAGGCGCTGAAGCGCAACTTCTTTCGCCGCCCGCTGGTCGCCGGCGATCTGGTCGCGACCACCGGCCAGCAGCCCGTGCAGAACATGCCTGCCGATGTCCGCCAGTTGCTGCGCGCGCCGGCCTACGCGCTCACCCAGATCCGCCTCACCGTCGCGGCGACCAGCCCCAAGGGTATCGTCCATATCGACGAGAACACCGAAGTCGAGCTGCGCGCCGAGTTCGAGGAGCCGCGCGATGGCCGCGCGGTGGTCAATTACGACGATGTCGGCGGGATGGAGGAGACCATCCGCGCGCTGCGCGAGATGGTCGAGCTGCCGCTGCGCTATCCCGAGCTGTTCATCCGCCTGGGGGTCGAGCCGCCCAAAGGCGTGCTGCTCCACGGCCCGCCGGGCACCGGCAAGACCCGCCTTGCGCAGGCCGTGGCCAACGAGAGCGACGCCGAGTTCTTCACCATCAACGGGCCCGAGATCATGGGCTCGGGCTATGGCGAGAGCGAAAAGCGCCTGAGGGAGGTGTTCGAGGAGGCGAGCCGCGCCGCGCCCGCGATCATCTTCATCGACGAGATCGATTCGATCGCGCCCAAACGCACCCAGGTGCCCGGCGAGGCGGAGAAGCGTCTGGTCGCCCAGTTGCTCACGCTGATGGACGGGCTCGAGAAGCGCGCCAATCTGGTGGTGATCGCCGCCACCAATCGCCCCGACGCGATCGACGAGGCTCTGCGCCGCCCGGGCCGCTTCGACCGCGAGATCGTGATCGGCGTGCCCGACCAGCGCGGGCGGCGCGAGATTCTCGCGATCCACACGCGCGGGATGCCGCTCGAATCGGCGGTCGACCTCGACGAACTTGCCCGCGTCACCCACGGCTTCGTCGGCGCCGACATTGCCGCGCTCGCGCGCGAGGCCGCGATCGAGGCGGTGCGCCGGATCATGCCGCGGCTCGACCTCGACGAACGCACCATCCCGCCCGAGGTGCTCGAGGACCTGTGCGTCAGCCGCGACGATTTCCTGAGCGCGCTCAAGCGCGTCCAGCCCTCGGCCATGCGCGAGGTGATGGTGCAGGTGCCCAACACCGGCTGGGACGATATCGGCGGGGTGGGCGAGGCGATCGACCGGCTCAGGGAGGGGATCGAGCTCCCGCTCAAGAACCCCGACGCCTTCCGCCGGCTCGGCATCAGGCCCGCCAAGGGCTTCCTGCTCTACGGCCCGCCCGGCACCGGCAAGACCCTGCTGGCGAAGGCGGTGGCCAAGGAGGCCGAGGCCAACTTCATCTCGATGAAGTCCTCCGACCTCCTCTCCAAATGGTATGGCGAAAGCGAGCAGCAGATCGCGCGCATGTTCGCCCGTGCCCGCGCGGTCGCACCCTGCGTCGTCTTCATCGACGAGATCGACAGCCTCGTCCCCGCGCGCGGCTCGGGCCAGGGCGAGCCGCAGGTCACCGGCCGGGTGGTCAACACCATCCTCGCCGAGATGGACGGGCTCGAGGAGCTGCAATCGGTGGTGGTGATCGGCGCGACCAACCGCCCGACGCTGGTCGATCCCGCCTTGCTGCGCCCCGGCCGCTTCGACGAGCTGGTGTATGTGGGCACCCCCGACACGGCGGGCCGCGAACACATCCTCGGCATCCACACCGCCAAGATGCCGCTGGCCGATGATGTCGACCTCGCTGCGCTGGCGGCGCAGACCGAGCGTTTCACCGGCGCCGATCTCGAGGACGTGGTGCGCCGCGCCGGTCTCGCCGCGCTGCGCCGGGTCGGCGGCGCGGTCGATACCGTGGCGAAGCAGGATTTCACCGCAGCGCTCAAGGATTCGCGCGCGACCGTCACGCCCGAGATGGAGGACGAGTATCAGAAGATGCGCGGCGAGCTGAAGAAGCGCGCCGCGGCGGTGCAGCCGATCGGCTTCCTCTCGCCCGACATGCTCACCCCGACGCGGGAGAAGAAGCACGACTGATGTTCGCGCAATGTTTCACGTGAAACATTGGCGCTACTCTTGATCCGAGGCGCGGCTGAGGTGACGAGGATCAGTGCGCCGCGTCCCAGCTGAGCCCCGTTCCGATTTCCACGCCCAGCGGCACGGTGAGATCGACCGCGGGCAGCGCTGCCTCGGCCATCACCTGCCGGATGATCGGCGTGGCGGCCTCGACACGGTGCTCGGGCAGTTCGAACACGAGTTCGTCGTGCACCTGGAGCAGCATCCGCACATCATGCAGGCCGGCGTCGGCCAGCGCGGGGAGCATCCGCGCCATCGCGCGCTTGATGATGTCGGCGCTGGTGCCCTGGATCGGCGCATTGATCGCAGCGCGCTCGGAGCCCTGTCGTTCGGCCTGGTTCTTTGCGTTGATCCGCGGAAACCATGTCTTGCGGCCGAACAATGTCTCCGAATAGCCGCGCGTCCGCACCCCCTCGAGCGTTTCGTGGATATAGCGCTGGATGCCGGGAAAGCGCTGGAAATAGGTGTCGATCATCGCCTGCGCTTCCTCGGGCGGGACCTCGAGCCGGGCGGCGAGGCCCCAGCGGCTGATGCCGTAGAGGATCGCGAAGTTGATCGTCTTGGCGCGCGCGCGGGTGTCGCGGGTGAGCTCGCCGAACATTTCCTGCGCGGTGCGGGCGTGGATGTCCTCGCCGTCCGCAAAGGCCGCCATCAGGGTCTCGACCCTGGCCATGTGCGCCGCCAGGCGCAGTTCGATCTGCGAATAATCCGCGGCGAGCAGCACGTTGCCGTCCTCGGGCACGAACGCCTCGCGGATCTGACGGCCGATCGCGGTGCGGATCGGGATGTTCTGCAGGTTGGGGTCGGTCGAGGACAGGCGGCCGGTCTGCGCGCCGACGAGGCTGTAGCTGGTGTGAACCCGCCCCGTCTCCGGATTGATCGCGGCCTGCAGCGCGTCGGTATAGGTCGACTTCAGTTTCGCCAGCTGGCGCCATTCGAGCACCAGCCGGGCGATCGGCGCGCCCTCGGCCGCGAGTTTCTCCAGCACCGAGACATCGGTCGAATACTGCCCGGTCTTGCCCTTCTTGCCGCCCTTGTAGCCCAATTTGTCGAACAGGATCTCGCCGAGCTGCTTGGGGCTGCCGACGGTGAAGGGCTGGCCCGCCGCGGCATGAATCTCGCCCTCGAGCCGCCCGATCTCGAGCGAGAACTCCTCCGACAGCCGGGCGAGGCGCGCGCGATCGACCTTGATGCCCTCGCGCTCCATCCGGGCCACCACCGGGATCAGCGGGCGATCGACCCGCTCATAGACCCGGCTGCCGCCCTCGATCGACAGGCGCGGCTTGAGGTGCGCGTGGAGCCGCCAGGTGATGTCGGCATCCTCGGCGGCATAATGCGTCGCGCGGTCGAGCGGAACCTCGCTGAACAGGATCGCCTTCTTGCCGGTGCCGCACAGGTCCTTGAAGGCGATCGCGGTATGGCCGAGGTGGCGCTGGCACAGTTCGTCCATCCCGTGGCCGCCGCCGATCCCTTCCTCGCCCCGCCCGGCATCGAGCGCGAAGCTGATCACCATGGTGTCGTCGATCGGGCTGACGAGGATTCCGTGGCGGGCGAGGATGTTGAGATCGTACTTGCCGTTGTGGAACAGCTTGAGCACCGCCGCGTCCTCAAGCAGCGGCTTCAGCGCGGCGAGCGCTTCGGCCAGCGGCACCTGCGCGGGCGTCGCGGCGAACATGTCGTTGCTGCGGTGACCGAGCGGGATGTAACAGGCATCGTTGGGCCCGAGCGCGAGACTGATGCCGACCAGTTCGGCGCGCATCGGATCGAGCGAGGTCGTCTCGGTATCGACCGCCACCGCCTGCGCCGCGCGCGCGCGCGCGATCCAGGCCGCGAGCCTTTCAAGCGTCTGCACCGTCTCGTAGGCCGCGTGATCGACCGGGGGCATGTCGGGGAGCGGCTGGCGGTGGGCCGGTGTGGTCCCGCTGGCCCCTGCGGTGGTCGGCTTGGGCGGATTGAGATCGGTCGGGCGCGAGGGGCTCCCTGTCCCGGCATCGAGCCGGCGCAAGAGCGAGGTGAAGCCGTGGGTCTCGAGGAACAGCGCGAGCGGCGCGGGCGGCACCGGGCCGAGCACCATCTCCTCGAGCGGCTGCGGCAGGTCGCAATCCTCCTTGAGCGTCACCAGCACCTTGCTGAGCTCGGCATCGGGGCGGCCCTCGATCAGCCGGTCCTTGAGCTTGGAGGGCTTCATCGCCGGCGCCGCATCGAGCGCGGCGGTGAGCGAGCCGTGTTCGGCGATCAGCTTGGAGGCGGTCTTGGGGCCGATGCCGAATATGCCGGGCACGTTGTCGACCGAATCGCCCATCAGCGCGAGCACGTCGCCAACGAGGTCAGGGGTGACGCCGAACTTCTCCTCGACCTCGGGCAGCCAGATGCGCTGGTTTTTCATGGTGTCGAGCATGTCGATGCGCGCAGGGCCAGCGGGGCCAACGACCTCGCCGACCAGCTGCATCAGATCCTTGTCCGAGGAAACGATGGTCACGTCCCACCCCCGCCGCTGCGCCTCGCGCGCGTAGGAGGCGATGAGATCGTCCGCCTCGAGCCCCTCGACCTCGATGCAGGGCAGGCTGAAGGCGCGGGTCGCGTCGCGGATCAGCGGGAACTGCGGGCGCAGATCCTCGGGCGGTTCGGGCCGGTTGGCCTTGTAGTGTTCGTAGATGTCGTTGCGAAAGCTGGTCGAACCCGCATCGAGGATCACCGCCAGATGCGTCGGCCCGTCGGCCGCGTCGAGATCGGCGGCGAGCTTCCACAGCATCGTGGTGTAGCCATAGACCGCGCCCACCGGCGTGCCTTCCGGATTGGTCAGCGGCGGCAGGCGATGATAGGCACGGAAGATGTAGGAGGAGCCATCGACGAGGTAGAGGTGCTGCTTTTCGGCCATGCCCCGTGCTAGCAGGCGGCGCCGCGCGCGGGTAGGGGTTTGGCACGGCGGCGAGCGGACCGCAAATTGCGGCGAAATTACGGCATAAATGCGGCAGGCCGCCTCATTTGCGCTTGCCGCAGCGTCTTGCCCCCCCTATCCTCAGGGTCGAACCGGGCAGCAGATCCGGTCGGGGCGCGCCGCGTCCGCGGGCGCGTGTTTTGGCAGGAACAAAGGAAACTCATCATGCGCAAGATCATTCTCGCCGCCGCCATCGCCACCTCGGCCCTCGGCCTGGCGGCGTGCAGCGAAAAGACCGAAACCGAAACCGGTGAAGCCGTCGACGCCATGGCTGCCGACGCCGAAGCCAATGCCGACGCCGCGGGCGACGCCATCGAAGGCGCTGCCACCGAAACCGCCGAGGACGTGAGCGCCGCTGCCGAAAAGGCGGCCGACGAGGCCGAAAAGACCACCGACGACGTCGCCAACGACGCCGCCGACGTCGCGGCCGAAGCCGAGAAGGCGGCCGAGTAAGCCCGGTTCAGCCCGGCGCAGGTCAGGGCTCACCGACAAATGCAAAGGGCGGCACCGCAAGGCGCCGCCCTTTCGCGTTCTGGCGTTATGTCGTTCGGGCTTCAGCCCCCGGTGCCGTAAGGCGCGCTCGCCCAGTTCCGCGTCGGGTTCTGCTGCGCGCGCGCGGCGAACCCGTCGTAAAGCGCGCGGGCAATCGCCGCGATGCGCTCTTCACGGGCCTGCTTGCCGCCTTGCCCGGTGACGTAGATCGCGACCGCGATCGTCCGTCCGTCGGGACATTCGATGATCCCGATGTCGCTCGAGGTGTTGCTGAGCGATCCGGTCTTGTGGCTGACCCGGGCGTCGAGCGGGATATGCGCCGGGATGCGACGCTTCCCCGTCACGGTGCGGCTCATCGCCGAAAGGATCACCTGCCGGCTCTGATCGGAAAGGAAGTCGCCGCGATAGAGCCCGGCAAGTAGTCGCACCATCGCGCGCGGGGTGGCGGCATCGCGGGTGTCGATGGTGGTCGCCGGATTGTATTCGCCGTCGTCACGCACCAGGGTGGCGATGTCGCGGTTGATCGAGAACTCGGTGATGCCCTGCCGCCGAATCCAGTCGTTGACCACCGCCGGCCCGCCGACCGCGGCGAGCAGTGCGTCGGTCGCCGGATTGGACGAGCGGGTCACCATGATCTCGATCAGGTCGATCGCGGGCATGTACTGCCCCGGGCGCACCGGTGCCTTGGCCGAGGAGAACCGGGGCGAGGCGACCGGCATCATCAGCGGAAATTCGGACGTGAGCGAATAGCGCCCCTTCTCGACCATCTCCAGATAGGTTGCAGCGATCGCGATCTTGCTGGTCGAGGCCATCGGGAACAGCTGGTCGCCGAGCACCATCACCTGCTCGCCGGTCGCCAGATCGATCGCGGCGACCCCGATCCGCCCTTGCGCCGGGTTGGCGAGTTCGGCGATGCGCTGCTCGAGGCTCGAGGCGTAGATCGCCTCGTAGCTGCGCGGGCTGCGGACATCGGTGCCGAAGGTGCTGTCGAAGGTCGCCTGCAGGTCGTCCTGCGCCGTTGCCGGAGCCGCGAGCGCTGCCAGCGAGGCCGCAAGGGCGGTGAAGGCGGCGAGAATGCGGGGGCGTGCCATGAGGGACAAGCTACTCCAACGGGGTTGCGGCTGGCTTAACGGCGACCTTACTCACGCCCGATTCGCCGCGACAAGCGGGCGTCCTGGCGCAATGCGGTGAGCGGAGGCAGGCCCGCGACGGGTTAACACGTAATGAAGGAACCGGTTCCAGCGGCACCGCGCATGAAGCTTCTCGACCTGTATGGCGCTTTCGTCGATTGCGGGATTGCACGATAGCCAATGGGCTTGACTGGCGCGGCCGCAGCGGCAGTCTGACAGTCAAGCATCGATCCAAGGGGACTTTCATGACCGCCACTGCCCGCCGCAGCGCTGCGCGCGCTGCCTGCCTCGCGCTGCTGCTTTCGACCAGCGGCCTCGCCTCAGCGCAAAGCGTCACCATCGTCCAGCCCGGCGCCCCCGGCGCGGCGCCGCGCACCCTGACCGCCGAGGAAGCGACCAAGCTGGCGCAGGCGAGCTACACCGCGTCGGACGTGGCCTTCATGCAGCACATGATCCTCCACCACCAACAGGCGCTCGACATGGCCAAGCTGGCCAAGGATCGCACCAACACCGAGGACCTGCTGGCGATAGCGGGCCGCATTGAGACCAGCCAGGCCGACGAGATCGCCTTCATGAAGGGCTGGCTCACCGAACGCGGCGAACCGGTCGAGGACCCCAAGATGCAGGGCCATGGCGCGCATCTCCACCACATGATGAAGGGCATGGCGAGCCCGGAACAGATGGCCGCGCTGGCCGAAGCCAAGGGCGTCGAGTTCGACCGCCAGTTCCTGACGCTGATGATCGCGCACCACGAAGGCGCGGTCGACATGGTCGAGAAGCTGCTCGACGAGGACGGCACCGCCGCCGATCCGGTGCTGTTCCGCTTCGTCGGCGATATCGACAGCGAGCAGAGCGGCGAGATCAAGAAGATGGACAAGCTGCTGGTCGGCCTGTCGGGCGATCCGCGCTCGGGCCTCGCCGCCGGGTTCGACAATGCGGGCGAGGCGATCAAGGGCCTCGTCAAGGTGGCGAGCCTTGGCAAGCCCGCGGGCTTCTTCGACCCGGCCAACCCGGCCGACCTGCGCCCGGTGGTGCCGCCGAAGAAAGGCAAGGACGAAAAGACAGAGGGCGAAACTCCGAGCGCGACCAAGCCCGAGGCCGAGGCCCAGCCCGCTCCCGCGCCCGCGCCTGCCGCCGCCGCCGCTGCCCCTGCGGTGGCCGCCGTGCCCGCGCGCGAAGAGGAAGACCTCACCGAATTTGCCGAACGCTCCCCGCTGCTCGATTTCGCCAACACCGACATGGCCTTCTTCGGCGACGTCATGATCGCGGGCTCCTACCACGGCTTCAACATCTACCAGCTCGGCGCGGACGGCGTGCCGGCGCTCAAGAGCAGCGTCGTGTGCCCGGGCGGCCAGGGCGACGTCTCGGTCGTTGGCAAGATCCTCGTGATGAGTGTCGAGCAGACGAGGGGCCGGCTCGATTGCGGGCTCGAAGGTGCGCCGGGCAAGGTCAATGCCGAGCGTTTCCGGGGCCTGCGCGTGTTCGACATCTCCGATCTCACCCGCCCGGTGCAGGTCGCCGCGGTGCAGACCTGCCGCGGGAGCCACACCCATTCGATCGTCAGCGCTGATGCCAAGCGGGTGATCGTCTACAACTCGGGCACCGCCGGCATCCGCGACGGCGAGGAACTCGCCGGCTGCGTCGGCGGCACCCCGGGTGACAGCCGCACCGCACTGTTCTCGATCGACGTGATCGAGATCCCGGTCGCCGACCCCTCCAAGGCGCGCATCGTCAAGAGCCCGCGGGTCTTCGCCGACGAGAAAACCGGCGAGATCGCCGGGCTTTGGAAGGGCGGCGATCATGGCGATGGGACCCAGACCACCTCGCGCACCGACCAGTGCCACGACATCACCGTTTTCCCGGCCAAGAAGCTCGCCGCCGGGGCCTGCTCGGGCAACGGCATCCTGTTCGACATCTCCGATCCGCTGAACCCGCGGCGCATCGATGTCGCCACCGACACCACCTTCGCCTATTGGCACTCGGCGACGTTCAACAATGACGGCACCAAGGTGATCTTCACCGACGAATGGGGCGGCGGCGGGCGCCCGCGCTGCAAGGCCTCCGACCCCCGCACCTGGGGCGCCAACGCGATCTACGACATCGTCGATGGCAAGCTGGTGTTCCGCGCGCACTACAAGATCCCCGCGACCCAGAGCGACAAGGAGAACTGCGTCGCGCACAACGGCTCGATCATCCCCGTGCCCGGCCGCGACCTGTTCGCGCAGGCGTGGTATCAGGGCGGGCTCAGCGTGATGGACTTCACCGACAGCGCCAATCCGAAGGAAATCGCTTTTTTCGACCGCGGACCGATCGACGCCAAGCAGATGGTGGTCGGCGGTTACTGGTCGGTCTACTGGTACGGCGGGCACATCTACGGCACCGAGATGGTGCGCGGCATCGACGTTTTCGCGCTCGAACCCGGCGCCGACCTCACCGAAGCCGAGATCGCCGCAGCCAAGGCCGCGAAGTACGAGGACAACCGCTTCAACCCCCAGACCCAGACGCGCGTTACGTGGGACGCAGCAGTGGTGAAGGCCGCGGAGGACAGCCGCAAGGGGGGGTGAAGGCGTTTTCTACCCCTCCGCCGCCCGCTTCTTCTCCATGAACGGGCGCAGCGGGAACAGCCACTGCTCCTTGATCGACAGCCGCTTGCGATCATCCTGCCCGACGATCGCGCTCTCGCCGTCCTTGTAGGTGCCGAACACGCGGTCCCAGAAGATCACCGAGTTGCCGTAGTTGCAGCGCGTGTCCTCATAGCTCGTCGCGGTGTGGTGGAGCGAGTGGTTGCGGATCGTCGTGAAGAAGAACCCGTACCAGATCGGCGGATCGGCGCGGACATTGGCGTGGGCGTAGATCGCGATCGCGCCGCCGACCGTGAACCCGGCGAACAGCGCGTTGAGATCGACATCGAGCAGCGCGATCACCCCGATGCTGATCAGGAACAGCTCGATCGGATTGCCGATATAGCCCTTCATCGCGTTCAATTGCGTGATGTGATGGTGCGGCGCGTGCGTCAGCCACAGGGGCGTCCAGTTGTGCATCGCACGGTGCATCCAGTACTGGCCGAACTCGAACACGAACAGCACCACCATCGCCTGTACCAGGAAGGGCAGCTCCATCAGCCACGGCGTGCCGATGCCGAGCTCCTGCTTGAGCATGGAGAGCGGGCCGTCGATCAGCGTGCCGGCCAGCCAGCCGATCACGATGTAGAAGAAGGCGACATAGAACACATCGGTGCCGAATTCGCGCCAGTTCATCCGCCAGCCGGCGTGCCGTTCGAACACGAATTCAAGGCCCTGCACGAAGGCCAGCGTCCCCAGCCCGACCGCCAGCAGCGTCCACGGCGCTTCGACCCATGCGGCGGGCGCGAAGGCCCAAAAGGCGAGGATCGCCGCGAGCGTCGCGGGCGGCAGCAGATTGATGAGCCCCTGTTTCACTGACATTCCCCTAAGCATCTTGCAGCGCGGCTGAGCGATAAAGCCCGCGCCCCCCGACACCGGAATACGCCAAAAGGCGCATATCGTCGAGTTCGTGCGGACGTGGCGCGCGCGCGGGGTTGACCCCAATGCCACCGCGGCAGATAGACAATCGCGCGATGCTTTCCCAGAAGACCCGCTACGCGATCCGCGCGATGCAGCACCTTGCCGACCGGCATGGGGAGGGTCCGGTGCAGCTGGCCGAGATCGCCGCCAAGCAGAACATCCCGGCGAAGTTCCTGACGGTGATCCTCTCCGAGCTCACCCGCTTCGGCCTGGTCGCCTCGCAGCGCGGGCGCGAGGGGGGATACTGGCTGGCGATACCCCCGGTCGACATCACTTACGGCGATCTCATTCGCCACATGCGCGGCAGCCTCGCCCTGGTGCCCTGCGCGAGCCGCTATGCGCACGAGAAGTGCAAGAACTGCCTCGAAGAAGGCGAGTGCCGGACCCGCGCGCTGATGCTCGACGTGCGCGATCGCACCGCGCAGATCCTCGATGCGATCCGCCTGTCGGACCCGATCGAACCGGTCCCGTCCTTCGCCGAGGAGGCGCTTGGCGAGGCCTGACACCGGCCGGGCGCGCAAACTCCACCTTTCAGCGCCACACAGAAAATCTGCGCGCCGAAGTCTATTGTCAATCAATCTGCTTGAGTTTACTTCCTGCGTTGCGGGCCGATTCCGCGCAACGAAAGGCCAATTCATGCACCGTGACGAGCAACGCTCCGCCACCAGCACCGTCTTGCCCGAAACTCCGCCCAAAGCGCTCGAGCCCAAAGCGCTCGAGGTTGTGAGCGAGGCGCTCTCGCGGCTGCGCTACGGGGCGATCCAGCTGACCGTGCATGACGGCAAGGTCATGCAGATCGACGTGACCGAAAGGAAGCGGCTGACCGACTGACCGTCGGCCGCACCCACCACACCATTCCAACAGGGGACCAGCAGACCGGACCTCCGGACGCCCGCCCGCTTGCAAAGGCGATTGATGATGCTTCCGAATTCCTTCCGCAGCACGCTGCTGCTCGGCGCGGCGCTGGCCGCGATCACTCCCGGCGCGCTCGCCGCGCAGGACGACGTGCAAGCCGATGCCGAACAGACCGGCGCATCCGATGCGCAGGGCGGCACCGCCAACGATATCGTCGTCACCGCCCGCCGCCGATCCGAAACCGCGCAGGACATTCCTCTGGCGGTGACCGTGCTCGGTGGTGAACAGGTGGTCGAGACCGGCGCCTTCAACATCGGTCGGCTGCAACAGCTCGCTCCGACGCTCCAGCTCTATTCGTCGAACCCGCGCAACACCACGCTCAACATCCGCGGCCTGGGCGTGCCCTTCGGCCTCACCAGCGACGGGTTCGAGCAGGGCGTGGGCGTCTACATCGACGACGTCTACTATTCGCGGGTCGCGGCCGCGACCTTCGACTTTCTCGATGTCGCGCAGATCGAGGTGCTGCGCGGGCCGCAGGGCACGCTTTACGGCAAGAACACCACCGCAGGCGCGGTCAACATCACCACCAACCAGCCGACCTTCGATTTCGAGGGCTCGGCCGAGGTCAGCCTCGGCAATTACGAGTTCAAGCAAGCGCGGGTGGCGGTGTCCGGGCCGCTCAGCGACACCCTCGCGCTGCGCGTCGCGGCCTCGCTGACCGACCGGCGCGGCACGATCTTCAACGTCAGGAGCCGGCAATACATTCAGAGCCTCGACAATCTCGGGGTGCGTGCGCAGCTGCTGTGGCAGCCCAACGACGATCTGAAGATCACGCTGGCCGGCGATTACAACAAGCAGGAAGCCAATTGCTGCGGCTCGGTGTTCGTGCGGACGGTTTCGACGCAGCGCCCGCTCAACCGCCAGTTCGCCGCACTCGCGGCCGCGCAGAACTATGCCCCGCCCAGCACCAATCCCTTCGACCGCCTGAGCGACCTCGATTCGACCCTGCGCGCGGGCAACATCATCGCGGGCGCCTCGCTGCGGATCAACTGGGACCTCGGCCCGGGCACCCTGACCTCGGTGACCGCGTGGCGGCATTGGGACTGGAAGCCCGAAAACGATCGCGATTTCACCGGCCTTCCGATCGTCAGCCTGTCGCAGAACCCCTCGCAGCAGGACCAGTACACCCAGGAATTCCGCTACGCCTACAGCGGCAAGCAGTTCGACTTCGTGGTGGGCGCCTTCGCCTTCAACCAGCGGATCGACACCCAAGGCCTCGAGGGCCAGGGCGCGGCGGCAAGCCGCTGGTCGATTGCGCCCAACAATGCGCTGTCGAACGATCCCACCGTGCTGAACGGGCTGATCGCGCGCAACACCCAGTTCCTCAAGAGCACCAGCGCGGCCATCTTCGGGCAGTTGAGCTGGAAGGTGACCGATGCCTTCACCATCCAGCCCGGCGCGCGGCTCAATTACGACAAGAAAGAAGGCTTCTACCAGCGCCGCGTGTTCACCGGTGCGGGCGTGGAGCTGCGCGGCACGGAGACCGATGCGCGCAGCCGGGCCCAGCTCGCCATCTTCCAGCCCCAGTTGAGCGCCCCCGAGGACACCGACTGGAACTTCACCTACGACCTGACGCTAAGCTACGAGCTGGCGCCCGACGTGCTGGCCTATGGAACCTATGCCAAGAGCTTCAAGACCATCGGAATCAACCAGAATGGCCTTCCCACCGATGCCGCCGGCGTGCCGATCGCGGCGGCGGGCACGATCAAGCCCGAGAATGTCGATCATTTCGAGATCGGGGTGAAATCGCGCTTCTGGGATCGCCGCGCGACGCTCAACCTTGCCGCCTTCCGTACCGATATCCGCGATTTTCAGGCGACCGTGACCAACGGCCAGTTCGGCGTGCTGCGCGGCTTCCTCGCCAATGCCGACAAGGTGCGCTCGCAGGGGATCGAGGCGGACTTCTCGGTTCAGCCGAGTGACCGGTTCAGCGCCTATGTCAACGGCGCCTATACCGATGCGAAATATGTCCGCTTCGTCGATGCGCCCTGCCCGCCCGAGCTTTCGGGCGGCACCACCGTGGGCGCGGGGCAGACGCCGTCGGCGCCCGGCACGCCGGGCGGGCTGAGCCCGGCCAATTGCGACATCTCGGGCCAGCGCCTGCCGGGTGTCTCCAAATGGGCCTTCTCCTTCGGAGCGGAGGGCAACCTTCCCGGCACGGTGTTCGGCCAGAGCGGCGAGTTCTACCTTGGCTATGATGGCAGCTACCGTTCGGACTTCTCGTCCAACGCCGCGCCTTCGGCGGCCACGCTGAACGAGGGCTACAGCCTGTCGAACTTCCGCGCCGGCTTCCGCAGCGACCAAGGGTTCAACATCTTTGCCTGGGTGCGCAACGCCTTCGACGAGGACTATTTCGAGCAATTGTTCATCGCGCCGGGCAACACCGGGCTGATCGCGGGCCTGCCCGGCGATCCGCGCACCTGGGGGGCAACCCTCAGCTACACCTTCTGACCCTGCCAGCGCAGAGAGGACCACCTCATGCCGGACATTGCCGCCCTGTTGATCGATATACTGCCGTTCGTCCTGATCGGGCTGACGGCGCAGATGATCGACGGGGCGCTCGGGATGGCCTTCGGCGTGACCACCCAGACGCTCTTGGTGAGCGCGATGGGCGTGCCCCCGGCGAGCGCCTCGGCGAGCGTCCACCTCGTCGAACTGTTCACCACCGGGGCATCGGGGTTGAGCCATGCGTGGCAGCGCAATGTCGACTGGGGGCTGTTCCGGCGGCTCGTGCCGTTCGGCGTGCTGGGCGGGGTGACGGGGGCCTATGTGCTCTCCAACATCGATGCGAGCGCGGCGCGGCCTTTCGTGATGCTGTACCTCACCGGCATCGGCTTCTACCTGCTGTGGCGCGCGATACGGATGCTGAAGCCGCGCTTCGAGGACCCGAAATACACCAGCCCCTTGGCGCTGGTGGGGGGCTTTCTCGATGCCGCAGGCGGGGGCGGCTGGGGGCCGGTGGTGACCAGCAACCTGCTGATCCAGGGCGGCGATCCGCGCAAGGTGATCGGCACCGTCAACACCGCCGAGTTTCTGCTGACGCTGTCGATCTCGATCACCTTCCTGCTCACGATCGGCCCGGCGGCCTTCACACTGATCACCACGGGTCTGATCATCGGCGGGGTGATCGCGGCGCCGTTCGGCGCGCTCCTCGCCAGCCGGGTCAATCCGCGCACGCTTTTGTTCGCGGTCGCGCTGGTCTTGATCGTGACCAGCGCCTACAGCATCTGGAAAGCTTGGCCGATCATCTAGGGCCGCAAGCGGGACCCCGATGGATACCGAACTTCTGCTCATCTGCGCGCTGACGGGCGTGATCAACCTGATCGGCGCGCTCGCCTATGCCGCGCGGATCGCGGGGGTGCGAACGGGCCGCATTGCGCTCTCCTTTGCGCTGTTCAACGTGCTGCTGCTGGTGAGCCGCACCTCGAACGGGTTTCTCGGCCCCTTCCTTGCCAAGCGGATCGAGACCGCGCTGGCGGCAGGCAATGGCGATGCGCTGCTGTGGGACCTCAGGCTGGTGCTGCTCGCCGCGGCGGGCGCGGTGGCGCTGGGCATCGTGCTGGTGCCGACCGGGCAGCGGGTTTTTGCCGCCGCGATCACCTTTTTCCAACACAACCGTTCGACCACCCGGTTGATCCTGCGCGCGATGACGCCCTCAGGGCTGCGCACGCTCAGGGATTCGGTCGCGCTGCCCTCGCAAGGGACGCTGCAATCGCTCGGCAAGCCGCGGGGGGTGAGCTGGTCGGTGCTGATCGCCAATGCGCTGGCGCAGGCGCTGCTCGCGGTCGGTGTGCTGGCTTCGCTCTATGCCGGCTATCTCGAGCCCGATTTCCGCGTCACCGCCTCGCAGATGACCGCGATCGTCAACGGCTTTGCCACGATCCTGCTGTTCGCGCTGATCGACCCGCAGATCTCGGCGCTGACCGACGACGTGGTCGATGGCAGCGTGAGCGAAGCGACGTTCCGCCGGGCGATGGTGTGGGTCTCGCTGAGCCGCCTCGCGGGCACGCTGCTGGCGCAGGCGATGCTGGTGCCCGCCGCGCTGGTGATCGCCAAGGCCGCGGCCTGGCTCTAGGAGAGCTGGCCGAGCACCAGCCCCCCGGCGGCGCAGACCGCAAGAATCCGGAGCACCGACCACCTTGCCCCGAATGCCAGTGCGAAGGCGAGCGCGGCCAACAGCGCAGCGCGCCAATCGAAGCTCGCCGGGTCGGGCGAATAGAGCCTGAGCGGCCCCACCTGCGCCTCGCCCACGCGCGCGAACAGCACGTGGAGCGCGAACCACGCGGTCAGATTGCCGATCACGCCCACCACCGCTGCGGTCACCGCCGCCAGCCCGCCCTTGAGCCATAGCGCATTCCCCAGCCGGTCGATCCACGGCGCGAAGGCAAAGATCCAGGCGAAACACGGCGCGAAGGTCACCCAGGTGGTGACCAGCGCGCCGAGCAGCCCCGCAACCATCGGCGAGAACGGCTCGGGCGCGCGGAAGGCCGCAAGGAACCCGACGAACTGCGTGACGAGGATCAGCGGCCCGGGCGTGGTCTCGGCGAGCCCCAGCCCGTCGGCCATCTCGCCCGGCTGCAGCCAGCCGTATCCCTGCACCGCCTCCTGCGCCATGTAGGCGAGCACGGCATAGGCGCCGCCGAAGGTGACGACGGCAAGCTGCGAGAAGAACAGCCCGATGTCCCACAGCACATGGCCTTGCCCGAGCGTCGCCGCGATCAGCGCCATCGGCGCGGCCCAGATCGCGCCCCAGCCTGCGAGCGAAAGCAGCGTGGTGCGCCACGGCCGCGGCGGAAGATCGCCCGCGGGCTTCCCCGGCTTGATCGCGAGCAGCTCCGGCCGCCGCGTCGCCACCGCCATGCCGATCAACCCGGCGCCGAGCACGATCAAGGGAAACGGCAGATCGAGCAGGAACAGCCCGGCGAAAGCAACGAGCGCGAGAACGCGTTTCAGTCCGGTGTCGAGCGCCCTTCCCGCGATCCGCAGCAGCGCCTGCACCACGATCGCCAGCACCGCCGCCTTGACCCCGAGAAACAGCGCCGCGACCCAGCCGAGGTTGGCCGCGAGCGCATAGAGCACCGACAGCGCAAGGATGATCGCCGCTCCGGGCACCACGAACAGCAGCCCCGCCGCCAGGCCACCGCGCCAGCCGTGCAGTCGCCAGCCGATCCAGGTGGCGAGCTGCTGGGCTTCGGGCCCGGGCAGCAGGTGGCAGAAATTGAGCGCGTGGAGAAAGTCCTCCTCGGCGATCCAGCGCCGCTCGTCGACCAGTTCGCGGTGCATCAGCGCGATCTGCCCGGCGGGGCCGCCGAAGCTGAGGAACCCGATCCGGGTGAAGGCCCCGAGCAGCTCGCGGAAGGTGAAGGAAGGGGCCTCGTCCGCGGCCGGGGAAAGGGTTTCGACGCTCAACTCGGCCATGCCCACCTCGAAAACAGCCCTGCCGCGCCCGGCAAGGGGAAACGAGGCAACGCTTGGGCCGGTCTCGGCCTGGACGGGAGGTTGCTCGGCCCCGGTGGCGCAGTGATAAACAGCCGGTGCGGCGGGTGCAAGAGGGCGCGCGGGTCAGGCCCGCGCGGCGACCTCGGCAGCGTCGAAATAGTGGATGCGCAGGGTCCTCAGCAGCCCGTCCTCGAAGGTGCCTGCTTCGCAGATCGTCTGGGTAAAGGGGGCCGAGCCGTCCTTCGGGTGCATGGTGAGCCGGATCACCATCACCGCGTGGGTTTCGCCCCCGGTGCAATCGAGAATTTCCAGATCGGTGCTGGCCCAGGTGCCGTACATCGCGGCGGCGCAGCGCTGGAGCGCGTCGCGCCCGCGCCACTCGCCCGCAAAGGGGAGCGAATTGACCTCGTAGAGCACGAAATCGGGGTGGATCAGCGCCTCCACCGCATCCCAGTCACGCGTGCCCGCGGTGGCATAGACCTTCGCCAGCATCTCCCTCGGGCTCGGCACGCTCTCAGCCCTCGTCGATGGTGCCGATCAGATCGCCCACCTTGTAGACCGCGCCCTCCTCGCCGGTGGGATGGATGATCCCGCTCGCCTGCGCCTCGATCTCGGTGGTGCTCTTGTCGGTCTCGACGGTGTAGATGATCTCGCCCTTTTCGACGCGCTCGCCATCGCCGAACATCCATTCGACGAGAGTCATTTCGACAGCGCTCATGCCGAGTTTGGGGATGCGGATTTCGCTGGCCATCAGATCTTTCCTACGCTCGCCTTGATCTGTTCGACGATCTGCGGCTTGGTCGGGATCCACGCCTGTTCGAGATGGCTGGCGAAGGGCACCGCCGAGAACGTCCCGCCGATCCGGCGCACCGGGCCTTTCAGTGCGTCCCAGCACTTTTCCTGAATGTTGGCGGCGAGCTCCGCCCCGGTGCCGAAGGGACGCACCGCCTCGTGCAGGGTGAGCGCGCGGCCGGTCTTGCGCACCGACGCCAGCACGGTTGCCTCATCGTAGGGCGCGATGGTGCGCAAATCGACGACCTCGACGGAAATGCCTTCCTTGGCGAGATCATCGGCCACCGCGAGCGCATCGAGCACGGTGCGGCCATAGGTAATGATCGAGATGTCGGTCCCCTCTCGCGCCACCGCCGCCTTGCCGAGCGGGACGCGGTATCCCGGGCCGGGATCTTCCGCCTTGAGCCCGTAGCACAGGATGTTCTCGATGAAGATCACCGGGTCATTGGCGTCGATGCTCGCGCGCATCAGCCCGCGCGCGTCGGCGGGATTGCTCGGCGTGACGACGTGGATACCCGCGACATGCGCGAACCACGCCTCGAGCATGTCCGAGTGCTGCCCGCCGAAGCCGACGCCGACCCCGGTGGTGGTGCGGATCACGATCGGGCACGGGGTCTGCCCGCCGCTCATGAAGCGCAATTTGGCGGCGTGGTTGACGATCTGGTCCATGCACACACCGACGAAGTTCATCAGCATGATCTCGGCAATCGGGCGCTGCCCCGCAAGCGCTGCGCCCACCGCCGCACCGACAATCGCGGTTTCCGAGATCGGGGTCGCGCGGATGCGGTGTTCGCCATATTTCTCGGTGAGGCCGGCGGTGACCTTGAACACCCCGCCGCCCTGCTTGGCGGAAACATCTTCGCCGAGGCAGAACACGCCCGGATCCTCCGCCATCGCCTCGTCGATCGCGAGGTTGAGCGCCTGGGTCATGGTGATCTGGGCCATCAGGCGGTCTCCTCCAGCACGTCCTTGTAGATTTCGTCGGTGTCCGGCAGCGGAGCCGCGAGCGCGTGTTCGACCGCCGCGTTGATCTGCGCGTCGATATCGGCGACGATCGCGTCCAGTTCCTCCTCGGTGAACTGGTGTTCGAGCATCACCTTCCTGAGCTTGGGGAGCGGGTCTTCGGCCTTCATCTCGGCAATGTGTTCGGGCGGCATATAACTGAAGTCCGCGCCGAAGAAGTGGCCCATCATGCGGTAGCACATGGCCTCGACCAGCGTCGGCCCCTCGCCGCGGCGAGCCCGGTCGACCGCTTCCTTCACCGCCGGGTAGATCTGGTGCACGTCGTTGCCGTCGACGGTGACGCCAGGCATCCCGTAGCCGGCGGCGCGGCTCGCGATATTGGGGCTGTCGGTGTGATCGGCATAGGCGGTATGCTCGCCGTAGCGATTGTTCTGGCACAGGAACACGACCGGCAGCTTGTAGAGCTGGGCCATGTTCATCGCTTCGTGGAAGCCGCCGATATTGGCCGCGCCGTCGCCGAAGCTCACCAGCGTCACGCGGCCATCGCCCTTGTTCTGGCTCGCCATCGCAAGCCCGTTGGCGATCGGGAGCCCAGAGCCGACCACGCCGGTCGTCACCATGATCCCGGTTTCCGGATCGGTGATATGCATGGTGCCGCCCTTGCCCTTGCAGGTGCCGGTCGCCTTGCCGAGGCATTCGCCCCACCACTTCTCCATCGGGATGCCCTTGGCGGTCTGCTCGCCCTGCCCGCGATAGGTGCAGACGACGTAGTCCTCCCTCTCGAGTGCCGCCATCGCCGCGGCCGAGACCAGCTCCTGCCCGCGCACGCAGTAATACATCACCGCGACCTTGCCGCCCATCAGGAGCTCGCGGAACTTCTCGTCGGTGCGGTTCACCTTCATCGTGCGGGTGTAGATGTCGAGCAGCGTGTCGCGGTCGATCTGCGCCATGGTGTAAGGCCTCTCAGGGAAGGAAATCAGAATTGGACGCGCTGGGTGAAACCGCCATCGACCACGACGTTTGCGCCGGTCATGTAGGGCACCGCGGGGCTGGCGACGAAGACGATCGCCTTGGCGACCTCGACCGGCTCGCCGAAGCGCCCGGTCGGCATCTTGGCAAGGGTCGCATCGAACAGCGGCTTCATGTGCTCCTCGATGATCTCCCAGTTGCCGCCCTTGTAGTAGATCGCGCCCGGGCTGACGGTGTTCACCCGGATGCCCTTGGCGGCATAGGCCTGGCTGAGCTGCGAGGCATAGGTGATCAGCGCGGCCTTGATCGCGTTGAAGGGGTTGGGGGCGATGAAGGTTTCGAGCGCGGCGGTGCTCGAGAGCATCACGATCGAGCCCGTTTCCGAAGCCTCGAGATAGGGCGTCAGCGTCTCGACCGCGAGCGCTGCGCCCTTCAGATCCATGTCGAGGCAGGCCTGCCAGTCGCCTGCTCCCCCGGTGCCCGAGGCGCTCGCGGTGTGAACGAAGATGTCGCACCCGCCGAGTTCTTGGGCGGCCTTCTCGAGCCAGGCCTGATAGGCCTCGGCCCCGCTCGCCATGTCGAAGACTTCGGCGAAGACCTTGCCCGGCCCGGCGGCGTCGATCTCGGCCTTGGCGGCCTCGATCTTGTCTTCCTTGCGCGAGAAGAAGGCGACATCCGCGCCCTCGGCCGCGAACAGCTTGAGCGACTGGAGCCCCAGCCCATGCGCCCCGCCGTTCATGATGACCTTCTTGCCCTTAAGTCCCAGATCCATCGCGCCTCTCCCCGGCTTGTGGTGCTGGTGCGAGGGGATAGCCGAGCATGGGGGCGGGGCGTATCGTCAATTTTGACGGGGTAGCGGCGCTAGGGGCCGCGCACCCCAACTGCCGGGGATCAGATGATCTCCTCCTGATCCATCATGAAGGGCTTGCCCGGGAAGGGCGCGCGCGATCCGAACAGCACGTCGACCGGGCCCGAGGGCGCGCGGAAGGGGTAGAGCTCCCCGTTGGGCCGTGCGGGGCGCGGGTTGACCGCATAGGTCAGGATTGCCTTCCCGTTGAAGTCCATCACCGAGATGAAGGGCGCGTTGACCGCAAGACCCGGCCCGCGTCCGCCGAAACCCGCCTGATTGAACGACACCGATCCTGCGACCGGATCGACCAACCGGCTGTCGGTGAAGCTGTATTGCACATCGCCCGTCGGCCAGGCGAAGGTGATGCGGCGGTCGCCCCGGCTGACCAACCACAGGTCGTCCGATGCCGTCGCGGTCGCGTTGACATAGGCGAAGTTCGGGTTGCGCCCTGCGGTGAAGGCGAACAGCGGGGTCGCCGAGACCGTCTTGCCCACCGGCGAGGCCGGGAACACCAGCCCCTGCACGTTGAACCCGCGCACCGTCCCGTCCATCGTCGCGACGAAGGCGCGGCTGCGGCCGAGGTAGCGCTCGGGCTCGGCCCCCGACCACGCCTCGCGCGGGGAGCGCTGGACGTATTCGAAATACTCGTTGCTGCGGGTGTTGATGTAGCCGTTGGCCTGTACCCCGGCGCTCACCCCGGTCGGTTGGGCGACGCTCAGCGTGGTCGTCACCACCGGGCGCTGGCCGGGCACGGCGGTGAAGCTGAACGGGAACTTCGCGCCGTCGGTCAACGACACGTCGAGCGTGCGGTTGAAGTTCGCCTGGGTGGTCAAATAGAGATCGCGGTAGTGCTGGTAGAGCGGGGTCATGTCGACGAAGCTCACCCGTCCTTCCGCGCGCGAGGCGACCACGGCATAGCCGCCCGATGCCATCTGGTGCCACTGGACATTCCCTGCCGGATAGACCGGGTTCACCCCGCGCCACAGATCGCGCGCCGATTGCCGCGACAAGTCGCCGACCGCCGGATTGTCATTGTCACTGAAGCCGCGCGGGTTCTGGAGGTAGAGATTGTTCGACACGTCGAGACTGGTCGGCGCGGCAAAGGGCAGGTCGACGAAGCCGAGCAGCTTCATGCCCCGGTTGGTCCACGCCCCCGGGGTGCCCCAGTACCACCGGGTGTTGGGGGTCTGGTCGGGACCGCCGACCGCCATCTGGCGCGGGCGCAGGGCGATGAAGGCGAGCTTGCCGCTGATCGTGTTGGTGTCCCAGACGGCGACCACCAGGAACTCGTTGTAGGGCGTCACCGCCATCGCCGTCGGCACCATGCCGGCGGGCAGGCGCAGCGCGCTCCCATCGAAGAACTCGGGCGCGCTGTTGCCGAGCACGATCGGGGCGATGGTGCCGTCACGGAAGGCGGCGAAGCTGACCTGGCTGGCATTGGCCCGCCCGCGCGCGATGGCGACGGGGACCAGCGGCAAATCGCTGCGGCTCGCCGCCAGACTGCGCACCTGCGGGTTGGCAGGCACGGCGATGTTGTTGCGGTTCCACCAATCGGGATTCCACGCAGCGATCATCCGCATGCACAGCCCGCCGGTATTGAAATAGGCCCCGTCCGCGCCGCGGGTGTTGCTGATGCCGAAGCGGTAGTCGGGATCGTTGGGATTGTCGGGCAGGAACAAGTGCTGCCCGCCGACCAGCCAGCCGCCGCCCTGGAGCCCGCGCGCGATCTCTTCCTGATCGCTGCGCGGTTGCTGGCTCGGGGGCAGGCACTTGTTGGGCTCGCCGGGGTTGTTTGTCGGCTGGGTGCCATAGGGCCACAGCCCCTGCCCGCTCGCCAGATCCGGCCCCCACAGCTGGGCGGCGGTGTTGGTCGCATTCCCGAAATCCGCCGCCGTCGGGCCCAGGCGGTAGTCCATGATCGCGGGCGTGTTGTAATTGTTGGCGACGCGGACGTATTCGCTGCGGTTGATCGTCCCGTCATTGTTGAGAATCAGTTCGCGCCACTGGCCGACCTGGCGCTCGCCGCCCGCGATGGGCGACGGTGTCGGCGTGGGCGTCGGAGTGGGCGCCCCGCCCCCGGTCGGCGGCGCGGTGCCGCCCTCCTCGCCTCCGCCGCAGCCTGCCAGCAGCAGGCACGCGGCAAGCGCCATCGCGAGCGGGCGGGGTCGACGGCTGTAACGCGCATAAATCATCGGGATGGGTCCCCCTGTAACGGCCTGTGAACAGGAGACAGGGTCACGATTTCACGGTGAATTTCGCGTAAACACCCGAGATAAATGGCAAGAATCCAGAAGCTTGCCTTGATGGCGTTAACCATCGAAGCCCGCATGAAGCGGACGCTACGCTGGTGGTCGGCAGCGATTGCCGGCACCATCAGGAAAGGTCGATTTCGGGAAGGGTGTGCGCAAGCAGCGAGACACGCAGCCACACGGCGGGCAGGGCTCTGGCGCGAACGGGATGTGTGGTGCTGCTGGGGAGGATTGAACTCCCGACCTCACCCTTACCAAGGGTGCGCTCTACCACTGAGCTACAGCAGCGCCGGATCAGGCGCGCGCTATTGTCGCGCCGCCGCGCGATGTCAAGCAGGGCTTGAAGTAGCGCGCCTCTAACGCCAAGGCGTTGCCGATGCGTGAAGAGCCCCGCAAGAATGTGTCGTCGCCCACAGCGCGGGAAGAGCGGCTCGCCGCCAAGCTGCGCGAGAACCTCAGGCGCAGGAAGGCCCAGGCCCGCGCGGTCTCGGGGCAGCCGGGCGATTCGGAGGCGACGGAAACGCTTCCCAAATCCGGCGACGCGGGCTAACCCGCAGCGCTCTATTTGCTTTAGCCGGCCAGGCCGCGGCAACCGGAGTAAAGATGCCCAAGCTCATTCTCGTGCGCCACGGCCAGAGCCAGTGGAACCTCGAAAACCGCTTCACCGGGTGGTGGGATGTGAACCTCACCGAGCAAGGCGTGGCCGAGGCGCGCGCGGCGGGCGCGCTGCTGCGCGACAAGGGCGTCCTGCCGACCGCCGCTTTCACCTCGCTCCAGACCCGCGCGATCCGCACGCTGCATCTCGCGCTCGAGGAGGCCGGCCGGCTGTGGATCCCCGAGGTCAAGGACTGGCGCCTCAACGAGCGGCACTATGGCGGGCTCACCGGGCTCAACAAGACCGAGACCGCGGCGAAGCATGGCGAGGATCAGGTCAAGATCTGGCGCCGCAGCTTCGACATTCCGCCTCCGGTGCTGGAGGCAGGCAGCGCCTTCGATCTCGCCAGCGACCCGCGCTATGCCGGCATCGCGATCCCGAACACCGAAAGCCTCAAACTCACGATCGAACGCGTTCTGCCCTATTGGGACAGCGCGATCCGCCCCGTGCTTGCGCGCGGCGAGACGGTGATCATCGCCGCCCACGGCAACAGCTTGCGCGCGCTGGTGAAGCACCTCTCCGGGATCTCGGACGCGGACATCACCGATCTCGAGATCCCCACCGGGCAGCCGATCATCTATGATTTCGAAGGCGGCGCGCCTGCGGGCGAGCGTTACTATCTGAAGGACGCGTGATGCAGGAGACCGGGGGCAAGGTCGCGATCGTGATGGGCAGCCAGTCCGACTGGCCGACCATGAAGGCCGCCGCCGAAGTGCTCGACGAGCTCGAAGTGCCCTACGAGGCGCGCATCACCTCGGCGCACCGCACGCCCGACCGGATGGTCGCCTTCGCGAAAGGGGCCGAGGGCGAGGGATTCTCGGTCATCATCGCGGGCGCGGGCGGGGCAGCGCACCTGCCCGGCATGATCGCCAGCATGACGCATCTGCCGGTGCTCGGCGTGCCGGTGCAGTCGCGGGCGCTCTCGGGCATGGATAGCCTGCTGTCGATCGTGCAGATGCCGGGCGGCATTCCGGTCGGCACGCTGGCGATCGGCGAGGCGGGGGCGAAGAACGCAGGCCTGCTCGCCGCCGCGATCCTTGCGCTGGGCGACGAGGCCTTGTCCGAACGGCTGCAGGACTGGCGCGCGGCCAAAAGCGCGGCTGTCGGCGAGGTGCCGGAGGATTGATGCTTCCGGCGGGCTCCACCATCGGCATACTCGGCGGCGGACAGCTCGGCCGGATGCTGGCCATGGCCGCGCTCCAGCTCGGCTACAAGGTGGTCGGCTACGCGCCGGCGGGCGACAATGTCGCTGCCGACGCCTGCTCGGCCTTCATCACCGCGGGCTGGGACGATGCCGAGGCGCTGGCCGAATTCGCTGCCGCTGTGGACGTGGTGACCTGGGAGTTCGAGAACGTCCCCCTCGGCACCGTCGCAGCAATTCCCTCGTCCCTGCTGGTCTGCCCGCCGCGCGCGCTCGAGGTCGCGCAGGATCGGCTCGCCGAGAAAGCGTTCGCCGCCAACCACGGCGGCACCCCTGCGCCCCATGCGCGGGTCGAGACCGATGCCGATTTCGCCGCCGCGCTGACCGCGATCGGCACCCCCGGCATCCTCAAGACCGCGCGCGAGGGCTATGACGGCAAGGGACAGTGGCGGGTGCGCTCGCTGCTCGAGGCAGGCGGGGTGCGCCTGCCCGGCACCACCTGCATCTACGAAGGCTTCGTCACCTACGAGACCGAGTTCTCGGTGATTCTGGTGCGCGCGCGCGACGGGCAGGTGCGCTTCTGGGATTCGACCGCCAACCTGCACGAGGGCGGGATGCTTGCGCAGTCGATCCTGCCCGCGGGCGCGCGGGTCGAGGCGCAGGTGCCGGCAGCGCGCGAACTGGCCGCAAGAGTGGCGGACGCGCTCGGCTATGTCGGGGTGCTCACGCTGGAATTCTTCGCCACGCAGGGCGGCCCGGTGTTCAACGAAATGGCCCCGCGGGTGCACAATTCGGGTCACTGGACGATCGAGGGCGCGGCCACCAGCCAGTTCGAGAACCATATCCGCGCAATCTGCGGCTTGCCGCTGGGGGGCACCAAGACGCGGTTCGAGGCGATCGAGATGCGCAACATCGTCGGCGAGGAGGCGCTCGAGGCGCACCGGATCCTCGCCGAGCCGGGCGAGCCGCATCTCCACCTCTACGGCAAGCGCGAGGTGCGCGAGGGGCGCAAGATGGGGCACGTCACCCGCGTCGGGCACGCGGTGAAATGACGCAGGAAATCACGCTGATCTACGCCCGCGCCGCCAATGGCGCGATCGGATTGCAGGGCGATCTGCCGTGGCGGCTGCCGGCGGACTTGAAGCGCTTCAAGGCCCTCACAATGGGGCTCCCGATGATCATGGGCCGCAAGACCTTCGAAAGCCTGCCCGGCCTGCTCCCCGGACGCCGCCATATCGTGCTCACCCGCGATGCTGCCTGGCAGGCCGAGGGGGCCGAGGCCGCCGCCACGCCCGATGCGGCGCTGGCGCTGGCGGGCGCGGGGCCGGTCGCGGTGATCGGCGGGGCGGAGGTCTTCGCGCTGCTTCTGCCCCGCGCCGACAGGGTCGAGCTCACCCAGATCCACGCCGACTACGAGGGCGACACCTTCATGCCCCCGCTCGGCCCCGAGTGGCAGGAGACCGCGCGCGAGGATCATGCGGCGGACGGCGCGGCGCCCGCCTTCGCCTTTGTCACCTACCGGAAGGGCGCTGCCTGATGCGCTGGCTCGATCACCGCGATCCCGTCCCCGAAAGCTTGCGCGGCGCGGTGATCGCGCTCGGCAATTTCGACGGGTTCCACCGCGGGCATCAGGCGGTCGCGGGCGAGGCGATCGCCTGGGCGCATGAACAGGGCCGCCCCTCGATCATCGCCACCTTCGATCCGCACCCGGTGTGCTTCTTCCGCCCCGAACTGCCGCCCTTCCGCCTGACGACGCTCGAACAGCGGCAGGAGCTTTATCTGGCGGCGGGCGCGACCGCGATGCTGGTGTTCCACTTCGACGCCGCGCTGGCGGGGACGAGCGCGGAGGATTTCATCGCGCGCATCCTTCGCGACCGCCTCGGGGCGCATGGGGTGGTGACGGGCGGCGACTTCACCTTCGGCAAGGGTGCCAAGGGGAATGTCGATCTGCTCCGCACGCTCGGCGGTGAACTCGGCCTGCAATCGCGGGTGGTCGAAGCGGTGGAGCAAGGGGGCGAGGTGGTCTCCTCGAGCCGCATTCGCGAAGCGCTGCGCAATGGCGATCCGCAGGAGGCCGCGCGCCTGCTCACCCGGCCCTTCGCGATCCGCGGCATCGTCGAGCACGGCGACAAGCGCGGGCGCACCATCGGCTATCCCACCGCCAATCTCGGGATCGAGACCTACCTGCGCCCCAGGTACGGCATCTACGCCGTCACCGGGCGCATCCTTGCCACCGGCGAGGTGCTGCAAGGCGCGGCAAACATCGGCATCCGCCCGCAGTTCACCCCGCCCAAGGAGCTGCTCGAGCCGTTCTTCTTCGACTTTGCCGGCGACCTCTACGGGCAGGAGATCGAGGTGGCCTTCCATCACTTCCTGCGCGGCGAGGCGAAGTTCGACAGCCTCGAGGCCCTCGTCGCCCAGATGGACAAGGATTGCGCCGAGGCACGGCGGCTTCTAAGCGCGCAGCCGCTATGACCGAAGAATCCTCGCGCGATTACCGGGACACCGTCTTCCTGCCGAAGACCGATTTCCCCATGAAGGCCGGCCTCCCGCAGAAGGAGCCGGGCATTGCCGCGCGCTGGGAGCAGATCGGGCTCTATGACGCGCTGCGCACCGCGCGCCGCGGCCGCGAGAAGTTCATCTTCCACGATGGCCCGCCCTACGCCAATGGCGACATGCATATCGGGCACGCGCTGAACCACATCCTCAAGGACATGGTGTGCCGCACCCAGAACCTGCTGGGCCGCGATGCGCCTTACGTGCCGGGCTGGGACTGCCACGGCCTCCCCATCGAGTGGAAGGTCGAGGAGCAGTACCGCAAGGAGAAGAAGGCCAAGCCCGTGCTCACCGGCGCAGGGCGTGACGAGGCGGCGGTGAAAGCCTTCCGCGACGAGTGCCGCGCCTATGCGCAGCACTGGGTCGACGTGCAGCGCTCGCAGCTCAAGCGCCTCGGTATCATGGCCGATTGGGACCACCCCTACCTCACCATGCAGAAGGAGAGCGAGGCGGTGATCGTCGCCGAGCTGCTCAAGCTGGCCGAGGCGGGGAACCTCTACCGCGGCTCGAAGCCGGTGATGTGGTCCCCGGTCGAACAGACCGCGCTGGCCGAGGCGGAGGTCGAATACGAGGACATTACCTCGACCCAGATCGACGTGGCGTTCGAGATTGTTGAGTGTCCGAATGTCCGCGAACTGGTCGGTGCGCACGCAGTGATCTGGACGACCACGCCTTGGACGATCCCGGTCAATCAGGCTTTGGCTTATGGGCCGGACGTTGAGTATTCGCTGGTGAGTTGCAGCGCGATCTGTCTCGATGCGAACGGCGAAGCGGTTCCTGAGGCAGATGCTTTCCTTGCGGCGAGCCACCCATGGTGTGGTCGTAGGTTCCTCGTCGCGACGGCGCTCCAGAACGCCTTCAAGGCCCGTGCAGAACTGGACATGCTCAGATTGGTCAAGGAGCGGTTCGGCGTCGCCGAAGTCCGTCCGTTTGACGATGAGATTGAGGTCACCGCACAATCTTCGGGATCGAACGGCTTCTCGTTCAAAGGCGCAGACCTCACCGGCACCCTCGCCCGCCACCCGATGCACCACCTCGGTGGGTTCTACGCGGCCCCGCGCCCGCTGCTCCCCGGGGACTTCGTTACCACCGACAGCGGCACCGGCCTCGTGCACATGGCGCCCGATCACGGTGAGGACGACTTCGAGTTGTGCAAAGCCAACGGCATCAACCCCGTCTTCGCGGTGATGGACGACGGGCGTTATCGCGACGACTGGGGCTGGCTGGGCGCTGCCGACGAGCGCCGCATGAGCGTCATCAACCCCAAGTTCAACGCGCCCGACGGCCCGATCTGCGCGGACCTGCGCGAAGCAGGCGCGCTGCTCGCGGCGAGCGCGGATTACCAGCATTCCTATCCGCACTCGTGGCGCTCCAAGGCCAAGGTGATCTTCCGCTGCACCGCGCAGTGGTTCGTGCCGATGGACCAGCCGCTCGACACCGGCGATTTCGAGGTCATGCCGACCGGCCCGCTCGGCGGGGCAGTCGCGCCTTTCGTGAGCTACGACCATTCGACCCTGCGCGAGAAGGCGCTGGCCGAGATCGCGCGGGTGCAATTCATCCCCGAAAAGGGCCGCAACCGCATCGGCGCGATGGTCGAGGGGCGGCCCGACTGGGTGCTCAGCCGCCAGCGCGCCTGGGGCGTGCCGATCACGCTGTTCGTGCGGCCCGACGGCTCCTATCTTCAGGACGCGGCGGTCAACGCCCGCATCGTCGCCGCGGTGAATGCCGGAGGCATGGACGCGTGGAACAGCGCCAACAAGGCCGCCTTCCTCGGCCCGGATCACGACCCCGCCGACTACGCAATGGTCACCGACATTCTCGACGTGTGGTTCGATAGCGGCTGCACCCACGCCTTCGTGCTCGAAAGCGGGCGCTGGCCCGACCTGCAATGGCCCGCCGACCTCTATCTCGAAGGCTCGGACCAGCATCGCGGCTGGTTCCAGTCCTCGCTGCTGCAATCCTGCGCCACGCGCGGCCGCGCGCCCTACGACCAGATCCTCACCCACGGCTTCACGATGGACGCCAAGGGCAAGAAGATGTCGAAGAGCCTCGGCAACACGGTCGATCCCTTGAAGGTGATGGAGACCTACGGCGCGGACATCATCCGGCTGTGGGCGCTCTCGGTCGATTTCACCGAGGATCACCGCATCGGCGACGAGATCCTCAAGGGCGTGGGCGACCAGTATCGCAAGCTGCGCAACACCTTCCGCTACCTCTTGGGCGCGCTCGACGGCTTCGTGGGCGACATGAGCGATGCGGGCGAGCTGCCGGAGCTGGAGGTCTATATCCTCGCGCTGCTGGGCGAGCTCGACGGCAAGCTGCGCGCGGCGGCGCTGGCCTATGACTTCAACACCTACACCCGCCTGCTGGTCGACTTCTGCAACGAGGACCTCAGCGCCTTCTTCTTCGATATCCGCAAGGACAGCCTCTATTGCGACGGGCCGGAGAGCACCACGCGCAACGCCTATCGCACCGTGCTCGACCTGCTGTTCCACGCGCTGGTGCGCTATGCCGCGCCGGTGCTGGTGTTCACGGCCGAGGAAGTGTGGCTCAGCCGCTACCCCGAAGATGGCGAGGCGGACGACGCCGGCCAGCGCGGCTCGGTCCACCTCCTCGAATGGCCGAGCGTGCCGGGCGTGCGGGTCGATACCGCCAAGTGGGCGAAGCTGCGCGCGCTGCGCGATGCGGTCAACGAAGCGATCGAGCCGCTGCGTCGCGACAAGACCATCCGCTCCAGCCTCGAGGCCGAGGTCGTGGTCCCCGCCAGCGCCGTGCCCGAAGGCGTCAGCGACGCGGCGCTCGCCGAACTGTTCATCACCGCGACAGTCACCCGCGGGCAGGGCGAGGGCGTGATCGTCTCCAAGTCTCACCATCACAAATGCGGCCGCTGCTGGCGCCTGCTGCCCGATGTCGCCGACGACGGCGCGCTGTGCGGGCGTTGCGAGGATGCCGTTGCGGACATCGATGCGCGGGCGGAGGCGGCGGCATGAGCGGCCTGTTCACCCGCAACCGGCTGATCGGCCTCGCGATCGCCGCGCTGGTTGCGGCGGTCGATCAGGCGGTGAAGCTCTATGTCATCGGCCCGCTCGCCCTGCGCGAGGTGCTGCATATCGACCTGCTGCCCTTTTTCGACCTTACCTACATGGAGAACAAGGGCGTCTCGCTCGGGATGCTCGAGGCCAATTCGATGGAAAGCCGCTGGCTGCTGGTCGGGCTGACCGCTGCGATCGCCGCGGTGGTGCTGGTGTGGCTGATGCGCGAGAAGCGGCTCGGCGACATCCTGGGGCTGGCGCTGATCCTCGGCGGGGCGCTCGGCAACATCCGCGATCGCTACGAGCTGGGCTATGTCATCGACTATGCCGATTTCCACATCGGCGGCTTCCGCCCGTTCCTGATCTTCAACATCGCCGATGCCGCGATCACCATCGGCGTCGTCATCATCCTTGCGCGCAGCCTGCTGCTGCGCGACAAGGGCGAAATCCGGACACCTGACGCCCCCAGTGGAGAGCCCGAAGATGCGTAAGACTGCCACCCTCCTTCTCGTTGCCGGCGCTTCGGCGCTGCTGGCCGCCTGTGGCGGCGGCGGGGTGTTCAACCGCGAGCGGCCCGACGAGTTCGCGGTGCAGCGCCAGGCCCCGCTGGTGGTGCCGCCCGATTTCACTCTGACCCCGCCCGCCCCCGGCGCCCCGCGCCCCACCGAAGGCACCGCCTCGGAACAGGCGCTCGACGCGCTGTTCGGCGGCCCGGCACCGCGCAGCCGGGTGGAAGCGAGCGTGATCGACCGCGCCGGCCGCGCCGATCCGAGCATCCGCTCGCAGGTCGGCGACACCGCCACCAACACCGTCGCCAAGGGCCGTGTCACCCGCGACATCATCGCCGCGCCGGAAGGCGACGGGCAGGCCGCAAGCACGGTGATTCCCAGCGTCTGACGCCTCCCACCCCGCTGTGGCCGGCGTGTTGGAGACACATGAGACACTGTCCAGAACAGGAAAACCCGCCCCGTCGCGCGTGCGGGCGGAGGCATTGCAGGCAAAGCGGTGCGGTGCGGGCATGCGGTCGACCTTGTCACGGACCGGGCGTGTAGGAAAACGCAATGTTTTGCGCAGGGACCGCTGGGATGGTCCGCGCCGAAGTCGCGGAAGACGCTTTCCTCAGTCCCCCTCGCGCACCCGGCTCACCAGCAGCTTGTCGATGCGGCGGCCATCCATGTCGACCACCTCGAAGCGCCAGCCCTGATCGGTGAAGTATTCGCCCTCGTGCGGCAGCTTCTTCATGACCGACAGAGCATAGCCCGCCGCGGTGCCGAACTCGCGATCCTCGCCGTATTCGATCCCCAGCCGGTCGGCCAGGGCATCGGCCGACAGCGAGCCGGAAACCAGCAGCGAGCCGTCCTCGCGCTCAACCACCGAAGGCAGGTCGCCGTCGTCGCTGTCGCTGGCGAAGTTGCCGACGATCGCGGTCAGCAGGTCGACGGGGGTGACGATCCCTTCGAAATGCCCGTATTCGTCGTGCACCACCGCCATCGCCACCTCGGACGATTGCAGCACCCTCAGCGCGTCCATCGCGTCGAGCTGGTCGGGCACGACCTCGACCTTGCGCATCATCGTGCGCAGCGGCGCCGGGCGGCCCGCGACCAGTTCGGCGAGAACGTCGCGCACCTTGACCACGCCGAGGATCGTGTCGGGCGAGCCTTCCGCGACGGGCAGCAGCGAGTGCGAGCTGTTCTCGATGGTCGCGCGGATCCTGTCGGCATCGGCATCGGCCTCGATCCAGTCGACCTCGGTGCGCGGGGTCATCATCTCGCGCACCGGACGTTCGGCAAGGCGCACGACGCCGGTGAGGATCTGGCGCTGCTCGGCTTCGATCACGCCCGAACGGGTTGCCTCGGCGAAGATCATCCGCAGCTCTTCGGCGGTCAGCGCGGCCTCGTCGCTTCCGCGGAGCCCGAACAGGCGGATCACCCCTGCCGAGCTGGTGTCGAGCAGCCAGACCAGCGGCGCTGCGATCCGCGCGATCATCGCCATCGGCGCCGCCATCACCAGCGAGATCGGCACCGCCGCGCGCAGCGCCACCTGCTTGGGCACCAGCTCGCCGATGATCAGGCTGAGATAGGTTGTCAGGGCGATCACCAGCGCAAAGCCGGTCTCGTCGGCAAATTCGTCCGGCAGGCCCAGCGCCGCCAGCCGCTCGCCTGTCGGCCCGCCGAGGCTAGCGCCCGAATAGGCGCCCGCGATGATGCCGATCAGGGTGATCCCGATCTGGACGGTGGAAAGGAACTTGCCCGGATCGGCGGCGAGCGCGATGGCGATGCGCGCACCGGTCGAGCCTGCTTCGGCCCGCGCTTCGAGCGTGCTGGTCTTGGCCGAGACGATCGCCAGCTCGGACATGGCGAACACCCCGTTGAGCACGACGAGCGCGAGGATGATGGCAAGGTCGGTCCAAGGGAAGGGTGTCACGCCTGCGCCGCTAGCATAATCGGGAGGCTCTGCCACCTGCCAAGCAAAGGCGGCACGAACACTGCGGCAAAGCGCCTGATTTCACCGGCAGCACGCGATGAATTGTTCAACCTAAGTCAATGTGGCGCGCCGCAAGGCGCTTAGCGCATGACGTCAGGATGTCTTGTGGCTGACATGGCCGCATGGCATTTTTGCATGGCTTAAGAGGGAGGACCACGTTCATGACCATTTCTCGAATCTTGCTTTCGGGCACGGCGGCGCTTGCGCTGCTTGGCACCAGCGCCTGCGTCACCGATCCCAACACCGGCGAGAAGAAGGTCTCGCGCACCGCGATCGGCACCGGCCTGGGCGGCACGCTCGGCTATCTCCTCGGCGGCGCGATCGGCGGCGATACCGGTCGCATCATCGGCGCCGGCATCGGCGGCTCGGCGGGGGCGATCCTCGGCAAGCAGTACGACGATCAGATCCGCGAGCTCAAGGAACAGACCGCGGGCAGCGGCGTCGATGTCGAGGAAGTGGGCGATCAGGACGCGATCCTCGTGCGCCTGCCCGACGGCGTGACCTTCGCGACCGGCTCGGCCGCGATCAACCCGGGCTTCTACGACACGCTCAACTCGGTCGCGGAGACGCTCGTCAAGTATCCCAACAGCCTGATCGACGTCTATGGCTTCACCGACACCACCGGGGCGCCGGCCACCAACCAGCGCCTGTCCGAACAGCGCGCCCAGGCAGTCGCAGATTATCTCTCGGCGCGCGGCGTGGCGCGGGCGCGCATGGCGACCAAGGGCTATGGCGAGCAGTATGACTACCTGCGCGTCAAGACCGGCGACAATGTCAACGAGCCGCTCAACCGCCGGGTCGAAATCAAGATCATCCCGGTCAGCCAGGACGACGTGAGCAAGGCGCGTTCGGGGAACTGAGCTTGGCAATCGAAGGTTGGCGGGCCGCTCGCAAGGGCGGCCCGCTTGCGTTTGTCAGCGCAGCGCCTGTGCGCGCTCGGCCAGCCGCTCGACCGCGGCGGCGTGGATTGCAGGCGAGCACACCAGCACGCCGAAATCGCGCGGGTCGTGCTTGTTGTAGGCAAGCGGGCGGCCGAAGGCGTCGGTGACTTCCGCTCCGGCCTCGCGCGCGATCAGGGTGGCGGCGGCGATGTCCCATTCGAAGCCCCAGCGCAGCGTCGCCACCAGATCGGCCTCGTCGGCGGCGACCATCGCGATGCGCAGCGCGATCGAATTGGGCTGCTCGACCATGACGAGATCGCTGTCCTCCCGCGGCAGGCTGCTGGCCGGCACCCGCGCCCCGGCAAATTCCTGCCGGGTGCTGGCGCGAATGGGCGCGTCGTTACGCGTCGCGCCTTGCCCAGCGACGGCAATCCACTCCTCGCCGCGCGCCGGCGCAGCGAGCATCCCGATCAGCGGACGGCCCGCGCTCACCAGCGCCACCGACACCGCCCAGCCGCTGCGCCCCCGCACGAAATCGCGGGTGCCGTCGATGGGGTCGACCAGCCAGATCAGGCTGCTCGCGGTGCGGGCCTTGTCGTCGGCGGTTTCCTCGGACAGCCAGCCCGCCGACGGGAGCAGACGCGCGAGTTCGCGCTTGAGGAATCGGTCGACCTCGAGATCGGCCTCGCTCACCGGATTGCCCGGGCTTTTGTCCCAGCTGTGGAGCCTATGACCCGCCCCCGGCCAGCGCGAATGGGCGATCCGGCCCGCCTCGCGGACGATGGTTCTGAAACGTTCCCTGTCAATCATGCGAGCCCCGCCGTTGCGCCTTCACAGAGCACTTTTCAAGAGGGGCGATCCGTGCTTAGGCCGCCGCCGACGGGACCTCTCCCCAGGGATTTGCAAAAAAGGGATCGACCATGAACGTCCACGAATATCAGGCCAAGGAACTGCTCGCCCAGCACGGTATCGCGGTGCCTGCCGGCCATGCCGCGCTCAGCGTCGAGGAAGCGGTGGAGGCCGCGAGGCAGCTGCCCGGGCCGCTTTATGTCGTGAAGGCGCAGATCCACGCGGGCGGCCGCGGCAAGGGCAAGTTCAAGGAACTCGGCCCCGATGCCAAGGGCGGCGTGCGGCTCGCCAAGAGCCTCGAGGAAGTGGAGGCCCACGCCAAGGAAATGCTCGGCAACACGCTGGTGACCATCCAGACGGGCGAAGCGGGCAAGCAGGTCAACCGCCTCTACATCACCGACGGCGTCGATATCGCCAAGGAATACTACCTCTCGCTGCTGGTCGACCGTGCTTCGGGCCGGGTTGCCTTCGTCGTCTCGACCGAGGGCGGCATGGACATCGAGACGGTGGCGCATGACACGCCCGAGCTGATCACCACCTTCTCGATCGATCCCGCGCAGGGCTTCCAGCCGCACCACGGCCGCGCGGTGGCCTTTGCGCTGAAGCTCGAAGGTGAGCTCAACAAGCAGGCGCAGAAGCTCGCCAAGCAGCTCTACGACGCCTTCCTCGCCACCGATTGCGAGATGCTCGAAATCAACCCGCTGGTCGAAAGCGAAGACGGCAAGCTGCTGGTGCTCGACGCCAAGATGAGCTTCGACGGCAACGCCCTCTACCGCCATCCCGACATCGAAGCCCTGCGCGACGAGACCGAGGAAGACCCGGCCGAAGTCGAAGCCAGCGAATACGACCTTGCCTACATCAAGCTCGACGGCAACATCGGCTGCATGGTCAACGGCGCCGGCCTCGCGATGGCGACGATGGACATCATCAAGCTCAATGGCGCCTTTCCGGCGAACTTCCTCGACGTGGGCGGCGGCGCCACCACCGAGAAGGTCACCGCGGCGTTCAAGATCATCCTCAAGGACCCGGCGGTCGAGGGCATCCTCGTCAACATCTTCGGCGGGATCATGAAGTGCGACGTGATCGCCAACGGCATCGTGCAGGCGGCCAAGGACGTGAACCTGCAGGTTCCGCTGGTCGTGCGCCTCGAAGGCACCAACGTTGCCGAAGGCAAGGCGATCCTCGCCAATTCGGGCCTCGCCATCGTGCCCGCCGACAACCTCGGCGATGCGGCGCAGAAGATCGTCGCGGAAGTGAAGAAGGCCGCCTGAGACGGGCCCATGACATCCCGGCCGGGGTTGATCGCGTATCAACCTCGTCCGGGAAACAGTGTCGGCCGCTTCGCTTGACGTTTACGTAAACGCAAGCTAGGCGGGCGGCCAAGGCGCTGAATGGCGTCACGTGATTCTTTGAGAGGAAGGACAAGCCCATGAAGATCCTCGTCCCCGTCAAGCGGGTGATCGATTACAACGTCAAGCCGCGGGTCAAGGCCGACGGCACCGGCGTCGACCTCGCCAACGTCAAGATGAGCATGAATCCCTTCGACGAGATCGCGGTCGAGGAAGCCATCCGCCTCAAGGAAAAGGGCGCCGCGACCGAGATCGTCGCGGTCTCGGTCGGCCCGGCCAAGGCGCAGGAAACGCTGCGCACCGCGCTCGCGATGGGTGCCGACCGCGCGATTCTGGTGGAAACCGAGGAAGAGGTCGAGCCGCTGGCGGTCGCCAAGATCCTCAAGGCCATCGCCGATGAAGAGCAGCCTGGTCTCGTGATCCTCGGCAAGCAGTCGATCTCAGACGATTCGAACCAGACCGGCCAGATGCTGGCCGCGCTGATGGGCCGTCCGCAGGGCACCTTCGCGAATACCGTCGAAGTCGAGGGCGATTCCGTCACGGTGAAGCGCGAAGTCGATGGCGGGCTCCAGACCGTCAAGCTCGCGCTCCCCGCGATCGTCACCACCGACCTGCGTCTGAACGAGCCGCGCTATGCCTCGCTGCCCAACATCATGAAGGCCAAGCAGAAGCCGCTCGCGACCAAGACCGCCGCCGATTACGGCGTCGATCTCACCCCGCGCCTCAAGACCCTCAAGGTCGCCGAACCGCCGGTGCGCCAGGCGGGCGAGAAGGTCGCCGACGTCGCCGCGCTGGTCGAAAAGATCAAGGCGCTCGGCATCGCGTAAGCGCGCCGGCCCCAGTTAGAAGGATTGTCAGATGAACACGCTCGTTCTCGTCGAACATGACAACACCAAGGTCAATGACGCCACCCTCGCGGTGGTGACCGCCGCCGGCCAGCTCGGCGAAGTCCACGCGCTGGTCGCCGGGCACGATTGCGGCGCGGCGGCCGAAGCTGCGGCCAGGATCGCCGGGGTCACCAAGGTCTTGAAGGCCGATGACGCCGCCTATGGCGCAGCGCTCGCGGAAAACATTGCCCCGCTCGCGGCCGGGCTGATGGCCGATTACGACGCCTTCCTCGCGCCGGCCACCACCAGCGGCAAGAACATCGCCCCGCGCGTCGCCGCGCATCTCGACGTGATGCAGGTTTCGGAAATCCTCTCGGTCGAGGGGCCCAAGACCTTCACCCGCCCGATCTATGCCGGCAACGCCATCGCGACGGTCGAATCGAGCGACGCCAAGCTCGTCATCACCGTGCGCGGCACCGCCTTCGCCAAGGCCGCCGCCGAGGGCGGTTCGGCCACGATCGAGGACGTCAGCGGCGCGGGCGATGCCGGCACCTCGACCTTTGTCAGCGCCGAGATCGCCAAGAGCGAGCGCCCGGAACTGACCAGCGCCAAGGTGATCGTCTCGGGCGGACGCGCGCTGAAGGACGCCGAGACCTTCGAGGCGGTGATCACGCCGCTCGCCGACAAGCTCGGCGCCGCGATCGGTGCGAGCCGCGCGGCGGTCGACGCGGGTTACGTCCCCAACGATTACCAGGTCGGCCAGACCGGCAAGATCGTCGCCCCCGAAGTCTATTTCGCGATCGGCATCTCGGGCGCGATCCAGCACCTTGCGGGGATGAAGGATTCGAAGGTCATCATCGCCATCAACAAGGACGAGGACGCCCCGATCTTCCAGGTTGCCGATATCGGCCTGGTGGCGGACATCTTCACCGCCGTGCCGGAGCTGACGAACGCGCTCTAAGCGGTTCATCGCAAAGGTCTTTATTTCGAAATGAACCTCCGGCAGTCTCGCGCGACTGTCGGAGGTTTTTCATGCGTTACGCCGTCCTTGCCATCGCCGCCCTGTCCTGTTCGCTCTCCGCCGCTCCGGCGCTCGCAGAGACCCAGTCACTCGCACCGAACGGGCCTTGGGCGGTCGACTTCGCCGAGGACAAGTGCCGCCTCGTGCGGATGTTCGGCGAGGGCGAGGACACGCATTTTCTCGCCTTCCAGCAATACTGGCCCGCGAACACCGCCGGACTGACCGTCGCCGGGCCGCAGTTCAGGAAGTTCCGCAGCCGAGCCCGAACCGACGTGCGCTTCTTCGAAGCGCAGTCGCCGTTCGAAACCAAACCTTTCACCGGCACGGTGGGCGAGTACGGCAATGGCGTGATCTGGTCGAACATCGGGCTTGGCCAAGCCGTGCCGGAGACCAACACGACGGGCGAAACGGGCAAGCCCGGCCTGCCGATGTTCGATCCTGCGCTGGCGAAGCAGGTGCAGTTTCTCGAGGTGAAGCAGGGCGGCCAGGTCGTGCGGCTCGAGACCGGGGCGCTCGACGAGGCTGTCGCGGTGCTCAATCAGTGCACGCTCGATCTGCTGCGCGAATGGGGCCTCGACCCGGAGCGGCACCTGACCGCGCAGAGCGCGCCGCGCTGGCTCAACGAGGAGGCGCTGGTCCGGCGGATCATCGCCAACTATCCGCGCGATGCCGCCGCTCAGGGCGAGCAGGGGATCATGCGGATGCGCGTCATCGTCAGCGCCGAGGGGGCGGTGGAGGAATGCGTGATCCTCAAAGCCACCAACACCGTTCGGCTCGACTCCCCTGCCTGCGAGGTGATGCAGCGCGCCCAGTTCGCGCCGGCACGCGATGCGAACGGGGAGCCGTTCCGTTCGCTGTTCGCGACCTCGATCACCTACGTCATGCAATAGTTGGCGGCTAAAGTACCGCCCCCAGTGCGTGCAGCGTCATCCCCACCAGCCCGCCCACCAGCGTGCCGTTGATGCGGATGAACTGCAAATCCCGCCCCACCGCGCCCTCGACGCGGTCGGTGATGGTGCGGGCGTCCCAGCGCTTGACGGTCTCGGACACCAGCCGGACGATCTGGTCGCCGTAACGCGTGGCGACGCCCACCAGCGTGCGGCGCGCGAAGCGGTTGATCTGGTGCTGCAGCCGCATGTCCTGCTGGAGCGCCTGCCCAAGCTCCGCCAGCATCGAGCGCATTTCCTCGCCCATCCCGCTTTCCGGGTCGCGCGCGCGGCGGATCAGCGAGCGGCGGATGCGCTCCCACACGCCCGTCCACCACACCGCCACCGCCGGGTTGGCGATCAGGTCGCGTTTCATCTCCTCGACCTTGGCACGGGTTTCGGGATCGTGCTGCAGATCCTGCCCGAGCTTCGCCAGCCCTTCCTCGATCTTGCCGCGCAGCGGGTGATCGGGATTGACCAGCACCTCGGCGAGCAGCTTGTAGAGCCCGTCGAGCACGCTGGCCGAAATGGTCTTGTCGATCCCCGCCCAGCGCAGCACGCCCGCGACGCGCTGGTGGATGATCTCGCGCAGCGTCTCCTCGTTGTCCTCGATGGTGAGGCCGGCCCAGCGCACGAAGCCATCGATCAGCGGCTGGTGGCGCTTGTCGGTCATCGCGCTCTCGATCATGCGGCCAGCGAGCGGCGCGATGTCGAGCTTGGCGAGCTGGCCCGCGAGACCTGAGCGCACCTGCGTGCCGAGCCGGTCGGGATCGAGGCTTTCGAGCACTTCGGCGAGCAGCTCGGCCGCGCCTGAGGTGATGCGCGAGCGGTGATCGTTCTCGCCGCGTTCGGGGGAGGCGGCGAGGAACTCGCCCACCGCGCGCGCGACGTTCATGCCGCGCATCCGCCGCGCGACCACCGCCGGGGTGAGGAAGTTCTCGCGCAGGAAGGCCGCCATCGTGTCGGCGATGCGGTCCTTGTTCTCCGGGATGATCGCGGTGTGCGGGATGGGCAGGCCGAGCGGATGGCGGAACAGCGCGGTGACCGCGAACCAATCGGCAAGGCCGCCGACCATCGCGGCCTCGGCGAAGGCGTTGACATAGCCCCAGGCGGGATGGCCGCCCCCCGTGGCGAGGCCGTGGGTGGCGATGAAGATCACCGCCATCGCCGCGAGCATTCCCGTCGCGGTCCAGCGCATCCGCCGCGCGCGATCGACGGTGAGGGGCTGCCCGCCCAGCGTCAGGGGCCGAAGGGAACGCGTCGCCATGGCAAGGCCTTAGCCCGGTTGAGGGCGCTGCGTCACGCCCTAACCGGTCATTCCGCGGGTTCGGGCCCCGGCGGCAGGCGCCGCGCCGGGCTGGGCTTGGCGAGGCCCGGGAAGGGCAGGTCGGGCTCGCCCACACGGCCCGGCGCAAGTTCGGGCGCGCCGTGCGGGCGGGTGTCGTCGCCCGGCCGGTAGGTCAGCATCCGTTCGCGCAGCCACGGGCCGACCCGCTTTTCCAGCCCGTCGGCAAGGCTGAAGCCCGCGGGGACGATCAGCAGGGTCAGCAGGGTGGAAAGCACCAGCCCGCCAATCACCACGATCCCCATCGGCTGGCGCCACGCCCCGTCCCCCGACAGCGAGAGCGCCACCGGGACCATCCCTGCGGTCATCGCGACAGTGGTCATCACGATCGGCTGGGCGCGCTTGTGCCCGGCATCGAGGATCGCTTCGAGCTTGCCGACGCCCTTGTTCATTTCCTCGATCGCGAAATCGATCAGCAGGATCGAGTTCTTCGAGACGATGCCGAGCAGCAGCAGAATGCCGATATAGACCGGCATCGACTGCGGTTGCCCGAGCAGCCAGATCAGCAGGATCCCGCCGAGCGGGGCGAGCAGCAGCGAGGTCATGTTGACCAGCGGGCTCATCACGCGCTTGTAGAGCAGCACCAGCACCGAGAACACGAGACCGAAGGCGGCGAAAATCGCGATGGTGAGGTTGACCATCAGTTCGGCCTGCCACTTGTCCTCGCCCACCACATCGCGGATCACCCCGACGGGGAGGTCCTGGAGCACCGGCAGCGCATCGATCTGCGCCTGCGCCTCGCCCTTGAGCACGCCCGCAGCGAGATCGGCGCCCACCAGCACGCGGCGGTTCTGGTTGTAGCGCTGGATCGTGGTCGGGCCCGAACCGAACTTGATGTCGGCAACGCGGCTGAGCGGCACCGAGCCGCCGCCCGCAAGCGGCACGGGAAGGTTCTCGATGGTGCGGAAATCGGTGCGCGATTCGGTCGAGAGACGCACCATGATCGGGATCTGGCGATCCGAGAGCGAGAAGCGCGCCGCGTTCTGTTCGATTTCGCCCAGCGTCGCGATGCGGATCGTCTGCGACAGCGCCGCGGTGGTGACGCCCAGTTCGGCGGCGATCTTCTCGCGCGGGGTGATGATGATTTCCGGCCGGTTGAGGTCGGCGCTGATGCGCGGGGCGACCAGCGACTTCAATCCCTTCATCTCCTCGACCAGTTGGCTCGCGGTCTTTTCCAGCAGGACGGGGTCCGACCCGGCCAGCATCACCGTCATGTCGCGGCCCGAGCCAAAGCCGCCCGACTGCGACTTGAACCGTACCCGCGCATCGGGGAACTTGGCGAGCACGGGGCCAAGCTCACGCTCGAACTCGACCGAGGTGCGCGCGCGATCCTCTTTCAGCTTGACGAAGATCGAGGAGGCATCGCCCAGCCGGATGCGTTCGAGCAGGCGTTCGACCTCGGGCTCCTGCCGCAGCCGGTCGGCGACCGCGTTCACCACCCGCTTGGTCTCGGCCAGTGTGGTGCCCGGCACCAGCTCGACCGCGACCTCGCTGTTCTCGTCGTCGATGGTCGGCTGGAACTGCGCGGGGATCTGCCCGAACAGCAGGATCGTGACGAGGAAGGAGAACCAGCCGATGCCGACCATCCAGATGCGGTGGTCGTAGAAGCGCGCGGTCAGCCAGCGGGTGCTGCGGGCAAAGCCGCCGCGGCCGCCCGCCGGCGCCTCCATCAGTTTGAAGGTGCCATAGGCGGACAGGAAGGACAGCAGCGAGACCAGCAGCACGATCACGATCTCGAACACCTTGGCGACCGCCTTGTAGAGGAAGGCGTTGGTATCGGGCGAAACCGCGGCGGCGATCTGCTTGTGCACGCCCAGCCCGATCAGGCCCTTCCACGCACCGGTGACGGCCCCGTTGGCGAGTTCGAACATCGTGAGGGCAGGGACCACCAGCAGCACGATGGTGGCGAAGAGCAGGCCGATGACATAGAGCGAGCGGCGGCGCGGTCCGGCAAGCCCGGCGCGGCGCGCGACCATCGCGCCGGTATCGAGCGTCCAGGCGAGCACGCGCATATAGGCGTCGATCACCGGGCCCTCGCCGTGCTCGGCAACGCCCTTGGACTTGAGGAAATAGGCCGCCATCAGCGGCGTCACCATGCGGGCAACCGCCAGCGACATCAGCACCGCGACCACCACCGTGATCCCGAAGTTCTGGAAGAACTGGCCCGAAACTCCCGGCATCAGGCCGACGGGCAAAAACACCGCGACGATGCAGAAGCTGGTGGCGACCACCGGCAGGCCGATCTCGTCGGCGGCGTCGATCGAGGCCTGATAGGCGGTCTTGCCCATGCGCATGTGGCGCACGATGTTCTCGATCTCCACGATCGCGTCGTCGACCAGCACGCCCGCCACCAGCGCCAGCGCGAGCAACGAGAGGAAGTTGAGGTTGAACCCGAGCAGGTCCATGAACCAGAAGGTCGGGATCGCCGAAAGCGGTATGGCGACCGCGCTGATGAAGGTCGCGCGCCAGTCGCGCAGGAACATGAACACCACCACGACCGCCAGCACCGCGCCTTCGACCAGCGCCCACATCGAGGACTTGTACTGCTGGCGGGTGTAGGTGGTGCTGGTCGAGAGCTTGATGAAGTGGACACCGGGGTTCTCGGCCTCGATCTTGTCCATCTCGGCCAGCGCGGCGTCATAGACGGCAAGGTCGGAGGCACCGCGCGCGCGGCTCATCGCGAAGTTGACGACTTCCTTCTTGTTGACCTCGCCGATCGTGGTGCGCTCGGAAAAGCCGTCGCGCACCGTCGCGATGTCGGCGAGCCGGACACTGCGCCCGCCGCCGAGCTGCAGCTGGGTCTGCGAGAGCTGGTAGGCGGTGTCCGAATTGCCGAGCACGCGCAGCGACTGGCGGGTGCCGCCGACCTCGGCGAGACCGCCCGCCGCGTCGAGATTGCTCTGCCGCAGCGCCGCGTTGATCTGCGAGGCGGTGACCCCGAAAGACTGGATCTTGGCCGGATCGAGGATCACCTCGATCTGCCGGTCGACCCCGCCATAGCGGCTGACCTCGGCCATGCCGGGCACCTTGAGCAACCGCTTGGCGACGGTATCGTCGATGAACCAGCTCAATTGCTCGAGCGTCATGTCCTCGGCCTCGACCGCGACATAGCCGATCGGCTCGCCCACCACCTGCACCTTGCCGATGCGCGGCTCGAGAATGCCGTCGGGCAAGGACCCGCGCACGCCGTCGATCGCGGTCTCGACCTCGTTGACCGCCTCGATCAGGTCGGTGCCGATCTCGAACTCGACGAAGGTCAGCGAGCTGCCCTCGCGCGCGGTCGACTGGATCGAGTTGACCCCGTTGATCGAACGCACCGCGCTCTCGACGCGCTGGGTGATCTGGTTCTCGATCTCGGTCGGCGAGGCGCCGGGCTGCGAGATCACCACGGTGACCGCCGGGAAATCGACATCCGGGTTGTTGGTCACGTCCATCCGCAAGAAGCTGATGATCCCGGCGACCAGCAGGATGGTGAAGAACACCATCGGGATCACCGGGTTGCGGATCGACCAGGCCGAGATGTCGCGGAGTGCCATGAGTGTTCCTGCCTGTCGTATGCGTCTGCCCGCCCGCCCCCTTCAGCTACGCCCGGCGGCGCGGCGGGGAGGCAGGCTATTTCTGTTTCTGGAGCTGAGGCTTAACCGTCTCGCCCGGGTTGAGGAAGCCCCCGGCGCGCAGCACCACCTGCTCGGTGCCGCTGAGGCCTTCGATGATCGCGATGCCGTTGGCGGTGACCGCACCGGTCTTGACCCCGCGGCGCACCGCCTTGTTGTCGGCCCCGACCACATAGACGAAGCTGCCCTTGGCGTCGGCCAGCACGGCGCTTTCGGGAAGCAGCGTGGCGTTGAAGCTGCCGCTGTTCAGCCGCGCGGTGGCAAAGCCGCCGGGGCGCAGCTCGGGCGCGAAGGACAGCGCGATGCGCGCGGTGCCCTGCCGGGTGGTCTGGTCGATCACCGGCGAGACCTGCCACACCTGCCCGGTGAAGGTCTTGTCCGATCCGGTCGGCTTGACGCTCGCGACCGCGCCGACCGTCATCTTGGCGAGCTGTTCCTCGGAAAGCTGCGCGAGCATTTCCATCTCGCCGCCGCTGGCGATAGTGAACAGCGGCTGGCTGCCCGCTCCCACCGTCTGCCCGGGCTCGACCGCGCGGGTCAGCACATAGCCGCTCGAGGGGGCGTAGACATTGAGCCGCTCGTTGCGCGCGCGCTGTTCGCGCAGCTGCGCCTCGGCGACGCGCACCCGCGCGACCGCGGCATCGCGGGTGGCGGTCAACCGGTCGACATCGGCCTTGGAAACGAAGCCGCGCGCGACCAGCTGCAATGCGCGATCGAGATTGGCCTGTGCGAGATTGGCATCGGCGCGGGCGACCTCGATCTGGGCGGATTGTGCGGCAGCCTGCTGGACCTGCACCGAACGGTCGATCACCGCGAGCACCTGGCCCTGCTGCACCCAGTCACCCGCATCGACCGTGACGCGCAGCACCTGACCACCTTCGCCGACCACGCCGACCGGCATCGGGCGGCGCGCGGCGAGCGTGCCGGGGGCCTCGATCTCGCCCGCGATCATGGTCTTGCCGGGCGTGACGACAGTCACCGTGGCGGCCTGATCATTGTCGTTCTCCGCCGGCAGCGGCTCGCCGCCCGCAAGCGCAAACCACGCGGCGATCGCCAGCAGCAGCCCGAACACGCCGAGCCCGCCGAGGATCAGCCAGCGCGGGATCGCGGGCGCGGCAAGCGTGCGCGCGCCGGCGTAATCGCTGGTCACCCCGTCAGCCGCCTCGGCCGTGATCGTCGTCTCGTAGTTCATAAACAGGTCCTCACGCAGGCGCGCCCGGATGCGGGTCAAGGCACGTCCCTGAGTGTATTATTCGTATAACTCACCAAGCGCAATGGGTGATAGAGTCCGAACCAGCGCGCGGCAATCCGGGCATCGACCGGTGACTTGCAGCCTAGACGAAAGGCGCGAAGGCTCCCCGCACGATGCCCGGGGCCACTGCGGTCAGCGCACGCGGCCGCGCTGGATCAGGTTGAGCCCGCCCAGCAGCACCACCGCGCCCAGCAGCGCGCCGAGCACGCCCGACCAGTCCGGCGGCCACGCCCCGATCGTGCCGCCGCCGAACAGGAACGACAGCAGGCCGTTGCCGATGAACGAACCGACGATCCCGACCACGACGTTTAGAAACAGCCCCATCGAAGCGTCGCGCCGCATCACCATGCTGGCGAGCCAGCCGATCACGCCGCCCATGATGATGAACCAGATAAAACCGAGCATCGCATTTCCCCCTTGCTTGCCGCGGCGCGCCGACATGGCGCCCGGTGGGCAGGGCGGAAAGTGTGGCGAAAGCGGGCAAGGCCGCAACCGCATCCGGTCAGGCCGCGCGTGTCACACGACGAAGCGTGGGGAAGTGGCGGCGGCGGGGCTGGTCTCGTCCCCGCTGCCGCCCGGGCCCTTCGGGGGCGTCAATACTTCAGCTGGCGTTCGTAAAGATCGCGGTAGTGCTGGATCTTGGTGACACGCAGCCCGTGCATCCCCGAACGGTCGACCGCGCGCTGCCACGAGGCGAACTCCTCGAGCGTCAGGCCATACCGTGCCAGCGCCTCGTCGAGCGTCAGGAGCCCGCCATTGACCGCAGCCACCACTTCGGCCTTGCGGCGCACCACCCACCGCTTGGTGTCGGGCGAGGGAAGGTCGGCAAGCGTCAGCGGCTCGCCGAGCGGGCCGATCACTTGGGCAGGGCGGATGTCCTGATTCTCAATCATCGCACTTCTCTCGCATCGGCTTTGCCCGCTCCCGTGCGGGGACCCGGCGTTGCGGCCGGGCCATCCGTATCGTTGGGGCCGACCTTGGCACCCCAGGGTTTAGATTGCCCTAAACCATCAGGGTTAACGCCGGGTTGGCCATCGGTATCGAGAAGCGCGAAGTAAGAGGCTGCGGCATCGCCGAAACTCGCGCCGACGGCTTCGATCGGCGGCTGCGATTCGCTGCGGAGCAGGATGCGCAGATCGCGCGCCGCATTGAGCCGGGCGGTGAGCTCGCTCCATTCGACCGCGCGCAGCGCATCACCCGCGCGCCGGGCAGGGCGCTGCGCGATTCGCTCGCCCTCGCCACCGCGGGCAACAGCGGCGCGCAACTGCGCCCGCTCCTCGGAGGTGAGGCCCTCGGCAGGGGTCGCGGGGGACCCGGTCATGGGATTCGTTTTCTCGAACATCATCGCCCGTGCTAGCGCGATTGCGTCAAAATCCGGTAAAACTGCTGTTTACCCGGGTTTAGGATTACGCCCCCTGCGCGCGCGCCGCGGCGCCACTGGCGAAGGCTGGCGCGGATCGCTATATCGCGCGCTCCCATGACCGCCCCCACGCTTCTCGACCCCGGCCCGCTGGCCGCGCCCGACGCCGCCGCGCTGTTCGATCTGCCGCGTCCGGCGCCCGAATGCCGGATCGTGGTGGCGATGAGCGGCGGGGTCGATTCCTCGGTGGTGGCTGCGCTTGCCCATGCCAGCGGGGCCGAAGTGATCGGCATCACGCTCCAGCTCTATGATTACGGCGCGGCGACGGGGCGCAAGGGAGCGTGTTGCGCGGGCGACGACATCCGCGACGCGCGCGCGGTCGCCGACCGGCTCGGGATCGCGCATTATGTGTTCGACCACGAAAGCGCCTTCCGCGAGGACGTGGTCGAGGCCTTCGCCGACGAATATCTCGCCGGGCGCACCCCGGTTCCGTGCATCCGCTGCAACATGGGGCCCAAGTTCACCGACCTGTTCCGCATGGCACGCGAGCTCGGCGCGGATTGCCTCGCGACCGGGCATTATGTGCGGCGGGTGATGACGCCTGCCGGGCCGGAGCTCCACTGTGCCTTCGATCCGGCGCGCGACCAGTCCTATTTCCTCTATGGCACCACCGCGGCGCAGCTTGATTTCCTGCGCTTTCCGCTGGGCGGGATGCCCAAGCCGCAGGTGCGCGCGCTCGCCGAGGCGGCCGGATTGCGCAACGCGGCCAAGCCGGATTCGCAGGACATCTGCTTCGTGCCCGACGGAAACTACGCCGGGATCGTCACCAAGGTGCGCCCCGAAGGCGCGGCGCCGGGCGCGATCGTCCACGCCGCCACCGGCGCGGTGCTGGGCGAGCACAAGGGCATCGTGCACTTTACCGTGGGGCAGCGCAAAGGCCTCGAGATCGGCGGCCAGCCCGAACCGCTATATGTCGTCGGGCTCGATGCCGCCGCACGCGAGGTCAGGGTCGGCCCCAAGCGGATGCTCGCGGTCGCCGCGGCCCGGCTCACCGAGACCAACCGCATCGGGCCGCTGCCGGATGCGCCGCTGACCGCCCCCCTGACTGCCAAGGTCAGGAGCCTCGCCAAGCCCGTGCCGGTGACGCTCGACGGACCTCTGGGGGACGGCGCGGCGACCACGATCCGTTTTGCCGATCCCGAATTCGGCGTGGCGCCCGGGCAGGCGGCGGTGATCTATGCCGGCGAGCGGGTGATCGGCGGCGGGTGGATCGATACCACCGAGAGGGTCGAGGCCTAGCCCTCCCAGGGCTCGAGCACGCAGCCATAGCCCTTGCGGTACGTCGCGGTCGCCTCGGCCACCAGCGGGAAGCGGGCGGTGACACTCTTGGCCTCGGCATCCTCGGCGAGGGTGACGGCTTCCATCCCAGCAAGTTTGTCCTTGGCGCAGTCGGCCAGGCTGCGGCCCGCAACATAGCGGCACGAGCAGGCGACCCGCGCCGAATAGGCCGACGCGATGCTGCCATAGCCGTGGATCGGCTCGCGAAAGGCGAAGGCCGCCCCGCCCACCACCAGCGCGAGGGCCGCCAGCAGCCACAGCCCCCAGCGCGCGCGGCCCCGGCGCGGCGCGGTTGCGGTGGAAGCGGGTGATTTCGCCATGGCCAAGCCCCATTGCCAAACCCGAGTTCATCGGGAATTGAGGAGCACGATGACGCTCCGTTCCGCCCGCCATAACCACGCCGGCCTTGCCGCGCCAGTCCTGCTGTTGCTCGCGGGATGCGGCGCCGCGCCGCCGCCCGACGCGCCGCTGGACGAGGCAGCCAAGGCGGCGGTGACCAAGGATGCGGGCGCCCCGCGCGATCAGCTCGCGCGTGAGATCGACGATCTCTTCACCAAGCCCGGCCTCGGCGAGACCCGCGCGGTGGTGCTGGTTGCGAACGGCAAGATCGCCGCCGAGCGCTACGGCCCGGGCTACGGCAAGGACACGCGCTTCATCAGCTGGTCGATGGCCAAGACGGTCACCGGCGTGCTGATCGGGATGCTGGTCGCCGATGGCAAGCTCAGCCTCGATGCCCCCGCCCCGATCCCGCAGTGGCAGCGCCCCGGCGATCCGCGCGGCGAGATCACCTTGCGCCACCTGCTCCAGATGCGCAGCGGATTGCGGCATACCGAAGCGGGCGATCCGCCCTACGAATCCTCCGAGGTGCGGATGCTGTTCCTCGACGGGCGCGACAACATGGCCAAGTGGGCCGAGGAGCAGCCGCTCGAGGCCGAGCCGGGCGCGAGTTTCGAGTATTCGAGCAACACCAGCGTCATCCTCGCCGATATCGCGGCGCGGGCGCTGACAGGCAGCACCAACCCCGAGGCGCGGCGCAAGGCGGTGGCGGATTACCTGCAGGTCCGGCTGTTCGGCCCGCTCGGCATGACCAGCATGGTGCCCGAATTCGACGCCTCGGGCACGCTGATCGGCGGGAGCCTGATGCACGCCACCGCGCGCGACTGGGCGAAATTCGGCGAGTTCCTGCGGCTCAAGGGCCGCACGCCGGGCGGTGAGCAGCTCGTGCCGCAGCGCTGGGTCGAGGCAATGGTGACACCGAGCCCGAAGAGCCCGCACTACGGCTTCCAGATCTGGCTCAATCGGCCGATCGCGGGCCGCGCGCCCGAGGATCACCCGCTGTTCCCGGATCGCGCACCCGACAGCCTGTTCTCGCTGATCGGGCACATGGGGCAATATGTCCTGGTCTCGCCCCAACAGCGGGTGACGCTGGTGCGGCTCGGCCATTCGGACGAAGATCAGCGTCCGCCGATGCTGCAGCAGGCGGCGGACGTCATCGGCCTCTACCCTCAGAGGTAGAAGGCCCCCTCCACCACCGTCACGCAGGGCCCGCCGAGCCAGGCGCGCCCATTCTCTCCGGCGCCATCGAGCCGGAGCGTCAGATCGCCGCCCCGCGCGCTCGCCTGGTGCGCGGTGAAGCTGTTGCGGCCGAGGCGCGCGGCCCAATAGGGCGTCAGCACCGCATGGGCCGAGCCGGTGACCGAGTCCTCGTCGACCCCGCCGCCGGGGACGAAGACGCGGCTGACGATATCGGTCGCCGCGCCGGGAGCGGTGACGATGAACTGGTCTTTCCCGAGCTTTTCGAGCCCCCGGATGTCGGGCGCAAGGCCGCGCACCGCCGCCTCGTTGTCATAGAGGTAGATGTTGTAGCCGAGCTCCGAACGCGCCACCTCCCGCGGGGCGGCGCCCAGCAGGCGGATCGCTTCGGCGTGATGTGCTGCGGTGTCAGGCGTGGTGGCGATCGCGGGGAGCGCGAGTTCATAGGCCTCGCCCGCCCTCACCACTTCGAGAATGCCCGATTTGCGGGTACGAAAGGTCACGCGCCCCTGTTCCTTGGCACCCCCCTCCCGGCCGAGCAGGACGTGCCCGCTCGCCAGCGTCGCGTGGCCGCACAGCGCGATCTCGTAGGTCGGCGTGCACCAGCGCAGCTCCCAATCGGCCGCGCCAGTGGTATCGCGCACCACGAAGGCGGTTTCCGCGAAGAGGTTCTCCCCCCCGATCGCGACCAGCACATCATCGGCCAGCCATTCGTCGAGAAGCATGACCGCCGCCTGATTCCCGCCGAAGGGTCGGGCAGCAAAGGCATCGACGTGCCAATAGGGGATTTTCTGCGTCATCTTGCGGCCCTCAAGGATAGAGCAGCCTATCCGACCATGGCGCGTCCGGCCCGCTGCGGACGAATTCGCGCCGGTCATGCAGGCGGTTGTCGCGATCGATCCAGAATTCGATTCTCGTCGGAGACAAAGTGAAACCCGTCCAGTGCGGCGGGCGCGGCACACGGCCTTGCGCCTCGTGCTCGCTCCACAGCGCCTGCACCCGTTCGAGATATTCGGCGCGATGTGGCAGCGGGCGCGACTGGTCGCTGGCCGCGCTGCCGACCTGGCTGGTATAGGGACGCGAGTGGAAATAGGCGTCGGCGCGTTCGGGCGAGACCTCGACCAGCGCGCCTTCGATGCGGATCTGGCGGCGCAGGCTCTTCCAGTGGAACAGCAGCGCGGCCCGCATATTGGCGCGGATTTCCCCGCCCTTGCGGCTTTCGGCATTGGTGAAAAAGGTGAAGCCGCCGCCGCCCCGTCCTTCGGGGTGCTCGCCCTTGCCGTGGCCCTTGAGCAGCACCATCCGCAGCGAAGGCACGCCGTCGGGCGTGGCGGTGGCGAGGGCCATCGCGTTGGGATCGTTCATTTCCCCGACCTGTGCGGCGGCGAACCACTCCTCGAACAGGTCGAAGGGATCGGCGCCGGCGGGCAGCATGGAATCGGCGAGCTGGGCATCGTCGAGCCCGGCAAGGCGGTTCTCGTTCATCGTTTCTGCCCTTGAAGCTGAATGGTGAGACACATGAGACACTGTCCAGAAAGCGAAAACCCTTCGGCGTCGGCTCGCGTCCGGCTGGCCGTCATCTAGGCACGGTGGCTGTCACGCGCAATCCTGATGCACCCTCTATGGCCGGTAGGAAAGCCCCTGCTGCCGCGCGTCGTGGCTCGCCGCTTGCGCATGGCGACTGTCTCACCTAGCTAACTCACCATGCGCGATCCTTATGTGACCCTTGGCGTTCCCCGCACCGCTTCGGAAGCGGACATCAAGAGCGCCTATCGCAAGCTCGCCAAGGAGCTGCATCCGGACCGCAACAAGGACAATCCCAAGGCCGCAGAGACGTTTTCCGACGTCACGCGCGCCTATGATCTGCTGTCCGACAAGGCCAAGCGCGCGCAGTTCGATCGCGGCGAGATCGATGGCGAGGGCAATCCGGCCAATCCCTTTGCCGGGATGGGCGCGCGCGGCGGCTATGCCCGCGGCGGTTATGGCCCCGGGCCGGGCGCGGGGCCGGGACCGGGCGATTTCGGCGGCTTCGGCACGGATGATGTCGATCTCGGCGATCTGTTCGAGGGCCTGTTCGGCGGCCGCGCGCGCCAGCAGCAGCCTCCGCCCAAGCGCGGCTTCGGGCGCCAGCCCCCCCCGCCGCCGCCCAAGCGCGGCGCCGACATCCAGTACCGGCTGGCGGTGCCCTTCGTCGAGGCTGCCGCCGGGCGCGACCAGCGCATCACGCTCGCCGACGGCAAGGCGATCAACCTGAAGCTCCCCGCAGGCGTCGAGGACGGCACGATGATGCGCCTCAAGGACAAGGGCCACCCCGGCCCGGGCGGCAATGGCGACGGGATCGTGATGGTCGAGATCGGCCCCCACCCCTTTTTCCGCCGCGAGGGCGACAACATCCGCATGGACCTGCCCGTGACCCTCGACGAGGCGGTGCGCGGCGCCAAGGTCAAGTGCCCGACGGTGGATGGCGCGGTGATGCTGACGATCAAGCCCGGATCGGGTGGCGGCACCGTGCTGCGCCTCGCCGGCAAGGGCTGGACCAAGAAGAACGGCAAGGTGGAGGGCGGCAAGCCCGAGCGGGGCGACCAGCTGGTGACGCTCGAGATCCAGTTGCCCGCCGATCTCGAAGCTTTGGAACAACGGCTCGAGGGCTGGGTTGACACGGCCCGTCCGCGCGAGAAGTTCGGGCTCTGACTCCGCCCGGCGAAAGGCCCGCTGCGATGATCGTTCCCGCCACCCCGGCCGCGGCCTCCAAGGCGGCCAATCCTCATCCGGCGCGGGCCCACGCCTGGGCCGTGCTGCGCCGGGTCGCCGAGGGCACCTTCACCGACGGCTTCATCCACGCCGGCAACCTCGCCTATCTGGCCATGCTGGCAATCTTCCCGTTCTTCATCCTCGGTGCGGCGCTGTTCGACCTCATCGGCGGGCGCGACAACGCCGAGGCCATGATCTTTGCGGTGGCCCGCGCGATGCCGGCTTCGGTCGCCGAGGTGATCGTGCCGGTTGCCGAAGACGTGATCTATGCCCGCTCGGGCTGGTTGTTGTGGATCGGCGGCGCGGTCGGGCTGTGGACCGTGTCGAGCCTGATCGAGACCATCCGCGACATTCTGCGCCGCGCCTACGGCACCAGGGGCACCGGCTCGTTCTGGTGGACCCGGCTGCTTTCGGCCGGGCTGATCCTCGGCGCGGTGGTGCTGCTGATGCTCTCGCTGTTCGCGCAGGTCATCATCGGCGGCGCGCAGGCGGTGATCGACACGACCTTCCCGCAACTGGCCGCATGGATCGGCACCTTGCGCCTGTCGCGGATCGTGCCCGCGATCGGTCTCGCCGGATCGCTCTTCGTGTTGTTCCTCACGCTGACCCCGTCCGCCTTTCGCGGCCGCGCTCACCCCAAATGGCCCGGCGCGCTGTTCACGACCGCGTGGTGGCTGGTGGTCACCGCGTTGCTCCCGGTGGTGCTGCGCGGGTTCTTCACCTACGATCTCACCTATGGAAGCCTTGCGGGGAGCATCGTGACGCTGCTGTTTTTCTGGCTCGTCGGGCTCGGGCTCGTTATCGGCGCACAATTGAACGCGGCACTGGCGCTTGAGTCGCCCGGCGCCGCCGTGCCAGCCGAGGAGAAGGCGTAGATGCAAGGATTGATGGCGGGCAAGCGGGGGCTGATCATGGGCCTCGCGAATGACAAGTCGCTGGCCTGGGGAATTGCGAAGAAGCTGGCGGACCAGGGGGCCGAGCTCGCCTTTTCCTATCAGGGCGAGGCGCTCGCCAAACGGGTGATCCCGCTCGCTGCCGAACTGGGCAGCGATTTCACCTTCGAATGCGACGTATCGAAGATGGATTCGCTCGACGCCGCCTTCGCCACCTTGCGGACCCGCTGGGAGACGATCGATTTCGTGGTTCACGCGATCGGCTTTTCCGACAAGAACGAGCTGCGCGGGAAGTATGTCGACACCAGCCTCGACAATTTCCTGCTGACGATGAACGTCTCGGCCTATTCGCTGGTGGCGATCACCCGGCGCGCGGCGGAGATGATGCCCGAGAGCGGCGGCGCGATCCTGACGCTGTCCTATTACGGCGCCGAAAAGGTGGTCCCGCATTACAACGTGATGGGGGTCGCGAAGGCCGCGCTCGAGACCAGCGTGAAATATCTCGCCAATGATCTCGGGCCTCGCAACATCCGGGTGAACGCGATCAGCGCCGGGCCGATCAAGACGCTGGCGGCCAGCGGGATCGGCGATTTCCGCTATATTCTCAAGTGGAACGAGCTGAACGCGCCGCTGCGCCGCAACGTCACCATCGAGGATGTCGGCGGGGCGGGGCTGTATCTCCTGTCGGACCTCTCGTCCGGGGTCACCGGCGAGACCCACCATGTCGATGCGGGTTATCACCTCGTCGGGATGAAGCAGGAAGACGCGCCCGACATCGCACTGTCGTGAGATCGGGATAGCAGGAACCGCGATGCGCACCGTTCTCGTCACCGGCTCGGCCGGGTTCATCGGCTTTCACCTGTCGCAGCTGCTGCTGGACGAGGGCTTGCGCGTGGTCGGCTATGACGGCATGACCGACTACTATGATGTCCGGATCAAGCATCGGCGGCACCAGATGCTGCTGCAGCACCCGCATTTTTCCTGCATCGAGGGGATGCTGGAGGATTTCGACCGGCTCCACGCGCTTGCGCTGGCCGAGCGGCCTGACGTCATCGTCCATCTCGCCGCGCAGGCGGGGGTGCGCTACAGCCTCGAGAACCCGCGCGCTTACGTCGACGCCAATCTCGTCGGCGCCTTCAACGTCATGGAATGCGCGCGCGAGCTGGCGGTCGATCACCTGCTGATGGCGTCGACCTCATCGGTCTATGGCGCGAACACCGAGATGCCCTTCATCGAGACGCAGAAGGTCGACACTCCGCTCACGCTCTACGCCGCGACCAAGAAGGCGAACGAGGCAATGGCGCATTCCTACGCGCACCTGTGGGATCTGCCGACGACCATGTTCCGCTTCTTCACGGTCTATGGCCCCTGGGGCCGGCCCGACATGGCGCTGTTCAAGTTCACCCGCGGGATCCTCGAAGGCACCCCGATCGACATCTACAACGACGGCGAAATGTACCGCGACTTCACCTACGTGAGCGACCTCGTGCGCGGCATCCGCCTGCTGATCGACGCCGCGCCGGTGCGGTCCGACGATCCCGCGGCGATCGCGCCGGGCGACAGCCTGTCGCCGGTCGCGCCCTTCCGCGTGGTCAATATCGGCAATGGCGAGAAGGTGCGCCTGCTGGACTTCGTCGAGGCGATCGAGGCCGAGTGCGGCCGCCCCGCGATCCGCAATTACCTGCCGATCCAGCCGGGCGACGTTCCCGCGACTTGGGCCGATGCATCGCTCCTGAAAGCGCTCACCGGCTACGCGCCGCAGACGGGTTTCCGCGAAGGCGTCGCCCACTTCGTGGCGTGGTACCGGGCGTATTACGGGGTCTAGCCCGGCTGCTTGGCGTCCGCGGGCGAGGGGCTTGTCGGCGGCGCGGGAAGCGCGCCTTCGCCGGGGAGCGCGCCGTCGCGCTCGCGCTCGAGCCGCTGCATGTATTCGCGCTCGATCATCTCGACCCGCTCCTGTTCGGCGGCGGCGGTGGCATCGATCGTGGAGAGACGCTCCTGCCGCGCCTTCTCGATCAGCTGGCCGAAGCGCACGGCATCGGCTTCCGACTTGTCCTTGTAAGCGGCCTCGATGAACTTCTGGTTGCAGCCGGTGAACCCGCCTGCGCCCGCCGGCGAGCAGCTCATCGTGCCGAAATCGCCGACATACTTGATCTCCTCGACCCGCCGCGCCCAGGAGGTGTTCTCGGGATCGGTGCTGTACCTAAGGTTCGAGGGGATGCGGTAGCGCTCCTCCTCGACCAGGATTTCGCACACCACCACTTCGCCAGCCTTCGCCACCGGGCATTCCGAGGCGTTGTAGGCGATCACCATGTTGATCTTCTCGTCGGCGCTCTGCGCGGCGGCCGGGCTGGCTGCGGCGGCGGCGGCAAGGGCAGCGAGAGCGGCGGGTGCGAGCAGGTGCTTCATGGCGCGGAACGATCCCTCTGGCGATGCGCGGCGGCGCTTCAGGCGCTCAATGCCCTTGCGCACCACCGCTTGTCCAGTGCCACTATGTCCCGCCGGGCTGAACCCGCGGTGAAGCCGCGCCGCCATGCGTGGTTAGCGAAAAATTGAGTCCTGTTAAGCTACCCGCCGCGGCGATGGACAAGACAATCGCAGTCGTGGGGCTTGGCTATGTCGGCCTGCCGGTGGCGGTGGCGCTGGCCGAGCGGCTGGGGCCGCTTGGCGTCGCTGTCAGCGGGTTCGACATTGCGCAGGCCCGCGTCGCGCAGCTTGCTGCCGGTCACGACGTCACCCGCGAGATCGACGACGCGCGGCTGGCGTCATGCGGGCTGCACGTCTCCGCCGATCCCGACGTGCTGCGTGGGGCGAGCCTCATCATCGTCACCGTGCCGACCCCCATCACCGACGAGCGCCGCCCCGACCTCACCCCGCTGCGCCGCGCCTGCGAGACGATCGGCCCGCGGCTTGCCCGCGGCGCGCTGGTGGTGTTCGAATCGACCGTCTTTCCCGGCGTGACCGAGGAAATCTGCGGCCCCTGGCTGGCCGAGCATTCGGGACTGGTCCAGGGCGAGGACTTCGCGCTCGGTTACAGCCCGGAACGCATCAATCCGGGCGATTCGGTCCACCGGCTCGAGACCATAACCAAGATCATCGCCGCCGACAGCAACGCCGCGCGCGCACGGATGCGCGCGGTTTATGGCGCGGTGGTCGATGCGGGGCTCCACGAAGCGCCTTCGATCAAGGTCGCCGAGGCCGCCAAGGTGATCGAGAACACCCAGCGCGATCTCAACATCGCGCTGATGAACGAGATCGCGCTGATCTTCGACCGCATGGGCATCGCCACCCGCGACGTGCTGGCGGCGGCGGGGACCAAGTGGAACTTCCTGCCCTTCACCCCCGGCCTTGTCGGCGGACACTGTATCGGGGTCGATCCCTTCTACCTCACCGCAGCGGCGGAGAAGCTCGGCTACCGGCCCGAGGTGATCCTCGCCGGGCGGCGCATCAATGACAGCATGGGGCAGGCGGTGGCGCAGAAGGTGGTGAAACTGCTGATCGCCGGCGGCGTCTCGCCGTGCCGCGCGCGGGTTGGCGTCATGGGGCTGACCTTCAAGCAGGATGTCCCCGATATCCGCAATTCCAAGGTGCCCGACATCCTCGCCGAGCTCGCCGAGTACGGCATCGCCGCGCTGGTGAGCGATCCGCTCGCCGACCCGGCGGCGGCGCAGGCGGAATACGGCATCGCGCTGAGCCCGCCCGAAGACCTTGCCGATCTCGACGCTCTGGTGCTGGCAGTGAACCATGCCGCCTATCTCGCCGACACGCCCGCGCTGGTGTCACGGGTGCGCGAGGGCGGCGTGCTGGTCGACGTCAAGAGCGCGCTGGATCGGGAGAGCCTGCCCGACGGGCTGATGTATTGGAGCCTATGAATGTGTGACCGCCTCGGCGGGCCCATCCTCGGCGCTGTTCCCCCGCTTCGCTCCGGGCGCCTGCGGCTCGGCCGCGTGGCCTCGCGGTCGCTTTGCGACCGTACCAGCGCACTTGCGCGAGCGTTGCTCTAGACCCGCTCGCTCACTTTGATCGCGATGCGGCAGCCGAGCCGGATCGCGCCCGAAAGCAGCGCATAGGCCGGCGCGCGTTCCGCCCCGTTGGCCAGCGCCGCGTCGCGGTGATCGCGCTCGTCGGCGCGGAAGGCCTCGATCATCTCGGCAAGCTCGGGGTCCGCCCCGCTCGCCTCGAGCGCTGCGAGCTGGTCGGAATAGTGCTTGTCGATCTCGGTCTCGACCGCGGCGGTGCAGGCCATCGCCGCTTCGGGCCCGATCAGCGCGGTCGCAGCACCCAGCGCATAGCCCGCTGCCGACCAGAACGGATGGAGCGCCGTGGGGCGCACGCCGCGCCGGGCCAGCAGCGCATCGAACTTGGCGCGGTGCTCGGCCTCCTGCGCGGCCATGTGGCGGATCTCGGCCGAATGCGGGCCGCGGTCACCCATCACCGCGAGTTGGCCTTCGTAGATGCGGGTCGCGCCGAACTCGCCGGCCTGGTCGACGCGGATCATGCGGTGGAGAGTGTCGCGGTCCATAATGGGCTCCTTTGCGCGCCTTGCCTGTCGCCTCGCCGAGGAGCCGAAAACCGGTTCCCCCTCGTCGGCGCGATGCCTGGCCTTCTATCTGCGATACGCGGCGAGCGCCACGATGGCTGCACCGCCGAGGCCCGAAATCAGGAAATTGAAGCCCGCGAGTGAAATGCCCCACAGGGTCCACGGCGCGACGTCGCAGCGGATCAGCGGCGTGGACACGTCCATGACGTCGATCCCCCCCGGCTTCGAACAGGCGGTGAGACCCTCCCACCAGCCATATTCGACGCCCGCGTGAAAACCGCCGATCAGCCCCGAAGTCAGCACGGCAAGGCCCGCCAGCGCCGCCCACACCCGCGGCGGCCTTAGCGCGTAGGACAGCGCCGCAATCCCGAGCGCGGCGAAGTGCGGATAGCGCTGCCACCAGCACATCTCGCACGGATAGAGCCCGAAGCCGTATTGCGCCACGTAGGCCCCGCCGAGCAGCCCGGCCGGGACCAGCACGGCGAGCAGCCGCGCCTTGCCCAGATTGTCCATCCCGACCCTGCCTTACTGCTTCGAGGTGCGGCCCGCCGGGCGCAGCGCCACGCTGCTCTTGGTGGTGCGGCGCAGCGTATCCATGGCGTAATTGAGCTGGAAGTCCTTGATTCCCTGTGCCTCGAGCTGCGCGGAGGTGAGCTGGAAGCGCGGATCGGCGATCTTGTCGGCCTCCATCTCCTCGTCCTTGATGGCGAGTTCGTTGATGAGGTGGCCGCGCAGGTCGCTCTCGCGGGTCTGGTACTTCATCCGCAGCACGTAATCCGGATCGGAGATCTGCGGCACCGCGATGTCGGGCTTGATCCCGCCTTCCTGCACCGAACGGCCCGCAGGCGTGTAGTAACGCGCGGTCGTGAGCTTCAATGCGGCATCGCTGCCGAGCGGAAGCAGCGACTGGACCGAGCCCTTGCCGAAGCTGCGCTCGCCCATGATCAGCGCGCGGCGGTGATCCTGCAACGCACCGGCGACGATCTCGGAGGCGGAGGCGGAGCCCGCGTTGATCAGCACGATCACCGGCACGCCTTCGGCCATGTCGCCGCGGTAGACGGTCTCGGCATCGTAGAGCATCGTCTCGCCGCGCGCGCGGCCGCGCTGGCTGACGATCCGCCCCTCGGACAGGAACAGATCGGAGAGCGCGACCGATTCGTCGAGACTGCCGCCCGGGTTGTTGCGCAGGTCGAGCACCAGCCCGTTGACCTTGCCGCCGGGCGCCTTCTTCCTGAGATCCTGCCACGCGGCATAAACATCCGCGCCGACATTGGCCGAAAACTCGTTGACCGTGATGACACCGATCCCGCCCGACGCAAGTTCGGAAGTGACGGGCTCGAGTTCGATGACCCCGCGGGTGACGTCGACCTCGAGCGGCTCGTCGCGGCCCGGGCGGTAGATCGTCAGCCGGATCGAGGTGCCCTTGGGCCCGCGCATCTGCGCGACCGCGTCATCGAGCTTGGTATCGACGATCAGCTTGCCGTTGAGGTGGGTGATGAAATCGCCCGCCTTGATCCCCGCGGTTTCGGCCGGGCTGCCGCGGAACGGCGAGACCACCTTGACCGCGCCGTCCTCCATCACGACCGAAAGGCCGAGACCCGAATACTGCCCGTCGATCATGGTTTCGAGCCGCTGGAGATCGCCCCCGTCGAGATAGGCCGAATGCGGATCGAGCGCCGCCAGCATCCCGTCGATCGCGCCGCGGATCAGCACCTCGTCGTCGACCGGCTCGACATAGCTTGCCTTCACCCGCTGGAACACCGCGAACAGCTTGGCGAATTCGGGGCCGGCGCGGCCATCGACCTGGGCCATGGTGGCGGTGGTGGCGGGGATCAGCGCGACGGCGGTGACGAGGGCTGCGCTGCGCAGGAGAGCGGCGATTTTCATGGGTGAGGCAATGCTCCTTTGTCGGGCGAATGTATAGGTTTGCCGGGCTTAACGCCAGATGAGAGCGTGGCCGCATGGCGGGGGCGTGCCCGGGTGGCACAACAGGGCGTTCCCGGGCCCCGCGCCGCGCAGATTACCGGAGATATTGCAAGGGGTTGACGGGCGTGCCATCGCGCCGCAGCTCGATCGTCACCGGCTCGCCCGCGCGGTTGGCGCGGCCCAGGGGGCTGCCACCGATCACGCTGTCGCCGACCGCGACATCGACCCGATCGAGCCCGGTGACGAGGCTGGTCCACCCGCCGTCATGCTCGATGATGACGATTCGCCCAAAGCCGCGATAGGCCCCGGCAAAAGCGACGCGGCCGCGACCGGGGGCGACCACCTGCGCGCTCGGGGCGGGCACGAGGCTGAGGCCGGTGCTGGCAAGCCCGCTCGCGCGCCGGGCGCCGAAACCCACCAGCGTGCGGCCCTGCACGGGGAGCTGGAAATCCCCCGGCGGCGGGGCGCTGGCGGCAGCCGACGGCAGGTTTTCGGGCGCTGCGGACAGGGGCGCGGCGAGATCGGCAGGGCGCAGCACCGGCCCGGGCAACGCCGCCAGCTCGCGCCGCAGCGCCGCAACCTCGCCCAGCTTCCCGAGCAGCCCATCGAGATCGCGCGCTTCCTCGGCAAGCGCCAGTGCGCGTTCGCCCTCGCGCTGGGCGGCACCGCGCGCGTTCTGCGAGGCGAGGCGCTGGCGGTTTTCGAGCGCGGCGAGTTCGCTGCGGCGCTGGCGCAGCGCACTCTGGCTGCCGCGCAGCTGCGCGAGGGCGCGGCTCGCCTGGGTCTCTAGCGCGCGCCCCTCCGCCAGGTCGCTGCGCAGCGCGGCGGTGCGCGCGCGGATCTGCGGCACCGCACTCGCCAGCACCGCGCGCAGGTGCACCACGTCCTTGAGCGATCCCGGTTGCAGCGCGGAGAGCGCGAGCGGCCGGCGCGCGGCGGTCTGGAGTGCGGCCGTGAGCCGGACGGTCGGCGCCTGCTTCGCCGCGAGCCGCGCGGTCAGCGCGGCGCGCTGCTGGCGGGCGATCGCGAGCCGCGCGCCGGCGACCTCGATATCGGCCTCGGCCTGCTGGATGCGCGCAGCGAGCGCGGCGGCCTCACGCGCGGTGCGCGAGGCGGCTTCGGTCGCGGCCTCGGCCTCCCCCGAGAGCCGCGCGGCCCGGGCCTCGGCCAGCTGGCTTGCCCGGGTGGCACGCGCGAGCGCCGCCTTGGCGTCATCGGCCTCGGTGAGTCCCGCAGCCGGCGCTGCCATGCCGGCCGGCAAGGCAACGGCAAGTGCCGTGCCGAAACCAAGCATCGCGACAATGATCAGGATGGTGCTGCCCCGCATGGCTGCCCTCATGCCCGATGATAAGGATGCCCGGCAAGGATGGTGGTGGCGCGATAGAGTTGCTCCATCAGCATTGCCCGCGCCATCAGGTGCGGCCAGGTCGCCGGGCCGAAGGCGAGCAGGAGGTCGGCGGCGGCACGATCGGCGTCGCAATGGCCATCCGCGGCACCGAGCATGAAGCGCGCCTCGCGCACGCCATCATCGCGCCAGCCGCCGAGCAGCCGGGCGAAGTCCTCCGACGTCATGGCCTTGCCGCGCTCGTCGAGCAGCACGGTGCGGCAGGGCGTGAGCGGATCGGGGGCGCGGGCGGGGCCGGTATCGGGCCATTCGGTGAGCTTGAGCGGCCAGGTCAGGCGCTTGGCGTAGCGATCGACCAGCTCGCCCTCGGGCGAGCGGCCGATCTTTCCGCGCGCGATAATGTGGAGGAGGATAGGCGTGTCCTTTTCTCTCGCGGCAAAAGGCTTCGCCTTTGCCTGCCGAGGGGTCGGCCGACCGGCCGGCGGGCGGTCGCCCTTGCGGCCCCACGGGGCCGATCATTGCGCAACCCGGGGCGCGAAGCGGGCCGCGAGCGCACGCGCGCGAGCCGCAGGCGCTCGAGCCCACAGGGCTCGAAACAGCGCCGAGGACGAGGGCGCGGAGGCGCCCTCGAAAAGAGAACTACGCCCGGCCTGACGCCGGCGCTTCGCTGCCCTCGAACGACCACATCCGCTCGAGGTTGTAGAAGCTGCGCACTTCGGGGCGGAACAGGTGGATCACCACGTCACCCGCGTCGATCAGCACCCAGTCGGCCGCGGGCAGGCCTTCGACCCGCGCGTGGCCGTGGCCGGCCTCCTTGATCTTCTCGGCGAGCTTCTGCGCCATGGCCGCGACCTGCCGGGTCGAACGGCCGCTCGCGATCACCATGTGATCGGCGATCGAACTCTTCCCCTCGAGCGGGATCGAGACGACATCCTGCGCCTGATCATCGTCAAGCTGCGACAGCACCAGCTGGTGCAGGGAACCGGCCTCCACCTCAGGCTGCGCCAGCGAGGAGGCGAAGCGAGCGGCGGCCTCTACCGGGCCGAGCGGAAGCGAAAGGGCGAGTGCCTCGGTCATCGACAATCGGGTATCTCCAGAGTGCGGGGCGATGGCGACGGACAGGACGCGGAACAGACGGCGAGGGGCCGGAAACGCGCGTCATGCGTCCTCCCACGACCGGATGTTGCGGAATGTCAGCCGATCGCGCACCGGCGCGTCACGATCCTTGCCGAGCAAAGCCTCGGCCCACCCGGCATGTGCACGGCGGATTGCCGTGGCCGAGCGGTAATCGGGATCGAAACGCAATAACACCAGGGCCGGTGCGCTCCATTGCCCCCGTTTCCGAAAGCTGGCGGCAGACACACGGTAGCGCCTGAGCCAGGCCATGGCGGGGCTCGTCATGGCGGCTGCATCATAACCCGGCCGCGCAATCACCGCAATCGGCATTGTCCGCGCAATCCTCCGCCAGCCGCGCCAGAGGTGGAACTGGGCGAGATTGTCGGCCCCCATCAGCCACACGAAGCGGCGGTGCCGATAGCGCCGGGTGAGCTTGGCAAGCGTGTCGACGGTGTAGCGGGTGTCGAGATCGAGCTCGATCGCCGAGGGGATGATCGGCGCGCGGCGGCTCATCGCCTCGGCCGAGCGCAGCCGGGCCTTCAGGGAACCCATGTCGTCCTGCGGCTTCAGGGGGTTGCCGGGGGAGACCAGCCACCAGGTCTCATCGAGCCCGAGCGCCTCGGCGGCGAACAGCGTGATGCGCCGGTGCCCGCCATGCGCGGGATTGAAGCTGCCTCCGAGCAGCCCGGTCAGTTGCGGATGCGGCATGGCAGCGCTTAGCGGCAGGGTTCAGTCACGTGTTTGGCCGCTCCCGCGCACCAGCCACTTGTAGGTGGTGAGCCCCTCGAGCGCGACCGGCCCGCGCGCGTGGAGCCGCCCGGTGGCAATGCCGATCTCGGCGCCCAGCCCGAACTCGCCCCCGTCGGCGAATTGCGAGGAAGCGTTGTGCATCACGATCGCGCTGTCGACATGCATCAGAAAGGCTTCGGCCGCGGCTTCATCCGACGTCACGATGGCATCGGTGTGCGCCGAGGAATGGCGCACAATGTGAGCGAGCGCGGCGTCGAGCCCATCCACCGTCGCAACCGACAGGATGGCGTCGAGATATTCGGTGTCCCAGTCATTGGCGCTCGCGGGGATGACACGCGGATCGAGCGCCGCGATCCGGGGGTCCCCGCGCACTTCGCACCCGCCCTCGATCAGCGCGGTGACAAGCGCGGCGGGCGCGGGAAAAGCGGCGTCGATCAGCAGCGTCTCCATCGCCCCGCAGATGCCGGTGCGGCGCAGCTTGGCGTTGAGCGCGATTTTTCGCGCCATTTCCGGGTCGGCGGCGGCATGGACATAGGTGTGGCAGATCCCGTCAAGATGCGCGAGCACCGGCACCCGCGCATCGGCCTGCACCCGCGCAACCAGGCTCTTCCCGCCGCGCGGCACGATCATGTCGATAAGGCCGCTCGCGGTCAGCATCGCGCCGACACAGGCGCGGTCCTGCGAGGGGATCAGTTGCACCGCGTCGGCCGGAACGCCGCCCTCGGCGAGACCCGCGACCAGCGCGGCGTGGATCGCGCGGTTGGAGTTAACCGCCTCGCTCCCGCCGCGCAGCAGCGCCGCGTTGCCGGCCCGCACGCACAGCGCGGCGGCATCCGCAGTGACGTTGGGGCGGCTTTCATAGATGATCCCGATAGTGCCAATGGGGACGCGGATGCGGGAGAGAGAGAGGCCGTTGGGGCGCATCACCTCGTCGATCACCTGCCCCACCGGATCGGGCAGATCGGCCACCGCCGCGACGGCATCGGCGATCCCCGCCAGCCGCGCCTGGTCGAGCGCCAGCCGGTCGAGCATCGCCTTGCTGAGCCCGTTCGCCTCGCCCGCGGCAAGGTCCTGCGCGTTTGCCGCCAGCACCGCCGTGGTCGCCGCCCGCAGCGCCTGCGCCGCGCGGTGCAGCGCCGCGGCGCGCACGGCGCTGGGCAGCGCGGCAAGCTGGCGCTGGGCGCTGCGGGCTGCACGGGCGCACGCGGTCACCAGACCGGCAGGGTCCGGCGTGACGGCGGGTGCGGCGGAGGGCTGGGCAAGATTCATGGAGCGGCCTTAGCAGGCTTGATCACGCCTGTCAGGTGAGGCGAATCACCCCGCGGCGCGCGGCTCTTTGCGACGGCGTCGAGACTCCGGGCGGCAGATGACCCCGCAATGAACATTTCGCCGCGATTCCGCTTCACTTCACCTGCCTAACCCAAAGCAGGATTCGACCACGACCGGAGCCGCTGGTAGCGCCCCGATCCACCGGGGCACGCTCACAACAAGAAATCGGGGCCGCAGTGTCAGAAAAGTTCAGCGCTCAAGCGTGGAGGGAACGGCTGCATCAGTGGTTCCCGGATCGCGAGTTCTTCATGCGTGCCGATGGCGAGGTGCGCTTCATCAAGGTTTCGGGCAAGCTCCAGATGCGTGCCGCCGGCGCCGCAGTGGCCGTTTGCGCGGTGTGGCTGGTCGCGCTCGGCGCGATGGCTTGGGGGCAGTATCAGGCCAAGGCCGATCTCGCCTCCTTCGTCGAGGAGAAAGCGCGCGTCGCCACCGCCGGTGAGCGGATCAAGGCCTATGGGGACGATCTCGACAAGCAGGTCGCCGAAATGAAGCAGCGCCAGGATTTCCTCGAGGAGATGGCGCGGATGCTGCCCGAGGACATCGTCGCCGAGGGCGCGGCGAGCGGAACGGTCAGCGATTCTTCCGCCGAGGCCGCCGAAACGGTCAAGAAGGTCAGCGCGCTGATCCCCGAAGCGCGCGGCCTTGCCGAGATCGAAGCCCGCCAGCTCGCCTTTGCCGAGCGCCTTACCCGCTTCGCCGATGCCCGCGCGCGCCGCGCCGAGGCCGCGATGCGCAAGCTCAACCTCGATCCCGGCTTCATCAGCCGCGAAACCCAGGAAGCGATGGGCGGCCCGTTCGAGGCGGTGCTCGGCGGCAGCGACGACATCGACCCGCGGTTCGAGCGGCTCGGCCTCAGCCTTGCGCGCATGGCGGTGATGGAGCGCGCGCTCGACGGCATTCCGCAGGTGGTGCCCGCCAGCGTCGAGGCCATCACCTCGGGCTTCGGCTACCGCCGCGATCCCTTCAACGGGCGCGGCGCGATGCACGCCGGGATCGATTTCAAGGGCGCGATCGGATCGCCGATCTTCGCCGCCGCGGGGGGGATCGTCACCCATGCCGGATGGCGTTCGGGCTATGGGCAGGCGATCGAGATCACCCACGGCAACGGGATGATGACCCGCTACGCACACTTGTCGCGGATCGATGTCACACTCGGCCAGCGAGTCGCGGCCGGGGCGACCATCGGGGGGCTCGGCAGCACCGGCCGTTCGACCGGCCCGCACCTGCATTTCGAAGTCCGCATCAATGATCGCGCGGTCAATCCGCGCCCGTTTCTGGAGGCCGCCCCCGATGTTCTCAAGGAAGTCCGCCGCGCCGGAGCCGACCGCCAGCGTCGCGCCGCCGCCGCCCCCGCCGCAAAGACCCGCTAACAGGAGCAGCACTATGGGTTCGGGTTCGACCTTTTCCGTGATCGGAGCCGATGTCGTGATCAAGGGCGACATCAGCGCCACGGCAGACCTGCATATCGACGGCACGGTCGAAGGCGACATCAAGTGCGCCAGTCTGGTGCAGGGCGAGAGCAGCAGCCTGTCGGGCGGCGTGGTGGCCGAAAGCGCACGGCTTGCGGGCAAGGTGACCGGTTCGATCACCGCGCGCGAGCTGGTGATCCTCAAGTCGGCCCGGATCGAGGGTGACGTGCATTACGACGCGCTGACGATCGAACAGGGCGCGCAGGTCGACGGCCGCTTCGCGCCCAACGCGCGCCAGCCGGTCAAGGCCGTGCCCGCCACGCCGAGCGCCGAAGCGGCGGCCTGATCCCGTGACCGCGGCCCCGTTGCCGGGCCGCGCACGGCGCTACAGCACCTCGGCGCGCAGCGTCTTGCGATCGAGCTTGCCGATCATCGTCTTGGGCAGGCTCTCGCGCACCACCACCTGATCGACCCGCTCGTGCTTGCCGATGCGGGCGTTGAGCCACGCCGCCAGTTCCTCGCCGGTCGCGGCAGCGCCCTCCTGCCCGGAACTGTTCAGCGTGACATAGGCGCGCGGCACCTCGCCGCGGTAATCGTCGGGCACGCCGATCACCAGCGCCTCCTTGACCGCGGGGTGTTCGAGGATCACGTCCTCGACCACGCTCGGGAACACCTTGAACCCGCCGACCGCGATCATGTCCTTGATCCGGTCGACGATCTCGAGGAACCCATCGGCGTCGATCCGCGCCACGTCGCCGGTGCGCAGATAGCGCTTGCCATCGATGGTGACGAAGCTGTCGGCGTCGGTCTCGGGCCGGTTCCAGTAGCCGCGCATCACCTGCGGGCCGTGGACCGCCAGTTCCCCGGGTTCGCCTTCGGGAGCGAGCTTCGTGGCATCCTCCTTGTCGAGCAGCACCACTTTGGTCCCCGGCACCAGCTGGCCGATCGTCCCGCGCTTGCGGGTGCCGTCATAGGGGTTGGCCGAGACCACGCCCGAGCTTTCGGTGAGGCCATAGCCCTCGCAGATGCGCACGCCCGTCACCGCCTCGAACTTCTCGTGGACCGGCCCGGGCATCGGTGCACCGCCCGAGATGCAGACCTTGAGGCTGGAGAGGTCGGTCTTGGCGAGATCGGGGTGATCGAGCATCGCCTGGAACATCGTCGGCACCCCCGGAAAGCCGGTGCAGCGGTAGCGCTGGATCGTCTCGAGCACCTGCTTGGTCTCGAACCGCGGCACCATCGCGATCGCCGCGCCGGTCGCCATCGCGTGATTGAGCAGCGCGGTGTTGGCGAAGACGTGGAAGAACGGCAGCGCGCCCATGAACACCTCGCCCGTCGGGTTGCCGAAGGGGTTCAATGCCGCGACCTGCTGGGCGTTCACCGAAAGCTGGTCGTGCCCGAGCATCGCCCCCTTGGGCCGCCCGGTGGTGCCGCCGGTATATTGCAGCAGCGCGAGATCGGCCGGGGTGACGTCGACCGGCGCGGGGGCGCAATCCGGGGTCATCTCGCTCCAGCTCTTCACGGTGGGGCCGAACACGACGTCAGCGATCTGATCGCGCTTCAGCAGCTTGAGCGCGAGCCCCTTGTACCACGGCAGCATCTCGGCGAGGCTGCCCACCACCAGCGTTTCGAGCGCCGATCCTTCGAGCACCTTGGCGGCGGTCTTGTAGAGTTCGGGCACGTCGAGCGTCACCAGCACACGGGTGCCGCTGTCGCCGACCTGCCAGCTCAGTTCCTCGACCGAGTAGAGCGGCGAGAAGTTCACCACCACCGCGCCCGCCATCATCGCGCCGTAATATGCGGCGGCATAGATCGGCACATTCGGCAGGAACAGGCCGACCCGGTCGCCCTTGGCGATGCCGAGCGCCTGGAGCCCGGCGGCAAAGCGCTGCGCCTGATCGGCGATGTGGCGATAGGTGTACGTCCGTCCGAGGAAGTGCAGGAACGGCGCCTGCGGGTTCTGGCCAGTGGTGCGCGCAAGCATCGCCGGCAGGCTCATCGGGGTGAACTGCGTGCCGAGCGGGGTCGGGTGGTGATAGGCGGGCGCTTCGGCGATACTGACAGTCATGTCAGTAATTCTGGCGCACAATCGCTTGGCGCACAAGCGAAACTGCCGCGGAGCCGCCTGATTATAGGCCAGTGGTACAGAGCAACTTCGGCCCGCCGCCGGACGGGCCGCGAGCATGCCAAGAATATCAGGGGCGCGCGAGCCGCAGGTGCTCAAGCCCGCAGGGCTTGATACAGCACCGAGGACGGGGGCGCGGAGGCGCCCCCGCAATCAAAACTTCAAATAAACCCGCTCTCGGGATCGATCTTCTGCTCTTCGGCTTCGGCGGCGCGGCGGGCGGCGAGCCAGGCTTCGGCCTCGGCTTCCTGCGCGGCTTCGGCTGCGGCCTTCTGGCTCGCATCGCGTTCGGCGCGCAGTTCCTCGATCAGCTTCTCGCGGTCGCCCTTGCCCGCACTGGCGACAGTCTCGACATCCTCGGTGATCCCGGCGCGCTTGGCGGCCTTGGCGACCATCGCATCGAGCTCGCGCTGCGAGCACAGCCCGAGCGTCACCGGATCCTTCGGCTGGATGTTCTGGATGTTCCAGTGCGAACGGTCGCGGATCGCGCCGATGGTGTTGCGGGTGGTGCCGATCAACTTGCTGATCTGCGCATCCGACACTTCGGGATGGTGGCGCAGGATCCAGGCGATGCCGTCGGGCTTGTCCTGCCGCTTCGAGACAGGGGTGTAGCGCGGCCCCTTGGTGCGGGTCACTTCGACCGGTGCCTTGTGCATCTTGAGCACATAGCTCGGGTCGGCCTGGCCCTTCTCGATCTCGGCCTGGGTCAGCTCGCCCGAGTGCACCGGATCGCGCCCGGTATACTTGCTGCCGGCGAGGTCGTCGGCCATCGCCTGCACTTCGAGGATGTGCAGCCCGCAGAACTCGGCGATCTGTTCGAACGACAGCGCGGTGTTGTCCACCAGCCAGGTCGCGGTGGCATGGGGCATCAGCGGCTTGGGCTGATCCTTGGTCGCCATGGGGGGAATCTCCGTTGAAAATGAAAGGGCCGCCCCTTGCGGAGCGGCCACCTTGGAATCGCAGATAGGCCAAACCCCGCCGAACGGCAAGGGAAAGGGAATCAGAAGGCGGGGAGCGCCTGAAGCGAGACGGCCTCTTCCTCTTCCAGAGCGACCAGCCCGGCGAGGAACTGGCGGGTCGCCGCTTCCCACGAGAACGAGGCGCCATAGGCCGCGCAGGCACTGCGGTCGCAATAGCGCGCGGCATCGATCGCGCGGGTCAGATCCTCGTGGAGCGCGCCGACATTGCTGGTCACGATGTCGAGCGGGCCGGCGACCGGGAAGGCCGCGACCGGCGTGCCGCAGGCGAGCGCCTCGATCATCACGAGGCCGAAGGTATCGGTGCGGCTCGGGAACACGAAGACATCGGCCCCGGCATAGCAGCCGGCCAGTTCGACCCCCGATTTCTTGCCGAGAAAGCGTGCTTCGGGGAAACGCGCCTCAAGCGTTGCACGCGCCGGGCCGTCCCCCACCACCACCTTGGTGCCGGGATAATCGCAGGCGAGGAAGGCCTCGATGTTCTTCTCGACCGCGACCCGCCCGACATAGAGCAGGATCGGGCCCTCGAGCCCGGCATATTCGGCCGGCGCCGGGGCATGGGGCGAGAAGCAGGCGAGATCGACGCCGCGGCTCCAGTGGGTGAGCTGGGTCAATCCCTGCGCGCGCAGCTGCGCGCGGATCGTCTCGGTCGCCACCATGATGCGCTGTGCGGGGCGGTGGAACCAGCGGATATAGGGCCAGAACGCGCTCGCGGGCAGCCCGGTGCGGCGCGCCAGATAATCGGGGAACTGGGTGTGATAGGCGGTGGTGAAGGGCACCTTGCGGCTGAGGCAATAGCGCCGCGCGGCAAAGCCCAGCGGGCCTTCGGTCGCGATGTGCACCGCTTCGGGCGCGATGCGCGCGAGCTGCCGACCGACAGCGCCGGGCGCGGTGAGCGCCAAGCGGATCTCGGGATAGGTCGGCGCGGGCACCGAGGGATAGCCCTCGGGCGAGATCACCGTGACCTTGTGACCCCAGCTGCGCAGAACCTCGCAGGTGGTCGAAAGCGTGCGCACCACCCCGTTGGTCTGCGGGTGCCAGGCATCGGTGATGATGGCGATCGAGGACGGGATGTGGCCTGCGGGGGTTGCCGGTCCCCGGTTGCGCCGGGCGCGGAAGCGATCCACCCCGGCAAGCGCGGCGCGCACGGGCAGGATGCTGGTGTGGCGGTTCACGCCGCCTCGCGCGCGGGATCGTCCGGACGGGCCTCGGGCGTTTCGCCAGCCGCCTCTGCCGCCGCCCGGCGCTTCATTTCCTCGGGCCAGTGGAGGATTTCCATCCGCCCGTCATGATGCTCGACCAGCGCGTTGCAGCCTTCGACCCAGTCGCCATCGTTCCAGTATTCGATCGGCTTGCCATTGTGTTCGAAGGCGCGGAATTCGGCCGTGTGGATGTGACCGCACACCACTCCGTCGACCCCGCGCTCACCCGCCGCGCGGGCGACCACTTCCTCGTACTTGCCGATGAATTCGACCGCGTTCTTGACCTTGTGCTTGGCCGCCTTGGAGAGCGACCAATAGGGCATCCCCAGCGCCTTGCGCACGGTGTTCACCACCACGTTGAGGTTCATCACGGTGTGGTAGGCCCAGTCGCCGACGAAGGCGAGCCAGCGGTGCGAGAGCATCACCGCGTCGAACTCGTCGCCGTGCAGCACCATCAGGCGGCGCCCGTCGGCGGTGTCGTGGAACGCGGCGCGGCGGATCTCGATCCCGCCGAAGTTGAGACCGGTGAACTGGCGGAACATCTCGTCGTGATTGCCCGGGATGTAGACCACCCGGGTGCCGCGCCGGGCGCGCTTCATGATGCGCCACACGATGTCGTTGTGCGCCGAGGGCCAGTAGAACTTCTTCTTCAGCCGCCACCCGTCGATGATGTCGCCGACGAGATACATCGTTTCGCTGTCGGTCGTGTCGAGGAAATCGATCAGCATGTCGGCGTTGCAGCCCTTGGTGCCGAGGTGGACGTCGCTGATCCAGATCGTGCGATAGCTGCGCCGTTCGCCACCCTCGGGCTCGGGCGTGCGCGGGCTCGCGAGCGGGAAGCTTGCGATGTTGTCATTGATCAGGTCGGACAGTTCGGCACCGGTCATGCGAAATCCCTGCGGGTCTTGTCGTGCTGAAACCTTCCCTTGACAGCGAATTGTTACAGCCGACTCACAGACAAATGACGATTCCGCGTCATTTTCGATCAGCGCAACAAATCAAAAATGATTCCGCCCCGCCGATATTGACGAGTTTATGACGACAGCGCGACAAATCAAGCGGACTTGCACGCCGCCGGTCGGACGCGCCCGTCAGTCCATCGGAACGAAGCCGGGAAGCGCCTGCACCGCTCCGATCCAGCGGCCGATCGCAGGGTAGCCTGCAAGGTCGAACCCGCCCTCGTCGGCGACGTGGGTATAGGCGAACAGCGCGATGTCGGCGAGGCTCGGGACCGCGCCGGTGAAGAAGCGCTTGGCCGCAAGATGCTGATCCATCAGCGCAAGCGCCGCTTCACCCGCCGCCTGCTTGCCCGCGATCTGAGCGCGCTGCGCGTCGGCGAGGTTCGCCTCTCCCACGAAACGCAGCCAGAACCGCAGCGTGGCGATATTGGGCTCGTGATTGTATTGTTCGAAGAACATCCAGCGCAGCATGTCCGCCTGCGCGAAGCGGTCTGCCGGGATCAGCGCGCTGCCATGCGCGAGATACCAGCACGCCGCGTTGCTCTCCGGCAGGAAGCGCGCGCCCGCGCCTTCGCCGATCTGCAGCACCGGGATGCGGCCGTTGGCGTTGATGTTGGCGAGAAACGCCGGCGTACGGGTTTCGCCCTGCATGATGTCGTAGCCGACCCGCGCCAGCGGCACGCCGAGCAGCGCGGCGGTGAGCCGGATCTTGTAGCAATTGCCGCTCGGGGCATATTCGTGGAGCGTCAGGGCCTCAGCCATTGTCTGCGCCCGTGGCCACCTCGAGCACGATCTTGCCGACATGCGACCCCGCCTCCATCCGCGCATGGGCGGCGGCGGCCTCGGCCAGCGGGAAGCTCGTGTCCATCACCGGGGCGAGCTCGCCGGTGACGAACAGCGGCCAGGCGTTCTCCGCGATCTCGTCGGCGAGCGCCGCCTTGAACGCGTCAGAGCGCGGGCGCAGGGTCGATCCGGTCAGCGTCAGCCGGCGCATCATCACCTGCGCCATGTTGATCTCGGCCCGCGGCCCGCCGAGCACCGCAATGGTGACATGGCGGCCATCCTCGGCGAGGCATTTGAGGTTCTTCGCGACATAGTCGCCCGAAACCATGTCGAGCACCACGTTGACGCCCTTGCCCGCGGTATGCGCCAACACGGCCTCCGCAAAATCGGCGGTGCGGTAATTGATCGCGAGGTCGGCGCCGATGCGGGTCGCCGCGGCGCATTTGGCATCGTCGCCGCAGGTCACGAGCACTTCCATCCCGAACGCCTTGGCGAGCATGATCGCCATCGTCCCGATCCCGCTGGTGCCGCCGTGGACCAGCACGCGCTCGCCATCGCGGGCAAGGCCGCGCTCGAACAGATTGTGCCATACCGTGAACAGCGTTTCGGGAAGCGCCGCGGCCTCGGCCAGCAGCATGCCCTCGGGCACTGGCAGGCAGTGCTGCCAATGCGCGGCGCAATATTCGGCATAGCCCCCGCCCGGGGTGAGCGCGGCGACCACCTGGCCGATCATCTCGCGCGGCACCTCGCTCCCCACCGCGACGATCTCGCCCGCGACCTCGAGCCCGAGCAGCGGCGACGCGCCCGGCGGCGGCGGGTAGAGCCCGGCGCGCTGGAGGCAATCGGGGCGGTTGACCCCGGCAAAGGCGACGCGGATCAGCACATCATCGGGCCGCAGCCGCGGCAAGGGCGCGCTCTCGATCCGCAACACGTCGGGCGCGCCGGGCGCATCGAAGCCGATCGCCCGCATCGAGTCCGGCAGATCCGGACCATTGCCTGCAGCCATTATTTCCAGCCCCCGTCCGGCACCATTAACCACGCATCAGGCGCGAATAACCGTCTCGCCGATTGACAGCAAGCCGCTTCCCCCTGATGCTGCGCTGGCATGGAAGAACCCGATCGCCCAAGGCCAGTCGGAGACGCGGCGAGTCGCCTCGCTTTCGAGGACCTAGGACCTTACTCGCAAGCCGAGCTGGACGAGAGGATCGCACTGCTCGAAGCCGAGATCGCGCGGGTCAGCGCGCACCGCAACAAGGCCGCCGCCCACCGTGCCGCCGCCGACGCACTGTTCGCCAAAGGCGGCAGCGGATGAGCGGCTGCGTGATCTTGCAAGGCCGTGCGCCCACCGATTGGCAATTCGCCTGCCCCATCCCATATGGTCCCGTAACGGCGCCCGCCGCTCGCTCGCCACGAGTCCCTCCTCCCCGCCAATAGAGGCCTCTCCCATGCCCAGCTTCGCCCAGAACCTCGAACGCACGCTGCACAACGCGCTCGCCAACGCGTCCGAGCGGCGGCACGAATATGCCACGCTCGAACATCTCCTGCTGGCGCTGATCGACGATGAGGATGCCGCTGCGGTGATGGCCGCTTGCGGGGTCGACCTGGCCGAGCTCGGCGAAGTTGTGAAGCAGTATCTTGATCAGGAATATCAATCACTTAAGACGGAAGATGGCGCCGATCCGCAGCCCACGGCAGGCTTTCAGCGGGTGATCCAGCGCGCGATCCTGCATGTCCAGTCGAGCGGCAAGGACACCGTCACCGGCGCCAACGTGCTGGTCGCGCTGTTCTCCGAGCGTGACAGCTACGCGGTCTATTTCCTCCAGCAGCAGGACATGAGCCGTCTGGATGCGGTGAGCTACATCAGCCACGGCATCGGCAAGGGCGGCCGCCAGATCGAAAGCAAGACCCCGCAGGGGACCGACAAGGCCGAGGAGGCCGCCCAGAGCAAGGAGTCGGGCGGCAGCAAGAAGGAAACCGCGCTCGACCAGTTCACGGTGAACCTCAACGCCAAGGCGGAAAGCGGCAAGATCGATCCGCTGATCGGGCGCGGGCCGGAGGTCGACCGGACGATCCAGATCCTGTGCCGCCGGTCGAAGAACAACCCGCTCTATGTCGGCGATCCCGGCGTCGGCAAGACCGCGATCGCCGAAGGGCTCGCGCGCAAGATCGTCGAGGGGGATGTGCCCGAGGTGCTCGCCGAGGCGGTGATCTACTCGCTCGACATGGGCGCGCTGCTCGCGGGCACGCGCTATCGCGGCGATTTCGAGGAACGCTTGAAGCAGGTCGTCTCCGAGCTCGAGGGCATGCCCCACGCGGTGCTGTTCATCGACGAGATCCACACCGTCATCGGTGCGGGCGCGACCAGCGGCGGAGCGATGGACGCCTCGAACCTCTTGAAGCCCGCGCTCTCCAGCGGCGCGATCCGCTGCATCGGCTCGACCACCTACAAGGAGTTCCGCAACCACTTCGAAAAGGATCGCGCGCTGCTGCGCCGGTTCCAGAAGATCGACGTGAACGAACCGACCATCGAGGACACGATCAAGATCCTGAAGGGTCTTCGCACCGCGTTCGAAGACCATCACAAGGTCAAGTACACCCCCGATGCGATCAAGACCGCGGTCGAGCTGTCGGCGCGCTACATCAATGACCGCAAGCTGCCCGACAAGGCGATCGATGTGATCGACGAGGTCGGCGCGATGCAGATGCTGGTGCCCCCCAGCCGCCGCAAGAAGACCATCACCGCGCGCGAGATCGAAGCGGTGATCGCGACCATGGCGCGCATCCCGCCCAAGACCGTCAGCAAGGACGACAAGAAGGCGCTCGAAAACCTCGAACGCGATCTGAAGCACGTGGTGTTCGGCCAGGACGAGGCGATCACCCGGCTTTCGACCGCGATGAAGCTGTCGCGCGCCGGCCTGCGCGATCCGGACAAGCCGATCGGCTCCTTCCTGTTCTCCGGCCCCACCGGCGTCGGGAAGACCGAGGTCGCACGCCAGCTTGCCACCATCATGGGGATCGAGCTGAAGCGCTTCGACATGTCCGAATACATGGAGCGGCACAGCGTCTCGCGCCTCATCGGCGCGCCTCCGGGCTATGTCGGTTATGACCAGGGCGGGCTGCTTACCGATGCGGTCGACCAGAACCCGCACTGCGTGCTGCTGCTCGACGAGATCGAGAAGGCCCACCCCGACCTGTTCAACATCCTGTTGCAGGTGATGGACAACGGGCGGCTCACCGATCACCACGGCAAGACGGTCGATTTCCGCAACGTGGTCCTCATCATGACCACCAATGCGGGCGCGGCCGACATGGCGCGGCAGGGCATCGGCTTCGGCGACGTCAGCAAGGAAGACGCGGGCGACGAGGCGGTGAAGAAGATGTTCACCCCCGAGTTCCGCAACCGGCTCGATGCGATCGTGCCCTTCGCCTATCTCGGCAAGAGCACCGTGGCGCGGGTGGTCGACAAGTTCATCCTCCAGCTCGAGCTGCAGCTGGCCGAACAGAACGTCCACATCCAGTTCGACAGCGACGCGCGTTCGTGGCTGGCCGACAAGGGCTACGACAAGCTCTACGGCGCACGCCCGATGGCGCGGTTGATCCAGGAGAAGATCAAGCAGCCGCTCGCCGAGGAACTGCTGTTCGGCAAGCTGGCCGAGGGCGGCGAGGTGCATGTCTCGATCAAGGACAACAAGCCCGCCTTCGAGATGACCCCGGCCCCGCCCAAGGTGAAGCCGGCCAAGAAGGTGTCGGTCAAGAAGAAGCCCGCCGCAAAGAAGCCCGCGCCGGAAACCGACGAAGGCTGATCGCCGATGCGCGGAGGTCTATTGATGTCGCTGGTGGCGGCGGGCGTGCTGATGGGCGCGCCCGCCGCTCCCGTGTTCGCACAGAGCGCCGCACCGCGCGCCGAGACCACCGCAGTGCGGCTGGTCAAGGGCGGCAGCTGGCGCTTCACCACCCGTGCCGTGGACGGCAAGGGCCAGCCGCTGTGCACCGAGGTGTGGCGCTTCCGCACCGATGGCTCGGCCACGGTCGAAAGCGGCGCGGAGCGGATGACCAAGCGCTGGCGCGCCGCGCCCGGCGAGGGGGGCGCGACCATGCTCTACTGGCAATCGGTCACCACCAACGGTGCACCCGATTGCACCGGCACCGCCACCGACCCGGCCGATCTGCCGCTCGGTGAGAGCGGCTTCGTCGTGATGTTCTTCAACGATGGCAGCGCCTATCTGTGCAATGCCCCGGCCGCCGCCGCCAACCCAGACAATACGCTGAGCGAGGCGCGGGTGGTGATGAATGCGGACTGCTGGGGCCGCATCGAAGCCCAGCCGCAGGGCTGACGCGCGGAACACTTGGCCCGTCGCGCGGGTTTGCAGAGCAATGCCAGCCCCCTTCGCCTGGATCCGGCCCGAGCCCTGGGGCATCCACATCCTCCCCGCCGACGCCTGGGTCGATCCCTCGCGCCCCGTCGCGCGCGCGTTGGTCACGCATGGCCATGCCGACCACGCGCGCGGCGGGCACGGGGTCACCATCGCCACCCCCGCGACGCTCGCGATCATGGAACTGCGCTACCAGACGCGCGAGGGGGCGTCCCCGGCCGCCTACGGCGAGACGCTGAACATCGGCGGCGGCGTCACCGCGACCTACCTCCCTGCCGGCCACGTGCTCGGCTCGGCGCAGATCCTGCTCGAGCACGCGGGCGAACGGGTGATCATCACCGGCGACTACAAGCGCGCGAGCGATCCCACCTGCGCGACCTTTGCGGTCACCCCCTGCGACATCTTCATCACCGAGGCGACCTTCGGCCTGCCGGTGTTCACCCACCCCCCCATCGGGGAAGAGATCAGCAAATTGCTCGAGGCGCGCGCGCAGAACCCCGATTCCTGCATCCTCGTGGGCGCCTATGCGCTCGGCAAGGCGCAGCGGGTGATCGCGGAACTGCGCGCAGCGGGGCACCATGAGACGATCTGGCTCCACGGCGCGATGGAGGCGATGTGCCGGCTCTACGAGGAGCATGGCGTCGCTCTGGGAGACCTCAGGCTGGTGAGCGACGCGACCAAGGATCAGATGCGCGGGAGCCTCGTCCTCGCGCCGCCCTCTGCACTGGGCGATCGCTGGAGCCGCCGCCTGCCCGATCCCGTCACCGCGATGGCGTCAGGCTGGATGCGGGTGCGCCAGCGCGCGCGCCAACGCGGGGTCGAGCTGCCACTGGTCATCTCGGACCATGCCGATTGGGGCGAACTCACCCGCACCATCACCGAGGTGAACCCCGCCGAGACCTGGATCACCCACGGCCGCGAGGAGGCGCTGCTGCGCTGGTGCGAGCTGAACCAGCGCCGCGCCCGCGCGCTGGCGCTGGTCGGATACGAGGACGAGGATGACTAGCACCCCCGTCCACGCGGCAGGCTTACTTGATGGCGGTCAGATCGGCTTCGATCTTCGCCAGCATCTCGTCGGTGATCAGCCCCTGCGAATAGGGGGCGAGCGCCTTGAGGCTGAGCGCCTTGAACTGCTCGTAGGCCGGGTGCTGATCGATGCCGGGCAGATGCTTGTCGAGCACCGCCTTGGCACGGGCATCGGCCACCAGCGCCTCGATCGGGGTGTCGATCGAGAACAGCGCCGCAGGCGCGGCCGGAGCGGCAGGCGCGGGCGCATTCTGGGCAGCAACCGGCGCCGTCATGGCGGCAAGAGCAAGACCGAGGGCGGCAAGCGGACCAAGCTTCATACAGGCAATTCCTTGATTATGACGCGCACCGGCGCGGCGTCGGTCACCGCCTCTAGCGAATTTGCATGGCGGCGCAATGAACGGTGTGGCCGCGCGGCAAGGGGCGTAGGCTGATGGAGGAATTCGCCGCCCTGCTCGACGCGCTGGTCTATACCACCAGCCGCAACCGCAAGCTGGCGCTGCTCGCGGCCTACCTGCGCGCCGCGTCCGATCCCGACCGCGGCTGGGCGCTCGCGGCGCTGACCGACGGGCTGGATTTCCCGGCGGTGAAATCCTCGACCGTGCGCAACCTGATGATGGAGCGGGTCGATCCGGTGCTGTGGGCACTCAGCCGCGACTTCGTCGGCGACACCGCCGAAACCGCGAGCCTGCTCTGGCCCGAGCCCGACGGCGCGGCGGTGCACGACGGGCTCTCGCTCACCGAAGTGGTGGCGCGCCTTTCTGCCCTCACCCGCGCCAGCGCGCCGCGCGAGCTGACAAGCCTGCTCGACCGGCTCGACGCCAATGGCCGCTATGCGCTGATCAAGCTTGCCACCGGGGGGATGCGCGTGGGTGTCTCCGCACGCCTCGCCAAGACCGCCTTCGCGCAGGCCTTTGCCGTGCCGGTCGAGGCGGTCGAAGAATACTGGCACGCGCTTGCCCCGCCTTATCCGGAGCTCTTCGCCTGGGCCGCAGACGGCGGTCCGAAGCCCGATCTCGCCCATACGCCGCGCTTCCGCCCCTTCATGCTTGCCCACCCACTCGAGGACGGGGTCGTCGACCTCGCCGATTATGCGGCCGAATGGAAGTGGGACGGGATCCGTGTCCAACTGGTGCGCGCCGGCGGGGTGACCCGGGTCTATTCGCGCTCGGGCGACGATATCTCGGCAACCTTCCCCGAATTGCTCGATGTGCTGCCCGTCGACGCAGTGCTCGACGGCGAGCTCTTGGTGCGCGGGGTCACGCAGGGTGGCACTGCCGGGGGTGCGGCGAGTTTCAACGCGCTCCAGCAGCGGCTTGGCAGGAAAACCGTCGCGAAAGCGATGCTGCGCGATTTTCCCGCCTTCGTGCGGCTCTATGACGTCCTGCTGCTCGAAGGCCACGACTGGCGCGAGGCCCCGTGGAAGTCGCGCCGCGCGACTCTCGAGGCGCTGATGCCGCGGCTCCCCGCGAGCCACTTCGATCTCTCCCAGCTCGTCGAGGCCGAGGACTTCGCCGCACTCGCCCGTATCCGCGATACCGCGCGCGACGAAGCGATCGAAGGGTTGATGCTCAAGCGCCGCGACAGCCCCTATGTGGCGGGCCGCAGGGTCGCCTTGTGGTACAAGTGGAAGCGTGACCCGCTGCTGGTGGATTGCGTGCTGATGTATGCCCAGCGCGGAAGCGGCAAACGATCGAGCTTCTATTCGGACTACACGTTCGGCTGCTGGGCGGGCGATCCCGATGCCGGCGCCGAGCTGCTCCCGGTGGGCAAGGCCTATTCGGGCTTCACCGACGAGGAGCTGAAGAAGCTCGACCGCTTCGTCCGGCAGAACACGCGCAGCAAGTTCGGCCCGGTGCGCGAGGTGGAGCGCCAGCTGGTGTTCGAGGTCGCTTTCGATTCGGTGCACAGCTCGAAGCGCCACAAGTCGGGCCTCGCCATGCGGTTCCCGCGCATCCACCGCATCCGCTGGGACAAGCCGGCGCACGAGGCGGACCGGCTGGAAAGCCTGCGGGCGTTGATCAAGGATTGACGGGCGGGGTGTGAAGGCCAATAAGTTGCAAAACGCAACGGGAGAGAATCCATGTCCTATGCCACCGCCATGCTTGCCACCTATGCCAACATGCTCGGCACGCTCGATCACATCGTCACCAAGGCGCAAGGCCACGACACGGGCGACAGCCTGCTGCAGGCGCGGCTCGCCGAAGACATGTTCCCGCTGGCCACGCAGATCCGCTTCACCATCGATCAGGTGGTGACCCCGCTGAACCGGCTCGGCGGGCTCGCCCATGCTGCTGACAATGACGAGATCGCCACCTTCACCGAAGCGCGCAAGCGCATCGCCGCCGCGCGCGACCTGGTCGCGAACACCGATCCCGCCACGTGGCCCGCCAGCGGCGACATGATCGAATTCACTCTCCCCAACGGGATGACCTTCGCCATGCAGGCGCACGAATACTGCCGCGACTGGGCCAGCCCGCAGTTCTATTTCCACCTGATGGCCGCCTACGCGATCCTGCGCGCCGAAGGGGTGCCGCTCGGCAAGATCGACTATGTCGGCTACATGATGCGCTACATCAAACAGTCTGCCGCCTGATCTCGGGGTCGCCGCGATGCACCGCTACGATCCGGCGCGCCAACGCCTGGCGCTGGGCCTCGCCGGCCTTGCGGGATTGGTGGACGCGACCGGGTTCGTGGTGGCGGGCGGCTATTTCACCTCCTTCATGTCGGGCAACACCACGCGGATGGGGGTGGAAATTGCCGCGCGCCCCGCGCTGGCGCTCGCGCCGCTGGGACTGATCGGTTGTTTCCTTGCCGGCGTGATCGGCGGCGCGATCATTGGGCGGCGCGTGCAGGGTCGGCACAAGCGCGTGCTGCTGGGGCTGATCGCCGCCCTGCTGGGGGCGGGGGCAGGGCTGCTGGCTGCGGGCGTGCCGCTCGGCTTTCTCGGGCTTGCGGCAGCGGGGATGGGGGCTGCCAACAACGTCTTTGTCGAGGACGGCGAAGTGACCGTCGGGGTCACCTACATGACCGGGGCGCTGGTCCGCTTCGGACAGGGCCTAGCGGCCCGGACCGGAGGAGAGGCCCTGCCCTCGACCCGCGGATACGGGTTGCTGTGGAGCGCGCTCGCGCTTGGAGCGGCGAGCGGGGGCGCGTTGTGCCTGCTGTCGCCACAGGTGGCGGCAGGGTGCGGCTTCCTCGGCGCGCTGGCGCTGTGGCTGTACGCCGTCAGGATCGCCCGCGCCGGCTAGCCCAGCGCGTCTGCCACCGCCTGCGCATGCGCCTTGGCGTTCTCGGCATAGTGCATGACTCCGAGGCGCATGCCGGCAATCGCCGCCTCGTTCAGTTCCTTCATCTTCACCGCCGGCCGCCCCGCCCACAGCTCGCGGTCGCCCATCACCTTGCGCTCGGTCAGCATCGCGCCCGCCGCGAGCATGGCATCGGAGCCGATCACCGCCTTGTTCATCACGATCGCGCCAAGTCCCACGAAGCCGCGATCGTGGATCGTGCAGCCGTGCACCATCGCCATGTGCCCGATTAGCACGTCATCGCCGATGACCAGCGGGCAGCCTTCGGGATCGCCGGGGCGCGGCGGATCGCAGTGGAGCACGCTCCCGTCCTGGACATTGGTGCGCTCCCCGATGCGGATCGCAAACACGTCGGCGCGCAGCACGCAGTTGTACCAGATCGAGGAGCCCGCCCCAATCACGACGTCGCCGATGATGGTGCAGCCGGGCGCGATGAAGGCGGTCTCGTGAAGCACCGGCGTCTTGCCGTGGATGGGGATGATGTTGACGCCCGTACGGTGAGTCATTGCTGGGCCTCCCATGCTTCGCGGGTGATGGCGTACTGGATGATCGGCGCGGGCTCGGCCGGGTCGGCGAAATCGAGATCGGCCCGTCGTTCCATCCCGAGCTTTTCCATCAATCGCCAGCTGCCCACGTTGGCCGCCGAGGTCAAGGCGACAAGCCGCGGCGCGCGGTGCACCGCAAAACCCCAGTCGATCACCGCGCGCATCGCTTCATGCGCATATCCCCGGCGCCAACGGTCCTCGCGCACCAGCCAGCCGATCTCGTGGTCCTGCGGGTTGGGCGCGCCGGGGTGAGCCACGCGGCGCAGCCCGCAATGGCCCACGATTGCACCGCTGGCGCGCTCCTCCATCATCATGAAGCCAAAGCCGTGCGCGGCAAAGCTGGCGCGCGCGGCAGCGTGCTTGGCGGCAATCATGTCACGCGACTGCACGCCGCCGAGATGGCGCATCACCGCCGGGGTGTTGAGCAGCGCCATGTGGGGATCGAGATCGTCCGCGCCGATCTGGCGCAGGATCAGCCGTTCGGTCGTGAGCACGGGGGGGCTCATTGGCGCGGCATCCAGCGAGACGACATCATGACGCATCGCCGTCATGTCCGGTGTGCCACAACCCTGATCTGCGCAACACCTTCGACAAAGGGCCGCGCGTGGTTGCGAGGCCGCCGTCACCCATTCAGCAGGCGGGCGGCGTGGGCGGCGTGATAGGTGAGGATGCCGCTGCACCCGGCGCGCTTGAACGCCAGCAGCGTTTCCAGCACCAGCGCATCGCGATCGCCCGCTCCGGCAGCGGCGGCGGCCTCGATCATCGCGTATTCGCCGCTCACCTGATAGGCGAACACCGGCACGTCGAAACGCTGTTTCACCGTGGCGATGATGTCGAGATAGGGGAGGCCGGGCTTGACCATCACCGAATCCGCCCCCTCGGCGATGTCCAGCGCGACCTCGCGCAGCGCCTCGTCGGCATTGGCGGGATCCATCTGATAAGCCTTCTTGTCACCCTTGAGCAGTCCGCCGCTTCCCACCGCATCGCGGAACGGGCCGTAGAAGGCGCTCGCATATTTGGCGGCGTAGCTCATGATCTGCACATTGGCGTGCCCGTTCATCTCGAGCGCGCGGCGGATCGCGTGGATGCGCCCGTCCATCATGTCGGACGGTGCGATGATGTCCGCCCCCGCATTCGCCTGGTTGACCGCCTGATCGACCAGCACCGCCACGGTCTCGTCGTTCACCACATAGCCACTGTCATCCACCAGCCCGTCCTGCCCGTGCGAGGTATAGGGATCGAGAGCGACATCGGTGAGCACGCCGAGCGAATCGCCCAGAGCCTGCTTGATCGCCTTGATCGCGCGGCACATCAGGTTGTCGGGATTATGCGCCTCGGCCCCGTCGTCGCTGCGCAGTTCGCGCGGGGTGTTGGGGAACAGCGCGACCACCGGAATGCCGAGGTCCGCCGCTTCCCGGGCGCGGGCGACGATCCCGTCCACCGACCAGCGCGACACCCCGGGAAGGCTGGCGATCGGCTCCTCGACGCCCTCTCCCGCAGTGACGAACAGCGGCCAGATCAGGTCCGCGGGGGTGAGCACGGTCTCGCGGTGGAGCGCGCGGCTCCAGGCGTGCGCGCGGGTGCGGCGCAGGCGGGTGTTGGGATAATGTCCGGTCATGCGGCAGGATGTGGCGCAATCACGGCTGGACGACAAGCGCTCGTTACAGCCGTCAGATCGGGCGCGCGGACCCGCGCGCGGGGTCGATCTTCTCGATCTCGCGCACCGGGGTCTTCACCTCGCCCGGTTGCGGTGCCAGATCCTTGAGCGCCGCGCCAACCTCGATCTCCTTTAGACGGATCAGCTGGCGGCGGAAATCGATCAGCTCGGTCCCCGAGAGTTCGGCACGGGTGACGAAGGCCACGCTCGCCGGGTTGATCACCCGCCCGCCGCGATACATCTCGTAATGGAGGTGCGCACCGGTGGAGAGGCCGGTCGAGCCGACGTAGCCGATCACCTGCCCGCGCCGCACCTGCTGGCCCGGACGCACCGCCATCTGGCTCATGTGGCAATAGCGGGTCGAGAGCCCGCCGCCATGCTCCAGTCGCACCGCGATGCCGCAGCCCCCGGCGCGGCCCGCCGACATCACCCGCCCGTCGCTCACTGCGACGATCGGCGTGCCGTAGCGCGCCTTGAAGTCCATCCCGGCGTGCATCCGGGTGTAGCCGAGGATCGGATGGCGGCGCATCCCGAAGTTCGAGGTGATCGGCCCCGGCACCGGCGCGAGCAGCCCGCGACGCTGTTCGCCCACGCCCGAGGCCTCGTAGAAGCGGCCCTCGCTGCCCCAGCGCATCAGCTGGGTGCGCGGCCGCCCGCCACGATCGACCCCGGCATAGAGCAGCTGGCCCGCCTGACGCTCGCCGGTGGCGGCGCGGCGATAGGCAATGATGATGTCGAATTCGTCCGAGGGGCTAACCTCGCGCGCGAGATCGATCTGCGCGTCGAGCGCCTTGAGGTATTCCTGCGCCGCGCTCGCCGGGACCCCGGCCTGGCGCATCGAACGGTAGAGGCTGCCGCCCACCACGCCGCGCACCCTGAGCGGGGTCTCGTCGACGCGGATGATGTTGCGCTTGAGCGCCAGCGGGCCCGAGGGGATCACCGGGGTGCCGTCGGCGGAGACCGTGCCCACGCCCGGACGGGTCAATTCGAGCTCGAGGTCGAAGCGCGCGCGGAACGCGAGGCTGTCGAGCGGTCGCGGCACGCCCGGGGCGGGGCGGCGGCCGAGCAGCAGGTCCATCTGGGTGCCCGGCGCGATGTCGCCCACCGCCACCGCCTGCCCGACGAGCGCGGCGGCGCGGTCGATATCCTCCGACGCGACACCTGCACGGCGCAGCATCGAGGCGAAGCTGTCACCCGGAGCGAGCGTCACCACCATCTCAATCTGCGGCCGCTCGGGCGCGCTCTTCAAGGGGATCACCGCCTGCGTCGGCCCCATCCGCCGCCCGCTGTCGGCGCCGAGCGCGAGCGGGAGGATCATCTGGCTGCGCAGCTCGCTCTGGATCGCCTCGCCCTGCGGCATCGCCGGGCGGGCTTCGAGCGGGGTGAGATCGGGCCAGAAGGCGAGAGCAACCGCGCCGAGCGAGAGCATCGTGCCGAGCCCGCGCAGCCAGCGGCGGCTGCCGATGTCCTCGGCGAGATCGGGAGCGAGGTCGAGCCGTTCGAACCAGCGCGAGGCGCTGAGGCGCCATTCGTCATACCGCTCGCCCAGCCCGTTGACCCGCGCGAGCACCTGCCGCCGCGCCTTCTGCGCCTTGGTGGGAGCGGCGAGCGCGCGGCCATTCTGGAAATAGCGGGTAAGGCCTTGCGCGGTTTCGGGATCGACCGGTTCGGGCGCAAGCACCAGGGGAACGAGCGCGGTGCCGGTCGCCGCAGACGTGCCGGCAGCATCGGCCGGAGAACCCTCTGACGGGGCATCCTCGGGCTCGCCCGCATCGGCCAGTTTGCGCAGCTGATCCAACATCTCTGCCCCGAAGTACCCCACGCGGGGCGTGTCTTGCGCCACCCTTGGGGCCGCCATGAGGCATTTTCCTGCCACAACAAAGTAAATCCGGGCTTAACCGGCGACGAGGCGCACCGCACATACGATAAGGTGTTTCGCGTAGGCGCGCCGGGGCCGCCAGGTGCTTGCCCCCACACCCCAAGCCTGACATGATACGCCCCATCGTGAGCGCCTCGCCCCCGCCTTTTGCCGGCGCCCGTCATGTGCCCCAGCGCCCCTTCCCCCGGGACGCGTCCCGCGACGAGCGCGTGCGCGCGGTGCTCGGCCCCACCAACACCGGCAAGACCCACCTCGCGATCGAGCGGATGTGCGGCCATTCCAGCGGCATGATGGGCTTCCCGCTGCGGCTGCTGGCGCGCGAGGTCTATGATCGGGTGCGCGCGATCAAGGGGGACAGGCAGGTCGCGCTGATCACCGGCGAGGAGCGGATCGAGCCTCCGCACGCGCGCTATTTCCTCTTCACCGCCGAGGCCATGCCGCGCACGATGGGCGAGGTCGCCTTCGTCGCGATCGACGAGGCGCAACTGGGCGCGGATCCCGAACGCGGGCACATCTTCACCGACCGCCTGCTCCACGCAAGAGGACGCGAGGAGACAATGATCCTCGGCTCGGCGACGCTCGAACCGATGGTCAAGGCGCTGATCCCCGGGGCCGAGATCACCAGCCGCCCGCGCTTCTCGACGCTCAGCCATGCCGGGGTGTGCAAATTGTCGCGCCTGCCCAAGCGCAGCGCGGTGGTCGCCTTCTCGGTCGAGCAGGTCTATGCCATGGCCGAGGCGCTGCGCCGGTTCCGGGGCGGGGCCGCGGTGGTGATGGGCGCGCTCTCCCCCGAGACCCGCAACAAGCAGGTCGCGATGTTCCAGGCGGGCGAGGTCGACTACATCGTCGCCACCGACGCGATCGGGATGGGATTGAACCTCGATCTCGATCACGTCGCCTTCGCCGCGCTCGCCAAGTATGACGGGCGCCGGAAGCGCCGCCTCACCCCGTCGGAGATGGCGCAGATCGCCGGGCGCGCCGGGCGGCACCAGCGCGACGGCACCTTCGGCACGCTGTCGGGAATGGGCAAGGGAGAGGCCGAGCCCCTGACCTTCACCGACGAGGAGGTCTATGCTATCGAGGAGCACACGTTCGCGCCGCTCACCCACCTCCATTGGCGCGAGGCCGATCCGCGGTTCGATTCGCTGAGCGCGCTGATCGCCGATCTCGAGGCGCCCCCCGATCATCCGGTGCTGCGCGCCGCGCCCGAAGCGATCGACCTTGCCGTGCTCAAGCGGCTCGCCGGGGAGAGCATCGCAGAGGGGCTGCGCGGCGCGGGCGCGGTGCGGCGCTTCTGGGAGGCCTGCTCGCTCCCCGATTTCCGCAACCTTGGGGTTGAACAGCACGCGCGCTTCGTCGCCCGGCTGTGGGACGATCTGCAAGGCGGCTACCTTGGCGCGGATTACGTCGCGACGCGCATCGCCGAGCTTGACCGGACGCAAGGCGACATCGACACGCTGCAGGGGCGGATCGCGGCGATTCGCAGCTGGGCTTACATCTGCCAGCGGCCCGACTGGGTGCTGGCGCGCGACGAAATGGCCGCGCGGGCACGCGCGGTCGAGGCGAAGCTCTCGGATGCGCTCCACGCGCGGCTGACCGAGCGCTTCGTCAACCGGAGGACGACACTCTTGATGAAATCGCTGGGGCAGGACGCGGGCGCGCTGCCCGTCACGCTCGAGCCCGATGGCCATCTCACGGTCGAGGGCGAGACGATCGGACGGCTCGAGGGCTTCCGCTTCCATGTCGATCCCGCCGCGGGCGTGGCCGACCGGCGGATGCTGCTTGCCGCGGGAGAGAAGGCGCTGCCCGCGCTGCTCACCGCCCGCGCCGAATGGCTGCTCGGCGAGGGGTTGGGCGAACTGGACATCTCCGGCGGCGCGATCCGCTGGCAGAATCGCGCGCTGGCCGAGATCACCTTCCCGGGACAGCCCGGCGCAGGCCACTTCGGCACGCCGCGGCTCGCGCTCACCCGCGATCTGGCGCTGCTGCCCGAAGCGGCGAAGGCGAAGCTCGAAGCGGGGCTGACGGCGTGGCTCGACCAGCAGCTCGAACCCCTCGCTCCGCTGCGCGCGCTGGCCGATGCGGCGCGCGATCCGGCGGCGGGTTCGCAGGCGCGCGCGCTCGTGATCACGCTGATCGAGGCACGCGGGGTGATCAGCCGCGAGGATGCGGGGCTCGAAAACCTGCCCAAGGAGATGCGCCCCTATCTGCGCAAGCTCGGCGTGACCTTCGGCGCGCTCGACATCTTCGCCGCCCCGCTGCTGAAGCCCGCCCCGCGGCGGCTGCTCCACGCGCTCGGGCTCGATACCCGCAACGTCCAGGACGCGATGCTGCCGGTGCTGGCCGAAGGGAGCTGGGCCAAGGGCCGGCTGCCGGCCGGATACCGCTATGCCGGCGCGCAGGCGATCCGCGTCGATCTTGCCGAGAAGATCTTCCGCGCGGCCTTCGATGCGCGGGCCGCCGTGGTGGCGGCGCACCCGAAGGAGCGCAACCGGCCGTTCCGGCTCGATCTCGCGCTCGCAGTCTCGGTCGGGCTCGAGGCGGAGAACGCGCGCCGCCTGCTGGGAAGCGCCGGCTTCCGCTGCGAGCGCGCCCGGCCGCTGGCCGATGGCGCCTTCGGCCCGCCCGCGCCCGATCGCTGGTACTGGCGCCCGCGCCGCCCGGACGAGAAGGACGCACGGCGCGGCGAGCGGCGCCCGGATCGCCACAACACTCGCCCCGCCAAGGACAAGCCGCGCGGCAAGTCCGAGGGCGAGGCGCAGGGCGACAAGCGCGACAAGCGGCGCGATGACCGGCGCGGCGGGAAGCCGCCCCGCGCGGATCAGCGCGGCCCGGCCCCGCTGCCCAGACCCGACACCGGCCCCGCGCGTGCCGGCGGCGCCTTCGACAAGCTGGCGGACCTGCTCAAGCGATGAGCCGAAGCGGTGGGGGCGGCCCAGAGCCCGGATCGATCCGCGTCGACCGCCTGCTCGTCTACCTGCGCTTCGCCCGCACCCGTTCGGGCGCGACAGCCTTGATCGCGAGCCGCGCGCTGCGCTGCAATCGCCGCCATGTTCTCAAGGGGGCCGAGCCGGTGCGGATCGGTGATGTGCTCACGCTCGCATCGGGCAGCCGGGTGCGGGTGATCGAGGTGCTCGCGCTCCCGACCCGCCGCACCGGCCCCGCCGAGGCGCTTTCGCATTATCGAGAGGTCGGCGCGGGCGGACTTGACCCCAAGGGGCAAATCGCCATAGCAGCATCGCCTTTGCCGGGGACCTCGCCGCCCCGCGATCCCGAGATACCGCAGTGAAAGAGCCGCAATGACTTACGTCGTCACCGAAGATTGCATCAAGTGCAAGTACACCGATTGCGTGGAAGTGTGCCCGGTCGATTGTTTCTATGAGGGCGAGAACATGCTGGTGATCAATCCCAGCGAATGCATCGATTGCGGCGTGTGCGAGCCCGAGTGCCCGGCCGAGGCGATTCTCCCCGACACCGAGGACGGGCTCGAAAAGTGGCTCGAGCTCAACACCCAGTACTCGGCGGTGTGGCCCAACATCACCAGCCAGAAGTCCCCGCCCGAGGATGCCGACGCCTTCAAGGGCGAAAAGGGCAAGTTCGAGAAATACTTCAGCGAGCAGCCGGGCGAAGGCGACTGAGCCTGACGGCGACCCGGCCCGTGCCAGGCTTTTGCAACCTATCGCAATCACCGACTCGCAATATTGTTGCGAAGGTGTTATATAAGCGCCCGACCGCGCAGGGCTGCAGCCCGCGCAGGCGATGAAAACCAGAAAGGCCCGACACCAGCAACCCCCTCCGGATGATCCGAACCCGGCGCTCGCTCCGCAAGGGGCGTTGGTCGCGCCGCCGGGTCTATCGTCCGCTCTCCCGTTGCCTGGATCGGCCGATTGAAAGGACCTTGCATGGCAAGCACCGCTAACGCATTCTCCGTCGGCGATTACGTTGTCTATCCCAAGCACGGCGTGGGCCGGGTGGTCGAGCTCCAGAGCGAAGAAATCGCCGGCATGCAGCTCGAGCTCTATGTCCTGCGGTTCGAGAAGGAACGCATGACCCTGCGGGTGCCGGTGGGCAAGGTCGAAGCGATCGGGATGCGCAAGCTGTCTTCCGACAAGACTCTCAAGCAGGCGATGGAAACCTTGAAGGGCAAGCCCAAGGTCAAGCGCACCATGTGGTCGCGCCGCGCGCAGGAATACGAAGCCAAGATCAATTCGGGCGACCTCGTCTCGATCGCCGAGGTGACCCGCGACCTGTTCCGCCCCGAAGACCAGCCCGAGCAGTCCTATTCGGAGCGTCAGATCTTCGAAGCCGCCTCGAGCCGCCTTGCGCGCGAACTCGCCGCGATGGAGGAAACCGACGAGCAAACCGCGCTCGGCAAGATCCTCGGCGTGCTGCGCGAACATGCCCCGCAATATTACGAGAGCACCGAGGAAGCCTGAGGCCTCCCCGTCTGCCGACGACATCAAGGGCTGCCCTGCGGGGCGGCCCTTTTTGCATGCGCGCGCGCCGGGCGCTTGCGCCGGCCCCTTTGGTGTATTACATCGGCAATACGCTACAACGAGTCCGGGAGAGCCGCCGCATGTTCACCGCCACCACCGCGCGTCTTGGCGCGTTCGCCCTTGCCGCAGCAGCGGTTGCCCTCGCCGGTTGCGACGGCGCGGATATCGAGATCAACGGCAAGAAGGGCGTGCCCCTGTCCGAAGTCGAGATTGCCGGGCCGCCGCCGGCGAAAGTGTTTCTGGCTTCGGGCGACACCGTGATCCTCACCGAGGGCAACACCTTCGACATCAAGGTCGAAGGCGCCGAAGCGGAGAGCCTGCGCTTCGTGCGCGACGCCGAGGTGATCGGCATCACCCGCGAGAAGGGCTGGAACGGCAACGGCACCGCCACCATCCGCATCACCATGCCGAGCCCGAGCGAAGTGGTGATCGGCGGCAGCGGCACGATCAAGGCGCCGCGGCTCGCCAGCACCGCCGACATCAATATCGGCGGCAGCGGCACGGTCGAGTTCGGTCAGGTCGCCGCCGAACGGCTCGGGATCAATATCGGTGGCAGCGGCACGGTGCGCGGGAGCGGCACGGCCAAGGAGCTCGCGATCCTGATCGGCGGCAATGGCGATATCGCGATGCCTGCGCTCAAGGCCGACAAGGCCGAGGTCTCGATCGGCGGCAGCGGCGATGTCGCCTTCGCCTCGGACGGGACGGTCGAGGCCAATATCGGCGGATCGGGCGATGTGAAGGTCACCGGCAACGCCAAGTGCACCGTCCAGGCCTTCGGATCGGGCACGCTCACCTGTTCACCGACCGCAGGAGCCGCTGCGGCGAATCCCGCGCAATAGGATTTGCGTTTCTTCAACACGCGCGCGAGATAATCGTGTCGTGCCGCCGTTTCGCCTCCTTCCCCTCGTGCTCGCCGCGCTGGCCTTGCAGGGCTGCCTTGCCAAGGCGGCGGTGAACGCGGTCACCTTGCCGGTCAAGGTGGCGAGCCGCGGGGTCGATCTCGCCACCACCAGCCAATCCGAGGCTGACGAAGCGCGCGGGCGCGAGATCCGCAAGCGCGAGGAACGCCTCGGCGAACTCGACCGCGCCTATGACAAGGCCATGCGCCGCTGCGGCGATGGCGACGATGCCGCCTGCGACCAGGCCCAGGCGATCCGGGCGGAGATGAAGGCGCTGATGCCGGGCGTCCCGGTCGAGCCCGACGCCGACTAGGCCGCAGCGCGCCGCAACCGGTCGTTGATCGCGCGGCCCACGCCGATATCCGGAACCGGGGCGACCGCGATGCGCGGCTGCGGGGCGCGCGCGGCCTCGTGCAGGGCGGCGTAGAGGCGGGCGGCAGCCTCGGTCAGATCGCCGCTCGCCGACAGCGTGCAGTCCCCCGCAACCGCACCGAAGCCGATCAGGAACTCATCGGATTCGGCTGCCAGCGCGTTCAACCGCAGCGGCTTGCCCGGCGCGTAATGGCTGGCGAGCTGCCCGGGCGCTTCCACGCCGGTTGCGATACCGCTATCACGCGTGCGCAGCTGCAGCGGGCCGGGGCGCAGTTCCTCGACGCTGCCGTCGGCGCGCACTACGACGATGGTCGATTCCACCCCCGCCGACGTTGCCCCGCCGTCGAGCACCATGTCGATCCTGCCATCGAGCGAGGCGAGCACGTGATCGGCCGAGGTCGGGCTGATGAAACCGCTGCGATTGGCGGAAGGGGCAGCAAGCGGAAAGCCGGTTGCATCCAGCATTGCCTGCATCGCCGGATGGGCCGGGGCGCGCAGCGCGATGGTGGGCAGGCCTGCGCTCACCGCAGGCGCGAGGGCCGCATCCTCGCGGCGCGGCAGCACCAGGGTCAGCGGTCCGGGCCAATGGGCCTCGGCCAGCGCCCGGGCGATGGGCGAGAGATCGGCATAGCGCGCGGCCTGCGACGCATCGCGCACGTGGACGATCAGCGGGTTGAAAACGGGCCGGCCCTTCGCGGCGTAGATCCGCGCCACCGCCTCGGTGCTGTCGGCGCGCGCGGCGAGGCCGTAAACCGTCTCGGTCGGCACCGCCACCAGCCCGCCCGATTCGAGGATCTGCGCCGCCCGCGCGATCCCTGCGGCGTCCGCCAGCCGCACTTCCGTAACGTTCTTGCCGCTCATGCCCGGGCGCTATATTCGTTTCGCCGCGCTGCCAATCCCCGCGCTTCCCGAGGACCTTCCCGACGTGACCCCCTTCACTCCGCCCACCGCCGACCAATTGCTCGCCATCCGCGTCAACGCCGGGATCGACGCGCTGGCGCAAAGCGAGCGCTTCGCCCATGCCGAGCCCGACCTGATCGAAGCGATCGTCGCCGGCGTCGGCCAGTTCGCGGCCGGGGAGTTCGCGCCCCTGAACCGCGCCGGCGATCTCGAGGGCGCGCGGCTCGAGAACGGCCGTGTTCGCCTGCCCGAAGGGTTCGAGGCGGCCTACAAGGCCTATGTCGCGCAGGGCTGGAACGCGATCGCCAGCCCGGTCGCGCATGGCGGTCAGGGCCTGCCCTTCACGCTGGCCTGCAACGTGCTCGAAAATCTCGGCGCGGCGAACATGGCCTTCACCCTGCTCCCGATGCTCAGCGTCGGCGCGATCGAGGCGCTCGAGCACCACGGCTCCCCCGCCCAGCAGGCGATGTATCTGCCCAAGCTGGTGAGCGGCGAATGGTCGGGGACGATGAACCTCACCGAACCCGCCGCCGGGAGCGATGTCGGCGCGCTGCGCAGCACCGCCGAACCGATCGAGGACGGCGAGCACGCGGGCAAGTACCGGATCACCGGGCAGAAGATCTACATCACCTGGGGCGAGCATGACCTTGCCGAGAACATCATCCATCTCGTTCTCGCCCGCCTGCCCGGCGCGCCCGAGGGATCGCGCGGCATCTCGCTGTTCGTGGTGCCCAAGTATCACGTGAACGCCGACGGCAGCCTCGGCCCGCACAACGATCTCAGGTGCGTCAGCCTCGAACACAAGCTCGGGATCAACGCCTCGCCGACCTGCGTGATGTCCTATGGCGACAATGGCGAATGCATCGGCGAACTGGTCGGCGCACCCAACAAGGGGCTCGCAGCGATGTTCACGATGATGAACAATGCGCGCATCAATGTCGGCAACCAGGGCGCCCAGATCGCCGAGCGCGCGACCCAGCAGGCGCTCGCCTATGCGCAGGACCGGGTGCAGTCGGCACGCGCGGGCGCGCCCGACAAGACCCCGGTGGCGATCATCGAGCACCCCGACGTGCGCCGCATGATCTTGCGCATGAAGGCCCTGACCGAGGGCGTGCGCGCGCTGCTCTATTACTGCGCGGGGCAGGTCGATCGCGGCAATCTCGGCGATGCGGCAGCGGGCGCGCGGGCGGAGGTGATCGTGCCGCTGCTCAAGGCCTGGGGCACCGATGTCGGGGTCGAGGTTGCGGGGCTCGGCATCCAGATCCATGGCGGGATGGGCTTCATCGAGGAAACCGGTGCCGCGCAGCACTGGCGCGACGCGCGGATCGCGCCGATCTACGAAGGCACCAACGGCATCCAGGCCGCCGATCTCGTCACCCGCAAGCTGGGGCTCGAGGGCGGCGAGACGATGCTCGCGCTGTTCGACGAGATTGCGCGCGACGCTGCCGAGGAGTTCACCCTGTCGGCGCTCGCGCGCGACTGCGCCAACGTCGCGCGCTGGATGCGCGATGATGCCAGCCTCGACGATCGCCTTGCCGGGAGCGTCCCCTTCTGCACCATGGCCGCGGTCGCCGTCGCGGGGTGGCAGCTGCTGAAGCAGGCCGAGGCGGTCGCTGCCGGGGCCGCACCCGCGCTTGCCGCGACCAAGCCGGTCACGGTGCGTTTCTTCCTCGATCGGATCGTGCCCGAGGCCGCCGGGCTCAAGGCGGGCGCGGTCGCCGGGGCGGAGCTGCTCTACGCGCTCCCCGCCGCGGCGCTGGTCGGCTGATGGACGCGCGCGGCGCGGCGCTGGAACGGATCGCCGCCGCGCTCGAGCGGCTTGCGCCCCCGCTGCCCCCGCCAACCGATTGGTGCGCGCACCCCGCCTATCTGTGGGACGGCAGCGCGGCGCAGGCGGTGCCGGTGCTGGACGCGCTGCCGCTCGCGCAGCTGCACGGGATCGAGCGGCAGAAAGTCGCGCTGCGCGACAATTGCGCCCGGCTCGCCGAGGGGGCTGCGGCGCACGACATGCTGCTGTGGGGCGCGCGCGGGATGGGCAAATCGGCGCTGGTGCGCGCCGGGGTGGCCGATGTTCAGGCCGAGCGTCCGGGCGCGCTCGCGTTGGTGCAGCTCGCCCCGGGCACGCTGCCGAGCGTCCCCGCGCTGATCGCCGCGCTGGCCGGACAGCCGCGTGCTTTCCTCCTCTTCATCGACGACCTCGGGTTCGGCGCCGATGGCCGCGCGGAGATGCTGGCGCTGCGCAGCCTGCTCGACGGCGGCATCGCCCCGCGCCCCGCGCAGATTCGCCTGGCGGTCACCGCCAACCGCCGCGCCATCGTCGAACGCGAGGATCTGAGCGCCGCGGTCCACGAGCGCGATGAACGCGACGACGCGCTGGCGCTTGCCGACCGCTTCGGGTTGACGCTCGGCTTCCACCCGGCGGACAAGGACACCTATCTCGCGATCCTCGCAGCCTATGTCGCGCCGCTCGGGCTCGGCTTCGATCCGGAAGAGGCGATGGCGTTCGCGATCCAGCGCGGCAACCGATCGGGCCGCACTGCGCTGCAATTCGCCACCGAGCTGGCGGGACGCGCTAGGCGTTCGCTCCCCTAGTTGATCTTCTGCCCCGCCTGTTCGCGCAGGTAATCGGCCTCGAAATCGGCGCGCGGGTCGCGCAGCGCACGCGGAGGAAGTGGATCGCCCGTCAGCTGCGCGATCGCCGGAGCGGGCGCCGCATTGGGAGCGCGCACCCGCCAGATGATCCCCGCAGTGTCGTCCGAGACCAGCAGCGAGCCGTCACCTGCCCACTCAACCCAGGTCGGCCGCCCGCGCGTGGTGCCGTCCGCGGTGAGGAAACCGGTCAGCACCGGGACCGGCTTGCCCACCGGGTTGCCGCGGTCATCGAAATCGACGAACACCACGTCATAGCCCGAAGGCGGCTTGCGGTTCCACGAGCCGTGGCGCGCGATGAAGGCGCCGCCCGCGAAGCCCGTCCCCATCCGGTCGCCCTGACGGCTGAAGACGAGGCCCAACGCCGCGACGTGCGGGCCGAGCGCGAATTCGGGCTTGCGCACATATTCCATCAGGAAGCGCGGCATCGGCGCTTCGACCCGGCGATCGATGTTGGTCTTGTAGTAGACCCACGGCCAGCCATACTGCGCCCCGATCGGCACGTTGGTGAGATAATCGGGCACGAGGTCCGAGCCGAGCATGTCGCGTTCGTTCACCGTGGTCCACAGCTCGCCCGTCCAGGGGCTGAAATCGAGCCCGTTGGGGTTGCGCATCCCCACCCCGAACTGGCGCGGACGGCCCTTGGCGAGATCGAATTCCCAGATCGTCGCGCGGCCCTCCTCGAGCTTCATGCCGGATTCGCCGACATTGCTGACCGATCCGACCGCGACATAGAGCTGGCTGCCATCGGGCGAGAGCTCGAGATTGCGCATCCAGTGCCCGCCGCCCGGCGGCAGGTCCATCAGCTTGCGCGGCGCCCCGCTCACCGCGTCGGCCCCCAGCGCGTAGGGAAAGGCGAGCAGCGCATTGTGGTTGGCGATGTAGAGCGTCCCGTCCTTCCATGCGAGGCCCGAGGGGGATTCGAGCCCGTCGCTCGCGATCACCTTGCGGGTTTCGGCACGGCCGTCGCCATCGGCATCGCGCAGCAGCACGACCTGATCGGGCGAGGCGCCGCTCGCTCCGGCCTTGGAGAACAGGATGCCTTCGACCCAGGCCTGAACCGCGTCCATCACCCCGCCCCGCGCCTCGCGCGGCGGCGCACGGGTGAGCGAGACCAGAACATCGCCATTGGGCAGGGTGTGAAGCGTGCGCGGATGCAGCAGCCCCTCGGCGAAACGCTCGACCACGAGGCCCTCGGCCGCGGTGGGCGCCTCGCCGGCCTTCCAGCCCACCGGCTCGGCGATCTGGACGGTGGGGAAGCTTTCGGCGTTCGCCTCCTGCAGCACCGGATCGGTGCCGGTGACCTGTTCGAACGGGACATCGGCGGTGTCACCCCGGCCGAGGAACCAGATGAGCCCCCCGCCGACCACGATGAAAACGGCGAGAGCGATTGCGATTTTGCGGAGAATGGCCATGTGGCAGGGGATAAGGCCCACCCGTCCGGGCGGCAACCTCCAAGCGACGAAAGACCATCGCAAGCATGTACGATTTCCGGCCCGACACCGCGCTCGCCCCCGCCGAACGCCACCGCGAATTGCTCGCTGCCGCCGCCGCGCTGACCGAGGGCGAGCCCGATGCCGTCGCCAACATGGCCAATGTCGCAGCGCTCTTGTGGGAGTTCCTGCCCGATCTCAACTGGGCCGGGTTCTATCGCGTCGCCCCCGCCAAGCAGGCGGTCGCGGGCGAGGAGCTGGTGCTCGGGCCTTTCGTCGGCCGCCCCGCCTGCATCCGCATCCCCTTCGGCACCGGCGTGTGCGGCACCGCCGCGCAAAGTCGCGCGACGCAACTTGTGGCCGACGTCCACGCCTTTCCCGGCCACATCGCCTGCGATGCGGCGAGTGCGAGCGAGCTCGTCGTGCCGGTTGTGCGCGAGGGCGCGGTGATCGCGGTGATCGATCTCGACAGCCCCACCCCCGCGCGCTTCACCGCCGAGGACGCCGCCGGGATCGAGGCGCTCGCGGCGCTGCTCGCGGATCGGATCTGAACGCCCGCGCTGCCGGGCTTCCCGAAACGGGACAGCGCGGCAGCACCGCTTGGGCGCGGGGGCAAGGCGGTGTTAGGGTCCTGCTAACCATCGCGCGTCGTTCACGCCGATTCTGGGGGAATTGCCATGCCCGTCCGTCTGCCGTTCCGCTTGCCGATCCTGCCGATCGCCGCCGTTCTTGTGGCGATCCCCTTCGAGGTGCAGGCCCAGAATTACGCCGATCTCCCGCCGCTAACCCCCCCTTCGCTTGAACCGATGAGCGAAGCCGAGATTGAATCGCTCCCGCCCGAATATCGCAGCGCTCCGTTGAGCATCGCCACCGGCGAGACCGTGACGACCGAGAACGGGGTCGAAACCATCACCCGCACCCGGCGGATCGATCGCCAGGCCCCGGCCGCTCCGGTGGCGGCGCAGGGCTATAACTACGGCTACGCCGCGCCCGGCTATGCCCCCGCGGTGTTCGAGCGCCAGCAATGGATCGACGAATGCCGCCGACGCACGCAGGGCCGCCGCCGGGACGAGACCGGCCTCATCATCGGCGGTCTGCTCGGTGCGGTCGCGGGCGGCTTCATCGGTTCGGAAATCGCTGCCGTGGGCGACAAGACGCTCGGCGCAGTGCTGGGGGTCGGCGGCGGCGGGTTGGTCGGCGGGCTCATCGGCAGCCTGTTCGATGGCGACAAGAAGAAGAACCTCTACGACTGCGAAGCCGCACTCGATTCCTACCTGACGCAATATGGCGCGCCCACCACGCGGGTTGCCAGCCGCGAGATCGCCTACCCCGCCTATGCCCCGCCCGCCTATGGCTATGGCTATGCCTATCCGCAGGCCTATTCCTACGGCTATGCCTATGCCCCGCCGCAGCAGGTGGTGCTGGTGCCGGTGCGCAGCGAGGTCCAGCAGCAGGTGGTGGTGCGCGAGACCGAGCGTTACGAAACCTACACCGTTCCGGGCGCCGCGCGGGTCATCCCCGCACCCGCCCCGCGGCCCTCGCCCAAGATGATCAAACAGCAGCGCTGAGGCGTTCGACAGGCTTCATGCTGAGGGAGCCCGCAGAAACCGGCGGGCTCCCTTTTTTCATGGGGCCTAGAACTCGCCGCCGGTCAGCCGCTGGCACACCAGGTCGAGCTGATCGAGCGTGGTGTAGCGGATCGTGATCGTGCCCTTGCGCGGATCGCCCTCGGGCTTGATCCTGACCCCCAGCCCGAGAAACTCCTCGAGATGCTGCTGCACCGCGGCGATATCGGCGTTCTCGGCACGCTCGGCGGCCGGGGTGTAGGAGGGCTTTTCCCCGGCCTGACGATCATCGCGCGCAAGCTTGCGGGTCAGGGTCTCGACATCGCGGACCGAGAGCCCCTCGGCGACCGCGATCTCGGCAATCTCGCGCGCATCGGGCCGGCCGATCAGCGCGCGGGCATGGCCCATGGTCAGCTTTCCGCCGGCGATCAGATCGAGCACCGGATCGGGCAGCGTCATCAGCCGCATCATGTTGGCGACATGGCTGCGCGACTTGTCGACCAGTTTGGCGATATCGACCTGGATCATCCCCTCCTCCTCGGAGAGGCGGTGATAGGCGCGGGCTTCCTCGACCGGATTGAGATCCTCGCGCTGAAGGTTCTCGATCAGCGCGAGCGCCATCACCTCGCGCTCGGACAGATTGCGCACCAGCGCCGGAATTTCGTGCAACCGCGCCTTCTGGGCCGCGCGCCAGCGCCGCTCGCCCGCGACCAGCTGATAGCCGGTGCCGTCAGGGTGCGGGCGCACGATGATCGGCTGGATCACCCCCCGCGTTGCGATCGAGGCGGCGAGCTCGTCGAGCGCGGCCTCGTCGAAGAACTTGCGCGGGTTTCCGGGGAGCGGTTTGATCTGGGCGAGCGGGATCATCCGCAGCGGCGAGCTGCCCTCGGCCGGTGCCTCGGCCGGGATGTCGGGCGCGCTGCGCACGAGCGGCTCCTCGCGCCGGGTTTCGCCCAGCAACGCGCCCAGCCCCTTCCCCAACCGCCGCGGCTTTTCCGCCGCGCTTGCACGAACATTGGCAACAAAATCAGCGGTTTGGGTTACTTCGTCAGTCATGCAGCCTGTCTTTCAGCGGGAAATCGCCCGATCAGCTCGCGCGCCAGCGACATATAGGCGCGGCTGCCGGTGCAGTGCTGATCATAGATCAATGCGGGGAGCCCATGGCTCGGCGCTTCGGAGAGTCGGACGTTGCGCGGAATCACCGTCTCGAACACCAGCTTGCCGAGGCAGTCGCGCACATCGTCCGAGACCTGATCGGTCAGGCGGTTGCGACGATCATACATGGTCAGCGCGACGCCGATGATGCCGAGATCGGGATTGAAGCGCTGCTGCACCTGATCGACCGTCTGGAGCAGCTGGCTGAGCCCTTCGAGCGCGAAGAACTCGCATTGCAGCGGCACCAGCAGGGTATCTGCGGCGCACAGCGCGTTGAGCGTCAGCAGGCCCAGCGAGGGCGGGCAGTCAATGAAGCAGATGTCGTGCCCGGCATAGCCCGCGAGCGCCTTGTCGAGGCGGTGCGTGCGGCCCTCGACCGCGACCAGCTCGACCTCGGCGCCCGAGAGATCGACCGTGGCGGGGATAATATCGAGCCGCGGGATGGTGGTGGGCACGATCGCGCTGGCGAGCGCGACCTCGTCAACCAGCAGATCATAGCTCGAGATCTCGCGCGCGGCGCTTTGCACGCCCAGCCCGGTCGAGGCATTGCCCTGCGGATCGAGATCGATCAGCAGGGTCCGCCACCCGGTCGCGGCCATGGCGGTGGCGACGTTGATCGCGGTGGTGGTCTTGCCCACTCCGCCTTTCTGATTGGCAATCGCGATGGTCAGCATGGCGTGGTCCTGTCCTCTTTGCGCGCGGATTCCGGCTCAATCGGCGCAAGCTCGCGGGTTCAGGCCTTCACGATGATCCCCGCCTCGGGATCGGTCAAGGAATGTTTCACGTGAAACATTCTCCGAATCGAAGGCTTCAAGCTCTCCAACTCCATCGCCGCCGAGCGCCCCTTGGGCAACACATAGGCGGTGGCGCTTGTGGAGAAGGGTGCGGATAGCTTGAGGAGTTTGTCGAGTGGGGCAAAGGCGCGCGCCGAAATGGCACGCGCGGCGAAGGGTGTGACCCGCTCCAAGCGCTGCCCTTCGACCCGGCACTTGGGCAGGTCGAGGTCAGCGATCGCGCGGCGCAGGAAGTCCGCCCGCCGCGCGCGGGATTCGACCAGCACCACCGGCATGGCCGGGCACAGCGCGGCGATCACCAGGCCGGGAAAGCCAGGGCCGCTCCCCAGATCGAGCCACGGCCCGCCCGCGTTGGCGCCCAATGTTTCACGTGAAACATTTTCGAGGAGCTGCGCGGAATCGGCGATGTGGCGCTGCCACAGCAGCGGCTCGGTGGCCTTGGCGATCAGGTTCTGCAGCCGGTTCTCTTCAAGCACGAGCGCGGCGAAGATCTCGAGCCGCGCCATCCCCGCCGCATCGGTCAGCCCGGCAGCATAGGCGCGGGCCTCATCTTCGGTGGCAATCATGCCGCGTGCCGCCGGGCATGGACCAGCAGCGCGGAAAGCGCCGCAGGGGTCACCCCCGGCACGCGTCCGGCGGCAGCAAGCGTCCCGGGTGCGGCGGTGGTCAGCCGCTCGACCATCTCGTTGGAGAGGCCGGGAACCTCGCCATAGGGGAAGTCCGCCGCGAGCGGCAGCGCCTCGCTGGCACGCAGGTCGCGCAATTCGGCATCCTGCCGCGCGAGGTAGGGCGCATAGGCGGCATCCTCCGCCATCTCCTCGGCAAGCAGCGGGTCAAGCGCGGTCACCTCGCCGAGCCAGGGCGCGAGCGCTGCGGGCGTGACCCCGTCGTGCCGCAGCCACTCGGCGATCGCCTTCTCGCCCGCATCGCGGCGCACCGGCAGGCCGCGGTCGGCGAGATCGCGGGCATGGAGCTTTTCGGAATGTTTCACGTGAAACATTGCCCGCACCGCCTCGCGCCGCTCCCACCAATCGCGGCGCGCCTCGCCGACGCAGCCGGCTGCGATCCCCAATGGGGTCAGCCGGGTCGCGGCGTTGTTGGCGCGCAGCCGCAGGCGGTACTCGGCGCGCGCGGTGAGCATGCGGTAGGGCTCGGACACCCCCTGCAAGGTGAGATCATCGACCATTACCGCAATATAGCTGTTCGCCCGGTCAAGCCGGGGCGCCGCCTTGCCGAGCGCCGCTGCCGCCGCTTCCAGCCCGGCGACCAACCCTTGCGCGGCGGCTTCCTCGTAGCCGGTGGTGCCGTTGATCTGCCCCGCGCAATAGAGCCCGGGGATCGCCCGCACCTGCAGATCGGGCGTGAGCGCGCGCGGATCGATGTGGTCATATTCCACCGCATAGCCCGGCTGCACGATCACGGCCCGCCCGCAGCCCGGCATGGCGCGCACCACGGTCTCCTGCACATCGGTGGGGAGCGAGGTGCTTATGCCGTTGGGATAGACGAGGTGGCTGTCCAGCCCTTCGGGCTCGAGGAACACCTGATGCCCCTCGCGATCGCCGAAGCGGTGGATCTTGTCCTCGATCGAAGGGCAATAGCGCGGCCCCGCCGCCGCGATCGCGCCCGAGAACAGCGGCGAGCGGTGGAGGTTGGCGCGGATCGCATCGTGTCCGGCCTGCGTCGTCCGGGTGATCGCGCAGAACACCTGCGGATTGATCCGGCGCGAGGTGAGCGGGGACATGGTCCAGGCCTCGCCATCCGAGGGCTGCTCCTCGAGCACCGCCCAGTCGATGGTTCGCCCATCGAGCCGCGGCGGGGTGCCGGTCTTGAGCCGCGCCATCGGGAGGTCGGCAGCGCGCAGCTGCTCGGCGAGGCGGCGCGCCGCGTTCTCGCCGATGCGCCCACCCTCGAAGCGCTCCTCGCCGCGGAACAGCACCCCGCCGAGGAAGGTGCCGGTGGCGAGGACCACGCGCGGCGCGTGGAGCACGGTGCCGTCGGCCAGCTCCAGCCCGGCAACCGCGCCACCCTTCAGCACCAGCGCGGCGGCCTCGCCCGCCACCAGCGTGAGCCCCGCCTGCGCGCGCACTGCCGCCTGCACCGCTGCCTTGAAGCGCACCCGGTCAGCCTGCACCCGCGGGCCCCATACCGCGCTGCCCTTGGAGCGGTTGAGCATCCGGTAATGGATCGCCCCCGCATCCGCCGCGCGCCCGATAACGCCGTCGAGCGCATCGACTTCGCGCACCAGGTGCCCCTTGCCGAGGCCGCCGATGGCGGGGTTGCAGCTCATTGCACCGATTGCGGCCAGATCGAAGGTGACCAGCGCCGCGCGCGCACCCATCCGCGCCGCCGCGCAGGCGGCTTCCACCCCGGCGTGACCGCCGCCGATGACGAGGACATCGTAGCTGTGCATGGCGGCGCAGATAGGGCGCGGGGGACGGATCGTCAAAGCCGTTTCAGATTGCGGGCAGTCTGCAATGTTTGCGCCTGCGGCTCAGCTTCGCTTCCACGTGAAACATTTTGCCCGAGGCAGTGGCCTATTTCCCGATGCAGAACCGCCCGAACAGCGCGTCGAGCATGTCTTCGGTGGTCGCGCGCCCGATCAGCCGGTCGAAGGCGAGGCGCGCGCGGCGCAGTTCCTCGGCGACCAGCAGCGGATCGCCGAGCCCCGCCGCCGCTTCGAGCGCCTCGGCCGCCTCGGACAGGCGGGCGTGCTGGCGGGCGTTGAGCGCGGCCTCGCCCGGTTTGGGCAGCGCGCCGCGCGCGGTCTCGACCAGCGCCGCCTTGAGCGCCGCCAGCCCCGCGCCTGTCGCTGCCGAAAGGGTGAAATGCGCCGCGTGCTTGGGCACGAAGCCCGCGCGATCTGCCTGCGCGGCGATCTCCCAGGCGCCCTGTGGCCCCTCGCCCTCCGCACCGAGCCACAGCACGAGATCGGCGCGGAGCACCGCGGCCTCGGCGCGCGCGATGCCGATGGCTTCGATCGCGTCGGCCGCCGCACCCTCGCGCAGGCCCGCGGTGTCGACGAAGGTGAAGGGCGCTCCGGCGATCGCCACGGTCCGTTCGATCACGTCGCGCGTGGTGCCGGCAATCGGCGAGGTGATGGCCGCTTCGCTTTCCACCAGCGCGTTGAACAAGGTCGATTTGCCCGCATTGGGCGGCCCCGCGAGCACCACCCGGAACCCCTCGCCCAGCCGCTCCGAGCGCGGGCGGGCGAGCCAGCCGCGCAGCGCCTTGGCCTGTTCGGCAATGTTCCACGTGAAACATTCGGGGAGCGCAGCGGCGTCTTCCTCGTCGGAAAAGTCGAGCACACCTTCGATCTCGGCGGCAAATCCCAGCACCTGATCGCGCCAGGCCTCCACCTGCCGCGACAGCGCCCCGCCGGCATTGGCGAGCGCGGCGGCGCGCGCAAGTTCGGTTTCGGCGGAAAGCAGATCGGCCAGCCCCTCGGCCTCGGCCAGATCGATGCGCCCGTTGGCAAAGGCGCGGCGGGTGAACTCGCCCGGTTCGGCGCGGCGCACGCCCCGCAGCGAAGCAAGCGCGCCCTCGACCGCCGCGATCACCGCGCGTCCGCCATGGCAGTGGAACTCGGCAAGATCCTCGCCGGTGGCGGTGGCGGGGCCGGGGAACCACAGCACCAGCGCCTCGTCGAGCAGTGCCCCAGCCCCGTCGCGCAGCTTGGCGAGCGATGCGCGCCGCGGTGCCGGAATGCGTCCCGCGAGCGCCTCGAGCGCAAGGCCCGCCGCCGGACCCGAGACGCGGATCACTCCCACGCCCGCGGGCGGCGCTCCGCTCGAGAGCGCGAAGATGGTCGGCGTTTCGCTCACCGGATCAATCGGAGGACTTGGGCGCCCCATCGCTGCCGCGTGAGGCCGCCTTCATCCCGCCTTCCACGAAGCTCTGGAACAGCTTCAGCCCGACCTGCCCCATCGGGGCGAGCGCCGAGGCATATTCCTGAAGCTGATCGGGATTGGAAACGCCGCGCATCGCCTTGGCGATGTTCTCGACATAGACATTATTGGCCGCGCTCACATCGGGCAGGCCCATGAAAGCGCGCGCCTCTTCGGGGGTGCAATCGACTTCGATCGTGATCTTCATGGGGCGGCGCTCCTCTCGTCATGCCTGTTTCATTTGGGCTTGGCACGCCTGCAAGGCAAGAGATAGACCTGTGGCTGCGAGAAGGAGAGACCCCGATGAGCCTCAACGAAACCATCCCCACGCTCGAAGGCCCAAATGACAGCAATGGGGCCAGCTTCGGTGCCTATGTCGCCCGGCCGGCGGGCGCCCCCAAGGCCGCGATCATCGTCATCCAGGAAATCTTCGGGGTGAACCCCGGCATCCGGCAGAAATGCGACAAGCTCGCCGCCGAGGGTTATCTTGCGGTGGCGCCCGATCTGTTCTGGCGGATCGAACCCGGCATCACCCTCGATCCGGATGTCGAGAGCGAGTTTCAGACCGCGCTCGGGCTGTTCGGAAAGTTCGATCAGGACGCGGGCATCCGCGATATCGAGGCGACCATCCACCACATCCGCCGCACGCTCGGCGTCGCCAAGGTCGGCTGCGTGGGCTACTGCCTCGGCGGGCGGCTCGCCTACATGACTGCGGCGCGCACCGATATCGATGCGAGCGTCGGTTACTACGCGGTCGGGATCGACGGGCTGCTCGGGGAGAAGCACGCGATCGCGCACCCGCTGATGCTCCACATCCCGACCAACGACGGCTTTGTTCCACGTGAAACACAGGCCGCGATGCACGCCGGGCTCGATGATCACCCCAAGGTCACGCTCCACGATTACGAGGGGCTCGATCACGGCTTCGCGACCGAGCATGGCAAGCGCCGCCATGAGGAAGCCGCGCAGCTTGCCGACAGCCGCACCGCCGCCTTCTTCGCCGAGAACCTCGCGTGATGCGCGCGGGTCTTGCAGCCCTGTCGCTGCTCGCCGCCGCACCCCTCGCCGCGCAGGAGGGGCCGCAACCGAAGCTCGGCGATGGGGAGACCGTCGAGGTCGAACTGCATGCCGATCTCAACGGTGACGCAATCCCCGATCTCGCCTGGATCGCACGCGGCGACGACACGCGCGAATTGCGGGTCGTGACCAGCTACAGAAGCGAGGTCGAGATCGGCGAGAACATCCCGCAGGTGCTCGCACTCGATCCCTACCCGCTGGGCGATGCGACGCTGAAGGTCGCCAGGAACGTGCTGCTGCTCGAAGACCTCACCGGGGGCACCACCGCAGTCGCTTCGACCCACCGTTTTCGCTGGGATGCGAAGCTTGCGGCGATGCGGCTGATCGGCCTCGACGCGACGCTCTACAGCCGCACCTATGCCCATGACGGGGCCGAGGCGAGCTGGAACCTGCTGACAGGCGCGCTGGTGACCCGGACGCTCAAGCTGAGCGGTGCAGAGGGGCGCGGTTACGACAAGGTCGGCGAGAAGCGCAGCAAGAAGGCGAGCAAGCCCCTGAAGCTCGAACAATCGCCGAGCGGGGGCGACCTGCTCGGCTGGCCGGGGGCGCAATGAACGCCGTCCACCCCGGGCTCGCCCGCTGGCACGCCTATATGGACGAGGGCGCCGACCCGGCGCTGCTCTCCGCGCTGCTGGCGGAGGATGCGGTGTTCCACTCGCCGGTGGTGCACACGCCGCAGGTGGGCCGGCCGATCGTGATGGCCTATCTCCTCGCCGCCGCGCAGGTGCTCGGGAACGACAGCTTCCGCTATGTCCGCGAGCTTGTGGACGGGGACGAAATGATGCTCGAGTTCGTCACGGAACTCGACGGGATCACCGTCAACGGGGTCGATATCATCCGCTTCAACGAAGCTGGATTGATCAGCGATTTCAAGGTGATGGTGCGGCCCCTCAAGGCCATCAACAAGGTCTGGGAGGTGATGGCGGCGCAGCTTCAGGCGGCGCAGGCGAGCCCCTAGTTCAGCACCGCGAAATTGACGATCATCTTGCGCACCTCGGGGTCGAGGCCGTGCGGGAGATCGCGCTCGAGCATCTCGCGGCGGCTCTCGATGCTCTCGGCGATCAGCACGCGCTTCATCGCCCAGTCGGGGCAGGCGCGCTGGCCGATGCCGCGGCGGTCGAGCACCGAAACGCCCGAATGCCGCGGGTCGGCGGTGATCGTCTCCATCAGCGCGTTGACCTGCCCCTCCTCGCCCTCGATGAGCTGGAGGAAGTTGCGCCCGTTGAACAGCAACAGGCCGGTGATCCCGCGCGCCGGGTTGTTGCGTGCGCTGGTCGCGAGGATCGCGTCGACCTCCTCGCGCGGCAGGGTCGGCGCGGTGCTGATGTAGAGATACTGGCTGAGCACTGTCGTTCGTCCGTCCATCGTCCCGGGCCCGACCCCTCGGCCCCTTGATCCTGCGCGACCCCTACTGGTTCATGGTCGCGAAGAAGTCCTCGTTGGTCTTCGAATCCTTCATCTTGTCGAGCAGGAATTCCATCGCATCTACGGTTCCCATCTGCATCAGGATGCGGCGCAGTACCCACATCTTGGAGAGGTTGTCCTTCTGGACCAGCAGCTCTTCCTTGCGGGTGCCCGACTTGCCGACATCGAGCGCCGGGAAGATGCGCTTGTCCGAAACCTTGCGGTCGAGCACGATTTCCGAGTTGCCGGTGCCCTTGAACTCTTCGAAGATCACTTCGTCCATGCGGCTGCCGGTGTCGATCAGCGCGGTGGCGATGATCGAGAGGCTGCCGCCCTCCTCGATGTTGCGCGCCGCGCCGAAGAAGCGCTTGGGGCGCTGCAGCGCGTTGGCATCGACACCCCCGGTCAGCACCTTGCCCGAGCTCGGCACCACGGTGTTGTAGGCGCGGCCGAGGCGCGTGATCGAATCGAGCAGGATCACCACGTCATGCTTGTGCTCGACGAGGCGCTTGGCCTTCTCGATCACCATCTCGGCGACCTGCACGTGGCGCCCCGCCGGCTCGTCGAAGGTCGAGGAGATCACCTCGCCCTTCACCGAGCGCTGCATGTCGGTGACTTCTTCGGGACGTTCATCCACCAACAGGACGATCAGGAACACCTCGGGATGATTGTCGGTGATCGCCTTGGCGATGTTCTGGAGCAGCACGGTCTTGCCGGTGCGCGGCGGCGCGACGATCAACGCGCGCTGGCCCTTGCCCTGCGGCGCGATGATGTCGATCACCCGCGCGCTCTTGTCCTTGACCGTCGGATCGAGCGTGTCGAGCGTCAGCTTCTGGTCGGGATAGAGCGGGGTGAGGTTGTCGAAATTGGTGCGCAGGCGCACCGCGTCGGGATCGTCGAAATTGACCTTGGCGAGGCTGGTGAGCGCGAAGTAGCGCTCGCCATCGCGGGGAGCGCGGATCTCGCCTTCCACCGTGTCGCCGGTGCGCAGGCCCCAGCGGCGGACCTGGTTGGGCGAGACATAGATGTCGTCGGGGCCGGCGAGATAATTCGCCTCGGGGCTGCGCAGGAAACCGAAACCGTCCTGCAGCACCTCGATGGTGCCGATCCCCATGATCTTTTCCTCGTATTCCTCGTCCTCGGCGAGTTCGCGCAGGATCGAGAAGAGCAGATCCTGGCGGCGCATGGTCGAGGCGCCCTCGACCCCCAGCTCTTCCGCCATCGCGACCAGTTCGGCCGGGGTTTTTCGTTTCAAGTCTTTCAAATGCATTGGTAATTTTTCCGAAGATCAGGAGTGGCCGGATGGTCAGTGCCTCTTGGGAGAAGAGGTGCCCCTCGGATCGGGGGCCGGGCTTGGAGAAAGCAGACCTGTGGGGGAGCGAAAACCCGCTCCCGGTACCGGATAGGTGCGCTGGAAATAGGAGCGCACGAGAGCGAGGTCAATCAGGGAATGCGGCTGAACGCGTCTCAGAACGGTTTCAGGATCACCAGCACCACGATCACGACCAGCAGCAGCCCCGGCACTTCACCGACCATGCGCAGGGTCTTTTCCGACAGCGGGCGCTCACCGCGCGCCATCTTCTTGGTCTGCGCGACCATCCAGCCGTGGTAGCCGGTCATGATCACCACCAGCAGCAGCTTGGCATGGACCCAGCCCGCGCTGAACCATCCGCCCGCATAGGCCAGCGCGAGCCCCAGCACCCAGACGATCACGAGGCTCGGGGTGAGGATGATCTTGCGCAGCTTGGCGCTGCGCTCGGCCCACTTGGCCTCGCCCGCGCTCCCCGGTGCATGGTCGAGCATGTAGATCGCCTGGCGCGGCAGCATGAACAGGCCCGCCATCCAGAACACCATGAAGATCACGTGCCCGGCCTTCATGAAGAGATAAATCGACGAGAGAAACGCCTGCATTCTCTATCCCCTCAAGGCGGTGAGCAGTTCCTCGACATGCGCGATCGGGGTGTGCTGCCCGATCCCGTGGCCGAGGTTGAAGACATGCGGGCGGCCTTCGAACGCGCGCAGGATGGTACGCACCCGCTCGGCCAGCGCCGGGCCGCCGGCTTCGACCAGCAGCGGATCGAGATTGCCCTGCACCGGCATGCCTTGGGGCAGGCTGGCATCGGCCCAGGCGGGATCGAGCGTCTCGTCGAGCCCGACCGCATCGACCCCGGTCTCGCGGGCATAGGCAGGCAATTTGGCACCTGCGCCCTTGGGAAAGCCGATCACCGGGGTATCGGGGTGCGACTGCTTGAGCTTGGCGGTGATCGCCGCGTTGGGCGCGATCACCCACTTCTCGAACTGGTCGGGGGCAAGGCTGCCCGCCCAGCTGTCGAACAGCTGCACCGCTTCCGCGCCGGCATCGATCTGGCCGCGCAGATAGGTGACCGAGACATCGACGACCGCATCGATGATGGCCTGCAACCGCGCCGGATCGCGATAGGCGAGCAGCCGCGCCGGGCCCTGATCCTTCGAGCCCTCGCCCGCAATCATGTAGGTCGCGACCGTCCAGGGGCTGCCCGCAAAGCCGAGCATGGTGACCGCCGGGCCGATCTGCTGGCGGGTCAGGCGCACGGTCTCGTAGACCGGCTCGAAGCGCTCATGGGCGGGGGTGAAGCTGTCCAGATCCACCTCGAGCAGCGTCGGCGCCAGCTGCGGCCCTTCGCCGGCAGTGAAGGTCAGCCCCTGCCCCATGGCATGCGGCACGATCAGGATGTCGGAAAACAGGATCGCGCCGTCGAAGCCGAACCGCCGGATCGGCTGCACCGTGATCTCGGCCGCCGCGACGCTGTCGTAAACCAGCGCGAGGAACCCGCCCTTTTCGGCCCGCAACGCCCTGTATTCCGGCAGATATCGCCCGGCTTGGCGCATCAGCCAGACGGGGGCGACATCCTGGCGATGACCTTTGAGTGTTTCGAGCAGCGGACCGGGCATAGGGTTCCTTAGAGCAAATCAATTCAATTTATAAAAGGATGGATGGAGTCTGTTGGCCCTGTGGAAAGCGGGAATTACCGGGCCTCGCCCGTTTGTCCCCGGCCCGCCCCTGCCCGCCAGCCCCCCATCGAATCCGCACGGATTGGACGTCAAGCGGGCTTTATCCCCACTCTTCCCGGCCTGTCGACAAAACTTGTCCCCTGTGCGCAAATCGCCAGAGGAAAGCGCCCGCAGCGGGCATGAAAATCCCTCCCCTGCTTGTTCGCCCGCGCCTCCCGTGGTTTATGCAGCGGCCTGTCCACAGGGCTTTTCGCGCATGAACCGACTCAATCTCCACCTCGTCTCGGATTCGACCGGCGAGACGCTCGAGATGATCGCCAAGGCCGCGCTTGCCCAATTCGACAACCCGTCGGTCAATCGCCATTTCTGGCCGATGGTACGATCGCTTCAGCACATGGACCGGATCGTTCCCGATCTCGCCGCGCATCCGGGACTCGTGCTCTACACGCTGGTGAATCCCGAAACGCGCAAGCGGCTCGAGGAGCATTGCCGGCATCTCGGCCTGCCCGCGGTGCCGGTGCTCGACCAGGTCACCGCCGCGCTGGAATCGCAGCTCGGGCAGGAGGCGCATGGCCGCCCCGGCCGCCAGCACATGATGGACGAGACCTATTTCAAACGGGTCGACGCGATCCAGTACACCATCGCGCATGATGACGGGCTGGCGCACGAGGAGTGGGAGCAGGCCGATATCGTGCTGGTGGGCGTGTCGCGCTCGTCCAAGACGCCGACGAGCATCTACCTCGCCAACCGCGGTTACAAGGTCGCCAACATCCCGCTGGTGGTGGAAAGCCCTCCGCCCGCGACACTCTACCGTTTGCGGCACCCGCTGGTGGTGGGGCTGACCACCAGCCCCGAGCGGCTGATCCAGATCCGCCGCAACCGGCTGCTCTCGCTCAACGAGGCGACCGAGACGGCTTACGTCGATGGCGAGCGGGTCAAGGCCGAGCTGCAATTCGCGCGCCGGATGTTCGGCGACAATGGCTGGCCGGTAATCGACGTGACCCGCCGCTCGATCGAGGAGACTGCCGCGGCGATCATCCGCCTCGTGCAGGAGCGCGAGCGCAAGCCCGCGGGCGAAGGCGGGGCAGGCAAGCCGATATGATGGCCCCCGAAGCGCCCCGCCTGATCCTCGCCAGCAAGAGCGCCTCGCGCCGCGCGATGCTCGATGCCGCGGGGCTCGCCTATGACAGCATCCCCGCCGATATCGACGAGCGCGCGGTCGAGGCGGGGCTGGCGGGCGCGTCTCCTGCCGAAGTGGCCGAGGCGCTCGCGGTGGCCAAGGCGGCGGCGGTCGCGGCGCTCCACCCGTCTGCGCTGGTGCTGGGGAGCGATTCGCTGGTGGTGTGCGCGGGCCGCCGCTTCGACAAGCCGGGGAGCCGCGCGGAGGCGGCCGAGCATCTGCGGATCTTCTCCGGTCAGGTGATGGAATTGCACTCCGCTGCGGCACTGGTGCGCGATGGGGGATGCGAATGGAGCCAGGCCGCGCTCGCCCGGTTGCATGTGCGCGAACTGTCCGAGGACTTCATCGATCACTACCTCACCTTCGAATGGCCCGCGATCGGCCACACCGTCGGCGCCTTCCGGATCGAAGGGCCGGGGGTGCAGCTGTTTTCGGAGATAGAGGGCGACCAGTTCACCGTGCTCGGGATGCCGCTGCTGCCGCTGCTGGGGGCCTTGCGCGAGGAAGGGGTGCTGTTGGCATGACCCGTCTTTACGCCGAGGTGATCGGCGATCCCATCGCGCAGTCGAAATCCCCGGCGATCCACAATTTCTGGCTCGCCAAGCTCGGGATCGACGCCGAATACCGCGCCTACCATGTCCGCTCAGGCGAACTGGCCGACTACCTCGCCGCGCGCCGCGAAGACCTCGACTGGTGCGGGTGCAATGTCACCATGCCGCACAAGCAGGCGGTGATGCCGCTGCTCGCCAGCGTCGAACCGCCCGCCGGCACCATCGGTGCGGTCAACACGATCTACCCCGCCTTCGACCGGCTGCTCGCCGGGACGAATACCGACGCCGCCGGGTTCCTCGAACCGCTCGCGGGAGACCTTGCCCAAACCCACTATTTCCGCATGGCGCGCATCATCGGCACCGGCGGCGCGGCGCGGGCGATCATTGCCGCGCTGGCTTCGCACAATGTCACGCTGGTGGTCGCCGGCCGCGAACCCGGCAAGGCGCGGGCGCTGCTCGACGAGCTGGCGCCCGACGGCGAGCATCACGCGATCGATCTTGCGCATTTCGCCGACCCCACCGATTTCCCCTTCGACGACCGCGAGGGTTGTTTCGATCTGGTGATCAATGCCTCCAGCCTCGGGATGCGCGGCCAGCCGCCGCTCGGCTTCGACTGGAGCCATGCGCCGCCGGGCAGCATCGCCTACGACATCGTGACCGCTCCGCTCGACACCCCCTTTCTGCAAGCGGCCCGCGCCAAGGGGCACCGCACCATCGACGGTCTCGCCATGCTGATCGGTCAGGCGGCGGTGGCCTTCGAGAGGTTCTTCGGCCAGCCTGCCCCGCGCGGGCACGATGCCGAACTCCGGGCGATCCTCACCGCATGACAAAGCCGAAAATCATCGGCCTCACTGGCTCCATCGGCATGGGCAAGTCGACCGTCGCGGCAATGTTCGCCGAAGCCGGCATCCCGGTGTTCGACGCCGATGCCGCAGTGCGCGCGATGCAGGGGCCGGGGGGCGAACTGGTCGCCGCGATCGAGGAGGCCTTCCCCGGATCGACCGGCCCGGCAGGTGTCGACCGCGACCGGCTGGGCCATCAGGTCTTCGCCGACAAGGCCGCGCTCGCCCGATTGGAGGCCATCGTCCACCCCGCGGTCGCCGCAAAGCGCGCCGCGTTTCTTGAAGCGCATCACGACAAGCCCGCGGTCGTCTTCGACATCCCGCTGCTGTTCGAACGCGGCGGGCATGAGTCGGTCGACCTCATCGTCGTCGTCTCCGCCCCCGAGGCCGTCCAGCGCGCCCGCGTGCTCGCCCGCCCGGGGATGACGCCTGAGAAATTCGACCACATCTTCGGCCTCCAGCTTCACGACAGCGCAAAGCGCGCCCGGGCGGATCATGTGATCGACACCGGCTCCAGCCTCGCCGAGACCCGCGCGCAGGTCGCGGACCTGATTGCTTCACTTTGATGGCAGCCCCCTCTTGCCAGCGGGCGGACTTGGGAGGATAGTCCGCAAAATGCGGGAAATAATCTTCGACACCGAAACCACCGGGCTCGATCCCAAGACCGGGGACCGGATGGTGGAAATCGGCTGCGTCGAGATGGTCGGCCGGGTCGAAACGGGCCGCACCTTCCACGCCTATTACAACCCCGATCGCGACATGCCGGTCGAGGCCGAGCGTGTCCACGGGCTATCCGCCGCCTTCCTCGCCACCAAACCGCGCTTTGCCGAAAGCGTCGACGACCTGCTCGCCTTCCTCGGCGATGCGCCGCTGGTGGCGCATAATGCGGGATTCGACTTCGGCTTCCTCAATGCCGAACTCGAGCGTGCCGGACGCACCCCAATCGGCCTTGACCGGATGGTCGACACCGTGGTGCTCGCGCGCAAGAAACACCCCGGTGCCAAGCTCAGCCTCGATGCGCTGTGCACCCGTTACGGCATCGATCGGAGCCACCGCGTCAAGCACGGCGCGCTGCTCGATGCCGAACTGCTCGCGCAGGTCTATGTCGAGCTGACCGGCGGGCGGCAGATCGGGCTCGGACTTGCCGATGCGGGAGCCGACGTTGTCGTGCTGCCCGCCGATGGCCCTGCGGCCCCCTGGTATCGCCCCGCCCCCGCGCAGGAGCGGCGCGAGCCCCGCCCCCATGCTGCCAGCCCGGAGGAGCTGGAGCGCCACCGCGCCTTCATCGCCGGAATCGCGGGTGCGATCTGGGTTAGTTGAAGACCGCCCGGCGGCCCCTACCTTGACTACTGGGATCCTCATCAGCGACGGGAGGACTACGCTTCATGGATATCCGCATCTCCGGCCATCAGATGGCCACCGGCAGCGCGCTGCAGGAACACGCCGCCGACCGGCTCGGCACCATCGTCGACAAGTATTTCGACCGCGCGATTTCGAGCCAGGTGACCTTCGGCAAAGCCCCGGCGGGCGCCTTCACCTGCGATATCGTCACCCATGTGATGCAGGGGCTGATCCTGAAGGCGCAGGGCTCCGCGCAGGACGCGCATGTCGCGCTCGATGATGCGGTCGCCAAGATCGAGAAGCAGCTGCGCCGCTACAAGCGCCGGCTGACCGATCAGCACGAGGCCGCCTCCTATGCCCGCGCCGAGGAAGAGGCCGCCTACACCATCTTCGCGGTCGAGGAGGACGAGGCCGAGGAAGTGCTCGCCGATGCGCCGCTGGTGATCGCCGAGACCCGGGTCGACATCCCCACCGCGAGCGTCGCCGACGCGGTGATGCTGATGGATCTCAGGAACACCGGGGCGCTGTTCTTCAAAAACGCTGGCACCGGGCGGCATAATATGGTCTACAGGCGCGCCGATGGTTCGATCGGATGGGTCGAACCGAAATAGGGCTGGATGGCGGTTGCCGAGAGGGGGCAGCGCCGCGATCCGAAGGCCCAGGCGGTGGCAGCAGGGGGGGCTTCCGCCCCGGAGCGGCATGATCGGCCAGCGCATCGCTGGCCTTGCACGCCGCGCCGGACCGACGCCGCCGCACCGGAGGCGACTGCAAACGGGATTTGCATAATCATGGACGTCAACCTCGCTCTTTCACCTCAGGCCGTCGCCTTTGCCCGCCTCGACACCAAGGCCAAGGTGCTGACGCGAATGGCGCAGCTGCTTGCCGCGGCCTACGGGCTGGAGGCGGGCGAGGTGCTCGAGAACCTCGAAGCACGCGAGGCGCTGGGAAGCACCGGGTTCGGACGCGGTGTCGCCATCCCGCATTGCCGCAGCAAGGATATCCGCCGCCCCTCCCTCGCCGTGCTGCGGCTCGAGGTGCCGATCGATTTCGCCGCGGCCGATGCGCGGCCCGTCAGTCTGGTATGCGGGCTTGTTTCGCCCGAGAACGCCGGGGCGACCCACCTCCACGCCCTCGCCGCGATCTCGCGGCTGACCCGCGACGAGACCACGCTCCAGATGCTCGCCGATGCGCCCGATACCGACGCGGCCTATGCGCTGCTGACCAACCAGTTCCTGCGCGACGCGGCCTGATCTGACCGGGAGCGCCATGCCCGCCAGTGACGCCCCCCATACGGCGAGCCCCCCTGCGCCGAGCGGCGCCGAGCAGCACCACCGGGCGCTCGAGCGGCTCTATGCTTCGGCCGCGATCAACCGCAAGTTCGCCAGCGTGCTCCACATCCCGCGCGAGGGCGAGGCGCGGCTGACCTTCACCGTCACCCCGGAGGATTATCACGCCGCCGGTGCCGCGCACGGGACGATCTATTTCAAGATGCTCGACGATGCGGCGTTCTATGCCGCCAACACGCTCGCGACCGACCGCTTCCTTCTCACCACCAGTTTCAATCTTCACTTCACGCGGCCCGTGCGCGCCGGGACGGTCACCGCCGAGGGCCGCTGGGTGACCGGCAAGCGCCGGGTGTTCGTCGCCGAGGCGCGGCTGGTGGATGCCGAGGGCGAGGAGATCGGGCGCGGCACCGGCACCTTCATGCGCTCGCGCATCGCGCTTTCGAGCCTGCCGGGATACGCGGCTGCGGGCCCCTCGGGGCTGTAGCGTGGAAACCCGGCTCCCGGCGCATCTCGAAGTTGCCGCGATCCTGCGGCTGGCGGAGACCCTCGGCGGCTTCGGCACCGTGCTGTCCCGAGGCGAGCGCGACGCCGGGACGATCCTGTTGGTAACCCTGTGTCGCGGCAAGGACGCGGTGCTTTACGAAAGAATGCCGAACCTCGACGGATCGCGCCATTTTGTTGCGACGAAGCGAGAAGATACTGAAATCGCATCGGAATTTTCCGACTATTTGGCCCGGCGGCAGCGTCAGGACCAAGATATGTGGGTAATCGAGGTGGACATCGCGGATCCCGAACGCTTCGTCGCGCAGATCGCCACGTTAACTTGACCGGAAAGCCAGCGTGGCTATGCGCCGCCGACCTCCTTGCGCAGGCTGGCGCAGCGGCACTTCGGCCGTCCGACCAGCACGCAGACGGGGAGCGGCCGGCAGGCTTTTGCGAACCTTCCGCGATCCTCTGAGGATCGCAGCCCGGTTCCCGCCTGCGCCAGGGTCCGCTCACCGCCGAATTAGTAGTATAGATGAGTCGCAAGACTGCCTCGATCGTTGCGATCGCCGGGTTGGCGTTCGCCACCACGTTGTTTCCCGGCGGCAAGGGTGCCGCCGCACTGGCCCAAGCGGCCGCAGACCCGTTCTCCTCCCCCGCGCCCGAGGCGCCGGAAGAGCTGGTCCCCGAAACTCCCCTCTTCATTGCCGAGCCGGTGGTGCAGCCGCTCCCCGTCGCAACGCCTCAGGCCGAAGCGCCGGGCGAGGCGGGATCGCTCGCCGCACTGGTCGCGCGGCTCGATGACGCCCCGGCGCTCGACGGCGAGATGCGCTGCCTTGCAGGCGCGGTGTATTTCGAAGCGCGCGGCGAACCCCTTGCCGGCCAGCTTGCGGTCGCGCAGGTGATCATCAACCGCACCGAGGACGGGCGCTTCCCGCGCTCCTATTGCGGCGTGGTGGCCCAGCCCGGCCAGTTTTCCTTCATGCGCGGGCGCGCCATGCCTGCGGTGCGCGAAGGCTCGGCCGCCTGGCGCCACGCAGCGGCGATCGCCCGGATCGCGCATGACGGCCTGTGGGAGTCCGAAGCCGGCAATGCGGTGTTCTTTCACGCCCGCTATGTCCGCCCCGGCTGGAGCCGCACCAAAACGCGCCTCGCGCAGATCGACACGCATATCTTCTACCGGTGAGGCCTGCCGGGCCGGTGCGCATGACGCATCGGCCCGCGCGGCCCGGGGTCACGGGCGCAGGCGCACCCAGACCGGTGTGTGGTCGCTCGCCTTCTCGCGCCCGCGATAGGCCTTGTCGACGCCGCATTCCTCGAGTCGGTCGGCACATTCGGGCGAGAGCAGGATGTGATCGATCCGGAACCCGTGGTCGCGCTGCCAGGCGCCGGCCTGATAGTCCCAATAGGTCCACACCCCGCCGCGCGGGAAGTGGGTGCGGATTGCGTCGGTCCAGCCATCGGCCAGCAGGCGCGCATAGGCGGCACGGCTTGCGGGCTGCATCAGCGCGTCATCCTGCATCGCCTTCACCGACCACACGTCGTCGTCGTGCGGGATGACGTTGAAATCGCCGAGCACCACTGCGGGCACTTCCTCGGCCCAGAGCTGCGCCATCCGTTCGCGCAGGCGCGCCATCCACGCGAGCTTGTAAGTGAACTTGGGGCCCGGGTGCGGGTTGCCGTTGGGGAGGTAGAGGCAGGCGATGCGGATGCCGCTGACGTCCGCTTCAAGATAGCGCGCCTGCTCGCCCTCGCCCTCGTTCGGCCCGTCGATCCCGAGCCCGCGCCGCACTTCGGTGAGGGTGTATCCCGCCGCGACGTCGACAAGGATCGCGACCCCGTTGAAGCTCTTCTGCCCGTGCCAGATCGCACTGTAGCCGAGCGCCTCGATCTCGCCCACGGGGAAGCCTTCGTCCTGCGACTTGATCTCCTGCAGGCAGGCGACCGCGGGGCGCGTTTCGGCGAGCCATTCGAGAAGACGCGGCATCCGCGCCTTGATGCCGTTGATGTTGAAGGTGGCGATTTTCATGCCTGCCCTGATGCCTCAAAGCCGGCCGGGGGTCTAACCTAAATCCCGAAGCTCGCCCCGCAGCCGCAGCCGGCGGCAGCTTGGGGGTTCTCGACCTTGAAGGCCGCTCCGCCCAGCGATTCGACGAAGTCCACCGTGCTTCCGGCGATGAGATCGAGGCTGACCGGATCGACCACCAGCCTGACCCCGTCGGTCTCGCTCACGCTGTCATCGGCCTCGGGCGTGTCGGCGAGTTCGAACTTGTACTGGAAGCCCGAACAGCCCCCGCCCTCGACCGCAAGGCGCAGGATCGCGGGGCGCGCCTGCTTCTGCGCGATGGCAGCGACCCGCCGGGCGGCGGACGGGGTGAGGATCAGGGGCGCGGCGCTCATGGCGATAATCTAGGGCGCGGGCGCGCGATCCTCAAGGGTGCTAGGCCGCGGTGATGTAGTTGCGAAGCGCCTCGGCCTCGTTCTGCACTTCGCCGATCTTGTGCTTCACCAGATCGCCGATCGAGATGAAGGCGACCAGCTGGCCGTCATCCACCACCGGGAAATGGCGGAACCGGCGGCGGGTCATCATCCCGAGCGCTTCGTCCACCGGGGTGGATGGCTCCACGGTGATCGCGGGCGAAGTCATGATCTGTTCGACCGGCAGATCGAGGCAGCTCCCGCCGTGATCGGCGAGGCGGTAGATCACGTCGCGTTCCGAGACGATGCCGACCACCCGCCCCTCGCGCAGCACCGGCAGCGCGCCGATGCGCTTGCTGGCGAGCGTCTGGACGACCTGGGCGACCGGGGTGGCGACATCGCAGGCAATGATGTCGGATGGACCGCGCTGGGCGATGATGCGGGCAATGGTCATGGGCGACTCCCTCTCTCTCGAAGCGGGAAAGTGACATATCGGCGGCGGAAAGGCGAATCTTCCGCGAAACGGGCTTGCGCCTCGTGCAGGCCACCTTGCAGCTTTCGCGCGTTGCATTGCGCCCGCGCGCGCGCCATGTCCCGGCGATGACCCGCAAGTCCCCGCTCGATAATCCCGTCAATGCCGCGCACGCCTGGGCACGTTATCGGCTGATCATGAAATGGCTGCTCGCCGCGACCGTCTTGACGGTGGCGCTGGCGATGGGGCTGCTGTTCGCCTTCAACGGCATGATCTCGGTGCATTTCTACATCGCGGTGGCGCTGGGGATCAGCCTCACCATGCTGCTCGGCGGGGGGCTGATGGGGCTGGTGTTCCTGTCCAACGGGACCGGGCACGACGAATCGGTCGACAACCAGATGCCCAGCCGTGACGAGCTGTGGTCGCCCAAGGACGACTAGGCCGGCGCCCGCAACCGATAGGCCTCGACCGGCACGCCGCCGATGAGGTGCTCCTGAATGATCCGCTCGAGCACTTGCGGCGAGCACGAGTGGTACCACACCCCTTCGGGCCACACGACCGCGATCGGGCCGGCCGCGCAGATCTGGAAGCAATCGGCCTTGGTGCGCTGCACGCCGCCCCCGGCTCCGCGCGGGCTTGCCGCATCGCGCTGCGGGCCGACGAGGCCGAGCTCCTTCAGCCGCGCCTTGAGGAACTGCCAGCTCTCCTCGCCGGCCTTGCGCGAGCAGCATTTCTGCTTGTCCGACAAGGCGCACAGCAGGATGTGGCGGGTGATCCCGGTCCTCTCCCCCGCATCGCCATAGTGCTTTTCGAGCGCCGCCTCGGCTGCCGCCAGCTCCTGCCGGCTCATTCGCTGCCCGCTCCTGCGGGGTCCTGCTTCAGCCAGCGGTCGAGCCAGGCGAACACGGTCCGGTGCCACTGCAGCGAGTTCTTCGCGCCCAGCACCCAGTGGTTCTCGTCGGGGAAGACGAGCAGCTGCGCGGGAATGCCGCGCTCCTGCAAGGCGGTGAAGCTCATCAGCCCCTGCGAATAGGGAACCCGGAAATCCTGCTGGCCGGTAACGACCAGCATCGGCGTCTTCCATTGGCTCACGTGGTTGGCCGGGTTCCATTTCTCGTGGGTCTCGCGCGCCGCCTCGTAGGAGCCGCCCATGTCCCAGCGCGGAAACCACAGCTCCTCGGTCGAATAATACATCGAGCGCATGTCGAAGATGCCGTCGTGCTGGACGAGGCACTTGAACCGGTCGGGCCACTTGCCCGCGATCCAGTTGACCATGTAGCCGCCATAGCTCGCCCCCATCGCACAGGCGCGGCTGCCGTCGATCTGCGGATCAGAGGCGATCGCGGCGGCGAAGCCCTTCTGAAGGTCCTCCAGGGGCCCGCCGCCCCAGTCCGCACGGATCGCATCGGTGAAGGCCTGTCCGTATCCGGTGCTCCCGTGGAAATCGACCGAGATCACGGCGTAGCCCTGGCTGGCGACCACACGGGGATTCCAGCGGTTCGACCAGGCGTCGTTGAAGCTGCCCTGCGGCCCGCCGTGGATGTAGAGGATCGCCGGGATTGGCCCGGTCTGGTCGGCAAGCCGGGTGATCTGGCCCCACACCGTGTCGCCATTGGCCCCGGTGAAGCTGAAGCGGCGGGTAACGATGTTGGCGAGCTTGCCGATCCGGGTGGTGGCGACATCGGTCAGCGGGCGGGCCTGCCCCATCCCGTCCGAAAGGTAGAGTTCGGCCGGCGCGCCGAGCGAATCGCGAGTGAACAGCGCGCGGCCCCCCGGCAGCGGCACGAGGTTCGCGATATGCGCCTCGGTGCCCGCCATCAGGTTGAGTTCGCTGACCGCACCCGTCCTGGCGTCGATGCGGAACGCCGGGGTATCGAGCACCTTCTGCGCGGTGGCGATCAGGCTCTTGCCGTCGGGCGCCCAGACGAGGCTGGCGAAGGAGAGATCGACCGTCTCGGTGAGGTTGCGCACCGCGCCGGTGTTGAGGTCCATCAGCCGCACCGATTGCCGGTCGGCCTCGTAGGTCGGCCGGTCCATGGCGAGCCAGGCGAGGGTCTTGCCGTCGGGCGAGATCGCCGGCTGGGTGTCGGTCGCGTCGTTCTTGAAGGTGAGGAGATCGGGGTTCGCGCCGTCGAGCTTCGAGCGGTAGATGTCAAGGTTGGTCGAGAGCGGCTCGTTCGCATCGGAAAGCCGCGCGGTGAAATAGAGCGCGCTGCCATCGGGCGCGAAGGCCATTTCCTCGGCCCCGCCAAACGGCATGGTCGGGGTATCGGCGGTGATGCCGGCGGCGGGGTCCTTGCCGTCTGCCGGAACGCCCCCTCCCGTCGCGACACCGCCGGTCAGGGGAAAGACAAAGATGCGGTTGTGGAGGCCCGGGGTCGCCCAGCGATCCCAGTGCCGCACGAAGCCGTCCGTGGCATCGTAAAGCCGCCCGCTGCCCGGGCCGGGGAGATAGGGCGTCGCCGCATCGGCGCAGCCGAAGGTCGGGCAATCGCGCGGCACTTCGCCCCAGACCGCGATGCGGCTGCCATCGGGGGAAAGTTTGAAACCGGCGATGTCGCGTGTCGTCGCGGCGGTGACAAGCTGCGGGCTGCCCGGCGCGCCGTCCTTGCCCAGCGTCACGCGCCACACTCGGCTCAGCGCGGGCGCGGCCTTGTCCGGGTGCTCGCTGCTCAGGAAATAGAGCGCGCCGTCGGGGCCGAAGGCGAACTCCGAGCCCTTGATCGGCAGCGCGAGCGCGAGCGGCTTGGCGCCGGGCTTGGTCAGGTCGAGGAGGTAGGGCGCCGGGGTGCGCTTGAAGCTCTCAGGATCGGTGGTCGTGACGCTGTAGACCGCCAGCGTCCCTGCCGCATTGACCGCCGGCGCGCCGAGGCGGGGAAGGGTCACCAGATCCTCGGCGCTCATCGGCGGCGTGGCGACGCCGGGAGGAGGCGCGCTCTCGGCGGCGAGCGGGCTGGCGACGAGGGCGGAAGCGGCGGCGATCAGCGCGCCGGACAGGGCAAGGCGGTGCATGGCGGCAGGACTAGCCTGCCCGCCCATGAAGCGCCAGTCTTCAGCGGCGCTTGCCGACGATCCGCGCGATTTCGTCCTGCACCAGTTTCTCGACCATCGCGGGCAGGTTCGTCTCGAGCCATTCGGCCAGCATCGGGCGCAGCAGCTCGCGGGTCAGGCCCTCGAGCGAGGTCTCGCCCGAGCGCACGATCTGCGGGCGCGCCGGCGGCTCGGCCAGCATCGCCAGCGCGGCGAGGTTTTCCTGCATCGCGCCGAGCACCTGGTCGGCGATCAGCGGGGTCTCCTCGCCTGCGGCGAGCGGCAGCGCGCTCGGCTCCTCGGGGGCGAATTCCATGTCGGCAAGGTCGAGCACCTCGTCGGCCGGGGCGGGGGCATCGCGCACGACGTGGGTGCGGACCAGCGGCGCAGGAGCCGCCGCGTCGTCCTCGGACACCAGGATCCGCCGCCTGCGCGCTTCGGCCGCGCCGGCACGGTTGTCGCGCGCGATCACCTTCTTGATCGATTCGAGAATTTCCTCGACCGACGCCTCGTTGTCCTGCGCCATCACCAGCCCCGTTTCGCCGCCTCCACGTCCCGAATCGGGACGGCGATCATTCGCCGGGCAGCAATTGCGGGCCGATCATTGCGTCGGCGGGCGGAATGTCAACGGTTCTGGTCGATTTCGGCGCGGCCTTGGGATCGCGGTCCCAGTCGTTGAGCTTGCTGCTGACCCGCTCGGCATTGACCGTGGGGTCATAGAGCACCACGCCGCCATCGGCATCGAGGTTGAGATCGCGCGCCTCGGCGCGGCCCATCAGCGCGAGCAGGTTGAACCCGGCGACATAGGCGTTGCGCCGCGCGGTCACCAGCTGCGCGCGGGCGTTGACCAGCTCCTGCTCGGCGTTGAGCACGTCGAGGATCTGGCGGTTGCCGATCGAGTTTTCCGCGCGCACGCCTTCGAGGCTGAGCTCGGCGGCCTCGACCGCGGCCTGCGCGCTCTTGATCACCGCATTGGCGGCCTGCCAGTTCGACCAGGTCGAGCGTGTTTCGGCGATGATCTGGCGCTCCGCCTCGATCACGTTCTCGAGCGCGGCGCTCTCGCGCGCGCGGGCCTGGCGCTGGCGCGCGGCGGGCTCGCCGCCCTGGAACAGCGGGATGGTGACGCGCACCCCGGCGTTGGCGGTCGTCTCGCTCTGCACGAACTGGGCCGAGACCGGACCGCCGAGCGTGCCGAAGAAGTCGCTGTACTGGCCGTTGACGAACAGGCCCACGGTGGGCAGCCGCCCGGCGCCGGCGGCCTTGGTGTCGAACCCGGCGGCCTGGGCGCGTTCCTTGGCCGCGATGAGGTTGGGGTTGTCCTCGAGCGCGGCAGTGATCGCCTCGCCGACGGTATCGGGAAGGCCCGGGAGCGGCGGGGGCGCCTCGAGCGTGCCGGGCGCCTCGCCGACCAGCCGCGCATAGGTTTCGCGCGCGGCGATCAGGTTGGCCTCGGCCTGCCGGAGATCACCCTCGGCCACGGCGAGGCGCGAGCGCGACTGGGCGACATCGGTGATGGTGAGGTCGCCGATCTGGAAACGGTCGCTGGTGGCTTCGAGATTGGTGCGCAGCACCGCGACATTGTTGGTCGAAAGCGCCACCAGCGCCTCGGTGCGCAGCACGTCCATGTAGGCGGCGACGACCTGCGCGAACAGCGTGCTTTCGCTGTTGCGGAGGTCGGCCTGCCCGGCCTCGACCCGCTGCTTGGCGGCCGCGATCGAATTGCGCACGGCGCCGCCCGAATAGACCGGCACCAGCGCCTGCGCGGTCACCCCGAGATTGCGCTCGGGCGCGGTGAAGGAGTTGGCCGACTGGCGCAGGAACTCGGTTTCGGTGGCGGTGATGTTGGCAGACGGCAGGCCGGGTGCGCGGGCGAGCGGCACGTTCTCGTCGACCGCACGCTGGTTGGCGCGCGCCGCTTCGAGCGTGGGGTTGGTGGTGTAGGCATCGGCGAGCGCCTCGCGCAGGGTATCGGCCTGCGCCGGGGCGGCGGCGAGCGCCAGCAGGCTCGCAGCCCCCGCCAGCCCGCACGAAGCAGCGCGCCGCGTCACGCGAAGGTCCAGCCCTTAGGCGCGGCGAACGCGGCGAGCACCGGGATGCCGAGGTCCTCGATCGGCTGAAGGTTCACCGCGCCCGCGATCCGGCGGCCCGATGTGAGGCGGGTGACCTGGCGCAGCACCAGCCCGGTGACGATGCGGCCATTGTCGGCCAGCCGCGCGGCGAGAGCTTCGGGCAATTGCTCGATCGCGCCATCGATAAGGATCAGGTCGTATCCGCCGAGGCCACCTTCGGTCGCGGCGGCGGCAGCCGAAACCTCGGTCACTTCGCTTACCAGCGGCGCGACGAGCGCGGCGAGGTAGCCCGTGCCCCCGCTCACCACCAGCGTGCGCTCGCCCGGCAGCGGGGCGGCTTCGAGCAGCAGCTTGCCGTAGAACAGCGGCGCGGCGAGATGCGCGCCCGCACCGAGCGACACCGCACGGTCGATATAGGCCACTGCCGCCTTGTCCGCGGGGAGGAAAGCCTCGCGCGGCACCGCCATCATCCGGCCGAGCACATATTCCTCGTTGACGCCGCTGGTGCGCAGCTGGCTGTCGATCATCGCGCGGCGGGCGACGAGGGAATCGGGCCGGGTTTCGGCGAGCCCAGGGTTCGGTTGCGTCGTGGTCATGGTGCTCATGTCTCTAGCTGTATTAGAAGTGCAATACAGTCCGTCAACCCTCTCCTTAAACGGGCCGGCGCCCGGTTCCAAGGCCCCGGCGGCAAATGCGTCGGCCAAGCGCGCCGCCCGCACCCCGTTTTCGGGCTTGGCCTTGTCGCCGCGGAGTGCTTAGGGAAGCGCGCAAGGCTTCGGAACTGTAATCGACCTAGGGAGGGGTGGCTTCGATGAGTGACATGACTTCTGGCAGCGGCGACGTGCGGATCGAGACCGATTCGCTGGGCGAGGTGGCGGTCCCGGCCAACATGCACTGGGGCGCGCAGACGCAGCGATCGATCGTCAATTTCCCGATCGGCGGCGAGCGCATGCCGCCCGCGCTGGTGCGCGCGCTGGGCGTGCAGAAGCTATCGGCGGCGAAGGCCAACATGAAGCTCGGCGTGCTCGATGCCGGGATCGGCGAGGCGATCGTCGCCGCCGCGCGCGAAGTGATCGACGGGACGCTCGCCGACCAGTTCCCGCTGGTGGTGTGGCAGACCGGAAGCGGCACCCAGTCGAACATGAACGCCAACGAGGTGATCGCGAGCCGCGCGAACGAGATCCTCACCGGTAACAAGGGCGGCAAGTCGCCGGTGCACCCCAACGACCACTGCAACATGGGGCAATCGTCGAACGACACCTTCCCCACCGCGATGCATATCGCCGCGGCGAGCGAGGCCCTGGATCACCTGCTCCCCGCGCTGAGGAAGCTTCACGGTGCGCTCGATGCCAAGGCGCAGGCGTTCGGCGGCATCGTCAAGATCGGCCGCACCCACCTGCAGGATGCGACCCCGATGACGCTCGGCCAGGAGTTCTCGGGCTACGCGCAGCAGATCGCCTACGGCATCACCCGGATCGAAGCGGCGCTGCCGCGGGTGCTCGAGCTGGCGCAGGGCGGCACCGCCGTGGGCACCGGGATCAACGCCAAGGTCGGGTTCGACACGGCCTTCGCGGCGGAAGTGGCAGCCGAGACCGGCCACGCCTTCGTCACCGCGCCCAACAAGTTCGAGGCGCTGGCGGCGCATGATGCGATGGTCGAGCTGTCGGGAGCGCTCAACGTGCTCGCCGTCAGCCTGATGAAGATCGCCAACGACATCCGCCTCTTGGGTTCCGGACCTCGCAGCGGTCTTGGCGAGCTTTCGCTCCCCGCCAACGAACCGGGCTCCTCGATCATGCCGGGCAAGGTCAACCCGACCCAGTGCGAGGCGATGACGATGGTCTGCGCGCAGGTGATGGGCAACAACGTCGCAGTGACCGTCGCCGGATCGCACGGTCACCTCGAACTCAACGTGTTCAAGCCGGTGATCATCTACAACGTGCTCCAGTCGATCAAGCTGATCGCGGATGCATCGCACGCCTTCACCGACAATTGCGTGGTCGGGATCGAGGCCAACACCACCCGCATCACCCAGCTTCTGAACGAGAGCCTGATGCTGGTGACCGCGCTCAATCCGCATATCGGCTACGACAACGCCGCCAAGATCGCGAAGAAGGCACACGCCGAGGGAACCACGCTCAAGGAATCGGCACTGGCGCTCGGGCTGCTCACCGAGGAGCAGTTTGCCCAGTGGGTGGTGCCGGCGGAGATGATCAAGCCCCGCGACTGATGGTGTGGCCGATGGGGCGACCGGGCGCACAGCCGGCGCGGCGATTCATCGACCAAGGCCCCATCCTGCCCGACAATGCGCGGCCATGCCGGTGGCGCTCGGCCGCGGCAGGCTGTATCGGGTCAAGGCAAGATGAGGATGCCTGACCCCAGCCAGGGTGCGCTCGAAGCGCCCGCGCCCACCGTGTCGTTCCGCACGGTGCTGTTCTCGATGGTGGTGCTGTGGGCGACCTATTTCGTCCTCACCACGGTGCGCAGCTTCGTGATGGATTTCGGGCTCCAGTTCGAGCTCGGCTGGCGGCGGCTGGTGGTTTCGGCGATCGGGGTCGGGCTCACCATCGTGCTGTGGCTGCTGCTGCGCCTGTTCGACACCCGCCCGCTGTGGCTCAAGATCGCCGCCGCGCTCGCACTGGCGATGCCGGTCGCGATCGTCATCGGGCAGGTCAACTATTATGTCTTCAAGGACATGGGCTATGCGATGGAGCAGGCCTATGCGCAGAAGAACAACCTGAACCTGCGTCGTGACGAAAGCGGCAATCTGCTGATCGACGTGCCGGTGGGGCAGGACGGGGCGAACGACGCCGGGAGCGCTGCGGGCGGCGGGGCGACCAAGTCGGTGATCCTCGAACCGGCCGAGACCACCGCGGATTTCTGGCGCAAGCTCCTCGACGTCGCGCTCGGGCGTTATTTCCTTCTGCTGGCCTGGGCCTCGACCTATTTCGCGCTGCTCGCCGGGGTGCAGGCGAGCGCCGCCCAGCAGCGCGAGGCGCAGTTCCGTTCCGCCGCCAAGGCCGCCGAGCTGCGATCCTTGCGCTATCAGGTCAATCCGCATTTCCTGTTCAACACGCTGAATTCGCTCTCTGCGCTGGTGATGACCGGCAAGGCCGACCGGGCCGAGCGGATGATCCAGACGATCAGCCGCTTCTACCGCCACTCGCTCGCGAGCGAGCCCACCGCCGACGTGGCGCTGCGCGACGAGTTCGATCTCCAGCAGCTCTATCTCGATATCGAGGCGGTGCGCTTTCCCACCCGGCTGGTGAGCGTGTTCGATCTGCCCCCCGATCTCGAAGAGGCGCGGGTGCCCGGCATGATCCTTCAGCCGCTGGTCGAGAACTCGGTCAAGTATGCGGTCTCCCCGGTGTCGCGCAAGGTCACCATCACGGTGGCCGCGCGCGAGGAATTCGACCGGCTGGTGGTGACCGTGGGCGACGATGGCCCCGGCGTGCCGCAGGGCACCACCCACGGCTTCGGCATCGGGCTCGCCAATGTGCGCGACAGGCTCGAAGCGCGCTTCGGCCCCGATATCGGCTTCACCTCGGCCCCGGTGCCGGGCGGCTATTGCACCGAGATCCGCATTCCCCTGACCAGGATGACGGCCCGCCATGACTGACAGTGAAACCGAAGCGGGTGCGCTGCGCACCCTGATCGTCGATGATGAGCCCCTCGCGGTTGAACGGGTGCAGGTGATCTGCGCCGAGATTCCGGCGGTGCAGGTGGTCGGCACCGCAAGCGACGGCGCCGCCGCGCTGCGCCTCGCCGAAAAGCTCGCCCCCGATCTGGTGCTGCTCGACATGACCATGCCCGAACTCGACGGACTCGGGGTTGCGCGCCGCTTTGCCGAACAGGCGCAGGCCCCGGTGGTGATCTTCGTCACGGCGCATGATCATTTCGCGGTCGAGGCCTTCGATCTCGAGGCGGTCGACTATGTTCTGAAGCCCGTCTCCGCCGACCGGCTCGCGCGCGCGATCGAGCGCGCGGTCGCGCGCCGCGGACAGCGCCGCCAGAAGGCCGGGCGTTATCTCGACGAGCTGTGGGTGCCGCACCGTTCCGAGCTGCTGCGCATCGCGGTGAGCGAGGTCCACCAGATCGATGCCGAGCGCGACTATGTGCGCCTCCATGTCGGCGGCGCCGAAGGCGGGCGGTCCTACCTGCTGCTCCAGACCATCGCCGGGCTCGAGGAGCGGCTCGATCCCGAGCAGTTCATCCGCATCCACCGCTCGACGATCCTGCGCCGCGATCACATCCGCGGCCTCAGGCACGATGGCCTCGGGGTATGGTCGGCCGAACTGGTCAACGGCGAGGCGCTGCGCATCGGGCGCACCTATCTCGCGCGCGTCAAGGCGATGGCCGGAAGGTAGTTTTTGTTTTCGGCCACCTTCGGTGGCACAGACCACCCGCCCCGCCTCCCCACCCGGCCACCAATGATACCATCAGGCTGTGGTGGCCGGGTGGGGAGGCGGGGCGGGGGGTCTGCATCGCGCGTAAGCGCGATTCCTACAAAAAAGACGGCCCGAACCCCAGGGACTGGAAGGGTTCGGGCCGTAACATCTGCGCCCGCGTCGGGGACGGGCGCAGGAGAGCAGCGCGGTTCAGCCGCCGCGCTGCTCGTAACGGGTGGTCAGCACCGCCACCTGACGCTTCACGTCGGCGCGCGCCTGCGCGAGGCAATCGCGCACTTCCTGCGACAGGACGCGCGAGCCGGTGGTGGGGCTGGTGATGCGGCACACGGTGCGCACCGCCTTCTCGAGCCGCTGATCGAGATCCTTCAGCCCCTTGGCCGTGCCGAAGTCGATGTCGGAGGCGTTGACCTTCACGGTCATCCGCTCGACGTTGCCGGCGGCCGCCGGGGTGATCGCGGCGCCGGCAAGGCCGAACGTCGCGAGGGCTAGGGTCATGGTCTTCGCAAGGGTGTTCATCGGGGTATCCTCCACTGTCCGGGGCCTGGGATCGGCGGGGGTCCGATCCGGGGGGCCAAGCGCCCTGACGAGCCCCGTTTACGCCCGCCGCCTGCCCGGTTCATGCGCACTTCGATAAACCCGCGCGCGCGGCTCGACCGGGGCTTCCCGGCGCGACCAATGGCTCCACCGGGGCGACAAATGGCGGTTTCGCATCGACGGGCGGAGCGCCATATTGGGGCCTATGGGATTCGCGACGCTCGTCATCTTCGTGCTCGGCATCGCGAACTTCGCGCTCAACCGGGCGGTCTATGAAAGCCGCCATCCGCTGCTGATCCGGTTGCCCCGTGCCAGCCGCCTGCTCGGCAATCGTGCCGCGTTGGTGACCGAATTCGCGGTGCTGTTCTTCGCGCTGCTGCTATCGACCGAAGGCTGGCCGGGGTTCGCCTGGGCCTACGCCGCCTACACCGGCTTCAACGGCGTTGCCGCCTGGCTGATCCTGACCGGGCGGGTCTGACCGCCCCTCATCCGAGGAATGACGATGGACGCGAACACTCCCTGCTGGCTGATCGTCAACCCGGCGAGCGGCAGCAATGATGTCTCCTCGGGCGAGACCATCGGCAGCTTGCTCACCGAACGCGGCTGGCGGGTCGATCGGGTGATCGCCTTTCCTGAGGATCCGCTTCCCACGCCGGCAGACTGCGACGCGGCGGGAATCGCCCTCGTGGTGATCTACACGGGCGACGGCACGATGGGCGCGGCGATCAACCAGCTTTCCGGGTGGGGCGGCACGGTGCTGGTGCTGCCGGGCGGGACGATGAACCTCCTGCCGCTGCGGCTCCACCGCAGCCTCGATACCGCTGCGATCCTCGATGTCGTCGCGGGCGGCGGGGCACGGGCGCGGCGACCCGATTGCGTGCGCTGCGAGGCGGGTCTCGCGCTCGCGGGGCTGCTGGTGGGGCCGGGTACGGCGTGGAGCCGGGTGCGCGAATCGATGCGCAACTTCTCGATCACCGATCTCGCGCGCGAGGCGGTGGGCGCGATCGTTCAGACCACCTCTGCCCCCGGCGTGCGCGTGCTCGACCGGCGCGCCACCCGCGAGGGCGGCTATCCGCTTGTCGAACTCACCCCCGGTGAGCATGGCGTGCAGATCCACGGCTACTATGCCGACGCCGCGCTCGATTTTGCCGGGCATACCTGGGCGCTGCTGCGCCACCGTTTCCGCGAGGGCCCGCACGACCGGCTGGGGATCGCCGAAAGCATCACCCTTGCAAGCATGGACGACGCGCCGCTCGCCTGCCTGATCGATGGCGAACCGGCCGAATGCCCCTCGCCTGGCCGCTTTACGGTGGAGCCATGCGGGGTCGATCTGCTAGCGACCGCGCATGAGTAACGCGCCCCTCCTGCTGTTCCACCTCTCCGATATCCATTTCGGGCTGGAGGACAAGCGCGCGCTGGCCTGGGTGCGCGGCGAGATTGCGGCGCGCCGGCCCCACGCGGTGGTGATCACCGGCGATCACACGATGCGCGCGCGTCACCATGAATTCGCCGCCGCGACCCGCTGGATCAATGCGCTCGAGGTTCCGGTGACGATCGCCATCGGCAACCACGACATGCCCTATTTCAACCTCGTCGAGCGCTTCACCACGCCCTACAAGCGGTTCGAAGGGATGAAGGCGCTGGTCGAGCGCGAGATCGACCTGCCGGGGCTGGCGATCGTGCCGCTCAAGAGCGTGCGGCGCTGGCAGCCGCGGACCAACTGGTCGAAGGGCTGGGTGACCGAGCCGGCGCTCGCCAAGTGTCTCGATGCGCTCGACCGCCTGCCCGCGGGGACCCGTGCGCTGATATCGGTGCACCACCCGCTGCGCGAGGTCGGCACTCACGGCACTGCGCTCACCCACGGAGGCGAGAAGGCGCTTGCCGAATTGGCAAAGCGCAAGGTGCTGGGGGTGCTTTCGGGCCATGTCCACGATGCCTTCGACATCGCCGAGCCGACTCCGCAAGGCCCGGTGCGGATGATCGGCGCTGGCACGCTGTCGCAGCGCACCCGCTCCACCCCGCCGAGCTTCAACGAGCTGGTGTGGGATGGCGCAGAACTCCATGTCACCGTGCGCAACCTCGAAGGCGTGCCGACCCCCGACATGATGATCGACGATGTTCCCGCCGACGCGCTCCCCCCGCGCACCCCGGGTGAACCGGTCGCGCCGGTCGAGCGCGTGCCGGAGGTCGATCCGCCGGTAACCTGAGACCCCGGCGGCTTAACCCTTTCCCTAGGGTCGGCGTTAGGATTTTGTTGATGGAATCCGGCGCGGTGAAGCGGCTCCGCCGCAGCCAAGGGGAATGGCGATGGATCTGATCAAGGCATTGACGCTGGGCGCAATCCTTTCGGCGACCCTGGCGATGGTGATCGGTTCGCAGGGGACCAGTGCCGGTCCGCTGGCGATCCACCTGGTGCATATCGCCGAGGCCAAGCTCTATTGGTCGTGGCCCGTGTTTGTGTCCGGCAGCGGTCTCGCCTGGGGGATCATGCTGCTGCAACGCTGATTGCCTGAACCCGCGTTGCCAACAGAAAGGGCGGCTCCCCTTGCCGAGGGCCGCCCTTTCCACATCCGGAAAGATGCTTCGTTCGCTTAGCGCTTCGAGAACTGGAAGCTGCGGCGGGCCTTGGCCTTGCCGTACTTCTTGCGCTCGACCACGCGGCTGTCGCGGGTGAGGAAGCCGGCGGCCTTGACGGTGCCGCGCAGCTCGGGCTCGTACTTGGTCAGCGCCTGCGCGATGCCGTGCTTGACCGCGCCCGCCTGGCCCGAGAGCCCGCCGCCGCGCACGGTGGCGATCACGTCGTACTGGCCGTCACGCTCGGTGATGGTGAAGGGCTGGTTGATGATCAGGCGCAGGGTCGGACGCGCGAAATAGGCTTCCTGGTCCTTGCCGTTGACGGTGATCTTGCCGGTGCCGGGCTTGACCCACACGCGCGCCACCGCGTCCTTGCGGCGGCCGGTGGCGTAGGAGCGGCCCTGCGCATCGATCTCGCGCTCGCGCAGCGGTGCGGCGACGCGGGCGATTTCGGCAGCGTCGCCCTGGGGGGCGTTGCCGGCGATGTCCTTGAGATCGGCGAGATCCGAGACGGTGGTGGTTTCTTCAGCCATTATGCGGCCACCTTGTTCTTGCGGTTCATGGAAGCGACGTCGAGCACCTGCGGCTTCTGGCCGTCATGCGGGTGCTGGGTGCCGGCATAGAGGTGCAGCGCCTTCATCTGCTGGCGCCCGAGGGGCCCGCGCGGAATCATCCGCTCGACCGCCTTTTCAAGCACGCGCTCGGGGAAACGGCCGCCCAGCACCTTGGCCGGGGTGGTTTCCTTGATCCCGCCGGGGTGGCCAGTGTGCTTGTAATAGACCTTGTCGCCCATCTTGTCGCCGGTGAACTTCACCTTCTCGACATTGATGATGATCACGTGATCACCGCAGTCGACGTGCGGGGTGTAGCTCGGCTTGTGCTTGCCGCGCAGGATATTGGCGACGATCGCGGCGAGGCGACCGACGACGAGGCCGTCGGCATCGATAATGTGCCAGTTCTTTTCGACCTCGGCCGGCTTGATCGACCGGGTCTGCTTGCTCAGCGCCTTCATGGCATGTGTCCTTGGTTCAAAACGCGCTTGCCGGAGAATGTCCGATAAGAATCGCCCCCGGTCACGGTGACCAGGCGGTGAAGTGCCGCGCAAATGTCGCCGAGGGGCGCAAAAGTCAAGGAAAAGCGCCGCACAGCGATACGGTAAAATGATACCGTAAGATCAGCTGGCGGCGAGCGTCCAGGTTTCCGCCGCGCGTCGCCGCTGACCGGCGACCTCGGTCAGCACGGTTCGTTCGGCCCGCGCCAGCCACGGCGCGGCGGGCTGTGCGGCGGCCTCGTAATGCAGGGTGAAGGTGCCGCTGAGCCCCTCGGGCAGCGTCACGGTCTCGCGCCGGTCGATCGGCGAACCCGCCGGGAATAGCAGATCGCCGGGCAGGGCATCGAGCAGCCCCGTTCCGGCACGGTGGATCTCGCCAAGATAGAAGGCGATGCGCGTCCGCTCGGCCTCGGGCAGCGCCTGGCGCGCGATCATCGCCCGCGCGATGTCCAGCGCGGCCGTGACGGCATCGCTCCCCTCGGGCAGCGTGGCGGGGGTGATGATTGCGCCGCGCTCCGACAGCATCAGCGGGAACATCGCCCCGGCATCGCGCTGCTCCTCGAGCCGGGCGAGCGCGGCAAGCTGCGGCGGCGCCTCGACCGCGGCTGCGACCTGCCGCCCGCTCACGAGGATCCCGCGCGCCTGCCGGGTGAACTGCACCTCCCAGCTGCGCCGCACCGTGATTGCGGCCGCCTCGCCCTCGCCCATCCCGCGTTCGAGCACCCGCATAAGACGCATCGGCCCCTCGGGCAGCCGCAGCGGCAGCGGCGGGAGGCTTTGCGCGGCGCGCAAGGGCGCGCGCGCCGCAGCAGTGATCCCGATGCCGAGCAACGCGGTGACGAAGCTCCGCCGGGTGCTCGAGATCATGTTGCACTCCCCCTGTGTCGTTCAGCCGGCGCTGCCCTGCCCCGGCCGACATGTGGCGGCAAGCCAGGCCAGGCTCGCCGGGTGCGCCGCGTCGCAGCGCCAGCCCACGATTGCAGGTGTATCATAGGGATGCAGCGCGCCCAACCGCTCCATGACCATGTCCAGACAATCATCGACGGTCTTGAACAGCACCCCGACCTCGGCTCCGCTGGCCTGCGCGCCGTCCCAGACAAAGCGCGATTCCACCGGGGCGAGAATGTTGGCGCAGGCGATCAGCCGCTCGTCCAGCAGGTTGTCGGCGGCGGCCCGTGCGCTGTCGGCATCGGGGAAGGGGCACCACACCAGGGCCGCGACCGCCATCACGCCGCCTGCCGGGCCAGTCGGACGGCCAGCCCGTCCGAATGCATCGCGCGCACCGTTGCCACCACCGTCAGCGCGCCGACCAGCTGGTGCGCGGCGGCGATCCACAGCGAGACCCCGCTAAGCACGGTCGCAATCCCCAGCAGCACCATCGTGCCAAAGGCGGCGTGCACCGCGATCGAGGCGGTGCGGTCGGACCTGCGCACCCGCCGCGCCAGCCACACCAGCGCCGCGACCGCGACCCACGCCCACCAGCGGTGCAGGAAATGCAGCAGGAAATGATCGTTCGTGAGGGTCCAGAGCACGCCCCTCGCAAAATCGACCTCGGGCACCAGGCGACCGTTCATCAGCGGCCAGTCGTGCGCGGCATGGCCCGCATTGAGCCCCGCCACGAAGGCCCCGAGCAGCAATTGCACGAACAGGACCGCGCCCACCACCAGCGCGCCCGGGGTGAGCGGTGCGGGCCGCGCGGCCGGATCCTGCGCGAGCCGCCGCAGATCGCGCGCGGTCCATACCAGCCCCGAAAGCAGGAACAGCGCGGTCAACAGGTGCCCGGCGAGACGGAAATGGCTGACATCGGTGAGACCGCTGTCGCCCACGCCCGAGGACACCATGTACCAGCCCAATGCGCCCTGCCCGCAGATCAGCGCGAACATCGCCGCGAGCCGCCAGCCATAGCCTGCCGGGATCGCGCGGCGCAGCGCAAACACCACCAGCGGGAGCAGGAAAGCGAGCCCGATGAGCCGCCCGAGAATGCGGTGGAACCACTCCCAGAAGAAGATGAACTTGAATGCGGCAAGATCCATCCCTGCCGGGCCGCTCTCGATCCTGAATTCGCTGGTCGCCCGATATTTGGCGAACTCGGCGGCCCACGCGCTTTCGGACAGCGGGGGGAGGATGCCCGAGACGACGTTCCATTCGGTGATTGAAAGTCCGCTTTCGGTCAGCCGGGTGATCCCGCCAACCACCACGATGCCCACCACCATCATCGCAACGATCTCGAGCCAGCGCGCCACCGCCAAAGGCCGGGCACGGCTGTCCGACCGGGTGCGGAACAGGCTGGATATCGAGGCGGAACTGGCCATGGCTTCGGCGCCATCCTTTGTGCGGGCCCTGCCCGATGCGCAAGCCCGTTTGCCGCAAAGTGCGGTGCAGGCGCTGCAAGAACCCTCACGGACCTTGCGCAATGTGACAACATAACATAGATCGCAGGTCACATGCCCCATAATGCGCTCCCCCCGGCGATTCGCCCCACCGCGCTGCGCCGCCGGCTCGATCACCTCGGGATCGGGCTTGCGGGCCTGTGCGCGCTGCATTGCGCAGCGACGCTGGTGGTGATCTCGACGCTGGGACTGGGCGGGCACTTCCTGCTCGACGAGAACATCCACCGCTTCGGACTGTTGTTCGCGGTGATCGTTGCAGGCGCGGCGATCGGGGCGGGGACGACGCGGCACCGCCGCCGGCTGCCCTTCGCGACCGCGCTGGTTGGACTTGTCACCATGGCCGCGGCGCTGGTGATCCCGCACGGGGTCGACGAATTCCTGCTGACGCTCGTCGGCGTCGGGCTGGTCAGCGCCGGGCACCTCGCCAACCTGCGCGCCGGGCGCTGAGCCGCAGGCTCACAAAACACGAGGTTGCGCCCGGGGACCGAGCGCCTATGTCTCGCGCCATGACCGATCCCAAGAGCATCACCCTGAACGGCGCCCCGCACCGCTCCGCGGCCGCCACCATCGCCGATCTGGTGCGCGAGCTCGAGCTCGTGCCGGAAAAGGTCGCGGTCGAGCGCAATGGCGAAATCGTCCCGCGCTCCACCCTCGCCAACGCGGCGCTGGCCGATGGCGACACGCTCGAGATCGTGCATTTCGTGGGCGGGGGCGATCACCAGCCCCTCGCCGAGGACAGCTGGAGCGTCGCCGGGCGCACCTTCCGCTCGCGGCTGATCGTCGGTACGGGCAAGTACAAGAGCTTCGAGCAGAACGCCGCGGCCGTGGAAGCGAGCGGCGCGGAGATCGTCACGGTCGCGGTGCGGCGGGTCAACGTCTCCGATCCCAAGGCGCCGATGCTCACCGACTTCATCGACCCCAAAAAGGTGACCTACCTCCCCAACACCGCGGGGTGTTTCACCGGCGACGAGGCGGTGCGGACCCTCCGCCTGGCGCGCGAGGCGGGGGGATGGGATCTGGTCAAGCTCGAAGTGCTGGGCGAGGCGCGCACGCTCTATCCCGACATGCGCGAGACGCTGAAGGCGACCGAGGTGCTGGCAAGGGAGGGCTTCCTCCCGATGGTTTATTGCGCCGACGATCCGATCGCGGCCAGGCAGCTCGAGGATGCGGGCGCGGTCGCGATCATGCCGCTGGGCGCGCCGATCGGCTCGGGGCTCGGTATCCAGAACAAGGTGACGATCCGGCTCATCGTCGAGGGCGCGAAGGTGCCGGTGCTGGTCGATGCGGGCGTCGGCACCGCGTCCGACGCGGCGGTCGGCATGGAACTGGGCTGCGACGGCATCCTGATGAACACCGCCATCGCCGAGGCGAAGGACCCGATCCGCATGGCCCGCGCGATGAAGCTCGCGGTCGAGGCCGGGCGCGAGGCCTATCTGGCCGGACGCATGGCGCGCCGGATGTATGCGGACCCGTCCTCGCCGCTGGCCGGCCTCATCTAGGTTAAAACTACATAACCCTAAATTAACCATGCTCTGCGACGTTCTCCTCGTGTGAAGGAGAGTGAGCGCCATGATGATGCCGATTGCCGAAATGCGCGAATTCGCCGGTTTCGCCCCGGCCGAGCAGCGCTACATCAAGCGCAGCCTCGATATCGGCCTCGCCCGCACCGACGCTTTCCGCCGCTGGGGCCGCTCCGAGGCGGAGAACACCGCGATCCGCCGCCAATATGTCGCCTATCAGGACCTGAAGGCCCTGCGCGCGATGGTGCCCGATGAAGGCAGTCCGCAGGAGATCGAACCCTTTCTCGGCAAGCTGGTGCGCCTCGCCGCCTTCGATCTCGAACAGGAGCGGCTGGCGAGCTTCTCGGCCTTCCGTTTCCTCTACGAACGCCTGCTCTCGGCGCGGGTGCGCCCGTGGCTTCCGGCGGCCTTCTGCGCCGCGAGCGCGCTTCCCTCGATGGCGCCGCAGCGCCGCAAGCTGCTGCTCCAGTCGCTGAGCGAGGCCGCCGCCACCGCCCCCGGCTGGTCGGAGCGCGAGCCGGTGTTCTACCCCGAATATGTGGACGACTTCGAAGCGGCGTAATACCTGCGGGGGATGGAGCCCTCGCCCTATCACCCCCCGGTCAAGCGCTCGCTTTCGATCGCGGGCCACCAGACCTCGATCAGCCTCGAACCGCTGTTCTGGGACATGCTAAAAGCCGCCGCCGCGCGCGAAGGGCTGGCGATCGCGGCACTGGTCGCCCGCATCGATGCCGAGCGGATCAAATCGCCCACGCCCCCCGGTCTCGCCGGCGCGATCCGGGTGTGGCTGGTGGTGAACGGGTAAGCGAGGGCAGGCCTAGTCGTCCACCCGCTCGATATTCGCGCCCACCAGCTGGAGCTTCTCCTCGAGCCGCTCATAGCCGCGATCGAGGTGATAGAGGCGCCGCACCGTGGTCTGGCCTTCCGCCGCGAGCCCCGCGATCACGAGGCTCATCGAAGCGCGCAGGTCGGTCGCCATCACCTCGGCGCCGGTCAGCTTGTCGACGCCCTTGACGATCGCGGTGCGGCCTTCGGTCGCGATGTTCGCTCCCATTCGCGCCAGTTCGGGCACGTGCATGAAGCGGTTCTCGAAGATCGTTTCCTTGAGCACGCTGGTGCCTTCGGCGCGGGCGAGCAGCGCCATCAGCTGCGCCTGCATGTCGGTGGCGAGCCCCGGGAAGGGCGCGGTGGTGAGATCGACCGGCTTCAGCGCGCCATTGGCCGCGACATTCACGCCCTTGGCGTCCCATTCGACATGGATGCCGATCGCCTGCAGCGCGTGGATCGTCGCCATCATGTCCTCGGCCTTGGCGCCCTTGAGGCGCACCTCGCCCCCGGTGATGGCGGCCGCGCAGGCATAGGACCCCGCCTCGATCCGGTCGGGCATGACGCGGTAGGTCGCGCCGTGGAGCCGCTTGACCCCGTGGATGGTGAGATTGGACGTGCCGATCCCCTCGATCTCCGCCCCCATCGCGACCAGCATGTTGCACAGATCGACGATCTCGGGCTCGCGCGCGGCGTTGAACAGCCGGCTGGTGCCCTTGGCGAGCACCGCGGCCATCAGCGCATTCTCGGTCGCGCCGACGCTGACCACCGGGAAGTCGAAATCGCCCCCCGGCAAACCGCCGTCGGGCTGCACCGCCTTCACATAGCCCGCGGCGAGTTCGATATGCGCGCCGAACGCCTCGAGCGCCTTGAGGTGGAGGTCGATCGGGCGGTTGCCGATCGCGCAGCCGCCGGGCATCGAGACGGTCGCCTCCCCTGCGCGGGCCAGCATCGGGCCGAGCACGAGGATCGAGGCGCGCATCTTCCTCACCAGATCATAGGGCGCGATCGTCGAGGTGATGCGCGGCGCTTCGAGGCTCATGACCCGGCCGAAATCCTCGGGCCGCGTGCCCTGGATCACCGTGGTGACGCCGAACTGGTTCATCAGGTGCTGGAACCCGTCGATATCCGCCAGCCGCGGCAGGTTGCGCAGCGTCAGCGGCTCCTCGGTGAGCAGCGCGCAGGGTATGAGCGTGAGCGCGGCGTTCTTCGCGCCCGAGATCGGGATGGTTCCGGAAAGGCGCTGGCCGCCCTCGATGATCAGCTTGTCCATCCCGCCAGCCTTAGCGCAAAGTGCTTCCGGTGCAACACGCCGGCGGGGCCGACTTGCATCAATGATTGACCTGTGACGTGGCGCGCGGCACGGCGCGGAATGATGCGGGTGCCTTGGCAATGTCACCCACCGGAGAGAACCGCCGATGTCGTCCCATCCCCGCCCCAAGCCGATCCGCAAGGCCGTGTTCCCGGTTGCCGGGCTCGGCACGCGCTTCCTGCCGGCGACCAAGGTGGTGCCCAAGGAACTGCTCCCGGTGGTCGATCGCCCGCTGATCCAGTATGCGGTCGACGAGGCGCGCGAGGCGGGGATCGAACAGCTCATCCTCGTCACCGGACGCGGCAAGACCGGGATCGTCGAGCATTTCGACATCGCCTTCGAACTCGAACAGACGATGAGCGAGCGCGGCAAGGATCTCGCCGTGCTCGAACCCACCCGTGCCACCCCGGGCGATGTCATCGCGGTGCGCCAGCAGGTGCCGCTGGGACTCGGCCACGCGATCTGGTGCGCGCGCGCGATCGTGGGCGACGAGCCCTTCGCGATCTTCCTTCCCGACGAGCTGATGGTGGCGCGCGAGGGTGGCACCGGCTGCATGAAGCAGATGGTCGAGGCTTATGAGGAGGTCGGCGGCAATCTGATCTCCGTGCTCGAAGTGCCGATGGAGCAGGTTTCGTCCTACGGCGTGATCGACCCGGGCGAGAGCCGCGGAGCGCTCACCGAGGTCAAAGGCCTCGTCGAGAAGCCCCCGGTCAGCGAGGCGCCCTCGAACAAGATTGTCTCCGGCCGCTACATCTTGCAGCCCGAGGTGATGCGGGTGCTCGAGAACCAGGGCAAGGGCGCGGGCGGCGAGATCCAGCTGACCGACGCGATGGCCAAGATGATCGGCACCCAGCCGTTCCACGCCGTCACCTTCGACGGCGCGCGCTACGACTGCGGCAGCAAGGTCGGCTTTGTCGAAGCGACGCTGGCGATCGCGCTCGCCCGGCCCGACATGGGCGCCGAAGTGCGGCGAATCGCGGAACGCCTGCTGGGCTAGGTGACGAAGGGCACCGGCTGCCCCTCCCCAAAGCTCCGCCCGCTCACAAGCCGCGGGCGCACAACCCGGCGAAACTGGAGCGGCGAGAGACCCGCCGCGCGCTGGAACGCACTGCTGAAGTGCGAGGCGCTGGCAAAGCCGGTCGAGGCGGAGATTTCGGCGATCTTGAGTTCGGACCGGGCGACCAGCGCAGTGCTGCGGGTAATCCGCCGCCAGCGCACGTGATCATAGGGCGATCGCCCGGTGGCGTGCTTGAACACCCGCGCGAAATGATAAGGCGAAAGCTGTGCCAGATCGGCAAGCTCGCGCAGCGTGATCGGCTTGTCGAGATTGGCATCGATATAGCCGAGCACGCGGCGCAGCTTGTGCGCCGGCAGGGCGATGCGCGGGTCGGGATGCCCGACATCCGGCGGGCAGCCGGCGCTGAGCCCCGCGGCAAGGCGCGCGGTGGCCTGCTCGATCGCGGCATTGTCGTTCTCGCAGCGGCGCAAGACCAGACGGAAGGCGGCGTGGGCCAGCTCGGCGAGCGCAGCATCGTCGCGCAGTCCGAAGGGGGCGGGCAGCGCGGTATCGTTGGCCTGCTGCCCCATCCGCATCGCCGCCAGCCGTCCCGCGGGCAGCAGCAGCGCGCACAGCATCGAGCAATCGCGATGATGCGAAAAGTCCATCCGCGTCCCCGCGGGGACAAAAGTGACCCGGTCGCTTGAGTGGGGGCCGATCTTCGTCACTGCATCGTCTAGCGCCATCGCCATCGGGAACACGCTGCCGCAGGTGACAATGATCACGTCGCGGGCGGGATCGTGGAGCGTCGCGGTCTGCCGGCCGCCATCGTAGTCAAACACCGCGACCATCAGCGCAAGCCCGGTGGACGGGTGGGTGACGAGGACGATTTCCTCCTCCAGCGCCGCGCCCGAAGTCTTGATCGAGCACCCCGTTTCATTGGTGAAGCGCCAGTGTTCGCATATCGGCATAATCACGCTCCCTGTAGCGACCGCTTCGTCAGACCTTGTACACGCGATGTAGCACTCGCAACAAGCCCCCTGTGCGGTTGCCGTGGTTGAGATCGCTCGCCAGCCGCATCAACATCTCGGGAAAGCCGAGCGCGGGGAGGGCCGCATTGACGCGGGCGATATCCGCGCGGGCGATACCCTTGGTCACCATCCCCTGACTGGCGTCGATCCAATCGGCCTTGCGCAGCGCATTGACCGCCGCGGCTTCGGGACCGCGATAGGGGGTGAGCTTGTGGTGCCAGAGGATGAGGTCGCGAATCAGGCGCGCGGGAAGATCGGCAGCATGATCGCGCCGCGCAGCCTCGGCCGCGGCAATCGAAGGGTCGAGGTAGGCAAGATTGCGGTCGGTCCACATCCCCGCATCGTGATAAGCGAGCGCGAAGGCGAAGGGCCGCCGCCAGCGTTCCTCGCCGTGCATGAAGTGCATGGCATAGGTCAGCACGCGGTAGATGTGGTTGCGATAGGCGGGCAGATCGCCGCCGATAGCGTCGGCAAGCCGTGCCAGTTCGGCTTCGACGACCATGTCATTCTCGATTATCTCCATCGGTTCGGTCCCGTCCCGGACTGCTCTTGCCTCCCGGCTCCAAGCGTGGAAGACACCGCAAGAGGCCGCGACCCACAAGACACAGAACGTTGTGACCATGCCCCAGGACTACGAACCGAAACGCCCCCCGATGGATGCCTGCCCGGTCGAGGCGGTGATGGCGATGGTGGGCGGCAAGTGGAAGGCGCGCGCGCTTTACTTGCTCGCGGTGCAGCCCTTTGCCTTCGCCGCGCTGCGCCGCGAGCTGGGAAGCATCAGCCAGCAGGTGCTTTCGACCCAGCTAAAGGCGATGCAGCGTGATGGGCTGGTGACCACGGTGCGCCGCGCCGAAGATGGCGCCACGCTCTACAGCGCCACGCCCAAGGGGTGCGCGCTGGTCCGGGCGCTGACCCCGGTGGCGGAATGGGGCACCGCCGAATTGCGTGCGCGCGGGGCCGATTGGCAGCCGCCGCTCGCCCCGTTGGTGCCCGCGCCGCCCTCGGTCAGCTAGGGGTGACCTTGAGCGGCAGGGTCTTGAGCCCGCCGACGAAGGTGCTGCTCGCGCGCTTGGCCGCCCCCGCCGGCGCGACTGCGGCGACCCGGTCGAGGATCGCTTCGAACAGGATCCGCATCTCCAGCCGCGCCAGATGCAGCCCGAGGCACTGGTGCGCACCCGCCCCGAAGGCAAGGTGGCGGTTGGGGACACGCGCGGCGTCGAACCGGCGCGGATCGCGAAACTGCGCGGGATCGTGGTTGGCCGCGACATAGTTCATCATCAGCCAGTCGCCCTTCGCGATCCGCTGTCCGCCGATCTCGCAATCCTCGGCGGCAGTGCGCATGAAGTGCTGCACCGGGCTGGTCCAGCGGATCGCCTCCTCGACGATTCCCGGCAGCAGCGAGCGGTCGGCGCGCACGCGGGCATATTGCTCCGGATCGACGCTCAGCGCCTGCATCGCACCCGCCGTGCTCGCGCTGGTGGTGTCGTGTCCGGCGGTGGCGACGATGATGTAGTATCCCGCCATGTCGCGCGGCGGCAGCGGCGCCCCGTCCACCAGCGCATTGGCGATCACGCTCGCAACATCGTCGGTGGGCGTGCGGCGCCGGTTCTCGGCGAGCTGCGCGAAATAGTCCTCGAAGGTCTTCACCGCCCCGGCGACGATCTGCACCACCTGCTCGGGCGTCACCTTGTCGAGCCCTGAGCCCGAGAGGTCCTTGTCCTGCCCGCCGAACAGCTGCTGGGTGAGCATCTGCATCCGGAACTCGTCCTCGGGCGGCACGCCGAGGATCTGCATGACCACGCGCAAGGGGTAGGGGCCGGAGACCTCCTTCACGAAATCGACCTCGGGCCCGGCTTCGATCATCCGATCGATCGTGCGCGCCGCAAGTTCGCGCAGCTCGCCCTCGATCCGCGCGAGGTTGCGCGGCATGAACCAGTCCTGTGTCAGCTTGCGGTACTTCGGATGCACCGGCGCATCGAACACCACCAGCGAATCGACCAGCATGTTCGATCCGGTCGCCGCCTGCGAGAATCGGATCGCCTCGTTGAAACTGAACACCACCGGGCGTGGGTTGTTGAGGAAGCCGGCATTGTCCTTCGACATGCGCATCACGTCGTCATGGCGGGTGACGAGCCAGAAGGGGTCGAACAGGTCGGGGACATCGGGCTGGACGCGCACCACCGGGGTGCTTGCGCGGATCGCGTCGAAGGTGTCGAGCAGCCCGTCCCATTCGGCGTAGGCATGGGGGTCGATCACCCGCCGGGCGAGATCGCCGGGGAGGACCGCCGCCCCGCTCACGCCGCCGCCTCTTTCGCGCGCGCCGCATACTCGTCGCGCAGCTCGCGCTTGTAGAGCTTGCCATTGGCCTCGCGCGGAAGATCGGGGCGGAAATCGAACAGCTTGGGCATCTTGATCTTGGAGAGGCTGGGGGCGAGGAAGTCGCGCAGCTCCGCCTCGAGCGCAGCACCGGCATCGCCCATGTCGCGCGGTTGCACCACCGCCACCACCTTTTCGCCGAGGTCGGGGCAGGGCGCGCCGATCACCGCAGCGTCCATCACCTTGGGGTGGGTAACGAGCAGGTTCTCGATCTCCTGCGGATAGATGTTCACGCCCCCGCTGATGATCATGTGGCTCTTGCGGTCGGTGAGATAGAGGAACCCGTCGGCATCGAGATGCCCGATGTCGCCGAGCGTCATCCAGCCCCGGGGGTGCATCGCCTCGGCGGTCTTGGCGGGATCGTTGTGATAGGTGGGGAGCAGCGCGTTCTCGAAATAGATCAGCCCGTCCTCGCCTGGCCCGACCTCCTCGCCGTCGGGGCCGCAGACGTGCACCACGCCATAGATCGCCCGCCCGACCGAGCCGGGGTGCGCGAGCCAGTCGGCCGCGTGGATCATGGTCATGCCAATCCCTTCCGAGCCGGCGTAATATTCATTCACGATCGGGCCCCACCATTCGATCATCTCGCGCTTGATCGGCACCGGGCAGGGCGCGGCAGCGTGGAGCGCGCGCTTGTGGCTCGACAGGTCGTAGCGCGTGCGCACCGCGGGATCGAGCTTGAGGAAGCGCACGAAGTGGGTCGGCACCCACTGGCTGTCGGTGATGCGGTATTTTTCGATCGTGGCAAGCGCCGCTTCGGGCTCGAACTTCTCCATCACCACCAGCGTCCCGCCGAGCCGCTGCGCGGCCGAGCACCAGGCGAGCGGCGCGGCGTGATAGAGCGGCGCAGGGGAGAGATAGACCATCGATCCGTCGCTCGGCATCCCGGCGCCCATGGTGGCCAGCCCGATGAAGGGGATGATCGCCTGCGGATCGGGATCGGCCGGGGGAGCGGGCCGGATACCCTTGGGCCGGCCGGTGGTGCCCGAGCTGTAGAGCATGGTGAGCCCGGCGCGCGGATCGCCGATCGGGGTGGACGGGCAAGCGGCCAGCGCGGCGTCGAAATCCTCTGCCCCGCCGCTGCCGGTCACCAGCACGTCCAGCTCCGGGCACGCGCGGCGAATATCGGCCATGACCCCGCCGAACGCGGGCGAGGTGATCAGCAGCTTCGCGGCGCTGTCCTTGAGAATGTAGATGATCTCCGGCGCGGTCAGCCGGGTCGAGATCGGCACCAGCAGCGTGCCGGCACGCTGCGAGCCCCAGATCAGGGTGAAATACTCGATCCGGTTTTCGAGCAGTACGGCAAAGGCGTCGTCGGGCCGGAACCCGCGCGCGCGCAGCAGCTGCGCGAAGCGGTTGGCGGCGACGTCCATCTCGCCATAGGTCAGCTGCTGGCCCGACCCGGCCATGATGACGGCGGGATGATCGGGACGGGTCGCGGCGTGCGCGATCGGGTGCATGGCCATGTTGTCTCTCCCATGCCGCTCATGGGCGGCTTGGGAAGGAAGTTGGCGCGCGGCGCGCGGCCCCGCAAGCGAAAACAGTATGAAATTGCCACTTACCCGCAGGCGGTTGCCGCATCCGGGCCAGAAAAAAGGCGGCGGGATAACCCGCCGCCATGTTCGGACACCCTCTCCAATGTCCGGCCCGTTGACACGGGCAATTTCTGTAGCGTGGCGCTCGCCCTATTCGCCGCCCTGACCGGCCTGGCGCGCATCGCGGGCGTAGGCGAGCTGTGCTTCGCTCTCCACCATATACGGAATCGGATTGACTGCAAGACCCTCGATACGGACCTCGTAGTGGAGGTGCGGGCCGGTCGAGCGGCCGGTCGAACCGACATAGCCGATGAGGTCGCCCTTCTTGACGCTTTCGCCTGCAACCACTGCAAGGCGCGAGAGGTGGGCGTAGCGGGTCTGCATCGCAGCGCCGTGCTCGACGCTGATGTAGAGGCCGTAGCTCGAATACCAGTCGGCGCGGCTGACGATGCCGTCGGCGGTGGCGTAGACCGGGGTGCCCGCCGGCGCGGCGAGATCGATCCCGGTGTGCTGGCGGCGCCCGCCGAGCACGGGGTGCGTGCGCATCCCGAAGCTGCTGGTCATGGAAGCGCCGGCGAGCGGCATGCGCGAAGGCACCGAAACGCCGCGCTGCGGGATCGGCGAGGAGAAGGCGGGGGTGGCCGTCACGTCGCCCGCACCGAGAACCGGAGCGGTGCGCTCGATCGCGGTGATGCTGGCGAACAGCGACTTGAAGCGCTGGTCGCTGTTGTCGACGACCAGGATATCGCCGTCGCGCAGCGGCTCGGTGACGTCAGCGGTGGTGGCGGTGGTGGTCGCTGTGGTGGTGGAGGCGGCGGCATTCGCGCTGTTGGCGAAAGCCGGCGAAGCAGCGGAAACGACGATGGCGCCGCAGCCTGTGAAGGCCAGTCTTACCATCTGACGCACGGCAGAATTCATAAAGGACCCGATCCCGATTGCGGCCCGCCGTTTTGTGGGGTCGAGCCGTAGGAATATTCCAGCACATCTGCTGCGCGCTTTTGCTGAAGGCTGGTTATGCGGGTGAGTCGTTAACGCGCAATCGCTTCATAGAAACCACGCGATAAACCGGCAGCAAGACGCGCTGAGTCGTTGAACGGCGGCTTAACGACACCCCGAAAGTGACGCTTTACGAGGCTCTGCCAGAGAGATTCGGGGGCCTGTGCGGCCTGCTCGGCACAACGCAGAAAGTGTTTGGTGCCGAATCCGACATGGGCGATCTCGTCGTCAAGGATGCGCGCAAGAATCTTCGCGCCGTTGGCATCTCCGGCCGCCCGCACCCGTTCCAGCGTCGCCGGCGTCACATCGAGCCCGCGCGCTTCGAGCACCATCGGCACCACCGCGAGCCGCGCGGCGACATCGTGGCGGGTTGCCTCGGCCGCTTCCCACAGGCCCGCATGCGCCGGCAGCGCGCCGTAGTGGCTCCCGAGCGAGGCCAGCTTGCGGGCGAGCAGTGCGAAATGCATCGCCTCGTCGGCGGCGACGGAGAGGAAATCGCTGACGAATTCGCGCCCCATCTGCGCCCCGAAACGGCCCGCCATGTCGAGCGCGAGGTCGATCGCGACGAATTCGATATGCGCAAGGCTGTGCCACAGGGCGATGCGCGCGCGCTCCGATCCGCCCTTGCCGCGCTTGGGCATGCGGGCGGGCGGGAGCAGTTCGGGACGGTCGGGCCAGGCCGGACGGTCGGGCATGGCGACATCGAAGTCCCACGCCAGCGCCCCGCGCCGCCAGTCGCGCGCCGCCTGACGGGTGGCAAAGCACTTGGCGCGCGGCTCCGCGGTGAGCAGTGCGGCGCGGATGGCGGAAGCGACCGAGGGCATCGCGCCCCCCTGTCAGAGCGCCTGCGCTGCGGCAAGCACCTCTTCGGCGTGGCCCGCGACCTTCACCTTGTCCCAGATGCGCGCGATCGTTCCGTCCGGACCGATGAGATAGGTGGCGCGGACCATCCCCATGTAGGTCTTGCCGTACATCTGCTTTTCCGCCCACACGCCCAGCGCATCGGAAAGCCCGCCCACCTCCGGGTCGGTCGCCAGCGGAGCGGTGAGACCGTGCTTGGCGATGAACTTGGCGTGTTTCTTGGCCGGATCCTTGCTGACCCCGAGGAGCTGGGTGCCCGCGGCCGCGAACCGATCCTTCAAGGCTGAGAAATCCTTGTTCTCGGTGGTGCAGCCGGGCGTGTCGTCCTTGGGATAGAAGAAGATCACCAGCTTGGAGCCGGCGAAGTCCGAGGGCTTCACCTGACCGCCTTCGGGGGTCTCCATCGCGATATCGGGGATGGCGTCGCCGACGCCGGGGAAGCTGGTCATTCAGTTGTCCTCCTGTTCGCTTGGCTCAATGTCCGTTCCGAGGATTTGTTTCCACGCGGCCGCGACCTCGCTGCGGGCGGCGGCGAAGGCGGCCCGCAGCGCGGCGTATGCGGCAAACCCGCAGGCCCGCGCCAGCGCGCGCGCGCCGCTGGGCGGAGGTGTGCTGCCGTCGGGGGCGAGCAGGCGGCCGGCGACCAGCATCCGGCTCATCAGCGCGTGCGGCCCGGCGAGCGCGGCGGGGATCAGCCCGGCTGCGGCAAGCCCCGCCAGCGCCACCGCGAGATCGGGATCGAGTGCCTGCGGCGCCGCCTGCGCGAGCGCGCGGCCATCGGCGGTCTCGCCCTTCAATTGCAGGTAGTGGACGAGGAATTCGAGATCGACCAGCCCGCCGCGCGCCAGCTTGGCATCGACCGGGCCAGCGGGCGGCTTGTGCTTCGCCATCTCGCCGCGCATCGCCAGCACGGCGTCGCGCAGCGCGCCCTTGTCGCGCGGCGCCCGCAGCACCTCGGCAAGCACCGCCTCGAGCCGCCCGCGCGCCTCGGCCGAACCGTAGAGCACCCGCGCGCGGGCGAGCGCCATGTGCTCCCAGGTCCACGCCGCCTCGCGCTGATACTTGCCGAAAGCCTCGCAGCTCACCGCCAGCGGCCCCTGGTTGCCTTGCGGGCGCAGCCGCGTGTCGACCTCGTAGAGCGCCCCCTGCGCGGTCGGCACCGAGAGCGCGGCGCTGACCCGGCTGGCGAGGCGGTTGTAGTAGATTGTCGCCCCCAGCGGCCGCTCACCATCGGACTGCGCGGCGAAATCGCCGGTGAAGAGGTAGACGATGTCGAGGTCGCTCGCGTGGGTCAGCGCCCCGCCGCCCAAGCGCCCGAGGCCGAGGATCAGCAGTTCGCTCCCCGCAATCCGCCCGTGGCGCGCGGCGAATTCCTCCACCGTCGCCTCCGCCAACAGCTGCAACGCCGCTTCGGCGGTGCGCGAGAGCGCCCGGGCGATCGCGAGCGGATCGGCCAGTCCCTCGATCAGCTGGATGCCGAGCGCGAAGCGGATCTCGCCGGTGATCACCCGGATCGCGTCGAGCAGCGCCTCGTAATCGCCGCGCACCGCTGCGCCGCGCATCCGCGCCATGATCGCCGCCACATCGCCCGGCAGTTCGAGGGCGTCGCGATCGATCAGCGTGTCGAGCCGCTCGGGCTTGCGCGCCAGCTCGTCCGAGAGCACCGGCGCGAGGGTGAGCGCGGCGACCAGCCGCTCGAGCAGGTCGGGGCGCGCGTCGAGCAGGCGGAAGGTGGTGATCGCCGAGGGCACGCTTTCGAGGATGCGTTCCCAGCGGGTGATCGCGCGCGCCGGATCGTCGCTCCGGCCGATCGCTGCGAGCAGTCGCGGGGCGAGCCGGTCCCACGCGGCCACCGCCTGCGGGGAACGGATCGCGGCATGGCGACCGTCGCGCCAGCCCTCGATGCGCGCCGCGAGCGGCCCGGGATCGGGAAAGCCCCAACCGCGCAATTGCCGCGCCAGCGTGCTGGCCGGGGGCGGGGGCGGCGGCGGCGCGCCGCCCGCGCGGCCGATCAGCGCATCGTAGATCGCGGCGGTGCGCGCGGTCAGGGCCGTCAGCTCGGCGACCAGCGCGGCCCCGTCCGCAAGCCCATCGAGCCGCGCCACGCCGTCCAGCGCATCACCTTCGGGGAGCGTGTGGGTCTGGCGATCGTGGACCATCTGCAAGCGGTGCTCGATCACGCGCAGCCGGTCGTAGCTTTCTCCCAGGGTCGCCGCATCCTGATGCGCGATCCACCCCGCCTGCGCCAGCGCATCGAGCGCCGCGCGCGTGCCCCGCACCCTCAGCGACAGATCGCGCCCGCCGTGGATCAGCTGGTGGGTCTGGGCGTAGAACTCGATCTCGCGGATCCCCCCGCGCCCGCGCTTGATGTCGAAACCGGGGCCGGGTAGAACCGGCCCCCGGTTGCTGTCACGGATACGGTGGGTGAGCGCGCTGATCTCCTCGACCGCGCCGAAATCGAGCTGGCTGCGCCACACGAAGGGGCGGATTGCCGCGAGGAAGTGCTCGCCCGCGGCGATGTCGCCCGCCGCCGCACGGGCGCGGATGAAGGCGGCGCGCTCCCACGCCAGCGCCTGCCCCTGATAATGCGTCAGCGCCGCGCCGAGCGGCACCGCCAGCGGGCTGACCTCGCTCGCAGGCCTCAGGCGCAGATCGACCCGCAGCACATAGCCCTCGCTGGTCGTGCCCGAAAGCAGCGCCACCACCCGCCGGGCATAGCGCTGCGCTGCATCGCCGGGATCGTCCGAAGCCCGCCGGGCGAGGGACGTGCGGTCGAACAGCAGGATCGGATCGATATCGGAGGAGTAGTTGAGCTCGCCGGCCCCCTGCTTGCCGAGCGCCAGCGCGATGAAGCCCTGTGCCGTGTCCTCCCCCGTGCGCTCGGCGATCGCGGTGCGGATCGCGCGATCGAGCGCGCGGTCGGCGAAGGCGCTGAGCTCTTCCATCACCTGCGCGAGCGGGAAGGCTCCGGCAAGATCGCCCACCGCCAGCGCCGCCGCGAGCGCCAACCGCTCGCGCCGGAGCGCGATCTCGGTGTCGGGCTCGTCCCCCTGTGCGTGCGCCCAGGCCAGCGCCGCCGCGCCTTCGCCCCGCGTCAGCAGCGCCGCAAGATCGGGCAGCCGCGCGAGCGCCCGGGCAAGGAACGGCGCGTCGGCACGGGCGCGGCGCAAGGCGCTGTCCCAATCGGGGCTCGGGGTCTCTCCCATCGCCCGCCTGTCTGGCGCGGCCCGGCGCATGCTGCAAGGCCGCAGCCTTGCGCGGCCCGCACGCCTGCTGCAATGAGGCGCGCAGATTGCCAGCCATCACCGGGAGAGACTTCGCATGGCCCTTCGACACTTCGCTTCTGCCGGAACCCTCGCCGCCGCGCTGACGCTGGCCGTTCACGCCGCGCCGCCCGCGCTCGATATCCCGGAGGTCAAGGCCGGCGACATTGCGGAAGCGACGATGAAGGACGTCACCCGCACGCTTGCAAGCGACGCCTTCGAAGGGCGCGCGCCGGGGTCCGCGGGCGAGGAAAAGACCATCGCCTTCCTCACCGAACGCTTCAAGGCGGCCGGGCTTCAGCCGGGCAACAAGGGATCCTGGGTGCAGGAAGTCCCGCTGGTCGAGATCACCGGCAAGAACTACGCTCCGCTTGCGATCGGCGGCAAGGGCGCGGAGCTCTCGCTCGCGTTCCGCAAGGACTGGGTCGGGGTGACCTACCGCGAACAGGCCCGGACTGCGCTCAAGGACAGCGAGCTGGTGTTCGTCGGCTACGGGATCAACGCCCCCGAAAAGGGCTGGAACGACTACGCCGGGCTCGACGTGAAGGGCAAGACGGTGGTGATCCTCGTCAATGATCCCGACTGGCAGAGCGCCGGGCTCGCGGGCACCTTCAACGGCAAGGCGATGACCTATTACGGGCGCTGGACCTACAAGTTCGAAGAGGCCGCAAGGCAGGGCGCGGCGGGCGCGCTGATCGTCCACCAGACCGCGCCGGCCGCCTATGGCTGGAACGTCGTCGAAAGCTCGTGGACCGGCCCGCAGGCCTATGCCCAGCGCGGGGAGAACGCGCCGCCGCTGACCGAGATGAACGGCTGGGTGACCGAGGACGCCGCGCGCCGGCTGCTGAAGGCCGCAGGGCAGGATCTCGACGCGCTGACCAGGGCGGCGCAGACCAAGGGCTTCACTCCGGTGCCGCTCGGCCTCACGCTTTCGACCGGGTTCGAGAACGATGTGCGCAGCTTCCTGTCGCACAACGTGATCGGGGTGCTGCCGGGCCGCGAAGCGCCGGACGAGTACGTGCTCCACACCGCGCACTGGGATCACCTCGGCCGCTGCACTCCCGCGCCCGATGGCGACGACATCTGCAATGGCGCAATCGACAACGCCACCGGCACCGCCGCGCTGGTGGCGCTCGCCGAGGCCCATGCCAAGGCGGGCGCGCCGCGCCGCAGCCTCGTGTTTCTTGCCGTGACCGCAGAAGAATCGGGGCTGCTCGGCGCGACCTACTACGCCCAGAACCCGGTCTATCCGCTGGCACAGACGGTCGGCGGGGTGAACATGGACGCGCTCCAGATCGCGGGCCCGGCCAAGGACGTGACCCCGATCGGCAGCGGCAAGTCGGCGCTCGACCAGTTCCTCGTGGCCGCGCTCACGGCCGATGGCCGCACCGTCACCCCCGATCCCAAGCCCGAAGCCGGCTATTACTACCGTTCGGACCACTTCGCCTTTGCCAAGCTGGGCGTGCCGATGCTCTATATCGATCCGGGCCAGGATCTGGTCGATGGAGGCCCCGCCGCCGGGGCTGCGGTCGCGGCGGACTACACCGAGAACCGCTACCACGGCCCCAAGGACGAGTATGATCCGAGCTGGAACTGGTCGGGCGTGATGGCCGACCTGCAGCTCTATTACCGCCTCGGCCGGATGATGGCGACGAGCACCAGCTGGCCCAACTGGAATGACGGCGACGAGTTCCGTGCGGTGCGCGATGCCGACTGCAAGGCGAGCGAGACGGGCTGCTGATCCGCATATGAGCGCGCTGATGCCCCCCGAATGGGCTCCGCAGGACTGGCTGTGGATCGGGTTCCCGCACCTGGCGCAGGAGTGGCCCGGCTGGCTCGAACCCGCGCAGGAACAGATCGCCGACTTCGCCAGCGCCGTGGCGGAGAGCGGGCAACCGGTGCGCCTGCTGGTGCGCGATGCGGCCAACGAGGCCCGCGCGCGGGCGCTCGTCAGCGCCAAGGTGACGCTCGAGCGCCGGGCCTACGGCGACATCTGGCTGCGCGACACCGGGCCGCTGGTGGTGCGCGCCGCTGACGGTACCCGTGCGGCGCGGCGCTTCGGCTTCAACGGCTGGGGCGGCAAATATCTGATGCCGGGCGATCAGGAGATCGGCGCCGAACTCGCGCGCGATGCGGGGCTGGCGATCGAGGCCGCGGCGATGATCCTCGAGGGCGGGGCGGTGGATGGCGACGGCACCGGCCTTGTCGCCACCACCGAGCAGTGCCTGCTGCATCCCAATCGCAACCCGCAGATGAGCCGGGCCGATATCGAGGCGGAACTCGCCGCGCGGCTCGGCTTCACCCGGGTGCTGTGGCTTGGCGAGGGCCTCGTCAACGATCACACCGACGGGCATGTCGACAATCTCGCGCGGTTCGTTGCGCCGGGTCGGTTGGTCGTGCCCGAGGCCACCGGCAAGGACGATCCCAATGCCGCGATCTACGCCGATGCCGCCGCGCGCGCCGCCGCGGCCGGGGTCGAGGTCGTGCGCATCCCCTCGCCCGGACGGCTGGAGCGCGACGGCGTGGTCGAGCCGGCGAGCTATGTGAACTTCGCGATCACCACGCATCTCGTGGTGGTGCCGACCTTCGGCAGTCCGCATGATGGAGACGGCGTCGCCGCGATTGCCGCTCTGTTCCCTGACCGCAAGACCATCGGCCTGCCGGGCGAGGCGGTGCTGGCGGGCGGCGGGGGCTTCCACTGCGCCAGCCAGCAGATGCCCGCTTAATCCTTTGTTAGCGATTTCGCGCAAGACTGCGCGTCATGAACCGCGCTACCGCCCTCGCCATGCCGCTCGCCGTTGCCGCCCGTTTCGACGCGGTGGAATGGGCGCGGCGGCTGATCGTGCTCGGCTGCGCGGCGGCGCTGATCCTCGCAGGGCAAGCGCACCCGTTCTGAATCCGGGCCAATGAACAAGGGCGTGTAACCGGGCGACGGCGGGGCGCGAAAGCCTCCTCGACACGCTCACGAGGACAACGCCCATGACCCGCAATCACACCCTGTTCGCTCTGTTTGGCGGCCTCGCCGCCGTTGGCGCCGCCGCGCTGGCCCTGCCGCATGGCGGGACCGCCGAGGCCAAGCCCGAGACCGTCAAGACCACGCCGATCGCTGCCACCGGCGGCGAGCCGGTGCTGCTCGAGCTGTTCACCAGCCAGGGCTGTTCCTCCTGCCCGCCGGCCGATGCGCTTGCGGAAAAGCTCTCGGCCGATCCCGCCGTGGTGGTGATTGCCCGGCCGGTGACGACCTGGGACCGGCTCGGCTGGAAGGACACGCTGGCGCGCCCGGACAACACCGCGCTCCAGATCGACTACGCGCGCCAGGGTCTTGAAGGCCGCAACGGGGTCTATACCCCGCAAGCCGTGATCGACGGGCAATATGGCACGGTCGGCTCGGCGGCGGCGGCGATCGATTCGGCGGTGAAGAAATATGGCGCGCAAAACGATGCCGCGATCCGCATTGCCAAGTCAGGCACGGGCTATGCCGTGAGCCTTGCCGGCAAGAGTGCAGGCCCGGCCGAACTGGTGCTGGTCGCGGTGACCCGCAAGGTCGAAGTGGCAATCGGCAGCGGCGAGAACGGCGGGCGCAAGATCGTCTATCCCAACGTGCTGCGTGCCGAACGCAAGATCGCCGACTGGCGCGGCGGCGCGGCCAATGTCGCGATCGCTCCCGCCCAGCTCAAGGTCGCGGGTGCGGATCGCTATGCGCTGGTGCTGCGCGCGCCCGGCGGCGGCAAGGTGCTCGCCGCGCACTGGCTCGCCTGAGCCGGCGCGGCGCAAAGGGTCACCCCGGTCGCGGCCACGCGATCAGCGCCACTGTAACCGCGTGCACCGCGGCGATGGCGAGATTGCTCGCCACCACCGGGTTGGCGAGCGTCCCGACGGTGATCGGGGTCAGCAGCTTGTAGGCGATCTGCACCAGCAGCAGCGCGGCGACCATCGCCGGCACCGGCTTCCACAGCAAGGCCGCCGAACCGGCGAGGATCGCTAGGTAAAACGCCAGCACGATCCCGCGCGCAGGGCTCGGCGGGCCGTAGGCGGCCTCCACCCACCCCGCATTGGCGATGATGCTCCCTATTACCGGCACCAGCACCGCGAAGTTGAGGAGCAGCGAGAGGGAGACCATCAGGTGCACGCGGTCGGCTCCATCAGCCCAGCGGCATCACCCCGCGGCGCGGGGTCCCGGTGCCATAAGTCTCCTCTGCGATCGGTGCCCCAGCTGCGGCGAGCGCAGCCCGCTGCTCGGCGGGAGGGGTCTGCATCAGCAGGTTCTCGAACTGCGCCAGCTTGGTGAAGGCGGGAAGCGCATGAACCCGCGCGATCCATGCGGCGAGTGCAGGGAAGCGCTCCGCATCGACGCGATGGCGCGCGAAGCCGAGGTTGCGGAACATCGCGGCGATCGCGATGTCGGCGATGCTCGGCGCCGCGCCGAACAGAAAACCCTGCGCCGGGGCCCCGCCCTCGAGGTAGGCGCAGATTTCGGGCACCTCCTCGCCGAGCGCCCTTTCGACCACCGCGGTGTCGGGCCTCTCGCCCCATACCGCGCGGCGGATCACCAGCTGGTTGAACACCCGCCAGATGAACACGTCGCCCATCCGGCTGTCGGCATATTCCTCCAGCCAGCGCGCCCGCGCGCGGGCGGCCGGGGTGGGCGGGAGCAGCGGCGTTTCGGGATAGCGCTCCTCGATATACTCGCAGATCACGGTCGAATCGCACAGCGTCACCGCATCGTCGATCAGCACCGGGATGCGCCTCAAGGGGCTGACTTCGGCAAAGGCGTCATTGCCGTAGAACGGCGTGATCGGATCGATGGTGTAGGCCACGCCCTTCATCTCGAGCGCGATCAGCACCTTCCTTACATAGGGCGAAAGGAAGTTGCCGACGACGAGAGTCATGCGCGCGGCCCTCCGAGATCGGGCGGAGTCGCTTCGCTTCGCAGCAGTGCGATCGCCTCCGCGAGCGGCATGACCTTCTGGTGTTCCGCGCCCAGCGTGCGGAGCGCGACGGTGCCCTCCTCGGCTTCGCGCTTGCCGACCACCAGCAGGTGCGGGACTTTCGCGAGGCTGTGCTCGCGCACCTTGTAGTTGATCTTCTCGTTGCGGGTGTCGCTCTCGACCCGGATCCCGGCGGCCCGCAGCTGGGCTGCGACATCCTCGGCGTAACCATCCGCATCCGACACGATGGTCGCCACCACCGCCTGCACCGGGGCGAGCCAGGTGGGGAGCTTGCCCGCGAAATGCTCGATCAGGATGCCGATGAAACGTTCATAGGAGCCGAAGATCGCGCGGTGGAGCATCACCGGGCGGTGCTTCTCGCCGTCCTCGCCGATGTAGTGCGCATCGAGCCGTTCGGGCAGCACCCGGTCGGACTGGATCGTGCCGACCTGCCAGGTGCGCCCGATCGCGTCGGTGAGGTGCCATTCGAGCTTGGGGGCATAGAATGCGCCCTCGCCGGGGAGTTCCTCCCATTGGAGCCCGTTGGCGCTGAGCGCATCGCGCAGCTCCTGCTCGGCCTTGTCCCAGTCCGCCTCGGAGCCGAAGCGCTTCTCGGGGCGCAGCGCAAGCTTGATGTCATAGGTGAAGCCGAAGTCGCGATAGACCGAATCGGCGAGCGCGATGAAGGCCTGCACCTCGGCGACCACCTGCGCTTCGGTGCAGAAGATGTGCGCGTCGTCCTGCGTGAACTGGCGCACCCGCATCAACCCGTGCAGCGCGCCGTGAGGTTCGTTGCGGTGGCAGCAACCCATTTCGCCGAGGCGGATGGGAAGGTCGCGGTAAGAGGTGATGCCCTGCTTGAACACCATGACATGCGCCGGGCAGTTCATCGGCTTGATCGCCAGCCACGCGGCGTCGGGGGCGATCTTCGGCGCCGCCGCGCCCGAGGCCTCGTCGACATCGGGCACTATGTCGGGCACGGCGAACATGTTCTGCGCGTACTTGCCCCAATGGCCCGACTGCGTCCACTGGCGCACGTCCATCAGCTGCGGGGTCTTGATCTCGCGATAACCCGCGCCGTCCATCTTGCGGCGCATATAGGCCTCGAGCTCGCGCCAGATGCGGTAGCCCTTGGGGTGCCAGAACACCGAGCCATGCGCCTCTTCCTGCAGGTGGAACAGGTCCATCTCGCGCCCCAGCTTGCGGTGGTCGCGCTTGGCGGCTTCCTCGAGCCGGGTGAGGTGGGCTTGCAGCTGTTTCTTGTTGAGCCAGCCGGTGCCGTAGATGCGCGTGAGCTGCGCATTGTTCTGGTCGCCGCGCCAGTATGCGCCCGCGACGCGCATCAGCTTGAAGGCGTCGGGGTCGAGCTTGCCGGTCGAGGGCAGATGAGGCCCGCGGCACATGTCGAGCCAGGAGTCCTTCTGGTCAGGGGCGCCCGACCAATAGACCGTGAGTTCCTCGTCCTCGGGGAGTTCCCTGGCCCATTCGGCCTTGAAGGTCTCGCCCTCGCTCTCCCACTTGTCGATCAGCTGCTGGCGGCTCCACACCTCGCGCACGAGCGGCTTGTCGGCACGGATGATCTCGCGCATCTTTGCCTCGATCGCGGGCAGATCGTCCATGCCGAAGGGCTCGCGGCTCGCAGGGGCCTTCACGTCGTAGTAGAAGCCGTCGTCGGTCGCCGGACCGAAGGTGATCTGCGTTCCGGGGAACAGCGCCTGCACCGCCTCGGCCAGCACGTGGGCATAGTCGTGGCGCGCGAGTTCGAGCGCGTCGGCTTCGTCACGGCTCGTCACCAGCGCGAGATCGGAATCGCCTTCGAAGGGCCGGGCCAGGTCGCGCAGCTCGCCGTTGACCCGCGCCGCGAGCGCCGCCTTGGCCAGCCCGGGGCCGATCGCCGCGGCGATGTCCGCCGGGGTCGCGCCGGGGGGCACTTCGCGCACCGAGCCATCGGGCAGGCTGATCTTGAGCAGTTCGGTCATGTTCGTCGTCCGTCTCGTTTGCGGGTCGCCCTGCCACAAGCACAGGCGCACCGGAAGAGCGGTGTTGCATGCGTTACCGGATCGGAGAGAACACCGCGCCGCCCCGAACCGGGCGGCGGGCGTCGGGGCCTAAGCCGCGCGCCGCCGCCCCCGGATAGTCCGGGTGGTGGTGGTGCAGGTGGTGGTCAGCGGCAGGGCCATGCGAAGAGTATAAGGCCGAAGCCATTGGATGTCATCACAGCCCCGTGACATTTCGTCCGGGCGCGCAATCACACCGCGAGCTTGCCCGAACCCTTCTCGCTGGTGATGCGCTTGGTGCCGGCAAGCTGGGTCGAGCGCTGCTTGATCCCCGCGGTGAAGCGGTATTCGGTGGTCACCCGCGCCGGGGTCAGTTCGACCGTCATGTAGCCGCGCTGCGCGGTGTCGGCCCATTTGAGCTGTTCGTTCTCCGCCACCAGCGCGCCCGCCAGATCGGCCGGCTTGACGAAGGTGAGGTAGCTTTCGAAGCCCGGCGAGCTCACCGATTCGCCGCCGAACTCGACGCCCACCGGGGTCCCTTCATGCGCGAGCTCGAAGGCCCAGGCGTTGTGGGTGTCGCCTGCCAGCACGACGAGGTTGGCATCGGCATCGAGCGCGGCCTTGAACACCCGCGCGCGCGCCGCCGGGTAGCCGTCCCACGCATCCATGTTGGAAGGCAGCCCCGCCTCGCTCGCTGCGGCGGCGGCGGTGAGGCGCTGGCGCACGAATTCGGGCAGCCCGCTGGCCAGGCCCTCGGCAAAGGCCTTGGGGGTGCGCAGATTGCCGATCAGCACCTGCTGCGCGAGCACCTGCCAATGCGTGCGCTTGGCGGTCGAGGCGGCGAGGGCTTCGGCGAGCCAGGCTTCCTGCCGCTTTCCGAGCAGCTGGCGATCGGGGTTGGCCCACTCGCCCGCCTTGAACTTGGCGAGCGCCGCCATCAGCGCCTGCGGGTCCTTGGCGCCAGCCGTGATCTTTTCGAGATCGAGCTGCTCCTCGCGGCCTTCGAGCCGGGTGTCGAGCTTGAACAGCGTGGCGAGGTCGCCGACCTGATAGGCGGCATAAGGCTCGTCGGACACCGGCAGCCATTCGCGATAGGCCCGCTTGGCGGCAGCCTTGCGGGTCGCCCAATCGCCTTCGGTCTCCGGCTGGTGGTTTTCGGCGCCGTTTTCCCAGCTGTCGTTCGCGCTCTCGTGGTCGTCCCACACCGAAATCATCGGGAGCACCTGGTGGAGGCGCTGGAGATCGGGATCGGCACGGTAGGTGGCGTAGCGCAGGCGGTAGTCGGTCAAGGCGACGATTTCGGTCGCGGGTTCGAGCACGCGATCGGGCAGGGCCTTGCCCTTGTCCGGATAGGTGCCCGCCGCGTACTCATAAATATAGTCGCCGAGGTGCACCGCGAGGTCCACGTCGTTCGCTTCGACCGCGTGGCCATAGGCGTTGAACCAGCCGAAGCCGAAGTTCGAGCAGGAAAACACCGCCATGCGGAACTGGCCGGTCTTGCCTTCGGGCAGGGTGCGGGTGCGCCCGACGGGCGACTTGGTGCCATCGGGCGCGATGAAGCGGTAGAAATACCAGCGGCCGGGCATGAGGCCGTTGGCCCAGGTCTTGACGCAGAAGTCGCTCTCGGGACCGGCGGGCTTGCCGGTGCTGCCTTCAGCGGCGAGCTTGGCGAAATCCTCGGTTTCGCTGACCTCCCAGGCCAGATTGACCGGCTTGTCGGAAACGTAGCGCGTCCACAGCATCACCTTGTCGGTCGCCGGCTCGCCGCTCGCGACATTGTGGGTGAAGCCGGTGCCGAAGCTCGCCGCCGCAGCCAGCGGCCCGCTGGCCAGCACGGCCGAGGCCCCGGCGAGGGTGAACAGGCTGCGACGGGTGAGGGCGGTCGCGGCGGGAGCCGGCTGGGCGGCGGTGTCGGTCTTGAACATGGCCATGGCGGTAATCTGCTCCCGTTGCGCATCCGTGACACTGCTTGCGTCGCGCCGCACGGACCCGCATGGAAGCGCGATGTCCGCGATCATGTATCACCGGCTCTACGACGGCCGCCGCATTGCCTTCCGCTTCACCCCCGGCGAAGGCCCCTGCCTCGTCTTCCTTCCGGGCTACATGAGCGACATGAGCGGGAGCAAGGCGACCGCGCTGTTCGCCGAAGCGCAGGCCAAGCGCCGCGCCTGTCTGCTGCTCGACTATTCGGGCTGCGGCGCGAGTGATGGCAATTTTGCCGACGGCATGCTCTCGAAATGGCGCGACGAGGTGCTCGCGCTGGTCGAAAGCTATGTCGCGGGGCCGGTGCTGCTGGTCGGGTCCTCGATGGGCGGATGGCTGATGCTGCTGGTTGCCGAGCACCTCAGGCCCCGCCTCGCCGGGCTGATCGGCATCGCGCCCGCGCCCGATTTCACCCGCTGGGGCTACAGCGAAGCGCAGCGGGCGGCGCTGGCGGCGGGCGAGACGATCTTCGAGCCCAACCCCTATGGCCCCGAACCCACGCCGACATATCCCGGCTTCTTCGCCGATGCCGAGTGCCACCTGCGGCTCGACGGCCCGGTCGACCTCGCCTGCCCGGTGCGGCTGCTCCACGGCAAGGCCGATGCCGATGTCCCGTGGGCCATCTCGCTCCGTCTCAAGGAGGCGCTGCGGTTGGCCGAGGTTCAGGTGACGCTGGTAGAAGACGGCGATCACCGCCTGTCGCGCCCGAGCGACATCGCGCTCCTTCAGGCCATCGTTGCCGCGTTCTACGGATAAGGCCCCTCATGTCGCTCATGCTCGCGCTGCTCCTGCAAGTCGGCCCCGATCCCTTGCGCGGGGGGTTGCCGGGCGATGACCTGATGCAGGATCGCCCGCCGCGCGCCGAGCAGGCCGAGAGCGAGCCTGCCGCCCAGAGCCGGTGGCTCGCCGATTGCTTCGCGCAGATCGAGGCCGATCCGGCACGCGCGCACACCATGGCGCAGATCCGCCGCAACGAGACCACCGGGGCCGACCGGGTGCTCGCCAACCACTGCCTCGGCACCGCGGCGAGCGCGCTCGGCCTGTGGCAGGATGCCCGCGCCGCCTATCGCGAAGCCCGGGACGAGACTCCGGCGGACGAGACCCGCGCCCGCGCGCGCTTCGCCGCGCTTGCCGGCAATGCCGCATTGGCGGGGGGCGATGCCGACGGCGCGCTGGCTCTGCTGACGCTGGCCGAAACCGATGCCCGCACCGCCGGCTCCGCACCGCTCGAAGCGCTCGCCGCGATCGACCGCGCCCGCGCGCTGGTGGCGCTCGGGCGGCAGGACGAGGCGGTGGGCGCGCTCGCGCTTGCCACCAGCCGCGCGCCCGAAAGCAGCGAGGCGTGGCTGCTCACGGCGACCTTGCTGCGCCGCCTCGAGCGATTGGGCGAAGCGCAGACCGCGATCGAACGCGCAGCAGCGCTCGCCCCGCGCGATCCCGATATCGGGCTCGAGGCCGGGGTGATCGCGCTGTTTTCAGAACGGCCCGAAGCCGCGCGCAGCAGCTGGCAATCGGTGCTCGCGCTCGCGCCCGAAAGTCACGCCGCTGCAACCGCGCGCGATTACCTTGCGCAATTGGGTGAGGCGCGCGAAAGCGATGTTACGCCGCCGGAGGAGGAGCCGCAGCCATGACCCGTTTCGCCGTGCTCGACCTCGTGCCCGTCCGCGAAGGCGAAACGCTCGCCGAAGCCTTCGCCGCGACCACCGCGCTCGCCCGCGCCGCCGAGGCGCTCGGAGCCGACCGCTTCTGGGTTGCCGAGCACCACGCGATGGACGGGATCGCGGGCGGCGCGACCTCGGTGGTCCTCGCCCATATCGGCAATGCCACCAGCCGCATCCGCATCGGATCGGGCGGGATCATGTTGCCCAACCACACCCCGTTCCAGATCGCCGAGCAGTTCGGCACGCTGGACGCGCTGTTCCCCGGGCGGATCGACCTCGGGCTCGGCAGGGCGCCCGGGGCAGGGCCGGAATTGCAGCGCGCGCTGCGCAAGAATCTCCACCAGGCCGCCGAATACTTCCCGCAGGACGTGGTCGAGCTGCGCGCGCTCCTCACCGGCGATTATGACCTCCCGATCACCGCCACGCCTGGCCTTGGCGCGCAGGTCGAACTGTGGATGCTGGGATCGAGCCTGTTCGGTGCGCAACTGGCGGCAAAACTCGGGCTGCCCTATGCCTTCGCGGCGCATTTCGCGCCCGATCACCTCGACGCCGCGCTCGCGGTCTATCGCCGCGACTTCCAGCCCTCCGCGGCGCTCGAGAGGCCCCACGTGATGGTGGCGATGAACGTGTTTGCCGCCGAGAGCGAGGCCGAAGCGCGGCTGATCGCCTCCTCGCAGCAGCAGAGCTTCGTGCGGCTGCGCTCGGGCAGCCCGGGCAAGCTGCCGCCGCCGGTCGCGGGCTATGCCGACACCCTTCCCGCCGCAGCGCAGGCGATGCTCGCCCATCTCGGGCAGGCGGCGGCGGTCGGTACCCCGGCGCAGGTGCGCGAGGCGATTGCCGCCTTTGTGGCCCGCACCGGGGCGGACGAGATCATGCTGTGCGGGGCGACCTACGATCCCGTCGCGCGCATCCGCAGCCTCGAACTCACGCTTGAAGCTTGCGAGACGATCCCCACCGGCTGAGGCATGAGGGGAGGATCGGGGTTGCGCCGCGGGCGAGGAAAGGCCTATCGGCCAGCACACGATAACAACAATCCGGCACAATAAAATTACAGACCGAGTCGCCGGAACCGCACGATGACGAGGGAGCAGTTCATGGGGTCCAAGTCCGTCGCTGGCACGCAAGATCGCGCGCTGATCAAGGCTCTCCGGCTCCACCTCGAAGCTTCCCTGCTCCCCGGCGAGAGCCCGCTCGGCAAGCCCGCGCTCGAGGAGGCGGCGGCCTATCTCCTCGCCGCTGCGGCCACCCGCGCGCCGGGACAGTCGCTGGTCACGCTCGAGACCGCCAGCACCGGGCGGCGGCGCCTGCGGATCGCAATCATCAACGAGGACATGCCCTTCCTGGTCGATTCGGTCGCGGCGACGGTTGCGGCGCAGGGCCTTGGCATCGACCTGCTGCTGCACCCCGTCGCTCCGGTGGAGCGCGACGCAGCGGGGGCGATCGTCGCGCTCGGCAAGCCGGGCGGCAAGGACAAGGGCACGGACAGGGGCACGGACAGGGGCACAGGGCGCGAATCGCTGATCTATATCGAAACCCCGCGGATCGACGGGCGCCAGCGCCGCGAGCTGCTCGAGGCGCTCGAGACCACGCTCGGGGATGTCCGAGCGGCGGTGCGCGATTGGCCGCAGATGCAGGCGGCGATGCGTGCCGATGCCGAGGCGGCAGCGCAGACCGACTCCGAGGCGGGCGCGCTGCTCGCCTGGCTCGGCGGAGGGATGCTGACCCAGCTCGGCCACCTCACCCGCCGCCGCGACGGCAGCACCGCTGCGCGGCTCGGCATCTGCACCGCTTCGGCAAGCGAGCTGCTGGCCGATGTGAGTTATCAGCGCGCCTTCGAATGGTTCGACGCGGCCGAGGCGGCGGGCGCCCCGCGCGCGCTGCTGGCGATCAAGTCCAACGTGCACGCCCGCGTCCATCGCGCCAGCCCGCTCGACCTGTTCATCGTGCCGCTGCGCGAGGAGGGCCGCATCGCCGCGCTCTCGATCCATGCCGGGCTGTGGACCAGCGCCGCGCTCAACGAACGCCCTTCCGAGGTGCCGGTGCTGCGCCGGATGGTCGCGGACATGACCGCGCAGCTCGGTTTCGATCCGACCGGGCACAATGGCAAGGCGCTGGTGCACGCCTTCACCTCGCTCCCCAACGACCTCCTGACCGCCTTCGAGCCCGACCGGGTGGCCGAACTCGCCACCGCCAAGATGGCGCTGATCGACCGGCCGCGCCCACGCGTCATCATGGTGCGCGCAACGCTCGAACGGCACGTTTTCGCCTTCGTGTGGCTGCCGCGCGATCACCTCTCGACCGATGTGCGCCTTCAGATCGAGGAGATGCTGCTCGCCTCCCCCGGCGCGGCGCTGCTCGACTGGAGCCTCGAGGTCGAAAGCAGCACGCTCGCGCTGCTGCGCTTCCTGATCGATGTGCGCGCCTGTGCGGACCTGCCCGACGACGCCGCGATCGAGGCCCAGCTGGTCGAACTGCTGCGGGGCTGGAACGAGGCGGTCGCGACCCACCTCGGCGTCTCCGAGGAAGAAGGCCGCGCCGCCGCACTCGCCGCGCGCTACGCGCCCGCTTTCCCGACCGGCTACCGCCTGACCTACGGCGCGCTCGAGGCCGCGCGCGACATCGCCAAGCTGCGCACGCTGGCGGTGGCCGAGGGCGAAGCGGCGCGGCCCGAGCGCCCCCCCGAACGCGCGGTGCGGCTCTACCGGCTCGAAGGCGAGGGCACCGATGCACTGCGGCTCAAGGTCTATTTCCTCCACGGCAAGCTGGCGCTGTCCGATGCCGTCCCCGCGCTCGAGAATTTCGGGTTCCGCGTCGCCGCCGAAATCCCGACCTTCCTCACCGACGCCGCGCTCGGTACGATCCACGATTTCCTGCTCACCGCGCCCGCCGGCCTTTCGACCGATGCGCTGCTGGCGCGCGCCGGGCTGATCGAGGATGCGCTCGCCGACGTGCTCAACGGCGTGGCAGAGGATGATCCTTTCAACCGCCTCGTCACCGCCACCGGGCTGGCGCCGCGCGAGGCGAACTGGATGCGCGCGATCTACCGCTATCTGCGCCAGACCGGGGTCAGCTACACCATCTACACCGTGGTCGACGCGCTGGTCGCCGCGCCGCAGGTGACCCGCGCGATGGTCGCGCTGTTCACCGCGCGCCACGATCCGGCCTTTGCGGGCGATCGCGAGCAGGCGGCGACGGCGGCGCAAGAGGCCTTCACCCGCGCGCTCGCGCAGGTCACCGCCATCAACGACGACCGGCTGCTGCGGCTGTATCGCGCGGTGCTGGGAGCGGTGCTGCGGACCAACGCCTTTGCCCCGGCGGCGAGCGAAGCGCTCGCCTTCAAGCTCGATTCGGCGCTTGTCCCGGGACTGCCCAAGCCGGTGCCGTGGCGCGAGATCTTCGTTTACAGCCCGCGGGTCGAGGGCATCCACCTGCGGTCGGGCGCGGTGGCGCGCGGGGGCCTTCGCTGGTCCGACCGGCGCGACGACTTCCGCACCGAAATCCTCGGGCTGATGAAAGCCCAGCGGGTCAAGAACGCGGTAATCGTGCCGACGGGCGCGAAGGGCGGGTTCTATCCCAAGCAGCTGCCCTCCCCCGCGCTCGACCGCGAGGGCTGGGCCGCCGAGGGCCGTGCCAGTTACGAGGTGTTCATCCGCACCCTGCTCTCGGTCACCGACAACCTCGTCGAGGGCGCGGTCGTCCACCCCGAAAGCGTCGTGATCCATGATGGCGACGATCCCTATTTCGTGGTCGCCGCCGACAAGGGCACCGCGACCTTTTCCGACATCGCCAACGGCATCGCGCAATCGCGCGATTTCTGGCTCGACGATGCCTTCGCCAGCGGCGGCTCGAACGGCTACGACCACAAGGCCATGGGCATCACCGCGCGCGGCGCCTGGGTGAGCGTGCAGCGCCATTTTCGCGAGATGGGGATCGACGTCCAGAACCAGTCGATCTCGGTCGCAGGCTGCGGCGACATGTCGGGCGACGTGTTCGGCAACGGGATGCTGCTGTCGCAGGCGATCCGCCTCGTCGCCGCCTTCGATCACCGGCACATCTTCATCGACCCCGCCCCCGACCCGCAGGCGAGCTGGCAGGAGCGCAAGCGCATGTTCGCGCTGCCGCGCTCGAGCTGGGAGGATTACGATGCGGCGCTGATCTCCAAGGGCGGCGGGGTGTTCCCGCGCACCGCCAAGACCATCAAGCTGTCGAAGCAGGCGCGCGCCGTGCTCGGCATCGAGGCAAAAGAGATCGAGCCCGAGGCGCTGATCACCGCCATCCTGCGCGCGCCGGTCGACCTGCTGTGGTTCGGCGGGATCGGCACCTATGTGAAGGCCCCGCAGGAGAACAACGTCCAGGTCGGCGATCCGGCCAATGATGCCCTGCGCGTCGATGCCGACACACTCCGCGCGCGGGTGATCGGCGAGGGCGCGAACCTCGGCGTGACCCAGGCCGGGCGCATCGCCTTTGCGAGTGCCGGCGGGCGCATCAACACCGACTTCATCGACAATTCCGCCGGGGTCGACTGCTCGGACAACGAGGTCAACATCAAGATCGCGCTCGCGGCGGCGACGAAGAGCGGCAAGCTCACCGAGAAAAAGCGCAACACGCTGCTCGCCGCGATGACCGACGAAGTCGCTGCGCTGGTGCTCGAGGACAACCGGTTGCAGGCGCTCGCGCTGTCGATCGCCGAAAGCGCGGGCGCGGCCGCGAGCGCGGCTTACGTCCGCCTGATCGAGCGGCTCGAGGAGGTCAGCGATTTCGACCGCCGCACCGAGGGGCTGGCCGATGGCGAGACACTCGCCCGGCGCGCGGCCGACGGGCAGGGCCTGACCCGGCCCGAGCTCGCGGTGCTGCTGTCCTCGGCCAAGCTCGCGTTGCAGGATGCGATCGAGGCGAGCGCGCTGCCCGACGACGCGGTGCTCGATCCGGTGCTGCTGGCGCGCTTCCCCTCGGCGATGCGCAAGACCTATGCCGCCGAGATCCGCGGCCACCGGCTGCGGCGCGAGATGATCGCGACCAGCCTTTCCAACCGCCTCGTCAACCGGCTTGGCATGGTCCATCCCTTCGAGCTGGCTGAGGAGGAAGGGGTGGGCCTTGCCGAGGTCACCGCCGCTTTCGTGGTCGCTGAACGCCTGTTCGGGCTCGAGCCGCTGTGGCGCGAGCTTGACGAGGCCGAGATGCCCGAGGCCGCGCGCCTTGCGCTGTTCGGGCGGCTCGCCGCGGCAATCGGCAACCTCATGTCCGACGTGCTGCGCACCGCCGCCGGCAAGGTCGAGGCCGGTGCCATGATTGCCGAGCTTGCGGACGGCGTTGCGGCGCTGGTGGGCGGCCGCGAGGAATTGCTGGCCGCTGAGACGCGCGCACGCTCGCTCGCGCTGCGGCAGAGCTTCGTGACCGCCGGCGCGCCTGCGCATCTCGCCGCCAAGGTCGCCAACCTGTTCGATTTCGACGGCGCGGTCGGCCTCGCCCGCGCGGCGCTCACCACCGGGATCGACGCCAAGGCGCTGACCCACGGCTTCACCGATGTCGGCACCCGGCTCGGCCTCGACTGGGCGCAAGGGACGGCGGCGCACATGAGCCCGTCCGACGTGTGGGAGCGGCTGCTGGTTTCGGGGCTGGCGCGCGATTTCCAGCAGATGCGCATCGAGTTCCTGCGCCGTCTCATGGTCGCCGGCGCGCAGGACCCGCGCGCCGCGGTCGAGGCGTGGGCGAAGCGCAATGCGCAAGGCGTCGCGCAGTTCCGCCAGATGATCGCCCGCGCGCAGGCCCGGCTGCCGGTCGGCCCCGCGATGCTCGCCCAGATCGCCAGCCAGGCGCGCAATCTGCTCGAACGGTGAGAGGGGGGCGGGGAGGCACTCCGCCCTCCAAACCATCAGGTTGACCGCGCGGCTGTTTGCGGCAAGTCAACGCGCTTGACCTGGGCTGAGGCATTTTCAAGCGATGGACACCGACCTACCTGCGCAGACTCACGCCGACGTGGTGATCGTGGGCACCGGGCACGGCGGCGCGCAGGCGGCGATCGCGCTGCGCCAGCACGGGTTCGACGGGTCGGTGATGATGGTCGGCCGCGACGACGCGCCGCCCTACGAACGCCCGCCGCTCTCAAAGGAATATCTCGCCGGGGACAAGGGTTTCGAGCGGATCATGATCCGCCCCGAGAGGTTCTGGGCCGACAAGGAGATCGCGCTGCGCCTCGGCGCGGCGGTGACCGCGATCGATCCGGCGCAGCACCGCGTGACGCTGAGCGACGGCGGCACGCTGACCTATCGCAAGCTGATCTGGTCGGGCGGGGGTGATCCGCGCCGCCTGCCGGTGCCGGGCGCGGTGCTTCCCGGCGTGTTCTACGTGCGCGACAAGCGCGATGCCGACGCGATGATGCAGGCGTTGGCTGATGGCGCCAAACGTGCGGTGGTGATCGGTGGTGGCTATATCGGGCTCGAGGCGGCGGCGGTGCTGACCAAGCTCGGCTGCGCGGTCACGCTGGTCGAGACGCTCCCCCGCCTGCTCGCGCGGGTTGCGGGAGAGGAGCTTTCCGCCTTTTTCGCCGCCGAGCATCGCCGCCACGGCGTCGACGTGCGGCTCGAGAATGGCGTGCGCGCGGTGATCGGCGAGGAGGCCGGCCGGGTCACCGGCGTGGTGCTGGCGAGCGGCGAGGAGGTGCCCTGCGACATGGTGGTGGTCGGCATCGGGATCGTGCCCGCGGTCGCGCCGCTGATCGCCGCCGGGGCGGCCGGATCGAGCGGGGTCGACGTCGACGAATTCTGTCGGACCACCCTCGACGATATCTACGCGATCGGGGACTGCGCCGCGCACACCAACCCTTACGCCGCGGGCGCGGTGATCCGGCTCGAATCGGTGCAGAACGCGCATGACATGGCGAACACCGCGGCAAGGGCGATCATGGGCGAGAAGGAGGCCTATCACGCGCTGCCGTGGTTCTGGTCGAACCAGTACGACATCAAGCTCCAGACCGCCGGACTCAGCCTCGGCTTCGATGCCACGGTGCTGCGCGGCGATCCGGCGAGCGGGCGCTTCACGGTGGTCTATTGCAAGGGCGGGGTGCCGATCGCCTTCGACTGCGTGAACATGATGAAGGATTATGTTCAGGCGCGAAAGCTGCTCGAGAGCGGCCCCGGGCGGATCGAACCGGCGCTGCTCGCCGATCCCGAGGTGCCGCTCAAGGATCTGATCTGAGCCGGGCCAGCGCCCATTGCGCGGCCTCCGCCACCACCGGATCGGGGTCCGAGGTTAACGCGCCGACCGGCCCGGTAAGCGCCGCATCGCCGCTGTTGCCTGCCGCATAGAGGCAGTTCCGGATGAATCGGTTGCGCCCGATCCGCTTGATCGGCGAGCCCGAGAACAGCCGACGGAACCCCGCATCATCGAGCGCGAGCAGCTCGCCAAGGCGCGGGGCAACCAGCTCGGCGCGCGGCAGGAACGCGCGCGCAGCCTGCGCGGCGGCGGCGAACTTGTTCCAGGGGCACACCGCGAGGCAATCGTCGCAGCCATAGATGCGGTTGCCCAGCATCGCGCGGAACTCCTCCGGCACCGGCCCCTTGTGCTCGATCGTGAGGTAGGAGATGCAGCGCCGCGCATCGAGCCGGTAGGGCGCGGGGAAGGCGTCGGTGGGGCAGGCGTCGAGGCACGCGCGGCAGCTGCCGCACTGGTCGCGGTGTGGGGCGGCGGGGGCGAGCGCCAGCGTGGTGTAGATCGCGCCCAGAAACAGCCAGCTGCCGTGGTCGGGGCTGACGAGGTTGGTGTGCTTGCCCTGCCACCCGAGCCCCGCCGCTTCGCCCAAGGGTTTCTCCATCACCGGGGCAGTGTCGACGAAGACCTTGACCTCGGCCCCCGGCACCTCTTCCACCAGCCAGCGGGCGAGCGCCTTCAACCGCTGCTTGACGACATCGTGATAGTCGCGCCCCTGTGCATAGACCGAGATACGCGCGTGCGAGCCCGCATCGGCCAGCGCCAGCGGATCATGCGCGGGGGCATAGCTCATGCCGAGCGCGATCACGCTCCGTGCCGCCGGCCACAGCCCCTGCGGCGAGCGGCGCTCCCCGGCGCGGGTCGCCATCCAATCCATGCTGCCATGGTGCCCCTCGCCGAGCCATTGCTCGAGCCGGCGGCTGCGCAGCGGGTCCTCGCCCGCCGGCGCGATCCCGCAGGCGACGAAGCCCTCGGCGCGCGCGCGTGCGGCGATGCGGTCCGCAAGATCGGCAGCTCTTGCCGGGGCGTTAACCATGCTTGGAGAGGCTCCCGTTTAATCCTGTCACCTAACCGGCTAGGCCATGGATATGGCGGTAGGCGATCACACTTTCACCGGCAATCGTGCGGAAGGCTTCAGCGCGCTTCCCGCCGATGCCCGCCCCCTCGCGATCGAGGCGCACGGGCTGGTCAAGAGCTTCGACGGCACGCGCGCGGTCGACGGGGTCGATATCGCCGTGCCCGAGGGTGCGATCTACGGCATCCTCGGGCCCAATGGCGCGGGCAAGACCACCACGCTCAGGATGCTGCTCGGCATCATCGATCCCGACGAGGGCGTGCGCCGCGTGTTCGGGCACGATCGCCCGCACGATATCGGCCGGCTGATCGGCTACCTTCCCGAGGAGCGCGGCCTCTACCCGTCGATGAAGTGCATCGAGGCGATCGCCTTCATGGGCGCGCTGCGCGGCCTGTCGCTCAAGGAAGGCCGCGCGCGGGCGGTCGAACTGCTCGAACGGCACGGCCTCGCGCACGCCGCCGACCGGCAGATCCGCCAGCTCTCCAAGGGCATGGCGCAGACCGTGCAGCTGCTCGGCACGCTGGTGCATCGCCCCCGCCTGGTGGTGCTCGACGAGCCCTTCTCGGGGCTCGACGCGATCAACCAGGGCAAGCTCGAAATGATGATCCGCGCGCTGGCTGAGGACGGTGTGACCGTGATCTTCTCGACCCATGTGATCCACCATGCCGAGCGGCTGTGCGAGGGCGTCGCGATCATCGCCGGTGGCAAGGTGCCCTATGCTGGCAGCGTCGAGGCGGCACGCGACCGCATCCCGGCACAGGTGCGGCTCGAGACCCGCGCGCGCGAAGGCGCATGGCTCGCCTCGCTGCCCCGGGAAACCCGTCGCAACGGCGACTTCTTCCACTTTCCGCTCCCCGAAAGCGGGGTCGAGCCGCTTCTCAGGCAGCTGATCGAGGGTGAGGCGGGTATCCTCTCGCTGTCGATCGAGCGCGCGGGACTGCACGACGCCTTCGTCGCAATCGCGGGCGAGGCCGCCGCGCGCCAGCTCGAGGCCGACAACGAGGAGAGCCGCGCATGAGCGACACGCCCGATGCCTTCGCCCGCCCGCGCCTCTCCTCGCTCGAGGCGGCCTGGGTCATCGCCCGGCGCGATTTCGTCGCGGTGCTGTTCAGCCGCGCCTTCCTGTTCTTTCTCCTCGGCCCGCTGTTCCCCGTGATTGTCGGAGGGCTCGCAGGCAGCATCGGGGGCGAAGTGCAGCGCGAGGCGGTGAGCCTCGAGGTCGGCCTCGCGATGAGCCCGGCCGATAATGCCGCGATGCGCGCGGCGGGCGAGCGGCTCGGCGCGCAGCTCGGCGGCGCGTTGCCGCTGCTGCGCGAGGTGCCGGAGGCCGCGGGCGATCCGGCGTTCGACGCACGCGCCTTCATGGAAGCGCGGCGCGGCAACTATGCCGCGATCGTCACCGGCTCGCTTGCCGCGCCCGAGCTGGTCGGAACCGAAGGCCAGCTGCGGCGCTGGCAAGGTTCGGTCGGCCTGATCGCCGCCGAGGCCGCGAGCGCGCAGCCCGCCTCCTTCCCCCCGGTCCGCACTGCCGTGGTCACCACCAGCGCTGCGGCCGAGAAGACCAGCCGCATCCAGACCGCGCAGATCGCGCAGATGGTGCTGTTCCTCCTCACGATGCTCCTCGCCGGCATGGTGCTGTCCAACCTCGTCGAGGAGAAGGCCAACAAGATCATCGAGATCCTCGCCGCCGCCATTCCGATGGATGCGGTATTCATGGGCAAGCTCTTCGCCATGCTGGCGGTGTCCTTCGTCGGCATCGCGGTGTGGGGGACCGCGGCCTGGGGGCTGTGGATGGCGGGCGGCGAGGCGATCACGCAGGTGACCGGCTTCGACCCCGCGCGCCTCCCAGCCCCGGCGGTCGGCTGGCCGCTGTTCGTGGTGCTCGGCATCGTCTATTTCGCGATGGCCTACCTGCTGCTTGGCGCGCTGTTCCTCACGATCGGCTCGATGGCCAACACCGTGCGCGAGGTCCAGACGCTCTCGATGCCGGTCACCATGCTCCAGCTGATGGTGTTCTTCCTCGCCGCCTACACCATCAAGCAGCCCGGATCGGGGCTGGAATTGGCGGCGATCGCCTTCCCGCTGTCCTCGCCTTTTGCGATGCTGGCGCGTGCGGCGATGGAGGGCGAGCTGTGGACCCATGCGGTGGCGCTCGCCTGGCAGGGCTTCGCGGTGCTCGTGCTGGTCAAGGGCGGCTCGCTGCTGTTCCGCAAGCGGGTGATGAAATCGGGCGGCGCGGGGCGCGATCGCAGCAGGAAGGGCGCGCGGCTGGCGGCGTGATCCGTCCCGGAATGCAACCGATATTGACATTGCTGTAAGTTGCGCCAGACTGCGACTCGACCGGAGCGGGCCCATCAGGAGCCCGCCCGACGGGAGACTGAAATGGCCACGATTGCCCCCCCGACGCCCGGAATCCAGCGCCCGCCGGTGCGCCGTGCGCCCAATTCCCACGAAGCGCTCAAGGCCCACTGGGCGGCTCACCCCGAAGAGCGCCTGCAGCACCCCCACCCGTGGGACGTGAGCCGATCGGACATCTATTTCGAGGATCGCTGGCAGCCGATCTTCGCCGAGATGCGCAAGGCCGGGCAACTCCACTGGATTCCCGAAAGCCCCTTCGGTCCATACTGGGCGGTGGTCGGTCACAAGGCGATCCAGCATATCGAAGCCTTGCCCGAAACGTTCTCGTCGAGCTGGGAATATGGCGGCATCACTATCCTCAACCGCCTCAGTGACGAGGAACTGGCGATGTCCGGCATGGACCGGCGCGAGCTGCCGATGTTCATCGCGATGGACCGCCCGCAGCACACCGGCCAGCGCCGCACCGTCGCGCCCAAGTTCACGCCCAGCGCGATGACCGACATGGAAGCCGAAATCCGCCAGCGGACGGGAGAGGTGCTCGATCGCCTGCCGCGCGGCGAAGTGTTCGACTGGGTCGATACCGTCTCGATCGAGCTCACCACGGGCATGCTCGCGATCCTGTTCGGCTTCCCCTGGGAAGACCGCCGCCTGCTGACCTTCTGGTCCGACTGGGCTGGCGACACCGAGCTCGCGACCGTGCGCGAGCTCGACGAGCTGCGCTGGGGTCTGATGCAGGAAATGGCGGCCTATTTCCAGACGCTGTGGATCGAGCGCACCATGGACAAGGAGCCGGGCAGCGATCTCATCTCGATGATGATCCACTCCGAGGCGATGAACCAGATGCGGCCCGAGGAATTCATGGGCAACCTCGTGCTGCTGATCGTCGGCGGCAACGACACCACCCGCAACACCATGAGCGGCATCATCCATGCGATGGACAAGTTCCCCGATCAGCGGAAGCTGTTCGAGGAACGCCCCGATCTCATCCCCAACGCGGTGCAGGAATGCCTGCGGATGCAGACCCCGCTGGCGCATATGCGCCGCACCTGCACCGAGGACACCGAGGTGTTCGGCCAGACCATCAAGAAGGGCGACAAGGTGGTGCTGTGGTACATCAGCGCCAACCGCGACGAGGAGGTGTTCGACAATCCCGACGCGCTCGACATCGCGCGCGAGAATGCGCGCCGGCACCTCGCCTTCGGCTACGGCATCCACCGCTGCGTCGGCGCGCGGCTCGCCGAGATGCAGCTGCGCATCCTGCTGGAAGAACTCCATGCGCGGCGCATGCGGGTGCACGTCGCGGGCGATGTCGAGCGGGTGCGCGCGAACTTCGTCCACGGCTTCCGCAAGCTCGAGGTCGAGATCACCAGCTTCTGAGCCCTGCGCGCAGGGGCGTGAAACTTCCCGGGCGTTGCGGACGTAAATGAGGGAGCGGGCATCGTGCCCGCGACTCACGGAGGAACCGATGCGCCTGCCCCTCATCAACCGTCGCCGCCTGATCGCTGCCAGCGCCGCGATCGCCGGAGCGCTCCCCTTTGTCAGCGCCTGCGGCGCCGCCCCGGCCGAGGCCAAGTCCTTCCCCAAGGGCAAGTCCGAGGCCGAATGGAAGAAGCTGCTCACCCGCGACCAGTTCTACGTCCTGCGCGAGGCCGGAACCGAGCGCGCCTTCACCTCACCGCTCAACAAGGAAAAGCGCAAGGGCACTTTCGTGTGCGCGGGCTGCGCCAACCGGCTCTATTCCTCGGCACACAAGTATGACAGCGGGACCGGCTGGCCGAGCTTCTGGCAGGCGATCGACAAGGGCGCGGTTGGCACTTCGACGGACACGCTGATCGGCTATCCGCGCACCGAGGTGCACTGCGCCGACTGCGGCGGGCATCTCGGGCACATCTTCGGCGATGGTCCGCAGCCGACCGGCAAGCGGCACTGCATTAACGGCGTGGCGCTGAAGTTCATCCCGGGCTGAACCCGGGCCGGGCCGGGTCAGGCCTGTTCGGGCACAGGATCGAGCAGGCCGGGCGCCTGCAGCCGTGCCGCGAGCCGAGCGAAATCGCCCAGGGTGAAGGTGTCGTCGAACACCACGCCATAGTTCCGGTCGCGCCGCCAGCGCACCTTCGCGCGCACGTCGCGGGTCTCGCCCGCCAGCCCCGGCGCGCTGATCCGCAGGCTCTGATCGATCGCAAGCAGCGCGTCGCACGTCACCCGCGCGCCCTGCTGCGAGAGGTTTTCGACCACGCCTTCGCACGACCCCTTGAGCGTCGAGAGCGTCACCGGGAAGCACACCGCCAGCCGCAACCCGCGCTTGGGATATTCGCTCGCCTCGTTGACGAGCTGCGCAACCTCGACCGGCTCGGCGAAAGCGAAGCCCGCCTCGTTGTCGCGCTGCCACACCGGGGCGACCGGGTAGGCGGCGCCGGCGGGCATGTGCAGTTCGAAATCGGTGCAGGTCGGCAGGGCGTGGAACAGCCTGACGCTCACCCCGGTTTCGGAAACGTCGCGGATCACGCAGACGAACTCGCCCTGCGTCGAGACGAGCTTGGCGGCGCGGATCAGCAGCGTGACGCGCGGCGCGCGGCGCTGTTCCGTCTCGGCCGTTTCGTCAAGCGGCTCGCGCCGTACCGTGTTCGTCGCCTGGTCCATGCCCTGTTGTCCCAACCCGCCGCCCCCTGGTCCGTTGGGCTAACGGGATGCGCGGCGGGGACATGATTGTCCTCGCCTTGCGGTGCGACGCTATGGCCCAAGGCGTTAATTCGCGGATAATGCTGCTTCCGTGAAAACAGGATATGCTTGAAAAAATTGTTGTACGGGCGGCGGGACTCGAACCCGCACGAGCACAGCTCAGGGGATTTTAAGTCCCCGGCGTCTACCATTCCGCCACGCCCGCAACGCTTGCGCCCTTGCCACAGAATGCCGCAGCAAAGCCAGAGCGGCGCTTGCGCTTGCCAGCGCGCGGGCGAGACCCCATCTGTTCGGCGACGGCAACCAGCGGGGACAACATGGCGGGCGAGGCAACTGACGCGCATTCGGTGGTGGCGACGATCCAGCCCGCGATCAGTTTGCTGGGGCTCGGCATCGGCGCGGCGCTCGCCAGCCGCGCGTTGCGGCTCAATCCGATCGTCGGCTATCTCGGCCTTGGCCTCGCCCTCGCGGCGCTGGGGATGCGCGGGAGTTTCAGCGGCCCGGTGGTGGCCGCGATGGCCGAGGCAGGGGTGATGTTCCTGCTGTTCAACCTCGGCCTGCACTTCTCGCTCGGCCGGATCCGCGCCGAGGCGGGCAATATCTTCGGCTTCGGGTCATTGCAGATGCTGGTCGCGGGCGGCGCCTTTGCCGCGCTGCTGTGGGCCTTTGGCCTGCCGCCGATGTTCGCGGTGATCGCGGGCTTTGCGATGGGTCTGTCCTCGACCGCGGTGGTGATCGGCCTGATCCGCGAGCGTGGCCAGGAAGACTGTCCGGTCGGCCGCGCCGCGCAATCGATCCTGATCTTCCAGGATATTGCCGCAATCCTACTGCTGGTCACCGCCGGGGCGCTCGCCGGCGGCGGCGCGCTGGCGCCCGCGCTGGGTCTTGCCGGTGCCAAGGCGCTCGCCGCCTTCGCCGTGGCGGTGCTGTTCGCGCGGTTTTTGACCGAGCCGCTGTTCAGCCTGATCGCGCGCGCGGGCACCACCGAGGTCTATACCGCCACCGCGCTGTTCATTGCGCTGGCCGCCGGGTGGGCAACGGGCATGGCGGGGCTCTCGCTCACGCTCGGCGCGTTCCTCGGCGGGATGGCGGTGGCGGATTCGCGCTACCGCATCCTCGTCCAGACCGAGATCGACGCCTTCCGCGGGCTGTTCATGAGCTTCTTCTTCATCTCGGTCGGCCTGTCGATCGACCCGGCGCTGCTGATCGACGACGGGGCGCTGGTGATCGGGGTGAGCATCGCGCTTATCGCGCTCAAATGCGCCTTCAATGTCGCCGCCGCCCTGCTGAACCGCTGGTCGGTGCCGGGATCGATCCAGCTGGGGTTCCTGCTCGGCCAGGGGAGCGAGTTCACGCTGGTGCTGCTGGCGCTGCCCGCCGTGGCGGGGCTGGCCGACGCGCGGCTGGTCTCCGCGCTGGTCACCGCGATCGCCATCAGCCTTGCGGTGACGCCCGCCGTCTCCACGCTTGGGCGCAAGCTCGCCGGCCGGCTGCGCGCCGGTCCGCCCGATGCCAAGCTGGCGGGCGACAGCGCGCCGGTGCTGATCATCGGCATGACCCATGAGGGCCGCGCGGTCGCCGATGCGCTCGAATTCAACGATATCGACTATCTCGCGCTCGATGCCGATCACGACCGGTTCCAGATGGCGCTCGCCGACGGCTACCACGTCCACGCCGCCAATCCCGGCGATCCGCGCAGCTGGGAGGCGATCGGCTTCGACCGGCGGCAGGTGCTGGTGGTGGCGACCGGCAAGACCGACGTCTCGCGCGAGGTCACCCCGCTGGCCCAGCAGCGCGCGCCGGGCATCGCGCGGATCATCGCCGTGCCGGACCCCGAGGAAATCGACGAGATGGCCGCGCTCGGCATGGTGCCGGTCGACATGACCATGAGCGGGGGGGAAGAGCGGCTGATCGATCTCGTCTTCGCCGCGCTCGGACGCGAGCGCGCACTGCCGGTGCCGAGCCTCGCTCACGACGAACCCATGCCGCGCCGCGCAGCGTAGCTTGGTGTTCGGGGGCGCATCCGCGCCCCCATCCTCGGCGCTGTTCCCTCCGCTTCGCTCCGGGGCGCCTGCGGCTCGCGCGCGTGCGCTCGCGGTCGCTGCGCGACCGAAATCGGCGCTTCATGGTGCGTGAAGCGGTGTCCCGGCCTGCCGACGGACGGGCCGCAAGCGCGACCGCGCGCCCGCAGGGCGTGAGAGCGAGGATCTCGCAGCCCGGACGGCCGCGGAACTACTTGTTGAGGCGCTCGCGGATTTCCTTGCCGGCCTTGAAGTAGGGCACCCGCTTTTCCGGCACATCGACGGTTTCGCCGGTGCGCGGGTTGCGGCCGCTGCGGGCCTCGCGCTCGCGGGTGGAGAAGGCGCCGAAGCCGCGCAGTTCGACCCGGCCCCCCTCGGCCAGGCGCTGAGCAATCTCGTCGAAGAAGATGTCCACCACCTGCTCGATCTCGTCGGCGCGCAGGTCGGGATTGTCCTTGTGCAGTTCGGCCAGCAATTCGGATCTGATCATAATGATCTCCCGGTGGCCCCACGGCCCCGATGCCGCAACAGCCCCCCATGCGGGTTGCTCCCGCGGTTGTTATCCCTTCGCCCCGGACCCGAGAGGCGCCCCCATTAATCGCAAGCGTGCAGCCTTTGCAATGCCGCCCTCGCAATCATGAACAGACTGTCAGAAAACGGGAAAGCCCGCAACCTGCACAAATGGCAGATAACAGAGCGTCAGGAGCTGTGCGCAAGCTCCGCCGGATCGAGCCCCAAGCGGCGCATCCGGCTTTGAATCGCCGGCCATTCCTCGCTGAGAAACACCTCGCGCTCGGCCGCGCGCAGGCGTTCGGCGGCACCCCGCACGACATACATGCCGACCCCGCGCTGCACCTCGACCAGGCCATCGTTCTGAAATTGCTGGTAGGCCTTGGCAACCGTGAGCGGGTTTGCCCCCTGTTCCGCCGCGAGCGCACGCACCGACGGCAGCATCGCGCCTTCCGGATAGGCCCCGTCGATGATTGCCGCCGCGATCTGGTCGCGCAGCTTGAGATAGACGGGCCGGTTGGGTTGCGCACTCATCGGGTGCATCAGTGCCATAATACAGCCATGCGGTCAAGGCGGGTGGTCGCGCAGCCACACCCGCGCCGACCCGTTCAGCCTCCGGCAATTGAGCCCTTCACACAAGTGAAACACACGCTAGGGTGCGCGGCCATGGGAGCGCGCCCGAGGGCGGCGCGCACAAGGGATACCGCAATCAATGGCCACTCAAGAGCTTCCGCACGGGGACAGCGCCGGGACGTTCCTCGGCCACCCCAAGGGTCTGTTCGTCCTGTTCTTCGCCGAGATGTGGGAACGCTTCTCGTACTACGGCATGCGCGCGCTGCTGATCTTCTACCTGACCAAGCACTGGCTGTTTTCCGACAGCCAGGCGGGCGTGATCTACGGGGCCTACACCGCGCTCGTCTATATCACCCCGGTGCTCGGCGGCTATCTGGCGGACAGGTATCTCGGCCAGCGCAAGGCGGTGACCTACGGCGCGGTGCTGCTGACCTTCGGCCATTTCCTGATGGGCTTCGAGGGCAATGGCGGTCAGGATGCGACCAGCCTCAACGTCTTCTGGCTGGCGCTCGCGTTCATCATCGTCGGCTCGGGCTTCCTCAAGGCGAACATTTCGGTGATCGTCGGCCAGCTCTACCCGCGCACCGACGTGCGCCGCGACGGGGCCTATACGATCTTCTACATGGGGATTAACCTCGGCGCGTTCCTCGGATCGCTGCTGTGCGGCTATCTCGGCGAGACCTATGGCTGGGCCTACGGCTTCGGCGCGGCGGGCTTCGGGATGCTGCTCGGCCTGATCGTCTTCACCGTGTTCAAGCCGCTGCTTCTCGGCCGCGGCGAACCGCCTGCACCGCTCGCCAAGGGCACCGAGTGGACTCTCTATGTTGTGGGTCTGGTTGCAGTCGGCATGGCGTGGTGGATGGTGCAGAACCAAGGCGTGGTCGGCACGCTCCTCGGCACGTTCGGTATCGCTCTGGTCAGCTACGTGCTTTACATCGCAGCTTTCCAAATCCCTTACGGCTCGCTTGATCGTGCACCCAAGCCTTCGCTGGGGTTCTTCCTGCTGTCGTCGGCCGTGGCAATCTTTGGCATGCTGATGGTTGGAATCGGCAATTGGGCCATGGTGCCTGTCGCCGCGGCTGGTGGCCTCGGCATGCTGCTGGCGATGGTCTACGAGGCATTCACGCGCAAGAATGAGGACCGCGACCGGATTTTCGCGGCCATGTTCCTGATCTTGGGCTCGATCCTGTTCTGGGCGCTGTTCGAACAGGCCGGCTCGTCGCTCAACCTCTACACCGATCGCTATGTCGACCGTGCGGGTGTGCCGGCCTCGGTGTTCCAGTCGGTCAACGCGATGTACATCGTGCTGCTGGCCCCGCTGTTCGCCGCCTTGTGGACGTGGCTGGGCAAGAAGGGTCTCGAGCCCTCGGCCCCGGCCAAGTTCGGCCTTGCGCTGATGCAGCTGGGTGCGGGCTTCCTCGTGCTGGTGGCGGGCGCGGCAACGGGGAACATGACCCCGGTGCTGTTCATCTTCCTCATCTACCTGCTCCACACCACCGGCGAGCTGTGCCTCAGCCCCGTGGGCCTTTCGGCGATGAACCGGCTGGCTCCGGCGCACATGGCCTCGCTGATCATGGGCACCTGGTTCTTCGCCTCGGCCACCGGCAACTTCGCCGCCGGGCTGATCGCGGCGGCGACCGGTTCGGAAGCCGCTTCGGGCGAGGGCGCGGGCAAGGAGGTCGTGCTGGGCGTCTATTCGCAGATCGGCTGGATCGCGGTCGCGGTCGGCGTCGGGGTGCTGCTGGTCAGCCCGCTGATCAGGAAGCTGATGCACCTCGACACGCTGCAGGACGATAACTCCCCTGTAGAGTCGGGTGTTGACGAAGCTTACCCCTTGGCTGCCCGCCCCGCCGAGTAAGCCAGGCGTTACGCAATAATTGTCTCTCCGCATGGACAACCACCCGTTTTCCGGTCACATATGGTGATCGGGAAACGGGAAGGGCTTTCGATGCGATCACTTCTACCGCTGCGCGCCCGGCTGAGCGCGCTTGCCACTCTTGCGAGCGCGCTGGCGCTCGCCGCTTGCGCCACCACCGGAAATGCGGGCGATGCCGCCAGCGCCTCCGATGCGCCCAAGAAGGAAGAGAAAAGGTTCGCCGCCACCCCGGCAGGCGAAACGGTTTTCGCCTCGACTTACAAGCCCTTCCCCAATGTTGCGACCGCGATCCGCGGCGCCACTGTCTATGACGGCAAGGGCGGCAAGATTGAAAACGGCGTCGTGTTCATGAGCGGCGGCAAGATCGTCTCGGTCGGCGGGCCGGACACCCCGATCCCCGCCGACATCGCGGTGTTCGACGGCACCGGCAAGTTCGTCACCCCCGGGATCATCGATATCCATTCGCACCTCGGCGACTACCCCTCGCCGGGTGTCGAGGCCAACTCCGACGGCAACGAGGCGACCGATCCGACCACGCCCGAGGTGTGGGCTGAGCACTCGGTGTGGCCGCAGGACCCGGGCTTTTCCCGCGCGCTGGCCAATGGCGGGATCACCTCGCTCCAGATCCTCCCGGGCTCGGCCAACCTGATGGGCGGGCGCTCGGTGACGCTCAAGAACGTGCCCTCGCGCACCGTGCAGGGGATGAAGTTCCCGGGCGCGCCCTACAGCCTCAAGATGGCCTGCGGCGAGAACCCCAAGCGGGTCTATGGCGGGCGCGGACGAATGCCCTCGACCCGGATGGGCAACTTCGCGGTCAACCGCGAAACCTGGCTCGCCGCGATCGATTATGCCAATGATCCCAAGGCCAAGCGCGACCTCGCCAAGGAGACGCTGGTGGGCGTGCTCAAGGGCGAGATCCTGATCCAGAACCACTGCTACCGCGCCGACGAAATGGCGCTTGTGCTCGATATGGCCAAGGAGATGGGCTACAAGGTCGCGGCCTTCCACCACGCGGTCGAAGCCTACAAGATTGGCGATCTGCTGCGCGAGAACGACGTGTGCAGCGCGATCTGGGCCGACTGGTACGGCTTCAAGATGGAAAGCTACGACGGCATTCTCGAAAACGCCGCCTTCCTCCAGCGCGAGGGCGCCTGCGTGGTGATCCATTCGGACGACCAGAACGATATCCAGCGCTTGAACCAGGAGGCCGCCAAGGCGCAGGCTGCCGGGCTGCGGCTGGGGATCGACATTCCCGATGCGGCGGTGATCCAGTGGATCACCTACAATGCGGCCAAGGCCATGGGCATCGCCGACAAGACCGGCAGTCTCGAGGTCGGCAAGATGGCGGATGTGGTGCTGTGGAACGGCGATCCGCTGTCGGTCTATTCACGGCCCGAGAAGGTGTGGATCGACGGGGCGCTGATGTTCGACGCGCTCAATCCCAAGACGCGTCCGGTGAGCGATTTCGAGCTTGGCCAGCCCGGCGAAGGAGATGTGAAATGAAGCGGCTCCTTACGCTCGGCGCGGCCAGCGCGCTTGCCCTTGCGGCGGCCACCCCGGCCATGGCGCAGGATGTGGTCGTCACCAACGCCAGGCTGGTGATCGGTGACGGCAGCGAACCGATCGATGGCGGCGTGGTGATCGTCGATGATGGCAAGGTGGTGTTCGCGGGCAAGCCCGCCCCGGGCCAGACCTTCTCCACCGCCACGCTGATCGACGCCGGCGGCGCATGGGTCACACCCGGGATCTTCGCCGCGGTGACCACGCTCGGCCTCGCCGACGTCTCGGCCGTCGATGACAGCAACGATATCACCGCGCGCGGCACGCCGTTCAGCGCGGCGCTCGACGCCGCGACGGCCATCAACCCGACCTCGCAGCAGATCCTCGTCGACCGCGCCGCCGGGATCACCCGCGCGGCCACCACGATGCTGCCGGCGGGTTCGATCTTTGCCGGCCAGGGCGCGATCATCGATCTCGATGGCGATGCGACCCCGGTGATGCAGGCGCGCGCCTTCCAGATGATCAATCTGGGCGAAGGCGGCGCCGACCGCGCCGGCGGCAGCCGCGCCGCTGCCCACGCGCTGCTGCGCGCGGCGCTGCGTGAGGCGCAGGCACTCGCGGGCAAGCCCGGCATTCCGCAGACCACCGCGATCGACAAGGACGACGAGGTGCTGCTGACCCGCTTCGACGCCGAGGCGCTGGTGCCGGTGGTGACAGGCCGGCAGAAGCTGTTCGTCGATGCCGAGCGGATGGCCGATATCCGCGCCGTGCTGGCGCTCAAGGCCGAGTTCCCCAAGCTCGATCTGGTTCTGGTCGGCGCGACCGAGGGCTGGCTGGTCGCTTCCGAGATCGCCGCGGCGGGTGTCCCGGTGATCGCCAACGGGCTTATCGATCTGCCCGAAACCTTCGAGCAGCTGGGCGCGACCCAGTCCAATATCGGTCGCCTTGCCAAGGCGGGGGTCAAGGTCGCGATCAACGCCGCGACCATCAAGGATCCGCGGCGCCTGCAACAGGAGGCCGGCAACCTCGTCGGGCTGACCAAGCTTCCCGGGGCGAGCGGTCTGGCATGGAGCCAGGCCTTCGCTGCGATCAGTTCGGTCCCGGCCGAGATCAACGGGCTCGGCGGCAAGGCCGGGGTGCTGAAGTCCGGCGCGTTCGGCGATGTGGTGATCTGGTCCGAAGACCCGCTCGAAGCCGGGGCGGTGCCCACGCAGGTGTTCATCGGCGGGGTGGCGCAGGATCTCACCAACCACCAGACCCGCCTGCGCGACCGCTATCGCGATCTCGACGAAAGCAGCCGGCCCGAAGCCTACGACTGGTAATCCGCGCCCGAATTCACGCCCTCGCCGAGCGCCCCTGACCACCGGCCGGGGGGCTCGTCCTCGGCGAAGAGGTGCGCGGTGCCCCAATCCCCCAGCTGCCGGTAGAGCGGCACCAATGCGCGCGCCTTGTCGGTCAGCAGATAGCGCGCGCGCTTGCCCTCGGGCGGCTCGCGCACCAGCAGCCCGGCCTCCTGCAGGATCGCCAGCCGCGAGGTCAGCGCCGCGCGGTTGATGCCGAGCCGGTCGATGAACTCCTCGAACCGCTCGGCTCCCAGAAAAGCGTCGCGCAGGATCAGCAGCACCCAGCGATCGCCGAGCAGGCGAGCGGCGCGGGCGATCGGACAGGGCGAACGCGAAGGGCGATAGGTCTTCATCGGTCTGATTATCAGACTTGCATGCGGAGAAGGCAAGCGACATAACATCTGCATTGCAGACGTAAAGGAGTTCCCACCGATGTCATCGTCCCGCTTCGACAGCCCCGAGGCTGCGGTCGCCTATATGAAAAAGGTCGCAGTCGGCCGGTCAGGCTTCTCGACCTGGCTCGATGTCGAGCCGGTGAAGGTGTGGGAGGGCGAAAGCGAGCTCACGCTCACGCTGCGCCCCGAGATGACCCAGCATCACGGCTTCGCCCACGGCGCGATCGTCGGCCTGATGGCGGACAATGCCTGCGCCTGGGCCGGCGCCTCGGTCGCGGGCGACGTGGTGACAGGGGGCTACACCATCGATTTCCTGCGCCCCGCCAAAGGCGAGCGGCTGCGCGCGCGCGGCACGGTGGTGAAGGCGGGGAAGCGTCAGGTGGTGGTGCGCGCCGACGTCTGGGCCGAAAGCGAGGGCGCGGCCCCCGTGCATGTCGCCGCGGCGCAGGCGACGATCGTGCCGACCGGGATCACCCCGTGATGCTGCCGCGGCGCACCGCTGTGCCCCGCGCCCCGATCACATCGGGTTGACGCCGAATTCGTAGAGCACCTGCAGGTCGCGGTCGAGATAGGCGCGGAAGTAGACGGTTTCCTCGTAGCCCGTGGTGCGCAGCGCCGTGCCGCTGCACTTGATCTCGCCCTTGGCTGAGCTGATGAACTGCGGTGAATAGATCTTCACCGCCTCGTTCTCGCTGCCCTTGAAGATCTCGATCACATCGGTGGCGACGCGGTCGCAGGTCCAGGTCGACAGATCCGGGATTTCCGGCTCCGCAGGCACGACGGCCGCCGGAGTCTCGGTTACCGCCATGGCATCATCGGCGACCGGCGCGGACGGCGTGTTGTCGCTGCATCCCGCAACCAGCAGCGCGGCCGCCAGCATGCCCCAAGAAAACCCTGCTTTGCTCATTTCCAGCCCCCTGGAACACCCCCGATTCGCCACGACGTTAGCGGCGTTAGGCGACGGGGCAAGACATAAGTTTGTGATGCAGGTCGGGGCGACTAGGCGCGCACCGCGCGCGCTGTTACGCTCGTGCCATGGACACAATCCCGACCACGCTGATCGCTGCGAACACCCTCTTCGTCGGCTCGCATTTCGCCATGTCGCACCCGTTGCGCGCGCCGATGGTGCGGGCACTGGGCGCCGGGGGCTTCCAGATCGCCTACACGCTGGTGAGTTTCGCGACGCTGGCAGGGGTCTGCTACGCCTTCGCCGCCGCGCCCGCCGCCGACCTTCCCGGATCGGGCGAGGTGGGGTGGATCGCGGCGACGCTGATCACGCTTCCGGCGATGATCCTGCTGGCGGGATCGTTGATCGGCAACCCGGCGCTCCCGACCCCGATGGCGGAGCAGCAGGCGCGCGCCGAGCCAAAGGGCGTGTTCCGCGTCACCCGCCACCCGATGATGTGGGGGATCGGGCTGTGGGCGCTGTCGCACATGGTTTTGTTCTGGAGCACCCGCACGTTGATCACCGCCTTCGCGATGGGCGTGCTGGCGCTGGTCGGCGCGAAGTTGCAGGATGGCAAGAAGGCAATCCTGATGGGTGAGGCGTGGGGCGAGTGGTCGAGCCGGACGTCCTTCTGGCCGCGGTTCGGCCAGCTCGCCCGCGTCGGCGCGGTGCCGCTGATCGTCGGCACGGCGCTGTGGCTCGGCTTCAGCTGGTGGCACCTCCATTCCGCCGGCATCCCCGCCGGAGTGTGGCGCTGGCTGTAGCGGTCAGAACACGCCCAGCGCCACCAGCGCCCCGCCAAGCATAAAGCCCGCGAACAGCACCCAGCCGGCGATGTCGAGCGCGCGCCGCAGCGCGGATGGCGGAGGAGCCGGCGGCGGCGGCGGCGGCGGTGGCGGCGGCTGGCGCGCATCGAAATGGCCATCGATCAGCGCCTCGGCCTCGGCCAGCGGCTGCACCGCGCCCTCTTCGCCGAGCCGCAGCGTCGCGGAATCGGCATCGACATGCACCGCAAGGCCATGGGCTCCATCGGGCCAGCGCCGCAAACCGAGGGTGAAGCGTCCGGGGTGCTCGCCCCACATCACCTGGCCGTCATACCGCGAATCCCCGAGCGCGAGGATCACCGCGCCGCTGGCGAGGTCGCGCACCGCAGGGGTGGCGGCCCACTGCCCGTTCATCCGCTCGCTCATCCGCCAGGTCACCTCGAAGCGCCCGTCGGGCGAGGTTTCCGTCCGGATGTCGCTCACCGCTGCTACTCCCCCGTGAACACCGCCGCGCGCTTTTCGATGAGCGCCGCGACGCCCTCGGCATGGTCGGCGGTGGTGTGCATCATCGCCTGGGTGTTGGCGGCGAGTTCGAGCGCGGTGTCGTAGCTGGTCTGCTGGCCCTGCCGCAGCAGGTTCTTGGTGTGGCGCAGCGCGTGCGGGGGGAGGAGCGCGATCCGCCCGGCGAGTGCGCGCGCCTCGTCCATCAGCGCTTCGGGTTCGACCACGCGGCTGACGAGGCCCCAGTCCCTGGCGGTCGCGGCATCGATCACGTCGCCGGTGTAGAACAGTTCTGCCGCGCGGCTCATCCCGATCACGCGCGGCAGGATCCAGGTGCCGCCATCGCCGGGAATGATGCCGAGCTTGAGGAAGGTGACCCCGAACTTGGCGCCGGTCGAAGCGATGCGGATGTCGGCGAGGCAGGCAACGTCGCACCCGAGGCCGATCGCCGGGCCGTTGACCGCGGCGATCACGGGGACGCGCAGCCCGTAGAGCGCGCGCAGCATCAGGTGGATATTGTCGCGGTACCCGTCGGAGATCGCCGGGGTCGTTCCGCCGAAAGTGCCGGTCTTGTCGCGCATCGCCTTGATGTCGCCGCCCGCGCTGAAGGCGCGACCGGCACCGGTCAGGATCACCACCCGGCAGTCCAGATCGCGGTTTATCGCATTGGCGACACGGACAAACTCGTCTCCATCGCCCGGTGCGCCCAAGGGGTTCATGCTCTCCGCGCGGTCAAGCGTGAGGATGGTGACGGGGCCTTCGTTGGTGATCTGGATCAGGGACACGGGGCACCTTGCCGCTAGGGGTGGGGTCAATTCAGGATGCGTATAGGCCAGCCTGCTAAAGGGCAAGGATTGCGCCGAACCGCAATCGGCTTTGTGCCACACGCGACAGGGGAAGGAGTGCCATGCCGGGTCTGACGCTGCTCGCCACCTCGCCCGCGCTGCTGAGCGCGGCACTGGCCGCAGCCGCGCCTGCCGAAGCCCCCGCCTCGGTCACGCCGCTCGGCTGGAGCCTCGCCGCCGCGCAGGAAGCGCCGCCCGCTCCCGCTCCGCAAGCCGAAGAGCCTGCCGAACCGCCGGTGGGCGAAATCGTTGTCGAGGGCGAATACGGCCCCCCCAAGACCGACCCGATGGAAGAGGTCAACGCGGAGAGCTACCGGATCACCCAGGCGGTCGACGCGGCCGTGATCGAGCCGATCGCCTATGCCTATCGCGACGGGCTGCCCGAGCCGGTCCGCGACGGGCTCGGCAATGTGGTCCGCAACCTCGGCGAGCCGAGCAATGCCTTGAACTTCCTGCTTCAAGGCAAGGTCGGCAAGGCCTTCGGGAGCCTCGGACGGCTGGCGATCAATTCGACGCTGGGTGTCGGCGGGCTGTTCGACATCGCGGGCAAGCCGGGGATCGGCCTGCCCTATCGCCGCAACGGCTTTGCCAACACGCTGGGCTATTACGGCGTGGGCCCGGGGCCCTACCTCTACCTGCCGGTGACCGGCGCGACCACGGCGCGCGATCTGGGCGGCAGCATCCTCGATCAGCTGCTGCTGCCGGTGGCGGTGGGCAAGCCGTTCAACCGGACAGCCTATGCCGCGAGCTATTTCGTGATCAACGGCCTCGACCAGCGGCTCGAGTTCGACGCGGAGCTTGCGGCGATCCGCTCGACCGACGATCCCTATCTGCTGCGCCGCCAGACCTATCTCGCCCAGCGCCGCCGCGACATTGCCGCACTCAAGGGAGAGCCGATCTCGGAGGAAGACGCGCGGTGGCTGGAGGAGCTGGAGGAACTGAAGGCAGCTCCTGCGCCCGCGGCGCCCGCCGCACCGGTGGCACCGCCCGCCGACCCCGAAGCGCTGCTGATTACCCGGCCGCGCTAGGGCGCGGCCTCACCGATCCCGGGCGCGGCGTCCTCGAGCGCCCAGACCTTCTTCTCGGACGGGGTTGCCGGGCGATGCGCCCAGATCGCCCGGATGATCGCATCGACCGGCTGGTCGAGATGGGTCGTCCAGATCCACACGTCGCCGAAGAACCCGCGCGCGCCGCTGCCGTTGATGCGCCAGATGAACCGGCGGTGGCGGGTCTCGATCGGATGATTGGCGGGCTTCGACAGGAAGATCGCGAGCTTGGTCATATCCTTCGACATGACATCGGTGCGCATGGTCTTGATCGCGCGCAGGCCAATTCGCTTCGCGCTGTGCGAGCGCACGTAGAGCCCTGTGCCATCGATGATCACCTGCGCGCGGCGGTCGAACAGGCGGATGGCGACGAGGCCGGCAATTGCGCCGAACATCGCCGCGCCCGCACCGCCCGCCACCACGGCGATCAGGCCCGATCCCCTCACCAGCATGAACACGCTGGCCGCCGTCATGCCGCCCGACAGGGCCACCCAGCGGAGCAGCCTGGAGATGGAGTAGCGCGCCACGAATGCCTCGGGCACGCTGTCGGTCATGGTGTCAGGCACGCGCCTCTTCTGCGGAGATCCCCGCAGAATTGTGCTTCAGCGCCTTGAGAACCGTTTCGACGATCTGCGGCGCATTGAGCCCGGCCTGGTCATATTGCTTCATCGGATCGTCGTGATCGATGAAGGTATCGGGCAGGCGCAGCGTGCGGACCTTGAGGCCGTTGTCGGTCAGCCCTTCGTCGCTGGCGAAGGTCAGCACATGCGCGCCGAGGCCGCCGATGGCGCCTTCCTCGACCGTCACGATCACCTCGTGGCTGCGCATCAGCTTGGCGATCAGTTCCTCGTCGAGCGGCTTGGCGAAGCGCAGGTCGGCGACGGTGGTGGAGAGCCCCTTGGCCTCAAGCGTGTCAGCGGCCTTCAGCGCCTCGGTCAGGCGCGCGCCGAGCGAGAGGATCGCGACCTTGCTGCCCTCGCGCACCAGTCGGCCCTTGCCGATTGCGAGCTTTACCGGAACCTCGGGCATCGGCACCCCGGTGCCGTTGCCGCGCGGGTAGCGGAAGGCGATGGGGCCCTCGTCATACTCGGCGGCGGTGTAGGTCATGTGGACGAGCTCGGCCTCGTCGGCGGCAGCCATCACGACCATGTTGGGGAGCGTCGCAAGGTAGGTGATGTCGAAGGACCCGGCGTGAGTCGCCCCGTCGGCGCCGACCAGCCCCGCGCGGTCGATCGCGAAGCGCACCGGCAGGTTCTGGATGCACACATCGTGCACCACCTGGTCATAGGCGCGCTGGAGGAAGGTCGAATAGATCGCGGCGAAGGGCCGCATCCCCTGCGCTGCAAGGCCCGCGGCGAAGGTCACCGCGTGCTGTTCGGCGATGCCGACATCGAAGGTGCGCTCGGGATGCGCCTTGGCGAACTTGTCGACCCCGGTGCCGCTCGGCATCGCGGCGGTGATCGCGCAGATCCGCGCGTCGGTCTCGGCCAGCTTGGCCAGGGTCAGCCCGAACACGTCCTGATAGGCGGGCGCGGAAGGGTTGCTCTTGGCCTTCTCGCCGGTCACGACGTTGAACTTGGGGACGCCGTGATACTTGTCGGCGCTGTTCTCGGCCGGGGCGTAGCCCTTGCCCTTCTCGGTCACGACATGGATCAGCACCGGGCCTTCGGACGTGTCGCGCACGTTCTCCAGCACGGGCAGCAGGTGATCGAGATTGTGCCCGTCGATTGGGCCGACATAATAGAAGCCCAGTTCCTCGAACAGCGTGCCCCCGGTGACGAGTCCGCGGGTGAATTCCTCGGCCTTGCCGATGGTGTCGTGCATCCGGCGGCTCATCTTCTGGATGACGCGGCTGGCGAGGCTGCGGATGCCGAGATACTCGCTCGAGGAGACCATCCGCGCGAGATAGGCCGAAAGCCCGCCCACCGGGGGTGCGATCGACATGTCGTTGTCGTTGAGGATCACGATCAGGCGATTGCCCGCGGCGGCGGCGTTGTTCATCGCCTCATAGGCCATCCCGGCGCTCATCGAGCCGTCCCCGATGACCGCGATACCGCGACCGGCCTCGCCCTTCAGCTTGTTGGCGATGGCAAAGCCCAGCGCCGCGCTGATCGAGGTGGACGAGTGCGCCGCGCCGAAGGGATCGTATTCGCTTTCGGAGCGCTTGGTGAAGCCCGAAAGCCCGCCGCCCTGCCGCAGCGTGCGGATGCGGCTGCGGCGCCCGGTGATGATCTTGTGCGGGTAGCACTGGTGCCCGACGTCCCACACCAGCTTGTCCTCTGGCGTGTTGAAGACGTAGTGGATCGCGACCGTCAGTTCGACCACGCCGAGCCCCGAACCGAGATGTCCGCCCGAGACACTCACCGCATCGATCATCTCGGCGCGCAATTCGTCGGCAAGCTGGCGCAGCTGTTCGGGCTTGAGGCGGCGAAGATCGTCAGGGGTATCAACCTGATCGAGCAGGGGCGTGTAAGGCGGTTGAGTCATCCGGCAAGCCTTACACAGGGAAAACCACTGTGTCGATGAAGGCTTGCTCCGGCATTCCTTGTGTCAGGCCCGCTTCAGCCCGAACGGATCATGCGCAGGCCTTGCACAGCCCGCGGATCTCGAGCACCGGGCGCTCGGCCCGGAAGCTGCGCCCGGCGGCGATCGCGCGGACCGCGCGGCTCACCTCCTCGTCGTCGACATGCGCGGCCTCGCCGCATTCGTCGCACACAAGGAAGATGCAGTCATGCGCGCAGCCCGGGTGGGTGTTGGCGAGATAGGCGTTGGCGCTCTCGACCCGGAGCGCGAGGTTGTTCGCCACGAACAGATCGAGGATGCGGTACACCGAATTGGGCGCGACCCGCTTGCCGCGCGCGGCCGAAAGGTTGTCCGCAATGTCATAGGCGGACACCGGGCGGTCGTGCCGGGCGAGCTCTGCGAAAACCGTCTCGCGCATCGTGGTCCACTGCTCGCCCGCTGCAACAAGCGCGCGGCCCGCCTCGGCAACGAGGTCGGGGCCGCGGTGTTCGTGGTGGCGATGTTGGTGCGCGGGCTCGGCCATGACCTCGATATAGTGAGGCTTGCCGCCCCGCGCCAGCGCGATCAGGCGGCGTCCCGCAGGAAGCTTGCCCGGTAGAGGCCCGGGAACATGGTCTTGAGCGCCGCCACCTTGGGCGCGTCCCAGCGGACGATGTAGCCGTGGCGGGGATTGTTGGCCATGAAATCCTGATGATAGGCCTCGGCCCTGTAGAACGCCTTGTAGGTCTCGACCCGGGTCACGATCGGCTTCGACCACAACCCGGACTTCCCGAGTTGCGCGAGATAGGCCTTGGCCACCGCCGCCTGCTCGGCATTGGTGGGAATGATCGCGCTGCGATACTGGGTGCCGCTGTCGGGACCCTGGCGGTTCTTGAGCGTCGGATCGGCGACCACCGAGAAGAACACCCGCAGCAGCTGATCATACCGCACCACGGCCGGATCGTAGGTGACCTTCACGGCTTCGGCATGATCGGTGACGCCGCCCGAGACGATGTCGTATTTGGCGGTCGCGGCATTGCCGCCGTGATAGCCCGAGACGGCCGAGGTGACGCCCTTGACGTGGCTGAACACGCCCTCGACCCCCCAGAAACAGCCGCCCGCGAAAACCGCGGTCTTGAGGCCTTTCGCTTCCTTGGCGACGCGCGCGGCGGCGGGGGCGTTGACGGGTTCCTCGGCGATCGCAGGGCCGGCGCAGGCGGTCAGCGCCAGCGTGCCTGCGGCAAGGAGAACGGCAATCTTGTGCATGGGATCAGCCCTTGACAGGCGCGATCACGAAGTCCGCCGTGGGGGCCGGGGCCTTGACGAGCTCGGCGGCCTGCGCGGGCGAGGCCAGCGTGGTCTCACCCGAGAAGGTGTTTGCGCCGACGATCAACACCGCTCCGAGAGCGAAGCCGATGCCGAAATTGCGAAACAGGTCGGGAAAGAACAGGCGCATGGGAACCTCGTGATTCGCGTGGGTTGCCGCCACGTCTCTGCCCCGCGCCGAATTGCGTGGGGATGAACATGGCGGTCAGGGCCGGTTAGCGTCAGGCCTTAAACTGGTTACGGATCGCGGGAGAAAAAGTTGCGGCCCTGTGGAGGGCGGGCTGGAGCGTGCGCCCCTTGCGGCAGGATGAGAGAGCCTGGTGAAAGAACTGGCGAGGTTCCTATGCCATCGGCCCGCAGGGCCGCGAGCGCACGCGCGCGAGCCGCAGGCGCCCTGCCGCCTGCGGCAGGAACAGCACCGAGGACGAGGGCGCGGAGGCGCACTCGCCAGACACTCAGTGCCGGAAGTGGCGCATTCCGGTGAACACCATCGCGAGCCCGGCGTCATCGGCGGCGGCGATCACCTCGTCGTCGCGGATCGAGCCGCCCGGCTGGATCACGGCGGTCGCGCCCGCTTCGGCAGCGGCGAGAAGCCCGTCGGCAAAGGGGAAGAAGGCGTCCGAGGCGATCGCGCTGCCGACGGTGCGCGGTTCGGCCCAGCCGTGAGCCTCGGCCGCCTCGCGCGCCTTGATCGCGGCGATGCGGGCGGAATCGCGGCGGTTCATCTGCCCAGCGCCGATCCCGGCGGTGGCGCCGTCCTTGGCATAGACGATGGCGTTGGACTTCACATGACGCGCGACCGTCCAGGCGAACAGGCAATCCTTGAGCTCCTGCGCGGTGGGCGCACGCCTGGTCACGACCTTCAGATCGTCGGGCGCGATCGCGCCTGCATCGCGCGACTGGATCAGCACGCCCCCGGCGATGGTCTTGAGCGCCAGCCCGCCGCGGCGCGGGTTCGGCAGCGCGTCGCATTCGAGCAGCCGCAGGTTCTTCTTCCTGGCGAACACCTCACGCGCTTCGGCGCTCACCGACGGCGCGATCACCACTTCGGTGAAGATCGCGGCAATGGCTTCGGCGGTCGGGCCGTCGAGCTCGGTGTTGACCGCCACGATCCCCCCGAAGGCCGAGACCGAATCGCAGGCGAGCGCCGACTCCCACGCCGCCAGCAGCGAGGGCCCTTGCGCCACGCCGCAGGGGTTGGCGTGCTTGACGATCACCACCGCTGGCGCCTGTCCGGCGAACTCCGCCGCCAGTTCGAGCGCGGCGTCGGCGTCGTTGAGATTGTTGTAGGAGAGCTCCTTGCCTTGCAGCTGCACCGCCTGCGGCACCCCGGCCGTGCCCGCCACCTGCGGCACGTAGATCGCCGCCGCCTGATGCGGGTTCTCGCCATAGCGCAGCGTGTCGGCGCGGGTGAACGCGAGCGGCAGCGTCTCGGGGAACAGCGTCGGTTGGTCGCTCGCGGCCGGCGAGAAGGCGAACCAGCTCGCGATCGCGGCGTCATAGGCGGCGGTACGGGCATAGGCCTTGCCGGCCATGCGCGTGCGGAACGCCTGCGTGGTCGCGCCGCCGTTGGCATCCAGCTCGGCGAGCAGCGCCGGGTAGTCGGCCGGATCGGTGAGGATCGTTACGAAGCCGTGGTTCTTCGCGGCCGAGCGCACCATCGAAGGCCCGCCGATGTCGATGTTCTCGATCACCTCCCCGCGGCTCGCGCCCTTGGCCACGGTCGCCTCGAAGGGGTAGAGATTGACCACCACCAGATCGATCGCGCCGATCGCGTGCGCCTCCATCGCGGCAACGTGCTCAGGGTTGTCACGCAGTGCGAGCAGCCCGCCGTGCACCTTGGGGTGGAGCGTCTTGACCCGGCCGTCCATCATCTCGGGAAAGCCGGTGAGATCGGAGACGTCGCGCACGTCGAGCCCCGCTTCGCGCAGCGCCTTGGCGGTGCCGCCGGTGCTCACCAGCTCGACCCCCCGTGTCGCCAGCGCGCGGCCCAGATCGGCCAAACCGGTCTTGTCGGACACTGACAGCAGCGCCCGCCGGATCACACCTTGGGACATGATGGAACTACCCCGTTTTCCTCAGCAGCCAGGAGAATTGTCCTCCGCTGCGCAATGCCAGCCCTTCGATCACCAGCTGCTCGGTGGCGTGCGGGGGGCCGTCGCCGTCGACCCACAGGCTGTCCTCGGCAGAAAGGGTGATCTCTTCGGCGCCCGCCCTATCGCCGCGCAGGCGGAATTGCCAGAGCCGACCGTCGGGCAGCAGCAGCATCGCGCCGTGCCTGTCGGCGGAGAGCTGCACCTCGACCCCGCGCCCGAGGTGGAAGCGGATGGCAAAGCCGATCTTGCCGCGCTTGCCGCCCCGCGCGGTGGGCACGAGGATGTCCTCGCCCGCCAGTTCGGTGCCGTCGGCGGAGAGGGTCAGGATGCGGCGATGCGCAAGGCCGAAGCGGCTGGCATAGCCATCATGCGCGGCCTCGATCCTGGTGGCTTCGCGTGGGCCGCGCCCGGCGACCATGCGGCGCTCGAGCTCGACCGTCTCGACCCCCTTGCCGAGCTGGCCGTGGAGCAGCACCGCGGTCGAGTTGGCATTGTCCAGCACCAGCGTCGAGAAGGCGGCGGTGGCGCGCAGGCCCTGACCGATGCGCGCCGGCACCTGTCCGCCCGCCAGCGCCGCGCCGCCGCAATTGACGATGACGCGCGCAGGGCCGTCGGACAGCTCGAAGGCGAGGGTCGAGGCGCAGCCGGTGCGGGCATGGCGCGCGCGCGGCGGCGGGGCGGCATCGAACTGGAGCAGCGTCTCGCCGGCCTTGATCCGCTGATAGCCCCATCCCGCCGGCTGGCCGAGCGGACGGGTGCGCACGCCCGAGGCCTCGATCACCGCATTGATCCGGTCGGCAGGGATCGCGCCCTGCCCCTGCCAGCTCCCCAGCATCCCATCGGCATGGCGCAGCGCGAGCAACGGCGGCACCAGCAGCTCGCGCATGACGCCGATCGCGGGGGGCGGGGTGACGCCGACGGCGTCGTAGCAGGCGATGAGATCGGTCAGCAGGCGGATCGCATCGAGCTGGGCGGCGGGGCAGCGCGACAGCACGCCGCCGTCCTCTCCCACCATGTCGCCGAGCGCGGTGACCAGTCCTGCCTCGCCGTGGAGCCGGCGGGGCTTGCCATGGGGGAGCAGCAGTCCTGCCGCCACGACCCCGGACCATGCCGCCACCGCGCCCAGCCCCGCGCCTTCGCGCAGCGCTCTGCGATCGAGCCAGGCTGCAGTCTCGGCGATAGCGGCGAGCAGTCGTGCCTTCAGCCCCTTGTCGTTTCCGGCCAGCACCAGCGGCGCATGGACCAGCCATGCGACCAGCCGCAGGCCGGCATATTCCGCGCTCCATGCCGGGCCCTTGCCGGGCTCGCCATGCGCGTGGAGCCACTGGGTGGTGATCCGTTCTGCCACCGCGCTGCCATCGGCGCGCGGCGCGCTCGCGGCGAGGTCGGCGAGCCAGGAAAAGCTGTGCACCACCCGCTCGACCCCGGGCGCGTGGTGCGCGGCGGGGGCGAAGTCGAAGCTCGCGATCGGCAGCCGCACGCCGTGGATCAGGAAATGCCCCGCGCGAAGGGCGGTCCCGGCGGCGCGATCCCCGCGATTGGGGCTCTCCACCGTCGCGAGCACACGCACGGCCTGCGGGCGGCGGAACGGCTGGCTCAGCGCATGACCGGGGACGCCGAGGCGATAGGCGAGGCGGATCAGCGCCTCGCCGGGGCCCGAGCGGACCGCGATGACATCCGACAGCGCGAGCGCGCGCGACGGTTCGGCCGGTGGCGGCACGGCGGGCTCCGCAGTGACGCCGGGTTCGGGCGCCTTGCCCAGCGCGAGCGCGGCACCTTCCGCCACCCGCTCGACCAGCGCATCGGCGCGCGCGGCTCCGGGGGTGCGCAGCAGCGTCGCCATCACCTGCTGCCCTTCAATGCGGCGATGTTGGCGGCGTAGGCTTCCGCGCCGCCCTTGAAGGTGGCCGAGCCGGCCACCAGCACATCGGCCCCTGCCTCGACGCACATGCGCGCGGTCTCGACATTGACGCCGCCATCGACCTCGAGATGGATCGGGCGCCCGGCGCGGGTGATCATCGAGCGGACGCGCGCGATCTTTTCCAGCTGCGAGGGGATGAAGCTCTGCCCCCCGAAACCGGGGTTGACGCTCATCACCAGCACCAGATCGACCATGTCCATCAGGTTGTCGAGCACCTCCACCGGGGTGCCGGGGTTGATCACCACCCCCGCCTTCTTGCCCAGCGCCCTGATCGCCTGCAGCGTGCGGTGGATGTGCGGCCCGGCTTCGGGGTGGACGGTGATGATGTCCGCCCCCGCTTCGGCGAAGGCCTCCAGATAGGGATCGACCGGGGCGATCATCAGGTGCACGTCGAAGGGCTTGGCGCTGTGCGGCCGCAGCGCCTTGATCACCGCCGGGCCGATGGTGATATTGGGCACGAAATGGCCGTCCATCACGTCGACATGAATCCAGTCCGCGCCCGCCGCATCGACCGCGCGCACCTCCTCGCCGAGCCGGGCGAAGTCGGCCGAGAGGATCGAGGGCGAGATCAGCGGGGTGGGCATGATGCGGCGGGGAACCCCTTTAGCAAACTTTGCGTAACCATACGGGAGCCGCGAATCGGGGGACAAGGCGCAGCTGCACCCTTTTCCACGGTGACGAGGCCGCGGGGCAAAACCCGCTGTGCTCTCGCAAACGCTTCGATTAAGCCACAATTCAGGCATGCCTTGGCAAAGACGCGGCCCATTCTCTCCCCCGCCATTCACCCGCAGCAATCGACGAGATGCCCATGACCGGTCTTCCGCCTGCCCTGTTCATGCCCGCTGCGCGCCGCGCGGGTCTGCGCCTGGTGGCGGGCCTCGCGCTGGCGGGGCTGGCGGGCGCACCGGTGGCGGGGCAGGGCTACGCCTATGGCCGCTCGGGGCCCAATGATCTCGCCCTGTGCGCGCCCGGCAAGGGCCCCGCGGTGCGGATCGCTGTGAGCGGGCTCAAGTCCTCCGCGGGCAACCTGTTCGTGCGCGCCTATCCTGCCAACAAGACCGACTGGCTGGTGAGCAAGCGCTATGTCATGCGGGTCGATGCCAAGCCGCAGCAGGGCAGCATGACGGTGTGCGTCCCCCTGCCCGCGCCCGGCGACTATGCCATCGCGGTGCAGCACGACGTCAACGGCAACCGCAAGACCGACATCTCGACAGACGGGGCGGGGATGTCGAACAATCCGGGCATCAAGAAAGTGCTCGGCCTCGTGCCGCGCGCGCCATCGGTCGACAAGACACGCTTTTCGGCCGGCCCGGGGATCACCCGGATGACGATTTCAATGCAATATCTCTAGCCGGCGCGCTGCCGCCGGCGGTGCTGGCGCAGGTTCCACAGCACCCGGGGCGCGGCGAGCAGCGGATAGCGCTCGGCGCGCGGGGTCAGCGGAACCGGCATGCCGGTGTGCCGCTCGATCTTCCATGCAGCATAGCGCGCCGCGCCCTCGAAGGTGGTGCTCGCCCTGGCGAGGCGCAGCAGGTTGAGGGGCTTGCCGAGCCGCCGGCGGCGGTTCCACCACGTAAGGGTGCGGGCGCGCTCGGCCGCCGAAAGGCGCGGGGCGAGGCGCGCGCCCTGCTGCTCCCCGGGAGCGATCCCCGCGGCAGCGAGCGCCAAGGGCAGGAGCCCCGCGAAATGCGCGGCATTGACCGCGAGGATATCCTCCTCGCGCCCGCGCTTTTCCACCCGGAACTCGGCGCTGTAGGTCGCGCGGAACAGCGCGCGCCAATAGTCCTCGGCCGTCCCGCGGTCCGGGCCGAGCGCGGCGGCGAGGCGCGCGGCGGTGGCCGCGGCCGATGCGATGGCGCGCGTGACCTCTGTCTTGGCGCCCTCGTCCGCGGCCCACACCAGTGCACTCGGCTGGACGAAGCGCGCCCAGATGGTGGTGTCGGCGAGCTGACCGGTGGCGGCCCGGGCGAAGGTCGCAAGCGTCATGGTGGCGACCTTGGCGCGCAGGGTGATCCCCGCATTGGGGCGCTCGTGATAGCTGACCCGCGGCCAGATCGCGCTCTCCCGCGCGCCGGGCAGCAGCACATAGAAATCGAGCACCCCGTCGAGCGAGCCGGTGCGCAGGTTCGACCCATAGAACAGCACCGCGCGCGCGCCCGCGGCTTCGGCCAGCGCGCGGGCGAAGGCTGAGACGGCGGGATCGACGGGGGCTTCGAGCTGCGCGGCGATCCGCGCTGTCAGCGCCGCCTCGGGCGCGGCGTTCATGGCGCGACGAACGCGAGTTCGGGCCCCTGCTCGATCCGGTACTCGCCCGGGGGGAAGGCCTCGCCGTCAAGGATGAAGGGTTCGTCGATCCCGAGGGTGAACTGGCTTGCGGCGACCTGGTGGATGCCGCGCTCGCGCAGGCCCTTGCGCAGGCGCCCGGTCAGCACCAGCGGGATCAGCGCGGTGGTGCGGCGGGTGATCTGGTCGACCGCGACCAGCTTCAACCCGCTGCGCAAGCGCCCGAACGGCTTGATCCCGGCGGGCAGCCGTTCGAGCGTCGAGGCGAACAGCAGCTGGCGCATCGCGGGATCGCCGTTGCCGCTATGCGCCATCGGCGCGTCGGCCGTGCCGAGCCCGATGCGCATCCGCGCGCCGCGGCGCCAGGCATTGCCGCGCCCGGCGAACAGCGATTGTAGCAGCGCCCAAATGCCGGTCACCGCGACCACCATCGAATCGAACGCGCCCAGCTTGTGCGCGCTTTGCCCGGCCTGCGTCGCCTTGGTGAAGGCGCCGGCGCCGAGGATGAAGCCCGCCACGCGCGAAACGGCGGAGGCCTTGCCCTCGCCTGCAACCGCCGAGACCGCCATCGGGCGGCGGCGCACAATGCGGCCGTGATCGAGCGCATCGATCGCGTCCTGCAGCGTCCAGTCGTCGGGCACGCCGAGGTCGAAGGTGAGCGCGTTGGTCTTGCCCTTGGGGAGCACCGCGATCGTGGGCCAGTCGTCGCCGAAGACCGCCTGCCCGCAGGTCAGCACATCGCGCACCGTGCCGTCGCCGCCGTTGATCACGAGGAGGTCGATACCCTTTTCGGCGAACTCGGCGAGCGCCAGCGGGAGCTGCGCGCGGGCGCGCGGCTGGGCGATGTGGACATGGGGGCACAGCCCGCAGTCGAAGTCCGCGCCGAGGTTGCGGTGGCTGCGCGGATTGTAGATCACGCCGACCGTCGGGGTCTCGCCAGCAAGGCGCATGCGCCGCGCGCGGCCGCGCGGGCGCGCGGCCGGATCGATCCGCGGGATCTGCGCAAACTCGTAGATCGACGTTGCCATATTCGTCCTATAATGGTCGCTAAACGCACTTGCTACTGCAATCTTGACCCGGAACTGTCACAGAGCCAATCGGGGCTAGTTAGCGAGTTTCTCTGAAATTCAAGGGGTCGGGCGACGAAGTGGCGTCGGCACGCGGCCAGCGTCTTTCACGCGGCTGCCATATTTTGCAGATTTGCGACAAAATCCAACGATCGCCAGACCCGCGCAGGGCGCGTGGTCAGTCGCCGGTTTCGAGCGTGCGGATCGTGAACTGGCTGACCAGCCGCTGCACCCCGGGAAGCGCCGAGAGGATCTCGCGGTGGATGCGTTCGTAACTGTCGTCCGCGCGCACCAGCACCTTGAGAAGATAATCGCTCTCGCCGCTCATCAGATAGGCTTCGCCCACCATCGGGGTCGCGGTGAGCGCCTGTTCGAAGGCGAGCATGGTCGCCTGCCGTTGGTCGGTGAGAGTGACCTGCACGAACACGGTCGAGGGCCATCCACGCGCCGCGTGCGAAAGCCGCGCGCGGTAGCCGAGGATCGCGCCGGCCTCCTCGAGCGCCTTGACCCTGCGGTGCGCGGCGGAGGGTGACAGCCCCACGCGCTCGCCAAGCTGCTCGCCGGTGAGCCGCGAGTCCCCGGCAAGCAGATCAAGAATTTTCCGGTCGATGCGGTCCATTTGCGCGCATCTCGCATGGACTGGCCGACCCATGCAAGATTTTCGCGCATGTGCCCATCGCCATGCCGATGATTGCGAAGATCGCGCGGCGGCCTGCTGCTACAACCGGGTCATTCGGCAGTGAGGAGCGAACAGGCATGCGCGTCGGGGTCCCCAAGGAGATCAAGAACAACGAATACCGGGTCGGGCTGACCCCCGCCGCGGTCGGCGAGCTCACCCGCGCGGGCCATGAGGTGGTGGTCGAAACCCGCGCCGGCTGCGGGGTCGATTTCGGCGATGCGGACTATCTCGCGGTCGGCGCCACCATCCTCCCCGATGCGGCGAGCGTGTTCGCCGCCGCCGACATGATCGTGAAGGTCAAGGAGCCGCAGCCGAGCGAAATCGCGATGCTGCGGCCCGAGCAGGTGCTGTTCACCTACCTCCACCTCGCCGCCGACAAGCCGCAGGCCGAAGGGCTGATGGCGAGCGGCGTCACCGCGATCGCCTACGAAACCGTCACCGCGCCCGATGGCACGCTGCCGCTGCTCAAGCCGATGTCGGAGGTTGCCGGACGGATGAGCGTGCAGTGCGGGGCGCACTACCTCGAAAAGCACCAGGGCGGGCGCGGGGTGCTGCTCGGCGGGGTGCCGGGGGTGGCGCCGGCGCGGGTGGTGATCCTCGGCGGCGGGGTCGCCGGGGTCAACGCCGCGCAGATGGCGGTGGGCCTGCGCGCCGATGTGACCATCTTCGATATCTCCAACCGCCGCCTTGCCGAGCTGGACGGGCTGTTCGGCAACCAGCTCAAGACCGCCTTTGCCTCGTCGGCGGCGATCGGCGAAGCGGTGCGCGGCGCCGACCTCGTGATCGGCGCTGTGCTGGTGCCGGGCGCGGCCGCCCCCAAGCTGGTGACCCGCGCGATGATCGCAACGATGCGCCCGGGCGCGGTGCTGGTCGACATCGCGATCGACCAGGGCGGCTGCTTCGAGACCAGCCATCCCACCACCCACGAAGACCCCGTGTTCACCGTCGACGAGGTGATCCATTACTGCGTCGCCAACATGCCCGGCGCAGTGGCGCGCACCTCGACGCTGGCGCTCGGCAATGCGACGCTGCCCTTCGTGCTGAAACTTGCCGGACTGGGTGCGGAAGCTGCGATGGCGGCCGATCCGCACCTTGCTGCCGGGCTCAACGTCGCCGGTGGCAAGCTGCGGCACAGGGCGGTGGCCGAAGCGCTCGACCTGCCGCTCGGCTAACCCGGATTCCAGCCCGCTCCGCGCGCAAGGTGCGCGGCCGCCCAGGCCGGCGCATCGGTTCTGCAAAGCTTGATGCCGCCAGCGAACGGCACGGGGAAGCTGCCCGCCGCAAGGGGCCAAGGCCGCTGCTCGATATCCGGAAAAACTGGCGCACCCGACAGGATTCGAACCTGTGACCTCTGCCTTCGGAGGGCAGCGCTCTATCCAGCTGAGCTACGGGTGCATGGCGCCGTGCAGCGCGCCATTGTCGCGTGCGGCGCGGCGCTTAGCAAGAGGCAGGCGCGCGCGCCACACAATTGTGCCGGGCGGGCCGCCGCGCGCTCCGGATGACTGCGAGGGAGCGGGCTTAACCAATCGGCAAGGAGCCGGGCATAGGCTCCTTGTATGGCCACGCTCCCGCCCGAGACGATTCTTCCGCATGGCGACGGCGCCCCGGCAGTGGCGGGCGATCCCGCGGCCCTTGCCCGGGCCATCGCCGCGATCGACGGGCAGGGTGCGGCGCTCGCGCTGCTCGCCCGGATCGCGCCCGAACCGGCCGGCGAGCGCGAGACCATCCCCGCGCTGCTCGCCGCCGCGCGCCCGTGGCAGCGCGAAGTGATCGCGCAGGGCGTTGCCGACAGTGCCGCCATGCTCGCCAGCGGGCTCGAAGCGCTCGCGACTCTGGAACGCCGCGGGCAGGACAGCACCGCCCCGGCCCTCGTGCTGTGGCGCGAGTTTCACGCGGCGCGCCGCGCGATGCTGGCCGTGCTCGATCCCGCCCCTGCCGCCTGACAACGCCCGAGCGCCGACGCGGGCTTGACTGCGTTCCGCTTTCGTTCCAATCCCGCCGCCATGTCCGGCGAGCCTCTCCCGTCCCCTGATTCGGCCTTCGTCCCCGCGGCGCTCGCCGCTCGCGATGTCGCGCGCGGGATCGGGCGGCTGTTCGCCCGCAACGACATCTGGTGCCTTGCCGAGGTGCCGATCAGGAACGGACGGCGCGCCGATCTGATGGGCATCGACGCCCGCGGGCAGGTCGTGATCGTGGAGATCAAGGTCGCCCGCGCCGATCTGCTCGGCGATGCCAAGTGGCCCGACTACCTCGATTTCTGCGACCGCTTCTACTGGGGCCTGCCGCCGGGGCTCGATCGTGCCCCGCTCGAGACCGAGGCCTACCGCCCGGCGACCTGCGGGCTGATCGTCGCCGATGCCTACGATGCCGAGATCCTGCGCCCGGCCGCGCTCGAGCCGCTCGCCCCGGCGCGGCGCAAGGTGCAGGTCGAACAGCTCGCGCGGATCGCGATGCGCCGGCACGCCGCACTGATCGACCCGCTGTGCGCGGCGCTCGACGGACTGGCCTGACTTAGTCCTGTCGCGGCGCGGCGTTTTGCGCCATAGCGCAACGGCAATGCTGCCCCATGACCTTCCCGTCCCTCTGGCACTTCTGATCGTTAGCCTCGCGGTGAGCCTGATCGTCGCGCTGCGTTACCTGCTCGCGAGCGGGCTGTTCGCCTGCGCGACCGCGCGGATGCGGCCCGGGCTCTATGCCGGACGCGGCGCGCAGATCCGCCGCGAGCTCGGCTGGTCGCTGCTGTCGGCCGCGATCTACGGCACGCCCGCAGGGGTCGTGCTGTGGAGCTGGAACCACCTCGGCTGGACGCAGCTGACCGCCGACTGGAGCGCGCTGCCGTGGTGGTATCACCCGCTCTCGGTGCTGCTCTATCTGTTCGTGCAGGACACCTGTTTCTACTGGAGCCACCGCTGGATGCATCGGCCCAGGTGGTTCCGGATCGCCCATGCGATCCACCACCAGAGCCGCCCGCCGACCGCGTGGACCGCGATGAGCTTTCACCCGATCGAGGCGCTGACCGGCGCGATCGTGGTGCCCTGCCTCGTGTTCCTCGTGCCGATCCATGTCGCCATGCTCGGCGTGGTGCTGACGGTGGCGACCGTCATGGGGGTGACCAATCACATGGGCTGGGAGATGTTCCCGCGCTGGCTCGTTCATTCGCCCTTGGGGAACTGGCTGATAACGGCGAGCCATCACGAGCGCCATCACGAGGAGTATGTATGCAATTTCGGGCTCTATTTCCGGCTGTGGGACCGGGTGTGCGGCACGGATCGCGGATTGTCGCGGCGGATCGTGGCCGAGGCCGGGCACGCGCCCGCGCGCTGACCGGGCTGGCGCTCTCGCTCGGAGCGGTGACGCTCGCTGCGGCCACGCCGGCGCAGGCGGGCGAGGTGGTGATCACCGTCACCGACCTGCGGTCGAGCAAGGGCGTGGTGCGCGCCTGCATGACGACGCGCGCGGACATCTTCCCCAAGTGCATCAAGGATCCGGGCGCCTATCGCACCGTGGTGCCCGCCGCGGCCAGGGTCGAAATCCGCTTCACCGGGGTCAAGCCGGGCGACTATGCGATCGCGCTGCTGCATGACGAGAACGACAACGGCAAGGCCGACCGGGCGATGGGAATGATGCCCAAGGAAGGCTACGGCTTCTCGCGCGATGCCCCCGTGAAGATGGCGCCGCCCAAGTTCAAGGACGCGGTCTTCGTCCAGGGCGACGGCACCAGCCGGATTACCATCAAGATGCGGTATTTCCTCTAGTTGCCGTCCATCCCCCGGCCGCGCCGCCACCAACAAACGGCCGCCGGTTTAACGTGATGTTTACCACGCCCCGGCAGAACGATGCGGAACACGTTCAGCAAGGGGCGGAATGACAGCCATGGACACTCTGCGCGGCACCTTCGATTCCGACACTTCGCCGGATCGGGGCTGGGACGCATCCGAGGACGAGCGCGCCGAACCCGCGACCCGTCGCGAACTGCCGCCCGAAGCGATCGGACAGGACGAACGCCGGATGCAGGTGCGCGCCTACAACCACTGGGCCAGCCTGCTGGGCGAACAGATGTTCCCCAACATCGCCGATCTCGATCCGGCGGACCTCCCCGACTTCGGCCCCAATTCGGTGCTGCTCGATTTCACCCACGGGATCGAGAACCCCTCGGTGCGCTTCATCGGCGCCAAGCTGGCGCAGGAATGCGGCCCCACCGGCGTGATCACCCGCCTCTCGGACGTGCCGCCGCGCTCGCTGCTGAGCCGCATCACCGATCACTACATGCAGATCCTCGCCAATCAGGCGCCGATCGGGTTCGAGGCCGAGTTCGTCAACAATGCCGGAGTCGCGATCCTCTATCGCGGGATCCTGCTGCCGTTCTCGAGCGACGATCAGACGATCGATTTCATCTATGGCGTGATCAACTGGAAGGAAATGGCCGACCAGCTCACCGCCGACGAACTGCTGCTCGAGATCGATCAGGCGCTGGAGCTCGATCCCGAGCTCGAGCTCGCCGAGGAGATCGCGCCGCGCGCCGCCGATCCGGTGACCGACTGGGCCGATTCGCCCGCGCATGAAAGCGACGCGGACAGCGCCATCGATCCCGATGCGCACGTCTACAACGATTTCGCCCGCGACTTCGCCAGCCGCTTTGCCGCCGTCGGCGCCGCGCGCGACGAGGCAGGTGGCGCCGCGCCCGGGCGCGACACGGGCCTGCCCGATTTCAGCCAGTTCGGCCTCGGCGACGACGACGAGGACTATGACGAGGATGAAGGCGAGGGCGAGGACGCCGGCTACAATTTCGCGAGCCTCGCCGACTATATCGAGGCGCCCGCCAAGAAGGCGATCGACCTTGCCGAGTTCGATGCCGTGCCGTTCGCCGAGGATCTCGACGCCGTGGGCGGCGCCGACGCCTTCGCCGACCTTCCCGAACCGGTCGCGGACGAAGCGCCGATTGCCGACTTGCCCGAAGAGCCCTTCGCCGCAGGTTTCGACGATGACGCCGATGCGCCGGAAGACGAGGTTGCCGAGGACGAAATCGTGTTCCTCGCCGACGATCTCCCCGAAGACGCCGGCTTGCACGATTGCCTCGCTTCGGCCCGCGAGCTGGCACGCGCCGCCGACAGCACCGAGGATCGCAGCCGCAGCGCGCTCTATGCCGCGGTGAGCCGCGCCTACGACTTCTCGCTCGCCGCGGCCGATGCGCCCGAGGATTATGCCGAACTGGTCGCCGACGCCGGGCTCACCGTGCAGGAGCGCGCGCCGATGACCCCCGTGGTCAAGCTCGTCTTCGGGCACGATTACGACAAGACCAGGCTCACCGAATATGCCGCGGTGCTGACCCACGCGCACCGCCTCAGGCTGGCCCGCGGGAGCCTCGCGGGCTTCCTCGCCGAGACCGAGGGCGGGGTGAAGGCCGTGGTCAAGGCCGAACGCCGTCTGCGCCGCGAGGAGCAGGGCAAGCCGGTCGAGGATGCCGCGCAGGTGCGCGAGGCGCTCGCCCAGGCGCTGCGCGCGCTCGAAGCGATCACGCTCGAGGAGCTCGACGGCGCGGGAGCGGAATTCGCGCTGGTGCTGATCCGCCGCGACGAGATCGGCTGCGCGGAAATCCTCGCCGAACTTCCCGAGGACATCGCCCAGATCGAACGCGCGGCAAGGAAGCTGGTGGGCTGAGGGCGCCGCCTTCGCCCCCTCCTTCACATTGCGTTCAGCCGCCAGTGCGGTAGGGTGCGGGCGATGCGCGGTCGCCCTCACCCCCTCGCCTTTCTGCTCGCGCTGCTGGCGAGCCTGATTGCCGCGTTCCAGCCGGCGGCGGCGCAATCGGTGCTGCGCGATGCCGAGACCGAGGAACTGCTCAGGGACATGGCCACGCCGCTGATCGAGGCGAGCGAGCTGCAGCCGGGCAATGTCGAGGTCGTGCTGATCAACGACGAATCGATCAACGCCTTCGTTGCCGGGGGGCAGGCGATCTATGTCCACACCGGGCTGCTCGGCGCCGCGTCGACCGCCAACGAGGTGCAGGGCGTGCTGGCGCACGAGCTCGGCCACATCACCGCCGGCCACGCCGTGCGCGCCAACGAGCGGGTCAAGGCGGCAAACGGAATCTCGATCCTTTCGCTGATCCTCGGTGTGGGCGCGGCGCTTGCCGGGGCGGGCGAGGGCGCGATGGGGATCATCGCGGCCGGGCAGCAGGCCGCGCTCGGCAGCTACCTTGCATTCAACCGCGACCAGGAAGCCGCCACCGACCTTGCCGGGGTGCGCTACCTCTCGGGCGCGGGGATCAGCGGCAAGGGCATGATCGCCTTCTTCGAAAAGCTGCGCGGCAACGAGATCCGCGCGGGCTACAGCCAATCGGACGAATCCGCCTATGCCCGCACCCACCCGCTCACCGGCGACCGCATCCAGGTGCTGCGCGGGCTGCTCGACCGCGATCCGGCGTGGGACACGCTGCCCGATCCCGGCTTGCAGGAACGGTTCGTGCGGGTGAAGGCCAAGCTGTTCGGCTATCTCGCCGAGCCGCAGCGCACGCTCACCGCCTATCCGCCGAGCGACACCAGCATCGCGGCGCATTATGCCCGGGCCTATGCCTATCACAAGGACGCGCGGGTCGACATGGCGCTGGCCGAGGCCGACGCGCTGCTCGCCGCCGAGCCCGACAATCCGTGGTTTCTCGAACTGAAGGGCCAGGTGCTGCTCGAATCCGGCCGCCCCAAGGAGGCGCTGGTGCCGCTGCGCCGCGCGACCGAGCTGACCCGCGCGCATCCGCTGATCGCCGGAATGCTCGGCCACGCGCTGATCGCCACCGAGGATCCGGCCAATTTCGCCGAGGCCGAGGGCGTGCTGCGCGCCTCGGTGCAGCGCGATCGCTACAACCCCTTCGCCTGGTATCAGCTCGGCGTGGTTTACGAAGCGCGCGGCGACATTCCGCGGGCCCGCCTTGCCAGCGCCGAGCAGCAGGTGATGAACCGGCTCTATCCCCAGGCGCTCGCCAATGCGCAGGCCGCCGAGCCCTATCTGCCCTATGGCTCGCCCGACTGGATCCGCGCGCAGGATGTCGCGCTCGAAGCGCGCGAGCAACTGGAACGCGTGCGCGAGCGGCGCTAGGCTCGCGGCGCAACCCACCGCTCATTCACGGAACGACCATGTCCTCAAGCCCGACTGCGCTGCGCTCGACCCTGCTGACCGCGCTCACCGCGCTGGTATTCGGCTTTCTCGGGGCGGCGATCTGGTCCTATGCCGGGCTCGCCGACAACCGCACCCGCGCCTTCCTGCTCGGCAATCCCGATCTGCTGCCGCAGATGGCGCAGGCCTATGAGGAGCAGGAGGCGATCAAGCGCCTTGCGCAGATGGGGGACGAGGTGTTCATCCCCTTCCCCGGGGTGGTGCTCGGCAACCCCAAGGGCAGCAAGGTGCTGGTCGAGTTCACCGACTATAACTGCCCCTATTGCGAGGCGAGCCTCAAGGACGTGAACCGGCTGATCGCCGAGGATCCCGAGTTGAAGGTGGTGATCCGCGAATGGCCGATCTTCGAAGGCTCGGACGTGGCTTCGCGCATGGCGCTCGCGGCGGGCCTTCAGGGCAAGTATCGCGCGTTCCACGATGCCATGTTCCAGACCGGCGATGTCGATGCGGCCGCGCGGGCGGCCGGCCTCGACATGGCGCGCGCGAGCCGCGATGCCGCCTCGGACGCGGTCTCGACCGAGATCGCGCGCAACCTCGATCACGCCCGCGCGCTCGGCTTTACCGGCACCCCGGCGTGGATTGCGGGCGAGAAGCCGTTCGGCGGCGCGGTGGGTTACGAGAAGCTCAAGGCGGCGGTGGCTGGCGCTGCGGCGGCGGGCGGCGAGGGCTGATGGCAGCGCGCTGGCGGGCGCGGCTGGCGGCGAGCGGTGCGCTGCTGCTGGCAGCCACCTCCGAGGCTGCTCCCCCGATCGACTATGCTGCCGAGCGTTCCGCAATCGCGCGGTTCCAGGACGCCGACCAGCGCCTGCAGGACGTGGGCTGGCAGTTGGCGCAGGGCAATGCGCCGTTCTGCCCGCGGCTTGCCCCGTCGATCGGGCTGCAATTGCAGGACATGGCGAGCTACGGCGCGCCCGCAATCGCCCGCACCGCGCTCGGCCTGACGGGCGATTTCGCGGTCGAGACCGCCGCGCGCGGCTCGCCTGCCGCGCGCGCCGGGGGCTTCGCGCGCAACCGCGAGATCGTGCGGCTCGAGCGTTTCGATCCCAACCAATGGCCTGCGGGCGGCGCGATGGACTGGCAGCGGCTCGCCCGCGCGCATGATCACATCGAGGCGATGCTGACCGAGCATGGCGGCATCGCGATCGGCTTTGCCGACAGCGGCGAGGCGCGCGTGCAGCCGGTCGAGATCTGCGCCACCCGGTTCGAGCTGATGGGCGCCGGCAAGACCGCGGTCGCCGACGGCCGGCGGGTGGTGATCGGGATCGATTTTCCCGCCTTCGCCTACGAGGAGCCGGCGTTCGCCGCGCTGGTCGCGCATGAGCTCGCGCACAACGTGCTCGGCCACGACGCCTGGCTCGATGCCAAGGGGCGCAAATCGGGCAACGTCAAGCGGATCGAGCGCGAGGCCGACCGGCTGATTCCCTGGCTGCTTGCCAATGCGGGCTATGATCCCGCCGCCGGGGTGACCTTCATGACCCGGTGGGGATCGCGCCACGATGCGGGCCTCAGGATGCGCCGCGGGCACGAGGGCTGGGACGAGCGCGCCGCGGCGATCGCCGCCGAGGTGCCACTGGTGCAGGCGCTGATGGCGCGCGAGGGCCGCGCCGACTGGGCAACGCATTTCCGCCGCGAGATAGCGCCGCTTTCGTGATGCGCCGCCGCATCCGCGGCGTCGGCCTCGGTACAGATCACGGCCCCGGCGGGCCGAGGGAATGCCGCTTTCATGGACGCGGGTTGCGCCGAGCCGTGGTCGGGGCGGGGCGGTGCGACCAATTTCCGGTGCGGTTTGCGACGAAATGCGTTAGACCGGTCGCGCTATGGCAGTGCTCCAGATCCAGGCGGCGCCGTTCTTCGCCAGCAAGAACCGGGCGTTCTGGAACCTCCAGCTCGCCGGCTGGGGCGCGGCTTTCCTGCTGCGCGCGGTCTCGGCCCTCGCCAACCAGCAGCCCTTCGATATTCTCGCGCTGATCCTGGTCACCACCATCACCGGCTTTTCGATCAGCCTGATCCTCTCGGTGATCTACCGCCAGCTGATCCACCAGCAGCCGCTGGTGACCTGGGGCGCGACGGCGCTGGTGCTGTTCTTCGCGGTGCTGCTGCACGCCTCGATCGATGCCTGGGTGCAGGGGGTCTATTACGCCGCGGCCCGCGAGACCACCTTCGCGCAGCGCCTGATCGGCCTCCTCTACCTGCCGCTCACCCTGCTCGGCGGATGGAGCGCGCTCTACTACGCGATCAACTTCTTCCTGACGGTGGAGCAGCAGGCCGACCGGCTCGAACGGCTGGAAGCGCAGGCGACCGCCGCGCAGCTTGCCATGCTGCGCTATCAGCTCAACCCGCACTTCCTGTTCAACACCTTGAATTCGATCAGCACGCTGGTGCTGCTGAAGCAGACCGAGCCTGCCAATGCGATGCTGACGCGCCTTTCGGGCTTCCTGCGCCACACGCTGATCGCCGAGCCCGGCAGCCAGGTCACGCTGGCGCAGGAGATCGAGACGCTCCAGCTCTATCTCGATATCGAGCGCATGCGGTTCGAGGAGCGGCTGCGCACCCATTTCGAGATCGACGATGCCGCGCTCGCCGCGCAACTGCCGGCGATGCTGCTGCAGCCGCTGGTCGAGAACGCGATCAAATACGCCGTCAGTCCGCAGGAGGAAGGCGCGCGCATCTCGCTCACCGCGCGGGTGATCGGCGAGCGGTTGCGGCTGACGGTCGAGGATACCGGCCCGGGCGCGGACGAACTGCTGCGCCTCTCTGCCGATCCCGGCACCGCGCGCCCGGTCTCGACCGGGGTCGGGCTTGCCAATATCCGCAATCGCCTCGCTCAGGCCTATGGCGATGCACACCTGTTCGAGACCCGTTCGGAAGCTGGGGGCGGCTTTACCGTGCTGATCGAGATTCCCTTCACTCGCGCCGTCAGAGCCGAGGAAGCGGCCGCACCCGCCGGGGCAGTGATCGGGACTGCCCCGGGCGGGAGCGATAATGTCGTCCCCCTCAATCCCCCCAAAACCATCGGAACCCCCGCATGACCATCAGAACCATCCTCGTCGACGACGAGAAACTCGCGATCCAGGGCTTGCAGCTGCGGCTCGAGCCGTTCGACGATGTCGAGATCATCGACACCTGCGCCAACGGCCGCGAGGCGATCCGCAAGATCAAGACCGAAAAGCCCGATCTCGTGTTCCTCGACATCCAGATGCCCGGCTTCGACGGCTTTTCCGTCGTCAAGGGCGTGATGGAGATCGAGCCTCCGCTGTTCGTCTTCGTCACCGCCTATGAGGAGCACGCGATCCGCGCCTTCGAGGCCAACGCGGTCAATTACCTGATGAAGCCGGTCGACGATCAGAAGCTCGCCGATACCATCGAGCGCGTGCGCCAGCGCCTTGCCGAGAAGAAATCGGCCGAGGATGCCGAACAGCTGCTCGACGTGCTCGCCGAGGTCGCGCCCGACCGCGCGGCCGATTTCGTCGAGACCGCCGCCCCCGCCACCGAAAGCGCCGACCGCTTCGAGAAGCTCATCAACGTCAAGGACCGCGGCCAGATCTTCCGCGTCGAGGTCGACACCATCGAGCATATCGAGGCCGCGGGCGACTACATGATCATCTCGACCGGCGACAATTCGCTGGTACTGCGCGAAACGATGAAGGACCTCGAACGGCGTCTGGACCCGCGCAAGTTCCAGCGTGTCCACCGCTCGACCATCGTCAACCTCGATCTGGTGCGGCAGGTGAAGCCCCACACCAACGGCGAATGCTTCCTGGTGCTGGAAAGCGGCGCCGAGGTGAAGGTGAGCCGCTCGTATCGCGACGTGGTGGCGCGCTTCGTGCACTGAGTTGTGCGGGGGCGCCTCCGCGCCCCCGTCCTCGGCGCTGTTCCTCCGCATCGCTCCGGGCGCCTGCGGGCGCACGGTCGTGCTTGCGGTGCCTGCGGCTCCGATTAAGGTGCCATCATGAGCACCTTCACCCTCGCCGGCTTCGACCTTGCCAGCTTCGTCCGCGCAACCCTCGCGGAGGACTTGGGCGAGGGCCTGCCCGGCGGCGGGCGCGATGTGACGTCCGAAAGCGTGATTCCCGCCGACGCGCGGTTTGCCGGGGTGATGGACAGCCGCGACGCGATCGTGGTGGCGGGGCTGCCGCTGGCCGAGGCGTTCTTCCGCCACCTCGATCCCGCATGCCGCATCGAACCACTGGTGGCGGATGGCGACGCTGTCGCTGCGGGCACCGATCTCATGCGGATCGAAGGCAGCGCCCGCGCCCTGCTCACCGCCGAACGCTCGGCGCTCAACATCGTCCAGCACCTCTCCGGCATCGCCACGATGACCCGCGCCTATGTGGAAGCCATGAGGGAGGGCAGCACGACCTGCACCCTGCTCGACACCCGCAAGACCATTCCCGGCCTCAGGTTCCTCGAGAAATACGCCACCCGCCAGGGCGGCGCGCAGAACCATCGGATGGGGCTGTGGGATGCGGCGATGATCAAGGACAACCACGTCGCGGTCGCAGGCTCCGTCGGCGAGGCGGTGCGCCGCGCGCGCGAGGCGGGGGTGCCGCGGATCATCTGCGAGGTCGACCGGCTCGATCAGATCGAACCCGCGCTGGCCGCCGGCGCGCACCACCTGCTGCTCGACAACATGGACCCCGCCACCCTTGCCGAGGCGGTGCGGATCGTTGCGGGCCGGGTGCCGACCGAGGCGAGCGGGGGCGTCAACCTCCAGACGATCGCGGCCAAGGCGGCGAGCGGGGTCGATTTCATCTCGGTCGGCCGCCTCACCCAGAGCGCGCCCGCGGCCGACATCGGGCTGGATTTCAAGCCGCTGTGAGGCTCGCGCGCGGCCCGCGACCGTTGTCGATCCGCGTTTTCGCCGCCGCTTTCCTCGCGGCCGCCGTGCTGCGGCTGGTGCGGGGGCTTGGCGATCTGACGCTGTCGCAGGCGGTGTTCGCGGCGCACGCGCCCTGGTTCGCGTGGACCCGCGACTGGACGATCGTCACCCTGTCGGCCGAGTTCACCATTGCGCTGATCCCGCTTGCCTGGATCTACCTTTTCGCCGCCCCCTTCGCGCGCTGGCTGGTGCTGGGCTTCGGGGCGCTGCGGCTTGCTTTTCTCGACCCGTCTGCGCTCGCAGGGCCGGTGCTGGTCGCGGCCGCGATGGCGAGCCTGCTCACTGCCGAGGCCGCGCGCTGGTTCGCCCGCCGCGGTGCGGAGGACTCCGATGGCCCGGCGGTGTTCGAGTAGCGCGCGCGCCGCGCTCGGGCTCGCGCTGGCGCTCCCCGGCGTCGCGCACGCGCAGGCCTACCAGTGCCGCGCCCCCGCGGTCGCGCGTGTCCCGGCGATCACGCCCGATGGCCCGCGCCGGGTGCTGCCGATCACCGGCTACACCCTCGCCTTGAGCTGGAGCCCCGAATATTGCCGCCCGCGCAGCGCGAACCCCGCCGACGCTGTGCAGTGTTCGGGCAAGACCGGCAGCTTCGGCCTCGTCGTCCACGGCTTGTGGCCGGAGAGCGGGGCAAGCTGGCCGCAATGGTGCGCCGCCGCCGCCCCGCTCACCACCGCCGACATCCGCGGGGCGCTGTGCCTGATGCCGTCCGAGCGGCTGGTGGCGCGCAGCTGGGCCAAGCACGGCAGCTGCATGGTCAAGCGGCCCGCCAGCTACCTCAAGGTCATCCGCATCCTCTACGAAGGCCTGCGCCTGCCCGATTACGACCGCATCAGCCGCGAGCAGGGGCTGACGGCGGGCCGCATCCGCGCCGCCTTCGCCGATGCCAACCCCGGCTGGCCCGAGCGCGCGATCGGGGTCAAGCTGACGGAGCGCGGCTGGCTCGAGGAAATCCGCCTGTGCTACGCCAAGAGCTTCCACCCCGCGCCCTGCGACGCACGCCGCTGGGGCGCGAAGGATGCCGCTCCGGCGAAAATCTGGCGCGGGCTCTAGCGCCGCTCGCGGAAGAACCCCTTGAGCATCTCCGCCGCTTCGGCCTCGCCGATCCCGGCATAGACCTCGGGGCGGTGCAGCGCCTGCGGCTGGTCGAACACCCGCGCGCCATGCTCCACCGCGCCGCCCTTGGGATCGCTCGCGGCGTAATAGAGCCGCGCGATCCGGGCGTGCTGAATCGCGCCCGCGCACATCGCGCAGGGCTCGAGCGTGACCCACAGCTCGCACCCCGTCAGCCGCTCGTCGGCCAGCGCCTGCGCGGCGGCGCGGATCGCGCGCACCTCGGCATGGGCGGTGGGATCGTGATCGGTGCGCGGGGTGTTGTGCGCGGCGGCGATCACCGCGCCATCCTTGACGATCACCGCGCCGATCGGCACTTCACCGGCGTCCGCGGCCGCCTGCGCTTCGGCAAGCGCGCGGGCCATCGGCTCGGGAAGCGGCCAGTGGGGTGCGGGCGGGGTCATCGCGCGAGGGGCTAGCCGGGGCGGCGCACGCGCGCAACTTGCTTGACGATTCGGGTCTGCACCGTTATGCGCGCCGCTTTCCCGGCTTAGACCCGATTTTCAAGAGAAGAGACGAACCATGTCGCGCATCTGCGAACTCACCGGCAAGGGCCGCCAGGTCGGCCACAATGTGAGCCACGCCAACAACAAGACCAAGCGCGTGTTCCTGCCCAACCTGCAGAACGTGACGCTGATGAGCGAGAAGCTGGAGCGCAGCTTCAAGTTCCGCGTCTCGACCCACGGGCTGCGCTCGGTCGAGCACAATGGCGGCCTCGACAACTGGCTGCTCAAGACCAGCGACGAGAAGCTCTCGGCCAACGCGCTGAAGGTGAAGCGCGAATTGCTGAAGGCGCAGGCCGCGGCCTGAGGTTTCGCCGCCCCTCGGGGGCAGGCGACACGAAAGAGCGTCCGGGTTTCCGGGCGCTTTTTCGTTATGGGGCGCGCCCGTCCCAATCGAAGCGCACCAGCAGGCTGTGCTGGAAGATCGACTGGTTGTCGTCGCTGATCAGCCAGATCGCGCCCCTCATCGGGTCCGCCGGATCGGGGACGAAGGCGATCCCTTCGAAATTGTCGGCGAAGATCCCGCCGGTGAGGCGTTGCACGATCCGCGCACGCCATGCGGTTCCCGGCACGATCGCGCGCGGGTCGGCCAGCGCGATGGCGGTGTCGAAGCGGGCGGGGAGGGTATAGCGCACCCGCCGCAGCAGGATCAGCACCCGCCCGTCGGGCACCTCCACCGCATCGACCGGATCGTAATCGGGCGGGGCGAGAAAGGTGAAACGCGACGCTGCCGAGGGCTCCACCGGGTCGCGCGCGAACAGCAGGCCCTCGTGCGCGGTCGCGCTGCCGCGCAATGTGCCCTCGGCAAGGATCACGAAGCGGCCATCGGCCAGCCGCAGCATCGCTTCCGCCCCGCTGTTCTTGCTCCAGCGCCGCATCTCTGGCGGGCGGCGCGTGCTGCGCCGGCCGTCGGGGCTCCAGCGGGCGATGAGGTTGGCGTTCTCGAACCCGCCCCACAGCCTGCCCGTGGCGGGATCGCGCGCCAGCGATTCGAGGTCGGCTACCTGATCGCGCCCGCGCTTGGGCCAGCCGATGAAGCGGTAACTCGCCGGGACGGCGCGCGGACCGGCCTCAGCAAGGTCGAGCGCGAGCATCCAGCCGCGGTCGGTCCCGGCAGCCAGCCTCCCGCCCCCGAGCGGTGCGAGCGCCGAAAAGCCGCCGAACATCGGGTGGCGGCTGTTGAGCTGCCACACCCCGGTGACCGGCAGAGCGCCCGCCACGCCCGTTCGCGCGGCGAGCGGGGTGATGGTCACCTGCGCGACCGCAGCCGGATCGCCGGGGGACGAACGCACGAAGGTGCCGGGGGCAAGCCCGATGGTGACGAGAGCGAGAAGCAGCAGGCGACGCATCCGGCGGCGGCCATCGGCCCGCGCGCCGCTGCGGTCAAGCGGGGTCGATACCGAGCAGCCGCCGCGTCGCGATTGCGGCCGAGGCGTAGGCTTCCTGCCGCTCGGCGCTCCAGTACCGCAGTTCGGCGAGCGGGATTTCCGCGCCCGTCACCGCGCACAGCACGTGGTTGCCCGGGCGCAGCACCCGGAAGCTTGAAGGGCCGTAATAGAGCTTGGCGGCCTTGTCGGCGGAGGACATCAGCATGGCGCGAACGATAGCACCGCTCGGCTAGCCGAACAAATCATCTTGTGCCGCCGAAGCGCCGGTGCGGCGCGACGCGGGCTTGGGGCGCGTCGGCGGCGGCGCATCGGCGGGAACGACCGGCAGGCTTCCGTCGCGCAGCTGCACCACCAGCGCGGGCTCGCGCGCGGCCTCGGCGCGGGTGGTGAGCGCGCGGCCCTCGGCATCGCGCAAGATGGCATAGCCGCGCTGCAACGGCTTTTCGGGGTGGAGCTGGCTCATCACCCGGGCCAGCGCAGCAAGCCGGTCCGCCCCTTGCCGCAGGGGCCGTTCGACCAGCAACGGTGCGAGCCGCACCCGTTCGAGCCGCCGCTGCGCCTCGGCCCCGCTGCGCGCGAGCAACGCGGGCGAAAGCCGCGCCGCCACCCCGGCCAGCCGCTCGCGTCCGCTTGCCGAACGGTCGCCCAGCGCGCGGCGCAGGCGTTCGGCGAGCTCGTCGAGCCGCTGCGCCTGGGCCGCGAGCAACGCCTCGGGCCGGGGCAGCAGCCGCGCGCGCGCCGCCAGCCGCTCGCGTCCGAGTTCAAGCGGGCGCCACACCGCACGGCGCTTGCGCCCCGCAAGGTCGGCAAGGGTCGCGAGGAGATCGATCCGCACCGGCACCGCCATCTCGGCGGCAGCGGTCGGCGTGGGCGCGCGGCGATCGGCGGCGTAATCGGCGAGCGTGGTGTCGGTCTCGTGGCCGACCGCGCTGATCACGGGAATCGTGCTCTCGGCGATGGCGCGGACGACGATCTCCTCGTTGAAGCTCCACAGATCCTCGATCGACCCGCCCCCGCGCGCGACGATCACCACGTCCGGGCGCGGGACGGGGCCGCCGGGCGCAAGGCCCGAAAACCCGCGCACCGCCGCCGCCACCTGGTCCGCCGCGCCCTGTCCCTGCACCAGCACCGGCCAGACCAGCACATGGCTCGGGAAGCGGTCGGCGAGGCGGTGGAGGATGTCGCGGATCACGGCGCCGGTGGGCGAGGTGACCACGCCGATCACCTGCGGCAGGAAGGGCAGCGCGCGCTTGCGCCCGGCGTCGAACAGGCCCTCGGCGGCGAGCCGCGCGCGGGTCTTCTCGAGCAGCGCCAGCAGCGCGCCCTCGCCCGCCAGTTCGAGGCTGTCGATCACGATCTGGTACTTCGAACGCCCCGGATAGGTGGTGAGCTTGCCGGTGGCGATCACTTCGAGCCCGTCCTCGGCGCGGAACGTGAGGCGGGCAGCGCTCCCCTTCCACATCACCCCGTCGATCACCGCGCCCTCGTCCTTGAGCGCGCAGTAGAAATGGCCCGAAGCCGCGCGCTTCACCCCCGAGAGCTCGCCGCGCAGGCGGACGAAGCCGAAGCGGTCCTCCACCGTGCGCTTGAGCAGCGTGGAGAGTTCGCTGACGGTGAGCGGCTGGGCGTTGTCGCCCGGGGCCCCGCGCGCTACCAGCCCGGGATTGTCATCGCTGATGGGCGGAGGGGCCATGAATATCCTGCTGCTGGGGTCCGGGGGCCGCGAACATGCGCTGGCGTGGAAGCTGGCGCAATCCCCGAGCGTTACCCGGCTCTATGCCGCCCCCGGAAATCCCGGCATTGCCGAGGAGGCCGAGCTGGTGGCGCTCGATGTGACCGACCACGCGGCGGTGATTGGCTTGTGTGCGGCAAAGCAGATCGGCCTTGTCGTGATCGGCCCCGAGGCACCGCTGGTCGATGGCCTCTCGGACTCGTTGCGGGCAGCGGGTGTTCCGGTGTTCGGCCCTTCGCAGGCCGCCGCGCAGCTCGAAGGCTCCAAGGGCTTCACCAAGGACCTGTGCGCGCGCGCCGGGATCCCGACCGCGGGCTATGTGCGCACGTCCTCGCTCGAAGACGCCCGCGCCGCGCTCGCCCGCTTCGCCGCGCCTTACGTGCTCAAGTCCGATGGCCTCGCGGCGGGCAAGGGCGTGGTGATCGCCGGGACGCTCGCCGAAGCCGAGGCCGCGCTCGCCGAGATGTTCGGCGGCGGCTTCGGGGCGGCGGGCGCCGAGGTGGTGATCGAGGAATTCATGGACGGCGAGGAGACAAGCTTCTTCGCGCTCACCGATGGCACCGCGATTGTCCCCTTCGGCAGCGCGCAGGATCACAAGCGCGTGGGCGACGGCGACACCGGGCCGAACACCGGCGGCATGGGGGCCTATTCTCCCGCTCCGGTGCTCACGCCGGAGTTGCAGGCGCGGGTGATGGCCGAGATCATCGAGCCCACGGTGCGCACCATGCGCGCGGAGGGCAATCCCTATCGGGGCGTGCTGTTCGCGGGCCTGATGCTGACCGCGGACGGCCCCAAGCTGATCGAATACAACGCCCGCTTCGGCGACCCCGAGTGCCAGGTGCTGATGATGCGGCTGGAGAGCGATCTGGCGGACATCATGCTGGCCTGCGCCAAGGGGGAGCTTGCGGGGATCGCGGTGGCGCTGCGCGATCAGACCGCGCTCACCGTGGTGATGGCGGCCAAGGGCTACCCCGGCACCCCCGAGAAGGGCGGCGCGATCGCGCTGAACGATGCCGAGGCCGAGGGCGCAAAAGTCTTCCACGCCGGCACCGCGATTGTGAAGGGCGCGCTGGTGGCGAACGGCGGGCGGGTGCTGAACGTCACCGCGATGGGCGCAAGCGTCACCGAGGCCCAGTCGCGCGCCTATGCGGCGGTCGACAGAGTGAGCTTCCCCTCAGGCTTCTGCCGCCGCGACATCGGCTGGCGCGAAGTGGCGCGGGAGGCGGACTAGGCCGCCCGCGCGATCCGCTCCGCGCGCTGCGGCACCAGCCACACCAGCGCAACGATCGCAGCGCCCAGCACGAGCGAGGCCGCCACCCGGCTCAGTTCAAGCCCGCCATGCGCCACCGGTTTGTCGAGGAAATCGCCGACCACAGCGCCCAGCGGCCGCGTCAGGACAAAAGCCAGCCAGAACAGCGCCACATTGCTGAACCGGTTCGAGACATAGGCCGCTGCAACTAGCACCAAGGCGCCGCCGAAGATCAGCGCCGCTCCCGAATAGCCAAGCGGCCCGTCCGCCACCCAGTCGCCCAGTGCGGTCCCGAGCGTCTGTGAGAAGGTGATCGTCAGCCAGTAATAAAGCTCGGCGCGCGGTTCGTGGACCGAGTTCACCGCAATCGTCCCCAGCGCGCGGTACCACACGAACAGCGAGGCCAGCACCATCGCCAGCAGCAGCAGCGATCCGCCCGGATAGCCGATCCCGAGCGAGCGGGTAGCGAAGTCGGCCAGCGTTGTCCCGGCGGTGGTCGAGGCGATGATCGTCGCCCAATAGAGCCACGGATGGAACGCACGCGCTCTGATCTGCGCCGCAACCAAAACCGCTAGCAAGCCGCCGAACAGCGCGGTACCAACCAGGTAGCCGTTGAGCCCGCCCTGCCCGGCGGCCGCAGTGGTCTCACCCAGCCAGCTCATGCTGACGGTATCACCCATCGTTTCGCCAAAGGTGGTGGCGATGATCTTGATGAGCCAGAACCCCAGCGTCACCGCAGGAACCTTGGTCAGCGCCTCTTTGAAATCCTCGTTCATGGTGTATGTCCTTGGTCGCGTGCCAGTCGCGGACGAAGCCTGAGGCAAACCCGCGCGCCGGGCCATAAGCAGGAGTCCAAATGGAAGCGCATCAGCGCCTGTCGCATGGCTGATTCCTCGCGCCGTGAGGCGGCAGTGGCTGTTCTGGTGGTCGGCTTGCAGGCGATCGCGGCGGTCTATTTCCTCGCCGATGGGGTTCAGGAGAGCGGCACTGGGCTGGCGCTGGCCGATATGATTGTCGGGCTTGCGCTCTTGGCAGGCATACTTTTCGGCGGGCTTATGATTCGCCGCCTCTTGGCTGAGGCGGAGCGTGGCGAAGCGGCCCGTGCGCTTGCACGCGGTGCGTTAGGCGCCTTGATCGAACAGCGCTTCACCGAATGGGGACTGTCACGCTCCGAAGCCGAAGTCGCGCTGTTCGCACTGAAGGGCTGCACTATCGCGGAGATCGCCGGGATGCGCGGGTCGGCGAGCGGGACGGTCCGGTCACAGCTGAGCCAGGTTTACGCCAAGTCCGGGGTTAGCGGCCAGGCGATGCTGATGGCGCTGTTTCTCGAAGATCTCGTCGACACCGCATCGGTCGCTGCGCAGAATTGATTGCGATCAAGGATGCGGCGGCGTGATTGCGCGATAGGCGTGCCATGCCCCACCGCCCCCTCCTCCTCGCTGCCCTCGCCACCCTTGCCGCCTGTGCCGCCGCGCCCGGCAGCGAGAACCCGCCCGCGATGCTCGGCAAAGCCACCTCCCCCTCGCCCGACACCCGCGCGCCGGCCTTCGTCGAGGCCGCCTGCGGGGGGTGCCATGCGGTCGAGCCGCCGTTCCTTTCGGCGAACCCCGCCGCGCCCAGCTTCGCCGCGATCGCCAACCGCTCCGGCCTCTCCGAAACATCGCTCGCCGACTGGCTGGCGGACGCGCACAACTATCCCGAAGAGATGGACTTCACCCTCACCCGCGCGCAGATCGACCAGATCGCCGCCTATATGGTGACGCTGCGCAAGGCGGGTTACGTTTCCGAACCCTGACGCGCGGGGCCCCTTGCGCCGGGAGGCTTTGGCGAAGCGCACCGCCTGTGTTAAGCGGCGAGCCAGGGATGCATCCGGGCAAGGGGGGCTGCCATGCCATACCGTTACGCGCCGTTCTTCGTCGGCTTCGTGCTGCTGGTCATCATGACCGGCTTCTGGGCGAGCTATTTCGGTGCGTCGGATCCGATTCCGCTCGCTTTCCATGTCCATGCGATCTCCTCGATGACCTGGCTGGTGCTGCTGATCGCGCAGCAGGTGGTGATCCAGCGCCGCGCCCACGCCCTGCACCGTGCGCTGGGGCGGGCGAGCTTCGCGCTGTTCCCGTTCCTGATCTTCGGCTTCGTGATGATCATCAACCTCACCGCAAGCCACTATGCTGCCGGGGAGGGTCCGGTGACGATGGCGCTCGGCCCGAGCTTCGGGATCGGGATGGGGATCGCGATCATCGGCTACCTGACGCTGTTCACCCTGGCGCTGAAGCACCGCCGCAATGTGAAGCTCCACGCGGGCTACATGCTGGCAACCCCGCTGATCCTGTTCGAAAGCCCGTTCAGCCGGGTGATGGGCGATTACCTGCCGTGGATGAACGTGATCGGCAGCGACTTTCCGCACGCGATCCTCGACACCATCCTCATCAGCGACATGATGGTGGCAGCCTTCGCGCTGGCGCTGTGGGCGATGAACCGCAAGCACGGCGCGCCGTGGCTGATCGCGGCGGGCTTCACCGCGTTCCAGGGCGTGGTGATGTGGTTCGCGCCCTTCAGCCCGGCGATCACCGCGGGCTTTGCCGCCTATGCCATGATCCCCGCCCCGGTCACGCTCGCCTGCGGCATCGCGGCCGGCGCGGCGGCGACGTGGCTGGGCTGGGAAGCGGGCAAGCGGCGGCGCAAGGCGGTTGCGGTCACCGCGTGAGCTGAGCGCGCTTTCCTACTGCCGGCGAGATGGGGCATGACAGGTGCGGATCGCCGCGGCGGCCTGCTCTTTGCCATCGTCAGCCCCACCCAGCCGCCGCGTTCAGCACCGTTCGAAGGGGCGGGTTTTCCGCTTCTGGACAGTGTCTCATGTGTCTCCAACGTAAGGAAACACGGCCATAACTCTTGCTACGGGCCGAAGGCCCGCAAGGCCGACCGGCCGCCCGCAGGTGCTCGCGCGAAGCGCGAATCGCACCGAGGACGTGCCCGCGGAGGCGGGCACGCAAACAAGCCTGCCTAGAGCGTTTCGTCCATCAACTTGCGCAGATCGGCCTCGGGCCGCGGGCCGTAATGCGCGATCACCTCGGCCGCGCAGATCGCCCCGCGCCTGAGGCAGCGTTCGAGCGGCTCGCCCTTGACGTAGCCCGAGAGGAAGCCGGCGGCGAACTGGTCGCCCGCCCCGGTGGTGTCGACCACCTTGGCAACCGGCTCGGCCCCGACCTCGGCGCGTGTCCCGTGCGCGATCGCCACCGCGCCCTTCTCGCTGCGGGTCGCGACCAGCACCGGCACCTCGGCCGCGACCGCCGCGAGCCCCGTCTCGAAATCGGCCTCGCCGCTGAGCGTCGCCAACTCGGTCTCGTTGACGAACAGGATGTCGATCACGCCGTCGGCGATCATCCGGCGGAAATCCTCGCCGTGGCGCTCGATCACGAAGCTTTCCGATGCGGTGAAGGCGATCTTGCGCCCCGCGGCCCGCGCCACCTCGATCGCGCGGCGCATGGCGCGGCGGGGCTCTTCGGGATCCCACAGATAGCCTTCGAGGTAGAGGATCGCGCCGCTCGCGATCAGCTCCTCGTCGAGCGCGGCGGCGGGCAGGAACTGGCCTGCGCCGAGGAAAGTGTTCATGGTGCGCTCACCGTCGGGGGTGACGAAGATCAGCACCCGGCCGGTGGCGGGCTCGCCGTCACGCGCCGGCGTGTCGAAATCGATCCCGGTGGCGCGCATGTCGTGACGGAACACCTTGCCGAGCTGATCGTCGGCGACCTGGCCGATGAAGGCGCATTGCAACCCGAGCGTGGCGAGGCCGGCGAGCGTGTTGGCCGCCGATCCGCCCGAAATCTCGCGCGCGGGCGGCATCGCCTCGTACAGCGCGTCGGCGCGCGCCTCGTCGATCAGGGTCATCCCCCCGCGGTTCAATTGCAGCTCCTCGATCAGCTCCTCCTCGCAAGAGGCAATGACATCGACCACGGCATTGCCGATGGCGATGACGTCGTAGCGCGGCGGAGTGGTCTCGGGCACGGGCAGGCTCCTTGGGATGAAACTGCGCGCCGCCTAGCCGCCTTCGCCCGCCGCGCCAAGCGTCCGTGTGCAGCGCGGCAGGGGCGCGTTGACTTCGCCGGCCGCGCATCGCATCGCACGCCGCCATGAGCGCCGTTCCCGCCGCCCTTGCCATGGCCTGCCGCCAACTGACCGACCGCGCCGTGGTGGCGGTGACGGTGAAGAGCGTCGCGCTGACGCTGGCGGTGTTCGCAGGCCTCGGCGTCGGGCTCTACGTCGCGCTGGCCGACCTTGCCGCGCGGTTCGGGGTGGACGCAGGCTGGGCGGGGCTGGCGGCCGCGCTGCTGGTTCCGCTCGCGATGTGGTTGCTGCTGCGCACGGTGGCGCTGGCGGTGATGCAGTTCTTCGCCGACGAGGTGGTCGCGGCGGTCGAGGCGCGGCACTACCCTGCGCTGGCGGCGCGCGCGCAGCCGCTGCCGCTGCACCGCGAGGCGGGCAACGCGCTGCGCGGTCTCATGCGGGTGATCGGTTACAACCTGCTAGCGCTGCCGCTGGCCGCGGTGCTCGCCTTCACCGCGATCGGCCCGGCGCTGGTGTTCCTCGCGGTCAACGCGGTGCTGCTCGGGCGCGAGCTTACCGATATGGCCTGGCTGCGGCACTGCGAGGGCGCGGAGCGCGATACGCCGGTGCCGGCGGGCGAGCGGGCATTGCTCGGCGCGGCGATGGCGGGGCTGATGCTGGTGCCGGTCGCGGGGCTGCTCGCTCCGGTCATCGGCGCGGCGGCGGGGACCCACCTGGTGCTGCGGCGGCTGGAGGAGCGATAGGGGGCATGGCGATGAGGGGGATTGCGGGCTTGGTGCTGCTCGGCGCCGCTTTGGCCGGCTGCGCAGGCGGCGGCCGCCCGGCGGGGCCGGCCCGAGCGCCCGCGCCGGCGCGCAGCACCGTGGTGGTGGTGCCGCAGGTGATGGCACCGCAGGGGCTGGCGGGCGTGATCGGGACCAACGCGGCAGGCCTTCTGCGCCGCTTCGGCACGCCGCGGATCGAGCTGGCCGAGGGCGATGCGACCAAGCTGCAGTTCGCCGGCCGCAGCTGCGTGCTCGACATCTACCTCTATCCCGTCGCCGCCAATGCCGAGCCGACCGCGACCCATGTCGCGGCGCGGCTGCGGCAGGGGGGTGCGCCGGCCGATCCGGCGGCCTGCATCCGCGAGGTCGAGGGACGGTAACCCGGTCTTAAGCCTGATCGTGCCATGCCCTCCCGCACAATCTCGAGGGGTGTGACGCCGCATGACCACGCAATTCATCGCCATCGCCAAGGCTGCCGCCGCCGACGGGCAGGTCTCGCCCGAAGAGCTGCTCGCGCTGCGCCGCGAGGGCTGGGGCGACGGGGTCATCACCCGTGACGAGGCCGAGGCGCTGTTCGAGCTCAACGACGCGCTGCGCGAGCGCAGCCCCGAATGGTGCGACGCTTTCGTCGAGGCGATCGGCGAGTTCGTGCTCAACGCCGCCCCGCCGCGCCTGCAGTGCTCGCGCGAGGAAGCCGAATGGCTGATCGGCATGATCGACCGCGACGGTGTGGTCGAGAGCATGGTCGAGATGGAAACGCTGGTGCGCATCCTCGAACGCGCCGAGAACACCCCCGACCTTCTCAAGGACTACGTGCTCGGCGTGGTCGAGCGCGCGGTGCTCACCGGCACCGGCCCGACCCGCTGTGGCGGCGCGCTTGCCGCGACCCACATCACCGCCGCGGAATGCCGCATCGTGCGCCGCGTGATCTTCGCCAGCGGCGGTCACGGCCCGGCGGCGGTCACCCGCCACGATGCCGAGCTGCTGTTCCGCCTGAAGGACGCGACCCTCGCCGAAGAGAACGCCGCCGAGTGGGACGACCTGTTCTGCGATGGCGTCGCCAACTTCCTCAAGGGCTTCGTCCTGCCCAGCGCGCAATTGAGCCACGAGCGCAAGCGGGAGCTCGAGGCCTTCATTGCCGACAACCAGGCCAATGTCGGGCGCTTCATGGGCCGCATGGTGCGCGAGGTGCCGAACGTGGCGAACCACTTCGGCAAGGTGTTCGGCAAGAAGCGCGAGACCGGCCCCGATTACGAAGCGATCGCCGCCGAGGGCGAGAAGGTCACCGATTACGAGAGCGAATGGCTCGAAGGCATGATCGACGCCGATGGCGAGGTCGACGAGCTCGAAAGCCGGTTGATCGCGCGGATCGCGGCAGAATCGGAAGGCTAGCTGTCGAATTCCAGCGGGGTGGCCGCGCCGCCCTGCTTGGGTTGCGGATCGCCAGGCGGGACGGCGGGGACGGGGAGACCGGCCTCCGGTGGTTTGCGGCGGTTCGGCCGCGGCCCGTGCTGCAAGCGGGACAGCGCCAGCGTGTAGTGCACGATCTCGGCCTTGATCTTGATCCGCAGGCGCTCGTCCTCGGTGCCGGCAAGCTGCGCTTCCAGCCGCGCGAGGTCATCGGTCATGCGATCGATGATGGCTTGCAGTTCCCGCGCGCGCTGCGCTTTGGCTTCCGCGATCCGCTCGGGCGGGAGGTCCTTGCCGCGCTTAGCCATCGCGGTGCCATGCCACACCAACCCGGCAAAGGCGAGGCGCGACTAAACCATGAAACTCTCGCCGCAGCCACAGGCACCCTTGGCATTGGGGTTCTCGAACACGAAGCCCGCGGTGAAATCGTCCTCGCGCCAGTCCATCGTGCTGCCCACGAGGTAGAGCACGCTCGCGCCGTCGATGTAGAACACCCCGCCCGGGGTCACGATCTTCTCGTCGAACCGGGCCTCGCTGGTGACGTAATCGACCGAATAGGCAAGGCCCGAACAGCCTCGCCGCGGGGTCGAGAGCTTGACGCCGATCGCGCCTTCGGGTGCCTTGCTCATCAGCTCGGCGATGCGCGCCTCGGCGCTCGGCGTCAGGATGACGGCGGCCTTCGGCGCGGGGCGAGAGGTCGTGGTGGTGTCGGTCATGTCAGCCTCTTCTGCCAGAACAGCGCGTGTCCGGCGGCGGGATCGAGCTGGTAGTCGCCATAGCCGCACGCGGCGTAGAGATGCCGCGCCGGATTGCCGCTCAGCACCTCCAATGTGATCTTGACCGCGCCGCGCTTCAACCCCTCGGCCTCGACAGCGGCGAGGAGCGCGCGGCCGATCCCCGCACCGCGATGGCCGGGCAGCACCGCGAGATCGTGGAGGTTGACGAGCGGCGCGGCGGCGAAGGTCGAATAGCCCATGAAGCAGTTGGCGAGGCCGACCGCCGCATCGTCAAGCCGCGCGAGGAGCGAGAAGGCCTGAGGATTGGCCGCCAGATCGCCGGGGAGGCGCGCCTTGACGTCATCGCGCAACGGCTCGCCCCCGCCCATCGGATCGCGCGCATAGGCATCGAGCAGCGCCACGACGTCAGCGGCATCGCGCGGATCGGCAGTGTCGGCGAGGCCGATGGTGAGGGCAGGAGCCAGCGTCACAGCATTCCCAGTTCGAGCCGCGCTTCATCGCTCATCTTGTGCGGGCCCCAGGCGGGCTCCCACACCAGCACCACCTCGGCGTCGCGGATCCCCGGCACCGACATGACGCGCAGCTCGACCTCACCCGGCATGGTTTCGGCGACGGGGCAATGCGGCGTGGTCAGTGTCATGGTGACGGTGGCGTCGGCATTGTCGTCCACCTCGACCCCGTAGATCAGCCCGAGATCGTAGATGTTGACCGGGATTTCCGGGTCGAAGATCTCGCGCAGCGCCTCGATTACTGCGGCCTGCAGGTCGCTGCCCGCACCGCCGACCGGCGCGTCGGCCGGCTTGGCGGCGAGGAACCCGTCGAGATAGTCGCGCTGGCGCGGGGCATCTGCGCCGGGGGCGTCGGGATCGATAGCGTCCTCCACCCGGGCACGGGGCGGCTTGTTGGCGGTTGTGTCGGCAGAGCTGTCCATCGCGCTCATCCTCTTCCAAAAATGCGGCGGGTGCGGGCGATCCCGGCGAGCAGCGCGTCGACATCGGCCTCGCTCGAATAGAGCCCGAAGCTGGCACGTGCGGTGGCGGGGACCTTGAGATAGTCCATCAAGGGCTGGGCGCAATGATGCCCGGCACGGATCGCGACGTTCGCCTCGTCGAGGATGGTGCCCAGATCGTGGGGGTGGATGTCGTCCAGCGCGAAGCTGACGATCCCCGCGCTGTCGGCCGGGCCGAACAGCATGACGTCGTTCATCGCGCCCAATTCGCGGCGCAGCCTGGCGACCAGCGCCGCTTCGTGCGCGTGGATCCGCTCCGGCCCGATCGCGCTGACATAATCGGCGGCGGCGGCGAAGGCGATCGCCTCGGTGATGGCGGGGGTGCCGGCCTCGAACCGCTGGGGCCCGCTGGCATAGGTCGTCCGGGCGAAGGTCACCCGGTCGATCATCGCCCCGCCGCCCTGGTAAGGGGGCATGTCGGCGAGCAGCTCGGCTTTCGCCCACAGCGCGCCGATCCCGGTCGGGCCGTAGAGCTTGTGCGCGGAAAAGACGTAGAAATCGCAGTTCAGTGCGGTGACATCGACCGCCATGTGCGGCGCGCTCTGGCAGCCGTCGAGCAGCAGTGTGGCGCCCACGCGGTGTGCGAGCGCCGCGGCGCGCGGGGCATCGAGCAGCGCGCCGGTTACGTTCGAGACATGCCCGAAGGCAACCAGCTTGTGGCGCTCGGTCAGCATCGCTTCGGCGGCGTCCAGGTCGATGCGGTGATCGTCGGTCAGCGGGCACACGTCGATGTGGGCACCGACCTCTTGCGCCACCATCTGCCACGGCACGATGTTCGAATGATGCTCGGCCTGCGAGAGCAGGATGCGGTCCCCTGCCTTGAGGTTCGCCCGGCCCCAGGTCTGCGCGACGAGATTGATCGCCTCGGTCGCGCCGCGGGTGAAGACCAGTTCGTCCTCGTGCCCACCGATGAAGCGCGCGACCGTGCGCCGCGCCGCCTCGTAGGCCAGCGTCATCTCGGCCGACCGGGCATAGACCCCGCGGTGAACGGTCGCGTAATCCTCGCCCAGCGCGCGCGCCATGGCGTCGATCACCGCGCGCGGCTTTTGCGCAGTCGCAGCGGTATCGAGATAGTGCCAGCGCTTGCCGTCATGGGTGACCATGCCGGGGAAGTCGGCCGCAAGGTCGGCAAGGGGCGCGAGCGTGGCGGCGTCGGTCACAGTCGGGCTCCCTCCAGCGCTGCCAGCGCGGCTGCGAGCAGCGTTTCGCGGCTCTCCTCGTCCTCCAGCGCGACGAAGGCGTCGCCGATGAAAGCCTGCACCAGCAGCCGCTGGGCGGTGGCGGGATCGACCCCGCGCGCCATCATGTAGAAGCGCGCGGCTTCGTCGAGGGCGCCGACGGTGGCGCCGTGGGCGCACTTGACATCATCGGCGAAGATCTCGAGCTGCGGGACGGCGTTGGCGCTCGCCCCGGCTTCGAGCAGCAGACCCTTGAAGTCTTGCGCGGCATCGGTCTTCTGCGCGTGGCGCGCGACCTTGATCTCGCCGAGGAAGTTGCCCGTCGCGCCTGCCCAGTGGACCGCGCGGACGGTCTGGTTGCTGGTCGCCTCGGGCTCGGCATGGACGACCTGCGTGACGAATTCGCGGGTCACACCTGCTCCGCCGATGGTGACGCCGCCGAATTCGAAATGTGCGCCCCGGGCGAGCCGCACCTCCACCTCGACCCGGGTGTAATCGCCGCCCGCATTGGTGACGAACAGTTCCGCCCGCGCGCCTTCGGCGATATCGAGGCGGATGCGATGCAGTTCAGGCGCAGCCGAGCCGACCACCATCGCATGCCGCCGGGTCTCGCCGGGGGCGAGAGAGATCTCTTTCCACTGGTCGAGCGCCGCAAGGCCGATCCGCGCGAGGCCGTCCATGTCGGCATAGCGCCATGCCTCGTCGCGTCGTGTTGGCAGGGTGGCCGCTTCAGCCATCGGCCATCACCGCGTCATAGCCCTCGGCTTCGAGCCTGAGGGCCAGTTCCGGCCCGCCGGTTTCAACGATGCGGCCGCCCGCGAGGATGCTCACCCTGTCAGGGCGAACGACGTCGAGCAGGCGCTGGTAGTGGGTGATGAGCAGCACCGCCTTGTCGGGGCTGCGCATGATCGCGTTGATCCCGGCGCCGACGATCCTGAGCGCGTCGATATCGAGGCCGCTGTCGGTCTCGTCGAGCACCGCGAAGGCGGGATCGAGGATGCCCATCTGCACCATCTCGGCGCGCTTCTTCTCGCCGCCGGAGAAGCCGACATTGACCTGCCGCTTGAGCATTTCCATGTCCATCCGGAGCAGCCCGGCCTTGTCCTTGGCGAGCTTCAGGAACTCGCCGCCTGACAGAGGTTCTTCCCCGCGCGCCTTGCGCTGGGCGTTCAATGCCTCGCGCAGGAACTGGACGTTGGAAACGCCGGGGATCTCGACCGGATATTGGAAGCCCAGAAACAGCCCCTTGGCGGCGCGTTCGTGCGGCTCCAGCGCGAGCAGGTCCTCGCCGCGGAAGGTCACGCTGCCCGCGGTCACCTCGTAACCGGGCTTGCCGCCGAGCACGTTGGCGAGGGTCGACTTGCCCGCGCCGTTGGGGCCCATGATTGCGTGCACCTCGCCCGCGGGGACAGTGAGGGTGAGGCCCTTGAGGATCGGCTTTTCGCCGATTTGCGCGTGGAGATTGTCGATGACCAGCATCAGTTGCCGTCCTTGTCCTTGTCGGCCGCGGCGGCGGCCGCCGCGCTGGCGTCGGTGCGGGCCTTGACCACGCTGGCATCGCGCAGCTCGATCACCAGACCCTTGGGGCGGCCAGCCTCGTAAGCGGCGTTGGCCGCCTCGCCTCCGGCCATGCGCGCAGTGAACTGCTGGTCGAGATCGCGCCCGCGCGCGACGTGGATTTTCCCGATGTTGTCGAACAGCGTGTCGACCTCGGCCGGGGAGAGCGTGGTCTTGGCGCCGTCGAGCAGCGCGTTGGCCTCGGCGACGGCCTTGGCCCGGCGCGCGGCGCAGCGGGCGAGATCGGCGGCGTGCTGCTCCTCGAAATCGGCTTTGCCCGCGATGCGCCGGTCGGTGACGCCAAGGCAGCGGCGGTAATCGGCGACCTGCGGCTGGATCAGGCGCGGATATTCGACGCTCCAGGTTTCGGGGTTGTCGTTCTTGATCGCGATTGCCGCTTCGCCTGCGGTCTGGAGCAGGACGACGGGGGCGAGCAGGGTGGCGAGGATCACGGGCGGCTCCGGGGCTTGGGGGTGGTGTCGGCGGAACGCGCGGCATCGCGATCGGTGCCGCGCGGTTTGGGGCGGGAATAGCTTTGCTTAGGGTTGGCCGCCTTGTGCGCGCGGGCGGCTTCCTTCTTCTCGGCGATCCGGTCGCGCATCACCTGGGTGAGCTGCTTGAGCACTGCGTCGATATCGGTGAGGATGTCGCTCGCGGCGATGCGCATCACCTTGATGCCGACGCTCTCGAGGCTCTTGTCGCGGCGCTTGGCGAGGGTGTCGTTCTGCCCCTCCTCGTCGATCGCCAGCGCTAGCCCCAGGTTGTGGCAGTTGAAATCGACAATCGCGCTGCCCACCACGGCGTGCCGCTTGAAGCTGTAGCGGCCGAGATCGGCGGCGGTGAATTTCGCGGCGAGCGCCTTGTGCGCCTCGGACGAATGGCGCCGCAACTCGCGCGCCTGTTCGTGCAAGGCATCGAGCCGCTTGTCCGAAATCTCCCACCCGCGGCCCTTCTTCTTGAGCGTGGGGGCTTCGGCGGTGGCTGCAGCCTCTGGGTTGAGGGCGAGGGTTTTGCGGGTGGTCATAATGTAGCCGTGTTGATTGGAGGAAGGCCGGCTCGCTTCCGGAGGATCGCGACACGCGCGCGGTCTCGCGATCTCGTTGCGGTGTCTTCAAGCATATCGATCGCCATTTGGTGCGAAGACTGGTTTGAAGGCACAGGCTGAAGCCGGTCAAAGTCGTCTTGAATTACTGTGTAAGAATCGACCCAAACTCCCGAGCACTGCGTCTTCGCAGCTTCGAAAATCTCGTCGATTGGAGCCCTTGAAGGCTCTAGCTCTATCATTTTGGTTTCAATGCACGCCGCGTAGGATTTTATCGCAGAGCTTAACTCAGGACTCACCGGGGCTAGCCCCTGCGCTGCAATCGCCGAAACGAGGTAAACTCCAATCCCGTTCACCCCACGCTCCCCTCAAGCAAACCACCTTCGTCATCCCGGCGAAGGCCGGGACCCAGTGACGCTGGGCGCTGCACTTTGCCGCTCTGGGCCCCGGCCTGCGCCGGGGTGACGGTTGGGGTGTGGGTGGCGCCCATCACCCCACGCTCCCCTCAAGCGAAATCGCCAGCAGCTTCTGCGCTTCGACGGCAAACTCCATCGGCAGCTCTTTCAGCACATCCTTGGCGAAGCCGTTGACGATCAGCGCCACGGCTTCCTCTTCGCCGAGGCCCCGCTGCATCGCGTAGAACAGCTGTTCGTCGCTGATCTTGGAGGTGGTCGCCTCGTGCTCGATCTGGGCGCTGGGGTTTTTCACCTCGATATAGGGCACGGTGTGCGCGCCGCATTGATCGCCCAGGAGCAGGCTGTCGCACTGGGTGAAGTTCCTCACCCCGCTGGCCGTCGGGCCGACGCGGACGAGGCCGCGATAGGTGTTGCTCGACTTGCCCGCCGAAATCCCCTTGGAGATGATCGTCGAGCGGCTGTTCTTGCCGTTGTGGATCATCTTGGTGCCGGTATCGGCCTGCTGGTAATTGTTGGTGACCGCGACCGAGTAGAACTCGCCCACGCTATCCTCGCCGTTGAGCACGCAGGAGGGGTACTTCCACGTCACCGCAGAGCCGGTTTCGACCTGCGTCCACGAAACCTTGGAGCGGTCACCCTGACACAGCGCGCGCTTGGTGACGAAGTTGTAGATCCCGCCCACACCCTCGGCATTGCCGGGATACCAGTTCTGCACGGTCGAATACTTGATCTCGGCATCGTCGAGCGCGACCAGCTCGACCACCGCGGCGTGGAGCTGGTTCTCGTCGCGCATCGGCGCGGTGCAGCCTTCGAGGTAGCTGACGTATGCGCCCTTGTCGGCGATGATGAGGGTGCGTTCGAACTGGCCGGTGTTCTCGGCATTGATGCGGAAATAGGTCGAAAGCTCCATCGGGCAGCGCACCCCTTCGGGCACATAAACGAAGGTGCCGTCCGAGAAGACCGCGCAGTTCAGCGCCGCGAAGTAGTTGTCGCGGACCGGCACGACCTTGCCGAGCCACTTCTGCACCAGCTCGGGATATTCGCGGATCGCCTCGGAGATCGAGAGGAAGATCACGCCTGCACGCAGCAATTCCTCGCGGAAGCTGGTGGCAACGCTGACCGAATCGAACACCGCGTCCACCGCGACCTTCTTCGCGCCCTTCACCCCGGCGAGCACTTCCTGTTCGCCCAGCGGGATGCCGAGCTTGTCGTAGACGCGCTTGATCTCGGGATCGAGCTCGTCGAGGCTGCCCAGCTCGACCTTCTTCTTGGGGGCGGCGTAGTAATAGGCGTCCTGATAGTCGATCGGCGGATAGCCGATCTTCGCCCAGTCGGGCTCCTCCATCGTCTGCCACAGCCGGAAGGCCTTGAGCCGCCATTCGAGCATCCATGCGGGCTCGTTCTTCTTGGCGCTGATGAAGCGGACGGTGTCCTCATTCAGCCCCTTGGGCGCGAACTCGGTATCGATATCGGCCGACCAGCCATGTTCGTAATCGGCCACCTTGGCGGCGGCCTCGCGCGCCTCACGGTCCTGGATGTCGATCTCTTGGCTCATGCCGGAAGGTCCTCGGAAATGGTCGCGGGCGCGGGGGCGACCGGCCCACGCAGCTGGGCGAGCGTGATGCCCGCCAGCGCAGCGCGCAGCGCGGTGTTGATGACGGGCCAGTGCGGCTTCATGTTGCACCCGGCCTCGTAATCGCACGACGAATGATCGACGCAGGCGGTGAGCGCGATGCGGCCCTCGATCGCCTCGACGATGTCCGCCACGGTGATCGCCGCCGCCGGGCGCCCCAGTTGCAGGCCGCCATGCGCCCCGCGCACCGATCGCAGCAGGCCGGCCGCGGTCAGTTTCGAAACCAGCTTCTGCACTGTCGGCACCGGCAGGCCGGTCTCGACCGCAAGCTCGGCCGCACTCACCCGCCCGTTGCCGCAGTGCAAGGCGGCCTGGCACATCGTGATGACGGCATAATCGGCAAGGTTCGACAGGCGCATTTGCGAGCGGTTCTCAATTCGGACGGAATCGTTCCGAATTGGAATTAGGAGCAATCTGTTCGCATTACAACCGCAATACGCACGACATACGGGTCACGCGTCGACCTTGCGCAGCAGTGCGGCTGTCGGGCCGTGGCCTGCCGGATCGAACAGCCCGGCAAGCAGCGAAGGCGCGCGCAGCTGTGTCGGCGTGCGGCCGGTGTAGCGACGGATATCGCGGATCAGGTGCGCCTGATCGAAATAGGTATCGAGCATTTCGTCGCGTTGCGCCCGCAGGTCGGGGTTGGCGAGCAAAATGGCGGCCTTGATCGCGCGGTGCCGCTTGAGCACTTGCGCGGGCGCGACGCCATAGAAGCGCCGCGAGATGCGCTGCAGCTGGCGCGGCGAGATCGGCACGGCCTCGTGCAGCGCCGAAAGCGGCGGATCGAAGCCGCTCGCGAGCCAGGCGGTCATCGCCTCGATCACCTCGACGTGATCGGGCCGCAGCGGGAACGGCGCCGCCGAGATCACGGTGCCGAGCGCGTCGCACAGCGCCTCGGGGTGCAGGCGCCCGGCCGCACAATCGCTTGCGGCCTGCTCGAGCCGACCGATCTGCTGCGGGCGGAGCACGGCGCTGGCAGCGATGAGCCGGTCATGCACGATGTCGGCCGCGAGGTTGGAAAGCGCCTGCCAGCCGAGCGGGCTGAACGAGGCACCCACAACCAGCGCCGGGCCCTCGAGCACCGCCGCGGCGCTGCGCAATTGCGGCGCGTTGATCGAGACGCGTCCGAATTCGTCTGTGCGCCCAGCAGGATAGACGATCCGCGCGCCACCCTGCACCAGCACCATAAGCTGCGCGGTGAAGGCGGGCATGGTCTCTTCGATCCGCCCGGGCCCGGTTTCAACGATGTAAAAGGTGTTCACCCAGGCGGCCAGCGCCGCCGGAGGGGCGATCATCTGTGTGCGGAAATGCAATCGCAGGTACCCTTTTGGAGCTTCCGGCTCCTGATCAGCGCGACCCGATCCATCGAACAGCAGCCCGCATTGGCCGCATTCTTTACATACTATAATGCAGAGGCTTGGGCGTTCAACGCACACTCAAACACTTCGTTCCGTAGCGGAACGCAGTCAAAGAAAGAGGCGGCGCTCACGAAGAACGCCGCCTGCTTGAGTTGAGGAACTCTTCGCATTGCTGCTCCGAGCCCTTCGGGTCGCAAGGGATGCATAGCCTGCGATTCGCGTGCCGGATTGTATGCAAGCGACAAGAGCGCGGTCCTTCGGCAAGGGTAACCGTGTTAGCCGCCTGTTATGCCTGCGATTGTTGCGAGACATGGCGCACGCTCGGCCGGCAGGCTCGACAGCGGCGCGGCGGTGCCATAGGCGCAGCGGCGATGATGTTCCGTGTTCTCAGACCCGCGCTGTTCACGCTCGATCCGGAAACGGGGCACCGGCTCGCGCTCGGCGCGCTGGCTGCCCTGCCGCGCCGTGCGCCCGCTCCGGCCGGGCCGCTCGCGGTCGCGGTGGCGGGGCTCGCCTTCCCGAACCCGGTGGGCGTCGCGGCGGGCTTCGACAAGGACGCCGAAGTGCCCGACGCGCTGCTCGGCCTCGGCTTCGGATTCACCGAAGTGGGCTCGATCACCCCGCTCCCGCAAGCCGGCAATCCCCAGCCGCGGCTGTTCCGGCTGGTCGAGGACCGCGCGGTGATCAACCGCATGGGGTTCAACAATGGCGGGGCCGAGGCGGCTCTGGCGCGGCTGCGCGCACGCGCCGGGCGGCCGGGGATGGTCGGAGTGAATATCGGCGCGAACAAGGATTCGCCCGACCGCATTGCCGATTACGCGGTGATGGCCGCGCGAATGGCTCCTGTCGCCAGCTACCTCTGCGTCAACATCTCGAGCCCGAACACGCCGGGGCTGCGCGCGCTCCAGGACGAAGGCGCGCTGATCGGCCTGCTCGACGCGGTGATCGCCGCGCGCGACGCGGCTGTGACGGGCGCCGCGCCGCCGATCTTCCTCAAGGTCGCCCCCGATCTCGAACCCGCCGATATCGACGCGATCGCCCGCATTGCGATCGACAAGCGGCTGGGCGCGCTGGTGGTTTCGAACACCACGATCTCGCGCCCCGAACTGCGCTCGCACCATTCGGGCGAGACCGGCGGGCTGTCGGGTGCACCGCTGCGCGCGCTTGCCACCCAGCGCCTGCGCGATTTCCGCAAGGCCACCGGAGGCGCCGTCCCGCTCGTCGGCGTCGGCGGGATCGCGACCGCCGAACACGCCTGGGAGCGCATCCGCGCGGGCGCCAGCCTTGTGCAGCTCTATTCCGCGATGGTCTATGAAGGCCCCGGCCTCGGCGGGCGGATCGTGCGCGGGCTCGAGACGCTGATGCGGCGCGACGGCTTCGGGAGCATCGCCGATGCGGTAGGGAGCGAGGCCCGCTAGGGCTTCGGCTTGCCGATCAGCACCACCCCCTCACGGCGCGGATCATAGCCGCCGTCGATGCGGCCGCCCTCGCGGATCAGCACGCCGTGCACGCCGGAATCCTCGCCCTGCCCGGGCCTCAGGACGATACCGCGCTCGGCAAGGCCGGCGACCACCGCGGGCGGGAACAGGCTCGCCTCGGCTCCGACGCTCGCCCCGCGGGCGACAAGGTTGGGCTGGGCGAGCGCGTCCTGCATCGGCAGTCCCCAATAGACCGCCGCCACCAGCGTCTTGCCGACATAGGCCGGGATCGCATTGCCCCCGGCCGAGCCGATCGCGCCGGCGAAGCGCCCTTGTGCATCGAGCAAGATCAGCGGCGTCATCGACGAGCGCGGCCGCTTGCCCGGGGCGACCGCGTTGGGCGCTTCGGAGCCATCGGGCTGGAGCGGGTTGAAGCTGAAATCGGTGAGCTGGTTGTTCAAGAAGAAGCCATCGACCATGCGGCCCGTTCCGAAGATCGATTCCACCGTGGTGGTGATCGACAGCACGTTGCCGCGCGCATCGCGCACGATGAAGTGCGAGGTGCCCGCGGGCTCGCGGGTCATGTCGGCGCGGGCAACCTTGGCCCCGGCAGGCTGGCCGGGCGCGACGGCGGCCGCGGCCTTGGGACCGATCAGCCTGGCCCGGGCGTCGAGATAGGCTGGATCGAGCAGGCCCTTTACCGGCACGTCGACGAAATCGCCGTCGCCGAAATAGGCGTCGCGGTCGGCATACATCAGCCGGCTCGCCTCGGCGAAGAGATACCAGGCTTGCGGATCATCGGGGCCGCGGGCCGCGATGTCGGTGCGCTCGAGCAGACCGAGCAGTTCGATCATCGCCGCACCGCTCGACGGCGGGGGCGGGGCGCAGACCCGGTAGCCCGCCCACGGCCCGCATACCGGCTCGCGCTTGACCGCACGGTAGGCCGCGAGGTCGGCTACCGTCATCATGCCCCCGAGCGGCGCGGCGCGGGTCTTCTGGACGATCTTTGCCGCCGTGCTGCCCTTGTAGAGCGCGTCCGTCCCCTGCGCCGAAAGCCGCCGCAGGAAATCGGCATAGGCCGGGTTGCGCAGCACATCGCCCGCCGTCTTGCGGCTCCCGTCGGCATTGGCGAAATAGGCGGCAGCGTCGGGCTGCGAAAGCTGCGGGAAGCTCGCCCCGAGGAACCGGCCGAGGCGCGGGGAGATCGTGAAGCCCTCGTCCGCGGTGCGGATCGCGGCGTCGAACAGGCCCTTCCATTCGAGCCGCCCGTGGTCCTTGTGAAGCGCCGCCAGCGCCGCCACCGCGCCCGGCACCCCCGTCGCCCGTCCGCTGGTGACCGCGGCGGGATAGGGAAGCGGTTTGCCGTCCTCCCCGAGGAACATCGTCCGGCTCGCCTGCATCGGCGCTTTCTCGCGCCCGTCGTAGATGGTGATCTTGCCCGTTGCCGCGTCGAGATAGGTGAGAAACGCGCCCCCGCCCATGCCCGAGGACTGCGGCTCCACCAGCGAGAGCATCGCCTGCACCGCGAGCGCTGCGTCCGCGGCATTCCCTCCGCGCTCGAGCACCTCCATGCCTGCCTTCGCGGCGAGCGGATTGGCGGCAATCACAAAGGGTCGGGTCTCCTGCGCCGCGGCCTGCGGCGCGGCCGGAGACGGTGCTGCGCGAGGGGCGGGCGCACAGGCGGCGAGACTTCCTGCCAGGGCGAGGATCATGATGCGAGCGAAGGACATGGTCCAACCCTTAGGCGAAAGCGCAAGGGGCTGGCAACGCACCGGGCGCGGGCCCCGACCCGCGGCGTCGATGCCTGCCCGCTTGCCGCTACGGCGATGAAGCCCTAATTGTCGCCCCACCAGCGCGGGTCGCATTCGAAGCCCGCCGACAGAACGATAAGCTTCGAAGGGATTAGGAGCCTTTGCCAGTGCATTCCCCCATTGTTCCGCACGCTGCCCGCGCGGTGGCCAATCCGGCCGATCATCCGCTGTTGCAGGACATCGACACCGCGCAGAACCTCGTTGCGCTGTTCTTCAAGCGCGCGGACGCGAAAGGCGATGCGCCCTTTCTCGGTCACAAGACGGGCGGCCAGTGGGTGACGCAATCGTGGCGCTCGGCCGCCGAGCAGGTGTGTCTGCTCGCCGAAGCCCTTAGGGGCATGGGGCTCGAGGATGGCGACCGGGTCGCACTGGTTTCGGAAAACCGCCCCGAATGGTGCATCGCCGACCTCGCGATCATGGCGGCGGGCTGCATCACCGTGCCGACCTATACCACCAACACCCGCCGCGATCACGCGCACATCCTCGATAACTCGGGCGCGCGGGCGGTGTTCGTCTCGAACGAGAAGCTGCTGGCCCCGCTGGTGGGCGCGATCGGGCAGACCGGCCTGGTCGAACACGTCATCGGCATCGACGCGCTCAAGCCGCGCCAGTCGGGCAGCTTCCAGTACCACGGCTGGGAGAGCCTCATCGCCGGCGATGCCGCCGCCGCGCGCGCCGCAGTCGACGAACGCATCGCCCGCATCGAGCGTTCCGAGACCGCGTGCCTCATCTACACCAGCGGCACCGGCGGTGCGCCGCGCGGGGTGATGCAGCACCACGGCGCGATCCTGTGCAATGTCGCGGGCGCGGCCGAGGTGCTGCTCAGCGATTTCGGCATCACCGACGAGCGCTTCCTCTCCTTCCTCCCGCTCTCGCACGCCTACGAGCACACCGGCGGGCAATATCTGCCGATCGGTGTGGGCGCGGAGATTTTCTATTCCGAGGGGCTCGAAAAGCTCGCCAGCAATATCGAGGAGACCCGGCCCACGATCATGGTGGTGGTGCCGCGCCTGTTCGAGGTGCTGCGCACCCGCATCATGAAGCAGGTCGAAAAGCAGGGGCGGGTCGCGAATTTCATGATGGACGCCGCGCTCAGCATCGCCGAGCACAGCAAGGAGGGCAAGAAGCGCCTGCGCGACCGCCCGCTCGACTTCCTCGTCGAGAAGACCCTGCGGCCCAAGATCCGCGCGCGTTTCGGCGGACGGATCAAGGCGATGGTGTCGGGCGGCGCGCCGCTCAACCCCGAGGTCGGCAATTTCTTCGACGCGATGGGCCTCACCATGCTGCAGGGCTACGGCCAGACCGAGGCGGGGCCGGTGATCAGCTGCAACCGCCCGAAGGTCGGGCTCAAGATGGACACCGTCGGCCCGCCGCTGCGGGGCGTCGAGGTCAAGATCGCTGAGGATGGCGAGATCCTGGTGCGCGGCGAGCTGGTGATGCACGGCTACTGGCGCAACGAGGCCGAGACCGCGCGCACGCTGGTCGATGGCTGGCTCCATACCGGCGACATCGGGCATCTCGACCACAAGGGCCGGATCGTCATCACCGATCGCAAGAAGGACATGATCGTCAACGACAAGGGCGACAATATCGCCCCGCAGAAGGTCGAGGGCATGCTGACCCTCCAGCCCGAGATCGCGCAGGCGATGGTGAGCGGCGACAAGCGTCCCTATGTGGTCGGGCTGATCGTGCCCGACGCCGAATGGGCGCTCGAATGGGCGCGCGCGAATGGCGAGAAGTTCGATCTCGCCGCGCTCCAGCAGCTCCCGGCCTTCAAGAACGCGGTGCGCGCGGCGGTCGATCGCACCAACGCCGATCTGTCGGTGATCGAGAAGGTGCGGCAATTCGCTTTCGCCGACGAGGCCTTCACCATCGAGAACGAGGAAATGACGCCGAGCATGAAGATCCGCCGCCACAAGATCCGCGACCGCTATCAGGAGCGGATCGACGGGCTGTATCGGGGGTAGGGCGTCAGCCTGACGGTGTCGTCAACGCGGGGGCGAACCGCGGGCGGGCGCAGAGGAAGCGACTGCCGCAGGTTTCGCCTTCCGGGCGTGGGCCTTGATCTGCCCAAGCTGATGGTGCAGCAGGTTTTGCGTCTTCTCCAGCGCGGCGAGCGCCTCGAGCATCTCCATCTTGGTAAGGCGCTTGGGCGGCAGCCGCGTTTCGGCCTTCCCGTCAAAGGTGATGTGCTCGATCACGATCCCGTCCGAAGTTGCCTTGATCTGGCCATGCGCGAGTGGCGCGCGCATTTCGTGAACTGCTTCCCATTCGGCGATGCGCGTTAGAGCAACCTTGCCATGGCCGCCGAAATCATGCTGCGCGATGCACTGTGTCAAGGCTTTCAGCCGGGTCCCGGCGAATTGATGGTGGGCGTCCCTCCCAAGGCTTACCCCTACCGCCTCCAGCGTCCTCAGGCAGTCGGCGACAGAATGTTCGGCTCGCGCGAACACCTCGAGACAGCACCCGCGCCATGCGCAGACCGTGACCGGCCATTGCTCGAGCGAAAGAACACCGATGTCGCTGACTTTGAAGTGGGCTGACATCGGGCTGAATTATGTGACAATGCCTTAAGCCTTCGTTTCGCCCGCTAACCATGCCATCTGGCGATTGACGCCGGCTCCTAACCCAAGTTAGCTTGGCGACGGGGAACAACTGATGGCTGCAGCAGGTGATGATCAGGCAGCCATCGGCGCGGCGGCGATGAAGAAGGCGATGTGGCGCATCATCCCGCTGATTTTGGTCGCCTACCTCTTCGCCTATCTCGACCGGGTCAATGTCAGCTTCGCCGCGACCGACATGAATGCCGATCTCGGCTTCAGCGCGACCGTCTACGGGCTTGGCGGAGGGCTGTTCTTCCTCGGCTACGCGCTGTTCGAAATCCCTTCGAACCTGTTGCTGGTGCGGTTCGGGGCGCGTCAATGGATCGCGCGGATCATGATCACCTGGGGGCTGCTGTCCGCGGCGATGATGTTCGTGGACAGCCCGATCACCTTCTACGTCCTGCGCTTCCTGCTGGGCGTGGCTGAGGCCGGGTTCTTCCCCGGTGTCATCTATTACTTCTCGAGCTGGTTTCCGCCGTGCCATCGCAGCCGTGCGGTCAGCCGCTTCTACATCGCGGTGCCGCTCGCCTCGCTGGTCATGGGGGCGCTGTCCAACGCGCTGCTTTCGCTCGAGGGAACGGCAGGGCTTGCCGGCTGGCAGTGGCTGTTCCTGGCGCAGGGGCTGCCGACCGTGCTGGTGGGCTTCGCGGTGCTCGCTTGGCTCCCCGATCGGCCCGACAGCGTCACCTGGCTCAGCCCCGACGAGCGCGACTGGATCATCGCGGAACTTGCGCGCGAAGAACGCCTGAAGGGAGGCTCGGCCAGCCACAATATTCTGGCAGCGCTCGGCAATCCGGGGGTGCTGCTGAACGGGGCGATCGGCTTCCTGATCATCGGGGCGGCCATTACCTTCACTCTGTCGGCACCGATGATTCTCGCCGAGACCGCGCAGCTCGATCGCGAGGCGGTGGGGTGGATCGTCAGCGCGGGGGGTGTGCTTGGCACGCTGGCCATGCTCGGGCTCGGTCTTGCCGCGGACCGTCGCAACGATCGGCTGATCTACGCTTTCGCAAGCGCCGTGCTGCTGGCGGCAAGCTATCTCGTGATCGGGCTTTCGGCCCCGGCAGCAGTCGTCCTGCTCGCCTTTCTGGTCTTTGCCGCGATATCGCCAAGCGTCCCGATGCTGCTGTCGTCGGCGTGGCCCGAGGTGATGACGCAGCGCGAGCTGGCGGTCGGCGCGGCCGCGATCAACACCCTGGCGCAGATCGGCGCCTTCGTGACCCCCTTCGCATGGGGGGCGCTCGCGGATGCCACCGGGAGCTTCAAGACCGGGCTTTACGCAATCGCGGCAATGGTCGCGGTCTGCGCGGGGCTGATCTGGATGCTGCGCGCACAGCTGCAGAGCCGGGCGCAGCGGCTTGCGCTCGAGGCTCAGTAGGGCGGCATGACCTTCTCCCGCTGCGCCTTGGCCGCCGCGGTCCACCATGCGAGATCATCGGCAAAGCGCGGGAACTGGCGTTCGAGCGAGGGCCCGCCGCTGCCGGTCGGCTGCCCGTCTTCATCGAGCGTGTCCTTCACCGGCCCGACCGCGATGGTGCTCGAGACCACCACCATCCCCATTTCGCCGATGATGTCGCGCCACGCCAGCGCCGCGCGCACCCCGCCGAGCCGCCCGGCGGAATAGGAGACGATGGCAGCGGGCCGCCAGAACCACTCCTCGAGGAAATGGTCGGTGAGGTTCTTCAGCCCCGGCTGCACGCTCCAGTTGTATTCGCCGACCACGAACAGGAAGGCGTCGGCGGTGCGGATCTTCTCCGCGAGCCTCTCCAGCGCCGCGGGGGCCTCGCCCTTGGGATATTCCTTGTACATGCGGTCGAGCATCGGCAGGCCGATGGCCTGCGCATCGATCAGCTCGACATCCGCGCCGCGGTCCTTGAGCTGGCGCACGCAGTAATCGGCGAGGCGGATACCCTGCCGGTCGCGCCGGTAGGAGCCGTAGAACACGAGGATGCGGTCGGTCATGGCAGAAACCCTCCGCGGTGGAGCCTAGCGGGAGGGTGCGGCGAAAGATTGTCCGATCTTGCGGGTAAGGTAGGGTGGGAGCCTGCGGCAAAGCCGCAGGCTGACGTCGAACGGGTTCGGCGAGCCGGGGGCTCGCCGCCCCGCCGGCCGCTCGGCCGGTTGCCGCGTGGCGGCACCGGCGCGCAGCAGCGCTGCGCGCCTCCCGGCCTCAATACATATGCTGGCCGCCGTTGATGCTCATGGTCGAGCCGGTCATGAAGGCGCCGTTCTTCGAGGTCAGGAAGGCGACGCCGCGCGCGATCTCCTCGGCCATGCCGAGCCGGCCGACCGGGATCTTCGCGACGATCTTCTCCAGCACCGGCGCGGGCACGGCGGCGACCATGTCGGTGTCGATATAGCCGGGCGCGATCGCGTTGACCGTCACCCCGTATTTCGCCCCTTCCTGCGCGAGCGCCTTGGTGAAGCCGTGGATGCCGCTCTTGGCTGCGGCATAGTTGACCTGACCATATTGCCCCGCTTGCCCGTTGATCGAGCCGATGTTGACGATCCGCCCCCAACCGCGCTCGCACATTCCGGGAAAGGTTGCCTTGGCCATGTTGAAGCAGCCGCCGAGATTGACCCGGATGACATCGTTCCAGTCGTCGAAGCTGACCTTGCGCAAGGTGCCGTCGCGCGTGATCCCGGCGTTGTTGACCACGATGTCCACGGGTCCGAACTCCGCCTCGATCTGCGCGCAGCCGTCAAGCGTCGCTTCGTGGTCGCCGACATCCCACTTGTAGGCGCGAATTCCGGTTTCGGCGGTGAAAGCGCGGGCCTTCTCTTCGTTGCCGGCATAGTTGGCGATGACGGTGTGGCCCTGGCGCTGGAGGCGCTTGCAGATCGCCTCGCCGATTCCGCGCGTTCCTCCGGTGACGATGGCAACCCTGCCCATGGCATTCCCTCCCCTTGTGCTGTGCGTCTGGCGCGCACCGCAACGTAGCGATGCCGTAGCGTCAGGGAAAGCGGGGAATAGCTATGCGAAAGAGAGCCCTGGACCGCCCGGCGGCCCCGGTGCGGATCAGAACTTGATCTGGGTGCCGACGTAGACCGCCTGGCTGTCCTGCACCGAATTGGTCAGCGGATCGAGCCGCTCGCGCTCCTGCGAATAGCGCACCCCGGCCGTCACGTTGAGGTTGGGCGAGAGACGGAAGCTGCCGCCCACGCCCACGGTCTGCGCAGCGGAGGAATCGAGCGTATTGGGCGAGCGTCCGGCGATCTGGCGATCCTCGAGCTCGATGCGCGGCTGGAGGCGCGAGGGCTTGTCCTCGGCCTTCGGGCGCGCCGGTTCGAACTGTGCAAGGTCGGGCATCGAAAGGTTCTGCACCGTCGCCGAAAGATCGGCGGTGCGGGCGAAGCTCTTGTAGCCGCGCGCTGCGCCGAGCTGGAAGCGGCTGGCGTCGAGCCCGGCGAAGCCGGTCCCGCGGGCCGGCGCGGATTCCAGCGGTTTTCTCACCGAGATCGCGCGGACGGTATCGTTATCGACACGCACCGCGACCGTGATGGTGCGCTTGCCGTTCACCGGCGGCGCGCTGGCGGGGGTGAAGTGGATGCCGCGCGCCCGCGCCTTGTCGGCCACCCGCGCAGCGAGGGCGGGATCGACCGTGGCAGGGGTGAACAGGCCGATGCCGACAGGGCCGAGCGCGGAGGCCGCGGCCGCCCGCGCCGCCGCGCCTTCACCCGCCAGCGCAAGACCAGCGCTCGGCACGGCGAGCGCCAGCGCGGCGCATGCCGCAAACAGCGGCAGCGCGGCTCGCGCCTTTGCCGACCTGTTTGCCGTGCTTGCCATTGCCGCTTCGCTCTGCCTTTCTGTGCGCGGGACCAAACCGCAGCCCAACCATATCCAACCTTAACCGCAACTGAGTCGCGGTTCTTTCGCGTTCTTGAAGATAGGCGTGACCGGCGCGCTTGCAATCGCGCATGAGCCGGCTCGCCGGATTCGTCAGGAACCTGTGGCACCATGCACACAGAAAGTTGCAAGTTGCGGTAAATTCAGGCCCGGTAAAGCCCGTGGGGGTGAAACGCGATCAGCCCGTGCCGGGTGCCGCGGGCGGTTATGCTTGCCGCACCGGGCGGTGCGGTTATAGAGCCTTCTCCGCGAGACCCATGATGAGGATGATCCGGCAGTGACACGCCCCGCCCCCGCCCCCTTCCGCCGCGCCGCCGCCTGCGCCCTGCTTGCTCCGGCGCTGATCGCGCTTGCCGGCTGCGGCGGCAATGATCGTCCGCGGACCGAGCTTCAGGCCGCGCAGGTCAACACCATCGGGGTCAACGCCTATCTGTGGCGCGCCGCGCTCGACACGGTCGCCTTCGCTCCGCTGCTTCAGGCCGACAGCGCCGGCGGCGTGATCGTGACCGATTGGTACGCCAACCCGTCGAACCCCAACGAGCGGGTCAAGCTGACCGTTACCATTCTCGATCAGGACCTGCGCGCCGATGCCCTGCGCGTCGCGGCGAGCCGTCAGGTGGCCGAGGGCGGCAACTGGGTCGAAGCACCGGTGCAGGCGGCGACGGTGCAGAAGCTCGAGGACATCATCCTCACCAAGGCGCGCGATCTGCGGCGCCAGGCGCTCGCGTCCTGAGTTCACGCTTCCCCACTGAAAGCCTTTCATGACTGAGACCCGTTTCGACCCTTCGGTCGCCGATGAACGCTGGCAGCGTGCCTGGACGGACGCGGGCACTTTCACCGCCGACAGCGACAGCCCCAAGCCCAAGAGCTACATCCTCGAGATGTTCCCCTATCCCTCGGGGCGCATCCACATGGGCCATGTGCGCAACTACACGATGGGCGACGTGTTGGCGCGCTACCAGAAGATGCGCGGCTTCGAGGTCCTCCACCCGATGGGCTGGGATGCCTTCGGGATGCCGGCCGAGAATGCCGCGATGGAAAAGGGCGTGCACCCGGGCGGCTGGACCCGCCAGAACATCGCCCAGATGAAGGCGCAATTGCAGCGCATCGGTTTCGCGCTCGACTGGACACGCGAATTCGCGACCTGCGATCCCGAATATTACGGCCACGAACAGGCGCTGTTCCTCGATCTCTATGCGGCGGGTCTGGTCTATCGCAAGGAGAGCACGGTCAACTGGGACCCGGTCGACATGACCGTGCTCGCCAACGAGCAGGTGATCGACGGCAAGGGCTGGCGCTCGGGCGCCGAGGTCGAGAAGCGCAAGCTCAACCAGTGGTTCCTCAAGATCACCGACTTTGCCGATGATCTGCTGGAGGGCTTGGGCAAGCTCGAAGACTGGCCCGAGAAGGTGCGCCTGATGCAGGAGAACTGGATCGGCAAGTCGTCCGGTCTGGAATTCAGCTTCGCGCTGTCGGACGGCGGCAAGCTGCCGGTCTACACCACCCGTCCCGACACGATCTTCGGCGCGAGCTTCTGCGCGATTGCCGCCGATCACCCGATTGCCCAGGGCTTGGCGGATGACCCGGAGGTCGCTGCCTTCATCGAACAGTGCAAACGCGGCGGGACCAAGGCGGCCGAGGTCGAGACGGCCGAGAAGCTGGGCTACCGCACCGCCATCACCGCGCGCCATCCTTTCACGGGGGCGGCCTTGCCGCTCTTCATCGCCAACTTCGTGCTGATGGAATACGGAACCGGCGCGGTGATGGGCGTGCCGGGGCATGACCAGCGCGACTTCGAATTCGCCACCAAGTACGGCCTGCCGATCGCGCGCGTCGTCGCCACCCATCCGGCGCGCGCCGATGAGCCCTTCAAGGGCGAGGCCGAAGCCGGAGACGGGGTGATCGTCAACAGCGATTTCCTCGATGGCATGAGTGTCGAGACCGCCAAACAGGCCGTCATCGCCCGCGCCGAGGCCGAAGGCTGGGGTGAGGGGCGCACCATGTGGCGCCTGCGCGACTGGGGCGTCAGCCGGCAGCGCTACTGGGGCACGCCGATCCCCTTCATCCATTGCGATGCTTGCGGCGTGGTGCCGGTGCCCAAGGACCAGCTCCCCGTCACCCTGCCCGAGGATGTCAGCTTCGACATTCCCGGCAACCCGCTCGAACGCCACCCGACCTGGAAGCATGTCGATTGCCCGCAATGCGGCGCAGCGGCGCGGCGCGAGACCGACACGCTCGACACCTTCGTCGACAGCTCGTGGTATTTCCTGCGCTTTGCGAGCCAGCCTTCCGACCGGCCCTTCGACCCGGAAGAGGTCGCCAAGTGGATGCCGGTGCAGCACTATATCGGCGGCATCGAGCACGCGATCCTGCACCTGCTCTACGCCCGCTTCTGGACCCGCGCGCTGGCGCAGATCGGCCAGACCGAGGTGAAGGAGCCCTTCGCTGCGCTGTTCACGCAAGGGATGGTGACGCACGAGACCTACAGCCGCATCGATGCCGCGCGCGGCGTGCCGGTGTTCTTCGGCCCCGAGGAGGTCGACCGCACCTCGGAGGGCGCGACGCTGCTGGCCGATGGCGGCGCGGTCGAGGTCGGCCGCGTCATCAAGATGTCGAAGTCGAAGAAGAACGTCGTCGACCCCGACGCGATCATCGCCCGCCACGGCGCGGACGCGGTGCGCTGGTTCATGCTGTCGGACTCCCCGCCCGAGCGCGACCTGCCGTGGTCCGACGCGGGGATCGAAGGCTGCGCGCGTTTCGTTCAGCGCTTGTGGCGGCTGTTCTCGGCCTATGACGCTTCGGCGCAGGGCGAGGACAAAAGCCTCGATCGCAAGACCCACCAGACCATCGCCGCCGTCGCTTCCGACATCGAGGCGCTCGGCTTCAACAAGGCGGTGGCGCGCATTTACGAGCTGACCGGCGCAGTCGAGAAGGCTGCCCCTTCCGCGAGCCGCTCCGCCGCGATCCGCGCGCTCGTCCACCTTGCCGCCCCCATGATGCCGCACCTCGCGGAAGAAGCCTGGGCGCAGATGGGCGAAGGTCTGATTGCCGACGCGCCCTGGCCCGAAGTCGATCCCGCGCTGCTGGTCGATGACGAGGTCACCATCGCGATCCAGCACATGGGCAAGCTCCGCGACACCGTCACCGCCCCCAAGGGGGCCGACAAGGACACGCTCGAGGCGCTCGCGCTCGCCTCGGCCAACCTGCAACGCTCGATTGACGGCGCGCCGGTGCGCAAGGTCATTGTCGTGCCCGACCGATTGGTGAATATCGTCACCTGATGCGCAGCCTCCTCACCCTTGCGGCCCTCCTTGCCCTTTCGGCCTGCGGCCTACAGCCGATGTATGCAGGCGGGAGCGGCGGTGCGGTGGCGCAGGGGATCGCCGCGGTCGATATCCCCGCGATCCAGGGGCGCGGCGGCTGGCTGGTCAAGAACGCGCTCGAGGCCCGGCTGGGTGTCGCCGGGCAGAGCGCGCCGCAATACCGTCTCGATGTCCGGCTCGACGATTCGCTCGAAGCGTTGGGCGTCCTCAACGACGACACCACCAGCCGCGAGCGCCGCATCCTGCGCGCGCGTTACCAGCTGATCGACCTTTCGACCGGCGCGGTGCTGCTCGATGCCACCGCGGGCTCGGACGCGGGGATCGACGTGGTCTCCTCCGAGTATGCCACCATTGCCGCCGAGCAGAAGGCGCTCGAGAACCTTGCCCTCGTGGTTGCCGACCGCATGGCGACGCAGGTTGCGCTGACCCTGAGGGCGCACACCGCGGCGCGTCCGTGAAGGCGACCCAGAAGGATTTCCTGCGCGGCGTCCCGCCTGCCGCCCGCGAGGCGCGGATCTTCTTCTTCTGCGGCCCCGACGAGGCCGGGGCGAGCGCTGCGGCAAACCGCGTCGTGGCCGCGCTGGCCGATGCGGGCGAGCGGGTCGAACTGTCGGGCGCCGATTGCAAGCGCGACCCTGCCCTTCTCGGTGACGAAGCCCGCTCGGCCTCGCTGTTCGGGGGCGCGCGGCATATCTGGGTGCGCGCCAGCGGCGATGAGGCGCATGACGCGCTCGAAACGCTGATCGCGACCGGCGCGGCAGGCGCGGGCGAGGCGGCACCGGTGATCGTGGTCGCCACCGCCGCCACCGACAAGTCGCGCACGGCCAAGCTGCTCGAAAAACGCAAGGATGCGCTGGTCGCGATGTTCCACCCGCCCGATCTCGCCGCGGTGGCGCAGGCGGTGCGCAGCATGGCCGATGCCGCGGGGCTGCGGCTCGGCGGCGACCTGGCCGATCGCATCGCGCGCGCGGCTGGGCTCGACGTGCGCCTCGCCCAGTCGGAGATCGACAAGCTCGCGCTCTACATGGACGCCGACCCCCAGGCGCCCCGCTCGGTCACCCCCGAGGATCACGCCGCGATCGGCGCTGCGACCGAGGAGGACGGATTTGCGCCGCTGGTTAACGCGGTGCTCGGCGGAGAACTCGGCAAGCTTGCCGGCGAGGTCAGGCGGATGCGCGAGCTTGGCCTCAACCCGGTCGGCGTGGCGCTCGCGCTCGAACGGCGCGTGGCGCAGCTAGCGCAGATCGCCGCCTTTCTGGGGCCGCGCGGCAGCTTCGACCGGCTCGACAAGGGCCAGCAGGCGCGGCTCGGCATCTTCTTCAAGGAAGAGCGCCACATCCGCCACCAGCTCGAATGCTGGGGCCGGCCCGCGGCGCGCGGTGCCGGGGCGGAAAGCCGGCTCGACCGGCTGATCCCGCGGCTCACGGCGCTGCACCGCAACCTGCTGGCCAACAGCCAGGCCGCCGAGCTGCTGCTCGCGCAGGAGCTCGCGGAAATCGCGCGGTTCGCCGCGCGCCGGTCGTGAGACGTGACGAGCCGCTTTTCGCGCCCGCACAAAACCTGCTTTTAACTGTAATCTTTCATAGGTAGGAATACGGGGTCGCCCATCGGGGGTTCGAATGAATCGCGTCACGCCGAAACTGCTTGAGACGGTTCGGCATCATCCTGTCGAGACTCAGGTCGCGCCCTCGCTCGAGCGGCGGCGGCTGCGCGCCTATCTGGCGATGCTGGTGGGCGACGGGGTGCTCCTCAACCTCAGCTTCGCGCTCGCCGCGCTGATCTGGGAAGGCGTGTGGTGGGAACCGCGCGCCATGCTCGCGGCGCAGGCGATGCTGCCGGTGTTCTTTACCATCGCGCTCTACAACGGCAGCTATGGCGTGACCGCGCTCGGCGACTGGCTGTTCGCGGCACGCAAGGCGCTGATCGCGCTGGCGGTGTCGGCGGCGCTGATCAATTTCCTCGGCTTCTACACCAAGTCGAACGACGATTTCTCGCGCGCTTCGACCACGCTCGGCCTGCTGTTCACCGCGGTGCTGATGGCCGCCTTCCGCCGCCTGGTGCCGGTGCTGATCCAATGGCGCTGGGGCGGGCGGGTGACCAACCGGCTGGTGATCGACGACGGCGGATCCGACTTCGATTTCGACGGCGCGGTGCGGGTCTCGGCGGCGCATCACGCGCTCGACCCGGGGAGCCACGATCCGTTCATGCTCGATCGGCTGGGCAAGCTGCTGCGCAATCAGGATCAGGTGGTGGTGAGCTGCCCGCGCGAACGGCGCGAGGCCTGGGCCTTCCTGCTCAAATCGGCCGGAGTCTATGGCGAAATCGTGAGCGAGCCGGCGCACAGCCTCGGTGCGCTCGGCGTGCATCGCTACGATGACCTCGGCTGCACCACGCTGGTGGTGTCGACCGGGCCGCTCGGTCTGCGCGGCCGCATCGTCAAGCGCGGTTTCGACGTGTTCGTGGCTGGCATCGGCCTGGTCGCACTTTCCCCGCTGCTCGCTGCGGTGGCGGTGGCGATCAAGCTCGAAGATGGCGGGCCGGTGCTGTTCATCCAGCGCCGCCTCGGGCGCGGCAACCAGTTCTTCGACATGTTCAAGTTCCGCTCGATGCGCGAGGAAAAGCTCGATCAGAACGGCGACCGCTCGGCCTCGCGCGACGATGACCGGATCACACGCATCGGCGCCTTCATCCGCCGCACCAGCATCGACGAGCTGCCGCAGCTCCTCAACGTGCTCAAGGGCGACATGTCGATCGTCGGCCCGCGCCCCCACGCGCTCGGCTCACGCGCGAACAACAAGTATTTCTGGGAGGTCGACCGCAAATACTGGCAGCGCCATTGCCTCAAGCCGGGGCTGACCGGGCTTGCGCAGGTACGCGGTCACCGCGGCGCGACCGAGCAGGAAAAGGATCTCACCGACCGCCTGCAATCCGATCTCGAATATATCGACGGCTGGTCGATCCGCCGCGATATCGCGATCGTGCTGCGCACCGTGATGGTACTGCGGCACGACAACGCCTACTGAACCTCAGTTCTTGTCGGATCGTCCTTGCGGCACTGCGAAGGTGCCCGTGACGCGGCCCTTGCCCGTGGGGGTTCCCACGCCCCCCGATGCACCACCGGCCGCCGCACCGTCGACCGTCGAGAGCCCGGTGTCGAGATCGATCACCAGCCGCCCGCCGTTGAGCGTGTCGCTGCCCCGCCGCAGCCGCACGTCGCCCGCCATGGTGATCACCCGGCGGCCAAAATCATAGACCGCGCTGGAGCCGCTCGCGCGTTCGTTGCCGCGAGTGATGGTGACCCCGCCGCTCGCGGTGATGCGCTGGATTTCGAGCTGCCCGGCATCGGTGAAGTTCACCAGCATCCGGTCGGAATTGATGGTCAGCCCGGCCTGCGTGACGGTCACCCCGCCGCCGAAGATGACCTGGTTGGCGCGGTCGTCGAGCACGATGCGCCCGGCGTCATAGGTCACCGGCGCCCGGGAATCGTGGCGCGCGATCCCCTGCGCGTGGAGCGCCATCCCCCCGGCGAGCGCCGCGGTGAGCGCGAAGCCGCCGAGGCTCCAGCCCAGCGCGAGGCGGGCGAGCGAGGGGCGCGGACGGGCGGCAGAGACGGGGGCGGGCTGTTGCATCACGGCATCCTCAACTGGCCGGGGATCATGGTGAGGCGCGCGTTCCCGTCAAGCGTGACGGTGCGCGCGGCAAGATCGGCCCGCAGGCTGTTGGCCGAGAAGGTGCCGGCTGGAACCTCGCCCGCCACGCCCTCGCTGCCGCTGAGGGTGCGCGCCTTGAGGTCGACCGAGACACCGCGCGCGGTCATGGCATAGCCGTCGCTCGCGCTGAAGCGCACCGGGCCATCGACCTTCATTGTCTCGGCGGTGATGTCATACACCCCGCCGTCGGCGCTCAGCTTTGCGGGCCCGTCCTTGAGCAGCAGCTGCGCCACCAGGCTGCGCATCCGCACCAGCCCTTCGGCGCTCGAACGCTGCACCGCCTCACCCGCCAGCACCGAAAACGGCCGGCCCTGGTTGTCGCGACCGCGGTACATCGCATTGTCGACGCTGAGGCGCTCGTCGATCAGCGCCACCTTGTTGCGATCGAGCAGGAAGCTGACCTCGCCGCGCGGGCTGAGGGGCGTGATGATCATCAGCGCGGCGAGCACGCCCACCCCCATCGGCAGAGTCCGCGCGAGGAAGCGCACCAGCCGGTCGTGCGAACCGCCCGGCGCAGCGAAGGTTTGCCGCCGGCTGCGCAGCGCGCGGGCCTCTTGGGTCTCGAGGGTCGGTTGAACAGGGGCCATGGTCGCGGTGTGCCAGCGGCATCCTTACATGTGGCTGAAGATGTCGCTCTCCGCCCAGCCGGCGACGTCGAGCAACGCGCGGGTGGGGAGGAAATCGAAGCATGCCTGCGCCAGGTGCATCCGCCCCTCGCGCTCGAGACGCAGCGTCAGCTCGGCCTGCAGCCGGTGGAGGTAGCGCACGTCGCTCGCGGCGTAATCGCGCTGCGCCTCGGACAGCACCGGGCCGCCCCAGTCGCTCGACTGCTGCTGCTTGGAGATGCTCTCGCCGAGCAGTTCCTCGACGAGGTTCTTGAGCCCGTGGCGATCGGTATAGGTGCGGGTCAGCTTGCTTGCGATCTTGGTGCAGAACACCGGGGTCGCCATCACGCCGAGATAGTGGTGCAGCGCCGCGAGATCGAAACGCGCAAAGTGGAACAGCTTCACGCGCGAGGAATCGCCGAGCAGCGCCTTGAGGTTCGGCGCGTCATAGCTGCTGCCCGGGCCGAAGCGCACCAGATGCTCGTTCCCCGTTCCGTCGGACAGTTGCACCACGCACAGCCGGTCGCGGGTGGTGACAAGCCCCATGGTCTCGGTGTCGACCGCGATCGGGGCGGTCCCGGCGAGCACGCCGGGGGGGAGGTCTTCCTCGTGAAAATGCACAGCCATGCGCGCCGCCCTACGCCGATTGGGGAAAGAGGGGAAGGGCCGAGTGGTGCGCGCCGGCGGGGCGTGCCAGTTTGCCCGCGCGATGGGAAGCGAGACGATCCCCGAAAGCTGGCGCGCGGCGCTGGATCCGGTGCTGGCCGCCCCCGAGGCGCGGCGGCTGGGCGGCTGGCTCACGGCCGAGGAGGCCGCGGGCAAGGCGGTCTATCCGCCACGGGGGACAAGGCTCGCGGCGCTGGCGCTGACCCCGCTGGAAGCCGTGCGCTGCGTGATCCTGGGGCAGGATCCCTATCACGGACCGGGACAGGCGCATGGGCTGGCGTTTTCGGTCCAGGCGGGCGTGAAGCCGCCGCCCTCGCTGGTCAACATCTTCAAGGAGCTGGAGAGCGACCTCGGCCTGCCGCGCCCCGCCAGCGGTGATCTGACGCCCTGGGCCAGGCAAGGGGTGCTGCTGCTCAACAATACCCTCACGGTCGAGGCGGGGATGGCGGGGAGCCATGCCGGGCGCGGGTGGGATGCGGTGACCGACGCCTGCGTCGCGGCGGTGGCGGCGCGCAGCGAACCGACGGTGTTCATCCTGTGGGGCAGCCATGCCCGGAAGAAGGCGGAGCGGGTGCCCGGCCTTGTCCGCAACCCGCAACATCTGGTGCTGACCTCCGCCCACCCCAGCCCGCTCTCGGCGCACAATGGCTTTTTCGGCTCGCGGCCGTTCAGTCAGGCGAACGCCTTCCTCGAGGCGCATGGGCGCGGGGGTATCGACTGGCGGTTGTAAGGCAGACGCGCCGGGCCGGGCCGGCCCGCTGACGACCGCTTCACCCGCCGTGCGCGGCGATCCATTCCTCGACCACCGGGGCGACCTTGGTGCGCCAGCGGCTGCCATTGAAGATGCCGTAGTGCCCGGCACCCTCGGCCATGTAATAGCGCTTCTCGGCCTCGGGCAGGTTCGGGGTCAGCTTGAGCGCGGCCCGGGTCTGGCCGATCCCTGAGATGTCGTCGCGCTCGCCCTCGATCGCCAGCAATGCGGTGTCGGTGATCGCGGTGATGTCGACGAGCACGTCATTGTGCCGGAACTCGCCCTTGGGAATCGAGTGCTTCTGGAACACCTCCTCCACGGTCTGAAGGTAGAATTCGGCGGTCATGTCGCAGACCGAGCGATACTCGTCGTAGAAATCCTTGGTCGCCTGCGCGCTCGCCTCGTCGCCCGCGGTGAGGTGTTTGAACATCTCGTAATGGCTCATCATGTGGCTTCTGAGGTTCATGCTCATGAACGCCGAGAGCTGCATGAAGCCCGGATAGACCCGCCGCCCGGCACCCGGATACTTGAACGGCACCGTGGCGATCACGCTCTGGCGGAACCATTCGATCGGGCGCTGCATCGCCATGTTGTTGACGATGGTGGGACACTCGCGGGTGTCGATCGGCCCGCCCATCATGGTGAGCGTGAGCGGCGCGGCGGGCGACTGGCGCAGGTTGAGCAATGCGGTCGCGGCGAACGCGGGCACGCTCGGCTGGCACACCGCCATCATGTGCGCGCGGCGGCCCTCGTTCTTGCGGGTGATGTGTTCGAGAAAGGCGATGAGGTAATCGATATAGTCGTCGAGGTCGAAGTCGCCGCGATCCAGCGGCACCATCTTGGCGTCGGCCCAATCGGTGATGAAGACCTCGCAGCTTTCGAGCATCCGCTCCACCGTGCCGCGCAGCAGGGTGGCATAGTGGCCGCTCATCGGAGCCACGATCAGCAGGCGCGGACGGTCCTTGCCGAGGCCCTCGACCCGGAAGCGCTTGAGATCGCCGAAGGGACGGCGCAGCACGGTCGATTCGGTGACGGGGTAGCACTGCCCGCCGACCGAGATCTCGCGGATCCCGAAATCGGGCTTGTCATAGCTGGCCGTCGCATGGGCAAAGACATCGAGCGCGCTCGCGGCGAGCGGGCCGAACCCGGTGTATCCCAAGGGGTTGACGGGGTTGGAGAGCAGCTCGGAACCGATCGCGGCCAATGCGCTGGCGCTGTTGAGCCAGCTCCTCTGCATCTCGTAGGCGAAATAGAGCATGGCGGGCCTCCTTCTCGCGAGCAAACGAACCTTGCGCGGCCCTCGTACCGGGGCGCTTGGCGCGCCTGATGAACCCTCGCGCGCCGTTGTGCAATGCACAATCGCCCGGGGCAGCCGGCATCATGCCGCGCGGTTTCGCTTTTTGCGCGTGATCTTCGCGTCTCGCACCGCTAATGCGCTGCGATCATGCCCGCCGATATTGCCAAGCGCGACCCTTCCGATCATTCCGCCGACGGCCTCAGTGTGGTCGAGAGCCTGCCCGAGGCGGGGCCGGAAGCGGCTGCGGCCGAGCCTGCGCCCAAATCGCGCTCGCTCGCGCCCTTGCGGATGGTGTTCGGCACCGCGCTCCACTATCCGCGCCAGATCGGCTTCGCCCTCACCGCGCTGCTGATCACCTCGGCGGCGACGCTCGCCATCCCCTACCGCTTCAAGGTGATCGTGGACGAGGGTTTTTCGGGCCCTGCAAGCACCGGCGATATCGCGCGCGCGTTCCAATACCTGCTGATGATCGTGGTGGTGCTCGGCATCGGCACTGCGCTGCGGTTCTATTTCGTCAGCTGGCTCGGCGAGCGGGTGGTGGCCGATATCCGCCTCAAGGTGCAGGAGAACCTGCTGCGCCTCTCACCCGGGTTCTACGAGGTCAACAGCCCCAAGGAAATCTCGAGCCGGATGACCAGCGACACCGCGATCATCGAGAACGTGGTCGGCACCACGGTGTCGGTAGCGCTGCGCAACACGCTGACCGGGATCGGCGGCACCTTCATGCTGTTCTACCTCGCGCCGACCCTCGCGCTGGGTCTGCTGATCGCGATCCCGGTGGTGGTGTTGCCGATCGCGATCTTCGGGCGCCGGATCCGCACGGTCTCGCGCACCAGCCAGGATCGCATCGCCGATGTCGGCGCCTATGTCACCGAAGTGCTCTCGGCGATGAAGATCGTCCAGAGCTTCGGGCAGGAGCGGCGCGAGGGCGAGCGTTTCGCGGGCGTGGTCGAGGGGACCTTCGAGACCGCCAAGCGCCGCATCCTGCTGCGCGCGGTGATGACCTCGGTGGTCATCCTGCTGATCTTCGGCGCGATGACGCTGGTGATGTGGCGCGGCGCGCTCGCCGTGGCGGCGGGCGAGATCACCGGCGGCACCATCACGGCTTTCGTGCTGGTGGGCGGCATCGTCGCCGGCGCCTTCGGCGCGCTTACCGAGGTCTATGGCGACCTCCTGCGCGGCGCGGGCGCGGCGAGCCGGCTGGCCGAGCTGCTCGAGGCCAAGCCCGAGATCGCGGCCCCCGCCCGGCCCGAACGCCTGCCCGAGCCGGCCCGCGGCAGCCTCTCCTTCCGCAACGTCACCTTCCGCTATCCCGCCCGGCCCGAAACCGCCGCGCTCAAGGATTTCACGCTCGAGATCGAGCCGGGCGAAACCGTCGCCATCGTCGGCCCCTCGGGCGCGGGCAAGTCGACGATCTTCCAGCTGGTCGAGCGGTTCTACGATCCGCAGGGCGGCACGATCCGCATCGACGGCGTGCCACTCGCCAGCGCGGACCCGGCCGAGATTCGCTCGCGCATCGCGCTGGTGCCGCAGGTCGGCGTGCTGTTCAGCGCCAATGCCCGCGACAACCTGCGCTACGGCAAGTGGGATGCCACCGACGAGGACATCTGGCAGGCCGCCCGCGCAGCCAATGCCGAAAGCTTTCTGCGCGCGCTGCCACGGGGTCTCGACACGCATCTGGGCGAAGGCGGGACGCAGCTTTCGGGCGGCCAGCAGCAGCGCGTGGCGATCGCCCGCGCGCTGCTGCGCGATGCCCCGATCCTGCTGCTCGACGAAGCCACCAGCGCCTTGGATGCCGAGAGCGAGCAGCTCGTCCAGCAGGCGCTCGAAGGGCTGATGCAGGGCCGCACGACGCTGGTGATTGCGCACCGCCTCGCAACGGTGCGCGCGGCCGACCGGATCGTGGTGCTCGATGAAGGCCGGATTGTCGAGCAGGGCACGCACGAGGCGCTGAACAAGGCGGGCGGGCTCTATGCGCGCCTCGCCCGCCTGCAATTCGCCGCCGACGCCGCCTGAGGCACGCTCGCTTTTCGACAAAGCGCGTGACGGGCCGGACCAGCGGCAACCCGTCGCCGTTTGCGTCGTTAGTGTGACGCACCAGGCAGACGCCTCTGCCGCGCATTTCTCTCTCGGGGACATTTCAGCCATGATCCACAAGACCGCAGCCCTTTTCGGTGCGAGCCTCATCGCGCTGGCCACGCCCGCCCTCGCGGACACACAGGATGACAGCGACACGCTGCTTCAAGCCGGCACCGAGGCGCCGGCCGCGCCGCTCCCCACCATCAGCTTCGGCACCTGGGGGTTCGATCCCGCGCTGCTCGCCACCGACATCAAGCCGGGCGATGATTTCAACGCCTATGCCAACAAGCGCTGGATCGACGCCAACCCGCTGCCCCCCGAGTTCAGCCGCATCGGCGCCTTCGTGCTGCTCGGCGAGAAGAGCACCGCCGACGTCAAGGCGCTGATCGACGAGCTGGTCGCGAAGGATCCGGCCGCGCTGAGCGGTGACGAGCGCCGGATCGTCGATGCCTACCGTTCCTACCTCGATACCGCCGCGATCGAGGCGGCCGGCCTTGCTCCGGCCAAGCCCTATCTCGACCGGATCAAGGGCGCCAAGACGCTCGACGAGCTCGCGATGCTGTGGGCCGAACCCGGCTTCGACAGCCCGATCGGCGCCGGGGTCGCGGTCGATGCCAAGCAGCCCGATCGCTACATCGCCTATGTCGGCTTCGGCGGCCTCGGCCTGCCCGATCGTGACTACTATCTCGACACGACGGAGAAGGGCCTGGCGATCCAGGCCAAGTACAAGTCCTATCTCGCCTTCTTGCTCGGCGAAGCGGGTTACGAGGATCCCGAGGCGCAGGCGGCCGAGGTCTACGCCTTCGAGGACAAGATTGCCCGCACCGTCGCCTGGGACCGCGCGGTGCGCCGCAACAGCGACCTCACCTACAATCCGCTCACCGCCGACGAGCTTGCCGCGATCGGCGGCAAGGTGCCGGTCGCCGCGATGCTGGCGAAGGTCGGAGTCGAAAAGAGCCCCGGCTTCGTCGTCAGCCTGATGCCGCCGACGCCCGAGGAGATCGCCGCGCTCGGGCTCGATCAGGCGACCCTCGCCAAGATCGGCAGCGGGATGCCGGGGATGTTCGCGCTCGTCTCCGACACCTCGGTCGAGACGCTCAAGGCGTGGATGATCAAGGAGTTCCTGTCGGGCAACGCTGCGGTGCTGCCCAAGCGGTTCGACGATGCGAGCTTCGCGTTCTTCGGCCAGACCCTGCGCGGCACGCCCGAGCAACGCCCGCGCTGGAAGCGGGCGATCGGCGAGTCCGAAGGCCTGCTGGGCGAATTGCTCGGCAAGGCCTATGTCGAACGCTACTTCCCGCCCGAAAACAAGGCGGCGATGGACGAGCTGGTCGCCAACCTGCGCCTCGCGCTGGGCCAGTCGATCGACGAGATCACCTGGATGGGCGAGGAAACCAAGGCCCAGGCGCGTGCCAAGCTGGCGAGTTTCGATCCCAAGATCGGCTACCGCCCCAATCTCGAGACCTATGAAGGCCTCGAGATCACCCTCGGCAACCCGATCGCCAACCGCATGGCCGCGGCCAAGTGGGAACAGGCGGACAACGTCGCCAAGCTGGGCCAGCCGATCGATCGCACCGAATGGGGCATGCTGCCGCAGACGGTGAACGCCTATTACAACGCGACCAAGAACGAGATCGTGTTCCCCGCCGGGATCCTCCAGCGCCCGTTCTTCGCGCTGACCAACGACATCGCGGTCAATTACGGTGCAATCGGGGGCGTGATCGGCCACGAGATCGGCCACGGTTTCGACGATCAGGGCTCCAAGTCCGACGCCACCGGCGCCCTGCGCAACTGGTGGACCGACGCCGACCGCGCCGCCTTCGACAAGCTGGGCGACCGGCTGGTGGCGCAGTACAACGCCTTCTGCCCGCTCGACGAGGGCAAGACCTGCGTCAACGGCCGGCTGACGCTGGGCGAGAACATAGGCGACGTGGGCGGGCTGTCGATGGCCTATCGCGCCTACAAGCTCGCGACCAAGGGCAAGGAGATGCCGGTGATCGACGGCCTCACCGGGGACCAGCGCTTCTTCCTCGCCTGGGCGCAGGTGTGGCGTTCGACCCAGCGCGAGGAGAACTACCGCAACCGTCTGCGCACCGACAGCCACAGCCCCGAGGAGTACCGGGTCAATGGCGTCGTCCGCCAGCTCGACGAATGGTATGCGGCCTTCGGCGTGAAGCCGGGCGATGCGATGTACATTCCCCCCGAGGAGCGCGTGCGCATCTGGTAAAGATTGACATGACCCGCGCCCCTGCCAAGGAGCGCGGGTCATGAACGATGTTCTCGCCGCCATCCTGCTCGGCATCCTCGAAGGGTTGACCGAGTTCCTGCCGGTCTCCTCGACCGGGCACCTGATCCTTGCGACCGAGCTGTTCGGCTTCGATCAGCGCGCATGGGAGGTGTTCAACATCGCGATCCAGCCGGCCGCGATCCTCGCCATCGTGGTGCTTTACTGGCGCACCTTCTGGGATGTCGCCAAGGGGCTCTTCGGGTTCGAGAAGGGTGCGCTCGCCTTTACGCGCAACCTGCTCGTCGCCTTCTTCCCCGCGGTCTTGCTGGGTCTTGCCTTCGGCGATGTCATCGAAGGTTTCCTCGGCAATGCGGTGCTGGTGTGCTGGACGCTGATCATCGGCGGGGTCGCGATCCTCGCGATCGAGCGCTGGGCGCACCCGCCCGCGACCGGGCCGGGGGTGGCGGGCGTGCCGCTCGGCACGGCGGTGCTGATCGGGCTGGTCCAATGCCTCGCGATGATCCCGGGGGTGAGCCGCTCGGGCGCGACCATCCTCGGCGCGATGGCCTTCGGGGTCGATCGCAAGACCGCGGCCGAATTCAGCTTCTTCCTCGCGGTTCCGACGCTGTCGGGGGCGACCGTCTACCAGCTCGCCAAGAACGGCGCCGGACTGACGGGTCATGACTTCGAACTGATCGCGATCGGCTCGCTCGCGGGCTTCGTGGTGGCGCTGGGGGTGGTCAAGCTGTTCGTCGCGATCATCACCCGCGTCGGCTTTGCCCCCTTCGCGTGGTACCGCATCGCGCTCGGCTTGGTCGGTCTCGTCTGGCTGGGCCTGCGGTAAGCGCGCAAAACCCCGGAACCACCCGCCACAATGCTGGTTTGTGAAGTGACCCGGCGCTGCTGTGCCGGGGCCTCAAGGAGAGCGTGGTTCAAATGGCGTTGCTGGTGCTGATCGTGTTGGGTGCAACTCTGGGCTGGCTGGCCTCGATCCTTGCGCGCCGCGAAGAGCCGGGCGACATCCTGCGCCAGATCCTCGTCGGCCTGTCGGTTTCGGTGATCGCGGGCGAGCTGGCCAATGCCGGGACGATGGTCGGCAGCCTCTCCTTCCTCGCGCTGGGGGCAGCGCTGGCGGCGAGCGCGATGGCGCTGGTGCTATACCACGCCCTCGTGCGGCGCCGTGCCAAGGCCTAGACCAGCGCTTGACCGGATTTAGACGGGGATCGCCCCGCTGCCGCGCCCGCCGCGCAGGTGATATTCCTGCGTTCCGCGGTGCAGCACATTGTCGACATCGATCACCGCCGAATTGGCATAGGTGAACCCCGGTGCAAGACTGCGGTAGAGCCCGTCGAAATCGCGCTCCACCGTCTGTCGGTAGAGATCGGCGAAACTTTCGATCACGAAGTAGGTCGGCTGCAGGTCGCTGATCACGTAATCGGTGCGCATCACCCGATCGACGTTGAGCATGATGCGATTGGGGCTTTGCGCCTCGACCGCGAAGCGCGCCTCGGTCGGGCCGGACAGGATCCCCGCCCCATAGGCACGCACCTCGCCCGCCTCCTCGATCAGCCCGAATTCGACCGTGTACCAGTAAAGCGCGCCCAGCGCCTTGAGCCGGTTGTAGCGCATCGCCTTCCACCCGGCGCGGCCATATTCCTGCATGTAATCGGCATAGGTGGGATCGGTCAGCATCGGCACGTGGCCGAACACGTCGTGGAAGACGTCGGGCTCCTCGATATAGTCGAGGCTCTCGCGCGTGCGGATGAAATTGCCTGCGGGAAAGCGGCGATTGGCAAGGTGCCAGAAGAACACGTGATCCGGGATCAGCATCGGCACCGGCACAACGCTCCACCCGGTGAGCGCCCCCAGTTCGGCCGAGAGTTGAGCGAAATCGGGCACGCCCCCCTTGCCGAGGTCGAGCTTCTCCAGCCCCGCCAGGAAAGCGCTGCATGCGCGGCCCGGCAGCACCTCCATCTGGCGCGCGAACAGATCGTCCCACACGCCGTGGTCCTCCGCGCTGTAATCGGTCTGCCGCGGCTCGAGCCAGTCCGCGCCGACATGGGCGGGCTTGGCGAGCGGTGCGGTGAAGACATCGGCCGGCAGATCGGGCAGGCGGGCGAAGTCGGTTTGGGGGGCGGCAAGGGTGGCCATGCGCGCAAGCTTACGCCCCTTCCCCGCGATTCTCAAACCCGCTCAGAGCGTGGCGCTTGCCTGCGTCACCTGGCGTCCGTCCGCAGCGAAGGCGGCGAGCGCGTAGCCCTCCTCGTCCTGCCGCATCGCCAGATGCAGCGGTTCGCCCGCGATGGCGGGGGAGAGGCCGCGGAAGCTGAAGGCACGCAGCCGGTTCTCGCCCAGTTCGCGCGCGGCGAGCTGGAGCAGCAGGCTGGCGGTGAGCGGGCCGTGGACCACGAGGCCGCGATAGCGCTCGACCCCTTCGGCATAGGGCGCATCGTAATGGATGCGGTGGGTGTTGAAGGTCAGCGCGGAGTATCGGAACAACAGCCGCGCATCGGGGGTGAGGGTGCGCGTCGTGTCCCACCCGGAGGGATCGAAGGCGCCCTCGCCCGGCGCTGGCGGCGCAAGCGGCGCGCCGGGCGCAGCGGCCTCGCGGTAGACCAGCGTCTGGGTCTCGACCACCGCGATTGTGCCGTTGGCCTTGGTCATGTGCTCGACATCGACGAAGGCGAGGCGGCCCGATCCGCCGTCCTTTTCGCTCACTCCGGCGATCCGGCTGACCCGCTCGATCGCCGCCCCGATCGCGATGGGGGCGTGGAAGGCGATTGAAGAAGAGGCCCACATCCGGCGCGGCATCGGGAAAGGCGGGAGGAAGCTGTCCGCGCTGTCATCGCGCGCCGGATGCCCGTCCTCGCCGAGCGCTGAGGACGCAGCATCGGGGGTGCAGAGCGCGAAGTGGATGCCTTGCGGCATGATCGGCGGATGGGGCGCGAGCAGATCGAAGGTGGCGAGCCAGCGGTGGGCGAGCGCTGCGGTGAGGCGGTCCTCCGCGCGCACCTCGCGCCCGATCCACGCGGCAAAGTCGCTCACGCCCCCTGCCGTCATTGCGCGCGCTCGAACACCGCGGCGATGCCCTGCCCGCCGCCGATGCACATGGTTTCGAGCCCATAGCGCACGCCGCGGCGGTGCATCTCGTACGCCATGTCGGCGAGGATGCGGCCGCCCGTGGCGCCGATCGGGTGCCCGAGCGAGATGCCCGAACCATTGACGTTGAGGATGTCCAGGCGCGAATCGTCGTCAGACCAACCCCAGCCCTTGAGCACGGCGAGCACCTGCGGCGCGAAGGCCTCGTTGAGTTCGACGAGACCGATATCGTCCCAGCGATAGCCGGCCCTCGCGAACAGGCGCTCGACCGCGGGCACCGGGCCGATCCCCATGCGCGACGGATCGCACCCCGCCGCCGCCCAGCCGCCGAACCACAGCAGGGGCGTGAGGCCCAATTCGGCGAGCTTGTCTTCGGCCACGACGAGGCAGGCCGCGGCGGCGTCGTTCTGCTGGCTGGCGTTCCCCGCGGTGACGATGGCGGCGTGATCGCGCTTGAGATCGATCGGCGTGAGGCTGCCGAGCGTCTCCAGCGAGGCATCGGCGCGGTAACCTTCGTCATGGTCGAAGATCACCGGATCGCCGCGACGCTGCGGGATCGCGACCGGCACCAGCTGCTCGGCGAAACGCCCTTCCGCCCATGCCCGCGCCGCGTTCTGGTGCGAGCGCACCGCGAAGGCGTCGGCCGCCTCGCGGGTGATGCCGTAGTCTTTGGCAAGGTTCTCGGCGGTCTCGATCATCCCGGTGATGGCCCCGAACCGCTCGACCGGCTGGCTCATCACCCGCCCGCGCGACAGGCGATCGTGCAGCACCATGTCGCCCATCCGCACGCCCCCGCGCGCGGCCAGGGTGTAGTGCTCGACGTTCGACATGCTCTCGACGCCGCCTGCAACGACCACGTCGGCCATCCCGGTCTCGACCATCATCGCCGCGGTCGCCACCGCCTGCACCCCCGATCCGCAGCGCCGGTCGAGCTGGAAGCCGGGAACTTCGAGCGGGAGGCCCGCGGCCAGCCACGACCAATGGCCAATCGCGGGGGCCTCGCCGTTGCCGTAGCCTTGTGAGAAGACCACGTCGTCGACCCGCGCGGGGTCGATCCCGCTGCGCTCGATCAGCGCCTTGAGGATCACGGCCCCGAGCTCGCCGGCATTGAGAGCCGCGAGTCCCCCGAGGAACTTGCCGACGGGCGTGCGTAGCGGTGAAACGATGGCAGCACGTCTGGTCATGTCTTGTCCTTGTCCGAAAGAGCAACGGTCCCCGCGTCGACAAGCTTACCGATCGCGCCCGAGGAGATGCCCAGTTTCTCCGCCAGCACTTCTTCGGAATGCTCGCCGAGGTAGGGCGCCGGCGCGGGGTCGCCCGCTTCGCGGCCCGGGAGGTTGGCGAAGCTGCGGGTGGCGGGGTAGTCGAAGCCGGAAGGGTTGGCGGGGGCGGGGCCGAACAGCGGGTTGTCCGCCACCAGCACCGGGTCGTTGGCAGCCTCGTAGGCGGTGCGGTAGCGTTCGAAGGTGCAGCCCTCAGCGGCCATCCGGGCTTCCAGCTCCGTATAGTCCATCCCGTCGGCGGCCTGCTGAAACAGGTTGAACAGCGCGGCGCGGTGCCGGAAGCGCGGGGTGTCGCCATCGCCAAAGCGCACGCCATGTTCATTTTCGAGGGCGGCGATCCCCGCCGCGACCCCGAAGGCCGTGACCAGCCCGTTCCACTGCTTGGGCGTGAGCGCGGCGACCATGAAACGCACCCCGTCCCGGCTGCGGAAATCGCGCCCGAAGGCGCCCCAGATCGCATTGCCGAGCCGCTCGCGGTCGCCGCCGCGATAGAGCACCTCGGCCAGCAGCCCCGCGTTCGCCATCGTCCCGATCGCGACATCGCCAAGCGGCAGGCGCACCTCGCTGCCCTCGCCCGTCCGGTCGCGATGGCGCAGGGCGGCGAGGAGCGCGAAGGCGCCATAGGCCCCGGTGATGAAGTCCCACGCGGGCAGCACCTGGTTGACGGGGGGCGCTGCCGCTGCGTCCCAGTCCTCCGGCCCCGTCATCAGCGGGTATCCGACAGCGGCGTTGACGGTGAAGTCCATCGCCTGCCGCCCGTCGTGCCAGCCCATGACCCGAAGCGAGATCATGTCCGCGCGCTTCGCCTGCATCGCTGCATGGGAGAGAAAGCTCGCTTCGGGCAGGTTGGTGATGCACTGGCCGACCGCGCTGGCGAGTTCCACCAGCAGCTCGCGCCCCTCGCCCGATTGCAGGTCGAGCGCCACCGATTTCTTGGCGCGGTTGAGGTTCTCCCACGAGAGCGAGCGCCCCTCGCGGGTCAGCATGTAGCGCTGGTAATCGAGCCCGCCCGCCTTGTGATCGACCCGGATCACCTCCGCGCCCATCTGCGCGCAATAGAGCCCCGCGGTCGGCGAGGCGACGAAGCTCGAGATTTCAACAATGCTCAGGTCATCGAGGAGGTTGTACATCTTGTCGCAGACCTATCGTGCTGGCCGGCGGGAACGGCGCGCTTGCGCGCCGCAAGCGCGAACGCGCGCCCGCAGCGACGCGACCGCCAGGTCGCATGAGCGAGGATTTCGCAGCCCGGATGGGCTGCGGAACATCAAGAATCCCTCCACTCGCGCAGCATGTGCTTGGCGATCTGGAGCTGGAGGATCTGCGTGGTGCCTTCGTAGATGCGGTAGATGCGCGCATCGCGGAAGAAGCGCTCCGCGTCATACTCGGCAAGGTAGCCCGCGCCGCCGTAGATCTGCACCACGCGGTCGACCACGCGGCCGCACATCTCGGAGGCAAAGACCTTGAAGGCGGCGGCCTTGACGAGGATGTTCTCGCCTGCATCCGCCCGCGCGGTAACGTCGGCCATCATGCTCTCGGCGGCATAGATCTCGATCTCGCTATCGGCGAGCATCTGCTGGATCAGCTGGAAATTGGCGATCGGTTCGCCGAACGCCTTGCGCTCGTTGGCGTAGCGCAGCGCCGAATCGAGTGCGCGCCGGGCATAGCCGGTCGCTGCCGCACCGACCGAGATGCGCCCGTTGTCGAGGCTCTTCATCGCGAAGACGAAGCCCTTGCCGGTTTCCCCGCCGAGCAGCGCATCGCCGGGGACGCGCACATCGTCGAGCATGATGTCGGAGATGTGCGAGCCCGACTGTCCCATCTTCCTGTCGGGCGATCCGGTGGAGACGCCGGGCGTGGTCATCGGCACGAGGAAGGCCGAAACGTGCGCGTTCTTGGGCAGCGCCTCCTTGTGGGTGCGCGCCATGATCAGCGCGACATCGGCGTGGGGGGCGTTGGTGATGTAGCGCTTGGTGCCGTTCAAGATCCAGCCATTGCCGTCGGGATCGGGGGTGGCGGTGGTCGCCATTGCCGCACTGTCGCTCCCCGAGCCCGGTTCGGTGAGCCCGAAGCAGGCGATCTTGCCGGCTGCAATCTGCGGATACCACTCGGCCTTCTGCGCCGCGGTGGCGCCGTTCTTGAGCGCGCTCGCGAACATCCCTACATTGATCGAGAAGATCGAGCGGTAGGCGGGCGCGGCATAGGCCATGATATTCACGACGCGGGCATATTGCGTCATGTTGAGGCCCGCGCCGCCGTATTCCTCGGGCACCGAGAGGCCGAACAGTCCCATTTCGCGCATCTCGTCCAGGATGGCATCGGGGATGCGATCTTCGGCGAGCACCTGCGCCTCGGCCGGGATCAGCCGCTCGCGGACATAGCGGGCGAGCTGCTCGGCGAACTGTTCGAAGGTCTCGGGGTCCATCCCGGCGTTGGCGGGGGCAGCGAGAGTGGCAGGAGCGTTCATCGGCAATCGATCCTTGCAGAAAGGGGGCGAAAGGGCAGCGCGCGCCGTGCGGCCTAAGGGCGGGAGGGAGCGGCGTCGCCTGTCATTTCGGCGGGCGCGGGGGTTGCGGACGGCGCATTGCCCGGCGCGTCGCTGGGCAGCGCCTCGGGCGGCAGCCGGCGCTCGTCGAGCATGGAGGCGGCGTCCTCGAGCGCCTTGGCTTCGCCCGCGCTGACCCCGCCCGCCTCGCGCGCGCCCTCCTCGCCGCAGGCGGCAAGCGCGAGCGCGAGCGCAGCGAGACCAAGCGGGCGCAGCACGGCGCGCGCGGCCTTACTCGGCGGGTTCTTCGGCAGCGGCGGCGGCCTCGGCTGCGACCTTGGCCGCGGCTTCGCCCGCCGCGGTCGGCCCGGCCGCAGGGGTCGCCTCGATCGCCGGCGCATCGGTGGCGGTCGCGGAGGGATCGGCGACCGGCGCTTCGTTGACCGGCGCGAGCGCTTCGTCGGCGGGCATTTCGACGGTGTCGGCGCTCGCCTCGGTCGAGGCGTCGTCGGCACTGCCGCAAGCGGCGAGCGCCAGCGTGGCGGCGAGGATGGCGGGGGCGGCGAGTTTGCGCATGGAGTCTCTCCTCTCGATCACTTCGGGCCGAGCGCACACGCGACCGGCCCGGTTGCGGAGCGGTTTAGCCATGCCCGGGCCCTGCCGCCAAGTGCCAAATGGGCACAGCCGCTCCGGCGCCGGTGGTGGCGGCGAACAAGCGTGATAGTCTGGCGCGCATGACCCGCCGCGTCCTCGCCTTGATCGCCGCCGCCGCGTTCGGCCTGCCCCTCGCCATCGCGCAGGCGCAGCCGGTGCCGGGAGCCTTCACCATCCTCGAAAGCGGTCGCAGCTTTGCTACTCTTCAGGATGCCGTGGATGCGATCGGCAACACCCGCGCCACCATCCGCATCGCGCCGGGGACCTATCGCCAGTGCGCGGTCCAGCAGCAGGGCGTGATCATCTACGAGGCGGCGACGCCGGGCAGCGTGATCTTCGCAGGCCGCTCGTGCGAGGGGAAGGCCGCGCTGGTGCTGCGCGGGACGGGGGCGGAGATCCGCGGACTGACCTTCTCGAACCTGCGCGTCGCCGATGGCAACGGCGCGGGCATCCGGCTCGAGAAGGGCGCGCTCAACGTCGCTTACGCCCGGTTCGAGAACAGCCAGCAGGGCATCCTCACCGCCGACGACCCCGCGGGCCGCATCTACATCACCCGCTCGACCTTCAGCGGGCTCGGCACCTGCGAGAACGAGGCCGGCTGCGCGCATTCGCTCTATGTCGGAAACTACGGCTCGCTCACCGTGCACGAGAGCCGGTTCGAGCGCGGCATGGGCGGGCATTACCTCAAGGCCCGCGCCGCGCAGGTGACGATCGAGAACAACAGCTTCGACGACTCGGGCGGGAAGGCGACCAACTATATGATCGATCTGCCCGCCGGCAGCGTGGGCCGGATCGCCGACAACTGGTTCGTCCAGGGCCGCGACAAGGAGAACTATTCGGCTTTCATCGCGCTCGGCGCCGAGGAGCTGCTCCACCCCTCGGACGGGCTGAAGGTCGAGAACAACGAGGCGCGCTTCGTGCCCGGCCTCGCGCGCAGCAGCGTGTTCCTCGCCGACTGGACGGGTTCCAGCGTGGTGATGCAGGGCAACCGCATCTCGGGCGGCATCAAGCAGTACGAGCAGCGCTAGATCAGCAAATGCCCTGACCGGTCGCGCTTGGTCGCCAGATAGCGCGCGTTGTGCGGGTTTTCGGGGAGCTGGTGCGGCACCCGCTCGCTCACAGTTATCCCCGCTGCCTCGAGCGCGCGGACTTTAGCGGGGTTGTTGGTGAGGAGGCGAATGGTGGTCGCCCCCAGCAGTTCCAGCATCCGCGCCGCCACCGGAAAATCGCGCGCTTCGTCGGGCAGGCCGAGGCGCTGGTTGGCCTCGACCGTGTCGAACCCCTGGTCCTGCAGGCGGTAGGCGCGCAGCTTGTTGATGAGGCCGATCCCGCGCCCCTCCTGCCGCATGTAGAGCAGCACCCCCCACCCGCCGCTGTCTGCCGCCGCGTGCGCCATGGCATGAAGCGCGGCGTCAAGCTGCGGGCCGCAGTCGCACTTGAGGCTGCCGAGCACGTCGCCGGTAAGGCATTCGGAATGGAGCCGCACCAGCGGCGCGCGCGCGCCGTCGCGCGTGCCGATTACCAGCGCGACATGCTCGCGCAGATCGGCGGCGGAGCGGAAGGCCACGATCTCGGCCTGCTCGCAGGCGGAGACGGGCAGGCGCGCGCGCGTGACGATCCTGAGCGCCCCGGTGGCGGCGTAGGCGGCGAGATCCCCGGCAGCGACCGGCACCGCTTCGCCCGCGCCCACCGGATCGACGAGGAAGGCGGGCAGGATTCCGGCGATCCGTGCCAGTTCGAGCGCGGCGGCGGCGGTCTCGGCCCAGTCGAGGCTCATTGCCTTGAACGGGCCTTTGAGGGGATTGCCGAGATCAAGCGCTGGGTCGGCGATCGGCAGCGCCTCGCGCAAAGTGAAGTCCTCGCCCCCCGCGATCAGCACCGGGGCGTGGGGCACGGCGGCCTCTTTCTGGTTGGCGAGCTTGAGGGTGGCAGCGCGCGCGGCGGAGATCAGCATTTGCGGCGCGCGGGCGTGCGGCGCGGTGGCGGTCTCGACCGGCAACAGGGCCGGGCCTCCGTCGAATGCCAACGGCCAGCCGTGACGCAGCGCATCGACCGCCTGCGCGGCGCGGCGCTCGGGAGAGGGGCCACCGCTCAGAGGTCGAACTCCGTGATCAGCGGCACGTGGTCGGACGGCTGCTCCCATGCCCGCGCCGCTTCCAGCACGCGGTGCGCTCTGGCCTGTTTAGCAACGTCCGGCGATGCCCACATGTGATCGAGCCGGCGGCCCTTGTCGTTCTCCTGCCAGCCGGGGTTGCGATAGCTCCACCACGAATAGTAGCGCCCGGGATGCGGCACGTGCTCGCGCCCGATATCGACCCAGCCGTGCGCGTCGCGGAAACGCCCGAGCGTCTCGACCTCGATCGGCGTGTGGCTGACGACCTTCAGGAGCTGCTTGTGGCTCCACACGTCGCTTTCGAGCGGGGCGATGTTGAAATCGCCCACAATCAGCGTGGGGCGATCGAGCGTGTCGGCCCAGCGGGTCATCCGGCCGAGGAAATCGAGCTTCTGGCCGAACTTGGGGTTGAGCGCGCGGTCGGGCACGTCGCCGCCCGCGGGAACATAGACGTTCTCGAGCAGCAGGTCCTTGCCCAGCACCTCGACCCCGATGTGGCGCGCCTCGCCATTGTCCTGCCAGTCGTGACGCGCGAGCTCGCGGATCGGCACGCGGCTGACCGTGGCGACCCCGTGATAGCCCTTCTGCCCACTCACCGCCTGATGGATGTAGCCGAGGTTCGCCAGCGCCTCGGCCGGGAACAGGTGGCTTTCGCACTTGATCTCCTGCAGGCACAGGATGTCGGGCGCGGCCTCGGTGAGGAGTTTTTCGATCAGTCCGACGCGCAGGCGCGCGGAATTGATGTTCCAGGTGGCGACGGACAGCATGGGCGAGGGACTTAGGCGGGCAAGGCCCCATCCTCAAGAGCTTCCACCTTTCACTTTATCGTCGCATTGCGCCGCGATAGGTCGGGACAGATCATTTGCCGGAGCCGCCTCATGACCCGCACACTTCTCGCCGCCCTGCTGCTTTCGAGCGCCGCCTGTGTCCCTGCGATCGCCAAGGACAAGCCCGCCGCCACCCCGGCAGGGGAACCGCGTGCAAAGAATGTGATCCTGTTCATCGGCGACGGGATGGGCATTTCCACCATCACCGCCGCGCGCATCTACGAAGGGCAGAAGCGCGGGGAAACCGGCGAGGAGAACCAGCTCAGCTTCGAGAAATTCCCCAACGTGGCGCTGGTCAAGACCTACAACACCAACGCCCAGGTGCCCGACAGCGCCGGCACCGCGAGCGCGATCCACACCGGGGTCAAGACCCGCATCGGCGTGCTCGGCATCGGGCCCGAGGCGACCCGCGGGGTGTGCAGCGAAGCGCGCGCGCACAGCCTGCCGACGCTCGGCGAGGAAGCCAAGGCGCGCGGCCTCGCGCTCGGGATCGTCACCACCACGCGCATCACCCACGCCACCCCGGCAAGCGTCTACTCGCATTCGGCCGACCGCGACTGGGAGGCCGACAGCAACATCCCCGCAGCCCAGCAGGGGCAGGGCTGCAAGGACATCGCGCTGCAACTCGCCGAAGCGAAGTTCGATCTGGCGCTCGGCGGCGGAACGGCGATGTTCTATGGCAAGAACGCTGGCGGCCGGCGCGCCGATCCGGCGGCCGATCTTCCCGCGCAGTGGGCCGCGAAGAACGGGGGCGTGGTGGTGAAGGACGCGGCCGGCCTCGCCGCTGCGCCGATGGACAAGCCGGTGCTCGGGCTGTTCAACCCCAGCCACCTGACCTACATGGCCGACCGCAAGCCCGACAGCGCCGAGCCCACGCTGACCGACATGACCGCGCAGGCGATCGCGCGGCTCAAGGCCGATCCCGATGGCTACTATCTGATGGTTGAGGGCGGGCGGATCGACCACGCCCACCACGAAGGCCGCGCGGGCTATGCGCTCGAGGAAGCGGTCGAGTTTGCGCGCGCGGTGCAATGGGCGGTCGACCACACCGATCCCAAGGACACCCTGATCCTCGTCACCGCCGATCACAGCCACGTCTTCACGATTGCGGGCTATCCGCAGCGCGGCAACGACATCCTCGGGCTTGTGGTGCCGCCTCCGGGCGGGGGTGACGGCGATCATTCGGGCTCGGACGAGCCGGGCGCGCCGACGCTGGCGGGCGACGGCATGCCCTACACGACGCTCGGCTATGCCAATGGTCCGGGTGCGGTGAAGGGCGAACGACCGGTGCCGGAGACCGGGATCAAGGCGCAGCAGCAATCGCTGGTGCCGTCCGGCGCGGAGACTCACGGCGGCGAAGATGTCGCGCTGTTCGCGACCGGCCCGGGTTCGGCTGGCGCGCACGGGGTGATCGAGCAGAACCGGATCTACAACATCATCCGCCGCGCGCTGGGCTGGGAGAAGTAAGCCCCCGGCAACATAAAACCCTCGACCCGGGGGCGATGGGTCGAGGGTTCCATGGAGCGTTCGTCACGCTTGTACAAGACAGGCCCTTGGTGAAGGGTGGGCAACAGGGGGGAAACCTCCCTTCGACCCGTCTTGTTGAGAAGAAATAGTGCAAATCGCCTTTCAGGCAGATGAACGCGGCACGTTCTTTGTCGCTTCCCTACAACCGTTCGTCGGGCAGATGTTCACCCCGGGCGACGGGCTGCCGCGCGCGGATCGCGGAAGGTGAAGGTGCTGTCGGCCACCGGCACGCCGTAACGCTGGTTCGACAGCTGCACCCGGGTGCGGTTGTTCTGGGCGTCGAGCGCGACCCAATGGGTCAGCTGCAACCCGCCGGGCGCCGCGGCGTTCTTGACGAAGATCAGCGTGATCATCCCGAATTCGGGTTTCTTGGGATCGCGCACCTCGACGCTCAGCACGTTCGGGTTGCCGGTCGGCACCAGCTTGCCGAAACGCTTCACATCCTTGTCCGGATCGAACAGCGCGCCGAGCGGCGAGTTGCCGATCGGCCAGCGTTCGACCTGGTTGACCTCGTAGTCGATCACGTAGAGCGACTTGCCGTTGGAGATGACAAGGAAATCGGCATCCTTGCCGTAGTCGAAGCGGATCTTGCCCGGGCGCTTCAGCGTCATCACCCCGCGCACCGTGGTGCCCTGACGGTCGGTCTGGGTGAAGTCCGCCTTCATGGTCGAGATCGCGCGCAGCGCGCCGACCACCTTGTCGAGATCGCTCGCGGTCGCCTGTGCGGCGGCGGGGGTGGCGAGGGGGGCGGGGCCTGCGGGCGCAAGGCCGAGCGCAAGCGCGCCGCTGCCGAGCAGCAGGGCGGCAGAAAGGAAGCGTTGGGTCATGCCGAGCCGGTTAGGGCCGCGGGCTTGAACTGTCGATGAATTTTCCCGCGCGCAGCGCACGCTGCGGCGCGCGCGGCACCGCTTACTTGATCTTGGCTTCCTTGAACTCGACGTGCTTGCGCGCGACGGGGTCATACTTGCGGAAGCTCATCTTCTCGGTGATGTTGCGCGGGTTCTTCTTGGTCACGTAGAAGAAGCCGGTGCCTTCGCTCGAGACGAGACGGATCTTGACGGTGGTGGGCTTCGCCATGGCGGGTTCCTGTCAACTGGTTCGGCCCGAGAGGATGCTGCCGCGGGCGTCAAAAAAGCAAACGCGGCGCGCGCGAGGGAGCCCGGCACACCGCAAGAGCGGCGCCCATCGCCGATTCACCGGCAAAAGTCAAGGCGGCAGCCTGCGCCACCAGGCGCTGCGCCTGCCGGTGCCGGCTCACCAGTCGCCCGCGCTCGGTCGCCCGCGCCCGGCCTTGACCGCACCGCGCGCTTTCTTGACCTTGAGCCGCTCGGTCTTGCCGACGCGGTTGAGCCGGGTCTTGGCGCGGCGCCGCGGCTCGATCTGCGCGTCTTCGAGCAGCACGGCGAGCTTGGCGCGGGCATCCTCGCGGTTGGCCTCGCGGGTGCGGTGCGCCTTGGAGGTGACGATCAGGTCGCCGTTCCCGGCAAGCTTCGAACCGGCCAGCTTGCGCAGCCGCGCGAACACCGGCGGGGCGAGCCGCAGGGCATAGATGTTGACCCGCAGTTCGACCTCGGTCGCGACCTTGTTGGCATTCTGCCCGCCGGGCCCGGAGCCGGCGAGAAAGCTCTCCTCGGCGAGCCGCAGCGCGCGCGCCGCGAGCGGCTCGGGCGCGTCCTCATCCATCCTGCACTCCGAGCGCGCGGAAATCGGCGGGCAAGGGCGCGCTGGCCGCAATCGGCGTCTTGCCCGCCCGCGCGACGGTAAGGCCCTCGGCGTGAAGCATCGTGCGCCGCGCTCCGGCGATCGGGCCCGCGCCGTAGACCGGATCGCCGAGCAGCGGGGCGCCGAGGCCCTTGAGCGCATGGACGCGAAGCTGATGGGTGCGGCCGGTTTCCGGGCGGAAGCGGATCAGGCTGTACGGTCCGACCTCCGCCAGCAGTTCCCAGTGCGAAACGGCAGGCTTCCCTTTCTTCGCCGCGATCATCCGCCAGCCCTTTTCCGCCGAGCTGATCTTGGCAAGCGCAAGCTCGATCGTGCCGCTGGTGCCCGGCGGACGCCCGGCAAGGATCGCGAGATAGCTCTTGGCAACCGCCCGCTCCTCGAAGGCGCGGTTGAAGCGGGCGAGCGCCTTGGGGTTGCGCGCCAGCAACAGGCAGCCGCTGGTATCGGTATCGAGCCGGTGAACCGCCACCGGTGCGCGCTGGAAGCCGAGCTTCAGCGCGTCGAGATGGTCCTCGAGGCTCGCGCCGCCCTTCCTCGGACGGTCGACCGGAAGCCCGGCGGGCTTGTCGATCACCAGCGCCTCGCCGTCTTCGTAGAGGATCGGGAGCGCGCTCACACCAGCACCGCCCGCATCAATCCGCGCAGGGCATTGCCGATCCAGAAGCCCTCCGCAAGGTCGCCGATGCGCAACGCCGCCTCGCGCGCGCGGCCTTCGGCGATCAGGTGCGCGCGCAGCACGCCGGGGAGCAGACCGAGCTGCGCGGGCGGGGTCAGCAGCACGCCGTCCGGCCCCTCGGCGAAGATGCAGGTGAAGCTCCCTTCGGTGACAAGACCGTCCGCGCGCACCAGCAACGCCTCCTCGGCGCCCAGCATCCGCGCCGCGGCGAGCGCATCGTCATAAAAGCCGCGGTCGGAGGTCTTGTGCGCGAGCCGCCAGTCGGTGGGATCGAGCGGGTGGGGCAGCGCGGCGACCGGCACCGGCTCCGCCAGCGGTTCGGGCAGCGGGGCGGTCTCGAGCGCGCTCGCCCCGCCGCGCGCCACCAGCAGCCGCACCCGCGCCGGCGCATCGAGCTCGAAGCAGAGCGCCTGGATCTGGTTCCTCGCGGCATGGCGATCGAAGGCAAAGCCGAGCGCGGCGGCGCTGCGCTTCATCCGCGCAAGGTGGAGTTCGAGCAGCGCAATCCCGTTTTCGGGTTCGAAGCGCATGGTCTCGATCAGGTCGCAGGCGGGTGCGGTCAGGTCGGGCGCGGCGCGGCGCACGAAACCCGCCTTGACCTCGCATTCGCGCCGTTCGGCCAGCGGTTCGCTGTCGGCCACGATCGCCGATCCGATGCCGAGCACCGCGCTGCCCTGACCGTTCTCGATCGGTGTCAGCCGCAGTGTGCGGATCGCGACGTTGAAAGCGGCGTCTCCCTCGGCATCGATCCGCCCGATCGCACCGCAATAGGGCCCGCGCGCGTCGCGCTCTACGCCCGCGAGCAGCGCCATCGCGCGGATCTTGGGCGCGCCGGTGATCGAGCCGCAGGGGAACAGCGCGCGCACCAGATCCATCGCGCCCTGGCCCGGCGCGAGGCGGGCGCGCACCGTGGAGACCATCTGGTGCACGGTCGGATAGGTCTCGACCGCGAAGGGCGCATCGACCACCACGCTTCCCGCCTCCGCCACGCGGGCAAGATCGTTGCGCATCAGATCGACGATCATGAGGTTCTCGGCGCGATCCTTGACCGAGGCGGCGAGTTCTTCCGCCGCGGCGCGATCGTCCTCCGCATCGTCCTTGCGCGGGCGGGTGCCCTTCATCGGTTTGACCTTGGCCTCGGCCCCGGCGAGCGCCACGAACAGCTCGGGCGAGAAGCTCAGGAGCCAGTGCGCTCCGTCGAAGATCAGCCCGCCATAGCCCGCCCCCGCGGCCCCGCGCAGCGCGGCGTAGAGCCCGGTCGGATCGCCGCGGAAGGATCCGGCAAGGGCGTAGGTGAGGTTGGCCTGATAGATGTCTCCGGCATGGATCGCCTCGCGCAAGGCTGCGAAGGCCTGCGCATAGCCCCCAGGAGAAAGCTGCGGCTCCATCGGGCCGAGCGTGCCCGGACCCTGGGCGCGGGCCGCGAGCCAGCCCGGCACGTCGGCGGCGGCAATGCGGGTGGGGGGACCGAACAGCCCGAGCCACACCAGCGGGCCGGCCGCGCCGCTGCGCGCCGGCGCGAGCGCCGCCAGCTTCGGTTCGAGCGCAAGCCCGGCCTCGTAGGCGATGAAGCCCGCCAGCGCGCCGCCCTCGGCCACTCGCGCGGCCTCCGCGGCGGCCAGCATCGGCGCGACCTCCTCGGGCCGCGTCGCGACGAACAGCGCGCGCGGGCTCTCGTAGAGCAGAGCATCGGCAGCACCCTCCCGGGCGCGTGCATCATCGAGCAGGACGAAAGGCACGGGGTCAGCCATTGTGACCAGCCTTGGCCAAAAACCGCGGCGCTGTCGAGAACTTGACCGCCGCGGCCTTGGCTTGCACATCGGCTTCGGAGCGAAAACGGCGCGTATTGCGCCCGCTTGATCACGGGGACAAGGACATGGCGGAAACGGCGGGCGACATCTTTCTCGGGCTCGGCGCGGACGGATCGCGCCAGGCGCTGAACCTCGCGCGCGCCAACCGCCACGGGCTGATCGCGGGGGCGACCGGCACCGGCAAGACCGTGACCCTGCAGGGTATCGCCGAGAGCTTTTCGGCGGCCGGGGTGCCGGTGTTCGTCGCCGACGTGAAGGGCGATCTTTCGGGCATCGCGATGCCGGGTTCGCCCACCTTCAAGAACGCCGCCAAGCTCGAGGCGCGCGCCAGGGAACTCGGCATCACCGACTATGCCTATGCCGACAATCCGGTGGTGTTCTGGGACCTCTATGGCGAGCAGGGACACCCGATCCGCACCACGGTGTCCGAAATGGGCCCGCTGCTGCTGGCGCGACTGCTCGATCTCAACGAGACGCAGGAAGGCGTGCTCCAGATCATCTTCCGCCATGCCGACGAGAACGGGCTGCTGCTGCTCGATTTCGCGGACCTTGCCGCGCTGCTGGCCTGGGCGAACGAGAATGCGGCCGCGCTTTCGGGCAAGTATGGCAATGTCACGCGGCCCTCGGTCGGCGCGATCCAGCGGCAATTGCTGAGCTTCGAATCGCAAGGCGCGGACCATTTCTTCGGCGAGCCCGCGCTCGAGATCGACGATTTCCTCAAAGTCGACGAGAAGGGGCGCGGCTATGTCAATGTGCTCGCCGCCGACCGGCTGATGCAGAGCCCCAAGCTCTATGCCACCTTCCTTCTCTGGCTGCTCGCCGAACTGTTTGAATCGCTTCCCGAAGTTGGCGATCCCGAGAGGCCCAAACTGGTGTTCTTCTTCGACGAGGCGCACCTGCTGTTCGGCGATGCGCCCAAGGCGCTGCTCGAGACGATCGAGCGGGTGGTGCGGCTGATCCGCTCCAAGGGCGTCGGGGTCTATTTCGTCACCCAGAACCCGATCGACATTCCCGAGACGGTGGCAGGCCAGCTTGGCAACCGGGTGCAGCACGCGCTCAGGGCCTTCACCCCGCGCGACCAGCGCGCGATCAAGGCGGCGGCCGAGACCTTCCGGGTCAACCCGAAGCTCGATGTCGCGACCGTGATCACCGAATTGAAGGTGGGCGAGGCGCTGGTCTCGACCCTCGACGAGGACGGTGCGCCCAGCGTGGTCGAGCGCACGCTGATCAAGCCGCCGCGCTCGCGGCTCGGGCCGGTCGATGCCAAGGAGCGCGCGATCATCCAGTCGGTGAGCCCGCTCGCGGGCAAGTACGACACGCGGGTCGATCGCGAGAGCGCCGCCGAGGTGCTCGCCGCCAAGGCCGCCGATGCCGCCGCGACCGCGGAGGAGGTCGCAGCGCAGGGAGAGGCGGAAGTCGGCAAGCGCGCGCGCAAGAGCACCGACCTGTGGGGCAAGGCGATTGCGACCGGCACCAAGGTCGCGCTCGGCGGTGCCGCGGCGGTGGCCGCGGCGAAGATTACCGGGCAGCGCAGCCGCGCCAATCCGGTCGCCTCGGGGGTGACCTCGGCCGCGGGCTCGATCGCGACCGATCTGGCAGGCCCGATCGTCGGTCGCTTCGTGCGCAACCTGATCGGCGGGCTGATGCGGTAAGTTCGGGGCGTTCGCCGATGTTTCACGTGAAACATTGCGCGAACAAATTCGCAGGCCCGGTCAGCGCGGGCGGTGCCGGGTGCTCTCGCCCGCAGTGATGAAGATCGCGGTCGCGCTCACCGCGATATCGGCGGTGTGCCACACCCCGCGCGGGTTGATCGCATAATCGCCCGCTGCCAGCGCCACGGTCTCGCGCCGGCCATCGGGATGTTCCTGCACCAGCACCAGCGCGCCGGCGGTGCAGATCACCACCTCCTCGCCCGCCGGGTGCAGCTCCCACGAGGTCCAGCTTTCGGTGAAGGTGTATTGCGACACCAGACGACCCTCGGGGCCATCGGCGGCGTGGCGCTCGCCGTAGCCCTCATACCATTCCATCCCGGTGAAGGGCGGCTCTGCCACCGCCCGCGCGCCGAGCCCGAGGTGGATGAACCGCTCCTCCAGCCGGGGCGCGCTCACTCTGAAGCGCCTTCGGGAGCGACCATGCAGAAGGCGTTGAGCTTGTTGCCGTCGGGGTCGCGGAAATAGGCGGCGTAAAAGCCGTCGTCGCCGCGCGGACCGGGCGCGCCTTCGCAGGTGCCACCGTTCGCGAGCGCGGTTTCGTGCACGGCGTGGACATCCTCCGGGCGCTTCACCTCGAGCGCCACCATCACCCCGTTGCCGACCGTGGCGGGGGCGCCGTCGAACGGCCTGGTCAGCCCGATTCCGGGCGCTCCGCCCCATTCGCCCCAAGCGACGAAGGCCTCGGTATCCATCATCCGCCCCACGCCGAAGTGCACGGCGATGGCATCGTAGAACGCCGCGGCGCGCGGCAAATCATTGGTGCCCAGGGTGACATATCCGATCATGCGCATTCCTCCTTGAAAGCGACTCGCTGTAGGAGAACATTACAGGAACAAATCTGACCCAACAAGGTTCAAAGTGGCTGCGTCTCGCGCTCCAGCCACGCCAGATCCTCGCCCGTCAGGCGCGGCGACAGCACCGCGCGCACCTGCGCGTGATAGCCATCGACCCAGCCGATCTCGTCTGCCGTGAGCAGGCTCTTGTCGATCAGTTTCCGGTCGAGCGGGGCAAAGGTCAGCGTCTCGAAGCCGAGGTAGCGGCCCTCCTGGCCGTCGATCGCGCGCTCCTCGACGAGCACCAGGTTCTCGATCCGGATGCCGTAGGCGCCGGGCTTGTAGTAGCCGGGTTCGTTGGAAAGGATCATCCCGGCGAACAGTTCCTGCGCGGTGCCGGGCTGGCCGCCATTGGGCTTGGCGATGCGCTGCGGCCCCTCGTGAACGCCGAGGAAGCTGCTCACCCCGTGGCCGGTGCCGTGGGCGTAATCGACCCCCGCCTCCCACAGATATTGCCGCGCCAGCACATCGAGCTGGCCGCCCGCGGTGCCCTGCGGGAAGACCGCGCGGGCGATCTGGATATGGCCCTTGAGCACGCGGGTGTTGCGATCGCGCATCTCGGATGTGGGTTCGCCCGGCCCGACCCACACCGTGCGGGTGATGTCGGTCGTCCCGCTGCCCCATTCCCCGGCATATTGCCCGCCCGAATCGACGAGGTAGATCGAGGAGGGCGGGATCGGAATGTTGCTCGCCTCGTCCACCTTGTAATGCGGCAGGGCGGCATGGCCCGCAGCGGCGGAGATGGTGTCGAAGGAGAGGTCCTTGAGCCCCTCGTCCTCGGCGCGGAAGGCGGCGAGCCGGGCGGCGGCGGCGAGTTCGTCGACCGTCCCCTTGGGCGCCTCGCTCTCGAGCCAGCGCAGGAACCGGGTCACCGCCGCGCCGTCGCGCGCCTGGGCATCGCGCTGGCCCTGCTGCTCGGCCGGGTTCTTGATTGCCTTGGCAAGGATCGTCGGGTCCTGCCGGAAGCTGACGCGCGCGCCTGCCGCCTCGAGCGTCTGCGCGATCCCCGCCACCGCGAAATCGGGATCGAGCGCGACCCGCTTGCCCGCCAGCGCGCCGAGCGCGCCCGCGAAGGCCGCGCGGTCGCGGATGGTAACGGCGTTGCCGAGGTGGCGGGTCACTTCGGGGGTAACCTTTTCGGGGGCGATGAACAGCTCGGCGCTGCCATCCTTGTGCGCGACGACGTAGGACAGCGCCACCGGGGTGTGCGCCACGTCGCTCCCGCGGATGTTGAGCAGCCACGCGATCGAATCGAGCGCGGGGATCACCACCGCGTCGTGGCCCTCCCGCGCGAGCCAATCGGCGACCGCAGCGCGCTTGTCGGCCGAGCCGCGCCCGGCGAGCGCATCCTCGTGGACCACGGCGGGAGCGGCAGAGGGGGCGGGGCGATCGGCCCACACCGCGTCGATCGGGTTGCTCGCTGCGGGCACCAGCGCGATGCCTTGCGGCGCGAGCGCGCTCTCGAGCGCGGCGACCCAGCCCGTGGTGTGAAGCCAGGGATCATAGGCGATCCGGGCCCCCGCCTCGCTGACCGAGGCCAACCACTGCGCGAGCGGATCGCCGGGGATGCCGCGATACTCGAACAGGCTGCCATCGACCTGCTCGCGCACCTGCACGGTGTAGCGCCCGTCGACGAAGATCGCGGCATGGGTGAGCGTCACCGCGGCGAACCCGGCCGAGCCGCCGAAGCCTGTCAGCCACGCGAGGCGCTGGGCATAGTCGCCGACATATTCGCTCATGTGTTCATCGGAAATGGGGACGATGAACCCGTCGTGCCCCTGCCGCTTCAACTCCTCGCGCAGCGCGGCAAGGCGGGCTTCATGGGTCAGCATCAGCATGGGATCATCCTCAGGTGGGGCGCAGGCACTTGCCGCGCCTCATTGTCGCGTTACAACCGCATCATAGGCCCGATAGGCCGCTCTTTCCACCCAGACCGACAGATGGGACCGCCACCACATGACAAGCCGGATCCGCACGCGCGCCCTTGCCGCACCGATTGCATTCGGGCTCGCCGCCACCACTTTTCTGCCTGCCGGCGTCCAAGCCGCCACACCCAAGGATGAGCCCCGCGTGACCACTTCTTCCGCCGCCGCTGCTGCCGCCGCCGACGTCCAGCCCCCCGTCGCCGAGAAGCGCCCGCACACCTACACCGTCCACGGCATCACGGTCGAAGACCCCTACGACTGGCTCTACGACAAGTCCTATCCCAAGGTCGACGACCCCGACGTGCTCGCCCACGTAAAGGCCGAGAACGCCTATTTCGAAGCCAAGATGGCAGGCCAGAAAGCGCTCACCGAAGCGCTGTTCACCGAGATGCGCGCGCGCATCAAGGAAGACGATTCCACCGTGCCGCAAAAGGATGGCGACTATCTCTACTGGAGCGAATTCGAGGAAGGCGCGCAGTATCGCAAGCACTATCGCAAGCCCGTGGCGGGCGGCGAGGCCGAGCTGCTGATCGACGAGAACGCGCTAGCCGAGGGGCAGGAATATTTCCGCCTCGGCGCGGCTTCGGTGAGCCAGAACGGGCGCTTCCTCGCCTACTCGACCGATACCAGCGGTGCGGAACGCTACAAGGTGCAGATCAAGGACTTGCAGACCGGCGCGCTGCTCCCCGACGTGATCGAGGGCGTCGCGACCGATCTCACCTGGGTCAAGGGCGACACCGCGCTGGTCTACGGGGTCGCAACCGAAGAATGGCGCGTGCTCGATGCCCGGATGCACGTGATCGGCACGCCGGTGAGCGCGGACGTGGTGCTCTACAAGGAGACCGACGAGAGCTTCCGCGTCGGCACCGGCCTGTCGGCGCAGGAAGACTGGCTGATCATCGCCACCGGCGACAACGAGACCAGCGAGGTCCGCCTCGTCCCCGCCAATGACCCCACCGCCCCCGCAATCCTCGTGCGGCCCCGGCAGAAGGGCGTCGAATACGGCGTCGATGTCCGCGACGGCGAACTGTGGGTATGGACCAATGACGATCACATCAACTTCCGCCTTGCCAAGGCGTCATTGAAGGCGCCGGGCGAATGGCAGACGGTGATCGCGGGATCGGATGATTTCTACCTGACCGGATTCGAGCTGTTCAAGGACTTCTTCGTCACCGAGGGGCGCCTCAATGGCCTCGACCAGATCCAGCTGCGCGCCTATGCCGATCCGGCGAAGATCACCCCGATCACCTTCCCCGAGGCGAGCTACACCGCAGGGCTTTCGAACAACCCCGAATATGACGTCGCCAAGCTGCGCCTCGCCTATCAGTCGATGGTGACGCCGAGCACGGTGCTCGATTACGACGTCAAGACCGGCGGGCTCGAAACGCTCAAGACGCAGGAAATCCCGAGCGGCTACGACCCCTCGCTCTACGTCACCGAGCGCCTGACGATCCCCGCGCGCGACGGCACGATGGTGCCGGTGAGCGTGGTGATGCGCAAGGACCGGGCGGAGATCCTGAAGAAGGCCGGGATCGAGGGGCCGGGGCCGCTCCACCTCTACGCCTACGGCGCCTATGGCTATGCTGTGCCGCCGGGCTTCTCGACCACGCGCCTCAGCCTCGTCGACCGCGGCTTCGCCTATGCCATCGCGCATATCCGCGGCGGGGACGATCTCGGACGGCGCTGGTATCTCCAGGGCAAGCTGTTCGAGCGCACCAACACCTTCAACGATTTCGTCGATGCGGGGCGGGGCCTGATCGCCAAGGGCTACACCGCCGAAGGCATGGTCACCGCCAGCGGCGGCTCGGCGGGCGGCGAGCTGATGGGGGCGGTGATCAATCAGGACCCCAAGCAATATGGCGCGGTGGTCGCGCACGTGCCCTTCGTCGACGTGGTCAACACCATGCTCAACGAGAAGCTCCCGCTGACCCCGGGCGAGTGGCAGGAATGGGGCAATCCGATCACCGACAAGGCGGCGTTTGCCTACATGCTGTCCTATTCGCCCTATGATCAGGTGGCCGCGAAGGCCTATCCGCCGCTGATGGTGACCGCCGGCCTCAACGACCCGCGCGTGACCTATTGGGAACCCGCCAAGTGGGTCGCCAAGCTGCGCGAGCTCAAGACCGACGACAATCTGCTTCTCCTCAAGACCAACATGGGCGCGGGCCACGGTGGGCAATCCGGCCGCTGGAACAGCCTCAAGGAGACCGCGGAGGAATTCGCCTTCATCCTGTGGCAGATGGGGATGGCGCCCAAGAGCGAGGGCGAGTGAAAGCACCGAATTACGGTCGCGGCCTCGCCATTATCGTGGCGGCGATCGCAATAGGCCTGCCACTGGCTTTCTACCTTATGCTCGCCATTCCCTGTGTCTTGTGGGGCGGTTGCCCCCTGACGCAGGAACCTACTTCGCCATCGCCATCAACTCGGGCGGAAGCGAGACGCTGTAGCGGATCGCTTCCTCGGCGAGGCGGCCGACGATGATCTCCATCTCCGGGCTGAGCATCGCCAGCTTCAGGTAGAGCTCGGGCACCGCGCGGATCAGGCCGAAGCCGGCCTCGTTGCCGAACTTGGGGATCGGGCCGGAGGGGAGCGGCGTCTTGTCGAGGTCGGGCGTCACCTGCCACACTATCCCGACCTTGCGGCTGTTGAAGATCGCCGTCAGCCGCCCGTAATCCTCCGCCAGCCGCAGCGCCGGGATACCCGCGAGATAGCGGCAGGCCGCCACCGCCGCGTCGCGATCGCGCAAGGCAATCGCCCCTTCCAGCCAACCGAGCGTGCGCCGCACATCCTCGCGCGTCGCCTCGGCCGCATGGGCGAGCAGCCAGTCGTAGCCGCGCAGGGCCGCGTTCCACTTGCGCGGATCGTGCGCGACCTCGGACCAGAAGATGTCGACCGCATCGGCGATCGGTTCAAGCTTGCCGTCGTGGTGCCGGAACACGCCTTCGGGCCCGACATAGAGGCTGCGCGAACCGGGCTGCTGCCCCGTCCAGTCGACCCGCGGGCGGAAGCCGCGGTCGGGCTTGTCGGGTTTGTCCTCGGCCATGCTGCGCCTCTCGCCTTGCGGGATCTTGCGACGGATCATGCCAGCAATCGGCTAACAAAGCCTTGGCGCGCTTGCCGGGCGTGCGGGCCGGGGGTAGGCCTCTGCGCCGTGACCCTCGCCCACTTCACCCGCAGCTTCACCGCGCGTCCCGAGCACATCGACGAGCTCGGCCACGTCAACAATTCCGTGTGGGTGCAGTGGATCCAGGACCTCGCGACGAGCCACTGGGACGCCGCCGCGCGGCCGCAGGACCGCGCGGCGATCTACTGGGTCGTGGTGCGGCACGAGATCGACTACCGCGGCAATATCGGCCTTGGCGAGAGCGTGCGCGGCGAGACCTGGATCGAAGGCCCCGCGCAGGGCGCGACATCGCTGCGGCGGGTGGAGTTCACCGATGCCGCGGGCAAGCGCCTCGTCAGCGCGGCGACCAGATGGGCGATGCTCGACCGCGCGAGCGGGCGGCTGGCGCGGGTCAGGCCCGAGGTGCTGGCGCCCTTCCTTGCCGCCTAGGCGGCGTCGCGTGCGCGGCGCCGTTCCGGCGGAGAGGCGGCGCTGAACACCGTCAGGCGTTCATAGGCGAGCCGGTTGCGCCCGCTCGCCTTGGCTTCATACATCAGCGCATCGGCGCGGGCGTAGAACTCGGCGAAGGCCATCTTGTGGCGGCTCGCATCGGCGAGCACCACCACGCCCATGCTGGCGGTGACCGGCAGGTCGAGCCCCGGCACTTCCTTGGCGATCCGCATCGGGATCGCCTGGCGCAGCGCCTCGGCGCGTTCGAGCGTGCGCTCGCCGCGCAGCAGCACCACGAATTCCTCGCCCCCGAGCCGCACCGCGACCGCATCGCGATCCCCGCTCGACCGGATCGCGCCCGCGCAGGCGACCAGCGCCGCATCGCCGACCTGGTGGCCGTGAAGATCGTTGATCGCCTTGAAGCGGTCGAGATCGACCAGCGCGAAGGTGTCGAAGCCCTGGGCCAGCAGCTCCTCGAAGCGGGCTTCGATAGCGCGGCGGTTCATCAGGCCGGTCAGCGAATCGCGGGTCGAGATCTGTTCGAGCATCCGCGCCTCGGTCAGCGCCGCATCGCGCTCGCGCCGCAGCGCAAGGAAACGGTCCGCGATCGCGAGGCTGATCATCACGACCTCGATCCCGAGCGCAATGTAAAGCATCTGGTCGAGGCTCGAGGGGCCGACATGCCAACCCAGCCCGCGCAGCAGCCGCTCGACCGAGGTGATGATGATCGGCGTCCAGGCGACGGCGATGAAACGCGCCGAACGGCTGCCGCGCATCACCGCCTCGAGGATCGCGGCGGTGATGGTCGCGATGAAAGGCACGAACGCGATGAAGAAGGCGCGATCGTCGAAGCTCTGCGTGATGTCGAGCTGCAGCGCGCACAGGCCCGGCACGATGATCGTGAACCAGCCCGCCCCCAGCGTCGCGCGGCGCATGATGCGCGACTGCGCGCCGCGTTCGAGGAAGGCGGCGAGGAACAGCGCCGAGAGCCCCGCGCCGATCGCGTAGGACAGCGGCGCCGCCACCGCCATCACGGTCAGGGGCAGCGTGACGAAGACCGAGGCGAGGCCGCCTGCGGTCAGGACGTAGATCATCATCGCGCTCACCAGGCCCGCATGCAGCACCACGAAGCGTTCGCGCAGCACCACGAAGAAGCTGATGTCGAACAGCAGCGGCAGCACCAGCATCCCCATCACGAAGGCGAGCAGCATCATCTCGACCTGCGACCATTCGGCCTTGCCCGGATCGTGGGTGATGCGCGCCTCGGTGAGCAGCGGAACCGAATGCGGCCCCTCGATCCGTGCGAGCACCAGCCGGGTCCGGGACGTGACCTCGGGGAGCGGCAGCTGGAACACCGGGCCGCCGGCAAAGGGAACGGCATCGGCCTCGGTCAGGCGCCGGGTCCGCACTGCACCGTCCGCGTCGAGGACATGGAAGGTGATGCTGGAGAAGCGCGATATCCGGCTGAAAAAGTGGTGCGGCAGATCCTCTCCGCGCCAGCTCGCCGCCTCGTAGCGCAGCCAGACCACCGGCACGTCCGATCGCCAGCCGGTGTTGCGGCAGTTCCACGCGCCGTCCGCGAGCACGTCTTGCAAGCCGGCGGCGGGTGCGCTCGCCAGATGGCACGCGGGCGCGATGCTGGGCGCGACATGATCGTTCGCCTGCGCCGGGCGAGCCACCATCATCGCCAGCAATGCAACGGCCATGCAGAGCCGAAGAATGAGACGCAACCTTGCCATTGGGGCGCCGATATCATGGGTACCCTTACGATGCTGTTAAGCGAACAACCTCCGTTTCGGACGGATTTTCGCGCCTTCTCATGGGCTTGATCGGAGCCTGCCGCGCGGCCGGCGCAGTAATGCATTTGTCATCAAATCCGCCTAGCGATTAACCTTCAAGCGGCCGTCCATTCGGCCCACGGGATTGCTCATGACATATCGCTTCGATGCCTTTGCCAAGGTTTGCGCCGTGCTGGCGCTTGCTGCGGTCACGCTTGCCGGTTGCAGCGGCGGCGGTGCCGGAAACCAGTCGGTCCACGCGGTCGGTTCCTCGACCGTCTATCCCTTCGCCAAGCTGGTCGCGGAGAGCTTCGCGCGCTCGCATCCCGATCTGCGCTCGCCGCTGATCGAATCCACCGGCACTGGCAACGGCATCCAGCTGTTCTGCTCGGGTCTCGGCCCCAACACCCCCGACATCGCCAACGCCTCGCGCCGGATCAAGGCGTCGGAATTCGATTCCTGCGTCCAGAACGGGGTCGACGAGGTGATCGAGCTGCAGGTCGGGCTCGACGGCATCGTGCTCGCCTCGGCCAAGGGCGGGATCATGCTCAACCTATCGCCCAAGACGGTCTACGAAGCGCTCGCCGCGCGCCCCTATGGCCGGGCGCAGACCGCCAAGACCTGGAAGGATGTCGATCCGGCGCTGCCCGCCGATCCGATCCTCGTCTACGGCCCGCCGAGCACTTCGGGCACGCGTGACGCGCTCAAGGAGCTGATCCTTCATGTCGGCTGCGACACCGATCCGGCGATGAAGGCGCTGAAGGCGAAGGACGAGCAGAAATACAGCCAGATCTGCACCGAGATCCGCGACGACGGCGCCTATGTCGACCAGGGCGAGCAGGACAATCTCGTGGTCCAGAAGATCGTCGGCAACCCGCGCGCCGTCGGCATCTTCGGCTACTCCTACATGGAGGAAAATCTCGACCGGGTGCAGGGTCTGCCGATGAACGGCGTGGCGCCGACCTACGAGAATATCGCGAGCTTCGCCTATCCCGGTGCGCGCCCGCTGTACATCTACATCAAGAAGTCACACATGCGCGCCATTCCGGGGCTCGAGGACTTCATGAAGGAATGGGTCAAGAGCTGGGACAAGGATGGACCGCTCGCACGGATCGGGATGGTCGCCATGCCGGCCGAGGCGATGACCGCCAACGCCGCCAAGGTGAGCGCCATGACCCTGCTGACCAAGGAGGACCTTGCCGGCTCGTGAGCCGGGTTCGTTTCGGGGATCGCATAACAGGGGAGGGGTCCATGTCTGCTACGTCACTTATTTCGCGAATGACCGGCCGCGCCGGCAAGGCTTCGGCCGCAGGGCTCGCGCTCGCCGCGATGCTCGCCACCACCGCCTGCGGTGACAGCGCCGCGGAAGTCGATCCGATCACCGCGGTCGGCTCGTCGACGGTCTATCCCTTTGCCACCAAGGTCGCCGAGGAATTCGTCGCCGCCAACGAGGGCATGGCCCCGCCGCGCATCGATTCCTCGGGCTCGACCGACGGGATCGCCGCCTTCTGCGCGGGACAGGGTCCGGCCACCCCCGATATCGTCAACTCCTCGCGCCGCCTGACCCTCGCCGAGTTCGAGACCTGCACCGCGAACGGCGTCGATGGCATCATCGAGATCGAAGTCGGGCTCGACGGGATCGTGTTCGCCTCGGCCGCGAATGGCGGGATCGAGGTGCCGCTGACCCGCGCCAACATCTACAAGGCGATCGCCGCGATGCCCTATGGCGAATCGCAGACCGCGCAGAACTGGTCGGACGCCGGGCCGGGCCTGCCGAACCAGCCGATCGTGGTCTATGGCCCGCCGGCCAGCTCGGGCACCCGCGACGCGCTGCTCGACCTCGTGCTCAAGCCCGCGTGCAAGCAGAACGCCGCGATGGCTGCGCTCGAAACCTCCGACAAGGAAAAGTTCGATCGCGTCTGCCACGCGCTGCGCAGCGACAGCGCCTTCTCCAGCCAGGGCGAGCAGGACGACCTGATCGTGCGCAAGATCGCGGTCAGCCCCGAGGCGATCGGGATCCTCGGTTTCTCCTACCTCGGCAGCCACGCCGATATCCTCAAGCCGCTCCCGCTGGATGGCGTGTTGCCGACCCGCGAGACGATCACCGACGGCACCTACGAAGCGAGCCGCCCGCTGTTCATCTATGTCAAGAAGGCGCATCTCGGCGTCACCCCGGGGCTCGAACAATACCTTGCCCAGTGGGAAAAGAGCTGGGGTGCGGGCGGCCCGCTCGAGAAGATCGGTCTGGTGCCCTCGCACCCCGACCGGATGGCGCGTGCCTCGGCCGCCCTCAAGAACAAGACCGTGCTCACCGCCGCCGACCTCGGCAGCTGAGCGCGGCCATTGCCGCCCGCGCGGACGGCGGTTAACGTGAGCGCATGAGCGCCCGCAAGATCGCCGCCTGGCACGATGCAGGACTGATCGACGCGGCAACGCGCGACCGTCTGCTGGCCTACGAAACCGCCCATGCGCGACCGCTCGCGCTATGGGCGGTTTTCGGTATCGGGGCGCTGGCGATCGCGCTCGGCCTCGTCTCGGTGATCGCCGCCAATTGGGAGGACATCCCCGGCCAGCTGCGCCTCGCGGTGCACCTCGCGCTGATTGCGGGGCTGCTGGCGATGCTGGCCTGGCGCGAGGCGCGGCTGGCGGCGAGCGCGCCGTGGGGGCTCGAAGCGCTGGTCTTCGTGATCGCCGCGCTCGGCCTCACCTTCTTCGGGCATCTCGGGCAGGTCTACCAGACCTCCTCGCCGATCTGGCAGCCGCTGCTGACGTGGCTCGCGCTGTTCGGCCCGCTGCTGCTGCTGACCGGGCGCAGCCGGCCCACCGCCGCGGCCGTGATCGGCGGGGCGGTGTGGTACGCGTGGGAGTACGCCACCGCCAGCACGGGCTACGGCGCGGCCAAGGATCCCGGTCTTGCAATGCGGCTGTGGCTCGCGGCCGTGACCGCCGCGCCAGTGCTGTTCGCGCCGCTTGCGGCGGCCCTGCGCTTGCGCAGCGCCCGGCCGGAATTCTGGCGCCAGATGGAGCAGCTCGCGTTCGCCTATGCGGTCGGTGGAGCCTCGTTCGCCACCATCATCGCCAGCCTCAGCGGGTTCGGCGAGGGCGGCTTGACCGGGGAATGGGCGAGCATGGCGATGGCCGGCGCGGTTGCAGTGCTCGCGGGCGTGGGGGTGCTGATGCTGCGACCCGGCGTTTCGGGGCAGATGGCGGGCGCGATCATCGCCGGGGCCGGGCTGGTGCCGCCGTTCGCCTACGCGGCCGACGGGCTGGCGGTCCCGGCTGCCGCCATGTTCATGATCCTGTGGGTCGGGATCGCCGCCGCCGCGCTCGCGGCGCAGTGGCGCGAGGTGTTCCAGCTGGCGGTGGCGGCGATCGCGCTCAGGCTGATCATCCTCAGCTTCGAACTCGCGGGCGATCTGCTGACCAGCGGTGCGGGGCTGATCATCGCGGGGATGCTGATCCTCGGCGTGGCATGGGCAGCGGTGCGGGTGTCGAAGCACTATGCGCCGCGCGTGGGGGACCCGGCATGACGCGCGGCCTGCGCCTTGCCGCCTTGATCGCGCCGGTGCTCGGGCTTGCCGGCCTGTGGGCCCTTTCCGACCAGGCCTTGCGGCAGGGTACCGAATGGGATGTGCCGATCCAGGGCTACGACCCGCGCGATCTGCTGCGCGGGCACTATGTCGAATTCAGCTACGATTGGCCCGGGATCACCCCCGGCGAGACCGCGCAGTACCCGGCGCTGTGCCTCGAAGGGCGCGCGCCGCGCCTTGCCCGCGCGGCTGCCGCTCCCGAAGACCCGTCCTGCCCCTATCCGGTGCGCGCCGACCGATCGGGGATCTATGGCTGGGATCCGCTGGGGCGCGGCCGCCTCTACATCGGGCAAGCCCGCGCCGACGCGCTCCAGCGACAGCTTCAGGACCGCGACCTGCGCGGGATTGTCACGATCCGCCAGCGCGACGACGGGAGCTTCACCCCCGTCGCCATCCGCTTCCGCCCGCTCACCCCGGCCGAGCGCGCCGCGCGCGATGCCCCGCAAAACGAAGCGGGCGGGGATCGCTCCCCGCCCGCCATCATGTCCCGGTGATCCGGTTCGGCCGCGTCAGAACCGCGCCGAAACTTCCACCCCGTAGAGCCGCGGCTCGCCCGGGATGAAGGTCGGGGTGCCGAAGGCGCCGCCGGTGTTGCCCGCGTCGATCAGATATTCCTCGTCGGTGAGGTTCCGGGCGAAGCCGGTGATCTGATACTTGCCGTCGGCAAAGCGCACGCCCGCGCGCAGGTTGACGAGGGTGTAGCCGTCCTGGCTGATCAGCGCCGTGTTGGGCTGCTCGAAAAACACCCGGCTCTGATAGGTCACGCTCGGGGTGGCGAACAGCTCGATCCCGCTGTCGCCGAGCGGCACGGTGACGTCGATCCCGCCGCTCGCCTTGTGGTCGGGCTGCAGGCGGAAGCGGCTGCCCACGAACACCGTGGTCGCGGTGGCATCGGCAGGGCGGCCGATCTTGGCATCGATATAGGCGTAGTTGGCGAACAGCCGGATGAAGCGGCTGGGCGCATAGGCCGCCTCGACTTCAACGCCGAAGTTGTCGGCCTTGCCCGCGTTGAACGGCTGGGTGATCTGGCCGTTCTGCCCGGCGACCGGGAGCGACACCTGGAAGTTGGTGTATTCCTGGTAGAACACGCCGACCGAGCCGCTGAAATCGCCGAGCGCGCCCTTGATCCCGCCCTCGTAGTTCCAGACCGTCTCTTCGGCGATCCGGGTGAGGTTGGGCTGCGGCGCGCCCGCCACCGTGCGCGCGGTGAGGTTGAGCACCGGCGAGCGGCGGCCCTTCGAGATGGTGCCGTAGACGTTGATGGCGTCGGTCACCCGGAACAGCGCGTTGAAGCGCGGCAGCCAGGCGTCGAAATCGTCCTGCGCGCTGAAGGTCTGGCCGCGGGTATCGACCGCCCCGAGCAGCGAGACGCCCGGCACACCGAGCCCGGCGAACACGGTGCTGCCCGGCTGGCGGGCGATGTAGGTGCTGGTGCGGTCTTCGGTGATGTAGCGCACCCCCGCGGTCAGCTCGAAGCTGCCGAGCACCACCGTCCCATCGAGGAAGACCGAGAAGCTCTTGTTGGTCCCGCCGTTGGTGAAGATGCTCGAATAGGGGATGAGGCTCGAAGCGCCGCCGGTCAGCACCCGCGAGGCGCGCGGGGCGTTGAGCAGCGCGTTGGAGCCGCTGCACAGCTGGTTCACCGGCACGCCGAGCCCGCCCGCGATCACGTTGCGCACCGCGCCGAAGGCCGGGAAGGGCGCGCAGGAGATGTAGGTGCCTTCGTCGGTCGAGAACGGCACCGCCTGGGTGCCTTCCTCGCGGAAGTAGTTCACCCCGAGGAAGCCGCGGAACATGTCGCTTTCATAGGACACGCGCGATTCGTGGCTGAACTGGTCACCCTGCGCGTCCTCGGCGAACTCGAGGTAATAGAGCCCGGTGCCGTCGGCATCGAAGATCTCGAGGCTGTCGAATTCGCGGTAGCCGGTGACGCTGGTGTAGGTGAGGCCGCTGCCGAGCGGGAACTCCATCTGCAGGCTCATGTCGAACACGTCGCGCTCGATCCCGAGCCGCGGCGAGCCGAGCTGGAGCGCCGAGAGGCGCGAACCGCCGAGTTCCACGGGACGGAACGGGCTGGTGGTGCCGCCACCCGCGACGTTCGAGGAGGGGATGGTGCCCGAGACGAAGGCGGTGCCCGGGTTGTCCTGCTTTTCGTAGGTCACGATCAGGTCGATCGTGGCATCGTCATAGGGCGCCACCCGCACCGAGCCGCGCACGCCCCACTGCTCGTAGCCGTTGAGGTCGTCCTGACGCACGCCCACGGTGGTCGCGCTGGTGGTGCCGGGGAGCCCGGCGATGTTGGTGACGAAGCCGTCACGCTTCTTGAACACCCCCGCGATGCGCGCGCCGGCGGTGTCGCTGCCGACATTGACCATGCCGTTGAACTGGTAGGCGTCGAAATTGCCGTAGGAGGCGCTGGCGAAGGCTTCGACACCCGGCTTGGGACGCGCGGTGACGACCGAGACCGCGCCGATCGTCGAGGCGGTGCCGAACAGGGTTGCCTGCGGGCCCTTGACGACTTCGATGCGCTCGATGTCGAACAGGTCGAAATAGGACCCACGCGAGCGCGAGACGTCGACACCATTGTAGTAGATGGTGACGCGCGGGGCGATCTGGGCGCTGCCCGAATCCGAGGTGATGCCGCGGATCACGAAGCCGGGGTTGTTGACGCTCTGTTCCTGCACCACCAGGCCCGGGATGTAGGCGGCGACCTCGTCGAACTCGTCGACGCCGACGGTGCGCAGGTTCTCACCGGTCAGCGCCGAGACGGTCAGCGGCACGTCTTCGATGCTTTCGGCGCGCTTCTGCGCGGTCACGATGATCTGGTTGCCGAAGCTGTCGTCCTCGGCGGCGGGAGCCTCGGCGTCCTGCGCGAAAGCGGCGTGCGGCGCGGCGGCGAGGATGGCGGTGAGCGCGATCAGCGAGACGCGCGCGAAAGAAGTGCGAACCATCGGGAAGTGCCCCTGTAGTGGTGGAGAGAGGCCTTGACCGTTGGCAGCAGCGCATGACGATGCTGCGACTGCGAAGTGAAGTATCGATTACAGAAGATTTACAGTTTCAGGACGTTGCCGTTTTGCATCGACTGTCATTGTGCCGCGGCAAACGTCGCGCGCTGCCCGTTGCCGTGGGTGCACTTGCAAATCAGGTTAAAGCATCTACTCTGGCCCTTGGGGGAAATTTCCAATGGATATCCGCGATCTCGCCGAGCGGCCGAGTGTCGATGAAATCGTGCCGGTGGTGCGCTGGAGCGAAATCACGCGCTTCGAGGCCCTGCGCAAACGCCAATTGGTCATCCTAACCCGAACCCACCTGATGGCGGCGCAAGTTGCCTCCGATTTTCCGCTTGACGATGCGCTCTACGGCGATGGAGTGCGCGAGTTTTTAAAGGCCAACCGCAGCCGCATGTTCGCCCCGCTTGACCTGCCGCTTGGCTTGCTCGGTCGGCTCAAGATCACCCAAACCACCATCACCGACGGTTTCCGGCGCGAGCGCAAGGCGCTGAAGTTCGAGGCCCTGCGCAGCGACCAGCCAGGGTGGCACAGTTTCAAGCTGCCGCTGTTCGACTGCCTTTACCTGCTGGCCGCGCTGGAAGACCTGCTCGGAGACACGCTCGAAGTCGATGAGACGGTCTACCAGACCATCGCCGCGCGCGATGCCCGCGCACAGGCTGCCGCCGAGGCGCTATCGGCGGAGAACCGGGCCAAGGCGGGGACCGTCGCTAAGCCCAGTCCGGTGGCCGGGCTGATCCTGATGGGGATGGGCTTCGTGCTGCTACTTGGCTGGCCGCTTTTGGGGCTGCTCGAGAACTGGCTGGCGCTGCTTTTGGCGATCTTCGTGGGCGTGCCAATCGGCGCGGGATTGCTAGGGACCGGGCGACGCATGCGGCTGCCGGATTACGAAACCGCCCTCTCGCGCGATCCGCGCGCTCCGGTGCTCTACTTGCGTTCCTTCGGCAGCGAGGATGTTGCCATTCCTGTCCGCCCGCCGGGGCTCGGTGGGGAGTTGGTGCGGCGGCTGTGGGATCGGGCGTGGTTCTTCTCGTTGCCCGGAATGGCCGTAGTGTGGCTGCTGCGGCTGTTCTACACGATGTGCGGCCTGGCGGGAGACCGGCTGGAAGAACAGATCGCGCGGGTGGTCCGCAAGACCGGCCCGCTGATCGCGATCGGCAAGCCTGGCGAAGCGATCGCCACCGGTGGCGCGATCCGGGCCTATTTGTCCGACGAGAACTGGCAGGACTTTATCCTCGCGCGCATCGGGGAAAGTCGCTGCGTCCTGCTGCAGATCGAGCCGACCGCCGGCACATGGTGGGAGTTCCGCCAATGCATCGCCCGCATTCCGCGCGAACGGCTGGTGTTGATGCTGACCGCGCGGTTCGGTTCGTTGCAGCGCTATGACGAGATCCGGCTGCTGGCCTGGCGCGCGATGGGCCTTGCCCTCCCGCGTAACCCGGGTGAGGCCGCGTTCCTGTTCTTCGATCGCGACGGCACCCCGCACCGTGCGCCGATCGTCTGGCATCCGTACCTGCTCGGCTGGCTGATGCCGAGCCACATCAATATGACAAAGACAATGAGCCCGATAATGCGCCATATCGATGGACTGTAAGCAAGGGGGAGTGACCGATCATGCGGCTGGGGTGTTTTGGGCTGATTGTGGCTGCCGCGCTCATTTGGGGCGGCGGGCAAGGCGTTTACGAGACCTGGAACTCGGGCAAGCGGCGAGACGTGACCTTGTCGGAGTTCCTGAAGGAGCGGCCCGAGGTCGGATGGTTCCGGATCACCGATGCCGAGTGGAACCTGATCGACGGCTCGTTGATCGTGAACGAAAAGACCAACTCGACCACGGGCGAACTCTACATTCCGATCCACGCCAAGGGTGTGACCCCGACCGGTACCGAGAAGATCGACGTGCTGCTCCACCGCAGCAGCGACGCCGATGCCGCCAAGCTGAACGGCCTGCTTGCGATCGCGGACCAGGCGCAGGCCGCCAAGATGGTGGAGAGCGACAAGGCCTTCCTCGCTCCCCGTCCGGTTGAGGGAATGGTCGAGTTCGGGATCAACAGCGACAGCGCCGAAACCGATGCCCTGAGCCAAGGTTTGGGCGAGCGGCTGGCCCAGGATTACATCGTCTTGACCGACGGCGCCGAACCGCTCGGGTATGGCTGGAACCTGCTGGCACTGCTCGGCGGCCTTGCGATCCTCGCCATCATGCTCATCGGCTTGGTGCGCGGTGCCGGGGCCAATCCTGCGGTCGACGAATAGCCCGACCGGTCCGGCGCGCGGCAGGTTCGCGCGGGCGCGGCGGAAGTCAGAGCCTTACAGCGGGTTCCCGTCCGCGTCGCGGAAGATCTCGCGGCGGCCGACGTGGTTGGGCGGGCCGACGAGGCCTTCGCTCTCCATCCGCTCGATCCATTTGGCGGCGGTGTTGTAGCCCACCCCCATCTGGCGCTGGAGCCACGATCCGCTCGCCTTCTGGTTCTCGATCACGATCTGGCAGGCCTGGCGATATTTGCGCTCTTCCGGGTTGTCGGAGGCGGTGAGCTCGTCCTCGAACCCGAAGCCGAACCCGTCCTCGGGCTCCTCGGTGACGGCATCGACATATTCCGGCGCGCCCTGCGCGCGCCAGTGGTTCGCCACCGCCTCGACCTCCTCGTCCGAGACGAAGGGGCCGTGGACGCGGAGCATCGCTCCGGTGTTGGGCTTGTAGAGCATGTCGCCCCGGCCGAGCAGCTGTTCGGCGCCCTGTTCGCCGAGGATCGTGCGGCTGTCGATCCGGCTGGTCACCTTGAAGCTGATGCGCGTCGGCAGGTTCGCCTTGATCACCCCGGTGATGACATCGACCGAGGGGCGCTGGGTCGCCATGATCAGGTGGATGCCCGCCGCGCGGCTCTTCTGCGAGAGGCGCTGGATCAGCACCTCGATCTCCTTGCCGACGGTGACCATCAGGTCGGCAAGCTCGTCGACGATCAGCACGATCTGCGGCAGCGGCTGGTAATCGAGCTGTTCCTCCTCGAACAATTGCTCCCCGGTCTCGGGATCGAAACCGGTCTGCACCCGGCGCCCCAAGGGCTTGCCCTTGGCGATCGCGGCGGAAACCTTCTCGTTGAAGCTGGTGATGTTGCGCGAGGAAATCGCGCTCATCATGCGGTAGCGCCGCTCCATCTCCTCGACCGCCCACTTCAGCGCGCGCACCGATTTGGCGGGCTCGGTCACCACCGGGGAGAGCAGGTGCGGGATATCGTCATAGGTCTTGAGTTCGAGCACCTTGGGATCGATCAGGATCAGCCGCAGCTCGGTCGGCGTGAAGCGGTAGAGCAGGCTCAGCAGGATGACGTTGAGGCCGACCGACTTGCCCGATCCGGTGGTCCCCGCGACCAGCAGGTGCGGCATGGCGGCGAGATCGGCGATCACGGGTTCGCCCGCGATGTCCTTGCCGAGGATGATGGGGAGGTTGCCCTTGGCATCGGCAAAGGCGGCGCAGGCGGCGAGCTCTTTGAGCATCACCGTCTGACGATCCTGATTGGGCAGTTCGATGCCCATCACCGTGCGCCCCGGGATCGGCGAGACGCGGGCGCTGATCGCGCTCATGTTGCGCGCGATGTCCTCGGCGAGGCCGACCACGCGGCTCGCCTTGATGCCCGGCGCCGGCTCGAGCTCGTACATGGTCACGACGGGGCCGGTGCGCACCGCGGTGATCTCGCCCTTGACGTTGAAATCGTCGAGCACGGTTTCGAGCAGCCGGGCATTGCGTTCGAGCGCGAGCTTGTCGAGCTTGGGCGCCTTGTCCACCGGCGGTTCGGCGAGGAGATCGAGGCTGGGCAGGTCGAAGGCGGCGAACATGTCGCGCTGCGCGGTCTTGGCGGGGAGCGCGCGTCGGGGCGGGGCCGATGGGTCGGAGATTTCGGGGGCGCGGCGCGGGCGCTCCTCCGGATCGGGCGCGATCGTTTCCCCCTTGGCCGCGCGGCGCGGGCGGGCGGGGGCGTCCGCGTCCTCGTCATCCCCTTCGCCCGCAAAGGCAAGCGCGGGAGCGGTGCGGCGTCCGGGCAGGGGCAGGCGGCGGGTGAGGCCCGCAAGCGATCCGCCGCCGAGGAAATCAGGGAGGCTCAGCAGCACGCGCCAGTCGATTGCGAAGATGCGGGTGAGGAGCGCGATGCCGACGGCGAGGCAGGCGAGCGCAAGGCCGAGCATGACCCAGCCCTGCGCTTGTTCGCCGAAGCGCGCTGCCACCGCCTCGACCGCGCCCGCGCCGAGCAGTCCGGCAAGGCCCCCCGCCTGCGCCGGCAGCGTGCCGCCGGGATCGGTGAAGATCAGCGAAAGCACGGTCGCGATCAGCGTCATCGCGATCAGCAGCAACGCGGTCGGCAGCCACCATGCGGTAGTCTCGGGTTCGTCGCCGTTCTCGACATCGCGCCAGAGCTTGCGCGCGCTGACATAGAGCAGCGGCAGCAGCAAGGCGCCGGGCAGGCCGAAGATCAGCAGCACCCGATCGGCGACCCAAGCCCCGCCCGCGCCCATCCAGTTGGCGACCTCGCCCGGATCGGCGGCGGTCGATCCGCTCGGGTCGGTCTGGGTGTAGCTGGCGAGCGCGAGCGCGAGGAACACCGCCGCCGCGAGCAGCAGCCCGGCGCCGGTCATCTGCGCGATGCGGCGCAGGGTGCGGCGCAGCCCGGCGCGCCACTCGGCGTCGGTCTGGCGGGCAGGCTTGGCAGTTGCGACCGCGCGGGTGGCCATCGAGGAGTCTCCTGTGCGGAACACATCATGAATCCTTGGAGGACTCCGGTCAAGGAGAGAGCGATGAGGCGTTATCCCGTGCTCAATCCCGCGATCGCTGCCCAACGCGTCCAGCGCAGACCGCGCGCGCGCGCAGCCGTAATTCCGCCGAGCGCGATCACCGGCAGGGGCGATTGGCGCGCCAGCATCCGGAAGCGCACCGGCCCCAGCACCGGCGCGCCGGGGTGCGAGGCGGTTGGAAACACCGGCGAGAGCAGCACCGCGTCCGCGCCAAGCCGCGCGGCGAGGCCGATCTCGGCAAGGTCATGCGCGGTGGCAAGGTGGATCAGGCCCCGCCGGCGCGGCCACAGCGCGCGCGGGGCACCGTAGATCCCGTCCGCCCCCCACTCGCGCGCGGTCAGCGCCGAATCGGCGAGGATCACGACATGCCCCCGCGCTTTCGCTGCCCGGCGCAGCGCCCGGAACCTTGCGAGCCGCGCCGGGCCGTCGAGGTGATAGTGGCGGTAGATCAGTCCCGACCCCCGCGGCAAGGCGGCGAGCGCGCGTTCGAGCACCGCATCGTTGCGCGCGTCGCTGACGAGCCAAAGGCGGGGGAGGGGATTGGCGCGGGTCACCGCTCGGCTATAGAGCGGCCCCATGCAAAGTGCAGCCTCCCGCCTCGCCGACGTTCAGGCCAACATCGCCCGCATGTGCAAGCCCGCGCGGCGTGCGCCCGGGGATGTGACCCTCATCGCGGTCAGCAAGACCCACGGCGCCGAGGCGATCCGGCCGCTGATCGATGCCGGGCAGCGGGTGTTCGGCGAAAACCGGGTGCAGGAGGCGCAGGCCAAGTGGCCTGCCCTGCGCGATGCCGATCCCGATATCGCACTGCACCTCATCGGCCAGCTGCAATCGAACAAGGCCGACGAGGCGGTCGCGCTGTTCGACGTTATCCATTCGCTCGACCGGCCGAGCCTGCTGACCGCGCTCGCCAAGGCGATGGACAAGGCGGGGCGGCAGGTGCCCTGCTTCGTGCAGGTCAACATCGGAGACGAGCCGCAGAAGGGCGGCTGCCCGATTGGCGATTTGCCGGGGTTCCTCGCTGCGGTGCGCGCGACGCCGGTGCCGCTCGCCGGGCTGATGTGCATCCCCCCGGCGGACACCGAGGCCGCGCCGTTCTTCGCGCTGCTGGCAAAACTCGCCGCCGATCACGGACTCAACGAGCTCAGCATGGGAATGAGCGGCGACTACGAGACCGCGGTGATGCTGGGCGCGACCCATGTGCGGGTCGGCTCGGCGTTGTTCGGCCAGCGCGGCGAGACGCACGCGTAGGGCGGCGCCCGCCAACGAAAAGGGGCGCCGCAGCGGGCGCCCCTGTGTGGTTCGCGGTAACGCGACGGGTCAGAAGTTGAACCGCCCGGTCACGCCGTAGGTGCGCGGCTCGGCGAGGAAGTGCGAGAACAGCTGACGCCCGCCCGGGTACTGCGGATCGACGAAAGGCGCCGAGGTCGTGCCCGCCTGGAACGGCGAGTTGAACGCCACTTGCGCGTAGTCCTTGTCGAAGATGTTCTGGCCCCAGAACTCCAGCGACCACTTCTGCTCCGGCCCGCGGATGCCGATGCGCGCGTTGAACAGCGCAAACCCATCCTGTTCCTTCTGCGGGAACAGGTCGGAGCCGGTGTTGAAGTCCGAGGTCAGGCGGCCGTCGATGTAGAACAGGCCCGACAGGCCGGTCGAACCGATCTCGGGGGTCCAGGTCATGCTGCCGGTGACCACCACTTCAGGAGCGTTCGACAGGTTGTCGCCGGGCAGCTTGCGCAGCGCCGGATCGAGCGGCGCGCCCGCGGCGTTGCCGACCAGATCGTCGCGGTAATCGGTCTTGGCATAGGTCAGACCGGCGTTGACGCTGAAGTTGGCCGCCGGGTTGAGCTGCGCTTCGAGTTCCACACCCTCGGTGCGCACGCCGTAGCCGACGTCGCCCGCCGCGCAGGCGCCGGTGGTGGCGCTGGTGTCGGTGTCCGAGGCCGGGCCGCCGACGAGATCGCCGTTACACCCGTTGATGTTCTGCACCAGGAACACCGTCCCGTTGAAAGTGTTCAGCTGGAAGTTGCTGAAATCCGAACGGAATGCGGCGAGGCTGAGGCTGATCGGCCCGGTCGCGTACTTGGCGCCGATTTCGTAGCTGTCGACCAGTTCGGGGTCGAACTGGAGGTTGCGCACCAGCGCCTGCGTCCCGGCTTGTCCGCCGAACGGCAGGGTCGGGGCCTTGAGCGCCGAACGGTCGAGGTTGAAGCCGCCCGCCTTGTAGCCGCGCGCGTAGCTGGCGTAGAGTAGCAGGTCGTCGGTCGCCTTGTAGGAAAGGATCGCGGTGCCGGTCCACTCGTCCTCGCTCCGGGTGTCGGAGATCGCGACGTTGTTGAGCTCGGCGGTCGAGTTGCCCTGGCAGGCAAGGCCGATCAGCGCGCCCGCGGTGGCACCCAGCGTCGGCAGGAACGGCACCAGCGCTGCCTGCTGGGCGGTGCAGACCGTGTTGTCGTTGCCGAACAGGGCCGAGAAGTCCTTCTCGTCCTTGGTGTAGCGCACGCCAAGGGTCAGCGCGAGGCTATCGGTGATGTTGATGATGTTGTGGGTGAACAGCGCCCAGTTGGTGCCGTCCTGCTTGTACTGGTCGATGGTCGAGCCGCGATCGTTGAGCGTGTCGAGCCGGTCGATCCCGCCGAGCAGCGCGGCACCCAGCGCCGCCGATCCGCCAGTCGCCGCCCCGCTGGCGATCACGCCGCGGCCGGTGGCGTTGAGGCACCCCTGGCCGGTCGGCGAATAGAACGCGGCGAGGCCGCCGCCCGAAACCACGCGGCAGCTGGCAAAGCGGCCATACTGGTTGCCGAACCGCAGGTTGTCGCGCACGGTCAGCTTCTCGTTGGCGAAGAAACCGCCGACCAGCCAGTCGAGCTTGCCGTCGAACAGCTCGCCCTGCAGCCGGAGTTCCTGCGTGAAGGTGTGGAACTGGCGATAGGCCTGATCGCTCGGCGCGCGGTAGAGGATGTCGACCGTGCCGTAATCGGTGTCCGAACCCTGGCCCGAGCGATATTCGCGATAGGCGGTGATCGAGGTCAGCGAGACCCCGCCGAGATCCCAGTCGATCTGGCCGGAGAAGCCGTAATCCTTGGTCTTGCCGGCGTAGCTGCGCCCCGGGGTGACCGAGATCGTGCGATCATAGCCCTGGTTGAAGGCGCCGATGTTCTGGCCGAGATCGCGCAGCACGTTGACGATGTTGTTGCCGCTCTGAGACAGCGGGGTCAGCGGCGTCGAAGGATTGTTGAGCGCGCCGATGAAGGGGTTGATGCTGCTGTCGACATAGGTCGCCGCGCAGCACTTCTCGTCGCGGAAGGTGTAGTCCGCGATCAGCCGGACCGAGAGCGATTCGGTCGGCTCGATCAGCACCTGCCCGCGCAGGAAATAGCGGTCGCGGTCATTGACGTCGGTGTTGTTGGCGGGATCGGTATAGAACCCGTCGCGCTTCACGTAGACCCCGTCGATGCGCGCCGCGATGGCATCGCTGATCGGGCCGGTGACGCTGCCGGTGAAGCGCCAGAAATCGTAGTTCCCGTAGGTCACTTCGCCGGTCGCGCCGAAATCGAAATCGGGCTTCTTCGAATAGATGCTGATGAGACCCGCGGAGGAATTGCGCCCGCCGAGCGTGCCCTGCGGGCCGCGCTGCACTTCGATCCGGTCGATCTCGCCGAGTTCGTTGAGGCCGATCCCCGAGCGCGAGCGGTACACGCCGTCGATGAACACCGGCACCGAGCTCTCGAGGCCGGGGTTGTCGCCGACCGTACCGATACCGCGGATGCGCGCCGAACCGTTGGCTTCCGATCCGGTCGAGGACACCAGCAGCGACGGTGCGACCTGGTTCAGCTGGCGGATGTCGTTCGCGCCCGAATTGAGCAGCGTATCGGCCCCGATCGCCGAAATCGCCACCGGCACGTCGGCCAGCGCCTGCTGGCGCCCTTGCGCGGTGACGATGATGACGTTTTCGACCTGCGGTCCGTCCTCGTCGGCGTTCTCGTCCTGCGCGAAGGCCGCCTGCGGGACAAGCGCCATGCCCGCGCCAAGAATTGCGATCGCCCGAAGCGATGAAAAGCTGCTCATCAGATATCCCCTCGTTCTAGCTATGTTGCGTTATTTTGACAGGTGACTAGCGCAATTTCCGCGGGCCTCGCAAGGCGGCAACTGCACCCCGGCGCAAAGTTTGCGCGCAGGTGTTGCCATCATGCCTTCTCGAGCTGTTCCTGCCGCTCGTCGCTCGCCGCGGCCAGCAGCGCCGCCTCGATTTCTGCGAGCCGTTCCGGGGCCTTGATCTTGGCGGCGGTGAGATCGGTCACGTAGAACGTGTCCGCCGCCGCCTCGCCGTAAGCCGTGATGTGCGCCGAATGGACCATCAGGTTGGCCTTGAACAGCGCATGGGCCAGCCGGTTGAGCAGTGCCGGGCGATCGCGTGCGGTGACTTCGATCACGGTGAAGTGATTCGAGGCGTCGTTGTCGAACCCGACCCGCGGTGCAACGTCGAAGGCCCTCGCGCGCGAGTGCGCCAGCGGCCGCGCCGCCAGCTTCGGCACCAGTTCGACCTTGGCGAGCAGCGCGTCGCGGATGCCCTTCTCGATCCGCGCCATCTGCGCTTCCTCGCGGAAGGGTTGCGCGTTGTGATCCTGCACCAGGAAGTTGTCGACCGCATAGCCCGACCGCGCGGTGTGGATGCGCGCATCGATGATGTTGGCGCCGGCAAGATGGATGCCGCCCGCCATGCGGAAGAACAGCCCCGGGTGATCGAGCGCGATCACGCTGACGCGGGTCGCGCCGCGGGTCTCGTCGACCTCGCAGGCGATCGAGAGCGCCTCGCCGGCGGCCTCGGCGGCATCGTATTGGGTGAGGTTGCCGGCGATGATGTCCTCGGGTTCGGCGATCCAATAGGCATCGCCGAGCAGCGCGCCGATGCTGTCGACGAGATGCGCGTTCTCGCCCAGCAGCCGTGCCGCCGCGTCCTTCTTTGCCGCCACCCGCGCCTTGCGCCCGGTGCCCTTGTGGCCGAGCCGCAGGCGTTCCTGCGCGGCGTCATAGAGCTCGCCGAGGAGCTGGCCCTTCCAGCTGTTCCACGTTCCCGGCCCGACCGCGCGGATATCGACCGCGGTGAGGATCGCGAGATTGCGCAGCCGCTCGAGGCTCTGCACTTCGCCGACGAAATCCTCGATCGTCTTGGGATCGGTCAGGTCGCGCTTCTGCGCGGTGCGGCTCATCAGCAGGTGGTGGAGCACCAGCCAGGCGACGAGGTCGGTTTCCTTCTCGTCGAGCCCGAAACGCGGGCACAGCCGGTGTGCCACGTCCGCGCCGAGCACCGAGTGGTCGCCCCCGCGCCCCTTGGCGATATCGTGCAGCAGCACCGCGACATAGAGCGCGCGGCGCGAGGCGAGCTTGGGGAACTCGCGGGTCGCGCGCGGGTGATCGTGGCCAAGCAGCCCGCGCTCGATCTGGCTGAGCAATCCGATCGCGCGGATGGTGTGCTCGTCGACCGTGTAGTGGTGATACATGTCGAACTGCATCTGCGCGTTGACCCGGCCGAAATCGGGCACGAAGCGGCCGAACACACCCGCTTCGTTCATCCAGCGCAGCGCGTTCTCGGGGTCCTTGCGCCCCGTCAGCAGATCGAGGAACAGCGCGTTGGCGCGCTTGTCGCGGCGCAGCGTGCCATCGATCAGCTTCGCGTCGCGCCCGGCCTGGCGCATGGTTTCGGGGTGGATTTCGAGCCCTTCGGATTCGGCGAGGCGGAACACCTCGATCAGCCGCACCGGGTCCTGCCGGAACCAGTCGTCGCCCGGCGCGCGCAGCCGCCCGCCTTCGACGCTGTAGCCCTTGAACTGGCGCGGCCGCTGGGTCCAGCCGGCGAAGAATCCGGTGCGCGGACGCTTGCGCGCCATCTCCTCGTCGAGGTGCGCGAGGAACACGCCGGTCAGGCTGCCGACGCGTTTCACCTGCAGGAAATAGTACTGCATGAACCGCTCGACCGCGCTCTTGCCCGGGCGGTCGGCGAAGTGCATCCGCTCGGCGACCGCGCGCTGGAGATCGAAGGTCAGGCGGTCCTCGGCGCGCTCGGCGATCAGGTGCATGTGGCAGCGCGCGGCGAGCAGAAAGCCCTCGGCGCGGCGGAAATTGCGATACTCGGCAGCGGTCAGCAGCCCGACATCGACCAGCTCGGCGGCGCTGCCGACGCGGTGGACGTATTTGCCGATCCAGTACAGCGTCTGGAGGTCGCGCAGGCCGCCCTTGCCCTCCTTGACGTTGGGTTCGACCACATAGCGGCTGTCGCCCATGCGCTTGTGCCGCGCGTCGCGTTCGGCGAGCTTCTGGGTCAGGAACTGGCGCTCGGAGCCCTTGGCGACCTCGTTCCAGAACCGCGTGCGCAGCTCCTCGTAGAGCTGCTGGTCGCCCCACACCAGCCGGCTTTCCAGCAGCGCGGTGCGGATAGTGAGATCCTCCTTCGCCATGCGGATCGTGTCGGCGATGGTGCGGCTCGAATGGCCGATCTTGAGCCCGAGATCCCACAGCAGGTAGAGCATCGCCTCGATCACCTGCTCGCACCACGGGGCGCGGCGCATCGGGGTGACGAAGGCGATGTCGACATCCGAATGGGGCGCCATCTCGGCCCGGCCATAGCCCCCGACCGCGAGGATCGCGAGCCGCTCGGCCGCAGTGCGCACCGCCACCGGGTAGAGGTGGGTGGTGACGTGATCGTGGATCACGCGCAGCAGCTGATCCATCAGGAAGGCAAAGCCGCCGGTGACATCGTGCCCGGCCGACGGCGTCTCGGCGAGCCGCCGCGCCAGTTCCGCGCGCCCGCCCTCGAGCGCATCGCGCAGCAGTTTGACGATTGCCGGGCGCGCGCCCTCGCCGCCGGCTTCATGGAGCGCCGCGATCGCCTCCGCCAGCGCGCGGCGGTCGATGATCGCGCGCTGGCCGGGGACGCGGCGCGGGCTCATCGGGGGCTCACGGGGCGGTCACGCCGCGACCGGCTCGCTCAGGTAGCGGGCCTTGACGCTGCGCTTGTCGATCTTCTGCGTGCCGAGCCGCGGGAGCGCTTCCTCGGCAAGCCAAGTATGCTCCTCGAGCGGCACCTTGAAGGGGGCGATCCGCGCCAGCAGGAAGGCGCGCAGGTCGCCCGCACTGAGCGCCGGGCGACCTTCCTTCATGCGATAGACCGCGGCCGGAACCTCGCCCATGCGATCGCAGGGCAGGCCGAACACCGAGCATTCGCCGACATCGTCATGCGCATAGATCGCGTCTTCCACCTCGATGCACGAAATGTTCTCGCCGCCGCGGATGATGATGTCCTTCTTGCGGTCGACGATGAACAGGTAGGCGTCGGCATCGAGATAGCCGAGGTCGCCGGTGCGGAAATAGCCGTTGGCGGTGAAGGCGGCGCGGGTGGCTTCCTCGTTCTTCCAGTAGCCGCGGAAATTGCACACCGAACGGATGCAGATCTCGCCCACCTGCCCCTGCGGCAGGGGATTGCCGGCATCATCGAGGATCGCCAGATCGACCAGCGGCGGCACCGCGCGGCCGGTGGACCCGGGCTTGGCGAGGTAATTCTCGTTGAAATTGCCGCAGCCGACCGCGTTGGTTTCGGTGAGGCCGTAGCCGAGCAGCGGGAAGCTGCCGGGGAAGGCTTCCTTGATCCGGTTGACGTGTTCCACCGGGCGGGGCGCGCCGCCCGCGGCGAAGCTCTTGCAGGCCGACAGGTCGTATTTGTCGCGATCGGGGTGGTTGGCGATCTCGTAGCTCATCAGCGGCACGCCGACGAAATAGGTCACCTTCTCCTCGGCCATCAGCCGGAGTGCGAGGGCGGCGTCCCACTTGGGCATCAGCACGAGCTTGCGCGCGATCGCGAAGCTCTGGAGGAACAGCGGCACTTCGCCGGTGACGTGGAACAGCGGCACGGCGACCAGCGCGCAGGGCTGGTCGGCCAGGGTCTCGCCTTTGCTCTCCGCAAGAAGCTTGCCCATCGCGCTGACGCAGACATAGCTCATCACCCCGTTCACCACCGCGCGGTGATCCGACCAGGCGCCCTTCGACTTGCCGGTCGAACCCGAGGTGTAGAGGATCGTGGCCATATCGTCCGGCCCGAGCGCGCCCAGCATCGCCTTTACCGTGCTGGTGCCCTGCGGCAGCGCCCAGAGATTCGCGAGGCCTTCGGCAGGCGCGGTGCCGTGATCGAACAGCACGATGCGCGCGCCGTGTTCGTGCCCTTCGAGCCGCGCGGCGCGGCCGGCATCGGCGAGCACCAGCTTCGCTTCGGCGAGCTCGATCGCGTAGGCGAGCTCCTCACCGCTCGAAAAGCCGTTGAGCAGGGTCGCGCAGCCGCCCGCCATCAGGATGCCCATATAGGCGATCATCCAATTGGCCGAATTGCGCGCGGCGAGTCCGACGCGGTCGCCCCTGGCGATGCCGTGGTCCTTCGCCAGCCCTTCGGCGACACAGGTGGCGGCGGCATAGGCCTCGCCGAATGTGAGCCGGACATCGCCATCGACGAGGAAAGGTATATCCTTGTTTTGGTTGGCGAAATGCGCGAAGAAATGGGCCAGCGTGGGCGGCGCGGCGGCGAACGCGGGCATCATGACGCCGTTCCGCTCGACGGGGGCGGTGGCAAAGGGCTGACCATCGGCGGTGAGCCCGGTGAAGATCGTTTCGATCGCATCGTCCAGCTGGGTGGGCATGCGGGTGTATCCTCTCTCTCGCGGTTTATGGGCCGGCGACGCACGCCGGCAAGTGCTGACCCAAAGCCCTCCCGGCTGGTCCGAGCCCCTTTCCCAAGCCCGCGTGCTGTGCCAGAAGCGCCAGCGCGACCAAGGGCCTCCCCGGCCCGCCGTTACGGCATATCATCGTCAATAAGAGGTTCGCCCCGTGCTGTCACTACTTGCCGCGAGCGGCGCTGCCGAACCGATCCAGTGGGCGCAGCTCGGACTGCGGCCGGGGATCGAGCTCGGCTTCTTCACCTTGCGGTTCTATTCGCTCGCCTACCTGTTCGGGGTGATCTTCGCCTATTGGCACACCTCGAAGATGCTCAAGGCCCCCGGCGCGCCGATGGCGCAGCGCCATGCCGACGACCTGTTCTTCTACTGCACCCTGGGCGTGATCCTGGGCGGGCGGCTCGGCTATGCGGCGTTCTACGAGCCGTCGCTGTGGACCGACTTCTCGGGCGACAGCATCGTCAAGTGGCGCCTGCTCCAGCTGTGGGAAGGCGGCATGAGCTTCCACGGCGGCCTGATCGGCGTGACGGTCGCGATGGCGTGGGTGGCATGGCGCGACAAGTTGAACTTCATCCGCGTGGTGGATTACGTCGCGGTGGGCGTGCCGATGGGGATGCTGCTCGGGCGGCTCGCCAACTTCGTCAATGGCGAGCTGTGGGGCCGGGTGACCGATGTGCCCTGGGCGATGGTCTTCCCCGGCGATCCCTACCAGCTGCCGCGCCATCCCAGCCAGCTCTACCAGGCCGGGCTCGAGGGGCTGGCCATGCTGGTCATCATGCTCTCGCTGTTCTGGCTGACCCGCGCGCGCTATCGCCCCGGCCTGCTGGCGGGGGTGTTCACTCTCGGGATGGGGCTGTCGCGCTTCATCGTCGAATTTTTCCGCGAGCCGGACAAACAACTGGCTGACTTCGCCGCCCGGACCGGGCTATCGATGGGACAATGGCTGACCATTCCGCTTATCCTGACTGGATTGATTGTCGTGCTCTTCGCGCTGCGGAAGAAGCCGCTGGCGGCGGGGACGACGGCGACAGCCTGACGGGTGGCGGCCCGGGGGTCTGGCGCAGCAAGCTGCGGCTGATCGATCCCGAAGACGCCGCCGTCACCGTCATCGCCCGCCCGCGCAAGGCCGACCCTGCGGCCGAGCGGGCGGCGGCCGCCGCGCGCGCCAAGGCTGCCGCCGAAGAACGCTCGCGCGCCGCCAAGGAAGCCCGCGCGCGCGAACGCGCCGAGGCCGAAGCGCGCGCCAAGGCCGAACGCGAAGCCCGCGCGCAGGCCGCCGCCGAAGCGCGGGCCCGCAAGCTGGCCGAAGCCGAAGCCCGCGCCCGCGCCGAAGCCGAGGCCAAGGCCCGCGCCGAAGCCGAGGCGCGCGCCCGCAAGGAGGCCGAGGAGCGCGCCCGGCGCGAAGCCGAGGAAGCCGAAGCCGCCGAACGCGCCGCCGCCGAGGCCGAAGCGCGCCGCGTCGCCGAAGCCCGTGCGCGTGCCGAGGCGGAGGCCAAAGCCCGCGCCGCCGAGGAGGCCCGGCGCAAGAAAGAAGCCGAAGCCCGCGCCCGCGCCGAGGCCAAGGCGAAAGCGAAGGCCGAAGCCGAAGCCAAGGCACGGGCCGAAGCCGAGGAGAAGGCTCGCCGCGAAGCCGAAGCCAAGGCCAGGGCGGAGGCCGAGGAGCGCGCCCGCCGCGAGGCCGAGGAGGCTGCGCGCCTCGCCGCCGAGGAGCAGGCGCGCCGCGAGGCCGAGGAGGCCGCTGCCGCCGAAGCGGCCCGCCTCGCCGCCGAGGAAGCCGCGCGCATCGCCGCCGAGGAGCAGGCCCGCCGCGAGGCCGAGGAGGCCGCCGCCGCCGAGCAGGCCCGGCTCGAAGCCGAGATGCTCGCCCGCGCGACGGTCGATGTCCCTGCGGTCCTCAAGCGCCTGATCCGCGAAACCGGCCCGATCCCGCTGTCGCAATACATGGGCGAGAGCAACGCGCGCTACTATGCCAGCCGCGATCCGCTGGGCGAGCAGGGCGATTTCATCACCGCGCCCGAAATCACGCAGGTGTTCGGCGAGCTGATCGGGGTGTGGTTCGCCGATCTGTGGTCGCGCATGACCCGCCGCAAGCATATCCACTTCGTCGAACTCGGCCCGGGACGCGGCACGCTCGCCAAGGATGCCTTGCGCGCGGGGGCGGCGCAGGGCTTTGCGCCGAAGGTCCATTTCGTCGAGACCTCGGCCACGCTGCGCGCGATCCAGCGCGAGGCCTTCCCCGATTGCATCCATCACCACGACATCTCGACCCTGCCCGACGATGCCCCGCTGCTGATCGTCGCCAACGAGTTCTTCGATGCGCTGCCGGTGCAGCACCTGATCCGCTCGACCGACGGGTGGTATCCCCGGATGGTCGGGCTGGAGGAAGATGCCTTCACCTTCGTCACTGGCAAGGAGCGGATGGATCACCTCGTGCCGCCCAGTTGGGTCACGGCATCGCAGGGCACATTGATCGAGACCAGCCCGGCCGCGGTTGCGCTGATGACCGAGATCGCGCGCCGCTTGAAGGAGCAGGGCGGCGCGGCGCTGATCATCGATTATGGCCATGAGGAGCTGCGCTCGGGATCGACCTTGCAGGCGCTGAAGTCGCACAAGAAAGTCGACGTCTTCGCGCACCCCGGCGACGCCGATCTGACGGCCCATGTCGATTTCGAGCTGCTGAAGCTGGTCGCCGAGCAATCGGGCGCCGACGTCATGGGGCTGCAGTACCAGGGCGAATGGCTGCTGCAGATGGGCATCGACACCCGCATGGAGGCGCTGATCCGCCGCGCCCCCTATGAACGTCCGAAGTTCGAGCGTCAGCGCGACCGGCTGGTCAAGGAAAGCGAGATGGGCACGCTGTTCAAGGTGCTCGGGATCTGCGGACGGCGCTGGCCGTTCGGGGCGGGGTTCGAATGATGCATGTAACGGAGGATCGAATGACGGCGAATGCAGCGCAGACCCATCGGGAGCATCGTGCCATCGCCATTCGCCTCACCCTGTTCATGCTGGCGCTGATCGCGGCGTTCGGCGCGATGCACTTGCCGGCCAGCGCCGCCGAGCCGGTCGCAGGGCGCTGGGTGACCGCGAGCGGGGATGCGGTGATCCACATCAAGCCCTGCGGCAAGACGCTGTGCGGCACGATCGAGCGGTTCCTGGTGGCGCCCCCGCAAGGCGACGACCAGCGCGACGTCAACAATCCGGACGCCGCCAAGCGCAAGCGGCGGCTGCTCGGCATCGCGATCCTGACCGGGCTGACCGACGGCGGCGATTCGTGGCGCGGCTCGATCTACGATCCCAAGACCGGACGCACCTACCGCAGCGAAGTGCGCCGCCGCGCCGCGACGCTCGAGGTCAAGGGCTGCTTCGGTCCGCTGTGCCAGACCCAGGTGTGGAAAGCGGCGCGCTGAGCCGCACACGTCATCCCGGACTTGATCCGGGATCGGGTTCGATGTGCTCCCAGCCGGGGTTGCCGGCTTCAACCAGCTCGATTTTCCATTGGCGATGCCAGTTTTTGAGCTGTTTCTCGCGCGCGATTGCCTCCTCGATCGTCGGATAGGGTTCGACATGAATGAGCCTGTCGCAACCATACTTGCGGGCGAAGGCCGAGCCGAGACCATTGCGATGCTGCCAGTAGCGGCGCGCCATGTCCGCAGTGACGCCAATGTAGAGCACGCCGCGGGGCTTGTTGGTCAGGATGTAGACCCAGCCGCCGCGTATCATCAGCGTCCGGACGGGAGCGGTCCCGGATCAAGTCCGGGACGACGCAGCTTTGCGAGCAACACCGCCGCCGCCTGTTTCGGCGTCAGCTTCTTCGCGTCCTCGCGATCGACTGCGAGGTTCGCCTCGCGCATCGCTTCGACGGTGATCGCGCCGAGCAGCGGGGCAAGCGCCTTGGCCACCCCTTCGTCCCGCGCGATCCGGGGGGAAAGCATCACCATTGCGTCATAGCTCGGCAGCGCGCCCTTCGGGTCGGCGAGCACCACCAGCCGGTCGGCCGCGATCCGCCCGTCGGAGGTGTAGGCGCTGATCACGTCGGCCTCGCCCGATTGCAGCGCGTTGTACATAAAGGTCGGCGCGAAATTGCGGCTCTTGCCGAAGCGCAGCCCGTAGGCGTCGCGCACCGCGATCCATTCGGGCCGCTCGAAGAATTCGGGGTCCCCGCCCACCGTCAGCTTGGGCGCGACCGCGACGAGATCGGTGAGCGACACCACCCCGAGCGCCGCCGCGCGGTCCTGCCGCATCGCGAAGGCATAGGCATTCTCGAACCCGAGGCGGCCGAGCACCTTCACGCCGTTCTCGCGCGCTTCCCATGCGCGGATCGTCTGGTACATCGCCTCGCGCCCGGGGTTGTCGTCGCGCTTCAGGTAATTGGTCCAGATCGTGCCGGTGTAGTCGACCGCGATGTCGACGCTCGAACTGGCGAGCGCCGAATGCACCACCGCGCTCCCCAGCCCGTCGCGGTATTCGACCGCGTAGCCCGCTTCCTCCAGCCGGCCGCCGATCAGCTGCGCGAGGATATACTGCTCGGAGAACGACTTCGAGGCGATCACGATGCGGCGCTCGTCGCTCGCCGCGCCCTGCGACCACAGCGCGGCGGCGATCCCGGCGAGCACCAGCAGGATGCCGGCGCCATATTGCCAGCGCGAGCGCCGCGCGAAGCCGACCTCGATCACCCACAGCAGGTTGTCGGCAACCAGCGCCAGCCCCGCGCTCGCGACGCAGCCGGCGAGCACCAGCGCCCAGTTCTGGGTCTGGAGGCCCGCGAAGATCGGATCACCGAGGCTCGGCTGCCCGATCGTGCTGGCGAGCGTCGCCGCGCCGATCGTCCACACCGATGCGGTGCGGATCCCGGCCATGATGAAAGGCGCGGCGAGCGGCGCCTCGACCAGCACCAGCCGCTGCCAGCGGGTCATCCCCACCCCATCGGCCGCTTCGATCACGCCGGGATCGAGATTGGCCTGCGCGGTCACCGCGTTCCGCAGGATCGGGAGCAGCGCATAGAGCGTCAGCGCCATCAGCGCCGGGAGGAAGCCGAGCGTCGGCAGCCCCTCGCCGAAGATGCTGCGCAAGGACAGCAGCAGCGGGAAGAACAGCGCCAGCAGCGCAAGGGCGGGGATGGTCTGGACAAGGCTCGCGAGGCTCAGCGCCAGCCGCGAAACGATCGCCGAACGGCCCGCCCACACCGCCAGCGGCAGCGCGATCAGCATGGCGATGCCGATCGCGCTCGCGGAGAGCAGGACATGCGCGGCAAGCTTGTCGGCGAGGCCGGGGAGGATCTCCCAGATGGTGTTCACGCCCCCGCGTTCCTCATGCCAGCCGACCTTCCATCGCCGCGAGCCGCTCGGCCTGATCGCGCGGCACGCTCACCAGCCGCTGCGCCACCGCGCCGCCCGCACCGGCAAGCAGCGCGTGCGGGGTTTCGTCGGCGACCAGCGCGCCTTTGTCCATCACCAGCACCCGGTCGGCGAGCAGCAGCGCTTCGGCCATGTCGTGCGTGACCATGACGGTGGTGAGCCCGAGCGTGTCGTGCAGCTCGCGCACCTTGCGCCCGAGCGCGTCGCGGGTGACCGGATCGAGCGCGCCGAAAGGCTCGTCCATCAGCAGCAGCTCCGGCCCTCCGGCAAGCGCGCGCGCCACCCCGACGCGCTGGCGCTGGCCGCCCGAGAGCTCGTCGGGCATCCGCGTGGCCAGCGCGGGGTCGAGTTCGACCAGCGCGAGCAGTTCGGCAATGCGTTCGCCGCCAAGCTTCTCGCCGGCGAGGCGCGGCCCGATCGCGATGTTCTCGGCCACGCTGAAATGCGGAAACAGGCCGATCCCCTGGAACACGTAGCCGACCCGGCGCCGCAGCCGCGCGGGCTTCAAGTCGGCAACATCCTCGCCCGCGAACAGCACCCGGCCCGCGCTCGGCCGGACCAGCGTGTTGACGGTCTTGAGCAGCGTCGACTTGCCCGAGCCTGAGGCCCCGACCAGCGCGATGAAGCTGCGCGGAGCGAGGTCGAGCGTGACCCCCTGCACGGCGTTGACCTCGCCGAAGCGGCAGATCACTCCGTCGAAACGGAGCACGGGCGGGGCGGCGGTCATCATTGCCGATTAGCGATTGTGGCGCGCCAGCGCCAGCGTCGCCGATTGGCCTTTGCGCAGCGGCTTGCTATGCGCGGTTGGCAGAACGATCATTACACCGGCAGGACATAAAATGCGCGCGACCCCCGATTTCGATTTCCAGCTCGGCGAGGCGGCCGAGATGATCCGCGACAGCGCCGCGCGCTTCGCCGACGAGCAGATCGCGCCGCTCGCCGAACGCACCGACCGCGAGGACCGCTTCCCGCGCGAGCTGTGGGAGCCGATGGGCGCGCTGGGCCTCCACGGCATCACGGTCGAGGAAGAATGGGGCGGGCTGGGTCTCGGCTATCTCGAACACGTGATCGCGGTCGAGGAGGTCAGCCGCGCTTCGGCGAGCGTGGGCCTCAGCTACGGCGCGCATTCCAACCTCTGCCTCAACCAGATCCGGCGCTGGGGGGATGACGCGCAGAAGGCCAAGTATCTCCCCAAGCTGATCAGCGGCGAGCATGTCGGGTCGCTGGCGATGTCCGAGGCCGGGGCCGGGTCGGACGTGGTCTCGATGAAGCTGAAGGCCGATGCGGTGCAGGGCGGCTACGTGCTCAACGGCACCAAGTTCTGGATCACCAACGCTCCGCAAGCCGATACGCTGGTGGTCTATGCCAAGACCGACGGCAGCGCGGGCAGCCGCGGGATCACCGCCTTCCTGATCGAGAAGGGCGACGAGGGCTTTGCCATCGGTCAGAAGATCAGCAAGGTCGGCATGAAGGGCTCGCCCACCGCCGAGCTGGTGTTCAACGACTGCTTCATCCCCGAGGACCGGGTGATGGGGCCGGTCAATGGCGGGGTCGGGGTGCTGATGAGCGGACTCGATTACGAGCGCGTGGTGCTCGCCGGCTTGCAGCTCGGGATCATGCAGGCGTGCCTCGACACGGTGATCCCCTACCTGCGCGAGCGGAAGCAGTTCGGGAAGCCGATCGGCTCGTTCCAGCTGATGCAGGCCAAGGTCGCCGACATGTACGTCGCCCTGCAATCGGCGCGCGCCTACACCTATGCGGTCGCCAAGGCGTGTGACGCCGGGCAGACGACGCGGTTTGATGCGGCGGGGGTGATCCTGCTGGCCTCTGAGAACGCCTTCCGGGTCGCCGCCGAAAGCGTGCAGGCATTGGGCGGCGCGGGCTACACCACCGACTGGCCGGTGGAACGCTACATGCGCGACGCGAAGCTGCTCGATATCGGCGCGGGGACGAACGAGATCAGGCGCATGCTGATCGGGCGCGAGCTGATCGGGGCGGCGGGGTGATGGCGGGCGAGGAGCCGGCAGGCGGCACGCTCGCGCTCGAGCGGTTGGTCTTCTTCTCCGACGCGGTCTTCGCGATCGCGATCACCCTGCTGGTGCTGGAGATCCACGTGCCTCGGCTCGAGAGCGGGGCGCCGTCGGCAGCGTTCGCCGCCGAGCTCGGGCAGCTCGTTCCGAACATGCTGGGCTTTGCCCTTAGCTTCATGGTGATCGGCCTGTTCTGGCTCGGACACCATCGCCTGTTCGTCGGGACGCATGTCTTCGCGTCGGCTCTCATGTGGCCGAACCTGTTCTTCCTCATGGCGATCGCATTTATGCCCTTCGCCACGGCCTTCATGAGCGCCAATGGCAATGCGTTCGTCCCCGCGCTGGTCTACAATCTGACGCTGCTTGCCTCGGCGCTCGGGATATGGTGGCTGTCACATCGGCTCGCGCGCGCGTCGAACGCCGCAAGGGCGCTCTTCGAGCATGACCGGTCGACACTGACGGTTGTCGCTGCCGCACTTTGCGTGGCGCTGGCATTCGTGATCCCGCAATGGAGCCAGATCGGCATGGTATTGACGATCGCCGGACCGCGCTGGGCGCGTTGGCGGGAGAAGACAAGATGACCGCCCCCACCCTCACATCGAAACTCGACCGCGAGAGCCCCGAGGCCAAGGCCCGCTTTGCGCACAACCACGCCCTTGCGCAGGAACTCCGCGCCCGGGTGGCGGAGGCCGCGCTTGGCGGGCCGGAGAAGCATCGCGAGCGGCATGTGTCCCGCGGCAAGCTGCTGCCGCGCGAGCGGGTGGAGCGGCTGCTCGATCCGGGTTCGCCCTTTCTCGAGGTCGGCCAGCTCGCCGCCAACGGGATGTACGAGGGCGACGTCAACGGGGCCTCGATCATCACCGGCGTGGGGCGCGTCTCGGGGCGGCAGTGCATGATCGTGTGCAATGACGCGACCGTGAAGGGCGGCACCTACTACCCGATGACGGTCAAGAAGCACCTGCGCGCGCAGGAGATCGCGGCAGAAAACCGCCTGCCGTGCATCTACCTCGTCGACAGTGGGGGCGCGAACCTGCCGCATCAGGCGGAAGTCTTCCCCGACCGCGACCATTTCGGCCGGATCTTCTTCAACCAGGCCAACATGTCCGCCCTCGGCGTGCCCCAGATCGCCTGCGTGATGGGAAGCTGCACCGCGGGGGGCGCATATGTGCCCGCGATGTCGGACGAGACCGTGATCGTGCGCAACCAGGGCACGATCTTCCTCGCCGGCCCGCCGCTGGTGAAGGCTGCCACCGGTGAGGAAATCACCGCCGAGGACTTGGGCGGCGGCGACCTGCACGCGAAGAAATCGGGCGTGGTCGATCACCGGGCCGAGAACGACGAGCACGCGCTCACCATCGTGCGCGATATCGTCAGCCACTTGGGCGCGAACACGGGCGCGGCGAAGGACGTGGCGCTGAAGGACCCGCGCCCGCCCAAGTTCGACGCCGAGGACCTCTACGCCCTCATCCCCGAGGACGTGCGCGCGCCCTATGACGTGAAGGAAGTGATCGCGCGCCTCGTCGACGGCAGCGAGTTCCACGAGTTCAAGGCGCATTACGGCGCCACTCTCGTCTGCGGCTTTGCCCATATCTGGGGCATGCCGGTCGCGATCCTCGCCAACAACGGCGTGCTGTTTTCGGAGAGCGCGCAGAAGGGCGCGCATTTCATCGAGCTTGCCTGCCAGCGCCGCATTCCGCTGCTGTTCCTCCAGAACATCAGCGGCTTCATGGTCGGCGGCAAATACGAGGCCGAGGGGATCGCAAAGCACGGCGCGAAGCTCGTCACCGCGGTCGCGACCGCCACCGTGCCCAAGGTCACCGTGGTGATCGGCGGCAGCTTCGGGGCCGGCAACTACGGCATGTGCGGCCGCGCCTACAGCCCCCGCTTCCTGTTCACCTGGCCCAATGCACGCATCTCGGTGATGGGCGGCGAGCAGGCGGCCTCCGTGCTCGCCACCGTCCACCGCGACGCCGACACTTGGACGCCCGAGCAGGCCGAGGCCTTCAAGCAGCCCATCCGCCAGAAATACGAGGACGAGGGCAACCCCTACTACGCCACCGCCCGCCTGTGGGACGACGGCGTGGTCGACCCGGTGCAGACGCGCGATGTGCTGGGGCTGGCGTTTGCGGCGTGTCTGGAGGCGCCGATTGCGGAGGCGCCCCGCTTCGGGGTGTTCAGGATGTAACGTCATCCCGGGACACGTTCGGGGGGATTAATCCTTCCCCCGCCCCCTTGCGTATCTAACCCAGTTTAGGCCACAAGCGCCGCACGCCTTTTGGGAGAGGGCAGGGACATTGCCGCATATGCCGACCGCCGCCGCGCCGAGCCGCGCGCCCACTCTGCTTTCGCGCATCGTGCGCCGGATCATCCTCGCGATCTGGTACATCCGCGGCTGGAAGATCGATTCCCCGCTTCCCAAGCACTTGAAAAAATACGTCATTGCCGGCGCACCGCACACCACCAACTGGGACTTCGTGTTCTTCACCGGCGCCACCCATGAAGAAGGCATCACGCCCAACTTCATGGGCAAGCACACGCTGTTCAAGGGCGTGATGCGGAACTTCATGCTCGACATGGGCGGCATCCCGGTCGATCGCACCGCCAAGGCCAACGCCACCGAGCAGGTCGCTGCCGAATTCGCCGCACGCGACGACCTCGCACTGGTGATCGCCTGCGAGGGCACGCGCAAGACCGATGGCAAGTGGAAGTCGGGCTTCTACCACATCGCCCGCGCCGCCAACGTTCCCATCGTCCCCGCCTTTGCCGACAACGCCCGGCGGATCATCAGCTTCGGCGAGCCGCTGGTTCCGACCGGCAATTACGGCGAGGACCTGCTCAAGATCGCCGAGTGGTTCCGCTCCAAGCTGCCCGATTACGAGCGCTTCAAGGTGCTCGAGCAGCAGGCGCGCGACATTATCGCGGGGAAGAACGATGTTTGAGCTGCTTGGCGTCAATGCCGCGATACTGCTGGTACTGGTGCTGATCCAGTGGGCGATCAGCGTGAAGATCGGTGACGTCAGCTTCATCGACGCCTTCTGGGGAGCGGGAATGGGCCTGCTGGCGCTGGCGAGCTGGCTCCACGTGCGCGGCGGGCCGGGCGATCTCGCCACGCTGATCTTCGCGATGACCGCGCTGTGGGGCTTCCGGCTCGGCGGCTATCTGTTCCTGCGCTGGCGCAAGGAAGGCGAGGACAAGCGCTACAAGCTGATCCTCAAGAAGGACCGCGAGGCGGGGCGCTTCGCATCGGCCGCGCTCACCAAGGTGTGGCTGATGCAGGCGGTACTGCTGTTCATGGTCTCGAGCCCCGCGCAGGTCGGCATCCTGGCGAGCGGCGCCCCCGCCCCGATCCCGCCGCTCGCGTGGGTCGGCTTCGGCATCTGGTGCGTCGGCGTGTTTTTCGAATGGGTCGGCGACTGGCAGCTCACCCGGTTCAAGGCGGACCCGGCCAACCACGGCAAGGTGCTCGACACCGGGCTGTGGCGTTATACCCGCCACCCCAACTATTTCGGCGACTTTGCTGCGTGGTGGGGCATCTGGCTCGCCTGCGCCGCGGCGGGTTGGCAATATGCGGCGGCGACCGTGATCGGGCCGTTGTTCCTCAGCTTCACCCTCACCAAGTGGTCCGGGGTCACGCTGCTCGAGAAGGGTCTCGACAAGTCCAAGGGCGACAAATACGCCGAATACAAGCGCCGCACCTCGGCGTTTTTCCCCCTTCCGCCGCGCCCGTAAGGCGCGCCGGAACCGATCCGCCGCCGGGCCGTCCTCCTGCCATGACCTTTCCCTTGCTGCGGCGCACAAAATTCGACGAGCGGCCCTTCAATCCCGGCCGGGGTTCGCCTATGTTGCAAATCGCGCGGGGAGGCGCGTGCGGCATGGCATTGAACGACACCATCCGGGAAGCCGAACGCGAGCGCGTCGCGCGCCATGTGCTCGATCTCGTCAAGGAACGCGGGGCGGAAATCGCCTGGACCGTGGCGATGGCCGAAAGCGGCCTCACCCGGGCCCGGTTCGAAGCGCTGTTCGACGATTACGACGATCTGTTCGATGCGGTCGCCAAGACCTGGTTCGCGCCGCAGATGGCGGCGATGGAGGAAGTGCTCGCCACGAACCTGCCGCCGCAGCGCAAGATGTACGAATTCTTCCGCCGCCGCTTCCAGATTTCGCAGGCGCGGTTCCGCGAGGATCCGGAGCATTTCACCATCCTGTGCGAAATGGGCGCCGCCAATTTCGAGCGGGTGCGATCCTATGTCGATCTCGCCGATCACTATCTGTGCGAACTGATCGCCGAGGCGCAGGCCGACGGATTCTTCGCCGGGCTGGAGATCGACGAGGCGCTGTCGCTGATCAACCAGATGATCTCGAACTACACCCTGCCCGATGCGCTGATTTATCTCGGTGACAAGCTGACCGAACACAAGCTGGCGCGGATCGTGGACACCATGTTCATCGGGCTGACGGGCGAGGCCGGAGCCCACGCTTCCGGGGTGAACACGCTCAAGGTCGCGTCCTAACGCCGCGCTTTCCTACCGGCGCGCGGCCTGTCAGGATGCCCGCATGGCCGCCGCCCGTACCCTGCTGCGCATTGCCCTTTGGAGCAAAGGCACGGGGCGGGGGGTTTTCCTTTCCTGGACAGTGTCTCATGTGTCTCCAACAGCGGCCCACCAGGCGCTCGCCGGATCGGCGCTGCCGCGCGCGCCGCGGCGCTGCAGGCCATCGAACAGGCCGCCCGCCAGCTGCATCGTCGCGGGAGCCGAGCGGTTCCAGTCCATCACGTAAAGCCGCTCGGCAATCCGCCAGCGGCCCTCGCGCTTGGCGAGGGTGTCGAGATAGCGCCCGCCCACCACCAGTTCGATTTCACCGTCGGGCGCGGGGATGATGTGGAAGGCGACGCAGTTGGTCTCCGCCTTGGCGGCGTCGCCTGCGATGCGGATCACGGTGTTGCTGATATTGTGCTGGGTGAGGCGCATCTGGCCGAGCCCTGCCATCAGCCCGGGAATCACCTCGGTGATCGGCTTGGCGCCGTCGCCATAGTCGATGCGGGCGTCGGGGGTGAAGGCGGCGGCGAGCTGCTCGCCGTCGCAGCGGTCGATGCCGCGGCAGTAGAGCGCGAGGGTCTCGGCGATCGCCAGCCGGTCGGCCAGTTCGGTCATGTCCATGCGCGCCAGCCTACCCCAGCAGGTCCCGCGCCGGGACTGCCACAAGCGTCAGCGCTTGTTGTTGCGCTGGCGGAACTGGAGCACGTTGGCGGGAAGCTTGCGCGGCGGTGGCCGCAGGCGCTTCTCGGCCAGCGCATACTTGAGCGCGCCGCCGACGGTGATCGCCGAGACGACGAGGATCAGCCCCGCCCACAGCCAGTGCGGCAGGCCGAGCACGGCCTCGATCTGGCCGGTGTCCGACAGGATCGGCTGCCCGTTGATCACCGCGTTCTCGGTGAACAGGTAGTTCCAGTCGCGCAGCATACTCATCGCGCCGAGGACGCCGAGGAACTGCAAGGTGAAGCGCACGAAGCCCGCCGGCGCGCGCCATGCCACCACCGCGATGATCGCGCCGGCGAGCGGCAGCGCCCAGTATCCGGTGGGCGAGCGCACCCAGATGATCACGCTGGCGAGGATCGCGCCCGCCGCCAGCCACAGCACCGAACGCCACAGCCGCGGATGCGCGCTGGCGAGGATCAGCAAGGCGCCCACCAGGCTCGGCGCAAGCGGGCCGCCCGCGGCGATCGCGGCGAGGGTGAAGCGCGAGGCTTCGGCATCGACATGGCTCTGCGCCACGCCCGAGCCGTTGGCGTAGATCACCAGCTGCTCGAAATGCTGGCCGAGCGCGAGCGCGGTGAGGCCGTGGCCCATCTCGTGGAACCACGTCGTCAGGATCGCGAAGGGATAGATCAGGTAGGTGCCGAAAGGCAGCGCCGGAAGCATCACCACCACCAGCCCGGCGAGCACCAGCCGCCCGACCGCTTCGCCTTGCGAGCCCGGGGTAACGAGCGACTGCATCGCCGCTACGCTCCCGGCTCGGCGTCAGGGGTGTGGCCAGAGGCGTCGATGTTGATGCCCTGCTCCTCGCGCAATGCGGCCTCCTCGTCCTCCTCGCGCTGCTCGCGCAGGATCGACCAGCTGGCAAGGAACAGCCCGGCCACCAAGGGGCCGAGCACGATGCCCGAGAAGCCGACCAGCGTGATCCCGCCGAGGGTGGTGATGAGGATGATCCAGTCGGGGATTCCGGTGTCGCGGCCCACCAGGATCGGGCGCAGCACATTGTCGGCCGAGGAAATGATGAAGAACCCGCTCAGCAGCACGAACACGCCCTGCCAGGTCGCGCCGGAAATCAGCAGCCAGATCCCGGCCGGTGCCCACACCGCGCCCGAACCGATCACCGGCACCAGCGCGAAGATCGCCATGATCACCCCGAACAGCAGCGCCGAGGGGACGCCCGCGATCATCAGCGTCACCGTGCCGAGCGCGCCTTGCACCAGCGCGACCACGCCGGTGCCCTTGATCGTCGCGCGCACGATGCCGAGGAACCGCTCCGCCAGCCGCTCGGCGATGCTGCGCTCGACCGGGACGGCGCGCATCACGGTGCGCCCGATCCGCTCGCCATCGCGCAGCAGGAAGTACATCACATACAGCGCCACGCCGAGCGAGAGGAACAAGCTGAGCGCCCCGCTGCCGATCGAGACCGCCTGTCCGGCGATCATCCCCGCGCTCTGGGTCAGCAGATCCTGCAGGCGCGCCTCGATCATCTCCATGTTGGCCCAGCCGCTGCGGTCGACCGCATCGCGCCCGAACTGCGGCAGCATGGTGTAGACCTGGTCGAACAGCGCGGCGAGATCGAGCGGCTGGCGCTGCAGCGTGGTGACCAGCACGATCGCCTGCTGTGCCACCAGCGCGGCGAGCCACGCGGCGGGGACCATGATCGCGAAAAAGATGGTCAGCAGCGAAAGCCCCGCCGCCGGGTTGCGCCGTCCGCGCAGCTTGCGCAGGCACCAGCGGTAGAGCGGCTGGAACATGATCGCCGCCAGCGCCGCCCACAGCAGCGGCTGGGCGAAAGGCCACACGATCACCGCCATCAGCAGGCTGACGACACCGAGGATGATCAGGAAACTGGCCTGTTGCAGTTCCTCGCTTCGGGTGGGCTGGTGGGCCATGGGTCGGGCAGCTCGCGTTCGGGGTAAGACGCCGGGGACGGTTACGTGGCCGGCCCCTTCGGTTCGCGACGACTGATACCGTCAGACATCGAGGTTCGCCACATTCAAGGCGTTGTCCTGAATGAATTCGCGGCGCGGCTCGACGATGTCGCCCATCAGGCGGGTGAAGATCTCGTCGGTGACATCGGCATCCTCGACCTTGACCTGCAGCAGCACCCGCGCCTCGGGATCGAGCGTGGTCTCCCACAGCTGCTCGGCGTTCATTTCGCCAAGGCCCTTGTAGCGGGCGATCGACAGGCCCTTGCGCCCGGCGGCGAAGATCGCCTCGAGCAGCTGGGTCGGGCGGCTGATCGTGCCGTCATGGGGGATGACAGGTGCGGCAACCCGCTCTTCCGCCTCACCCGCGAGCGGATCGTTGGCGGGAGCGGGTTCAACCTCGGGTTCCTCGGGAGCGGCATCGCCGCGCACCAGACTGACGGGCGCGGCGTAGGTCTCGGCCTGTGCGGCGGCGAGGCCGTGGAGCTTGTGCGCTTCGGTGCTGGCGAGGAAGCGGGCGTCGATCTCGTGCACGTCGGTCACCCCGCGCCACAGGCGTTCGAACACCACCGTGCCGTCCTCGCGCCGCGACGCGCTCCAGCGTGCCTCGCGGTCGCCCGCGCCGAGCCGCCCGGCGGCCCGTTCGAGCGCGGCGGCGAGCGCATCACCCGCAAGCCCCGGCTCGAGCGCGCCGGTCAGCGCCATCTGTTCGACGATCCCGCTGTCATAGCGGCGCGGCACGAAGGCCAGCAGGTTCTTGAGCCGCAGCGCCCCATCGACAATGGCGCGCAGGTCCGGCCCCGAGCGCGCCCCGCCCGCCGTTTCGAGCACGCGGCCTTGCAGGCCCGCATCGACAAGGTAGCGATCGAGCGCGGCCTGGTCCTTCAGATAGACCTCGCTGCGGCCCTTGGAGACCTTGAACAGCGGCGGCTGGGCGATGAACAGGTGCCCGGCCTTGATGATCTCGGGCATCTGGCGGTGGAAGAAGGTGAGCAGCAGCGTGCGGATATGCGCCCCGTCGACATCCGCGTCGGTCATGATCACGATCTTGTGATAGCGCAGTTTTTCGAGGTTGAACTCGTCGCGGATGCCGGTGCCCATCGCCTGGATCAGCGTGCCGACCTCCTTGGACGAGATGATCCGGTCGAACCGGGCGCGCTCGACGTTCAGGATCTTGCCCTTCAAGGGCAGGATCGCCTGAGTCTTGCGGTCACGCCCCTGCTTGGCGGATCCGCCCGCGGAGTCCCCTTCGACGAGGAACAGTTCGGACTTGGCGGGATCGCGCTCCTGACAATCGGCGAGCTTGCCCGGCAGCGAGGCGACGCTCATCGCGCCCTTGCGGCTCATTTCGCGCGCGCGCCGGGCGGCCTCGCGCGCGGCAGCAGCGTCGATGATCTTCTGGATAATCGCGCGCGCATCGGCCGGGTTCTCTTCCAGCCACTCGCTCATCTTCTCGCCCATCAGTGTCTCGAGCGGCGAGCGGACTTCGGAACTGACGAGCTTGTCCTTGGTCTGGCTGGAAAATTTCGGATCGGGCAGCTTGACCGAGACAATCGCGGTCAGGCCTTCGCGCATATCCTCGCCCGAGAGGCTGACCTTCTCCTTCTTGAGCATCCCCGAGCGATCGGCATAGGTGTTGAGCGTGCGGGTCAGCGCGGTACGGAAGGCGGCGAGGTGCGTGCCGCCGTCGCGCTGGGGGATGTTGTTGGTGAAGGCGAGCACGTTCTCGTAGTAGGAATCGTTCCATTCGAGCGCGACGTCGATCCCGATCCCGTCCTTCTCCGCGCTGACCGCGATCGGTTCGGCGACCAGCGGCTGCTTGTTGCGGTCGAGATATTTGACGAAGGCGGCGATCCCGCCCTCGTAGAAGAGATCGTGCTCGAGCACCTCCTCGTGGCGCAGGTCGCGCAGCTTGATCCGCACGCCCGAATTGAGGAAGGCGAGTTCGCGGTAGCGGTGTTCGAGCTTCTCGAAATCGAACTCGGTGACGTTCTTGAAGGTCTCGTGGCTCGCCTTGAAGGTGACGCGGGTGCCCTTCTTGAAGCCGCCCGCATCGCCATTGCGATCGACCTTGGGGGCATCCCCCACGACCTTGAGCGGGGCAACCGCATCGCCGTGCTCGAAGCGCATCCAGTGTTCCTGCCCGTCGCGCCAGATGGTGAGCTCGAGCCATTCGCTGAGCGCGTTGACCACCGAGACGCCCACGCCGTGAAGGCCGCCCGACACCTTGTAGGCGTTGTCGTCCGAGGTGTTCTCGAACTTCCCGCCCGCGTGGAGCTGGGTCATGATCACTTCGGCCGCCGAGACGCCCTCTTCGGGGTGCATGCCCGTCGGAATGCCGCGCCCGTTATCCTCGACGCTGACACTGCCATCGGGGTTCAGTTCGATGAGAACGAGGTCGCAGTGTCCGGCCAAGGCCTCATCGATGGCGTTGTCGCTGACTTCGAACACCATGTGGTGCAGTCCCGAGCCATCATCGGTGTCGCCGATATACATTCCGGGGCGTTTGCGGACGGCATCGAGGCCCTTCAAAACCTTGATGGAATCTGCGCCGTATTCGTTGGCGTTGGGCAGCTTTGCGGGGGGCTGATCGGTGTTCTCGTCCATGGCCCATCATATAGGGGCTAAGGTGCCGAAACCCAACTGCGGGAGGCCCGCAAGCGGCGCTTTTCCACGAATGAGCGGGGGGCGTCGACCGACGCGTCAGAAGGCGGCGCGGAAGTGCACTGCGCCTCGCCAGATCGCGGCATCGAACAGCCCCATCATGCCGCTGCGGGTGGCATCGTCGAACTGGGTCTTGTGGCACTGCGCGGCCGTGGCGGCAGCGGCGAGATCGACGGGCGTATAGGCGATGGCCTCGGTCAGCAGCGCCGGATCGGTCTCGGCCCAATTGGCAAGCGGCGGGGCTGCGGCCAGCCGCCCGGCCGGAATGCCGACGTAAAGCAGGCGCGGGCGCGCCGCGGCGGGCAGGGCCTGCACGATCTGGGTGGCGAGCGCGCTCACCAGCCGGTGATCGGCATGGCCATAGCCCCCGTCCGGCCCCCAGGTCAGCACCAGCCCGGATGCGGTGACGTAATCGCGCACCCCGGCTTGCAGCGTGCCCTGCATCTGGTCGGCCAGCGCCCCGTCCCCGAAGCCGAGGTTGACCACCTCGGCGGCACCGAGCGCACGCCCGGCGCAATCGGCTTCGGCGCGGCGCACCGCGGCGAGCGCCTCGCCCGGCTCCAGTCCGGAAACGCCCGGTCCGGCATCGCCTGGCGTGGCGTGGACGATCCGCACCCGGTGCCCCGTGCGGGCGAGCGCGGCGAGCGCGGGGGCCATCGGCAGCTCGTCATCGGGATGGGCGAGCACCACGGTGACCTGGCGCGGGCTCGCGGCCTCCGGCGGCGCCGGTGCCTGCGCGGCGGCAGCCGAAGCCAGCGGCGCAAGCGCGATGATGGCGATGGTGCGTGCGGTCATGTCGCTCTCCCTTGCCGCTTCCTTGGCACTTGTGCGGGGGCGCGCGCAATCGCCTTGCGCCGAAACCGCGCCCGATTAAGCATGCCGGCCATGAGCAACGAAATGATGATGAGCCGCCTGGCCGAACCCTTCGGGAGCTTCCCCGCGATCCTCATGGAATGGTCGCGCATCAAGGGCGACGACCTCGCCTTGGTGGATGACAAGCGCGAGGTCTATTGGGCCGAACTGGTCGGGCTGGTCGAGCGGCTCGCGGCGCGGCTGGTCGAGACCGGGCTGCATCGCGGGCAATCGGTCGCGATCCTCGGCACCTCAAGTGTCGAATATGCGCTGGTGTTTCTCGCCGCGGTGCGCGCAGGCGGGGTGGCCGCGCCGCTCACCACCAGCGCCTCGCCCGAACAGCTTGCAGGCATGGCCAGGGATTCGGGCGCGCGGCATCTGTTCATCGATGCCGCCAAAGCTGCCGAGCTTGGCCCCGATTTCATGGCGCACCTGATCCGCGTGCCGCTCGAAAGCATCGAGCAATGGATGGCGCCGCCCGGTGCCCGCGCGCCGGACTTCGTGCCGCAGCCCATGGACCCGTTCAACATCATCTATTCCTCGGGCACCACCGGCATCCCCAAGGGCATCGTCCATTCGCACCAGATGCGCTGGCGGCAGTTCGCGGCGACCGGGCTCTCCTATCTCGGCGCGGGGCTGGAGGTTCGCTCGCTCGCCTCGACCCCGCTCTATTCGAACACGACCATGGTCGCCTTCCTCCCCGTGCTGCTGGCAGGAGGCTGCGTGCGGGTGATGGGCAAGTTCGATTGCGCGAAGTGGCTCGCCCACGCGCAGGCCGATCGCACCACCATCACCATGCTGGTGCCGGTGCAATACCAGCGGCTGATGGACTTTGCCGGGTTCGATGATTTCGATCTGTCCTCGCTGAAGCTCAAATACTGCACCTCCGCGCCGTTTTCGGCCGATCTCAAGCGCGAGGTGCTGCAGCGCATGCCGGGCGGGCTGATCGAGATCTATTCGATGACCGAAGGCGGCGTGGTCTGCCTGCTGGCGTGCCACGAGTTTCCCGACAAGCTCCACACCGTCGGCCGCCCCGCGCCGGGGAGCGAGCTGAAGGTGCTGGACGATCACGACCGCGAGGTGCCGCCGGGCACGCCGGGCCATCTCATCGGGCGCAGCCTCACCATGATGAGCGGCTACAACAACCGCCCCGACAAGACCGCCGAGGCGCAGTGGATCGATCCCGCCACCGGAGAGGCCTGGATGCGGATGGGCGACATCGGGCGGGTCGATGCGGAGGGCTTCGTCGAGCTGGTCGGCCGCGCCAAGGACATGATCATCTCGGGCGGCTTCAATATCTACCCGAGCGACCTGGAAGCCGAATTGCTCAAGGAGCCGGGGGTGGCCGAGGCGGCGGTGGTGGGCGTGCCCTCGCGCGCCTGGGGGGAGAGCCCGGTGGGCTTCGCGGTGCTGCGTCCGGGCACGGATACCGCGGCGATCCTTGCCCGCGTCAACGCCCGGCTGGGCAAGACTCAGCGGCTGGCCGCGCTCCATGCGATCGAGGAAATGCCCCGCAGCCACATCGGCAAGCTCCTCAAGAGCGAGCTGCGCGAGGAAGCGGTGCGGCTGGGCGGGGTCGACTAGAGACAGCTCGGCCCGGCTCCTCGGGTGAGGGGCCGGGCCGGATGGAGGCGTGGCAGCCGTGCTGCGCTCGCTGGCCGCGTTACACGATGAAGGTGTTGAACGCGGTGCCGCTGATGAGGACGGCGAGCAGCAGGGCGACGACCTTTTCGCTGATCATACGCATGTTTCGGGTTCCCTTGTTGTGTTGTGGTTCGGGGGCCCGGCCGGTTCGGGGGAGAGAGGGAGTGGACCGGGCCTGCGCATCATATGCTAATCACCGCGTAATTTTCAATCTCTAGGAAGATTGAAAAGAAGTCATCACGGCAATCGAAAAATGAGATCGAGGCGGGCAGCCGCTTGAGACGCGGCCACCTTTCAAGGGGGGAGAGTGGTGGCCGCGTCTCTTCGCTGCGGGCCCGGCGGGGGCGGCCGGGCATGACTTGGCACGACAGCGGCCCAAAGGGGGGGGAGGCCAGCCATCCTGCCGGTCAGGCAGGCGGACAGGGCGCCGTGTTCGGTCACCGCTGCCGGGGCGATGGCTCACAAGGAGAGCGCCGGGATGGAGAGAGGGGCCCGGCAACGCATCGCTCGGCGGCGCAAGTGGGGATCGCAAGGCGATATATCAAATGCGAAAAGGCCAAGGGCGGTTGCATGAAGCGCAACATATTAACGTGCACTTCACGCAAGACGGCCGCCGGATCGCTCCGGCGGCCGCCCGCAATTTCAGGGTCTTGCCGTCGCTCAATTGGCCGCGACGGTGCGGCCGCTGCGGGCCTGCATCAGCGCGACGCGCTCGACTTCCGCGAGTGCGGCGGTGCGGGCTTCGGTGACGCACTTGCTGTCCACCGCCGGGCGGCCGTGGGCGTAGCGGGCGGTGCCTTCGAGCACGCAGGCCTTGCGGACGCGCGCATCGATGCGCGCTTCCAGCGCGGCGCGGCCTTCGGTGCTGGTCACATCGACATCGCCATAGGCGATGCGCACGGTCACGGTGTCGGCAGCCGCCGGGGCAGCGACGGCAGCGAGGGCGATCAGGGGGAGGATGAAACGCATGGGGGTTACTCCGAAAGGTGAGAGGGTGTCGGTATCACGATGCCGCTGACCGGCATTCGGTTGCTGTTTGAAACTCTGGTGCACTGCACAAGAGTAGTGTGCAAATGCGAAATGGCGCAAACTGGTTCCGAACTTTGCAACCGAAACTTGCGCATTTTCCGGGAACCCGTTGAAAAGGTGCGATCCATTTTGTGTTGCAGTGCAAAAGCATTCCCTGCGGGCACTGCGGTGCTGGACAGCGCGGGGCACGCTCCGTAATCCGCCGCCATGAGCGCGCACCCCTCTGACGGCGAGTCCGCCGTGTCCGATTCCATCCTGATCGTCGATTTCGGCAGCCAGGTGACCCAGCTGATCGCCCGCCGGGTGCGCGAGGCGGGGGTCTATTCCGAGATCGCCCCTTTCACGCAGGCCGAAGCCGCGTTCCGGCGCATGAAGCCCAAGGGGATCATCCTGTCCGGATCACCCGCGAGCGTGCCCGAAGCCGGCTCGCCGCGCGCGCCGCAGATGCTGTTCGAGGCCGGGGTGCCGGTCCTCGGCATCTGCTATGGCCAGCAGGTCATGACCCACCAGCTCGGCGGTGAGGTGCGCCCCGGGCACGAAACCGGAGAGGGCGGCGAGTTCGGCCGCGCCTTTCTCACCGTCACCGCCGAATGCGCGCTGTTCGACGGGCTGTGGCAGGTCGGCGAGCGGCATCAGGTGTGGATGAGCCACGGCGACAAGGTCACCGCCTTCGCCCCCGGGTTCGAGATCGTCGCCACCTCCGATGGGGCACCCTTCGCCGTGATCGCGGACGAGGCGCGCAGGTTCTACGGCACCCAGTTCCATCCCGAGGTGGTCCACACGCCCGATGGCGCGCGACTGATCGCCAACTTCGTGCGGCACGTGTGCGGCCTGGCGGGCGACTGGACGATGGCCGAGTTCCGCCAGACCAAGATCGCCGAAATCCGCGCGCAGGTCGGCGGCAAGCGGGTGATCTGCGGGCTTTCGGGCGGGGTCGATTCGGCGGTCGCGGCGGTGCTGATACACGAGGCGATCGGCGACCAGCTGACCTGCGTCTTCGTCGATCACGGCCTGATGCGCATGAACGAGGCGGAGCAGGTCGTCACCCTGTTCCGCGATCACTACAATATCCCGCTGGTGCACGTCGAGGCGGAGGCCCTGTTCCTCGGCGGGCTCGCCGGTCTGACCGATCCCGAGGCCAAGCGCAAGTTCATCGGCAAGACCTTCATCGATGTGTTCGAGGCGGAAGCGAACAAGATCGGCGGAGCCAATTTCCTCGCGCAGGGCACGCTCTATCCCGACGTGATCGAGAGCGTCAGCTTCACCGGCGGGCCGAGCGTCACGATCAAGAGCCACCATAATGTCGGCGGGCTGCCCGAGCGCATGAACATGCAGCTGGTCGAGCCCTTGCGCGAGCTGTTCAAGGACGAGGTCCGCGATCTGGGACGCGAGCTGGGCCTTCCGCCCGCCTTCGTCGGCCGTCACCCCTTTCCCGGCCCCGGCCTCGCGATCCGCATCCCCGGCGAAGTCACCAAGGAGCGCTGCGACATCCTGCGCAAGGCCGACGCGGTCTATCTCGAGGAAATCCGCAACGCCGGGCTCTACGACGCGATCTGGCAGGCCTTCGCGGTGCTGCTGCCGGTCAAGACCGTCGGCGTGATGGGCGACGGGCGCACTTATGACAGCGTCTGCGCTCTGCGCGCCGTGACCTCGACCGACGGGATGACCGCCGATGTCTATTCCTTCGACGCCGGCTTCCTGACGCGCGTGGCCACCCGCATCGTCAACGAGGTGCAGGGCATCAACCGGGTGGTCTATGACTATACGTCGAAACCGCCCGGGACGATCGAGTGGGAGTAAAACGGCCATCATGATCCCGGGGGATCATGATGGCCGTTTTGCTCGGCCCTGCATGGGTCCGCCAGCTCAGGCGCTTTCGGCCAGCCGCAGCGCGGGGCGTCCGAACACCTGGCTGCCGTGCTCGGCATGCCAGCGCGGATCGTCGATCGCGAGCCGCGGGTTGGCCGGCTGCGGAAAGCGGTGCCGGCGCGCATAACGGTCGAGATCCACTCCCGGCGTCATCCCGGTGCGCAGGAACAGGCCCACCGCCGCCCCGAACCGTCGCCAGCCGGGCTGCGCCGCCGGCAGCGCCGCATAGCGCCGGGCGATCGTCAGGAAGTCATCGGGCCCGCGGCCCGTGACCTCGCGGACGTGATCGGTCGGTCCGCCGTGGCCGAAGGTCCCGTGCTCGTTCTCGGCAATGTAGCTGCGCGAATCGAGCGCTTCCTCGACGCTGAACCCGGCTGCCAGCATCGCCTTGGTGAACATCCACATCGGCATCGGCATCACCCGCAGCCGTCGGCCGAAGGCGGTCTCGATATCGCGCCGCATCTCGGCGAAATGGATTTCGCGCGGGCCGGTCGGCCGGTAGGTGCGTCCGTCATGCTTGCGCGGATCAAGCAGGGCGTGCGCCGCCACCGCCGCGATGTCCTCGTTCGAAGGGGGCGCATTGGGCCCGTCGCCCCAAACCTGCGGCAGAACGCCGAGATGCGCGATGAAGGGCAGAACGGGGCCGATGTAGTTGTCGGCGAAGAAACCCGGGCTGACGGTGGTGTGCGCCATCCCCGGCAGCCGGTCGAACAGCCGGTCAGCGAGCCAGTGGCTGCGGGTCGTGAGCGAGGGATTGGCCGGATTGGCGAGCCACTGGGTAAGCTGCACCACCGATTCCAGCCGGGCCGCCCGCGCCGCCTCGGCAAACCCGGCCGCCGCGTGCAGCGCAAAGGGGTGCATCGGTGCCGCGAAATAGGCGCGCGCCGCGCCCTTGAGCGCATCCTCGACCTGATCGAAATCGAACAGGTCACCGGTGACCACCTCGGCCCCGGCACGCGCGATCGCGTCACTGCGCGCGTCGCGCTGGCGGACCATCGCGCGCACCCTTGCACCATTCTTCAGCAGTTCATCGACCACGGCACGGCCGGTCTTGCCAGTCGCACCCGTCACCAAGATCACAGGCTTTGTCATCGCACGTCTCCTTTGCTGCGGTACGAGCAACCTAGGCCTGCTTCCTTTGTGCGATAATCCGGGTTATGTTGCATTCGCCATGAAGCAGCGCTTCACAATGCGCGCCGGTGCGCTCGACGGTATCGAAACCTTCCTTGCGGTTGCGCGCCATCGCAACTTCCGCAAGGCGGCGGACGAACTGGGGGTCTCGCCCTCGGCTGCCAGCCAGACCGTGCGCGCGCTCGAGACGCGGCTCGGGGTGCCGCTGTTCCTGCGCACCACCCGCAGCGTCGGCCTGACCGAGGCGGGCGAACGCCTGCTCGCGGACGCCGCCCCGGCGTTCGAATCGCTCGCCGCGGCCGCTGCCAGCGCACAGGGTCTGGGCCTCCGGCCGAGCGGGCGGCTGCGCATCGCCATTGCGCGGGGCGCGGTGCCGATCCTGCTGCGTCCCGTGATCACGCCTTTCCTCGCGGCCTATCCGGAGATCGCCCTCGAGATCGTGATCGGCGAGAGCGTCACCGACATCGTCAGCGAGGGGTTCGACGCCGCGATCCGCTTCGGCGAGCTGGTCACGCCAGAGATGACCGCGATCCGGCTGACTCCGGGCTTCCGGCTGGTCACGGTGGCGGCGCCCGCCTATCTTGCAGGGCGGGGCGTCCCGGCAGAGGTCGCCGACCTCGCACGGCATCAGTGCCTGCGCTTTGTCGGAGCGTCGCGCATGATCACGCCGTGGCGCTTTCGCGGCGGCGACCACGAGATCGAGATCGAAGTTTCCGGCCCGCTGATCGCCAATGACTTTGCAACCTTGCGCGACGCGGCGCTCGATGCGATCGGCATCGCCCAGCTGCCCGCACCGCTCTGCGCCCCGGCACTCAGGAGCGGTGCGCTGGTGCCGGTCCTCGAAACCGAGGCGGTCCGTCTGCCCGGCATGTTCCTGTGCCATCCCGGGCGGCGCCAGACGCTCCCGAAACTGCGCGCCTTCATCGATCACATGAGCGACTTCGCCGCGCGTTTGCTGCGGCCAGAGGCCTAGGGGTGCTTGCCCCTTTCCCCACCGCGGCCGGGGTGACGGGTGGGGAGCGACGGCATGGATGCCCTTCCGCCCGCGCGACAAATCGCATAACGATTCGCGCTGCATGTCCCGTTCGAGAGGCCCCGTGACCGTGATGCCCAAGCTTGCATTTGTCGCTTTGGCCGGGCCGCTCGCCTTCGCGCTGAACGCTTGCGCCGATCACGCGCCCGAGGCTCCTGCGACACCTGCCGCCCCCGTGGCGGTCACCGACAGTGCCTGGACGCTCGATCCGGCGGCCTCGCGGCTCGGCTATGTCAGCATCAAGGCGGGCGAGGTGGCCGAGAACAACCGCTTCGACCGGCTTTCGGGCAGCGTCGCCGACGATGGCACCGCGCGCCTCGCGATCGACCTTGCTTCGGTCGGCACCGGCGCAGAGCTGCGCGATGAGCGGATGCGCGAGGTGTTCTTCGATGTCGCCGCCAACCCTGCAGCGACCGTCACGGCCAAGCTCGATCCCGCAGCTTTTGCAGGTCTGGCGGTGGGCCAGTCCGTCACCCGGTCGCTCAAGGCCAGCGTCACGATCAAGGGCGCGAGCGCCGATGTCGAGACCGCGGTGCTCGTCACCCGCGTGGCCGAAAATCGCGTGCTGGTGGTGCCGAACGCGCCGGTGATCGTCACCACCGACATGTTCGGGCTGACCGACGAGCTGGGCGAACTGCGCGCGCTGGCCGAGCTGCCCTCGATCAGCCCGGCGGTGCCCGTGACCTTCACGCTGGTGTTCACCCGCGCCTGACGCTACGGCGCGCGCCGCCTGCCAAAAGCGGGCTTGCCAGCGACGCGCAACTGGGCTTGTCTCCCCGACAAACGGCCACCGGGCACAGGGAGAGGATACGCCATGAAGACCGCGATCACCGAAATGTTCGGCATCGAGCACCCGATCATTCAGGGCGGGATGCACTATGTCGGGTTTGCCGAGATGGCGGCGGCGGTCTCCAACGCGGGCGGGCTCGGAATCATCACCGGGCTCACCCAGGGAACGCCCGAGAAACTCGCCAACGAGATCGCGCGCTGCAAGGACATGACCGACAAGCCGTTCGGCGTGAACCTCACCATCCTGCCGACGCTGACGCCGCCCGACTATCCGGGGCTGGTGAAGGCGGTGATCGATGGCGGGGTGAAGGTGGTCGAGACGGCGGGGCGCAACCCGGTCGAGCTGCTTCCGCCGCTGAAGGACGCCGGGATCAAGGTGATCCACAAGTGCACCTCGGTGCGGCACAGTCTGAAAGCGCAGGACATCGGATGCGACGCGGTGAGCGTCGACGGGTTCGAATGCGGCGGGCACCCGGGCGAGGACGACGTCCCCAATTTCATCCTGCTCCCCCGCGCGGCGGACGAGCTCGAGATCCCCTTCGTCTCGAGCGGCGGGATGGCCGACGGTCGCAGTCTCGTCGCCAGCCTCGCGATGGGCGCGGCGGGCATGAACATGGGCACCCGCTTCATCGCCACCAAGGAAGCCCCGGTGCACGAGAACGTCAAGCAGGCCATCATCGCCGCGAGCGAACTCGACACCCGCCTCGTGATGCGACCGCTGCGCAACACCGAACGCGTGCTCAACAATGCCGCCGTGGAACGCCTGATCGAGAAGGAAAAGGCGCTGGGCGATGCCATCACCATCCAGGACATCCTGCCCGAGGTCGCGGGGGTTTACCCCAAGATCATGATGGAAGGCACGATGGACGCCGGCGCGTGGAGCTGCGGGATGGTGGCGGGGCTGATCCACGACATCCCCACCTGCAAGGAGCTGATCGACCGCATCATGCTCCAGGCCGAAGAAATCATCGCGCGAATGCAGGCGATGGCGCGCGCCTGACCCGGATCTTTCACGATGGTTAACGGGGGCCCTCGGTAAACCCCTAGGTATCACCCCGCATTATCACAAATGACACAGTGCGGCACCATGCGCGCCGCCACGTCGATTCTGGAGGGGGTCGATGCGGTGGGCATGCTGCGTGCTTCCGGTCGGCTGTGGGAGGCTCCCCGGAAGATTTGGACGGGGAGGTTTTACGATGGACTTTTATGCAAACCCGGCTGTGCTGGGCGGGATCATGACATGGGTGGCAATGGCCGGCTGGACGCTCGGCCGTTGGCACGGTGAAGGCAGGGCGGCGCAACCCGTCCCGCTGGCCGAGCAACCCGTGCCGCAGCCGCCGTTCGCGCGCCGCGAGTCTGCTCCGGCCGCGCGCCTGACGACCGGGCCGTCGCTGAGCGAACTCCACGAGGAGATGACCGCCTATCGCCGCGAACAGCAGGTGCTGCGGTCGCTCGGCACCGATCTGCTGCCACTGACCGTCCTGCAGGCCAAGCCGCATTCGGCTGCGTGTTCGACCGATCCGGTGATCGCGCCGACCCGGGCCGCGAAGGCGTCCGTCGATGCCGCTTGCGGTTGCCCTGCCTGCGCCCTGTCAGCCGCGGCCGAGCTGCTGCCGCTGCTGGTGCCTCAGCCTTCGCCGGCCTCGGCGCGCTTCACGCGGGTATAGGGCACGAAGTCCTCGAAGAACACCGCCCCGGTGAAGATGCCCTGCACCCGGTCGACCGTGGTCACCACGTCGAGCCGGCACAGCTGGCTGCCGTTGGTGCGGGTGGTGACGAGCGCGTCGGTATCGCTGATCTGATCGGGATTGCGGGTGCGCTGAAGGTAGATGGTGTTGCCCGAGCCATAGACATAGGCGGTGCCGTCGATCGTCACCATGCGCTGGCTCGGCAAGGTGCGGATGCAGCGCACCGGTTCGCCGGCGACGCGGCCTTCGAGTAGCTTGGCGAGGCGCTGTTCGCCCTCGGTCGCAGGAGCGTCCTGCGCTTCGGCTTCGAGATCGCCCTGTGCCTGCGCCTGCGCGATCGCGGGCAGCCCGGCGACGGTGGCAAGCGCGGCGGCGGTGCAGGCGACCAGCACGCGCGCGGAACGGGACAGACGAATCATCGTGACCTCCTCAAGGTGGCTTTCGCCGCGCGTCTGCCACAGTCTGGCTGAACGCGCGCTGAGCGCCCACATCAGCCGTGCGACGGGCTCGCGCCGGAGGCAATATCGGGGAGCGCAGCCCCGTCGGCTCCGTCAGCCGGGCCGCCGCGCAGCACGAAGCGGCGATCGCAATAGCCACAATCGACATAGCCGTGCTCGTCGATCTCGAGAAACACCCGCGGGTGGCCGAGCGCCGCAGGGCGATAGCCGGGGCCGCCGCGGATCGCGCTTGCCCCGTCGCAGGCCACACGGCGGGTATCGACCAGCAGGGTTTCGGGAGGAGGGATGCTCATGGCCCTTGCCGATACAGCCGCGCCGATCTCCTCGCAAGGCGCCTGTTGGAGACACATGAGACACAGTCCAAGAACGAAAAAACCGCCCGCCACCGCGCCGGACAGCGCGAGGCAGGGCAGAGCCGGCAAGGGGGATCGTCATGCCGCGCATTCTGACAGGCCGGGCGGCTGTAGGAAAGCGCCGGGACGTTTCGGGTTGCCCGCGCGCGCCTTGTCGCTTTAGGGCCGGTGTCATGTCCACCGAACCTGCGATCCGCATCGAGAACCTCGTCAAACGCTACGCCCCTGCCAAGGGCGCCAGGGGCACCGTCACCGAGGGCAAGCTTGCGCTCGGCGGGGTCAGCTTCGATGTTCCCGAAGGCTCGATCTTCGGGCTGCTCGGCCCCAATGGTGCGGGCAAATCGACCCTCATCAACATCCTCGCAGGCCTCGTCACCAAGACCTCGGGCTGCGCCGAGATCTGGGGCTTCGACATCGACCGGAACCGTCGCAACGCCAGCCGGGCGATCGGGATCGTCCCGCAGGAGATCGTGTTCGACCCGTTCTTCACCCCCTTCGAGGTGCTCGAGAACCAGGCCGGCTTCTACGGCATTCCCGCCGCGCTGCGTCGCAGCGAGGCCCTGCTGGAAGCGGTCCGCCTGACCGACAAGCGCGATGCCTATGCCCGCACGCTTTCGGGCGGCATGAAGCGGCGGCTGCTGGTGGCCAAGGCGATGGTGCACTCGCCCCCGATCCTCGTGCTCGACGAGCCGACCGCCGGGGTCGATGTCGACCTCAGGCGCCAGCTGTGGGAGCTGGTGAGCGAACTGAACCGCGAGGGCGTGACGGTGGTGCTCACCACCCACTATCTCGAAGAGGCCGAGGAACTGTGCGACCGGATCGCGATCATCAACCACGGCCGGGTGATCGCCGACAAGCCGACCCGCGAACTGGTCGGCATGGCGCGCGAGAAGGTGGTGGTGGTGACCGCCGCCGAGGATCTCCGCGCCGCGCCATCCCACGAAGCCTTCGCCAAGGTCGAGTGGGACGGCGCGCGCGCGGTCGAGGTGACCTACGACAAGGATCGGCTCAACGCAGGTCAGGTGCTCGCGATCCTGCAGAGCGAAGGCTTGACCATCGCCGACGTCACCACCCGCGAGGCCGATCTTGAGGACGTCTTCGTCCAGCTTACCGCCGCTGGATCCTAGGCGCCTCGGCATCGCGCCGCTCGGCCCAGCCCTCGCTCTGCGCGCGCCAGTCGCGGTGCTTGTGGCGATAGATCGCCGCGCCGCAATGGCGGCAGGTGCCGATATAGCCACGCCCGTCCCATTCGGCCTCGCGGCGCACCGGATCGTGGTGATTGGCAACACACCAGATGGGAGAGAACAAGGACATGGCGCGGCGTTCCTGGTCCGGGAATGGCCGGACGACCCTGCCCCCCACTGATCCTCCCGCGACCCCCGCATGCGGGTTGCCGGCGCGGCAGAGGGCACGATCGACCCTCTGCGCTTCCCCGGAAACAAGTCCTATCAGAAGATGGTTACCGCTGCGCGGGTGCCATCGGCCTTGCCGCCGCGCGATTTGCACGCCATGGCGCGGATATGGCGAGCGAGGATGGCGTGGCGCAGCCGCAAGACGTGCCGCATGATGTTGTGGTGATCGGCTCGGGTGCCGCCGGGCTGACCGCCGCGCTCGCGCTGGCCGAAACGCGCCGGGTGCTGGTGCTGGCCAAGGGCTCGCTGACCGGCGGATCGACCGCCTGGGCGCAGGGCGGGATCGCCGCGGTGCTCGATGCCGGCGACACCTTCGAGAACCACGTGCGCGACACCATGGTGGCGGGCGCGGGCCTCAACGATCTCGCGACGGTCGAATTCGTGATCAGCGAGGCGCCGCGCTCGATCGACCGGCTGTGCGCGCTGGGCGTGCCGTTCAACCGCGACGAGAACGCGCTCCACCTCACCCGCGAGGGGGGCCATTCGCACCGCCGCATCGTCCATGTCGACGACGCCACCGGCTGGGCGGTGCAGGAGGCGCTGCTGCGCGCGGCCGAGGCCAATCCCAACATCACCCTGCTGCCGGGGCGCACCTGCATCGATCTCATCACCGATCGCCACCGCGAGCACTTCTCCGCTGCGGGCCGCGTCTGGGGGGTCTATGCGCTCGACGAGGCCACGGGGCGGGTCGAGCGCCACGTCGCGCGCGCCACGATCCTCGCCAGCGGCGGGGCGGGGCGCGTCTATCAGTTCTCCACCGCCCCGCGCGGTGCGACCGGGGACGGCATCGCGATGGCGTGGCGCGCGGGCGCGCGGGTCTCCAACATGGAGATGATGCAGTTCCACCCGACCTGCCTCTACAACCTCGAGGTCAAGAATTTCCTCATCACCGAGGCGGTGCGCGGCGAGGGCGGGCATCTGATCAACCCGCGGACGGCCAAGCGCTTCATGACCTTCTACGATCCCGAGCGGATGGAGCTGGCGCCCCGCGATGTGGTCGCGCGCGCGATCGACGCCGAGATCAAGCGCTTCGGGCTCGATTACGTCCACTTGGACATCAGCCACGAGGACCCGGACTTCGTGCGCGGGCATTTCCCGACCATCTACGACAAGCTGATGGGGCTCGGCATCGACATGACCCGCGAGCCGATCCCGGTCGTCCCCGCGCAGCACTACACCTGCGGCGGGGTGGTGGTGGATCTGGCCGCGCGCACCGACATCCCGGGCCTGTGGGCGGCGGGCGAGTGCACCGAAAGCGGCCTCCACGGCGCGAACCGGCTCGCGTCGAACTCCTTGCTCGAATGCTTCGTCTTCGGCGAGGCCGCCGCCAAGGACATCCTCGCGCGCTGGGACACGCTGGAAGCGCCGCCTGCGATCCTCCCGTGGGACGAAAGCCGCGTGACCGATTCCGACGAGGAAGTCGTGATCAAGCAGAACTGGACTGAGATCCGCCGCTTCATGTGGAACTATGTCGGCATCGTGCGCACCACCAAGCGGCTCGAGCGCGCCGAACACCGCATCAAGCTGCTGAAGCGCGAGATCGAGGAATATTACGGCCAGTTCCGGGTGACGACCGACCTGATCGAGCTGCGCAACCTGCTGCAGTCGGCCGAGCTGATCGTGCAATCGGCACTCCGCCGGAAGGAGAGCCGCGGGCTGCACTACACGCTCGATTACCCCGCGCTGGCGGACGAGGCGAAGGATACGGTGCTGGTGCCGTGAAGCTCGGTCAGGTTCGGGCCATGTTCATGCGCTGCGCTCTAGCCGCGTGCGGATAATGCACCTAAGGGGCGCCCGATGACAAAACTGCTGACTTCTCTCTCACTTGTGGCGCTGATTGCCGCCCCCCTCGCCGCCCAGGACGCCCCCACCCCCAGCGAATCCGACAACGCCATCGTCGTCACCGCCCAGCGCTCGGGCGCGCCGATGTGGACGATCGACACAGCCAGCGGCACCGTCATCCTCGTCGGCGAGATCCGGGCGATCCCGCAGACCACCCCGTGGGAGCCCGCGCGGCTCGAGGAGGCGACCAAGGAGGCCGACCGCGTGATCCTCGGCGCGCGGCCCAAGATTTCGCCCGGCGACATCTTCCGGCTGATGTTCTCGGGCGGCAAGCTCACCAAGCTGCCCGACAAGACCGTCGCCGCCGATTACCTCTCCCCCGATCAGTGGGCGCGGCTCTCGGCGCTGGGCACCGCGCATGACGAGGACTATTCGCGTAAATCCTTCCTACTCAGCGCCTTCGGGATGCTGCGCGAGGAGCTGCGCTTCAACCGCGATACCGCGCGCGATGCCTCGGACGTTGTGAAGGACGCGGCCGAAAAGGCCGATGTCGCGATCACCCGCGCCGCGACCATCAGGGGCGAAGACGTGATCGACAACCTGTTCGAACAGCCCCCCACCGTGCACATCCCCTGCCTCGTCGCGGCGATGGATGCGGTCGAGGCGGGGCCGCAGATCGTCGAGCAGCGCGCCACCGACTGGCGGCGGTTCCGGATCCCTGCGGTGATGGCGAACCCGCTCGAAAGCGCGCTTGGCCAGTGCTGGCCCTGGGCGGACGAGACATTGGGCACCGAACTGCGCACGATCTGGGTCGACCGCATCGCCGAAGCCAGCACCGCCAGCGGCACCACGCTCGCGGTGGTGCCGCTGCGGGTGTTGGCAGAGGACGGCGGGGTGCTTGACCAATTGGACGCGCGCGGCTTCGATATCCGCGGCCCCGTGTGGAAATGACCGGGGATTACGAATCTATAATCCCCGGGAGAAATCGCCCTCTATGCCCACCATCGTTACCCCCAACACCGCAATCGAATTGTTCTACGAGGATCGGGGCGATCCCGCCGCCGAGGTGATCCTGCTGGTGATGGGCCTCGGCGCGCAGATGACGCTGTGGCCCGACGAACTGGTGGAAGCGCTGGTGAGCCGCGGCTTTCGCGTGATCCGCTATGACAACCGCGACATCGGCCTCTCGCAGAAGATGGAGGGGGCCCGCGCCCCCAGCCCGGCGACGCAGGTGCTGCGCAAGAAAATGGGCTTCCCCGCCAAGGTGCCCTACACCTTGAAGGACATGGCCGAGGACGGGATCGGGCTGATGGACGCGCTCGGGATCGACCGCGCGCATGTCGTGGGCGCCTCGATGGGCGGGATGATCGTGCAACTGATGGCGATCCACCATCCCGAGCGGCTGCTGACCATGACCTCGATCATGTCGACCACCGGCAACCCCAAGCTGCCGCAGGCGGACAAGCCCGCCTACGAAGCGCTCACCGCGCCGCTCGCCGCGCTCGACGAGGAGAGCGTGGTCGCGCACGGCATGAACATCGCGCGCGCGATCGGCAGCCCCGGCTACCCCTTCGACCCCGAGCGCCAGCGCGAGAAGGTGCTGCGCGGCGTGCGCCGCTCGGTCTATCCCGCGGGCCTCCCGCGCCAGCTCGCCGCGATCATCGACGACGGCGACCGCACCGCGCGGCTCGCCGGGGTGCGGGTGCCCACGCTGGTGATGCACGGCGAGGCCGATCCGCTGGTCAAGCTCGCGGGCGGCGAGGCGACCGCCGCGGCAATCCCGGGCGCGCGGCTGGTGACGATCCCCGGCTGGGGCCACGATCTGCCGCTGCAACTGCTCGACCGGATCGCGGACGAGATCGCGGGGCACGCACGGGAGGCGTGAGGGAGCGTCCGCTTTCGGGAGGCTGGCGGCCAACTGGGAAACGACCAAAAGTGGGTGGAAAACAGACCTACGGCGCAAGCTGAATCCAGATGGTCGGGACGTCATATTTGGCAGCCCATCGCTGAGCGGCGGCCAAAGCAGCTTCAAGGCTAACGTCATCTTCGGCAAGTGAGCCATAGCCAACCCAATCACCATTAGCTTTGAACGAACCGCCTGAGCCGAAAAACCTGCCGTCGTCAGATGCCTCGATCCTTAGCCAACGCATATCGTCGCCGTGGTCGGGCATATCTTCGCCGGAGGAAAGGTAAACGACACTGGTCATCAGGCCATTCTGATCTGCATGACGAATGACCGCAATGGGGTCGATAGCGGAATGTCCGCACTTGGCGTCAACCTGCTGAAAGCTGCCGTCTCTCCAGCCATGCCCGCGACGTGCGCGCGCATTCGCGGGCGCGTTCCACCAGATCGGGGAAGGCATTGCGCAGCGTCGCGGACCGCTCTTCCACCGCCATGGGCAGATGATCGGGCAGGGCGTCGATCATCGCGGCGAGCGGCAGACCCCCCTGGCCGAGCGGCATCCGGCGGTTGATCGCATCGTCGATGATGTCATCGAAATCGGTCACATCCGGCCCCTCGGCAGGCGCGTCGCAAGGCTGGCAGTAGCTGAGCCATTCGCGCGGGATCGCCGCAAGGTCCTCGGCCGTCCCGCCTGACCGCGCCCAGTGGAGCGTGTCGACCAGCAGCGCCTTGGCCTCGCCCTCGACCGCCTCCAGCACGGCGCGGGCCATGGGAAGCGTCTTCACCTCGGTGAAGATGCCGAACTCGAGATTGACCCGCACCCCGGTGCCCGCCGCTGCATCGACCAGCGTCTGGAACTTGGCGGTGGTGGCCGCCATGTCGGGGTCGGAGGAAACGCACAGGAGGTTCTTCGCGCCCAGATCGGCGGCGATGTGGACCAGCTCGGCCAGCCACGGATCGAGCTGGCCGGGCATGATCCACGCGACCTCGACATCGAGCAGTTCCACACCCGCATCGCGCGCCTGCTGACGGATCGCGCGGGTGGTGGCGGGGGTCCAGGTGTCCTTCTCGACCCACATCCCGCCGAAGTCGAAGTCGGACGCGGCGGCGCATTCGATCAGCTGCACCGGGGTCGCCTCGGGCATGATCCCGGCGGCGAGCGAGATCAGCCGGCGCATCAAAGCGTCTGCCCGTCGTCGAGCACGAAATCGCTGCCCGTCACAAATTCGCTCGCATCGGAACACAGGAACAGGATCATCGCGTCGAGCCCCTCCTCGCCCATCAGCCGCCGCTTGGGGAAGCGCGCGATCTGCTTCCGGCCCGGTTCGGTATCGAACCAGGCATCGTTGATCGCGGTGCGGATATAGCCGGGGGAGACGGTGTTGACGCAGATCCCCGCCCGCGCCCATTCGCGCGCCATCGAGCGCGCCGCCTGCACCACCCCTGCCTTGGACGCGGCGTAGGCGACGAGGCCGGGCGAGGGCTCGAAGGCGGTGATCGAGGCGATCAGCACGATCCGGCCCCGTTCCACCTTGTGCGCCATCATCCGCCGCGCCCCTTCGCGCGCGGTCAGGATCGCGCCCTTGAGGTTGATCGCGAGCGTCGTTTCGATCTCGGCTTCGGCAATGGTGGTCGCCATCCCCGAGCCGTCGACCCCGGCATTGGCGATCACCGTGTCGACCGGCGCGCCGAACGCGGCCTCGGCGGCGTCGAACCCGGCGATGATGTCGGCCTCGCGCGCGACGTCCATGGTGACGGCCGCGGCAGCCGGGCCGATCGCCTGCGCCAGCGCTGCGAGCCGGTCTGCCCGCCGTGCCCCCAGCGCGACCCGCGCGCCGCTCGCGGCCAGGATCCGCCCGAAGCGGGTGCCGAGGCCCGAAGAAGCGCCGGTGACGAGCGCGGTGCGCCCCGTAAGGTCGAAGGAAAAGGCCATGCCCGCGTTATTCGCCCGCGGGCAGCTCCCCGTCGATATACTTGCGCAAGGTGGTCTGGAAATGGCGCACCCGGCTGTCCTGATAGTGGCCGAGTTCCATCAACCCGTCGCGCATCGCCTTCATGCCTTCCTGCACATAGGGCAGGTTTGCCATGTCCTGATCGAACACGTTGGCAAGCTGCGGGCCCATGATGTCGGCGGCCCAGGCGAAGGGTTCGTGATCGGGAATGTAGGTCGGTGCCACCGCGCGCGGACGCGGCTCGCCCTTCGGGGTGGGGAACAGCAGGCGGATTTCCATGATGCACCAGTCGGGCGTGTCGCCGGGCAGCCAGCGATAGACCAGCGTCGGCAGGAAGCCGATCCACGGCGCGAAGTTGGGGAAGATGTTGTAGGTGAAGTTGTCGAGGATCTCGGTGTCGGCGGCGTCCGAATAGTCGTAGCCATATTGCGCCGCGAAGCCCTGCCGCCCGGCCTCGGCGAGCACCTTGCGCGCGCCGAGCGGGTCGGCCGGATCATAGCCCTCGGCCGGTTGTTCGCTCGCGGAGAAGCGGCGGTTGGTCGCCGCATCGGCCCCGCCCGAGAACTCGTTCATCTTCTCGAGGACGTAATCGGAGTTCTTGCCCTTCATGTGCGGGCTCAGCACCCCCGAGGGCGTGATCGCGCGGTTGAAGTGGTCGCCAATCAGGTCATAGCGGGTGTTGGCATCGCCGAGGAAGGCGAGCAGCTGCGGGTGGGTGGTGATCGAGTGCCAGGCTTCCATGAAGGCCTCGGCGGTCGCCTTCCAGTTGGCGGGGATCTTCTTTTGCACCCACATCCCGGTGTAGCGGTTCTCGAAATCATAGCGTTCGTAATGGCTTGCCGCCGGGCCGAGCCACGTCTTGAAATCGGGAAGGGCGTGGTTCTCGGTCAGCATCACGAAGCCCTGCCACAGCTCGACGCGGGCTTCGGGCAGGCTCAGGTCCTTGCCTTCGAGGTGCTTGAAGTCCCAGCTGCAGGGGATTTCCTTGAGCGAGCCGTCATTGCGCCAGGTGAAGCCGTGGAACGGGCAGCGCAGCTGCACCGAGGGGCCGCCTTCGGTGCGCAGCTTGCGCCCGCGGTGGAGACAGGCGTTGTAGAAGGCGCGCACGCTCCCGTCCTTCTGGCGGATCAGGAGGAAGCTCTTGCCCGCAATGTCGAACACCACGCTGTCGCCGGCATCGGGCAGCTCGTCCTCGCGCGCGGCGAACAACCAGACATTGGGCCACATCTTCTCGCGTTCGAGCCGGGCGAAGTCTTCCGAGATGTAGGGCGCCACGGGCAGCGGATCGTCACCCATCTCGACATGCGATTCCTCGAACAGGTAATCGGGCGGGCGGCGGGTGTCGCCGTTGAGCATGTCGGTGTAGCTGATCCCCGGGCAACGGTCGGCGCGGGCTACGTCCTTGATCTCGTTCATCGCTGGATTGCGTCCTTTCGGGGGGATCCCGTCCCCGGTTGTCGAACATCCTCGCACTTTGTGCAGTGTTATGGCGCAGAGATATCCCACAGCTTCGCCGGTGGGTCACCCTATCGGATTGGAGAGGAAGATGGGTCTGAAGGGGAAAATCGCGGCGCTGGGCGAGATCATGCAGCTCGCTTTCGTGCCCGCGGATTTCGATGCGGCGGTGGCGCACTGGACGAAGGTGATGGGCGTGGGGCCGTTTTACCTGATCGAGGGCATCCACCTCGAAGGCATGACATACCGCGGGCAGCCGACCGACGCCGTGTTCGATCTCGCGCTGGCCTATTGGGGCGACCTGCAGATCGAGCTGATCCGGCCGCGCGACGACCACCCCTCGATCTACCGGGGCGAATATGGCGCGACCGGCAATGGCCTCCACCACGTGTGCATCCTCGTCGACGATCTCGCCGCGGCGCGTGCGGTGTGCGAGGCGGAAGGGGCCGAGGTGGTGATCGAGGGCACCTTCGGAACGAGCCGGGTGATCTATGTCGATGCCGGGGGCGGGCCGGGGACGCTGGTGGAAATCCTCCAGCAAGCCAAGGACGGCCCCGACCTGTTCGGCATGATCAAGGCCGCGGGCGTGGATTGGGATGGAAGCGAGCCGCTACGGCGTCTTTGATTTCCGCACGCCATCCGGCGCGCGAAATCCTCGCTCATGCGACCTGAAGGTCGCGTCGCTGCGGGCGCCCGTTCGGGCTTGCGGTCCGTCCGTTGGCGGACCGAGGCACCGCCAATCTGTCAGAGTAGGACCGGCTTCGGTCGCGTAGCGGCGGCGAGCGCACGGCGCGAGCCGCAGGTGTTCCGGCGCGAAGCGAAGGGAACGGCACCGAGGAGGAACGTGCGGAGGCGCGTTCCCTAATCAGACGCCCCCAGGTATCCCAGCTGACCCGCCTTGAAGATCGTCTGCGCGCGGTTGACCGAATCGAGCTTCTCGCCCGCGCGGTGGATGTGATAGCGGATCGTGGCGTGCGACCGGTTGAGGATCATGCTGATCTCCTTGTCGGTCTTTCCGATCGCCGCCCAGCGCAGGCATTCGACCTCGCGCTTGGAGAGCACGCAGTCGGAGGGGATCCGCCGCTTGGTGCGGTTGGCCTGGACGTAGCCGGCGACGAAGCAGCGCGTCACCATCGCGAACAGCGCGCCATATTCGGCGAACTCGGCGGCGAGATCCTCCTTGCTGCGGTCCTCGCTGATGAAGCTGCACGCCGAGATCTGGCCGAAGGGCAGGTGCACCGGGATCACGATCGCAGCCTTGCACAGGGCGCGGCGCTCGAAATCGTTGAGGTCGATTTCCTCGAGGTAATGGTTGCGCCAGCGGGTGTTGAAGCCGTGACGGTTGACCCAGAACGGCTCGCTTTCGTAGCGGCACGCGCGCGGCAGCGGCGAGTGCAGCGCGAGGCGGTGGTCCTCCCACCAGCGAGCGCCGTCATCGAGCCAGCGGAAGATGTCGGCATTGAGGATCGTGCCGTCGGCATCGACCATCGGCTCCTTCGACGAGATGTCGTCGCACACCGCCACCTGCATCCCCCGCTCGCGCGCGATCCGGGCGAGGTTGACGGCGGCATCATGAATGTCGTCGGCACAGGTGATGGTGACCGATGCCAGCAGCTGTTCCAGCGTCTCGCGCCCTTGCGGCGTGCGCAGTTCGACAACATTCGTAGCCATGGCCCGACAGTTCTCCTCTCTTTGTTCTCTGATTCGGGAGACTAACGCAATTTTTCGGAATGTCCTCATTATTTACGTAGGGGAATCCGGGCTGCGGCGGGGCTAGCGGGCGAGCGTGAGGAGAGCGGTGCGGATGACATTCACCGGGGCGAATTTCGGGGTGGTGATGAAGGCGCTGGCGGCGGCGATCCCGCCCGATCGGCCGGCGCTCGTGCACGGCGCGCGGGTGGTCGGCTGGGGCGAGCTCGACGCGGCGAGCGACCGCATCGCCGCCGGTCTGCGCGCGCGCGGGTTGCGGCCGGGGGACGTTGCCGGGCAGATGCTGCGCAACACCCCCGAATATCTTCTCGCCTGGTTCGGCTGCGTGAAGGCCGGGGTGGTGCCGGTCAACGTCAACTACCACTACCGGGCGCGCGAGCTGGCGGACATCTTCACCCGCTTCGGCCTGAAGGCGCTGTTCGTGGAAAGCGATTTTCTCGATCTCGCACGCGAGGCGATGCCGCAGGACACGCTGACCATCGATGTCGCGGGCGAGGAATGGGCAGCGCTTGCGGCCAGCGACGTGCCCGCAGATTTCGCGGTGCACGATGATCCCGAAGCGCTGTTCCTCACCGCCACCGGGGGCACGACGGGGATGCCCAAGGCGGTGATGTGGCCGATGAGCCAGGCTTGGGGCGCGTTCAACATCGGCGTGTGGCAGCGCCCGCCCGGCACCCCGCCGCTGATCGCTGGCAGCCTCGAAGAACAGGTCGCCGAAGCGGTGCGGATCGGCCCGGAACATCCCGCCAGCACCTCGCCGCTGCTGCTGCTCAGCCCGCTGATGCACGGCGCCGGGCAGTTCAGCGCGGTGATCCACCTCCTGAAGGGGGGCACGCTGGCGCTGCTCCCCGCAGCGAAGTTCGACGCCGATCGCGCGCTCGACGAGGTGCAGCGCCTCGGCGCGCGCGGCGTCTTCATCGTCGGGGACGCCTTCGCGCTGCCGCTCGCCGACCGGCTCGACGCGCGCGGCGATGGCGCGCAGGTGCTCGCGTCGCTGCGGCAGGTGATCTCGTCGGGGGCGGTGTTCTCGCCGGCGGTGAAGGCGCGGCTGATCGCGCATCATCCCGCGCTCGCCATCGTCGATGCGCTCGGTTCTTCGGAAAGCTCGGGCACCGGGGTGGTGATCACCACCGCCGCCGGCAGCACCGGGGGCGGCAAGTTCCAGCCTCTGCCGGGCCGCGAGACCAAGCTGTTCGACGAGAACCTCGAGGAGATCCCCCCGGGCAGCGAGGGCATCGGCATCGTCGCGCGCACCGGGCCGCTGCCGCTGGGCTATCTCGGCGACGACGCGAAGAACGCGCAGACCTTCCCCACCATCGACGGCAAGCGCTGGCTGATGACCGGCGACCGCGCGCGCTGGGCGGCGGACGGCACCCTCGAATTCATCGGCCGCGACAACATGTGCATCAACACCGGCGGCGAGAAGGTGTTTCCCGAGGAGGTCGAGGCGGTGCTGATGGATCACCCGGGCGTGAAGGAGGTGCGCGTGGTGAGTCTGCCGGACCCGAGGTTCGGCCGCATGGTGGTTGCGGTGGTGCAGCCGGAAGGCAAGGTGGATGAAGCCGCACTCGACGCCCACGCCCGCGCCGGCCTCGCCGGCTACAAGATCCCGCGCCGCTACATCTTCACCGAGCAGTCGCTCCGCCTCAACAACGGCAAGCCCGACTACAAGACCGCGCAAGGCATCGCGGATTCTGCCGATCAGGCAAATTTGTGAACGCGTTCGTGGAGATAATTCCCGTCGAACCCCGCAATCTGCGCGAGCTTTTCCGGCTCGATGATTTGCAGCGAGCCATGGCTGAGTTCCATGATTCTGGCGGCCTTGAGGCTGCGCAGGACCCGGTTCACGTGCACCGGAGTCAGGCCTAGCGCATCGGCGAGCACCAACTGCGTCAGCGGCATCCGGCATTCGTGATCGGACGCCAGCCCGATGTTGCGCATGCGGATGTAGAGTTCGCACATCAGGTGCGCCACGCGCTCGACGCTTTTGCGCCGACCCATGCTGACGATCCAGGAGCGCAAGATGCTCTGGTCGACAAGCTGCGACCACCAGAAGGCCTGCGTCAGCATCGGGCGCGCCTGGATCAGTGCCTCCATTTCTGCCCTCGGCAGTGTGGCGACGGTGGCCTTGGTCAAGGTCATGATGCTGTGGTCGATGGCTTGAAGGATGGCGATGTGGATGTCGCAGAAATCGCCCGGCAGCATGAACGAGATGATCTGCCGCCCGCCATCGGGAAGGATCTTGTAACCGCACGCCCAGCCTTCGAGGATCACGAAGACGGGGTCGGGCTCATCCCCTTCACGGATCAGGTGCGCACCGGCCGGTAACTCACGCAAGTTTTTGCAGGCTCCGCCAAGTAAAGCCGTCTCGGTATCGTCCAAGAGGCCGTACCCACTTAGATGCCTGATGAATGCGTTCGACATAGGTCCTCCCCGTTGGACCTACACGCAAAAAGACAGGGCATGTTGATCCATATCACGTGGAGCATGAAAATCGCTGCCATCATTACCGCCGTGCCACATCTGGATGTCCAGATGTGGGTACCGGCTCCGGACCGATAGGTCTGAATTATGAGTGGTATATGATGATGAGTGACCTGATTGATGGCGACGGCGATTTCCGGGCTGAGCCTGAACCGGATGCCCACGGCCAAGCCGCTCTCCTGCTCGCGGAGAGCATTCTGCACGGACTGGTCGAAGCCGAGGCTCTGTCGCGCGCCGCCGCCTTGTCGGTGATCGCGACAGCCTGCGAAGTGAAGTTCCAAGTGGCGCAGCAAGCCGGTGAGTCGAATCGCCGTATGACGGAATCGTTGGAATTATTGCATTTGATTTCCAAAAGCTTCGATGCATATCCAGAACAATAATTATCGCAGAATTATGTGTGAATTTTTAAAACCGAAAACCAAATAATTTTATTCTCTCAAGATAATTTCAATCAATATTGATATCAGATTTTATGTAATATTCTCTCCTTCATCTGAAGGGGTATTCCATATGTCCAATCCTTTTGTCCATCGATTGGAAAGCCTGTCACATTTGAAGAGCGCTGATATTCGGATGTTGGAAGAACTCTGCAAGAATCAGCGCGATGTCGGATCCAAGCGATATATCTTCCGCGAAAGCAGCGGCGCTTCGAGCTTTCCGGTCATCATCAGCGGCTGGGCCGCTCGGCACCACATCTTGCGCAACGGTGGTCGGCAGATCACGCGGCTGATGTTGCCGGGCGATGCCTATTATTTCGATGCCTCGCCGGATAGCGAGCCGCACGACGAAGTCGTCACCTTGAGCCCCTGCAGGTTTGTTCAGGTCTCGCATGCCGGCATCGAAAGCGCGATCAGGGCGTCAGCACCCATCGGCAACGCCATGCGCAACTATGGCTGCCTGGAGAATTCCATCCTCTCCTCGATGGTTGTGAGTATCGGCCGGCGCGACGCGATCGAGCGGATGGCCTATCTTGTCTGCGAGCTTCACTCTCGTCTGGGATCGATCGAGGGAGCGGTTCAGGATGACGCGTTCGACTTCCCGTTGACCCAGGATGATCTTGCCGATGTGCTCGGGCTGACGCCGGTTCACGTGAACCGCAAGCTCCAGCAATTGCGCAAGAGCGGGATCATCAGCCTTCGATCGAAGCGGATGCACATCCTGGATTTGCCCGAGCTGCGCCAGATCGCGGGCTTCACCAGCGCCTATCTCGCGCAAGGGCGCGCGGTTGCGGATCCATTATCGGTGCCGACCTGAGGCAGCGCCGCCGCCCGCGCTGAGGCGGGCAAGGATGTCCCGGCGAACGCCCGCTTCGCGCGCCTGAGACCCGGCCGCCAGCCGGCGGCGCCTGCGCACCATCGGGCCCCTCCCGCGCAACATTCGAAGCGACCTGCGTGCAAAAGATTCACGGCTGGATTCGAATGATTCAATCACCATATTTTTCTTCACAGATTCAATTTGGGGCTTGCGGGTCTCGCGACTCAAGCTTGCTCCACGCGTCGCGGCTCTGTCACGGCTCTGAAACCTGACGTTCATGGTAACTACGGGCTTAATCGCCCGTTGACGGGATTCCCCGGCTGATTCATCATCTAGTGGTCCGGTGCAAATCAGACCCCCAAGCCATGGTGAACGCCCGCTGCCCTGACCGGGGCCGACAGGGAAGGAGTCGCCGCCGGGCACAGGGGTTCGAGACGCGTCGGGAATGGGATCAGCAGAGGCGGCGACAGGCCCAAAAGGGGGGCGAGCTGTTGGCAAGTCTGTGGACCGGCCGGTATAGAACAGAATCAGAACAAGGGCGCTTGTGCCATAGTGACGATTCGGCGACAAAGTGGGGCTTCAGATGGATTTCAAGGCGAGCGATAACGTGCCCAATGAACCGGCGATCGGTGACATGACGAATGATGTGGATGCAGGCCCGGCGGATGCGCCTGCTGAGGGACAGGAAAAGGCCGTGACCATGAAGACCAACGATGCCGGATCGGACGCGCTGATCGCCGCCAAGGCGGGGGAGGCGCTGGCGGGCGCAATGGCGGAAGTTGCCAAGGACGCTGCCAAGGTTGACAGCAAGAAGGTCAACGACCGCCGCTTCGCGATCGTGACCGATCCGGCGCGCGATGCGCGCCTCACCGATTTCGGCAAGGACACCCTGACCGACCGCTACCTGCTGCCGGGCGAGACTTATCAGGATCTCTTCGCCCGCGTCGCGGATGCCTATGCCGACGATCAGGACCACGCCCAGCGGCTCTACGGCTACATCTCGAACCTGTGGTTCATGCCCGCGACCCCGGTGCTCTCCAACGGCGGCACCAACCGCGGCCTGCCGATCTCGTGCTATCTCAATTCGGTCGAGGACAGCCTCGAAGGGATCGTCGGCACCTGGAACGAGAACGTCTGGCTCGCCTCCAAGGGCGGCGGGATCGGCACCTATTGGGGCAATGTCCGCGGCATCGGCGAGCCGGTCGGCCTCAACGGCAAGACCAGCGGGATCATCCCCTTCGTGCGGGTGATGGACAGCCTCACGCTGGCGATCTCGCAGGGCTCGCTGCGGCGCGGTTCGGCCGCGTGCTATCTCGACATCTCGCATCCCGAGATCGAGGAGTTCCTTGAGATCCGGAAACCCTCGGGCGACTTCAACCGCAAGGCATTGAACCTCCACCACGGCGTGCTCGTCACCGACGAGTTCATGGCCGCGGTGCGCGAGGGCGCCGAGTTCACCCTGCGCTCCCCGCGTGATGGATCGGCGCGCGGCAAGGTCGACGCCCGCTCGCTGTTCCAGAAGCTGGTCGAGACCCGGCTGGCGACCGGCGAGCCCTACATCGTGTTCTCCGACACCGTGAACCGCATGATGCCCAAGCATCACCGCGATCTCGGCCTCAAGGTCTCGACCTCGAACCTGTGCTCGGAAATCACCCTGCCGACCGGCATCGACCACCTGGGCAATGATCGCACCGCGGTGTGCTGCCTGTCGTCGCTCAACCTTGAAACCTGGGAAGAGTGGAAGGGCGACAAGCTCTTCATCGAGGACGTGATGCGCTTCCTCGACAACGTGCTGCAGGACTATATCGACCGCGCTCCGCAAGAGATGGCCCGCGCCAAGTACTCCGCCTCGCGCGAGCGCAGCGTGGGTCTCGGGGTGATGGGCTTCCACTCGTACTTGCAGCAGAAGGGCGTCGCCTTCGAGAGCGCGATGGCGAAGGCCTTGAACCTCCAGATGTTCAAGCACATCCACGCCAAGGCCTCGGAAGCCTCGATGCTGCTCGCGCAGGAGCGCGGGCCCTGCCCCGATGCCGCCGACATGGGCGCGATGGAGCGCTTCAGCTGCAAGATGGCGATCGCGCCGACCGCGTCGATCTCGATCATCTGCGGCGGCACCAGCGCCTGCATCGAGCCGATCCCGGCCAATATCTACACCCACAAGACGCTGTCGGGCAGCTTCATCGTCAAGAACCCCTATCTCGAGAAACTGCTTGAGAAGAAGGCGAAGAACTCGACCAATGTCTGGAACTCGATCCTCGAGCGGGGCGGCTCGGTGCAGCACCTCGACTTCCTGACGCCGGAGGAGAAGGCGGTCTACAAGACCAGCTTCGAGATCGACCAGCGCTGGCTGCTCGAATTCGCCGCCGACCGCACGCCCTATATCGATCAGGCCCAGTCGCTGAACCTGTTCATTCCGGCCGATGTCGACAAGTGGGACCTGATGATGCTGCACTACCAGGCGTGGGAGCGCGGCATCAAGTCGCTCTACTACCTGCGCTCCAAGTCGGTGCAGCGCGCCGGCTTCGTCGGCGGGGTGGAGGCCGACAACACGCCCGAACTCGCCAAGATCGAGCTGTCCGCCAATGGCGAGCAGACCGATTACGAGGAATGCCTGAGCTGCCAGTGACCGCCAAGCGCGTGCGCGCCGTGGGCAGGGGCCCCGGCGCGCACGCAGCCGGCCGCGGCCCGGCAAGAGGGGGAGAGAATGCCATGAACGTACCCGTCGCCGCCGCTCTGCTCGGCCTTGCGGTCAGCCTGTGGTTCGGGATCGCCGCGATCCGCGAATTGCGGCGCGACGTGCCCGGCCACGCGCACAATGCCGCCATGATCCATGCCGGCATGCTGGCGCTGTTCGTGCCGTTCTGCCTGATCGTGCTGGTGGCCTATTGGGGCCGCTGAATCCAAGCGCCGCGTGCGCCCGTATCTGCTATACTGATCGACCCAAGGAGTACCCGCCGATGTCGCTGCTCGAAGCCCGCAAGACCTACAAGCCCTTCCAGTACCCCTGGGCCTACGATTTCTGGAAGCGCCAGCAGCAGATCCACTGGATGCCGGAAGAAGTGCCGCTGGGCGAGGATTGCCGCGACTGGGCGCAGAAGATCACCGATCACGAGCGCAACCTGCTCACCCAGATCTTCCGCTTCTTCACCCAGGCCGATGTCGAGGTGCAGAACTGCTATCACGAGAACTACGGCCGGGTGTTCAAGCCGACCGAGGTGAAGATGATGCTCGCCGCCTTCTCCAACATGGAGACGGTGCACATCGCGGCCTATTCGCACCTGCTCGACACCATCGGCATGCCCGAGACCGAGTACAGCGCCTTCCTCGATTACGAGGAGATGAAGGACAAGCACGATTTCCTCGGCCAGTTCGGGGTCGATACCGACGAGGACATCGCCCGCACGCTCGCGGCCTTCGGCGGCTTTACCGAGGGGCTGCAGCTGTTCGCCAGCTTCGCCATGCTGATGAACTTCCCGCGCTACAACAAGATGAAGGGCATGGGCCAGATCGTCAGCTGGTCGGTGCGCGACGAGAGCCTGCACTGCGAAGGCATCATCAAGCTGTTCCACACCTTCTGCGAGGAACGCCAGTGCCTCACCAAGGCGGTGAAGGAAGACTTGATCGACATCTGCCAGAAGACCGTGCGGCTGGAGGACGCCTTCATCGACCTCGCCTTCGAGATGGGCCCGGTCAACGGCATGAGCGCCAAGGAGATCAAGCGCTACATCCGCTACATCGCCGACTGGCGCCTGAAGCAGCTGGGCCTCCAGGAGATCTACATGATCGAGGAACACCCCCTGCCGTGGCTCGCGCCGCTGCTCAACGGGGTGGAACACGCCAACTTCTTCGAAACCCGCGCAACCGAGTACTCAAAGGGCGCGACGCGCGGCGATTGGAACACCGTGTGGTCGAGCTTCGACAAGCGCCAGAAGGCGAAGGCGGCGAACGAGGCGGGCGCTGCGGGCGAGGCCGAGGCCGGGCTGTTTGGGGCTGAGGCTGCGGAGTAGGTTTAGGGATGGTCGCGCCAACTCGAATAACCAAAGTCACAGATTTGCAGCTCGTTAAGCTCTTTAACGAGCTGCACGACGAGCTTCGATTTCTAAGGGTTCATGTTTACTTTGGTGGTGGTACAAGCACTGTCTATGAAGGTGCTATTGACCGCAGTAATTTTGAATCTCGTTCTCAGTTCATTCAGGGCATCCACGCCATTATGCCCAATCAATCGGCGCGCGTTATTTTCGCAAGAGGAGCGTATGCTCTCGACAATAATACTATTGACGTAAATCGTTTTCAGAATAATCGAATTTCTGCAAACTTTGACGAATACTGGCTGGGCGGCGATTCGTTCACAGTTGAGCAGGTTCAGGAAATAAGTCGAAAATTTAGAACTTACCAGTATCTTGACCTGACTGGAAGCGGTGCTGATTCAAGCATTGTCGATGTGCTTGCCAGTCATGTTGAGCAACTCCGTGAACTCCAGCTAGATTTCCACCAGCAGCAGCTAAATGTTGATGATCAATTGCGCCAACGGCGTACCGAATTAGAGGCTGCCTCAGACGCGCGCCTTGAGGAGCAGCGACAATATCTGGAGCAGGATAGAGCTGAGCTAGAGCGGCTACGGAAGGAGCTGAACGACCGCGAGCCTAAGCACGAGCGTCGGCGACTTCGTGAGAATCTTACAGGTGATATCAAGAGCTTATTGCAGAATCCTCCCCAGTCTGCTTTTTTAAGAAAGAACTATACATACCTAAGTTTTGTCGCGACCGGTGCATTCCTTATCATTATTTCGCTATTCTTGACGTCCGACCTTGCGCGTTTCTTGCAAGCAGAATCTAGTGCTTATGTAGTTCCGAACGCAGCATTTATCATTCAAGCTATCAAAAGTTTAGCTGCTGGTGCGGGCGGGGGTGCGTTTCTTTGGGCCGGCCTGAATGGGATGAAGAAGTCGGAAGAATTGGCTCGTCAAATTTATGATCGCCTCCAGCGCTATTCCCACGACATGGATCGGGCGAGCTGGATCGTAGAAACTCTTCTTGAGCTTAACGCTGTCGAAAGCGCACAGGTCCCGGACGTTTGGCTTGAAGCAGTTTGCAGCGACCTTTTTGTCGACGCTGCTGGAGCGCGGTCAACACAGCCAGATTCGCTTGAAGCATTGGGTGCGCTGCTTGATGCGACAGCTCGAGCGAGGGTTGGCACTGATGGATTCCAGTTTGAATTGGAACGACCACAAGCCAGAAAGCTTGCACGGAGCGCTTCTTGAGTCGCAGCACTCCCGGATGGCCGCTTCCCTCACACCTCGACGCAGGCCCAACCCGCTGCGTCTAGGCGGCAAAGGCGCCAAGTGTCCTTCGGACAGCTTCGCTTTCTCGCGCCCTGATACCTGCCCCGACAAAAGCTAGGGGCGAGCGGGAACGGTCATCAGAGAGACCCGGTCCCGATCGCTCGCCGTCAGTAGTCCCCCTCCCGCTTGCGGGGGGTTTAGGGGTGGGAACCAATCGAAGACCGGAAGCCAACCGCTTTCCTACACCCCCCGCACGGCGTAGCATCCCCCGATCATGCCCGCTGCAAGCCCCTCCTCGACCCGTCAGCCGCGCGCGCTTGCCCCTGCCGCAGACGCGCCCCTGCCCGGAGCGCGGTTTTTCGGTTCTGGACAGTGTCTCCTGTGTCTCCAACAGCCGCCAAGCTGAACGCGGGGGCGCAGGTACAGGCGCTCAGCACCACGCCACCCGCGGCCCGCCCCATTGCTCCGCCAGCCCCTCGGCCACCAGCACCGCGCCGAGGCTCTCGCCGCCGCGGGTCACCAGTTTGAGACTGCGGCCATATTTGTCGGTGATCTCGCCGTCGGGGTCGGGTTCGAGCGTGAACGGCCCATCGTTGAGCAGCGCCTGCAGCCGCAGCGTCGCCTTGCGGCCCATCGCCGCCTCGTGGGCGCAGCCCGGATTGCTCACCTCGGGCGTGTCGAGATCGGCGATGCGGATCTTCTCGCCCCGGTACCAGATGGTGTCGCCGTCGACCACGCAGGTCACGCGGCGCCCGCCCGCGCACAGGGCGAAGTTCGCGCGCTCGCGGTCGGCACCGCCTGCCCGCGCGGCTCCGCCCGGCAAGGGCACGACCTGCGGCTGCGCGGCATCGAGCATGGCGGCGGTGACGGGACGGCGCTCGCCCGCCGGCGGCACCGCGCCCTCGGCCGCCGGCGGCCCGCCCTCCACCGGAAGCAGCAGCACCGCGCTGAACGCCGCCACCGGCAGCGCCACCAGCGCCACCGGGAACCATCGCGCCTTGCGCTTCGGCCTGGCCCGGCGCGGCGCGGGCGGCTTGCGATAGGCCCCGGGGCGGGTCCAGTTCCGACGGGCGGGCGCGGTGCGGCGGGCTTTGCGAAAGGGAAGGATGTCACCCATGGCGGCACAGTGCCCTGCAATCTCTCAACATCGCGCTAACTCGGGGGGCGGGAACAGGCCGCCGCAACCCCTTGTGCGGCAGAGCCTTTGCGTATGAAGCTGCCCGCGACCTTGACCGATCCCGCCACGCTCGCCGCCGCGAAGGCGTGGCTCACGCCCGCCAACCTCGCGATCGCGCTTGTCGCGATCAACTTCGCCACCGGGAAGCGCTTCACCCGCCGCCACCCCTTGCCCCCGATGCCCCCGAACGGCTAGGGCGCGGCCAGCGCGCGGGGCGCTCGAGGATTGCAGACCCGGTGACCGACAAGCCAACCACCCCCCGGGCCGAAACGCCCGACCTTTCCAAGGCCGAGGTGCTGATCGAGGCGCTGCCCTATTTCCAGCGCTATGCCGGGCGCACCTTCGTGGTGAAGTATGGCGGCCACGCGATGGGCGATCCCGCCGCCGCGCGCGACTTTGCCGAGGATATCGTGCTGTTGAAAGCGGTCGGCATCAACCCGGTGGTGGTGCACGGCGGCGGGCCGCAGATCGGCGAGATGCTGACCCGGCTGGGGGTGGAAAGCACCTTTGTCGATGGCTTGCGCGTCACCGATGCGGCCACCGCGAAGATCGCCGAGATGGTGCTCTCGGGCGGGATCAACAAGGAACTGGTCAGCTGGATCGCGGCCGCCGGGGGCAAGGCGATCGGGATCTCGGGCAAGGACGGCGGGCTCGTCACCGCGCGGAAGGTCAGCCGCACAACCCGCGATCCCGACAGCGCCATCGAGCGGGTGGTGGACTTGGGCTTCGTCGGCGAACCAGCGGTGGTCGACACCGCGGTGATCGACACGGCGGTCGCGGCCGGGCTGATACCGGTGATCGCGCCGATCGCGCCGGGCGAGGACGGGGCGACCTACAATATCAACGCCGACACGATGGCGGGCGCGATCGCCGCAGCGCTGGGCGCGGCGCGGCTGTTCCTGCTGACCGACGTGGCGGGCGTGCTCGATGCCGCGGGCGAGCTGCTCACCGATCTCACCCCCGCGGATATCGCCACGCTGCGCGAAGCGGGCGTGATCCGCGGCGGGATGGTGCCCAAGCTCGAAACCTGCGTCGCCGCGGTCGAGGCGGGGTGCGAGGCCGCGGTGGTGCTCGACGGGCGGGTGGGGCACGCGATGCTGCTCGAATTCTTCACCGCGCGCGGCGCCGGAACGCTGGTGCGCGCCTGACGCAGGAACCGGGACTGGCGCGGGGCGTATTATAAGGCTAATACGCCTACCAGGGACTTCACGAGGCGCGCTCCGTACGGGGCCGCCCCCACAGGGAAGCAGTTCACATGCAAGGTCTGGCCGTACTCGTCGATATTCTGGTGATGATCACCAATGTGCTGGTGATGCTGATCATCGTGCAGTTCATCATCGGGCTGCTGTTCGCCTTCAACGTGGTGAGCCCGAGCAATGATTTCCTGCGGCAGGTGTTCGATTCGATCAACCGCCTGCTCGAACCGGTGCTGCGGCCGATCCGCAACATCATGCCGAATACCGGCGCGATCGACTTCTCGCCGCTGGTGCTGATCCTCGGCCTGCAGATCCTGATCCGGGTGCTGATCGGGTTGGCGGGCGCATATTGATGGCAGATGCCGCGCGGATCGACGGCAAGGCCCATGCCGCCGCCCTGCGCGCGCGGCTGGCCGGGCACGCGGCGGGTTTCACCGCGGCGACCGGGCGGCGGCCGGGCCTTGCGGTGGTGCTGGTGGGCGAGGATGCCGCGAGCCAGGTCTATGTCGGCGCCAAGGCGAAGGCCTGCGCCGAGGCCGGGATGGCGGGCTTCGAGCATCGCCTTCCGTCCGATACCAGCGCAGCGGCCCTGCTTTCGCTGGTCGAGCGACTGAACCAGGACCCGGAGGTCGACGGGATCCTCGTCCAGCTGCCGCTTCTGGGCGCGCTCGACGAGGCGGCGGTGATCGCCGCAATCGACCCCGACAAGGATGTCGACGGGTTCCACGTCATCAACGCCGGGCGGCTCGCCGTCGGGCAGGCAGGCTTCGTCCCCTGCACGCCGCTCGGGTGCCTGATGCTGCTTCAGGACCATCTCGGCGAGCTTGCGGGTCTCGAGGCGGTGGTGATCGGGCGTTCGAACATCGTCGGCAAGCCGATGGCGCAGCTGCTGACCGATGCCAACGCCACCGTGACGCTGGCGCACAGCCGCACGCGCAACCTGTCCGAGGTGGTGCGCCGCGCCGATATCGTGGTCGCCGCGGTGGGCCGGCCCGAGATGGTGCGCGGGGACTGGATCAAGCCCGGGGCGACGGTCATCGATGTCGGCATCAATCGCCTGCCGCCCGCCGAGGGCGAGGCGAAGGGGCGCCTGGTCGGCGATGTCGCCTACGCCGAGGCGCTAGGTGTCGCAGGCGCGATCACCCCGGTGCCGGGCGGGGTCGGGCCGATGACGATTGCGGTGCTGCTGCGCAATACGCTGGTTGCGGCCCATCGCCATGCCGGGCTGGATGTGCCCCCCGACCTCTGAACCCCGGAGACCCGCCATGCGGCCAAGCGCCTTTGCCCTGATCCTTGCCGTTCCGCTTGCGCTCGCCGCCTGCGCCGGGAGCGGCGGTCCGCCCAAGCCGACCAAGCGCCAGCTGGCGCAGATCGACCGCGCGCTGGCGACCGCGCCGGGCGCCGCGCAGCCCAGCACCATCGTCGCGGCCGAGATCGCCTTCGCCAAGGCGGCACGCGAGCGCGGGCAATGGACCGCCTTCGGCCAGTTCGCCGCCCCCGGCGCGCTGTTGCACGGCCGGAACGGGCCCTTTCCGCTCGCCCCGTGGCTCGCGGAACAGCGCGATCCCCCCGAGGCGGTGCAGTGGAAGCCGCGCGCGGTGGTGATGAGCTGCGACGGGGCGGTGGCGGTGAGCCAGGGGCGGTTCCGCGATCCGCAGGGCAAGGTCGGCAATTTCGTCACTGTCTGGGAACGCCAGCCCGACGGCGAATACCGCTATGTCTTCGATGTCGGCGGCGAGGATGTGCCGCAGCCGCCGGTCAAGCCCCCGGTCGAGGATGGTGACTTCGTCGTCACCGCGATCGATGCGATCCAGGGTCTCGTCGCCACCTGCCCGCGCCCCGGCACGCCGGTGCCGCCGCCCCCGGCGATCCCGCTGGGCGAGGACGGCAAGGCCGACGCACGCCTCTCGCGCGATGGCACGCTGCGCTGGCGTTGGGAGCACCGCGCCGATGGCACGCGCTTTGCTGCGGCCGAGTATTTCTACCAGGGCCGCTGGCTCACCGCGTTCGAACAAAGCCTTGTGCCGGTGCCCGATTGATCGCAAGCGACCAGCGTGTTGACCGAAACCTTCCTGTCCGCCTTCGTCACCCTGTTCGTGGTGATCGACCCGCCGGGGTGCGCGCCGATCTATGCCGGGCTGACCAAGGGCGCCACGGCGGCGCAGGCGCGCAGCATGGCGCTGCGGGCGGTCGGGATCGCGAGCCTGATCCTGCTGATCTTCGCGCTGTTCGGCGAGGAGCTGCTGAACGCCCTCCACATCGAACTCGACTCGTTCCGCATCGCCGGCGGGCTGATGCTGTTCTTCATCGCCTTCGACATGGTGTTCGAGAAGCGCACCCAGCGCCGCGAGGAGCGCGCGGAGAAAGTCGCCGCAACACCGCAGATCGAGGATGTCTCGGTGTTTCCGATGGCGATGCCGATGCTCGCCGGGCCGGGCGCGATCGCGGCGATGATGCTGCTGATGAACGAAGCGAACGGACTGCCCCAGTCGCTCGAAGTGCTCGCCGCACTCGCGCTGGTGATGGCGATCACCGCCGCCGCGCTGGTCGCTGCCGGGCCGATGATCCGTCTGCTCGGCGACAAGGTCGAGGCGGTGATCACGCGCCTGCTCGGCGTGCTGCTGGCCGCGCTGGCGGCGCAATATGTGATCGACGGGCTGAAAGGCAGCTTCATGGCGTGAGCTGCGCCATCGATCTTTCACAACTTCATGAAATCGTAACGAAATCCGTACCACGGACGCGGAGGGGCGGCGGACCGAAGGGTTGACACCCCACAGGCCTTCGGGGATATCCCGTAACATATCGACGTGCGCAGCCGCACAGGGGGATCCGTGGGTATTTCGCTCCAGAAGAGCCAGTCGGTCAGCCTCGCCAAGGAAGCGAAGAACGGCCTGTCGCGCATCACCCTCGGGGTCGGCTGGGATGTCGCCAAAGGCGGCTTTCTCGGCGGCCTGTTCGGCGGCGGCGGGGATATCGATCTCGATGCCTCCTGCCTCACCTTCGATGCCGACAAGGCGGTGCTCGAACAGGTGTGGTTCGGCAAGCTCACCAATGCCGCGGGCACGATCCGCCACAGCGGCGACAACCTCACCGGCGCGGGCGAGGGCGATGACGAGACCATCGCAATCCAGCTCGACCGGCTCGACCCCAAGGTCGAATACCTCGTGCTCACCGTGAACTCCTTTCGCGGGCAGACCTTCGACAAGGTCGCCAATGCCTTCGCGCGGGTGGTCGACAACACCAGCGGGCGCGAGCTTGCGCGCTTCGACATATCCGACACCGGTTCGCACACCGGCCTGGTCCTTGCCAGCCTGTCGCGCCGCGGGGGCGAGTGGGACTTCAAGGCGATCGGCGAGCGTGCCGGTGGCCGCACCGTGCATGATCTGACCGCCCCGGCACGCGCCGCGCTCTAGACCTTCACCCCTGTGCGGGCCGCCCCTGCGCAAAGCCGCCTTTCCGAACCATCACTTTTCCGGAGCTCACCAGAAATGCAGCTGCAACGCGGGGAAAAACGTTCGCTTTCCGATCTCGGGATCGCTGCCCAGTGCGAGGTCAAGGTTGAGTTCGGGCTCGCCGGGATCGATATTGCCGCTTTCGGGCTCGAGCCCGGGCAGAAGATCGGCGATGATCGCTATGTGGTGCTGTTCTCGAACCCGCGCACGCCCGGCGGCGAAGTGGTGATGCAGGCGGCGGGCAACACCGCAAGTTTCACCATCGATCTCGACCGGCTGCCGGCAAGCATCGACCGCATCGTCTTCACCGCCACGCATGACAGCCGCGCGGTGGGCGAATCGCGGCCGCTGATGGTCACGATCGATGGCGGCAAGGCGAGCTTCGATGCCGCGGCCGCGCTCACCAACGAAAAGGCGGTGATGCTGGCCGAACTCTATCGCCATGCCTCGGGCTGGAAGGTCGGCACCATCGCGGCGGGGTTTGCCGGCGGGCTGGCGGCGCTGATCGGTCATTTCGGCGGCGAAGTGGCCGAGCCCGCCCCCGCACCGCCCCCGCCTCCGGCACCGCCCCCGCCTCCGGCAGCTCCCCCGCCGCCTCCGCCTCCGCCTCCGCCGCCCGCAGCACCGGTCAGCCTCAAGAAGATCAGCCTCGACAAGGGCAATTCCTCGGTCAGCCTCAAGAAGCAGGGCAGCTCCTTCGGCGAGATCGTGCTCAACCTCAACTGGACCGCGCGCACCCAGAAGAAGGGCTTCTTCGGCGGTTCGCAGCAGCTCGACCTCGATCTCGGCGTGATCTTCGAGATGGCCGACGGCATGGGCGCAGGCTGCATTCAGGCGCTCGGGCGCAGCTTCGGTTCGTACCATCAGCCGCCGTTCATCGAATTGTCGGGCGACGATCGCACCGGCGCGGTCGCCGCGGGCGAGACGATCCGTGTCAACGGCCAGTATTTCGACTATATCCGCCGCATCGGCGTGTTCGCGCTGATCTATGAAGGTGCGCCCAACTGGGGCGAGACCGACGGGGTGGTGCGGCTCAACATCCCGGGCCAGCCCGAGATCGAGGTGCGGATGGACGAGGTCGGCAGCCGCGAGCGGTTGTGCGGGATCGCGGTGATCGACAACGTGGGCGGCGAGCTCAAGATGAGCCGCTTGATGCGGTTCTACCCGAGCCAGAAGCCGTTTGCCGACGATATCGGCGTGTTTCTGCAATGGCAGGCCGCGCGCAAGGACTAAGACACACCGCGCCGCACCCGGCGTAAGCAAGGAAAGCGTTTTACATGTTCAAGCATTTCGGCGGTTCGCTGCTGTTCACTCTCGTCGGCCTGATCCTCGGCGGCTGGTACGGCTGGACGCTGACCGGCACTATCGAGGGCGTGCTCGCGATGGTGTGGATCTGCGCCGTGCTGGCGGTGCTCGAGGTCTCGCTGTCCTTCGACAACGCCGCGGTCAACGCCTCGGTGCTCAAGGACATGGACCCGGTGTGGCAGCAGCGCTTCCTCACCTGGGGGATCGCAATCGCGGTGTTCGGGATGCGGATCGTGTTCCCGCTTGTGATCGTGATGATCGCCGCCAAGCTGGGGCCGGTCGAGGCGATGGGCCTCGCGCTCAACGAACCGGCCAATTACCAGCGCATCGTCGAGGGGGCACATATCGGGCTGATGGGCTTCGGCGGGTCCTTCCTCGGGATGGTGGGCCTCAAGTACTTCTTCGATTCCGATAAGGAAGTGAACTGGATCGAGGCGATCGAGCGCCCGCTTGCCAAGGTCGCCGAGATCGAGGCGATCGCGATCGGGCTGGTGCTGGCCGCGACCTGGGCGACCTCGACCGCGCTTGCCCCCGCCGACGCGCTGACCTTCATCATCGCCGCGATCGCGGGCCTTTTGACCTATCTCGCGGTCGAGATCATCAACCACGTGCTCGAACCGCCCGCGCCATCGACCGGCGATGTCGCCAAGGCCGGGTTCGGCGCCTTCCTCTATCTTGAAGTGCTCGACGCGAGCTTCTCCTTCGACGGGGTGATCGGGGCCTTCGCGCTCACCAACAACCTCATCATCATCGCCATCGGCCTCGGCATCGGCGCGATGTTCGTGCGTTCGATGACGATCTTCCTCGTGAGGAAGGGCACCATGTCGGAGTACCGCTATCTCGAGCACGGCGCCTTCTATGCCATCCTCGCGCTGGCGGTGATCATGTACCTCAATACCTTCGCGCATATCCCCGAGGTGGTCACTGGGCTGATCGGCGCGGTGCTGATCGGGCTCGCCTTCTGGTCCTCGGTGCGCTGGAACCGCGCCAATCCGGATGGCGAGGCCGAGGCCGAAGGCGAGGGTGCGGCGGCCTGACGGCCCCGAGCTGATTTCATGACGGACGGTCGCCGGGGCGGTCCCGGCAGCCTGCCGGGTTAGGGAAAAGGGAGACGTAGTATGGCTATCTCGCTGTCGAAGGGTGGCAATGTCAGCCTCTCGAAGGAAGCACCGGGTCTTGACCGGATCATGGTCGGCCTCGGCTGGGACGTGCGCGCGACCGACGGGCAGGATTTCGACCTCGACGCCTCGGCGTTCCTGTGCGCGGCCGGTGGCAAGGTTCGCAGTGATGCCGATTTCGTGTTCTACAACAACAAGAACGCTGCCGATGGCGCGGTCATCCACCAGGGCGACAACCGCACCGGCGAAGGCGAAGGCGATGACGAGCAGATCGAGATCACCCTCTCGAAGCTGCCCGCCGATGTCGACAAGGTCGCGGTGGTGGTGACGATCCACAACGGCGACCAGAACGGCCAGACCTTCGGTCAGGTCTCGAACGCCTTCATCCGCCTGGTCGATGCCGCCAACAATTCCGAAGTCGTGCGCTACGACCTTTCGGAAGACGCCTCGGTCGAAACCGCGATGATTCTGGGCGAAGTCTACCGCAACAGCGGCGAATGGAAGTTCCGCGCGGTCGGGCAGGGCTTCAAGGGCGGCCTCGGCCCGCTCGCCGGCCACTTCGGCGTCAACGTCGGCTGATTGGCGAGGCGGCGGCGCGCCTGACGGGCCTGCGCCGCCGCCGGCCTCCCGCAAAGGATCAAGCATCATGGCAGTATCGCTCAAGAAGGGCGGCAACGTCTCGCTCTCCAAGGAAGCCCCTGGGGTAAGCGCGGTGACCGTCGGGCTCGGCTGGGACGTGCGCAAGACCGACGGCGCAGCCTTCGATCTCGACGCTTCGGCCTTCGTGCTCGGCGCCGACGACAAGGTGCTCTCGGACGCGCATTTCGTGTTCTACAACAACAAGACCTCGCCCGATGGCGCGGTGGTCTACAGCGGCGACAACCGCACCGGCGAGGGCGCGGGCGACGACGAGACGATCCGCATCGATTTCGCGAAGCTCTCGGCGGATGCCAAGAAGGTGGTGATCGCGGTCACCATCCACGATGGCGAGATCAACGGGCAGAATTTCGGCTCGGTGCAGAACGCCTTCGCGCGGGTGATCAACGAGGCCGACGGCAAGGAACTGGCGCGCTACGACCTCTCCGAAGACGCCTCGATGAATGTCGCGATGATCTTCGTCGAGCTCTACAAGGGCGCCGAGGGCGACATCAAGGTCAAGGCGATCGGCGAAGGCTGGCGCAGCGGGCTTGCGGGCCTTGCCGGCGCGATGGGCGTCAACATCGGCTGACCCGGCAAAGCGCGCGCTCATGCAGCAACAGGCCCAGCCCGGACAGCGCGTGCCGATCAGCGCCAAGGCCGATTGCCGCATCCGCCTGCGCGGGCCCGAAGGCCAGCGCCTCGCCGTGTCCGCGATCGGGCACGATGGGGGCCAGGGCGGGCGCGTGCTCGCCTTCGAGCGGATCGATCCGCAGCACTGGTTCATGGACGCGATGGCCGAGCTCGAAGGCGATTTCGAGATCGTCGCCTATATCATGGACGATCGCTCGGGCGGCTTTGCCAACGCCGCCTATCCGATCGAGCTGGAGGTCGACGGCACCGCCTACCTGATGCCGCAGCCCACCGAACAGCTTGCCGCGGTGATCCTCGCCGAGGTCTACACCCGGAATGGCGAGCGGCGGATGAAGCTCTCGAACGAGGGCTTCACCTTCGGCATCGACGCCTATGTCCGCGCGCGCAACCTTGGCGGGGTGCAGGTGCCGTTCCGCAACGCGCCCGATGTGCCGCCGCCCGGCGGTATCGGAGGCGGCGGGCCGATCCCCCATCCCGACGGGCGAGGCTCCAATCGCCCGCAGCCGCAGCCCGGGCAATTGCTGGGAACGGGCAGCGGAGTGATCATCGGCCCCGACCTCGTCGTCACCAACGCCCATGTGATCGAGGACGGTCAGACCTTCGAGATCGGGCGCGGGCGCGACAAGGCGGCGGTGCTCGCGGTCGACATGGTGCACGATCTCGCGCTGCTGCGCTGCGCCACCCGCGGCGCGCCGCTGCCCTTGCGCACCGCCACCCCGATCTGGCTGGGCGAGGACATCATGGCTGCCGGCTTCCCGCTGATCGACGTGCTGGGGGCCGACCTGAAGCTCACTACCGGAAATGTCTCGGGCCTGACCGGGAGCGGCGGGGACGTGTCGCGCTTCCAGTTCAGCGCGCCGATCGGCTCGGGTTCCTCGGGCGGCGCGATCATCGACGAGTTCGGCAACCTCGTGGGCGTGACCTCGGCGAGCCTCGCGCATGACAACATGCGCAGCCGCGGCTCGATTTCGGAGAACGTCAATTTCGGCATTCGCGCCGCGCTGGTGTTCGAACTGGCGGCCGCGGCAGGAGCGGATCTGCCGGTGCTGCCGCTCTCTACCGACAACCAGCGTCGCAATGTCGCGGGCCGGGCGCGCGATGCGGTGGTCAGCATCGTCATCCATGCCTGATCCGGCGGGCGCAATCGGGTTTGCGGACGAAGCGCTGACGGTCGACCTGCCGACCGGGCGACTGGTGCTGCGCGGCGCGCCGCCCGAGCGGGTGGATTCGCTGTGCGCCTTTGCCGCGCGGGCCAATCCCCGGCGCGGCTTCCTGATCGTCTCGCGGGTGCTGGGGCGGCATCTGCCCACACCCCCGCAGGCGCTGCGCGCCGCGGCCGATGCGCTCGCGGCGCAGATCCCCGGAGACCTTGCGGAACCTACCCTGTTCTGCGGCATGGCCGAAACCGCAACCGGGCTGGCGCAGGCGGTGTGGGCGGCCTGGCGCGCGCGTCATCCGGGTGCGGTGAGCGGATATGTCCAGAGCAGCCGGCAAACGGTGGCGAACGCGCGCGTGCTGGCCCGGTTCGAGGAAGGCCACAGCCACGCCGCGTCACACATGGTGCAGGTGTGCGGCGATATTGCGGCGCTGCTGCCCACGGTGCGCCGCCTCGTGATCGTCGATGACGAGTGCAGCACCGGGGCGACCTTCGTCGAGGCGGCCGAGGCGCTCGTTGCTGCGCTGCCGCGGATCGCGGCGGTGCATTGTGCCAGCCTCACCGACTGGAGCGCGGGCGCGTTTCTCGCGCGGATGCCGCGGCCCGCCGCCGCGCATTCGCTGCTTGCCGGAACGCTGGAGTGGATCCCCGGCGCCGCGCAGGCCGCCGCCGCGCTTGCCGCAAGCGCCAATCGCCACGGCACCGCGCCCGCCGAGGGCATGCGCAGCCGCACCGGACTGCTCGCCCCCGAGGCGGCGTGCCGCGCCCCCGTCATCGCCGCGCCCGGGGAGCGGGTGCTGGTGCTCGGCGACGGGGAGCACGCCTATGAAGCCTTGCGCATCGCCGAGGAGGTCGCGGCGCAGGGCGGCATCGCGGCGGTGCAATCGATCACCCGCACCCCGGCGCTGCTCGGCCATGCGATGGCGAGCGTCACCACGCTCGCCGACGCCTATGGCTCGGGCGCGGCGTGCCATGTCTACAACCTCCTCGCCCACCGGCCCGACCGGATCGTGATCGCCGCCGAGATCGCCGGCACGCAGGACGAGGAACTCACGCGCTGGCTCGTCGGGGCCGGAAGCGCGGCGCGGGTCGAACTGGCGCTGTGCCGCTATCGGGACGCCCCATGAGCCCACGCCCGCTGATCCTCGCCGATCTCGACGACAGCCTGTTCCAGACCCGCGCCAAGTGCGGCGACTGGCCCGACGGAGCGCTCCAGCTGATGAGCCGGCTCGAGGATGGCACCCCCAGCGGCTATGCCACCCCGCGCCAGCAGGCCTTGCTGACGTGGCTGACCATCGGCGAGCTGGTCCCCGTCACCGCCCGCAGCCGCGCGGTGCTGGCGCGCGTGGCGATCGCACAGGCCCCGGCGATCTGCGCCAACGGCGGCTGCATCCTCACTGCCGGCGGCACGCCCGACGCGCAGTGGCACCGCCGTCTCGAAGTTGCGGCCGCAGACACCGCCGCCCCCGCGGCGCTCCACCGCGCGCTCACCGCCGACCTTCCCGAGGGCGCCTATCGCCACTGGGTGGTGAGCGAGAACGGGCTCGATCTCTATATCGTGATCAAGAGCAATCATAGCGATGTCGCCGCACTCGGCGCGCTGGCCGATGCGCTGCGTCCGCGCCTGCCCGAAGGCTGGCGCATCCACGCCAATGGCAACAACCTCGCCTTCCTCCCGCCCTGGCTGAACAAGCGCGCGGCGGTGCGCTACCTGCTCGATACGGTGCGCCGCGAGACGCCGGAACGGCTGGTGGTGGGGATCGGCGACAGCTGGTCGGATGCGGGCTTTCTCGATCTGTGCGATTTCGCGATGATCCCGACGCAGGCGCAGCTGTGGCAGCACATCGCGCGCGGCCACGACTGGATCGATTGAAGCGCATGGGCATGACCCCCTTCCACGGCTCCTACGCGCCCGAGGACGTGACCTTCCTGCTCAAGCCTGCGGCAATCGGGCTCATCGATGTCGCGACCAAGGAGGCGCTGATCCAGTCGGGGCAGCGGCACTATTCGGAGATGCTGTCGGACGAGGCGCTGCCCGACGAGCGCTACCTCGCGCTCTACCATGCCGCGCTGGCGCGCAACGCCGGGCGGGTGCGGCGCGATGTCGAGACTCTCGCCGGGGCAATCGCCGCGCGGCCGCACACCGCGCGCAGCTTCACGCTCGTCTCGCTCGCGCGCGCAGGCACGCCGGTGGGCGTGCTGCTGCGCCGCGCGCTGCTCCGGCGCGGGGTGGACGCGGTGCACTATTCGGTCAGCATCATCCGCGGGCGCGGGATCGACCGGGTGGCGCTCGCGCATATCGCGGCCGCGCGCGGGACGCAGGACACGGTGTTCGTCGACGGCTGGACCGGCAAGGGTGCGATCACCGGGGAGCTGGAAGCGAGCCTCGCCGCCGACCCGCTCGGCTTTGCGCCCTTCCTTGCGGTCATCGCCGATCCGGCGGGCTGCGCCAGCCTTGCCGCGACGCTCGAGGATTATCTGATCCCCTCGGGCATCCTCGGCGGCATCGCCTCGGGGCTGGTCAGCCGTTCGGTGCTGACCGACGAGATCGTCGGCCCGGGCGAGTTCCATGCCTGCCGCCATCTGACGCACCACGCCGCTGCCGACCAGTCGCGTGCCTTTGTCGAAGCGGTGGAAGTGGCCGAGCCGTCGCAGGAACCCCACCCCGGGTGGTCGCGCCAGGGCGCAGAGCACAGCCGCGCCGCCTGCACCGCTCTGGTCGAGGGGCTGATGGCGGAGTTCGCAGTCACCGATCGCAACCGCATCAAGCCCGGCATCGCCGAGGCCACCCGCGCGGTGCTGCGCCGCGTGCCGCAGGCGGTGTTTGTGCGCGATCCGGACGATCCCGAGGTCGCGCACCTCGTCCATCTGTCGCAGCAATCGGGCGTTGCGGTGCATCGGCGGGAACTCGGCAACTACCGCGCCGTAACGCTTATAGCGAAAGCGGGAGAAGGCGCATGACGAAAGGCTTGGGATCAGGGGCAGTCGGGCTGGGCGCGACGCTCTATATCCCGGTGCAGCATCCGCGCGTTGGCGAGGTGCTGGCCGGGGCCAATCCCGATCTGCGCTCGGTGGTGATCTGCCTCGAGGATTCGCTGCACGAGGCCGACGTGAGCGCCGCGCAGGCGGTGTTCGGCGCGCTGCTGCGTTCGCTGGCCAAAGCGCCGCCGCGCCTCCTCGCCTATGCCCGGCCGCGCGGGCCGGAGATGCTCAGCTGGATGCAGGCGCAGCCAGGGATCGAGCGGCTCGCCGGGTTCGTGCTGCCCAAGGTTCGCACCGCCAACCTTGCCGACTGGCTGGAGCGGCTCGACAGCCCGGCCCACGGGATCATGCCGACGATCGAATGCACCGAGGCGTTCGATCGCGCCGCGCTGCGCGCGATGGCGCGGGTATTGCAGCCCTTGGGCCCGCAGGTCCACGCGGTGCGGATCGGGGGGAACGACATCCTGCATCAGCTCGGGGTGCGCCGCTCGCGGGTGCGCACCGCCTACGACGGCCCGCTCGGGCTCGCGATCGCCACCATGGCGAGCGTGTTCCTGCCCGAGGGGATGGCGCTGTCGGCCCCGGTGTTCGAGCACTATGCGCAAAGCGACGTGCTGCGCGAGGAGGTCGCGCGCGACATCGAGCACGGCCTTGTCACCAAGACCGCGATCCACCCTTCGCAAGTTGCGATCATCCACGAGGCATTGCGCCCTTTGGCGAGCGAGGTGGAAGAGGCGCGCGCCATCCTCGCGCGCGAGGCGCGGGCGGTGTTCGGCCACGGCGGCAGCATGTGCGAGCCCACCACCCACGCGCGCTGGGCCGCGGGGCTGGTCGACCGTGCGCAGGTGCATGGCCTGCGCGCCGCCGCGCCCGGCCTGCCCCGGCAGCCCACCCGGGTCGCCTGACGCGCGCCGTGATGACGATATCCAAGCGGCGCCATGCCGAGATCGCCGGGCAGGCGATGAAGTTCGTCGCCGAGCTGATGCTGATCGAGCCGCTCAGCCCCGCTTTCGACCACAAGCTCGAAGCGATCGCGGCGCTGGGGCGCGATGCCATCGCGCAGCTTGCCGCCCGCACCTCGGGGGGGCTGGCGCAGGTCGCGCCGCCGCCGACCCATGGCATCGCGCAGGCGATCGCAGCGCTGCGTGACCTTGCTGCCAGTCTCGAACCGCTGCGCGACGGCAATCTTGGCGGCGGCGCTGGGAGCGCGCGGCGCTGGGGGCTGCTTCCGGCCAAGCCCGACCCCAAGGCCTATTTCCGTCGGTACCACGCTGCGCAGGGCCAAATCGCCGCGGCGCTCGAGGCGCTTACCCGCGAGCGCGATGCGCTGCTGCGCGCCAATGTCGCGGTCGAGGCCGAGGCGGCGGCACTCGCCCCGCTGCTCGCGGCGCTCGAGGAACAGGCAGTGTTCGCCGAGGAAGCGGCGCTGACGCTCGCGGCGCGCGCCGAACAGATCGCCCCGCGCGATCCGGCGCGGGCGCGGCGGCTGACAGCGGACGCGCTCGCCTGCGTGCAGGGCCGCGCGCGCGACATCGCCGAGGCGCGCGCGCTGGCGCAGCAGAGCGCGATGCTGCGCGCGATGGTCGGCGACACCAATGCGCGGCTGATCGCCGGGATCGAGCAGGCCACCGCGACCATGCTGATGGTGCTCCGAACCGCCGTCGAGGCCGCACGCCTGCTGGCGCAGCAGGAACTGGTGCTCGAAGGGATCGCCGGACTGGGGCAGGCGGCGCGCAATCTCATCGCCGAGGATGGCGCGCCTGCCGAGCCGGACCGTGCGGCCGCGCTTCAGGCGGCCTTCGTGCGACTTTACGATGCGCTCGACCGGCTCGACAGCGAACGCGCCACCGTCCCGGCGCGGATCGGCGGGTCGGCAGCGTAAGCATCTGGTGGCGCAGGCGCGGGCGCGGTGATAGGACACGCCCGGACGGTCATGTGACCCTTGAAGACGCGGATGCTTTCGTGAGCCTGTTTGATTCGATCAGGAAGATCTTCGCCGCGCCCGATGCGGCCGGCGATCCCGCTCCGCCCGCGCCCCCTGCCGCGTTGCCGCGCGCGGCAGCCTTCGATTACGAGGACGAGCGCGTGCCCAAGGGCGCCCGCGCGAAGATCGCCGGTATCCTCGCCTCGCTTTCCGAGGTCGAGGCGATGATGGCGCGTGAGGCGGTGCAGGCGGTCAGCCGCACCGAGATCGAGCTGATGCGTGACGAACACCTGCCCAAGCTGGTCCAGAGCTATATCGACATTCCCGCCGCCCACCGCGCCGAGATCTTCCGCAAGACCGGCAAATCGGCGAGCTTTATTCTCGAAGAGAGCCTCGCCACGATGCAGGGCCGGATCGACGAGATCGCGCGCAACCTCGCGCAGCACGATCTCGACGCCTTCTCGAGCAACGCCGCCTTCATCAGCCGCCGCTACAGCGACAGCGATCCGTTTCGCTGAGGGCTCAGGCCCAGTCGCCGAGCAGCGGGGTGAACTCGTCGACCCGGATCAGCTGCCACACCCCGCCGGTGAGGTAGGGATCGCCCGCGAGGATCTCGCGCGCCGCCGCCTCGTCCGCCGCCTTGACGATCAGCAGCGAGCCGATGATCAGCCCGTCGGCGCGTTTCAACGGCCCGACGATCACGAAATGATCGGCATTGGCGTGGATGAAATCGAGATGCGCAGGCCGGTGGATCGCGCGCAGCCGCCCGCCGTCCTCGCCATCGCGGCAGTGGAAGCAGAACATCCGCATGATCGTGACACCCCCCGTCGGCGCGCAGGCTAACCGCCGCGTGCGCGCGCGGCAAGCGGGCCGTTGCAAACAGCGCGCTTGAAGCACACCTTCATGGCGTCCAAGGCGCCGCCTTGCCTTTCGAATCGTTTCAGGTGAAACCATATGGCCGACTTCGCCGCCGCCCCCGCCATCGACCGCACCGAACTGCGCCGTGCCTATCGGATGGAGGAAGAGGCTTGCATTGCCGAACGGCTCGATCAGGCCGCGTCCGCCGCGCGGGTCCATGCCGAAGCCGCAGCGCTCGCGGTGCAACTGATCGAGGGCGCGCGCGCCAAGAAGGCGAGCGGGATCGATGCCTTCCTCCAGCAATACGGGCTCGACACCGAGGAGGGCATCGCGCTGATGTGCCTTGCCGAGGCGCTGCTGCGCGTGCCCGATGCCGCCACTGCCGATGCGCTGATCAAGGACAAGATCGGCCAGATCGACTGGGGCGAGCACCTCGGCGAAAGCAGCTCGACCTTCGTCAACGCCGCGACCTTCTCGCTGATGCTGACCGGCGAAGTGCTCGATCCGCCCGATGCGCGGCAGAAGGGCCTGGGCTCGGCCTTCAAGCGCGCGATGAACCGGCTGGGCGAGCCGGTGATCCGCACCGCCACGGGCCAGGCGATGAAGATCCTCGGTGGCCAGTTCGTGTTCGGTCGCACCATCGACGAGGCGCTGAAGCGCGCCGCGCCGGAACGCGCGCGCGGGATCACGCATAGCTTCGACATGCTGGGCGAGGCGGCGATGACCTTCGCCGATGCCGAGAAGTACCGCCTCGCCTACGAGGCCGCGCTCGCCCGGCTGGCGCGCGAAGCGGGGGCGGGGGTCGCTGCCTCTCCGGGGATTTCGGTCAAGCTTTCGGCGCTCCATCCCAAGTACACGTTTTTCCATGCCGACGCGGCCAAGGCGGCGATGATCCCCGTGATCCGCGACCTTGCCGTGAAGGCGCGCGACGCCGACATCCATTTCACCATCGATGCCGAGGAGGCCGAGCGGCTCGAACTCAGCATGGACATCATCGAGGAACTGGTCGCCGATGACGACCTGTTCCGCCGCCCCGACGGGAGCCGGTGGGAGGGGTTCGGGCTCGCGATCCAGGCCTATCAGAAGCGTGGGCTGGCGGTGTGCGACTGGGCGGGCAAGCTCGCGCGGCGGCATGGACGCAAGCTGTTCGTGCGGCTGGTCAAGGGTGCCTATTGGGACAGTGAGGTCAAGCTGGCGCAGGTCGGCGGCTATACCGATTACCCGGTGTTCACCCGCAAGGTCGCGACCGATGTCAGCTACCTCGCCTGCGCCGCGCGGCTGTTCGAGCACAGCGACGTGATCCGCCCCGCCTTCGCCACGCACAACGCCTACACCATCGGCGCAATCAGGAGCATGAGCGAAGGCCGCCCCTTCGAGTTCCAGCGCCTGCACGGCATGGGCGAGGAGGTCTATGAGGCGCTCCATGCGCTCGAAGGCAACCGGAAGACGCCGGTGCGTATCTATGCCCCCGTCGGCGGGCACAAGGAGCTGCTTGCCTATCTGGTGCGCCGCCTGCTCGAGAACGGCGCCAACACCAGCTTCGTCAATCGCATGGGTGACGCCGACATTCCGGCCGAGGAGCTGGTGGGCGATCCTGTGGCGGAGCTCGCCGCGCTCCGCCCGCGCCGCAATCCGGCGATCCCGCTCCCGGCTGCGATCTTCGGTGCGCGGGTCAACAGCGCCGGCGTCGATCTCTCCGATCCGCTGATGCGCGAGCCCTTGCTCGAACAGCTCAAGGCGCTTGCGGGACGCCAGTGGACCGCCGAACCGACGTTCCCGGGGAGGGATGCGGGGGCGGTGGTGAATGTCGCCGCGCCGCAGGACCCTTCGCACATCGTCGGCACCCGCCGTGATGCCACCCCTGCCGAGGTCGACGCCGCCTTCACCCGTGCCGCCGCGATCCAGCCCGGCTGGGATGCGCTGGGCGGCGAAGCCCGCGCGCTGCTGCTGGAAGAGGCCGCCGACCTGTTCGAGGCGAACACGGCGGAATTCCTCAGCCTGTGCCAGCGCGAGGCGGGCAAGACGCTGCTCGATGCGGTGCTGGAACTGCGCGAGGCGGTTGATTTCCTGCGCTACTACGCGGCCGAGGCGCGGCGGCAATTCAGCGCGCCCGTCATGCTCCCCGGGCCGACGGGGGAGGAGAACAGCCTCACCCTCCACGGACGCGGCGTTTTCGCCACCATCAGCCCATGGAACTTCCCGCTCGCGATCTTCATCGGCATGGCCTCGGCGGCGCTCGCCGCAGGCAATGCGGTGATCGCCAAGCCCGCCGAGCAGACCCCGCTGATCGCCGCGCTCGCGGTGAAGCTGTGCCACGAGGCGGGCATTCCGCCCGAGGCACTGCAACTGCTCCCCGGCGCGGGCGAGGTGGGCCAGCTGATCACCGCCGACCCGCGCCTTGCCGGCGTCGCCTTCACCGGATCGACCGAGACCGCGCGCGCGATCAACCGCGCGCTGGCGATGCGCGACGGGCCGATCGCCACGCTGATCGCCGAAACCGGCGGCCAGAACGCGATGATCGTCGATTCCTCCGCGCTGCCCGAACAGGTGGTGCGCGACGTGCTGGCAAGCAGCTTCCAGAGCGCGGGCCAGCGCTGCTCGGCTCTCAGGGTGCTCTATTTGCAGGAGGACATTGCCGGGCCGGTGCTCGAGATGATACGCGGCGGCTTCGCAGCGCTCACCGTGGGCGATCCGGCAGACCTCGCCAGCGATGTCGGCCCGGTGATCGATGCCGAGGCCAAGGCGCTGCTCGAGGCGCATGTCGCCGATTGCATCGCGAAGGGCCTCAAGGTGGAGCGCCTCCCCGGCACCCCCGCCACAGGTCACTTCGTCGCACCGACGATCATCGAGATTCCTTCCATCGCGGCCCTCGCCCGCGAGAACTTCGGCCCGGTGCTCCACGTGGCGCGCTTCAAGGCCGGGGAACTCGGCAAGGTGGTGGACGATATCAACGCCACCGGCTTCGGCCTCACCCTCGGCCTGCACAGCCGCATCGCCGAAACCCGGCGCTTCGTGCAAGCGCGTGCCAAGGTGGGCAATTTCTACGTCAACCGCAACCAGATCGGCGCGGTGGTCGAGAGCCAGCCCTTCGGCGGCGAGGGCCTCTCGGGCACCGGGCCCAAGGCGGGCGGCCCGCACTACCTCGCCCGCTTCGCCACCGAGCGCGTGACCTGCATCGACACCACCGCGGCGGGGGGCAATGCGAGCCTGCTGGCGGCAGGTTAGCTCACCCGCGTCAGCCGGATGTCGATCTCGCGGCTGACGTAAGCCCACTCCTCGCTTGCGCGCAGGCGGACCAGCAGCTCATCGAACAGCCCCTCGTGCTCGGGGGCGAATTCGAACCAGGTGAGGAAATCGAACGGCTCACCGAGGTCGCGGCCATGATGCAACCGGCGGGCGATCTGCGGCAGGTATTCCATTCCGATCGAAGTGTGGCGCGACTGCTCCTCGTAGATCCGGCGGCGTTCGTCCTGCGCGAGCGCCCACCACGCCTCGCTCTTCGAGATCGGGATCAGCGCCGCGCGCCGCGCCTCGCCGCGCCCGAGCGGGCTGCCGCGTGCGGAGAGCTTGGAGAACTCCTCGCGCAGGGTGTAGCGCAGGTGGCTGGCGACCCCGCACAGGGTCCAGACCGGCGCGGGTGCCTCGGCAAAGCCGCCCTGCCGCACGGTCAGCGCGGCGACCTCGGGCAGGCCCTCGCCGACAAGCGTCGTCATTCCCGTCACCGCCCAGTCACCCCGGGCCCCGCCGTCGAAGGCATAGAGAACGCGCGCGCCATACGTCATGGGGCCTTGATGCGACGAGCCGCGCGGGCGGCTCTATCGAATTAGCGCCGCAGCACGTACCTTGCGTCCATGCCGGACGACGCGCCTCCGCCCGCCAGCCTCAAGGTGGCGAGCTACAACATCCACAAGGCGATCGGCACCGACCGCCGCCGCGATCCGGCACGCATCCTCAAGGTTCTGGCCGAGGTGGATGCGGATGTGGTGTGCCTGCAGGAGGCGGACCTGCGCTTCGGCTTGCGCGCCAGCGTGCTGCCGCGCTTCCTGATCGAGGGGCATTCGGATTATGTTCCCGTCCCGCTCGATGTGCAGGGGGACTCGCTCGGCTGGCACGGCAACGCGATCCTCGTGCGGCGCGGGATCGACGTCGAGAGCCACGACATCCTCCACATCCCCTGCCTCGAGCCGAGGGGCGTGGTGACCGCGCGGCTGCGGGTGGGTGAGACGGCGCTGACCGTGTTCGGCATGCACCTCGACCTCTCGGGCCTGTGGCGCGTCCGGCAGGCCCGCACCATCGCCGCGCTGGGCGATGTGGCGCGTGGCGAAGGCCCGGTGGTGCTGATGGGCGATCTCAACGAATGGCGCAGCGTTGCGGGGTGTTTTCGCGAGTTCGGCCGCCACTTCACCCTGCTCGATCCCGGCCCCAGCTTCCCAAGCCGCCGCCCGCTTGGGCGGCTCGACCGGATCATGCATTGCGAAGCGCTGACAGCGCACGACTGCGGCGTCCACCGCAGCGCGCTCGCGGCGAGCGCGTCCGATCACCTGCCGGTGTGGGCGGAGTTTACGGTGGGGTAAGCGCCCGCCAGCGATTGCCGCGATGCCCCGAGCCCGCTGCCGCTTACGAACCGGGCCGCCGCAGGGAGGGTGCCAGCATTCCGACCCGCGCCTGATAATCCTCGTAATCCTTACCGAACAGACCGACCAGGTCGGCTTCCTCGTAACGGATCGCGATGATGATGTAGGCTGACATGCCGAGCGCCAGCAAAAGGTGTCCGTAGCTCATCACCGGCGTGGCCCAGAATGCGATCAGGAACCCCGAATAGAGCGGGTGGCGAACGAGCTTGTACAGCAAGGGCGTGCGGAATCGTGGCGCGGCGGCCATCCGGCCGCGCGCATTGAGCCAGGCTTGCTGCAATCCGAAGAGTTCAAAGTGATTGATCAGGAACGTGCTCGCAAGGACGATCACCCAGCCGAGCCCGAACAGGCCCCAGAGCAGGTATGCGGCAACCCCTTCGACGCGCCACACCGTGCCCGCGATCGGGCGCCAAAATGCGAACATGACGATCAGCGCGGCGCTTGCAGCCAGCACGTATACGCTGCGTTCGGCCGCCTTCGGCACGATCCGCGTCCAGGCCCGCTTGAAATCCTGACGCGCCATCACGCTGTGCTGCACTCCGAACAACGCGATCAGCGCCAGATTCATGACCAGAGCCATCACCGCAGAAGCTGCCGGACCACGGTCGACACTCACCGGAGCGAGAGAAAAATCCCCGACAAAAGCTATCAGATACAGAAAGGTGGCAAAGAAAGCGGCATAGGAAAACAAAGCGAAAATCATGGTTATTAGACGCGCCATTCAAATTCACCCCGAATTGGAATTGCATGCGCAATAACATGATTTATGAGATATCGTAAGAAATTGTCCGACAAATCATATCAGGTCAGCGGCTCGCACCCTGCCCGCTGGCGTGCGGCAGACTCATCCGGATAATCCTGTCCCTCCCCTTGCCGGTTGGGTGGCTATCGGGAATCCCTCAAGCATGGCGATTCTCTCCGACAAATGGATCCGCGCCCAAGCGCTCGAGCACGGCATGATCGAGCCCTTCGTCGAGGCGCAAAGGCGCGACGGGGTGATTTCCTACGGGCTCTCGTCCTACGGCTATGACGCGCGGGTTGCGCCCGAGTTCAAGATCTTCACCAACGTCGATTCCTCGGTGGTCGATCCCAAGCAGTTCGATCCCAAGAGCTTCGTCGATCGCGAGACCGATTGCTGCATCATCCCGCCCAATTCCTTCGCGCTCGCCCGCACGGTCGAATATTTCCGCGTGCCCGAGGACGTGCTGGTCATCTGCCTCGGCAAATCGACCTATGCGCGCTGCGGGATCATCGTCAACGTCACCCCGCTGGAGCCGGGCTGGGAAGGGCACGTGACGCTGGAGTTCTCGAACACCACCCCGCTCCCGGCCAAGATCTACGCCAACGAGGGCGCGTGCCAGTTCCTGTTCCTGCAGGGCAACGAGCGCTGCGAGACCAGCTACAAGGACCGCGCGGGCAAATACATGGGCCAGCGCGGGGTGACGCTGCCCAGACTCTAGTCCGGCTCTAGACTTGCCCCGCGCCCTCGCGCATCACTCGCGCGCGAAGGAGACCACGCATGAGCACCCGCGAATTCGACATCATCGTCTATGGCGCCACCGGCTACACCGGGCGGCTGGTGGCGGAATATCTCGACCAGCATTACGGCAGCCTCACGGACGGCCCCAAGTGGGCAATGGCCGGGCGCAGTCTCGCAAAGCTGGAGGAGGTCCGCGACCTCATCGGCGCGCCCGCCACCACCCCGTTGGTGGTCGCCAATGCCGAAGACGATGCCGACCTCGAAGCCATGTGCCGGCGCACTCGCGTGGTGCTGACCACCGTCGGCCCCTACCAGCTCTATGGCGACAAGCTGGTCGCGGCCTGCGTCAAGACCGGCACCGACTATGCCGACCTGTGCGGCGAGCCGGCGTGGATGGCGGCCAAGATCGCCGAGCATCAGGCCGCTGCCGAAGCCTCCGGCGCGCGCATCTGCTTTTCGAGCGGGTTCGATTCGATCCCGTTCGATCTCGGCGTGATGATGACCCAGAAGGCCTGCGTCGAACGCTTCGGCAAGCCCGCGCCGCGCATCCGCGGGCGCGTGCGCGCGATGCAGGGCACCTTCTCGGGCGGCACCGCGGCGAGCCTCGGCGCGACCATGAAGGCGGCGGCCAAGGACATGTCGGTCATCAACGTGCTGCGCAATCCCTTCGCGCTGACCCCCGGTTTCGAAGGGCCCGATCAGCCCTCGGGCATGATCCCGGCCTATGAGGACGATCTCGGCAAGTGGTCCGCGCCCTTCGTGATGGCACCGATCAACACCAAGAACGTGCACCGCACCAACTTCCTGCTCGGCCACCCCTACGGGACGGACTTCAAGTATGACGAGATGATGCTGACGAGCCCCGGCGAAGCGGGCAAGGCGGCGGCCAATGCGGCGCTCGAATTCATGAAGAACCCCTTCGGCGCCAAGCCGCCCAAGCCCGGCGAGGGGCCGAGCAAGGAGGAGCGCGAGAACGGGTTCTACGACGTGGTGTTCGTCGCCGACATGCCCGATGGCGGCCGCCTGCAATACGGCGTCAAGGGCCGCTATGATCCGGGCTACGGCTCGACCAGCCGGATGCTCTCCGAAACCGGGATCGCGCTGCTCGCCTGCGACAAGCCCGGCGGCGTCGGCACCCCCGGCGCCTTTCTCGGCGAGGCCCTGGTCAAGCGGCTGGAGGAGCACGCCGAACTGCGCTTCGCGGTCGAAGAATGAAGGGCGTCAATGGCGGGGAAGTCGGCCAAACCGACCGCCCCGCCATGCGACCCTCGGCGCGCGGAAGCCTCTAGAAGCTGAGGCGCACGCTTGCGCGGAAATTGCGGCCGATGAGCGGCACGAAGTCCTTGGTGAAGCTCGCATGGCGGCGGCCGGTGACTTCGAAGATGTTGTCGGCGGCAAGCTGGACGGTGACATTGCGGTTGTCGCGCAGCGGTCGCCACGCGACGAGCGCATTGACCAGCGCGAAATCGTCGGTGGGCGTCTCGAAGGTGGCGATCCGGTCCTGCTCGGCGAACCACTGCACCTCGCCGCGCACGTCGAAGGCGTCGGTCTGCGCTTCGAGGGCGCCGAGCAGGCTCAGCGGCGGGATGCGCGGCACGGCGCTGCCATCGGCAAGCTCGGCCTCGACATAGGAGGCGCTGAGGTCGGTCAGCAGGCGCAGCGATCCGGTCTCGACCAGCGGATAGGTCAGCTCGGCTTCCACGCCCCAGAAATCGGCGTCCTGCTGGAGATACTGGAACACCGGCAGGTCGTCCGCCTCGGCCCCGGTGGCATCGAGGTAGATGTAGTCGCCGAACCACTGGCGATAGGCGGTCAGGCTGAAGGTGCCGCCGCCGATATCGCCGCGCGCATAGGCTTCGAGGCCCCAGGCGCTTTCGGTGTCGAGGTCGGGATCGCCCACCTCGAAGGCCTGGGTGGCGACGTGCGGGCCGTCGGCGAACAGCTCCTCGGCGCTCGGCGCGCGTTCGGCGCGCGAGCCATTGATGCCGATCCGCACGCCGGCAATCCCGGAATAGGCTAGGCCGAGTGCGCCCGAGAAGGTGTCGTAATCGCGCTCCAGCCCGAGGGTCTGCGCCTTGACCTTGGTAAACTCGCCGCGCGCCGCCGCCTCGATCTGCACCGGTCCGGCGCCGAACTCCTGAAGGGTGAAGAGCGCGAACTGATCGGTGAGGTTGGGCGGGATATAGGCTTCCGCGCCGACCGCGAGGAAATCGCGGTGCTGGTATTGCACCCCGCTCGATCCGCGCAGCACCCCTTCGGCATTCTGCACCAGCTCGGCGCGGGCTTCGACACTGGTCGAATCGAAGGTGGTGCCGACCTCCTCTCCCTCGAACTCGGTGTGGGTGTAGTTGGAGTAGCCGACGCGCAGCTTCAGCCGCTCGAACGCGCCTTCGCCCAGAAAGACATCGCCCTTGAAATCGGCGCGGAACTGATCGAGGCCGATGGTCACCGGCTCGTGCTCGTCGCCGCCCGGACGTGTGGGGACGCCGTAATCGGTGCTGTACCAGCCGGCCGAGGCGCCGAAGGTGCTCTCGCCGAGCACGAGGCCGAAGCCGCCATTGATCGTCCAGCTTTCGCCAGCGGTGTTGGGGACGGTGCCGCGCTGGTTCGCGGCGGCGCGCAGTTCGGCCGCTTCGGCGGCATTGCCCGCGCGCGCCGCACCATCGGCATCGGCGAGCAGGTCGGCGCGCAGGTCTGGAGCGACCTGGAAGCCGGCAATGTCGATATCGCCGCTCTTGCGCCACGAGCCGTCGATATGGAACACGAGGGTGTCGCCCGCGCCGATATCGAGGCTCGCCGCGCCGCTGCGCAGGTCGCTGGCGATCCCGCCGAGCGCGTCGAGGTGGAAGGCCTCGTCGGGAACCCGTGTCGGGATGCGCTTGTCGATCACGTTGACCGCGCCGCCGATCGCCTGACTGCCATAGAGCAGCACCGCGGGGCCACGCAGCACCTCGATCCGCTCGACCGTGATCGGCTCGATCGTGGTGGCATGGTCGGCCGACGTGTTCGAGACGTCCGAGGTGCCGATCCCGTCGACCAGCACGCGCACCCGCTCGCCCTGCTGACCGCGCAGCACCGGGCGCGAGGCGCCGGGCGCGAAGCTGCTCGCGGAGACGCCGGGGATCTTGGTGAGGAGGTCGCCGAGCTGGCCGTTGACCGCGTTGCGCTGCACGTCGCGCACGTCGAGCACGCTGGTACCGGCGAGAAGGTCGAGTTCCTTCAACCCGTTGGCGCTGACGATGATCGTGCCGGTGTCCTCGTCGCCGCTGTTGTGAAGATCGTCTTCGTCCGCGGCGCTGCGGCCCGCCGGCTGCTCGACCGCGGCGTCGCCCGGCGCCGTATCGGCCAGCGCAGGGGTCGCGCAGGCAAGCGAGGCGAAGGTGGCGAGGGCAAGGCGCGAGGCGGCGATGCGAAAGGCGGGGTCGATCATGGGTTGTCGGGCTTTATCATGTGATAACGTAACACGCACCTAGCGGCGCTGATCATGAATGCAAGCCCTATTCGGCGAACCGAGCGGGAAGAAATGCGGGGCGTTAAGTCTCCCACAACGCTTCTTGGGGTAGCAGCCGCGAGCGGCGCAGGGCACCGCGACAGGGACATCCAGCGCCGAGGTTACGACGATGGCATCCGCCACCACCACGCTTAACCGTGCGATCCGCAGCGGCGAGATCGAGCGCGCGCTTGCGTTGATTGCACCGGGGCGGTGGCTCGACGAAACGGACACCGATTGCGGTGACACACCCCTGTGCGCTGCGGCGGGCGCCAAGGCCGAAGCCGTGGCGGTCGCCCTGTTGCGCGCGGGCGCATCGATCTCCGCGCAAAGCCGCAACGGCGACGCGCCGCTCCACCGCGCCTGCCACAGCGGCGACGCCGCGATCGCCCGCCTGCTGATCGATGCCGGTGCCGATATCAATGCGCGCACCGCGACCAATCCGAACAGCATCGAAAGCGGCCAGACCGTGCTGATCATGGCCGTGCACGGCCGCAATCTGGCGCTGATCAAGGCGCTGGTGGAGGCGGGCGCCGATCCGGTTGCAAAGGACGATCATGGCCGCGGTCCGGCAGATTATGCGGCCTTTGTCGGCAAGCGGATCGCCGATTACCTCGCCAAGGTCATCGCCGAGGCGGCTGACGACATCTCGCTCTTCGATGCCGTCCGCGCCCGTTCTCTGCCCCGCTTGGTCGCGCTGGCCGCCAAGGGCGAGCCGCTCGACCAACAGGAGGAGGTGGCCGACCTGACGATGTCCAGTGGCCTCACCGTGCTGCACTGCGCGGTCGAGGCCGAGTGGCTCGAAGGTGTCGAATGGCTGCTGGCACAGGGCGTTGCGCCCGATATCCCGAGCCGCCACGGGATGACCCCGCTGATGCGGCTGGGCACGGGCAAGGCGTCACCGGCGATTGCCCGCGCGCTGATCGCGGCGGGAGCCGATTGCAACGCGCAGAGCCCGCGCGGGATCACCCCGCTCGGGGCGGTGTCCGACCCCGAGATCGTGCGGCAGTTGATCGCTGCGGGCGCCGACCCCAATCTGCGCGATCCGCATACCGGCGAGACGACCTTTCTGTCAGCCTGCATGATGGCGCGTGCGGATGTCGTTGCGGCGATGATCGCGGGCGGCGCGGATCTGACCGCGCGCGATGATGCCGGCCGGGGCATCGAGTTCTACGCGCGTGCCAACGCCCGCGCGCGGGCTGTCATCAACGAGCATCTCGGGCGGCCGCCTTCCCCCGCCGAGCAATTGCGCGCGCAGCTCAGATCGCTGCCCGAGGATGCTCAGGCCGAACCGTTCCGCGCCTTTGCCGCCGCCCTTGGCGAGGATTTCGCGCGCCAGCCCGCGCCGTGGAAGCGGCGCAAGGGTGCGCTCTATTTTCACGATGTCGCGCTGGCCCGGGTCTATGCCCGGCTGGGCGAGGCCATGCCCGAGGGCGCCGCGGGGGATGCGCACGCGCCGATCCTTGCCCGGCTTTCGGTGCAGGCGCGCGAGGCGGGGGCGTGCCTGTTCCACCTCGATGCGTCGGGCGGGTCCGAGCGCCGCGCCTTCGTGCTGCTGCCCAGCGCCGCGCCGCTCGCCCCGGCGGTGGTGTGCGGCACCAACGGCAATCGCCACGGCACCACCGACGAGATCGTGTCCGGGCTGTTGGCAATCGCGGCGGATGATCCTTTCGACATCTATGCCTGCGGGTTCGATTTCTGCGACGCCCAGCTGCGCGCGCCCTCGGCCGATCCGGCGCGGCTCGCCGCGCGCCTGATCGAGCTGTGCCCGGATCTCGCCACGTTCGGGGATGTGCCCGACAGCACTGCCGAACTCGCCGCCGAACTCGCCGAGACGGGCCGATTCGGCCTGTGGTGGGACTGATCGCGCGGCCCGCCGCCTTGCGAATGGAACGCGCCTGATCAGGCTGTCGATGCGGAAAACTGGAGCGGGCGAAGGGATTCGAACCCTCGACCCCAACCTTGGCAAGGTTGTGCTCTACCCCTGAGCTACGCCCGCTCACTGGCGCTGACAGGGACCGCGCGCGTCGCGGGGTTCCTGCCGGAGAGGCGGCGCGATTAGCAGCGGCTCCATCGCGCTGCAAGCGCAAAATTGGCGCGATTGGGGCTTGATCGCACCGGTCATAGCGGCCAGCACGAAGCGGCGCTTCACATCGGCGCGCGGCTCCCCACATCGGGGCCGGACAGGCGCGCCGCACGCGCCGCAGCAGGAGCACAAGACCTTGGCCAGCATGGGACTGAGCATCGACGAACAGAAGGCGGTCGACCGTTTCCGCAAGGCGGTGGTCGAACCTTCGCAGAGCAAGCTCGTGATCCTCGATTTCTGGGCAGAATGGTGCGGCCCGTGCAAGGCGCTCACCCCGGTTCTCGAGAAGGTCGCGGCAGACTATGCCGACAAGGGCGTGGTGCTCGCCAAGCTCAATGTCGACGAGGAACAGTTCATCGCCGCGCAGTTCCAGGTGCGTTCGATCCCGACGGTCTATGCAATCTTCCAGGGCCAGCCGATCGCCGATCTCACCAATGCCCGCGGCGAATCGCAGTTGAAGGCGATGCTCGACCAGCTGCTCGCGCAGCTGCCGGTCGAAGGCGGCGCCGGCGAGGGCGCGGGCGGGCCGCAGGGTCCCTCGGCCGAAGAGCTCGCGCAATTCGTCAAGATGGGTGAAGAGGCGCTCGGCGCGGGCGACCCGCAGCGCGCCGCCGGGATTTTCGCCCAGATCACCGAATTCGCGCCCGAGAATGCGCCCGCCCACGCGGGGCTGGTGCGCGCGCTGGTGCAACTGGGCGAGATCGAGCAGGCGAGCCAAGTCATGGCCGTGATCGACAGCGATCCGCAATTGGCGGCCGATCCCGCAATCGCTCCGGCCCGAAGCGCGCTCGAGCTTGCCGGCACCCGCGTCGATGACGGCGAACTCGCCGCGTTGCGCGCCGCCGCCGCGGCCGCGCCTGACGACATGGACGCGCAGTTCGCCTTCGCCGAGGCGGCCTTTGCTGCGGGCGAGCGCGATGCGGCCGCCGATACGCTGCTGGCGATGATCGCCGCCGACCGCGAATGGAACGAGGGCGCGGCACGCGCGAAGCTGCTCAAGATTTTCGAGGCGACGGGGCTCGAGGATGAATGGGTGGTCGGCGTCCGCCGACGCCTTTCGCGCGTATTGTTTGGATGACCTCAGAAACGATGACCCGGCGCCTTTCGATCTTCCCGCTGACCGGCGCGGTGCTGTTTCCCGGGATGCAGCTGCCGCTCCACATCTTCGAGCCGCGCTATCGCGCGCTCGTCGGCGATGCGCTGATCCGCGACCGCCAGATCGCGATGATCCAGCCGCAACGCCCGATGGAGGGCGCCCCGCTCTACCGGGTCGGCTGTGTCGGGCGGATCGGAGAGATCCAGGCGATGGATGACGGGCGCTACAACCTCATCCTCGAAGGCACCGCGCGCTTCCGCCTGGTGCGTGAGCTTGAGGTCACCACCGCCTTCCGGCAGGTCGAGGCCGAGATCTTCGCCGAGGACGAGGACGAAACCCTCACCCACGCGCAGCGCGGCGGCTTCGAGCGCGAGGCGCGCGCTTTCGCCGACAGCCAAGGTTACAGCGTCGATTGGGATTCGGTCGAGCGCCTCGATGATCGCTCGCTGATCAACGGCGTCTCGCAGATCGCCCCGTTCGATCCGGCATCCAAGCAGGCGCTGCTCGAAGCCGGGACCCTCGCCGAGCGCTGCGAGCTGCTGGTGCAGCTGATGCAATTCTACGGCCGCACCGATGGCGACGAGGATATCGTCACGCTGCAATAGCGGCGAGCGTCCGCTTTCGGGGATGCGTCGGGCGGGGGGGATTGGCGGGAAGTGGGTGGAAATCGGAATGGCGGCTTCTTCCACCTCACGCTAAGGATCGGGATCAATTATGAATTTCAAGAGAGTGCCTCAGCCTTGAATACGGACAGCGGCCGCATAAACGACCCCGAAGTGATTTCCCCCGCCGAGGTCTCGGAAGCTGTGGCAACTCGCGAACGACTGGTCATCCAATTCAGCCATCGGGCCGCATACTCGCTGGAATTGCTGCAGAACCTCAATGAGGCCTGCAGGCTGACCGGTGGTCGAGTTCAAGTCCGCTTCTACGGTCACTACGGAGCGCGCTTCGACGCAGCGGTGCTTCGTCATCTGCCGGAGGTGCAGAATCTTGCTGTCGATTGCCTTCAGCGCATCGAGAATGAGGATGAAATCGGCAAGCTTCCGAAGCTGGAGAGCTTGTCCTTTGGCGTCTTCGAACTGGATCGTCCCGATTTCCTGAATTCACTGAATCTCGGCCAGCTCACCCGGCTGACCCTGTCCGGAACCCGCAAACGAAATATCGATCTTGCGCCGCTAGGGCGGTGCCCGTTGCTGACGGAATTGTTGGTCAATGGCCATGCCAAAGGGATCGCCGCGATTGCGAACCTGCCCACGCTCCACAAGCTTACCTTAAGTGCCTTTGCTAAGAGCAATGGGCTGGGCTTCATCGCAGCCATGCCTTCACTGGTTGCTCTCACGCTGATCCTCGGGGGGCGTCATAACCTTGACGATCTTGCGAGCACGACCGTGCAGATGTTGCAGATCCTTCGCGTCCGCGGCGTCGAGACGCTGGGTGACTTGTCAAGATTTCCAGCGTTGAGGGCGTTGCGGGTCGAAGACCAGCTTCAAATGACTGAACTGAACTTGAGCGGCGCCAACCTTGAGAGACTCTGGCTCTATAACTGCAAGAACCTTTCATCCCTGCATGGTCTGGATAGGCAGGAGCGACTTCGCGAGTTTTTCGCATCAAGGGTCGCTCTTGATATGGACGCGTTGAGGGACCGTGAATGGCCACCATCCGCGACCTCCGTCCAGCTTTTTTCCGGCAGCAAGAAGTGGAATGACGCTGCCAAACATCGTCTGGCTGCTGGAGGGCTGGACGGGAAGAATAGCTATTGGCCTTAGCTTATCCTGCAAAGGGTGCGTCGCCATCGACTCCGGTTATCGCAGGAAGCTGATGCGAGAGCGATTATGTCCTTTTGGGGGTCGATAGCCGAATGGCGGCTTTCGGCGGCGATCCCCGCAAAACCCGGCGCCCGGCTCTACCCGAACAATCGCCCCGCCACCGCGTCCAGTTTGGCCAGCAGCGCCGGATCGTGTTCGTCGGGCGCGGTGATCACCGCGTCGTCGAGGGCGGTGTCGATCGGCGAGGGTTCGCGCTCTTCGGGCAGGGCCTCGATGAAGTTCTTCACCATCGCCCGCGCGAGCGCGCCATTGGCCTGCATCTGGTGCACCACCTCGGCCACATCGACCGCTTCGCCCTCGCGCCAGCAGTCGTAATCGGTGACCATGCCGACCAGCCCGTAAGGCAGCTCCGCCTCGCGCGCGAGCTTGGCTTCGGGCATCGCCGTCATGCCGATCACGTCCGCACCCCAGGCCCGGTACATCCGGCTTTCCGCGCGGGTCGAGAATTGCGGGCCTTCCATCGCCAGATAGGTCGCGCCGACCGCAACCTTGCCCTTGGCCGCCGCCACCGCCTGCGCAGCCATGTCCGACAGGCGCGGGCAGACCGGATCGGCCATCGAGACATGGGTGACGAAGCCGCTGGTGAAGAAGGTGCTGGGGCGGTGGACGGTGCGGTCGATGAACTGCTCGACGATGGCGAACCGCCCCGGTTCGAGCTCCTCGCGCAAGGAGCCGACCGCGCTGATCGCGAGAATATCGGTGCAGCCCGCGCGCTTCAGCGCGTCGATATTGGCGCGCGCGTTCAATTCGGTCGGGGTGATCGGATGGCCGCGTCCGTGGCGCGGGAGGAAGCGCACCTTCACGCCCGCAAGCGTGCCGCACAGGATTTCATCCGAGGGATCGCCCCAGGGTGTCTCGATCGCAATCCACTGCGCGTCCTCGATGCCGTCGATGGCATAGAGGCCCGATCCGCCGATAATCCCGATGCACCATTCGCTGGCCATGCGCTCTGCCTTGCTTTCCTGCTCGCGGGGGGTTGGCCTTCAAGGCCTTAGGTCAGGTCGAAGCGGCTCGGCAAGGCCTTGCGGATGATTGTATCCGCCGCCGCGAAGGGCTCGGCGATCGCGGGGAGCGCGAACATCGCAGCAAAGTGGCGTTCCAGCGCGGGCCACGCGGCGAGCGGCAGCTCCGCCACCAGCGCGATCTGGAGCAGCACCTGGGCCACGGTGATATCGGCGATCGAGAGCGCGTCGCCGGCGAACCAGGTCGCGCCGGCCAGCCGGGTTTCGAGCACATCGAACAGCGGCGGCAGCTGCTTGGTCCAGGTCTCGCGCGCCTTGTCGAGATCGGGCGTCTTGCCTTGGGACGCGGGGAAATAGAGCGGGCGGAAGATGCCGAGACCGCCGGCCGCGGCGAGCGAGGTGTCGGCGAACTCCTCGATGAACAGCGCCTCGCCATAGGCCATCGCGTCGGCGGGGTAGAGGGCGGGGGTGGGATGCTTCCTCTCGATATAGGCGCAGATCGCCGAGGAATCGGGGATCGTCCCGGCGCTCCCCTGCTCGGCCACCGAGCGGTCGCGCAGCACCGGGATGCGCTTCATCGGCGAGATGTCGGTGAACCATTCGGGCGCGGCGAAGATGTTCACCGCCTCGATTGCGTGGGGCAGACCCTTGATCAGACACAGGCTCGCGACCTTGCGCACGAAGGGGGAGACCGGGCTGCCGTAGATCAGCAGATCGGGCCGGGAATCGGTCATTGCAGGGGCACCTCTCGCCTGTTGTGTTTGGCGGCCTCCATAAGCACGCGCACCGATAGCGCAATCATCAGGTGAAGGCCGCAAGCGCCAGCGCTAAGCATCGCCGCAGCAAGCGATTGCGTTTTTCAATGCAACGCGCCAACCTTGGCAGCGAGAGAGACGAGTCCCCCATTCGTTAGAGAGGAAGAGCAATGGTCACCCAGTACAAGAACCTGATCGGCGGCGAGATGGTCGCCACCGACCGCTGGCTCGATGTCGTGAACCCGGCGAACGAGCAGGTGATCGGGCAGGTGCCCGCCTGCGGCAAGGCCGAGCTTGACCGCGCCGTCGCCGCGGCGCGCGCCGCGTTCAAGACCTGGAAGAACACCCCGATCGAGGAACGCCGCGCCGCGATCATGGCGATCTCGGGCGCGATCAAGGCCAATGCCGAGGAGCTCTATCGCCTGCTCACCAGCGAGCAGGGCAAGCCGCACGATCAGGCCAAGGGCGAGATCTACGGCGCGGCCGGGATGAGCGCGGCGCAGTCCACCCTCAGCCTCGAGGACGAGATCAACGAGGACAGCGACACCCGCTTGAGCCGCACCCGCCGCGTGCCCGTGGGTGTGGTCGGCGGCATCGTGCCGTGGAACTTCCCCGTCATGATGGCGATCCAGAAGATCGTCCCCGCGATGCTTTCGGGCTGCACCATCGTGCTGAAGCCTTCGCCCTTCACTCCGCTCACCACGCTGCGCATCGCCGAACTGATCGCGGACAAGGTGCCTGCCGGCGTGGTCAACATCATCACCGGCGAGGACGATCTTGGGCCCATGATCACCAGCCACCCCGATATCGACAAGATCACCTTCACCGGATCGACCGCGACGGGGAAGAAGATCATGGAAGGCGCGAGCGCCGACTTGAAGCGCATCACGCTGGAGCTGGGGGGCAACGACGCATCGATCGTGCTCCCCGATGCCGATCCCAAGAAGGTCGCCGAACAGCTGTTCTGGTCGAGCTTCTCCAACGCCGGGCAGATCTGCGTGGCGGCGAAGCGCGTCTATATCCACGAGGATATTTATGACGAGCTGTCGGCAGCGATCGTCGAATATGCCAAGACCGTGAAGGTCGGCGACGGCAGCCAGCAGGGCACGGGCGTTGGCCCGATCCAGAACAAGAAGCAGTACGACCGCGTGCTCGAGCTGATCGAGGATGCCAAGTCGAACGGCTACAAGTTCCTGCTCGGCGGCAATGTCGATCCCTCGGGCACCGGCTACTTCGTGCCGCTGACCATCCTCGACAACCCGCCCGAAGATGCTCGCATCGTCGCCGAGGAACAGTTCGGCCCGGTGATGCCGCTGATGAAGTTCTCGACCGAGGAAGAGGTGATCCAGCGCGCCAACAACTCCGAATACGGCCTCGCCGGCGCGGTGTGGACCGGCAACCCGGAAAAGGGCGTCGAGATCGCCGAGCAGCTCGAAACCGGGACGGTGTGGGTCAATGAATACCTCCACCTCTCGCCCTTCGCACCCTTCGGCGGGCACAAGCAGTCGGGCTTCGGCGCCGAATACGGCAAGGAAGGCCTCAAGGAGTTCACCTACGCGCAGGTGATCACCGTAAAGAAGGACGCCGTCACCGCGTAAGCGCGCGTGGGGATCACCGCTGACGAGTTGAGCGCCGGGCTGGCGCGGGTGTGTGCCCGCGCCGGTCTCGGCGCTTTGTCGTTGGCGCCGCAGCGCCTGACGGGTGGGGCGGTGATGGAAAGCTGGCGGTTTTCCGCCGGCGGCAGCGATTACGTTCTGCGTCGCGCGCCGAGCCTCGCCTTCATGGAGGGGCGGCCTTACGGGCATGGCGTAGAGGCCGCGCTGATCGAGGCGGCGCGGGCCAAGGGGGTGACCGCGCCGCAAGTGGTGGCGGTGCTGGAGGAGGCGGACGGGCTCGGCAGCGGGTTCGTCATGCGCGCTCTGCCGGGGACGGCTGATCCCAAGGTGATCCTCGGCTGCGACGATCCGGACGGGTTGCTCAAGCAGATCGCCCGCGACCTGGCTCGCATCCACCGCTTGCTCCCCGGTGATTTACCCGAGGGCGTGCCGGTAATGGACTACCGCGCCGCTATCGCCGACCTCAAAGCGCAGTTCCTTGACGCAGGCGGCGACCGCCCGATCATCGCGCTCGGGCTCAAATGGCTGGAGGACAATTGCCCCGAGCCGGTCGAACCCGTCCTCAACCACGGCGACTACCGCATGGGCAATCTGCTGGTCGAAGGCTCAGGCCTGGCGGGCGTGCTCGACTGGGAGATCGCCCATTTCGGTGACCCCCACGAAGACCTCGCCTTTGGCTGCATGGCGGTGTGGCGCTTCGCCCGTTACGACCGGCCCGCGCTCGGGCTGGGGAGCATCGCGGATTACATCGCCGCCTACGAGGCTGAGGCGGAGGTGGCAATCGACCCAGCGCGCTTCCGCTTCTGGACGATTTATCGGACGGTGTGGTGGGCGCTCGGCTGCCTCAAGATGGCCGCGCAATGGCGTTCGGGCGCGGACCGGATGCTGGAGCGGGTCGTGATCTCGCGCCGGACCAGCGAGCAGGAATTGGACCTGTTGTTGTTGCTGGAGGAGGATGCGCCGAAGGTGGAGCGTAAACCGATCCGGAACGCCACCGTGTTCGGAGATGGATCAGGCGAAGCCACCGAGGCAGAGTTGGCCGAGGCCGTAAGCGAGTGGCTGGGCGCAATCAAAGATCGATTGAAAGGGCATGACCGCTTCCAGCTTGCGGTCGCTCGCAATGCCTTAGGGATCATCGCTCGCGAGTCTAGACAACCCACTTGGCATTCGGTCCCGGAGATGAGTGCCGAGATCCTATCAGGCGACATTTCGCCATTCGATGATGCCGGCCTCCTCGCCGAGTTTCGCAGATACGCGCTTACCAAAGTTTCGAACGATTCCCCGAAGTACCCTGCGCTCGCTGCGGCATGGGACAAGTGGACCGGAGAGGAATAACCCATGGACTTCGCCATCCCCGCCGACCTGCAAGCCTATCTCGACGAACTCGACGCCTTCATCGCCGCCGAGATCAAGCCGCTCGAGCAGCAGGACGACAATATCCGCTTCTTCGACCACCGCCGCGAATATGCGCGCACGGACTTCGAGGGCGGCGGCCTCCCCCGGCACGAGTGGGAGGAGCTTCTCAAGGAAGCCACCCGCCGCGCCGACAAGGCGGGCCATTGGCGCTTCTCCGCGCCCAAGCGCTATGGCGGCAAGGACGGCAGCAACCTCTGGATGGCGGTGATCCGCGAGCACTTTGCGCGCCAGGGCCTCGGGCTGCACAACGATCTCCAGAACGAGCACTCCATCGTCGGCAACTTCCCCTTCGTCGCCATGTTCGACCAGTGGGGGACGGAGGAACAGAAGCAGGAATTCATCCTCGGCGGGTTCGAGCGCACCCGGCGCGTCGCCTTCGGGCTGACCGAACCGCACCACGGCTCGGACGCCACGCATATGGAAACGGTCGCCGTGCGCGAAACCCGCGACGGGGTCGATGGCTGGCTCATCAACGGCGAGAAGATGTGGATCACCGGCATGCACGTCGCCACCCACTGCGCGATGTTCGCGCGCACCGCGGGCAAGGCAGGCGACGCGAGCGGGATCACCTGTTTCCTCGTCCCCAATCCGACCGAGGGCCTCCAGATCGAGGAGTGGATGTGGACCTTCAACATGCCCACCGATCACCCGCGCCTCAGCGTCACCAATGTCTGGGTGCCCGACAGCGCGATCCTCGGCGTCGAAGGCCGCGGCCTTTCGCTGGCGCAGAGCTTCGTCCACCAGAACCGCATCCGCCAGGCGGCGTCGAGCTGCGGCGCGGCGCTCTATTGCATCGACGAAAGCGTGAAATATGCGCGGGAACGCAAGCCCTTCGGCGAGGAGCTGGCGCGCAATCAGGCGATCCAGTTCCCGCTGGTGGAACTCGCGACGCAGGCCGAAATGCTGCGCCTCCTCATCTTCAAGACCGCGTGGGAGATGGATCATCTGCCCCACGAAGAGATCGAGCGGACGATCTCGGACAAGGTCTCGATGTGCAATTACTGGGCGAACCGGCTGGTGTGCGAGGCGGCCGACCGCGCGATGCAGGTCCACGGCGGGATCGGCTATTCGCGCCACAAGCCGTTCGAACACATCTACCGCCACCACCGCCGCTACCGGATCACCGAAGGCTCGGAGGAGATCCAGATGCGCAAGGTGGGGGCCTACCTGTTCGGCTATCTCGGACCAAAGCGCGCCGCCTTCGGCTGAAAGCGCATCCTTGATCGACCAATGACATTTGTGACCGCTGGCATTTGGCCCGCGCCCCGCTAGTCTTCCGCGCCAACAGAGGGAGACTTTCCATGCGCCATCTCGCCGCCGCCCTGCTCGCCGGGGCCGCCACCCTTGCTCTTGGCCTTTCCGCACCGCTCGCCGCCGCGCCCAAGGGCAAGGACGCCAAGGCCGAGGAGAAGTGGAGCGTCGAGGCGCCCAAGGGGGCGGTGATCAAGCAGGTGCCGATCCGGACCGACGAAGGCACCTGGATGGATGTCGACGTATCGCCCGACGGCAAGACGCTCGCCTTCACCCTGCTCGGCGATATCTACACCATGCCGATCGAAGGCGGGACGCCCAAGCGGATTGCCGAGGGCCTTGCCTGGGAGGTCCAGCCGCGCTTCTCGCCCGATGGCACCCGCATCGCCTTCACCTCGGATCGTGGCGGCGGGGACAATATCTGGGTGATGAACCTCGATGGCAGCGACAAGCGGCAAGTGACCAAGGAAGACTTCCGCCTGCTCAACCAGCCGAGCTGGTCGCCCGACGGGCGCTTCATCGCGGCCAAGAAGCACTTCACCACCGAACGCAGCGCCGGCACGGGCGAAATCTGGCTCTACCATGTCAGCGGCGGCGGCGGGGTGCAGGTGGTCGAGCGCGCCAGCGAGCGGCTCCAGAAGGAGCTGGGCGAGCCGGTGTTCGCCCCCGATGGCAGCGCGATCTACTACACCCGCAACACCACGCCGGGGCCGATCTTCGAATACGCGCAGGATTCGCAGAGCGGCATCTTCGCGATCGAGCGCAAGGATCTTGCCACCGGCGAGGTGACCCCGGTGGCGGGCGGCTATGGCGGCGCGGTGCGTCCCGCGCCCTCGCCCGACGGCAAGGAGCTCGCCTTCGTCCGGCGCGACAAGGATCAGGCGCAGCTCTGGGTCAAGGATCTCGCTTCGGGCCGCGAGCGGATGATCTACGGCAAGCTCGATCTCGACCTGCAGGAAACCTGGGCGGTTACCGGGGTCTATCCCAATGTCGACTGGCTGCCCGACAGCAGCGCCATCGTGTTCTGGGCCGGCGGCAAGCTCAACCGCGTGAACCGCGACGGCAGCGGACACGCCGTGATCCCCTTCGCGATCAACGACACCCGCGGCGTCGCGGATGCACCGCACCCGGTGATCACCGTCTCGCCCGACAGCTTTACCACCACCATGCCGCGCTTCGCCACGCTCTCGCCCGATGGCGCGCGGGTGGTGTTCGAGAGCCTCGGGCGGCTCTACGGCAAGTCCGCCAAGGGCAAGGATGCCCCCGCCCCGCTGACGGGCGACAGCGCCGACGTGATCGAGGCCTTCCCCGCCTTCAGCCGCGACGGCAGCAGGCTTGCCTATGTCCGCTGGAGCGATGCGACGCTGGGCACCATCGTGATCGCCGATGCCAATGGGCAGGACCGCCGGGTGCTGACCGGGCCGGGGCATTACGGCAATCTCGCTTTCTCGCCCGACGGCAGCCTGATCGCCTTCGAGAAGCGCGAGGGCGGCTTCCTCACCTCGCCCGATTATTCGGAAAGCCCCGGCCTTTACGTGATGCCGACGGATGGCTCGGCCGCGCCGCGCCTCGTCACCCGCGACGGGGCGAACCCGCAATGGGGCGCGGCGAACGACCGGTTGTTCATGCTCGGGCGCGAGGGCAGCAGCATCGCGCTCGTCTCGACCGATCTCAACGGCGAGGCCAAGCGCGTCCACGCCAAGGGCGATCTCGCCAACGATCTGCGGGTCGCGCCCGACGGCCGGACGATCGCCTTCCGCCAGAACTACGAGGTCTTCGCCATGCCGCTGGTGCCCGGCGGCAAGCCGGTCGATGTCGGCGAGAAGGGCGGCGCGCTGCCGGTCGTCAAGGTCAGCACCGGGGGTGCGGACTATCTCGGCTGGGCGAACGGGGGCGACACGCTGTTCTGGTCGATCGGGCCGAACCTCGAGAGCGCGAATGTCCCTGCGCTGTTCGCCAGTGCCCCCAAGACGGATGGCGACAAGACCCCCGCCTACACCCCGCCCACCAGCGGCATCCCGCTCGGCGTGACGGTCGCCAAGGCCAAGCCGACCGGCACCACCGTCATCACCGGCGCGCGGGTGCTGACGATGAAGGCCGGACTCGGCGCCGATGATGCCGGCGTGATCGAGAACGGTCTCATCGTGATCGAGGGCGACCGGATCACCGGGGTCTACGACGCCACGGTCGTGAAGATCAAGATTCCCGAGGATGCGCGTATCATCGATGCCAGCGGCAAGACCATCATGCCCGGCCTCGTCGATGCCCATGCGCACGGGCCTTACGGCGTGGGCGACCTCATCCCGCAGCAGAACTGGGCGCTGCTGCAGGATCTGGCGATGGGGGTGACGACCATCCACAACCCTTCGAGTCAGGCGAGCACCGTCTTCGCCGCCGCCGAGCGCCAGCGCGCCGGGCTCACCACCGGCCCGCGCATCTTCTCGACCGGGGAGATCATCTACGGGGCCAAGGCGCCCGACGTCTATGCGCGGATCGACAGCTACGACGACGCGCTCGCGCATGTCCGGCGGATCAAGGCGCAGGGCGGGATCTCGGTCAAGAACTACAACCAGCCGCGCCGCGAGCAGCGCCAGATGGTCGCGCGCGCCGCAGCGGCCGAAAACATGCTGGTGGTGGCCGAGGGCGGCTCGCTGTTCGGGATGGACATGAACCTCGTCGCGGACGGCAATTCGACCATCGAGCACAACGTTCCCGTGGGCGTTTTCTACGAGGATGTGCTGCAGTATTTCGGCGAGTCGAACAGCAACTACACCCCCACGCTGGTGGTGACCTATGGCGGGCTCGCGGGCGATCCCTATTGGCGGCAGGCGACGAATGTGTGGGAGAACCCGCTGATGGTGCACACCCCGCCCAAGCTGCTGCTCGCCGAGACCGGCCGCCGCACCAAGGCGCCCGAGTGGGCTTTCGTCGACGATGACAATGCCCGCGAGGCGAGGAAGCTGGCGCAGCGCGGGGTCAAGGTCAGCATCGGCGCACACGGCCAGCAGGCCGGCGTGGGCGCGCATTGGGAGCTGTGGAGCTTCGTGCGCGGCGGGATGACCCCGGTCGAGGCCTTGAAGGCGGGCACCATCGTGCCGGCGCAGTCGCTCGGGATGGCGAAGGACATCGGCAGCATCGAGGTGGGCAAGCTCGCCGATCTCGTGATCCTCTCGGACGATCCCACCAAGGACATCGCCAATTCGGACAATATCGAACAGGTGATGCTCGGCGGGCGGCTCTACGATGCCCGGACGATGAACGAGACCGGCACCGGCGACGCCAAGCGCCGCGCCTATTGGTGGGAAGGCGAAGGCGCGAACGGGGCCGGCGGCTCGCAGCGCACGACCAGCGAGGGCCGGGGCCATTCGGACGGGGACGCGGGGTAGGCCTCCGGCGGCGCCATCGCCGCTTTCCCACCCCCGCTGAAGCGTGCCACGATGGGCGGCGATGTCGTGCTTCGCTTGCTCCTTCGGCCCGCTCTGCGTCACCCCCTTTGCCGGAGCCGGCTTTTTCGGTTCTGGACAGTGTCTCATGTGTCTCCAACTGGCGCGGGGATGAACGTGCGCGCGCGGCGCCGGCGCGTGTCGGCGTCACGCGCCCTCCAACAGCCCGCGCAAATCCTTCAACGCCTTGGCGCGGAGCTGGTGTACCCGCGGCACGCTCACCTCGAGCACCGCGGCGATTTCGGTGAGGTTCAGCTCCTCGACGAAGAACAGCTGGAGCACCAGCTTGAGCCGGTCGGGCAGCTTCACCATCGCGCCGATCAGCCGCTCGCGGTCCTCGGCGGCGCACAGCGCCTCGAAGGGATCGGGATCCTCGCTGGCAAAGGCGAGGCTGGTCTCGTCATAGGCCTCGTCGATCGGGGTGAGCCTGACGCCCGAGGCCTCGATCGCGCGCAGCTCGGCGTCCGACACCTCCATCGTGCCGGCAAGTTCGGCGCGGCTCGGTTCACGGCCCAGCTTGCCGCGCAAGGATGCGAGCGCGCGTTCGTATCCGGCGCGCTTGGTCCGCGCGGTGCGGCTGTCGTGGGCGACGCGGCGCACCTCGTCGAGCATCGCGCCGCGCACCCTGATCTTGGCATAGGCGGCAAAGCCGTCCTCGGTCGGCCCGGCGTGGCGCTGGGCACATTCGGTGAGCGCGACGATCCCGGCCTGCACGAGGTCCTCGATCTCGAGGCCCTCGCGGCCGTTGCCGTGGATATGCCAGGCCGCGCGGCGCACCAGCGGCAGGAAGCGGCGCACCCGGTCCTCGACCTCGGCCCGCGAGGGTGCGTAGGGCGCGGCGCGGGCTAGGAAGGCGGCATGATCGTGCTTCATGCGGCGCGCTCCTGTCCAGCCGGCGCGCCGAGCGCGCGGGCCTCGTCGGGCGCGCCAATGACGCCCACCACCGCGATCGGCTGGGCGGCGGGAAGCTCGGCGATCGAAAGCACCAGACAGCGCGGGGCGCGCGGGCGCAGCAGCCCGGCCAGCGCGCGGCGGGCCGGCGGCTGGACGATCAGCGCGATTGCGCCGCCCTGCTCGTCGGCGATCCGGCTCGCCTCGCGCACGATCATGTTGCCGCAATCGGGCTCGATCAGCGGCTGCCCGGTGGCCGGATCGATCATCCCGCCCAGGATCGCGCTTTCGAGCCCGGCATCGAGCGTCACCACCTTGAGCGGCTCGCCCGGCGCGACAATCCGTGCCACCAGCCGCGGCGCGAGATCGGCGCGCACCGCATCGATCACGGAATCGAAATCCGTGGTCTTCTGCAGCGCCAGCGCGAGCGAGGTGAACAGCGGCTGGGGGTGCGCCAGCGCGATTCCGTCGGCAATCAGCGCACGCAGGAAGCGGGTGAGCGCGGCCAGCGGGAGCGGATCGGGGTGCACCGCCTCGACCAGCGCGGGGGCGCGGGCTTTCAACCCTTCGACCCAGTCGCGCACCTCGTCGGGGCCGAGCAGCTGATGCGCCTCGGCCAGCAGCGCCTGATTGGCGTGGGTGGCGATCACGGTCGCCGGATCGACCACGAGAAAGCCCTCGGCAATCGCATGGTCGCGCGCGGCGGGCAGGATCCACAGCGCCGGGCAATCGAACGAGGGGTCGCGGGTCGGCTCGCCGGCGAGGCCGCCATATCCGTTGGGGCCCATGCGCACGTCGCCCGCATCGATCGCGAGCAGCTTGCCCGGGCGCACCGAGCCGCGCGCGATCGCGATCCCGCCGAGCAGCACGGCATAGTCCTGCGCGCCCAGATCGAGCGAATCGCGGATCCGGAACTGCGGCAGCACGAAGCCCAGGTCACGCGAGAGCTGCTTGCGGATCCCGGTGATGCGCGCCAGCAGCGGCGCCGCGCCCTCGGACCCGCGCGCTTCGGGATCGACCAGGCTGACAAGGCCATAGCCGAGCTCGATCGTCACCAGCGTCGCGTCGCTCACATCGGCCAGTGCGATGGTATCGGGCGAGACCTCGGGCTCGGGTGCGGGCGGGGGCGGCGGCGCAGCGGCGTGGCGCTTCAATTGCCACCAGATGCCCGCAGCGATCGCGGCTCCGGGGAGGAAGATCGCCTGCGGCATGGCGGGCACCAGACCGATCGCGCCGAGGATCAGCGCCACCGGCAGCCAGCCGCGCGGATCGGCGAACTGGCCGCCGATCTGCCCCGCCAGATCGCGGCTGTCCGAAACGCGGGTGACGATCGCGGCCGCCGCGATCGAGAGCAGCAGGGCGGGCACCTGCGCCACCAGCGCATCGCCGACCGCCAGCGTGACATAGGCCTCGCCCGCTTCGGTGGCCGAGAGCCCGTGGCTGATCATCCCGATGGCAAAGCCCGCGACGATGTTGACCGCGAGGATCAGCAGCGCCGCCATCGCATCGCCCTTCACGAACTTGCTCGCACCATCCATCGATCCGTAGAAATCGGCCTCGATGGTGACCTCGCGGCGCCGTTCGCGCGCTTCGTCGGCGGTGATCAGCCCGGCGGCGATATCGGCGTCGATCGCCATCTGCTTGCCCGGCAAGGCATCGAGCACGAAGCGCGCCGACACTTCCGACACGCGGCCCGCGCCCTTGGTGATCACGATCATGTTGATGATCATGAGAATGGCGAAAACGAACAGGCCGACCACGAAATTGCCGCCGACGAGAAACGCGGCGAAGCTCTCGATCACGTGCCCCGCCGCCGCCTCGCCCTCGTGGCCGTGCACCAGCACGACGCGCGTGGAGGCGACGTTGAGCGCGAGGCGCAGCAGGGTCGCGAACAGCAGCACGCTCGGGAAAGACGAGAAATCGAGCGGACGCCGCGCGTTGAGGGCGACCATCAGCACCGCGATCGAGATCGCGATGTTGAGCACGAAGAAGATGTCGAGCAGCAGCGCCGGGATCGGCAGCACCATCAGCGCGAGCAGCGTGAAGATGCCGATGGGGAGCATCAGCGCGCCGCCCCCTTCGCTCAACCGCGCACCGAGCCGCGCGAGCGGCCCGGGCAAGGTCCCTCCGGCGGCGCTCACAGGCCGAGCGCCTTCAGCGTGCTATAGGCGCGGCGCACCTGCGGCGGGGCGGCGGCGGGATCGGTTCCGAAGGTCGCGCCCAGCACCTGCGACATCGGCGGCCGGCCGGAAGGCCGCAGCACCGGCGCGGGGAGCGATCCTTGCGTCAGCGGCGGCGGAATGCCGGGGCCAAACACCGTCTCGTCGGCAGACAGATAGGGCATGGGGGTGAAGCCGGACCCGCGCCCGCCGCTGTAATCGGCGCGGGCGAAGCGACGGCCCGATCCGTCGCTCGCCCGGTCGAGGGCGCGTTCGAGCTTGCCCGCGATCACCTCCATCACCTGCGCAAGGCTGCGCTGCGAACCATCGGGGGCGTAGAAGATCGCGCGGTTGGCGGCCGCCGGGCGGGCGAACAGCGCGGCCGCGCTCTGGCCCGGATCGGCCTGCATCTCGGACAGGAAACGCCCCGCGCCGCCCGCGCCCAGGAAGTGCGCGAGGTAGAGCTCGGCATGGCTCGGCTGGCGGCCGAGGATCGGCATCAGGTGCGCGCGGTTGTCCTCGGCGAGGCCCGCCGCCATGAAGGCGGCGACCTGCGGGTCGTTGCGCAGCGCCAGGATCGCCTCGCGCTGCCCCGGATCGGCGACCCAGGCGCTGCCGGACGAGGTCAGCTCGATCCGGTCGGCGAGCGCGCCGAGGCCGAAGCGGTGGCCGTGGCGCTTCATCGTGCCGAGCCAGGTGTCCTCGATGAACTGGTAGAGCCCGGTGGCGCTCGATGTGGCGGCGCGCGCGTCGGGATCCATCGAGGATTCGACCTCGGCCTGCGCCAGCAGGAAGTTGAAATCGACGCTGGTCGATTGCGCTGCCCTGGCGATCGCGGCCTCGACCGTGCCCGCGGGCGCGGCGATCTCGCGCGTGGCGGGCAGGCGCCCCTCGGCCTCTGCGCGCGCGGCAGCATGATCGGCCCGCGCGATCTCGAACCCGGCACGGATCGAGCCTGCGGGCAGGCCCAATGCGGTTGAATACTGGCTCACTGGCCCTCCGCTGTTCGCGAGCGCCGCGCAGGATTGCGGCGCTTTCACGGGCGGTGAGTGCAAAGCGCGTGCCAGACCCCGGCGTGAAGACCTAGGTATGAACCCCTATACGCGCGCAGGGGCGTAAGTGGCCCGCGGCAGGCGGCGCGGGCCACCCAGCGCCTCGATCCGCGCCGCGACATTGGCGGCGAGCAGATTGCGCACCCGGCGGTTGACCTCGTTCAGCTGCCGCGCGGTTTCGGCAAGCCCGCGGGTCTCGCTGTCGAGCGCCTGGGGGGCGATGGTGGCAAGCGCGTCGCACAGCGCTTCCTTCTCGTGCGCGGCGCCGATCAGGTCGTCGGCATCGAGCGCGGCAAGCGCCTGCCGTTCGCGTTCGAGCACGGCAATCATCTGCCGCAGTCCGGCAGCCAGCGGAACGCCTTGGGCGGGCACGTCAAGCGCGCGAATATCGGCCACCGGCTCAGCTCCGCTCGGGCAGCGACAGGCTGACCTGCGCGGCGATCATCGCATCGACGATCTTGGTCGGCACCAGCGGGTAGCGGCCCTCGCGCAGCGCGTTGCGGATTTCGACCACCCGCTCGGCATCGACCGGCGGGGTCGCAGCCGCTTCGCGCGCGCCGCTCACTTCGAGGCTGACCCCGGGGGCCGTGGCGGAGACCGGGGCTGCGGCAGTGGCGCCGCGCGCTTCGATCTGCGCGCGCTCGCCCGCGGCCAGCGCGCGCGGCGCGGTGACACTCGGCAATTTGCTCAGTTCGACGGAAGGCATTGGCGTTGTCCTTGTGGGGTTCCTGCAGGCGAGAACGGACGCAGGGACGTGGGTTTAAGGGGGCTGTCAAACGCGTGTTGCACGCGGCTCATCCGGCGGGGATCACCGCGAGGCCGGGGCGCTCGATCCGGGCGCGCAGGCTTTCCGCCTTGCGGCTGGTGCGCACGGTGATCCACTCGCCCACCGCGCCGCCTTCGAGCGCCTCGCCCGGCTGCTGCACGCTGAACCCGCGCCCGCGCACCATGATGGTGAGAATGTCGCCGCGCTTCACCGCAGGCGGCGCCTTGGCCGCTGCCGCCGCGCTGCCGCCGGCGACGGGGTTGATGGCGACGAAGATGCGCCAGCCGGTCGTGCCCGGACACTCGACCGCGACCGCGGTGCGCGCCGGGGTGTGCCAGCTGACCGCGAGCGGCGCGGCGCAGGACGCAAGCTGGAGGCGCGGATCGCTCGCCGTGCGCGCCCCGCCAGGCGCGCCGACGGCGGCGCCGGTGAAGGCTGCAACCGCCCGGTCGATCGCGGCGGGATCGGTTGCCGGCCCGCCCGCTTCGGCGGAGGGGTCGCACAGGGGCAGCAGCATCGGCAGGGCCAGCGGGCTCAGCCGCCAGCCATGGGGCCACAGGGACGTCGTCTGCATCAAGAGGCGCTCCGGTTAATTGCGCGAGTGGGTCATGGCGGCTGATCAGCAAGGCTTGTGCCAAGCGGGCACCGCCGGGCCAGCGGCCCACCCTAGGCAATCTCCCGAGGGTGGCGGCGATGCGGCATTAGGCATGCCCGGGCCAAGGAGCATTGCCGAACCACCAATCCGATACGGTCACGACCATGCCTTTCCCCAACGGCTATCTCTCCCGCTCCGTCCGCACCGCCGCCGCTGCCGAGCCGCCGGCGCGCGATAGCCGTGCCGATGAAGCGCGCCGCGCGCTGCTCGAAAAGATCGGGGAATTCCTTATTCATCATGACCTTGCGGTGACGGGGCCGAATCTTTCCACAGTTTGCGGTGCGCTCTCGGGGGCACAGCCCGAACTCGCCAAGGCCTTCGCGGCGCGCGACATTGCGCAGGCGCCGATCGATCAGCGCTGGCTCGACACGCTGGTGCGGCTCGATCCCGATGGCCACGCCCGGATCGCCGCGCTCGAGACGCTGTCGGACACGCTCGAATACGCGTTGCTGCGCTTTGCCCAGACCGCGCGCGCGGCGCAGAGCGAGACCAGCGATCACCGCGGCGCCATCGGCGCGCAGCTCGAAACCCTCGCCGGACCCGAAGGACTGGCGCAGGTGCTCGACCTGTCGCGCGCGATGCTCGCACGGATCGAGCAGGTCGAAGCGGCGATGGCGCGGAGCGAGGCCGAGACCGCGGCCTTGCGCGAAAGCCTCGCCAAGGCGCGGATCGAGGCGGATGTCGATCACCTCACCCACCTCCCCAACCGCCGTGCCTTCGAGCGCAAGCTGGTATCCGCCGCGATCGAGGCGCGCGAGAAGGGCGAGCCGCTGGCGCTCGCCTTCTGCGATGTCGATCACTTCAAGCAGATCAACGACCGCCACGGTCATGCCGCCGGGGACCGCGTGTTGTGCGCGCTGGCAGCGAGCCTCAGCGAGCTGGCGGGCAGCAGCTGCTTCGTCGCGCGCCATGGGGGCGAGGAGTTCGTGATGCTGTTCTATGCGATGGACAAGGAGGCCGCGCGCGGCCGGCTCGACGCGGTGCGCCGGGCGGTGGCAGCGCGCCAGCTGATGAACCGCGACACCGGACAGCCCTTCGGCCGGATCACCTTCTCCGCCGGGGTGGCCGAGGTGACCGAGGACGCCGACACCCGCAGCGCGCTCGCCCGCGCCGATGCGGCGCTCTACCGCGCCAAGCAGCAGGGCCGCAACCGGGTCGAGGCGGGCTGAGCGCGCCGCCGCGCGGTCACGAAGGCCGCTCGCCCTGGTCGGTCTCGGCCACCACGGAATCATAGGCGAGGCTGGCATAGATTTCGTCCGCCGGGCCTGCCGCGATGATGGTGCGCACCCGCGCGCCTGCCGCGCGCGCCTCGGCGGCAAGCGCCTCGGCGCGGGTCCAGGCCGCCGCTTCGCCGCCCTTGCGGTGGACCGCGAAGATCGTCAGCGTCGCGCGCGCATCGGGCGCCTGCGCGGCGAGCCACGCGCCCAGGCTAGGGCCGCCCGCTACGGGCCGGAACAGGGCCTGCGATGCGGCCACTTCGGGGCGTGCAGGCCCGCGCGCGTCGGTTTCGCGCGCTTCGCGGTCGGCAAGACGGCGGCCGCTTTCGGCTTCGGCAGCAGGCAGGGCGGAAAGGGTCATCAGGAACAGGATCAGCGCAAGGTCGGCAAGGATCAGCTGCCACCCGTGCCCGCTGGCCGGGCGCCCGGGGCGACGGGTCATGCCACACCCCGCAGATGCGCACGGCGGACCTCGGCGGCGGCGGCCTCGGCGGTGCCGATCTGCGTGACGAACCATTCCGCGAGCGTTTCGCGGTCCTGCTCCTCGGCCAGCCCCCGGCGTTCGATCGCGTGGGCGAGCGGATAGCACACGAAGTGGGCGACCAGCGCGCCGTAGAGCGAGGTCAGCACCGCGGTCGAGATCGCCGCCATGATCGTCACCGTGGCCGCGGCATCGGGCGTGGGGGTCAGCTGGGTGAATCCGTAGAGCGTGCCGATGAGGCCGAACACCGGCGCAAGATCGCCCGCCCAGGTGAACACCTGCACCGCGCCCAGCCGCCGCGCTTCGTCGAGCGCGCGCTCGGCCCGGCGCACATTGCCGAGCGCTTCCAGCGTGCCGTGGCGCAGGTAGGTCTCGAGCATCAGCCCGAGCGCGCGGTCGGGCGGCAGCGCGGGATCGGCGCGGCGGGGCCCGTCGCGGCGGATCGCGCTCGCCGCCAGCGCCAGCGCCTTGCGGTTGGGCTCGATCCGGAACCCGCGCCGCAGCAGGCCCCCCGCCGCGCGCAGCGCCGCGCCGAAATCGCGCCACCCGCAGCGCGCCACCGTGGCGAGCACGGTTCCGGTGACCACGATCCCCAGCGCAGCCGGATCGAACAGCGACGACATCGTGGGTGGCATGGCGGATCCCTCCTCGCGTGATTGCACCATGCGGCAGAACGGCCCGGCAGCCAGGGCGATTAAGCACGTGAATTTGCGGAGGGGCGGCAGTCGCTTGCCCCGGTCGCTGGTGCAGGCGGCAAAAGCCTGCCGAGCCGCCCGCGCTCCGCTCTGCCGAGGCCTGCCGGGCATGGCTCCAAAGGGTTTTGGCACGCTTCGTGCTGAACCCCAGGCGCAGGGCCTGCCCCGCAACCCACAGGAGACACATCCAGTGAACGAGCGACTCTTCGGCATCCACGGCGCGGCGCTCACCTTGCGCTCGCAGCGCATGGGCGTGATCGCGTCGAACATCGCGAACGCGGCGACCCCGGGCTACAAGGCGCGTGACATCGATTTCAATGTCGCGCTCGATGCCCGGCTCGCCGAAGCGCGCGGGCTGCGCAGCGCCGGTCCCGAAGCCGGGATGGTGTGGCGCGCGCCGACCATGCCCTCGCTCGACGGCAACACGGTCGAGCTCAACCGCGAACAGGTCGCCTTTGCCGAGAACGCGGTGGCATACTCGGCGACGCTCAGCTTCGTGCAGGGCAAGGTCAACACCATCACCCGCGCGCTGAAGGGCGAATGACGATGCCCGATCGCACCCCCATGACGCTGTTCTCGATGACCACCCGCGCGATGAGCGCGCAGATGGTGCGGATGAACGCGGCAACGTCGAACCTCGCCAATGCCGGTTCGGTCTCCTCGACCGAGGAGGGCGCCTATCGCCCGATCCGTGCGGTCTTCGCGGTCGAGCTCGACCGGGCCTCGGGCCTGGCCGGGGTCACCACCGGCGGGCTGGTGCGCGCCGAGACCGCCCCGACCAAGCGATACGATCCCGGCCATCCGCTCGCGGACGCCGAGGGCAATGTATTCGAAGCCCCTGTCGATGAGACCGCCGAGATGGTCGAGATCATGGACAGCGCCCGCCAGTACCAGAACCTGGTGCAGGCACTCCAGACCGCCAAGCAACTGATGCTCGAAACCCTGAGGAGCCAGTGATGACTACGACGACCAGCACCAACACCAATCTCAACCCCGCCGCCAAGGCGACGCTCGACCGGCTCAACACTCCCTCAAAGCTCAAGGGCGGCGGGATGGCCGCGCTCGACGGGGGCGATTTCCTCAAGCTGCTGACCACCCAGCTGACGTTCCAGGATCCGCTCGCGCCGACCGACAACCAGGACATGCTGGCGCAGATGGCGCAGTTCTCCTCGCTTTCGGCAACCACCCAGAGCGGCGCGACGCTCGAGGACATCTCGGCCAAGCTCGACCGGTTGATCGCCGCGCAGGAAGCCGCCGCGCGCGCCGCCACCACTCCCAACCGCTGATTGTCACGACCCGCTGAAAGGAAACCCGCACCATGTCGTTCTTCACCTCGCTGTCCGGCCTCAAGAACGCCGAGACCGACCTGCGCGTGATCGCGCACAACATCGCCAACGCCGAGACGGTGGGCTTCAAGAAGAGCTCCGTGCAGTTCGCCGACCTCGTCGCCACCGGTTCCTCGACCGACCCGCGCCGCAGCCCCGGCATCGGCGCGACCATCGCCGGGATCACCCAGGATTTCGTTCTCGGCCCGCTCGAGCAGACCGGCCGCGCGCTCGACCTCGCGATCGACGGTGACGGCTTCTTCGCGCTCGCCAATCCGTTCTCGGGCGCGGTCAGCTACACCCGCAACGGCAATTTCCGCCTGACCGCCGCGGGCGAGCTCGAGGATGCCTGGGGCAACCGCCTTCAGGCCTATCCGGTCAATGCCTCCGGCGCCCCGACCTCGACCACGCCGGCCGATGTCGACGTGCCGGTGACCAATGCGAGCGGTGCCAGCATCGCCAACGTCACCATCAACGTGCGCGGCACGATCGTCGCGGCCTATGCCGACGGCACCACCGAACCGATCGGGCAGATCGCGCTGGCGACTTTCGCGGCGCCCAACGGGCTGCGCTCGGCCGGTCAGACGAAGTGGGAAGCGACCGGCGAATCCGGCCCGGCGGTGCTCGGCAATCCCGGCATCGGCACCTATGGCGAAATGATCAGCGGCGCGCTCGAGCGTTCGAACGTCGATCTTGCCGAGGAAATGGTCGCGCTGCTCACCGCGCAGCGCAACTTCCAGGCCAATGCCAAGGCGATCGATACCGCCACCCAGATCTCGCAGACCGTGCTGAACCTGCGCTCGTAAGATCATGGACCGGCTGATCTACACTGCCCTGACCGCGATGAACGCGGCGATGGACCGGCAGCGGGTGGTGGCGAACAATCTCGCCAACGCCTCGACCCCGGGCTTTCGTCAGGAGGTCTTCGCGGTCACCCCGGCGACGCTCAAGGACGGCTCGCTCGAGGCCCGCGCGATGGCGCGCGGCAACGTGCGCGGGGCGGACATGCGCACCGCCCGGGTGGTGCCGACCGGCAATGCGCTCGATGTCGCGCTCGAAGGCAAGGCGCTGCTCGCCTATCAGGCGCCCGATCGGCAGGGCGAGGTCTATTCCCGCCGCGGTGACCTCAGGGTCTCGGCCTCGGGCGTGCTCGAGAACGGCGAGGGGCTGGCGGTGCTGGGCGAAAGCGGCGCACCGATCACCGTGCCGCCGGGCTTCGCGATCAGCCTTGCCGCCGATGGCACGCTGTTCGCCGCCGATCCCTCCGCGCCCGATGCCGTGCCCGAGGCGATCGACCGGCTGCGGCTGGTCAACCCCGAAGGCAGCCCGCTGGCCAAGGGGATCGACAGCTTCTTGAAGGTGCCCGGCCCCGGCGGCCAGACCGGCGTGCTGCCGTTCGATCCGACCGCGCGGCTCACCCCGGGCGCGCTCGAGATGTCCAATGTCGAGACCGCCGACACGCTGGTGCAGATGATCGAGGCGCAGCGCGCCTTCGAGCAGCGCGCCAAGATCATCGCCACCGCGGGCGAGCTCGACGAATCCGGCAGCGGCCTGATGGCGCTGCGCTGACCCCCGATATTCCAGGAGACCCGACTGATGCCCACCTCCGCCCTCCACGTCGCGCGCACCGGCCTTGAAGCCCAGGACGCACGGATGCGCGTGATCGCCAACAACCTTGCCAATATCGGCACCACCGGGTTCAAGCGCGACCGCGCGGACTTCGCCACGCTCGCCTATCAGGAGCAGCGCGTTGCCGGGCAGGCCTCGACCGGGCAGACCGCCTTTGCGGTCGGCCTCAATCTCGGCACCGGGGTGCAGATCCAGGGCACCACCCGGATCGAGACCCAGGGCACGCTCAATCCGACCGGCAACCCGCTCGACCTCGCGCTCGATGGCGACGGCTATTTCCAGGTCGAACTGCCGGGCGGCGGGCAGCCGGGCTTCACCCGTGCGGGCAACTTCACGCTGTCGAACGATGGCACGCTGATCACCTCGCAGGGCTATGCGCTGCAGCCGGCACTGCAGGTGCCCGCAGGTGCGCAATCGATCAGCGTCGCGCCCGACGGCACGGTGAGCGCGATCGTTCCCGGCAACACCGAAGCGAGCGTGCTCGGCCAGCTTACCGTGGCGAGCTTCATCAACCCGGCGGGGCTGCGCGCGATCGGCGACAACTTCCTCGTCGAGACCGCCGCCTCCGGCCCGGCCGAGCTCGGCTTTGCGGGCGAGAACGGGCGCGGGCAGGTTCGCCAGGGGATGCTCGAGGCCTCGAACGTCAATGTCGTCGAGGAGCTGGTCGAGATGATCGAGGCCCAGCGCGCCTACGAGATCAATTCCAAGATGGTGAGCGCGGTCGACGAGATGCTGCGCAACGCCAACCAGACCCTGTGAGGCGGGCGATGGAGGGTCGTCGCACGCTTGTGCCTCTCGCGCTGCTGCCGCTTGCTGCCTGCATGGGCGGCGGGCAGGGGCCGCAGCCGGGCTTCACCGCGCCGCCCCCGCCGGGTGCGGCGATCACCGCGGCGAGCATGGGCGATCCCTTCGCCGCCGCGCCGCCGCAGCCGCAAGCGGTGAGCGCCGGGGCGATCTTCCAGCCGAGCAACGGCTATGCCGGGCTCGTCACCGGCAACCGCGCCCGCGCGCTCGGCGACATGGTCACGATCGTGCTGGTCGAGGCCACCACCACCTCCAAGAGCACCCAGGGCAAGACCAGCCGCAAAGGCAGCTTCGGGATCACCCCGCCGACCAAGGGCCCGCTCGATTTCCTCGACCCCGAAGCCCTTAAAGCTGCGGCCGAAGGGTCGTTCACAGGCGCAGGCAATGCTGAGCAGCAAAGCCGCCTCAACGGCGCGGTCGCGGTGACCATTGCCGCGATCTACCCCAACGGAACCGCCGAAGTGGTCGGAGAAAAGCAGATGATGTTCAGCCAGGGAGACGAGTGGGTGCAATTCGCCGGCCGCATCCGTCTGGTCGACATCGACGGCGACAACCGCCTGGCCTCCTCGCAGGTCGCCAATGCCCGGATCATCTATTCGGGCAAGGGCGCCGTGCAGCAGGCGAGCCGGCCGGGGTGGCTCAGCCGCTTCTTCAACTTCATTTCGCCGTTCTGAGGGGGAGCGTGACGATGACCCGCCTGCTTTCTCCTTTCGTGGCCGCGCTGCTTGCGCTCGTCGCCGCGCTCGCCCCCGCTCCGGCGGCGGCCGAGCGGATCCGCGATCTCGGCCAGTTCGACGGTTTGCGCGCCAACCAGCTCACCGGCTACGGCATCGTCGTCGGCCTGCAGGGCACCGGCGACAACAACCTCGCCTATGCCACCGAGGCGATGCGCGGCGTTTCGGGCCGGCTCGGCCTGCCGCTGCCTCCGGGCGTGAGCCCGACGCTCAAGAACGCCGCCGCGGTGATCGTTACTGCCGAGCTGCCGCCCTTCGCCAAGCCCGGCCAGCGGATCGACATTACCGTCTCCACCCTCGGCCAGGCGGCAAGCTTGCGCGGCGGGGCGCTGGTGCTGACCCCGCTCTACGGCGCCGACGGGCAGATCTACGCGATGGCGCAGGGCAATGTCGCGGTCGGCGGGCTCGGGGTGAGCGGGCGCGACGGTTCGCAGGTGACGGTCAATGTCGCCACCGTGGGCCGCATCGCCGATGGCGCCACGGTCGAGCGCACGGTCGCCACCGGCTTCGATGCCGCGCCCTCGCTGCGCTTCAACCTCCACGAGGCCGATTTCCTCACCGCCGCGCGCGTGCGCGATGCGATCAACGCGCGCTATCCCGGCATTGCCACCATCGCGGACGGGGTGAGCATCGAGCTTGCCCTGCCGCAGGGCAACGACGTGCGATCGGCGATCATGGCGGAGATCGAAATGCTCGCCGTGACCCCCGCGCCGGTCGCCGCCCGCGTGATCGTCAACAGCCGCACCGGCACGGTGGTGATCAACGACGCGGTGCGCCTTTCGCCCGCCGCAGTCAGTCACGGCAAGCTCGTGATCCGGATCGACGAGAACCCGGTGGTGGTCCAGCCCGCGCCCTTCAGCCAGGGCCAGACCGCCGTCGAGCAAGCGACCGACATCTCGGTCGAGGAGCGTTCCGACCGGGTCGCCTACATGCCCGGAGCCGCTTCGCTGACCGAGATCGTCGATGCGCTCAACCTGCTCGGCGTGGGCGCGTCGGACCTCGTCGTGATCCTCGAGAGCCTCAAGCAGGCCGGCAGCCTGCAAGCCGAAATGGTGGTGCTGTGATCCGCCCCGTGTCCTCCCCTGCCGCCGCCGCGCTCTCACCCGAGCGGGCGGAACTGCGCAAGGCCGCCGAAGGCTTCGAGGCGATCATGCTGCGCCGGATGCTGGCGAGCGCGCGGGCGGCGAGCTTTGCCGAGGACACCCCGCTCACCGGCAGCGGGATGAAACAGTTCGAAGCGATACGCGACGAGCACCTCGCCGATGTCGCTGCCAAGACCGGCGCCTTCGGGTTTGCCCGGAGTATCGAGGCGAGCCTCGCGCAACACCTCGCAGGCCATGACGGCGATCAAGGGGACAGCTGATGCCAACCGCAATCTTCACCATCGGCCGCAGCGGCCTTGCCCAGACCCGGCGCAGCCTCGAGCTGACGGCGCAGAACATCGCCAACGCCGAGAACCCCGATTACGCGCGCCGCACCCTGACCCAGGGCGAGCTGGTGATGACCGGCAATATCGGCAACAACGCGCAGGATTCGCTCGGCGGGGTCAAGCCCGGGGTGATCGAGCGTGCCGAGAGCTCGCTGGTGCAGCGCCAGGCGCGCGACAGCTCTTCGGCGCTGTCCGCGGCAGAGGCCGAGTTCTTCGCCACCAAGGAGGCCGAAAGCGCGCTCGAGACCTCGGGCGTCTATGCCGGCCTCGTCGATTTCGAGGCGGCGCTGACCCGGCTCCAGAACAACCCGACCGAGCCCGCACTCAGGCTTTCCGCGCTTGAAGCGGGGCGCAAGATGGCGGGCAATTTCCGCATCGCCAACGGCACTCTCGCCAATGCCCGCAGCCTAGTGCAGGCCGAGGTCGGCGCCAAGACGCTCAAGATCAACGAGGTCGCGGGCGAGCTGGCCAAGATCAACGGCGATCTCGGCGGCTCGCGCGAGGGCACCGCAGGCCGTGCGGCCCTGCTCGATGCGCGCGACAAGGCGCTGCGCAACCTGGCCAAGGAATTCGGCATCGCGCCGACCATCAACGCCGATGGCACCGCCGACGTGACGCTCAATGGCACGCCGCCGCTGTCGCTGGTCGCGGGCGCCACGGCCCAGCCGGTTGCCGTCACCTTCGCGGCCAATGGCACCGCCAGCTTCACCGTCGGCGGAGCGGCCTTCGCGCCCACCGGGGGCGGCATGGCCGGACGCGCCGGTGCGCTCGCCGAAATGGCCTCGCTTCAGACCGGGCTCGATGCGCTCGCGGTCTCGGCCATCACCATCGCCAATGCCGCGCAGGCCGCAGGGGCCGGGTCGGACGGCAGCGCCGGCCAGCCGTTCTTTTCGGGCACCAGTGCCGGCACCATGACGATGGTGCTCGCCTCGGCCGGCGGGATCGCGACCGCCGCCGCGGGATCGCCCGCGGGCAGCCGCGACACCAGCAATCTTGCATCCTTCATCGCTGCCTTCGGTGCCTCGTCCGGCCCGGTTTCCGGCACCGATACGCTGCTGCTCGGCCTGTCGAGCAAGGTCTCGGCGCTCGAGACCCGCAAGGACGGGCTTGCGGTGGTCGCTTCGACCGCCGAGTCCGAACTGCTGCGCGAGACCGGCGTCGATCTCGACAACGAGGCCGCCAATCTGGTGCGGCTGCAACAGTCCTTCGAGGCCAACAGCCGGGTGATCCAGGTCGCCGCCGAGCTGTTCGATACCATCCTTGGCCTGAGGTAGGGAGCAAGCGTCATGGGTTCCATCACCAATTCCGCGGGTTCCTTCTTCAACCGCTCGCTGTCGCAGATGGCCGATCTGCGCGCGGGGATCGAGCGCACCCGCACCCAGATCGCGACCGGGCGCAAGATCGAGCGCGGCTCGCAGGATCCGGCGGTTGCCGCGCAGCTGCGCAGCGTCGCCCGGCGCGAGGCGCTCGCCGAGGTCGAGGGCGACAACGCGGCCCGGCTCGGGCAGGATCTGGGCGCGGCGGCCTCCGAGGTCGAGGCGGTCACCAACCTGCTCCAGCGCGCGCGCGAGCTGGCGGTCAAGGCCGCCAATACCCCGACCGGGGCGGGCGGCCGCCAGGCGATCGCCTTCGAGCTCGAACAGCTCAACCAGGAGCTGTTCAGCCGCGCCAACGCCACCTCGCTGACCGGCGAGCCGCTGTTCGCCGGCCTGTCCTCCAACGCCGCCTTCACCAGGGATGCGGCGGGCAATGTCAGCTATGCCGGTACGGCCCAGAGCGGCGCGGTTCCGGTGGCGGCGGGCACCGCGATCGAGCGCGGCCTGCCCGGCAGCGAAGTCTTCGAGTTCACCCTCGGCGGCAGCCCGAGCAGCGCCTTTGCAGTGCTGGGCGGGCTCGTCGCGGCGCTTCAGGGCGGCGCGGCCGACCCGGCGGCGGCGGCGAATGCCGCGCTCGCGGGGATCGACGCCGCGCTCGACACCACCAACCGTGCCACCACCATCCTCGGCACCCGCATGGCGTGGGTCGAGCAGGTCGAAAATCAGCAGGCCGAACGCAAGATCGCGCTGGCCGAGCGCCGCTCGCGGGTGGGCGACACCGACATTGCCGATGCCATCGCCCGGCTCCAGCAATCGCTCACCGCACTCGAGGCGAGCCAGTCCGCTTTCGCACGCGTCAGTTCGCTGACGCTGTTCGACGCGCTGCGCTGATAGGAGCCCGGGTCGATGTTCGTTGCCATTGGCGCGGTCGTGCTGCTTGTCATGGTGTTCGGCGGCTTCCTGCTTGCAGGGGGCGCGCTGGGGCCGGTGCTGGAAGCGATGCCGCTCGAATTCATGATGATTGGCGGCGCGGCTGTCGGCGCGACGCTGATCGGCAATTCGATGCACGCGATCAAGCTGCTCGGCGGCGGGGTCATGAAGGTGTTCAAGGGGCCGAAATACTCCGACGAGGACCATATCGACGCGATCGCGCTGACCAGCAAGCTGATGAAGATGCTGCGCTCCGAAGGCGCGGTGGCGCTCGAAAGCCATGTCACCGAGCCCGGCTCCTCGACCCTGTTCAGCGAATACCCCCGGCTCCAGGCCGATCCGGTGGTGACCGCGATGATCTGCGATCCGCTCACCCTGATGGTGGTCTCCTCGGGCACGCTCGATACCCATGCGGTCGAGGAGGTGATCGACAACGCGATCAAGACCCAGCTCCACGAGATGGAAGAGCCCGCGCACATGATCCAGTCGCTCGCCGACGCGCTGCCCGCGCTGGGGATCGTCGCGGCGGTGCTCGGGATCATCAAGACCATGGGCGCCATCGACAAGCCGCCCGAAATCCTCGGCCACATGATCGGCTCGGCGCTGGTGGGGACGTTCCTCGGGGTGCTGCTCGCCTATGGTTTTGCCGCGCCGCTCGGCACGCGGTTGAAGCAGATCAACACCCACGACGAGAAGCTCTTCCATTCGATCAAGCAGGTGATCATCGCCAGCCTGCACGGCTATCCGCAGCCGCTGGTGCTGGAAGCGGCGCGCTCGGGCCTGCCGCCGGCGCACCGGCCCAAGCTGACCGACCTGCTCGACATGATGCGCGGGCGCTGACATGGCGCTGTCCGATCCGACCCAGTCGGGCGAGGGCGCGGCCGCCGCCATCCCCGCGCCGATCATCGTCAAGAAGGTGACGATCGTCGAGGGCGGGCACCACGGCGGGGCGTGGAAGGTCGCCTATGCCGACTTCGTGACCGCGATGATGGCGTTCTTCCTGCTGTTGTGGCTGCTCGGCGCGACCGAGGAGAAGCAGCGCAAGGGGATCGCCGACTATTTCTCGCCCACGCTGGTCAAGATGCGCAAGGAAAGCGCCGGAGCCGACGGGTTGCTCGGCGGGGCCTCGATGACCGACGTCGACAACTATCCCAACGCCATGGGCCAGACCGGCACGCGCACCATCACTGTCCCGCGCGGAATGACCGGCGGGCCGGTCGAGGGGGGCGGTCGCGGCGAGTTGGAAGCGACCAAGCTCAAGGAAATCCAGGACAAAATCGACAAGAAGCTGGTCCAGCGGCGCCAGCTCAAGCATCTCGCGCGCCAGGTGCGGGTGATGCGCGCGCCCGACGGGATCCGCATCGACCTGATGGACAATGCCGATTTCTCCATGTTCGAGCTCGGCACCACGATCCTCACCAAGGAGGCGCGCGGGCTGCTCGAAGTGATGGCCGAGACGCTCAAGGACGAGGCCGCACCGCTGATCGTCCGCGGCCACACCGACTCCCTGCCGTGGCGCAGCGGGGTCTCCGCCAACAACTGGTCGCTCTCGACCGGCCGCGCCGAGGCGACCCGGCAGGCGCTGGTGCTGGGCGGCGTGACCGGCAAGCGCTTCGCCCGGATCGAGGGCGTCGCCGATACCGAGCCGCTGGTGGCCGACGATCCGGCCGACCCCAGAAACCGCCGCATCTCGCTGCTGCTGCTGACCGGCCCCGGCACCGCGCCGCCGCCCGAGCGAGCCGGGCCGCCTGTTGCGAAGGGCAAGGCGGCGCGCTGATCGCCGCCCCCCGGAGAAACCCCGATCCCCGCCGCACGGGCCGGTAAACCATGTTGGCCTAAGCCTCGAGCGTGAACCGGGCGCGCCGCGCGATGCTGTGGCGGCGAAAAAATCCGTTCCACTCGAGGGGCTTTTCATGAACGATCGAATTCTGCCGCACGAACTGCCCGAAGCGCTGCAACGCGCGCCGGAGGGCATCACCATGCTTTCGCTCGACTGCTTCGATACGCTGCTGTGGCGCGATTGCCATGAGCCGACCGACGTTTTCGCCGCGCTGCCGGGCCTCACCATCCAGCAGCGCGCCACCGGCGAAATGCAGGCGCGCAAGGCCAAGAGCACGCTGCGCGAGAGCGTCGAAGTGACGCTCGCGGACATCTATGCTGCGGTGATGCCCTTCGCCTCGCCCGCGGCGCGCGAGGCGGCCATCGCCGCCGAACTCGCGGCCGAGGCGCAGGCGTGCTTCGGGTTCGGCCCGACGGTCGAACTGATGCGCGCGGCCAAGGCGCGCGGGCTCGATGTCGTGATCGTCTCGGACACCTATCTGTCCGCCGCGCAACTGCGCGAGCTCATCACGCAAGCGGCGGGCGCCGAAGTCGCCGGGCTGATCGACAAGGTGTTCGCTTCGAGCGACCACGGCATCTCCAAGGGGCAGGGCCTGATCGGCGTGGCGCTCAAGGCGATGCGGCGCGATCCGGGCGAGGTGCTGCACATCGGGGACAATCCGCACGCCGACTATCAGTCCGCGCGCCGGCTCGGCGTCCATGCGCTGCACCTGCTGCAATTCGCCGACCCCGCCAGCCGCAGGCTGCGCCATGAGCGCGCCTGCGCCCGGATGGACGTGCGCGAGCAGGGGACCAAGGAGCCCCGCATCGTCGGCCTTCAACCGCACCGCGCGCTGACCGCCGTGCTCGATCCGCAGGTCACCGATCCGGCGGAAAAGCTTGGTGCCACGGTGCTCGGGCCGGTGTTTACCGCCTTCGATGACTGGCTGCGCGCCGAGGCCGAGGATCTCCGCGCGGCACGCGGCGGCACGGTGCACTGGCTGTTCTGCCTGCGCGACGGGCACCTCCCCGAAATCGTCCATGCCGCCCGCGGCAGTGCCCCCAGCACCGGCCGCGCCGAGATCAGCCGCTTCGGCGCCACCGCCGCCGCGCTCAGCACGGCGGATGGGTATAACCGGCAGGTCGGTGCCCTGCGCGGCCTCAAGCCCTCGATCGTCGCGCGCCAGATGCTGATGGAGGAGAACGAGATCGCCCGGATCCTCGGCAGCATCAAGACCATGACCGATCAGACCAAGGCCATGGTTGCGCTCGATCAGGAACTGCACACCCGCCACCGCCGCAAGCGCACCATGCGCCGCGCCGAGCAATACGCCGACCGGCTGATCGCGCATGTCCGGAAGATCTGCAATCCGCAGCCCGGCGATACGCTGATGCTGGTCGATCTCGGCTACAACGGATCGGTGCAGGATCATGTCGACGCTCTGTTGCAGGAGCGGCTCGGCGTGCATGTTGCCGGGCGGTACCTGATCTGCCGCGAGGTCGTCGCGACCGGGCTCGACAAGGCCGGGCTGATCGATCAGCGGCATTACGATCCCGGCGTGCTCGACGCGATGTGCATGAATGTGGCGGTGATCGAGCAGCTCGCCACCTGCGAGCTCGGCTCGGTGATTGGCTACGAGGCCAACGGCACGCCGATCCGCAAGAACAGCACGATCAAGGGCGGCCAGAGCGAGGTGCGCGACCGCGTGCAGCAGGGCACGGTGCAGTTCGCGCGCGCCGCGCACGGCGGCGGCCCGGTGCTCCGCCCGAGCGACGCGCACCGCGAACGGGCGTGGCGCGAGGCTGCGGCACAGGTGCTGCTGCGCTTCATGTACCTGCCCGATCCGGCCGAGCTCGCTGTGCTCAAGACCTTCGAGCATGACGTCAACCTCGGCTCGGACCAGATGGTCAAGCTGTTCGACCAGGAGCTTGCGTCCGAGCAGCTGAAGCGCCGCGGGCTGTTCTACCTGCGAGGATCCTCGCGGATGTTCCTGCCGGCGGAACTGGCGCAGCAGGACCTGAGCGTGCGGTTGGCGCTGCTGGTGCAGCAGCGCTTCGATCCCGATTTCACCTATGCCGATTACGCGCCGCGCCGGATGGTTCTGCGCACCTTCCACCTCTCCGCCGATCAGCAGACCGCGGCCGAGGTCGAAGCCTACAACACCCACGACGGCTATTTCGTCGCGCGCATCCCGCTTCCGCGGGATTGCCATGCGGTGGGATTGCAGCTGGGGCAGGACCTGAGCTGGGTCGAGATCGCTGAGGTCACCCGCTCGCGCATCGGTTCGCTGGTCGGCACCATCGTCGACGAGGTCGGCAAGCCGTGCCACGGCATCGTCCATGACGCGATGCGCGAACACGCGCCCGGGATCTTCGAATGCCTCTCCGAGAACGCCTTGATCATGATCATGCCGGACACCGAGTCCGCGCTCGACATTCCCGGGCCGGAGATGATCGAAGTGGTGTTCCGCCCGCTCGCGGCACGCCGCAACGCCGAGGCGGCCCGGCCCGCACCCGCCCCGTTTGCCACAAAGGATGCCGCATGAGCGAGTTGTTGATCCATTCGATGGCGGAATTCGCCAGCATCATCCTGCCCTGTCTCGAGGATGCGGGCGCGGCGAGGATCACCGAGGTCGGCAGCGAATTCGGATCGATGTCGCAGGCGCTGGCCGATCATTGCGCGGCGCGCGGCGGGCGGCTGACCTGCATCGATCCCGCCCCCGCGCCCGAATTCGCGGCATGGGCCGCGGCGCATCCGCACGTCGATCATGTCGCGCTGCCCAGCCTCGATGTGCTGGCCGAGGCGCGCGCGGCCGATGCCTTTCTGATCGACGGGGATCACAATTACTACACCGTGTTCCACGAGCTCACCCTGATCGACGCGGCGGTGCGCGCGGCGGGGCGGCCCTTGCTGGTGTTCCTCCACGATGTCTCCTGGCCCTGCGCCCGGCGCGATTTCTACTACGCCCCCGATCGCATCCCGGCCGAGTGGCGCCAGCCGCACAGCTACGAGCATGGCGCGCGGCTCGGCCTGCCCGAGGCGCTGTTCCGGAGAGGCTGGCGCGGGATGGGACAGTTCGCCATTGCGATGGAAGAAGGCGGGCCGCGCAACGGCGTGCTCACCGCGGTCGAGGATTTCCTCGCCGCCGCAGACACGTCCGAGCGGCCGCTGTGCTATGCCCATATCCCCGCGGTGCTTGGCCTTGGGGTGGTGTTTGCCGCCGATGCGCCGTGGTCGGACGCGGTGGCGGGGCGGCTGGCGCACTACCACCAGAACCCGCTGATCGCGCGGCTCGAGGAAAACCGTCTGCTCAACTATCTCGAAGTGATCGAGTGGCAGGATCGCAACGTCGCTGCTGAATGATCCGTGCGGCTGCGGCCGCCATTGCGGTGCCGTCGATCCGGCGCCGAGAGGCAAAAAAAGAGGCCCGGGATCTTACGATCCCGGGCCTTGCGTTTGCCGGCCCGCCCTTCAGGGGAAAAGGGCGGGCGCGGGGCTTAGCGCAGCAGCGAGAGGACGTTCTGCTGCGACTGGTTGGCCTGCGCCAGCATCGCGGTCGATGCCTGGCCAAGGATCTGGGCCTTGGCGAGCGCGGTGGTTTCGGCCGAGTAGTCGGTATCGAGGATCCGCGAACGCGCGTCGGTCAGGTTGGTCGAGACGTTGGTGAGGTTGGCCACCGCCGACTGCAGACGGTTCTGGAACGCACCGAGGTTCGCACGGGCGGTGGTGACCGCACCGATCGCGCTGTCATACTGGTCGAGCGTCGCGGCGGTGACCGCCGAGCTGCTCGAGCCGAAGGTGATGACGGCGGTCATGGCGCTCGCGGCATCGAGTTCCGGCAGGGTCACGCTCACGGCATCGACCGATTCGGCACCGGCCTGGATCGAGATGCTGTTGCTGCCGGTCGAGAACAGGTTGATGCCGTTGAAGGTGGTGTTGGCCAGAACCTGGTTGATCTGCGAGGCCAGCGCGTTGCGCTCGGAATCGATGTTCGCGATGTCAGGGGTCGAATAGGTCTGGTTCGAACGCTGCACGGTCAGTTCACGCATGCGCTGGAGCATGTTGGTGACTTCGTCGAGCGCGCCTTCCGCGGTCTGGGCCAGCGAGATGCCGTCGTTGGCGTTGCGAACGCCTTGCGCCATACCGCGGATCTGCGAGGTGAAGGAGGCCGAAATCGCGAGACCGGCGGCATCGTCGGCGGCGCTGTTGATGCGCTTGCCGCTCGACAGACGCTCGGCCGAGGTGGCGAGCATCTTGCCAGCCGAAACGCTGGCGTTGGTGGCGCGCAGCGCCGAGATGTTGGTGTTCACTACGTTCATTGTTCAAACTCCCGAATGGTCAGGCAGGACGAACAGGCCCGTCGCTGCTGGCCCTAAGAGCGGCCGCCGGCCGGGATGTTTAAGCCTGAAAAATACGATTGAGAAAACAGGTATTTGACCGGCAATTCCGGCCTCGCGAACAGCACCTCTTAGGGCTCTCTTGCCGGCCCCATGCGCCCGCCTAGGGGAAGCTACGGGGGCTTAAATTTGCCTCGTCTCCAGCCTCCATGCGGCACAGGATTGCCGTGACCAGGAAACCAGGGGCAAGCATGATGGAACCGGCGACGAGCCCGGCAGGGGCGCAGCGGGCCACCGCAGCGACCGCGGGCGCGCACGATGCGCTGATCGGCATGACCGTGCCGATGATGTGCGGTGCGTGGCAGCGCGAGCGGATCGTGCTGGGCGATCGCCTCGCGCCTGCGATGGCCGCCGGCATTGCCCGCAGCGGCAAGATCGCGATCGCGCTCGAACAGGCTCCCGCGCCCACGCTGGCGCTGCGCGCTGCCGGGCAGGTCACGCTCGCCTATGATCCCGCTTCCCCCGCAGAGGCGCGGGCCGCGCTGCTCGCCGCCTCGGCGCAGGGCGGCTGGCCGGTGGCGGGCGATCCGCAGTCGCTCGCGCTGCTCACGCTCGCCGAGCGCATTTCGGCGAGCGATATTCCCGTGCTTCTCGAAGGGCCGACCGGCACCGGCAAGGAGGTGCTGGCGCAATTCGTCCACCGCCTCTCGGCACGGCACCAGGGCGCGTTTGTCGCGGTCAATTGCGCCGCCATGCCCGAAGCGATGCTCGAGGCGCTGCTGTTCGGCCACAAGAAGGGCGCCTTCACCGGCGCTGCCGAAGCCGGCGAGGGCCTGTTCCGCGCGGCCGACGGCGGCACGCTGCTGCTCGACGAGATCGGCGAACTGCCGCTGCCCTTGCAGGCCAAGCTGCTGCGCGCGTTGCAGGAAGGCGAGGTTTTGCCGCTCGGCGCCACCAAGCCGCTCAAGGTCGATGTCCGCGTGGTCGCGGCAACCAACCGCGAGCTTGCTGCCGAGGCAAGCGCCGGGCGGTTCCGCGAAGATCTGCTCTATCGCCTCAATGTGTTTCCCTTGCGCCTGTCCGCGCTGCGCGACCGGCCGGGGGATATCGCCCCGCTCGCCTTCGCGATGCTGCTGCGCCATGCGGCGGCGCCAGGCCGTCCGGGCTGGATCGCGCGCGAGGCGCTGGCGCTGCTCGAAGGCCACGCCTGGCCGGGCAATGTCCGCGAGCTCGAAAACGTCATCCGCCGCGCGATCCTGCTGGCGGGCGGCGCGCAGGCGCTGGCGGCCGAGCATATCGTGTTCGACACCGCGGTGCGCGCCGTCTCCGAGCCGGCCATGCCCGCGGCCGTATCCCCTGGCGCCGCGACGCTGGCCCGGGCCGCCGCGCCGCGTTCGCTCTCCGATGTCGCCTTCGCCTCCGAAGCGCGCGCGATTCTCGAAACCCTCGCCAGCCACGGCGGCAACCGCGCCGCGACCGCGCGCACCCTCGGCATTTCCGAGCGCACGCTGCGCTACCGGCTCGCCTCGATGCGCGGCGCCGGGATGTTGGCGGCGGGAGGTGCGGCATGAGCGTCGGCCGGATCGGCGGCGTCGGCTTCGGCGTCGAGGACGTGATGGCGCTGCGCCAGCAGGTGCTCGCCCGCAGTTCGGCGCTGCGCGAGGTGCGCGCGGCGAGCGAGTCGGGCCGCGCCTTTGCGCCCGCACAGGCGCCCGGCGCGGGCTTTGCCGATACGCTCCAGCTGGCCTTGAAGCAGGTCAGCGCGGTGCAGGAGCATTCCTCGCAGATGCAGGTCGCCTATGAACGCGGCCAGGTGACCGATATCGCGCAGGTGATGCTCGCGCGGCAGGAAGCGGGCGTGGCCTTCGAAGCGACGCTGCAGGTCAGGAACAAGCTGCTCAACGCCTATCAAGACATCATGCGGATGGGGGGCTGATAGATGGCCGATGCTCTCCCCGTCCCCGCCGATCCGGCGGGTCTGCCCGCCGCGCCCGGCGCTGCGCCCACGGGCCTGCGCGCGCTGCTGCCGCCCTCGCTTGCCGGCTTCGCCAGCCAGCCCGCGCTCGCCCGCGCGCTGCCCGCGCTTGCCGGGGTGGGCGCGCTCGCGGCGGCGGCAGGGCTGTGGATGACGATCTCGTCCGGGCCCGACCGTGTGCTCTACACCAGCCTCACCGATGCCGAGCGCGCCAAGGTGGTCGCAACGCTCGAAGCGGGCGGGATCGCCTATTCGATTGACAATTCGACCGGCGCGCTCGCGGTTGCCGAGAACGATCTCTACCGCGCCAAGATGCTGGTCGCGAGCGATGCCGGGATCGCCGCCCCCGAGGGCGCGGAGCAGATGCTCGATGCCATGCCGCTCGGCACCTCGCGCACGCTCGAGGGCGAGCGGCTGCGGCTGGCGCGCGAGCGCGAGCTGATGCTGACGATCAAGGAGATCGACGGGATCGAGAGCGTCCGGGTCCACCTCGCCACCCCCGAACGATCGGTGTTCGTGCGCGACAACAATCCGCCCAGCGCCTCGGTGATGGTGCGCCTCGTCAGCGGACGCAGCCTCAGCCCCGAACAGGTCGGCGCGATCGTCAACCTCGTCGCCGCTTCGGTGCCGGGGATGAGCCCCGATGCGGTGCGGGTGGTCGACCAGAACGGACGGCTGCTGTCCGACCCGCGCGATCCCAAGGGCGAGGGCCTGACGCTCCAGCGCGAGCACGAGGTCAAGCTGCGCGAACAGATCGACGCGCTGCTGCTGCCGCTGCTGGGCGAAGGCAATTTTTCCGCGCAGGTGCAGGTCGAGCTTGACCAGACCGAAGTGACTTCCGCGCGCGAGACCTACGAGAAGGAAGGCGTGGTGCGCGCCGAGAGCGAGCGCAACGCCAGCCGCAGCGGCGGCACGCCCGCGGGCGGCGTGCCGGGCGTCACCGCCAACACCCCGCCCCCGCAGGCGCAGCTGGTCAACGGCGCGCCCCAGCCGGCGCCCGCCGGCGGCGGCGGGACGCCCTCGACCGAAACCGAGACCTCGTCCGACAAGAGCTACGAATTGGGCCGCGAGGTCGCGGTCACGACCGGTCAGCCGGGCGCGCTCAAGAAGCTGTCGGTGGCGGTCGCCGTCAGCAGCGAGGCGCTCAAGAAGGCCGCGCCGATGACCTCGCAGCAATTGCAGGCGCTGGTCAGCGCCGCGGTCGGCGCCAATGCGCAGCGCGGCGATCAGGTGCAGGTGGTGGCGAGCAAATTCGACACCACCGAGATCGCCGCCCCGGCTTTCTACGAAGAGCCGTGGTTCGCGATGCTGGTGCGCTATGGCACCGCGCTGGTGGCGGTGCTGCTGGTGCTGCTGCTCGCGGTGCGTCCGCTGATCGGCAAGTTCCGGGGCAAGGGCGACGGCAAGGCCGATGCGCCGCCGGCCGCGAGTGATGAGACGGTGGCCGAGGAGGCTACGGCAGCGCCGCTGTCGGCGGGTGACGCGGGCGTGCCGATCACCGATCTGCCGCGCCAGGTCGAGCTCGCGCGGCGCCTTGCCGCGAGCCAGCCCGAACGCGCGGTCGAAGCACTCCAGCGCATGCTCGAAGGCCCCGATGCCCCGCCCGCCGAGGCCCGCGCGACATGAACCTCGATCCCGCCCCGACCTCCCCCGCACCGCTGCTCAGCCGGGTCGATCGCGCCGCGGTCTTCCTGATGCTGCTCGGCGATGACGAGGCGACCGGCCTGCTCTCGCGCTTGAGCCCGACCGAGCTCGAAAAGCTCGGCGGCGCGATGATGGCGCTGGGCGAGATCGAGCAGCCGCACATGGCCGAGGCGCTCGCCGATTTCGCGGGCGAGGCCTCGCGCGAGGCGCTGCCGATGCGCGGCCGGACCGACCGGGTGCGCAACCTGCTCGACAAGGCGCTGGGGCCCGCACGCGCGGACAGCATGATGCAGCGCATCGAGCCCGACGCCGCACCCCGCAGCCTCGAACTGGCGCAGTGGCTCGCGCCGGGCGTGCTGGTGCGCCTGATCCTCGACGAGCACCCCCAGGTGATCGCGGCGCTGCTGCTGCTGATCGATCCCGAACCTGCCGCCGAAGTGCTCGCCATGCTCCCGCTCGAGCTGCAATCGCTCGTGGTCGAGCGCGTTGCGAAGAGCGGCACCATTTCCGCCACCGCGATCGCCACCATCGACACGCTGCTGACCCAGCGCATCAGCGCTGCCTATGGCACCGCCGCGCTGATGATCGGGGGCCCGCGCGAAGCGGCGAACCTCATCAACCTTGCCGCCGGCGAGCTGCGCGGCACCGTGCTGCCCGCGATCGCCGAGCGCGATGCCGCGCTGGCCGAGAAGATCGAGGAAGAGCTGTTCACTTTCGAAATGCTGTTCGCGCTCGACCCGCAGGGCATGGGCCGGCTGCTGCGCGATGTCGACAACGAGAAGCTCATCGATGCGCTCAAGGGGCTCAAGGAGCCGCAGCGTGCACCCTTCTTCGCTGCCATGTCGAGCCGCGCGGCGGACGGCATCCGCGACGAGATCGAACTGCGCGGCCGTCTCTCCAAGAGCGAGGTCGCCGCAGCGCAGAAGGCGATCGTCGATATCGCCCGTGGCCTTGCCGAAGCGGGCGAGATCGTGATCGGCAATGGCGGGGGCGAATTTGTCTGATTGGCTCGGCACGCTGGCGGAGCCGCCCGGCGCCGTCGGCCCGGACTGGCTCGCGCTGATCGGCGGGGGCGAAGCGTTCCGGGAAACCGGGCCCTTCGCCGCGTCCGCGCCCGCGCCAGCGCCCGCACCCGATCTGCCGCCCGATCCGCTCGCCGAGGCCCTGGCGCAGGCCCGCGCCGAAGGCGAGCGCGCCGGCCGCGCGGCTGCTGCTGCCGAGGCGGCCGAGCAGGCCGCCCGCCAGCGCGCGCTGCGCCTGTCGTTCCGCGCGCTCGACGAGGCCGCGCAAGGCGCGCTTGCCGAAGATCTCGCCGCGACGGTGCTGGCGCTGTGCGACAGCGTGCTTGCCGAGGCGGCGCTGGACCGCGACGCGCTGCTCGCGCGCTGCCACGCTGCCGCACGCCGGATCGGGGCGGCGGCGGAAGGCCTTGCGCTGCACCTCCACCCCGATGACATCGCGCTGCTCGATCCCGCCGCGCTGGCACCGTGGCGCATCGTGCCCGACCCCGCGCTCGAACGCGGCAGCGTGCTCGTCGAAGGCCCCGAAGGCAGTGTCAGCGACGGCCCGGCCGAATGGCGCCGCGCGATCGCCGCCGCGGTGCGCGGATGATCGCCGAATTGCAGCTTGATCTTGCGCGGATGCGTGCCGCACCGGTCGCCACCGGGCCGGTGCTGACCGGGCGGGTGGTGACCTGCGACGGCGGGCTGATCGAGGTCGCGGGGCTGCCGCTGCCGGTCGGCTCGCTGGGCCTCATCGCCAATGATGCAGGCTCGGAGTGCCTTGCCGAGGTGATCGGGTTCCGTGCCGGGCATTCGCTGATGATGCTGCTGGGCGATGCCATGCTGCTGCGCCCCCAGGCGCGGGTGCGGGCGCTCGGCAGCCCGGGCGAAGTGCGGGTCGGCGCCGCGCTGCTCGGGCGTGCGGTCGATGCTCTGGGCGAGCCGATCGACGGCGGCCCGCGGCTCGATCTGCCGCAGGCCTGGCCGCTCGCCGGACGGCGCGAGGGCGCGCTCGAACGCGCCAGTGTGGAACATCCGTTCGATTGCGGAGTACGCGCGATCAACGCGCTCGCTACGATGGGCGTTGGCCAGCGGCTCGGCATCATGGCGGGCTCGGGGGTCGGCAAGTCGGTGCTGGTCGACACCATCGCCGGCCACGCGGTCGCCGATGTCACCGTGGTCGCGCTGATCGGCGAGCGCGCGCGCGAGGTTTCGGATTTCGTATCCCGCCACATGGCGGGAGGTCGGCGGGGCGGCATCGTGGTGGTCGCCGTCCCCGCCGACCACGCACCCAACCTGCGGCTGCGTGCGGCGCAATATGCGAGCGCCATCGCGGAGTATTTCCGCGCGCAGGGCAAGCGCGTGCTGCTGATCCTCGACAGCCTCACCCGCGTCGCCCACGCTGCGCGCGAGCTGGCGCTGGTGCTGGGCGAGCCGGGGGCGGCACGGGGCTATCCGCCATCGGCGCTCGCCGCGATCACGCGGCTGGTCGAGCGCGCGGGCAATTCCGCGCGCAGCGGCGGGGCCGTGACCGGAATCTACACCGTGCTGGCGGATGGCGACGACGGCAACGATCCGGTGGTCGATACCGCGCGCGCCATTCTCGATGGCCACATCGTGCTGTCGCGCGAGCTTGCGCAGCGCGGGCACTATCCCGCGATCGATGTGCCCGCCTCCTTGAGCCGGGTGATGGACGATCTCGTCCCGCGCGACATTGCCGCCGCCGCTCGCCGGCTGCGCGCGCTGATCGCCGCGCGCGAGGCGGGACGCGATCTGGTGCTGATGGGGGCCTATCGCGCGGGCGGCGACCCGCTGCTCGACGAGGCACTGGCGCTGAGCGGGCCGATCGACGCCTTCCTGACGCAGGAGCGGGGCCAAGCCGAAGCGCTCGCCCCCAGCCATCAGGCGCTGCTCGCGCTGATCGGAGCCGAAAGTGCGTGAGGCGCGCCGCCTCGCGCTGCTCAAACGCCAGGCGCTGATCGCCGAGGTGGCCCGCAAGCAGGCGCTGCGCGCGCTCGCCGAGGCGCTCGAGGCCGAAGCGCGCAGCGACGCGCTGGCGGCGCGCAGCCGCCGGCTGGTCGCATCGAGCGCGCCGCGGCCGGGTATCACCACCGGCGCCGCGCTGGCCGAGCGGGCGGGCTTCACCGCCGGGCTCGCCCAGCTTGCGGTCAATGCCGGGGACGCGGCGCGCGATGCCGCCCGCCAGCGCGCCTGGCAGACCGAGAGCCTTGCCCGCGCCGAGACCCGCGCCAAGCGCCTCGGCGAGCTCACCGAAGATGCGCGCGGCGCGCTCGCCGCCGCCAGGGCGCGGGCCGAGGCGGCGCGCGATTTGCCGCTGGCACGCAAGTTGCAGTCCTGATCGCACGACCCGCAACCCGCGTGGGGGCCGCCGCGCATGGCAGCCTCCCGCCGATGCAAGGATGACGCGATGAGCCCGATGCAGCCCGATCTCACCAGCCTGCCCGCCACCATGACGCTGACGGGGCCCGGCACGGCGGCGCTTCCGCAGGTTCCGGGGCAGGCGGCCGCGAGCGAGGGGCTCGATTTCGCCGGGCTGCTCGGGGCCGCCTTGCCGCCCCTGCCGGAGAGCAGCGTGCCTGCCACCCCGCTGCCGGGCGGCGGGCCGCTCGCCGAAGCGGTGTCGGCACCGTCCACGCCCGAAGAGGCGCCCCGCTTGCCGACCGGCACGATCTTGCCGCTTGCGGGCGCCAGCTTGCCGGTCGCGGCCGAGGGGCCGGTGTCGGCCGTGGTGGCACCTGTCGCTGCCCCCCAGCCTGCCGTGCCGCCGTCAGCGGAACCTCGCGCGGTTGCCGCACCCGTTGCCGTCCCTTCAGCGGCGCCGATCCCTGTCGCTTCGGTGCCCGCAGAGCTTGCCGAAACCTCCGAGCCCGACACCGGTGCCGCGGCCGAACCCGACGGCAGCGAAGCCGTGGCCGAGGACGGGGACGAGGACGCCGCAGCAGACACGCCTGCGCCGCCCGCGCCGCCGATGCTTGCCACCCCGATCGTGATCGCCGCGCCCGCGCCCGCGCCGGTGGCGGAGCCGGCTCCCGCCGTGCGCGCTGCCGCGGTGGTGTCGGTTGCCGCTGCCGTCCCGTCCGTGTCCCCCCGCTCGGCTGCGCGCGCCGCGGCGCCGGCCGCCGCCGCCGCCGCCAAGGCAGCGCCCGCGACCACCGCTCCCGCTGCCGGCCCGGCACCGCTGACGCCCCCGGTCGCGGCACGCGAGGACGAGGCCGCGCCCGATCTGCGCGCAGCGCCTGCCGCAAGTCCGGCTGCATCGCTCGCACCGCTCCTTGCCGAGCCTGCGCCGACCGCCACCCCGACACTTGCCGCCGCGCCCGTGGCCCCGTCCGCGCCTCAGCCCGAGCGCGCCGAGCCGCGCAGCCTCGCGCCGCAACTCGAATCGACCATCGCGCAGGTCGGCGATCTGCGCGAGGCGCTGCGCTCCGCGCGGCCCGCGATGACGCTCAACCACGCCGACTTCGGGATGATTTCGCTGCGTCTCGAAGCGGCGGCGCCCGATCAGTGGCGCGCGGTGCTCGCAAGCCGCGATCCGGGCTTCGTCCCCGCCATCCAGGCCGCGCTCGCCGAGCGCGCGGTGGCTGCGGCCGATCCGGGCAGCCCTGCGGGATTCATGGGCCAGCAGCACGGCGCAGCGGGCCAGAATGGGGGCCAAAATGGCACAGCCGACCATCGTTACGGGGCTTCCCCTAACGGCGGGCAAGGGGGCTCGCAACCATACTTGGGCCAATCCGGCTCGCGAGACGGCGAGGCTGCGCCGGACCACCGCCGCCCCTCCACCGCCGCCACTCTGGCGGCGCGCGCGGAGGAGGAGGTGACCGGCAGCAGCCCCGCTCCGCCAACGCACGGCGTGTTTGCCTGACCGCATCGGGTCCGGGTGCACGCCAACAGGAGCTGACAGGTCATGTCAAAGGGCAAGGAAAAGTCCGACAAGGACGGTGAAGCCGGCGGCAAGTCCGGCAAGGGCGGGCTGGTCAAGATCCTGATCGGCGCGGTGTTGCTGCTCGGGCTCGGCGCGGGCGGGGCCTATGGTGCCTTCGCGATGGGCCTGATCGACATGGGTGAGGGCCCCAAGGAGCCCGACCAGCCCAAGCTTGTGCTCAAGACCGAGGAGGATCCCTATCCGCTCGCCGGCGCCGAGAAGGACAAGGAGGGCGGCGCGCCCGTCTATGGCGAGGGCGGCAGCAAGTACCGCACCGCCTATTACAGCTTCACCGACAGCTTCACCTCGAACCTCGCGGATTCGCCCGGCCTGATCCAGGTCGAGCTGTCGGTGTCGACCCGCCGCGACGGGCGCGTGCTGCAATGGGTCAAGACCCACGAGCTGGCGATCCGCTCGGCGATCCTCGCGCAGCTTGCCGCCACCACCGAGGGCGAAGTCTACGACGTGGCCGGCCGCAAGCGGCTGAGCCAGCGGCTGACCAAGGCGATCAACGAGGTGCTGACCGAGAAGGAAGGCTTCGGCGGGATCGACGAGGTGCAGTTCCGCGGGTTCCTCGTCCAATGAGGATGGGCCATGCCTTCGCCCCGGCGCGCGCGGCAGCGGTGCACTGCGCCGAGCTGACCCAGCGCGGCCCCCGGCCCGAGGAGCGCGCCGCCCTGCTCGCCGCGTGGCGCCGCGATCTCGGCCGCGCGCTCGCCGACGATCTTGCCGGGCTGCTTTCGGGCGACCGGCTCGAGGTGACCATCGGCGAACCCGAAACGCTCAGCGGGGCCGATGCGCTGCGCCGCATCGCGCCGGTCGCCGCCAACAGCCTGCTGCGCTGCGGCGCGAGCGCGGAGACCGCGCTGCTGAGCTTCGACTTCGCCACCGCGATTGCGCTCACCGACCGCTCGTTCGGCGGTGACGGACGCACCACCGGCTCTGCCCCCGAGGCGCTGCCGCGCTCGGCCGCGCTGCTGGTCGAGGAGGCGGCCAGCATCATCGCCGGGGCGATCACCCGCGCGAGCCTGGGCGACATGCCCCCGCGCGCGGGAGCCCAGACCGGCGGCGAGGTGATCGTGCGCAGCGAAAGCGCCGCGCGCCTCAAGCCCTTCGCGCCCGAGGACGAGACGCTGTTCTTCGTGCTCGAGATCGCCAACCGCCAGGGCTGCACCTGGCGCGCCGCGCTCGCGGTTGCGTCCGAGCGGATGGGGCGGCTGCTGCCCGGCGCGGGCCGACCGCGCCGCGCGCGCACGCCCCGCGCTGCCGCAAGCGGGCTCGCCGCGCCCTTTGCCGAAGTGCCGCTGCCGCTTCACGTGGTGCTCGCCGAATTCGATCTCTCGCTGGCACGGCTCCAGACGCTCAGCCCCGGCGACACCATTCCGCTGGCGATGGGCCGGCAGGTGCCGCTGATGGTGGGCGAGGCCATCCTCGCCCACGGCAGTGTCGGCACCGCCGAGGACCGCATGGCGATCCGCCTCACCCGTCTCCCCCAATCCGTTCCCGTGTCCATGGAAGGTGTCGCACCATGACCGCTTACCAACCCGCCGCTTTCGCGCGCTTCGGCGATGTTGCCGTGCGCCTTTCGGTCGAGCTCGGCCGCACCGAGATGCCGCTGCGCGATGTCCTGACCCTCGGCGAGGGCAGCACCGTCACGCTCGACCGGCTGACCGACGAACTGCTCGATGTCACGGCCAACGGCCGCGTGATCGCGCGCGGCGAAGTCGTGGCCGAGAAGGGCCGCTTCGGCCTGCGCATCGTGTGCCTTGTCGGCGAGGACGGGCAGGAGATCGCTCCTCCGCACGCCGATCCTGCCCCCGCCGCCGCCGATCCCCTCGCCGCGCCGTTCGGCGAGGACGGCGGCGACGACGTCGCAGCGGCCTGAGCCGGAGCGCGGCGCCATGGTCGAATATCTCCTGCGGCTCGCGCTGCTGCTGCCGCTGCTGGGCGGGCTGATCTACGGCAGCCTGTGGCTCACGCGCTGGCTGCAGACCCGGCTCCACGGCGTGCCCGGTGCGGGCAGCCGCCACCTTCAGGTGATCGAGACCAGCCTTGTCGCGCCGGGTATGAAGCTTGCCGTGGTGCGCTTCCATGACCGCGAGATCCTGCTCGGCCTGTCGCGTCAGGGGCTCGTGCGCCTCGGCGAGGCGCCTGCGGGCCAGACCCTGACCTTTCCGGAGAGCGAGTGATGAGCCTCCCTGCGATCCTGCGCGCAGGCCTCGCCTGCCTTGCCGCGTTAACCATGTTCGTTACCCTCCCCGACTTGGCCCACGCCGCCGCCGCGGCCCCTCCGGCGCCTGCGGCCCCTGCTGCCACGATGCCCGCGCCCGATCCGGTGGCGGCGGGCGTGGGCGCCGCGGTCGAGCGCGCGCTCGGCGATCAGGGCGCGGGCGATGACAGCCCGCTGAGCGTCTCGCTCCAGCTCCTCGTGGTGATGGGGCTGCTCACCATCCTGCCCGCGCTGGTGCTGATGATGACGAGCTTCCTGCGCATCCTCGTGGTGCTTTCGATCCTGCGCCAGGCGCTGGGCCTGCAGGGCTCGCCGCCCGGGCAGGTGCTGGCGGGGCTTGCGCTGTTCCTGTCACTGTTCGTGATGGCGCCCACGCTCGATGTGGTGAACGCCGAGGCGATCGCGCCCTACGCTGCGGGGACGATCGGCGCCGATGCCGCGATCGGCGAAGCGGGCAAGGCGTTCCACGCCTTCATGATCCATCAGACCCGCGAGGCCAACCTGATGATGTTCACCGACATCGCGGGCGGCGGCACCTTCAAGAGCAGCGCCGATGTGCCCTTCTCGATCCTGCTCCCCGCCTTCGTCACGAGCGAGCTCGAGACCGCCTTCCAGATCGGCTTCATGATCTTTCTGCCCTTTCTCGTGATCGACCTCGTGGTCGCGAGCGTGCTGATGAGCTTGGGCATGATGATGCTCTCGCCCTCGATCATCTCGTTGCCGTTCAAGCTGCTGCTGTTCGTGCTGGTCGATGGCTGGGCGCTGCTGATGGGCAGTCTTGCGATGAGTTTCTCCTGATGCAGGAAGACGCCGCCCTCCTCGCGCTCGCCGACCAGACGCTGTGGGTGACCGCGCTGATCGTCGGCCCGGTGCTGATCGCCGCGCTGGTGGTCGGCCTCGTGGTCGGGATCATCCAGGCGGCGACCTCGATCAACGAGCAGACCTTGTCCTTCATCCCCAAGCTCGCGGTGACCGCGCTGGTGTTCGTGGTGCTGGGCGCGGCGATGATGGGCCTGCTGGCCGATTTCACCCGCGAGATCATGGCGCAGGTCGCGAACCTCTCGGTGTGAGGCGGTGAACACCTTCGACTTCGGCCTCGGCAGCGTCGAGGCGCAGCTGTGGCAGGTGTTCTTCCTGTCGATCCGCTGCGGCGCGGCGCTGATGGCGGCGCCGATGGTCGGCGGCATGGCGGTGCCTGCGCCGGTCCGCATCCTCCTGAGCCTGGTCCTGGGCTTCTTCGTTGCCGCCTGGGTGCCGATCGCCCCGCTCCCTGCGATGCTGAGCATCGCTGCGATCCTTGCCGTGTTGCAGGAGATCGCGGTCGGCCTCGCATTGGGGTTCGTGCTGCAACTCGCCTTCGTCATTCCGCTGATTGCCGCCGAGCAGATCGCGGGCACCATGGGGCTGGCCATCGCGACCTCGATCGACCCCACCAGCGGGGCGCAGTCGGGGGCGCTCGGCACATTTCTCGGCCTTGTGATGAGCCTCTTGTTCTACGCCATCGGCGCGCACCTGTTGTGGTTCGAGCTGCTGATCGAAAGCTATCGCCTGCTCCCCGCCGGGCGCTTCGTGTTCGATGGCTGGCGTGCCGAAAGCGTGGTGCTGTTCATGGGATACGGCCTCGCGACCGCCGCGGCGATCGCGCTGCCGGTGGTGCTGGTGCTGCTGCTGGTGCAGGTGGTGACCGGACTGATCTCGCGCTCGGCGCCTGCGCTCAACCTGTTCGCGCTGGGGCTGCCGGCCGGCGTGCTGGCGGGAATCGCGGCGCTGATCGTGGTGATGCCGGTGATGACCGGGCAGCTGCGCGGCGTGATCGCGGCGGCGCTTGACGAGGGCGCGGTGGTGATCGGCCGGGAGGCGCCCTGATGGCCGAGGAGAGTGCGGGCGAAAAGACTTTCGCGCCAACCCCCAAGCGCCGCTCCGATGCGGCCAAGAAGGGCGATGTCCTGCGCTCGCGCGAGGTCGCCACCGCCGCCGGGGTCGGGGCGGGGTCGTTCGCATTGCTGATGGTCGGCCCGTGGCTCAATGACAGCCTGGGCCGGATCGCGCGCGCGGGCTTCAGCTTCGATCGCGACGCGCTCGACGGCTTCACCCCCGGCGACGCGCTCGGCGACGCCGCGCTTGCGGCGCTGCCGCCGGTGATGGTGCTCGGGCTGATCGTCGCCGCGCTCACCACCGCCTCGCAGCTGGTGCTGGGAGAGGGGCGGTTCAATCCGGACAACATCGCCTTCAAGGGATCGCGCATCAATCCGCTCTCCGGCCTCCAGCGCATCTTCGGCTGGCAGGGGCTGATCGAGCTCGGCAAGGGGATCGCCAAGCTCGCGCTGCTCGGCGGAATCGCGTGGTGGTGGGCCGCCGACCGGCTGAGCGCGCTGATCATGCTCGGCGCGAGCCCGCTCGAAGCGCAGATCGCGGCAGCCTCCGACGCCATCACCTCGCTGGTCGGTGCGCTGCTGATCGGGCTGCTGGCGATCGCCGCGATCGATTACCCGCTGCAACGCTTCCAGCGCGACAAGCGCCTGAAGATGAGCCTGCAGGAAATGCGCGAGGAGACCAAGGAGGCCGAGGGCTCGCCCGAAATGCGCTCCGCCCGGCGGCAGCGGCAGCGCGATCTGGCGCGCGGCGGGGTCGCCAAGGCGATGCAGGATGCGCAGTTCGTGATCGTCAACCCGCTCCATTTCGCGGTTGCGCTGACCTATGATCCGGCGCGCGCGCCCGCCCCCTTGCTGCTGGCGAAAGGCCGCGGCGAGACCGCGCTGGCGATGCGCGAGATCGCGGCCGAGAACGCCCTGCCGGTGCTCGAATATCCGCAGCTCGCACGTGCGGTCTATTTCACCACCAAGCCCAACCAGATGGTGCGCGAGGAACTCTACGTCGCGCTCGCCTCGCTGGTCGCCTTCGTGCTGGCGCTGAAGCGCGGCCAGCGCCCGCGCCTGCCGGTGGTCGAGGTGCCCGAAGCCTTGCGTTTCGATGGTGACGGGAGACCCGAAAATCATGCTTAAACTTGCGCCCCCGGGCCCGTCCTTCCGGTCATGACCACGACCTCCGGCTCCTCGATCGTCTCGGCGCTTGGCGCAGGCAGCGGTGTCGACTTCACCAAGCTCGCCACCGATATCGCGGCGGCAAGCTTTGCCGTGCAACGCGACACCCTGACCGCGAAGAAGACCACGCTGGAGGCGCAGATCTCGGCGGCGGGCCAGCTGCGCGGTTCGATCAACTCGCTGGCGAGCGCGCTCGGCGACCGGATCCGCAACGGCGACCTCTCGCCCAAGGGCACGCTCGCCAACGCCGCGGTCGCCAAGGTGAGCGTCCTCACCGGCTTCACCCCGCAAGGCACCTTCGGTCTCGAAGTCACCCAATTGGCGCAAGGCCAGACCCTGCTGGGCGGCACCTATGCCAGCGGGGAAGCGCTGGTGGGGGCGGGCACGCTGACCCTGCGGTTCGGCACGGTCAGCGGGGCGAGCTTCAGCGCCGATGCCGCGCGCAGCCCCATCGACATCACTGTCACGGGTACCGATACCCTCGCGAGCCTCGCCACCAAGATCAATCAGGCGAGCGGCGGGGCGGTGAGCGCCTATGTCGCCAATGGCACCGGCGGGGCGCAGCTGGTGCTGAAGGGCAAGGAGGGCGCGGCCAACGGCTTCGTGCTTGAAGCCGCAGGGGCGGGCGGGGCGGCGGCGCCCGGTGATCTGTCCTTCCTCGGCTGGAGCCCGGCGGGCGGCACCGGCACGCTGCGCGCCGCCGCGCGCGATGCCGCCTTCAGCCTCGACGGGGTGGCGATGACCAGCGCCTCAAACCGCGTCACCGGCCTGCCGGGCGGGTTCGCCCTCGATCTCACCGGCACCAACGCCGGCGCACCGACCACGCTGACGTTTGCCAGCAATACCGGCGCGATCAGCGCGGTGATGAGCGACTTTGTCGCCGCGCTCAACGACGTCGTCACTCAGCTCACTTCGCTCGCCGCGCCCAACGGCGGCGATCTTGCGAGCGATCCGGGGGCGCGCGAGCTGCGCCGCGACCTGGCCGCGCTCGCCGGGCAGGTGGTGATGCCGGGCGCGGCGCCGGGCGAGCCGCGCACGCTCGGCGACCTCGGCCTCGCGCTCAACCGCGACGGCACCTTCAAGCTCGATACCGCGCGGCTCAACCGCACGCTCGAAACCAGCCCGGATGGCGCCGCGGCGATGTTCACCATCGGAGCTTCGGGCGTGTTCGCCACGATTGACCGCTTCGCGCGCGAGACCGGGCTGGGCAGCGATCCGGGCTCGCTCGGCGGGTCGGTCAAGCGGTTCGAGGCGCAGAAGGCGGCCAGCGACAAGCGCCTCGCCAAGATCGCCGAGCAGCAGGAAGCGCTGCGCGAACGCCTTACCCGCGAATTCACCGCCTCCGAACGCCGTGTCGCGGCTTCGCAATCGACGCTCGCCTTCATCCGCCAGCAGGTCGACATCTGGTCGGCGCGCGGCCAGTAAGGCGAAAGGGGATGCAAATGCTCTCGCGCAATCCCGCCACCGCCTATCGCCGCGTCGCGCTCGAAGCGCGGATCGAGGCCTCCGGCAGCGCCGATCTCACCCGCATCTGTCTCGAAGAGGCGGCTGCGGCGGTTGCCCAGGCCAAGCTGGTCTTGCCGCGCTCTTCGACGGGCTATCGCGAGCCGTTGACGCGGGCGCAGACGATCATGGTGTGGCTCGCCCAGTCGGTCGCCCCCGAACATCCGCTGCGTGCCAGCCTCAAGGCCTTCTATGGCGGGCTGGCGAGCCAGATCGGCGCGCAGATCCAACACGCCGATGCGCACACGCTCGAAGCGATCCGCAACGATATCAATGAAGTGCTGGAGGCCGCCGGGTGATTCTGGCGCCATGTTTCTGCTGTGCAGAGCTGCGCTTCCACGTGAAGCATTTGCCGAACATCAGCCGCGGGCGATGAAATCTGCGATGATCCCCGCCGCGTCTGCCGGGTCCTGGAACGGGTGGAAGTGGGTCATGTCGGGCCGGTAGAGATCCTCGCCCCGCGGCAGCACCCGCGCCAGTTCGGGCCAGGTCGGCGAGCTCTTGAAATCCTGCAGATCGGTGTGCTGCGCGCGCACCACCAGCACCGGGATGTCGACCCGCTTTGCTGCATCGAGAATGCCCGGATTGCTCCGGCTCGAGGCATAGACGCTGGCTTCGACCTCGGGGGTGCAGGCGAGTTCCATCCCCTCGCCCGACGCGGCCGGGCGCAGGCCATAGCGGCAGTAATCCGCGAAAACCCGGGGATCGAACAGGGCGTAGGGATCGCGGTCGCGGAACCGCTCGATCATCGCCTCGGCGCTCGCGAAATCGCGCTTGCGGCGGATCGCAGGGTGGGGGTTGTCGGCGGTGAACAGCGGCTGTCCGGGGGCGTAGAACTCGGGCGCGAGGATCACCGGATCGAACAGCACCAGCCTGGCGAAGACCTGCGGGCGATCGGCCGCGACCTGCAGCAGCGTGTGCGCCCCCATCGAATGGCCGATGCCCACCGCGCCCGCAATGCCGGCCAGTTCGAGCAAGGCGGCGACATCGCCTGCCATCACCCGCCAGTCATCGATCGGCCCGCCGCCCGATTGCCCGTGACCGCGCAGGTCGATGGCGTGCGCCGGGTGCGCGGGCAGCCGCTCGATCACCGCGTCGAACACCCGCCCGTGGAACCCCGTGGCATGGGCGAAGACGAGCGGTGCGGCACCGCCCTCGGCGGCCCAATCGTGGACGGCCAGGTCGATTGCCCCGACGCGGCGGGAGGAGGTGACGGGAGCGGGGCGCGGCATGATCATCGCGTGGGACACACCGGATCGCGCCGCGCCTGTCAATCGCGCGCTTTTGATGAGGAGCGGCTATTCCGCCGGGGCGGGCGCCGGTGCGCCCTCGCCCCGGTCGCGCAGGAAGGCGAGCGCCTCGGCAAGGCGCTGCGGCGCGATCAGGTAAAGCGCGCCGAGGTAAAGCGGGATGCCGAGCGCGACGCAGGCGATCAGCGCCACCAGCGGCGAAAGCCCGGCGGGCAGGGCAAGGAGCAGCAGGTGCACCCCGGCCGCCATCATCAGCGCGGCGGCGAGCGGCGGGGCGAGGGCGCGGGCGAGCGCGCCCAGCCGCAGCCCGACGATCCGGCCCGACAGCGTCACCGTCGCTGCGGTCAGCAGGCCCATGCCCCCGACCCAGCCCCAGGCAAACCCGTGCACGCCCCAGTTGGCGCCGATCAGGAAGGCGCACGGCATCACCACGCTGCCGATCATCGTGATCCTGAGCGCCGCGCCCGGCACGCCGCGCGCGTTGGTGGCGGGGGCGAACAGGATCTGGAGGGTCATCATCACCATCGCCGCCGCGAGGATCGGCAGCAGCGGGACGATCTCGAGCCATTGCTTGCCCAGCAGCACCGGCACCAGCACCGGGGCGACCACCGCCATCCCGGCATAGGCAGGCAGCGCCACCAGCATCACCAGCCGGATCGTCGCGGTGAGCGCCGAGGCGCCGAGATCGGGCTGGCGCGCATAGGCGGCATAGGCAACCTCGTTGATCGGCGGCACGAACTTGGCGGCGAGCAGCTGCGCGAGAAACAGCCCGGTGGTGTAGACCCCGAGATCGTGCGGATCGAGCACCCGGCCCGCGATCATGACGTCGGCCTGGCTCTGCACGAACCAGAACAGCTGGGTCGCGGTCATCACGCCGCCGAAACCGGCGATCTGGCCCGCGCCCGAGAAACGGAAGATCGGGCGGATCGGTGCCTTGGCGGCCCAGGTCATGCCGACCGCCTCGGTCACCGTCATGGCCATCGGCGCGGCAACGAGGGTCCACACCCCCCAGCCGCTGAGCGCGCCCGTCAACGCCGTCCCCGCGCCCGACAGCGCCACCCACAGCCGCACCTGCGCCGGGCGGCGGAAATCCATCCGCCGGCTGAGGATCGCATAGGGCAGCGCGGTGAACGGGACGCCGAGATACATCAGCGCCTGAACCCGCAACAGCGCGGCGATCGCGGGCTGGTCGAACCACAGCGCCACCAGCGGCGCGGCGAGCACCTGCGCCAGCGCGAGACCGCAATTGATCAGGATCAGCATGCCCAGCGCCTGCCGCAGCCGCTCCTCGGTCACCTCCTCCTCGCGGATCAGCGCCGAGGCGAGGCCCCAGCCGTTGAGCGTGGTGAGCAGCACCAGCATCACCTGCGTCATCGCAAACAGCCCGTAATCATGCGGGGCGAGCAAGCGGATGACGATCAGGGTCGAGGCCCAGGAAACGATCTGGGTCAGCACCTGGCTGCCCGACCGCCAGATCACCGCGCTGCGCACCTGCGCGGCGAACGAGGGCGCGGTATCGGCGCGCGGCGGGGCGAGCGGATCGGCCTCAGCCATGCGCGTGCCGGCAGCAGGCGCGGGCCGCGCTGGCGCTCACTGCGCCGGTGGTCTGGTCGGCTGCCATCCTGCTTTCGTCCATTGCTCGCCTGCGGTCGCGGGGGCGCGATTGCGAGGGTCGGCCATAGCGCGGGCGTGTAACCACCCAGTTAACCAACGGCCCGCGCCCGGCGACTAGATGTCGAGCGGGCGGAAGGCGGTCGCGGGATCCCCGGTATTCGGGGTGTCTGCAGGGTCGATTACCAGCACCTTGACCTCGCCGTCGGGCACGCGCGGGAAGTGCTCCACCCCGCGCGGCACGATGATCATCTCGCCCGGGGCGAGCACCTCGGTGCGATCGCGGAATTCCATGTGGAGTTGCCCTTCGATCACCAGGAACAGCTCATCGGTATCGGGGTGACTGTGCCAGCGGAAATCGCCCGCGGCCTTGACCAGACGGATCTCGTTGCCGTTGTAGCGCCCGACGATGCGCGGCGCCCAGTGGTCGGCGAACTGGTCGAGCTTTTCGGCGAGGTTGATCTTGGCGGGACTGCCGGCGCGCATCAGAACACCACCACCGATCGGATCGACTTGCCTTCGTGCATCAGGTCGAAGGCGGTGTTGATCTCATCGAGGCCCATCACGTGGGTGATCATGGGATCGATCTCGATCTTGCCGGTCATGTACATGTCGACGATCTTGGGCACGTCGGTGCGCCCCTTGGCCCCGCCGAACGCGGTGCCGCGCCAGTTGCGGCCCGTCACCAGCTGGAACGGGCGGGTGGCGATTTCCTTGCCCGCCTCGGCGACGCCGATGATGATCGAGGTGCCCCAGCCGCGGTGGCAGGCTTCGAGAGCGGTGCGCATCACTTCGGTGTTGCCGGTGGCATCGAAGGTGTAGTCCGCCCCGCCGTCGGTCATTTCGACCACCTTGGCGACGATTTCCTCACGGCTCATTCCTGAAGAGTTGAGGAAGTGGGTCATGCCGAACCGCCGGCCCCATTCCTCGCGCGCGGGGTTGATGTCGACCCCGACGATCAGGTTCGCCCCCGCCAGCCGCGCGCCCTGGATGACATTGAGGCCGATCCCGCCGAGGCCGAACACCACGACATTGTCGCCGACCTGAACTTTCGCCGTGTTGGTCACTGCGCCGACCCCGGTGGTGACCCCGCAGCCGATGTAGCAGGCGCTCTGGAACGGCGCGTCCTCGCGGATCTTCGCGACCGCGATCTCGGGGAGGACGGTGAAGTTCGAGAAGGTCGAGCAGCCCATGTAATGGTAGATCGGCTGCCCCTTGTGGCTGAAACGCGTGGTGCCGTCGGGCATCAGCCCCTTGCCCTGGGTCGCGCGGATCGCGGTGCACAGGTTGGTCTTGCCGCTGATGCACGATTTGCACTGACGGCATTCGGGGGTGTAGAGCGGGATCACGTGATCGCCGGGCTTCACGCTGGTGACCCCCGCGCCGACTTCGCGCACGATCCCGGCGCCTTCATGGCCGAGCACGCTCGGGAAGATGCCCTCGCTGTCGAACCCTTCGAGGGTGTAGGCGTCGGTATGGCAGATGCCGGTCGCCATGATCTCGACAAGCACCTCACCGGCCTTGGGGCCTTCGAGATCGAGTTCGACGATTTCGAGCGGCTGCTTGGCGGCAAAGGCGACGGCGGCGCGGGTCTTCATGGGGCGGTTCTCTCCGGGTGGTCAGCGGCGGCTGGGTACGGCTTCGTGGTCGTAAGGGCAATGGCGGCAGGCCGAGCCGCAGCACTTGCCGCGCGCAAGGTGGGCGAGACGCGTGAACACGGTGTAGCCGGTCGCCGGATCGCGATAGGTGCTCTCGCCCCGGGCACAGGCTTCATCGTGCAGGGATTGCCATTCGGGGGCGCTCATCGCGTGCAGGGATAGAACGAAACTGCCTGCGATGCCACGCACGAAACGAAATTGCCGCCCTGCGCAGCATAGCGACTTGCGCGCTTTGCCGTTTTGCGCTCTCTCGACGCCTTCACACAGCCGTCACACGTACCGGAGAGCGCCCCTTGCGTTTTGTGCTTCTGCTTGCCGCCCTGCTGTTTGCCTTGCCTGCTTCGGGCCCTGCCCATGCGCAGGGGGTGCAGCAGACCAAGGGTTCGTTCGAGGACAAGTTCCGCCAGCTTGACGAGGTGCTCCCCGATCCGAGCGCCACCCGCAACGCCAGCGGCGCCCCGGGGCACGAGTATTGGCAGCAGAAGGTCGATTACCGGATCGAGGCCGAGCTCGACGAGGCCAAGCGCCGCCTCACCGGGCGCGCCACCGTGCGCTATACCAACAACTCGCCCGACAGCCTGCCGTGGCTGTGGATGCAGCTCGATCAGAACATCTTCAAGCGCGATTCGATGGCCGAGCTGACCGACGTGTTCGGCGGCGCCGGGCGGCGCGGGCCCAAGGTGACCCTGGGATCGGGCAGCGAGCCGACCAAGCTCTCCTTCGACGAGTTGCGCCGCCAGCAGGCGATGGCCGACAACGATTACGGCTACGACATCACCTCGGTCGCGATGCTGGATGGCAGCGCGCTGCCGCACACCATCGTCGGCACGCTGATGCGGATCGACCTTCCCCAGCCGATCGCGCCGGGCGAGACGGTGGAGTTCACCATCACGTGGGCCTTCAACATCGTCGAGGAAGACGCGATTGTCGCGCGTTCGGGTTACGAGCATTTCCCCGATGATCCGCGCAAGGGCGGCAACGACATCTTCCTGATCGCCCAGTGGTTCCCGCGCATGGTCGCCTATTCGGACTACGAGGGCTGGCACAACAAGGAGTTTTTGGGCCGCGGCGAGTTCACGCTCGAATTCGGCGATTACGAGGTGGCGATGACCGTGCCCGACGATCACGTCGTCGCCTCGACCGGCACGCTGCAGAACCCCGATGAGGTCCTCAGCGCGGCGCAGCGCCAGCGGCTCGAAACCGCCCGGAATGCGGCCGCGCCGGTGTTCATCGTCACCCCGCAGGAAGCCGCGGCGGCCGAGGCGGGCAGTCCCAAGGGCCGCAAGACCTGGCGCTTTTCCGCCACCAACGTGCGCGATTTCGCCTGGGCGGCGAGCCGCAAGTTCATGTGGGACGCGCAAGGCGTGAAGCAGCCCGGCGCCGAGCACGAGACGGTGCTCGCGATGAGCTTCTGGCCCAAGGAGGGCGGCGAGCTGTGGCGCAAGTATTCGACCGCCGCGATCGCCCACACGCTCAAGGTCTATTCGCGTTTCAGCTTCGATTATCCCTATCCCACCGCCCAGTCGGTCAACGGCCCGGTGGGCGGGATGGAATATCCGATGATCACGTTCAACGGCCCGCGCACCATCCTCAACAAGGACGGCAGCCGCACCTACTCGCTGGCCACCAAGGTCGGGCTGGTGGGCGTGGTGATCCACGAGATCGGGCACATCTACTTTCCGATGACGGTCAATTCGGACGAGCGGCAGTGGACCTGGATGGACGAGGGGCTCAACTCCTTCCTCGATTCGGTCGCGGGCTACGAGTGGGATCCCGAGATGCCGTGGACCCGCAGCGTGCCGCGCGACATGGTGAGCTACATGATCTCGACCAGCCAGCAGCCGATCATGACCCAGTCGGATTCGATCACCGACCTCGGCGCCAATGCCTATGGCAAGCCCTCGGCCGCGCTCCACCTGCTGCGCGACACCATCATCGGGCGCGAGCGGTTCGATTTCGCGCTCAAGGAATATGCCCGCCGCTGGAAGTTCAAGCGGCCGACGCCCGCGGACTTCTTCCGCACCATCGAGGAGGCCAGCGGCACCGATCTCGACTGGTTCTGGCGCGGATGGTTCTACACCACCGACCACGTCGATATCAGCCTCGATTCGATCTACCGCCTGAAGATCGACACCAAGGATCCCGACATCGACCTGCCGCGCCGCCGTGCCGAGCGCGATGCGGAACCCGATCTCGTCGGTACCCAGCTCGACAAGGCGCAGCGCCTGCCGATCTGGGTGCTCGAGAACCCCGGCGTCACCGATTTCTACGACACCAACGACCAGTTCACCGTCACCCCGAAGGATCGCAAGGGCTACACCGATTTCCTCGAAGGCCTGCTGCCGTGGGAGCGCGCCGCGTTCGACCGCGCGGTCAAGGAGGACGCCAACTACTACGTCCTCAACTTCACCAACAAGGGCGGGCTGGTGATGCCGATCATCCTCGGGCTCACCTTCAAGGACGGGAGCACCGAAAGGCTCGTGATCCCGGCTGAAATCTGGCGCCGCAATGCGCAGGAAGTCGCCAAGCTGCTGGTCTATCCCAAGGGCAAGGAACTGGAGCAGGTGGTGGTCGATCCCCAATGGGAAACCGGCGACGCCGACATCGAGAACAACCACTACCCCCGCCGCATCATCCCGAGCCGGATCGAGACCTTCAAGGACGAGGCCTCCAAGGCGCGCACCGCGCGTGACCTGATGGGCGAGGCGGCGGGGGCCGAACCCGACAAGAAGCGCAAGTGATCCGCCGGCTCCTCGCGCTGCTGCTGCTGCTCGCCGCCGCGCCGGGGCTGGCGCATCAGGCGAAGATGACGATCACCACGGTGTCGCACAATCCGCGCACCGGGATGATCGAGATCGCGCATCAGGTGCCGCTCCACGATGCCGAGCACGCGCTGGTGATGCAGGGCGTCAAGAGCGCGGACATCATCGCCAGCGAAGCAAGCCGCGAGGCCTTCGCGCGCTATGTCACCCGCCGCTTCCTCATCGCGGTCGATGGGACGATCATCGCACCCGAATATGTCGGCAGCGCGATCGAGGGCGGGAACCTGTGGGTCTATCAGGAGACCCCCGCGCCCCAGGCGGGCGGGGATGACGCGAATACGCGGGTGCGGGTCAATTCCCAGATCCTCACCGATTTCTGGGCGCGGCAAGAGAACCGGGTCAATATCGGCCGCGGCACGCAGGTCACCACCTTCGTGTTCCATGCCGGGGACGAGCCGCGCGAGGCGATGCTCGCCGGGCGGCGCTAGGCGCTGCGCGCCAACTTGGGCGGGAGCGCGACCGTGAGCGCGTGGCGCGCCTGCAATTCGTCGATCAGTGCCGGGCGGCCATAACGATAGCCCTGGACGTGGAGGCAGCCGATCGCGCGCAGGAAGGTCTCCTGCTCCTCGGTCTCGACCCCTTCGACCACCACCCTGAGGCCAAGGCTGTGGCCCATCTGGACGATCGCCTGGATGATCAGCCGCGCCTGGTGATCCTCGCCGATCGCGGCGATGAAATCGCGCTCGATCTTGACCTTCTGGATCGGGAACTGGCGCAGGTGGGTGAGCGATGAGAACCCGGTTCCGAAATCGTCGAGGCAGATCGCAAAGCCGCAGGAATCGAGCATCGCCAGCGACGCGCGCAGCTGGCCGTTGGCATCGAGCAGCATCGTCTCTGTCACTTCGATGGTGATGTTCGCGGGTGTCAGCAGGCTGTCGTCGATCACGTCGACGAGGTGGCGCACGAAATCGCCCTGCCTGAGGTCGGCTTCCGAGAGGTTGAGCCCGATCCTTGTATCCTGACCGAACAGGTCGAGGATCGCCGGGCCGTCGGCAATCACCTGATCGAGCATCACCCGGCTGACCCGGCGCGACAGCTCGGGATCGAGCAGCGCCGAGAACACGTCGCCCGCCGAGATCAGCGCGCCGCTCTCGTCGCGCAGCCGCAGCAGCGCCTCGACCGAGACCACCTTGCCACTATCGAGCGCGACGATCGGTTGGTAGGCGGCGGTCGCACGGCCGGCGTTGAGCGCATGGCGCAGCCGGGCGATGGCGTGCTGCCGTTCGGACTGGCGCGCCTCGATGTGGTTGTCCCAGCACACCACCGAGCCGCGCCCCATCTCCTTGCCCCGGTAAAGCGCAAGATCCGCGCGGCGCATGATTTCCTCGCCGCTCGCCGTCTTGCTCATCCGCGCCACGCCGCAGGTCGCGCCGATGGTGAGCAGCGTGCTGCCGAGCGGGGGCAGCTCCTCGAGTTCGGTCAGCACCGTTTCGAGAAAGCGCCGGACATCGCGCATCAGCATGCTGGGCGGGAACAGCAGCGCGAATTCATCGCCCCCCCAGCGCGCGACGAAGACCCCGCCGGCGGTCTTGAGCTTGAGATGCTCGGCGATGGTTTCGAGCACCCGGTCGCCGACGAGATGGCCGAGCGTGTCGTTGACGTCCTTGAACCCGTCGAGATCGAGCAGCGCGACCGTCACGGGCTCGCGGTCCGCGCGCAGCATCGCCGCCGCCAGGCGCCGGTCGAAGCTGGCGCGATTGTAGAGCCCGGTCAGCCGGTCGCGTTCGGCGGCGCGCTTCAGGGCGACATTGCGCAGGTGCTCCTCGGTGCAGTCGAGAATCACCCCGGCAACGCTATCGGGCTGGCCATCGACATCGACCCGCTCGCCCATGACCCGGATTCGGCGACGCTGGCCGTCGGGGCGACGGATGGATGTCTCGAACTGGAAGGGCTTGCCATCGACGACCGTCTGCTGGAGCCGCTGGAACACCATATCGCGATCCTCGGGCTCATAGAGACCGACGGCCTCCTCGACGCTGATCGCCCGCCCCGGTTCGAGCCCGTTGATGGCATAGACCTGATCCGACCAGCTGAGCTGCTCGGTGGCGAGATCGACCCGCCAGCTGCCGACATTGGCGGCGCGTTCGGCCTGGCGGAAAATCTGGCTCGATTGCTGGAGCGCGGCGTTGGCAAGGCTGAGCGCGCGGGTGCGGGCGTGGAGCGCGATGCTCTTCTCCGCCAGTTCGGCCAGCATCGCCAGAGGGGCGATCTGTTCGGGCCGGAACACGCCGGGTTCGGGCGAGATGCCGCACAGCGCGCCCAGCAGGATGCCGCCGTCGGTGCGGATCGGCACGCCGAGATAGGACCGGATGAAGGGATCGCCGGTGACCAGCGGATTATCCGCGAAGCGCGGATCGGCGCGGGCATCCTCGATCAGCGCCGGCCCTTCGCCCATCACGCAGACGGCGCAGAAGGAATCCTCGATCGGGGTTTCGGTAAGGTCGGTGCCGGTGCGCCCGAGAAACCACTGGCGATCCTCCTCGATGATCGAGAGCAGCGCGACCGGGCAATCGAGCATGGTGCTGGCGAGCAGAGTGATGCGCGAGAACACATCGTGATCCGGAATGGCCGCGAGGCCGAGATTGCGGATGGCGTCGAGGCGCATGGGCAGGTTCACCGTCCACGCCTTGCACCGCGCGAGCTTAAGAAAGCGTACCAGTCAAGCCGCGTATTCGCGCCGCTGCCGGGCGCGCCATGCCATCAGGATGGGGAGAGAATGGTGCGGTCGAGAAGACTCGAACTTCCACGGGCTTTCGCCCACAACGACCTCAACGTTGCGCGTCTACCAGTTCCGCCACGACCGCACTCGGGGTTTGTCGGGGCGGCCGGATGGGCCGGCCCCGCGGGTAGGAGCGCGCCCCTAGCAAGGGGTCGGCGCGCGCGCAAGCGGTTTGACGCGGGGTTTTTCGCGCGCCGCCGCGCTCAGCCCGGCGCCCAGCCCAGATCGGCCACCGCCGCGCCGCGCGGGATGTTGGCGATCGCCTCGGTCACGGTCACCGTCTCGCCCGGCGGGAGGCGTCGCTTGGCCGGGACAACCACCCAGTCACCCACCTTGCGCTCGCGCGCGTCGCTGAACACCACGAGCAGGTTGGGAACATCGAGGCTTTCGCGCGCGGTGTTGGTGATCGTGCCGCGCACCCGGAAGATCGTCTCGCCATTGGCAAGCACTTCCTTGCGCTGATCGGCCTTGGGGAAATCGAGTTCGAGCCCGGGGCGGCCGATGCCGAAGGTCGGGCGCTCGATCGGCAGCCATTCGGGCAGGCCATAGGTGTTGACCGCCAGCGCTGCCCCGCCCGCAAGCGCGGCGAACAGCAGCGCTGCGAGGGTCCACATCCGCAACGGGTTGCGCCGCCGGGTGAAGGGGGCGCGATAATCGAACTGCGACCCCGTCTCGTCGTCCTCGTAATCGTTGGCAAAGGGCGGCTCGGGCTCGTCCTCGGCGAAGGCGGGGAGCGGCGCGGGGGGCTCGGCAAAGGCGGGCGGCGGGGAGGGCGGCGCGGGCGGGGGAGGCTCGGGCGTATCGGTGCGCTGGCCGAGCCCGCGGCGCAGCGCGCGCACCGCGATCGAGGCGTCCTGCTCGCCGCTGGTCGCGGGCGAAGGCGCAGCGGCGGGCGGCGGCGGTGCCGCTTCGGCGGTGCGCCAGTGATCGATCGAGGGGCCCTCGGCACGCGGCGCGGCGGGTGGCGGAGCCGGTGGCGGCGGCGGCACGTCTTCCGGCGCCGGTTCGGGCGGCGGCGCCGGCGCAGGAGGGGGAGGAGGCGCGGGAGCTGCCACCGGCGCGGGCGGGGCCGCGCTCACTGCGCCGGAGGCGGGTTCCTGAAACCAGCTGTGCTTGCATTTGGCGCAGCGCACGGTGCGCCCCTCGCTGCCGATGGCAGCATCGGGCACCGCATAGCGAGTGCCGCAGGCTGGGCAGGCGATGATCATGTCACAAAAAGCAATAGTCCTCGCGCAACCCGGCACAAGGGGAAGGCAGGCGAAGCCTGTCATTTACCCGTTGTTTTCCACATTGTGCGGCGTTTTTCGGGCATCACGGGGCCCCCCAGGCGTCTCGCCGCTTCCCCCTCGCGCGGCCCCCTGTTAGGTGCCCCCCATGAGCGATCGCCTCGAGGGACATGTGAAGTTCGACAATGTCGGGCTGCGCTACGGCACCGATCCCGAGGTGCTGAGCAACCTGTCCTTCACGCTCTATCCGGGCAGCTTCTACTTCCTCACCGGGGCGAGCGGCGCGGGCAAGACCAGCCTGTTGAAGCTGCTCTACCTCGCCCAGCGGCCCTCGCGCGGGGCGATCCGGATGTTCGGGCAGGACCTCGTCACCATGCCGCGCGAGCGCCTGCCCGAGCTGCGCCGCCGGCTCGGCGTGGTGTTCCAGAACTTCCGCCTCGTCCCCTACCTCACCGCCTTCGAGAATGTCGCCCTGCCGCTGCGGCTCGCGGGGACCGAGGAGAAGCGGGTGGTCAAGGCGGTCACCGACATGCTCGAATGGGTCGGGCTGTCGCACCGCGCCCATGCGATCCCGGCACGCATGTCGGGGGGCGAGCAGCAGCGCGTCGCGATCGCGCGGGCGGTGATCGGGCGGCCCCGGATGCTGATCGCAGACGAGCCGACCGGCAACGTCGATCCCGAGATGGCCTTGAAGCTGCTGCGCCTGTTCGAGGCGCTCAACAACCGGGTCGGCACCACGGTGGTGGTCGCCACCCACGATGTCCACCTGCTCAAGAAGGTGCCGGATTCGCTGATCATGCGGCTGCACAAGGGCCAGCTGTCCGATCCCACCGGCGCGCTGCGCTATCCGCCGCGCCCGACCGCCACCGCCGGAGACGAGGCGTGAGCCCGCTCCCGCCGCTCCCCGCCGAGACCGACGAGGCCTCCGTGCCCGAGCGGCCGCGCGGCCGGGCGGCGGCGCGGTTGCTGCCTCCGGCGCGGCTGACCGGGCCGATGCCGTGGGTGATCGCGATCCTGATCGCGCTGGTGGTGGTCGCGGCCGCGGGGGGACTCGCGCTGCGCAACCTTGCCACCACCGCCGGCGCCGAACTGGCAAGCGCGCTGACGGTGCAGGTGATCGAGCCCAACCCCGATCTGCGCGCGGCGCGCGGCGCGGCGGCGGTCAAGGCGCTCGCCGCCACCGACGGCGTGCGCGCGGTGCGGCTGGTGCCCGAGGCCGAGCTTGCCGCGATGCTCGAACCCTGGCTCGGCGCGGGCGCGGCGGATGCCGACGTGCCGATCCCCGCGCTGATCGATGTCGAGCTGACCCGCAGTGCCAGCGAGGCCGAGATCAAACGGATCGAAGCCGCGCTTGCCGCAAGCGTGCCGGGCGCGCGGGTCGATGCGCAGAGCGCCTTTCTGCGCCCGGTCTACGATGCGCTCGCCGCGCTGCAATATCTCGCGCTTGGGCTGATCGCGCTGGTGGCGCTCGCGACCGGCGCGGCGGTGTGGCTGGCGGCGAAGAACGCGCTCGCCGGCGCGCGCGAGACGGTCGAGATCATGCACCTGCTGGGCGCGAGCGACCGCCAGATCACCGCGGTGTTCCTGCGCGACGTGCTGCGCGAGGCGAGCTTCGGCGGGCTCGTCGGCACCCTGATGGGCGCAGGCGCGGTGTGGCTGCTCGGCCAGCAGTTCGCCGCGCTCGGCAGCGGCATGGCGAGCGGCGGCGGGCTGATTTGGAGCGACTGGCTGGTGATCGCGGCGATCCCGCTCGCCGGGGTGCTGCTCGCGCTCGCCACCGCGCGGATCACCATTGCGTTTGCCCTGCGCGACATGCTTTAGGCGACATACCCATGATCCGCCGCGTGTTTTCCCTCCTCTTCCTCGTCTGGGCGATCGGCTTCCTGTGGTTCGTGGTCGCGCTGCCGCGCCCGGCCGGGGACGGGGTGAAGACCGACGCGGTGATCGTGCCCACCGGCGGGCCGGGCCGGATCGCGCGCGGGCTGGCGGTGCTCGAACGCGGCCTTGCCAAGAAGATGCTGGTGAGCGGGGTCGATCCCGAGGTTCGCCCGGGCGAATTCGCCGCCGAATTCGCGGTGTCCCCGCGCACGATGGCGTGCTGCGTGACGCTCGGCTTTGCGGCGGTCGACACCCGCTCCAACGCCGCCGAGACCGCCAAGTGGGTGGCGCAGAACGAGGTCCGCAGCTTGCGCCTCGTCACCACCGACTGGCACATGCGCCGCGCCGCGGGCGAGCTTGACCGGACGCTGCCCGATCATGTCACCGTGGTGCGCGACGCGGTGCCCTCGCAGCCCGATCTGGGCACGCTGTTCCTCGAATATCACAAGCTGCTCGCGAGCCGCGCGGCGGGGCTGGCGGACCTTTGAACGCCACTGTCGCCGCGCTGCGTTCGCTCGCCTTCTACCTGCTGTTCTATGGCGGCAGCGCGCTGCTGGTGATCGCTTCGGTGGTGGCGGTGGTGGCGCAGCAACGCTGGCTCGCTCCGGTGGTCGCGCGCTGGGGACACTGGCACCTGTGGTGCGTGCGCCACGTGCTCGGGATCGAGGTGGTGTGCGAGGGCGCGCTGCCACAGGCCCCGGTGCTGGTCGCGATCAAGCACGAGAGCTTCTTCGAGGCGATCGACACCCCGCGGCTGTTCGCGCACCCGGCGGTGTTCGCCAAGCAGGAGCTGTTCCGCATCCCCGGCTGGGGCTATTCGGCGCTGACCTATGGCCTGATCCCGGTGGCGCGCGAGGAGGGGGCCAAGGCCTTGCGCGCGATGATCGCGAGCGCGAAGCAGCGGGTCGCCGCGGGCCGCCCGCTGGTGATCTTTCCCGAAGGCACGCGGGTCGCGCCGGGCACGCAGCCGCCGCTGCAGGCGGGGTTCGCCGGGCTGTACAAGCTGCTCGGCCTGCCCGTGGTGCCGATCGCGGTGGACAGCGGCCGGCTCTATCACCACGCGGTCAAGCGTCCGGGGCGGATCACCTACAAGGTCGGCGAGGCCATCCCGGCGGGCCTGCCGCGCGAGGAAATCGAGGCCAAGGTGCACGCGGCGATCAATGTGCTGAACGGGTAGCTTGGTGGGGCGTTATGTCGGTTGCTGGACGATGGCAGCGGCGGCGCTGATGGCGGGGAGTGGATGGAAAGCGGACATTGAGCGGGAGTTTATTTCTGACGTGCCTGCATCTCATCCAAATCAGAGTCGGCGACCAGAAAGAATGAGAGGTCAACGACCTCACCACCATCGATGTCAGCCTTAAACATCTCACTTGCATCCTCATCGAAGGCTACACCCGCGTTTCGGGGTCGCTTGCCGTCGAATTTGCTCTCATCGTTCTCCAACGCCATCAGGACGTGAAGGTGGTAAGGGTCGTCCTCCGGAGACTCGATGACCCAAGTAAGTTGGTCCCGTAGGTCCAGCAGTGCCTGCCGATTTGCGTAAACATTCAGGCCATCTCGCGAGAAGTTCAGACACAGCCGTGATCGGTCACTCGCTTGAGGTCGCATGCTATTACCTTGTTACGTCGAAGTTGTGCGTGGGTTCTGACCAGCATCGCTAATGTCTGCAATGGGGTCGCTTGCTGACCTTCCGTTTTGGCCACGTCCAGCGCTGCAGTTGCTACTCCCGCGTTCGGGCTCCAAACGGTCCGTGTGTGTGCCTGCTGGCCGAGCCGCTTTCCTACTCGCATTCGACCTGTCAGGTTTGCGGCCATGATCTGCCGCAACCGCCCGTCGTGCCATGCTGCAAGCGTGCCCTAAGGGCGGGGCGTGCGGGGTGGCGGGGTTTTCTGTTCCTGGACAGTGTCTCATGTGTCTCCAACGGGCGCGCCGGGCGCCGGGGGACACGGCCTTATTCCCCGTGCCCGCGCCCGAAGTCCGGCCGCCCGTCATCCTGCCCCTGCTCGATCACCGCGCGGCGGATCGCGCGGGTGCGGGTGAAGAGTTCGAACAGCGTGTCGCCGTCGCCCGAGCGGATCGCGCGTTGCAGCGCGGTGAGATCCTCGGTGAAGCGGCCGAGCATCTCGAGCACCGCTTGCCGGTTGGTCAGGAACACGTCGCGCCACATCACCGGATCCGATGCGGCGATGCGGGTGAAATCGCGGAAGCCCCCCGCGGAATACTTGATGACCTCGCTTTGTGTGACGTCCTCGAGATCGCTGGCGGTGCCGACGATGGTGTAGGCGATGAGGTGCGGGATGTGGCTGGTGACCGCGAGCACCAGGTCGTGGTGTGCGGCGTCCATCAGCTCGACCTTGGAGCCGAGCGCGGTCCAGAAGGCCGACAGCGCCTCCACCGCCGCCGGGTCGGCGCCTTCGGGCGGGGTGAGGATGCACCAGCGCCCCGCGAACAGCGTGGCGAAGCCGGCCTCGGGGCCGGACTGCTCGGTGCCGGCGACGGGGTGCGCGGGGATGATGGTGGCGCCCGGAAGCGCTTCGGCGAGCGCCGCGGCGACCGCGGCCTTGGACGAGCCGACATCGCTGACGATGGCATGGGGCGCAAGGCCGGGCGCGATCGCGCGCGCCGCGTCACCCATCGCGCCGACAGGGACGCACAGGACGACGAGGTCGGCTTCGGCCACGGCGGCTTCGGGCGTGTCGAGCACCCTGTCGACCAGCCCGCGCGCCGCCGCCCGTTCGCGCACGCCGGCATCGTGGTCCCAGCCGGTGGTGGCCATGGCGAGCCCGCGCGCCTTGACCGCAAGCCCGATCGACCCGCCGAGCAGGCCGAGGCCGATGATGGCGATGCGGGTGATGGTCATGCGGCCTCCCCGCACAGAAGGCGGAGGGTCGCGATCACGTCGGTGATCGCTTGGGTGGTGCCGATGGTAATGCGCAGCGCCCCCGGCAGGCCCTGCGAAGGCAGGTGGCGCACCGCGTAGCCGGCTTCGGCGAGCGCGGCTTGCGCGGCGGTGGCGGTGACGTCCCCGTCGAAGTGGACGAGCAGGAAGTTGGCCTCGCTCGCGGCGGCGGAGATGCCGTGATTGCCGAGCGCCGCGATCGCCTCGGCCAGCCGCGCGCGCTCGCGGGCGTTGTGCGCGCGGGCGGCGGCGACGAAGGCCTGGTCGCCAAGCGCGGCGAGCGCGGCCCGCTGCCCGCTGGCGGTGACATTGAAGGCGCCGCGCAGGCGGTTGACGAGGTCGACGAGGTGCGGTGCGCCGGTGACCCACCCGACCCGCTCGGCCGCGAGGCCATAGGCCTTGGAGAAGGTGCGGCTGACCAGCACGTTGTCGTGGCGCCCGGCGAGCGCGAAGGCGGCGGACTGGAACGCCGGGTCGACGTACTCGCCATAGGCCTCGTCGATCACCAGCAGCACGTCGGATGGCAGGCCGGCGTGGAGGCGGGCGACCTCGGCAGGCGGCAGGAAGGTGCCGACGGGGTTGTTCGGGTTGTCGAGCAGAACCACTCTGGTTCGCTCGGTGACCGCGGCGAGCAGGTTGTCGACGCTCGCGCCCAGCCCCTCGGCAGGCGCGGCGAACACGGGCGTGGCGCCAACCTTCTGGGCGAGCAGCGGGTAGAGCGAGAAGGAGTAGCGCGAGAACAGCACCTCGTCCCCCGGTCCGGCGAGCGCTTGCACCGCGCAGTGCAGCAACTCGCCCGAGCCGGTGCCGCACACGATCCGGTCGGGCTCGAGCCCGTGGAGCTGCGCAACGCCCTCGCGCAGTGCGCGCGCATCGGGATCGGGGTAGTCGGCCGGGCTGTGCCCAGCGGCCAGCGCCGCCAGCGCTGCCGGAGAGGCACCCAGCGGGTTCTCGTTGGCCGACAGCTTCACCAGCGGCGTGCCGCGCGCCGACGTGGAGGCGCCCGGCACATAGGCGTGGATGTCCGCGATCCAGGGTTTGGGTTCAGGTCTTGCCATGGGAGCAGCGCGTGTAACCAGTTTGCCTTGCCGAATACAGCGCGAAAACGCTGCGCCGCGGGCGGCCCCGATTGACATGGCCAAGGGCCTCGCCCAATCCGCTCGGCCCATGAACGCCGCCCCGCCCGTCTCGCAGGTCTACCGCATCCCGCAGCCCCTGCCGCTCGACAGCGGGCAGGTGCTCGAAGGTGCCGAGATCGCCTACGAGACCTATGGCACGCTCGCACCCGATGCTTCGAACGCGGTGCTGGTGTGCCACGCGCTGACCGGCGACCAGTACCTTGCCAGCCCGCATCCGATCACCGGCAAGCCGGGGTGGTGGGAGCGCATGGTCGGCCCGGGCAAGCCGATCGACACGCAGCGCCACTTCGTGATCTGCGCCAACGTGCTCGGTTCCTGCATGGGATCGAGCGGCCCCGCCAGCCTCGCACCCGATGGCCAGCCCTATGCGATGCGCTTCCCGGTCATCACCATCCGCGACATGGTGCGGGGGCTGGTGGCGCTGCTCGACGGGCTCGGGATCGCGCGGCTGCACGCGGTGGTCGGCGGATCGATGGGCGGTATGCAGGCGCTGAGCCTTGCCGCCAACTGGCCCGAGCGTGCGGCGCGGGTGCTGGTGATCGCCTCGACCGCCCGCCATTCGGCCCAGAACATCGCCTTCCACGAAGTCGGGCGGCAGGCGATCATGGCCGATCCGGCGTGGGCCTCAGGCGACTACTATGCCGCCGACGCCAAGCCCGACAACGGCCTCGCCGTGGCGCGGATGGCGGCGCATATCACCTACCTCTCCGAAGCGGGCCTGACCGAGAAGTTCGGCCGCCGCCTGCAGGACCGCGCGGCCAAGGGGTTCAACTTCGACGCCGAGTTCCAGGTGGAAAGCTACCTCAGGTATCAGGGCAGCGGCTTCACCCGGCGGTTCGATGCGAACTCCTATCTCTACATCACCCGCGCGATGGACTACTTCGACATCGCCGAAGAGCACGGCGGGAAGCTCGCCGATGCGTTCCGCGGCACCGAGGCGCGGTTCTGCATCGTCAGCTTCGATACCGACTGGCTCTACCCCACCGCCGAAAGCCGCCATGTCGTGCACGCGCTCAATGCGGCGGGCGCGAAGGTCAGCTTTGTGGAACTCTCCGCGCCCAACGGACACGACAGCTTCCTGCTCGAACACGACCAGCTCGACCGGGTGGTGAAAGGGTTCGTCGAATGAGCCTCGCGCCGTCCCAGCTACGCCCCGACCTTGCCGCGATCGCCGCCCATGTCGCGCCGGGCAGCCGGGTGCTCGATATCGGCTGCGGGGACGGCGCGCTGATGGCGGAGCTGGAGGCGCGCAGCGGGTGCGATGCTCGGGGCATGGAATTGGACGGCGCGCTGGTCGAACGCTGCGTGTCGCGCGGGCTCAGCGTGGTGCAGGGCGATGCCAATATCGACCTTGCCAACTACCCCGACAAGGCGTTCGACTATGCGATCCTCAGCCAGACCCTGCAGACCGCGACCCGGCCCGATCTGATGCTCGACGAGCTGCTCCGCGTCGGCCGCCGCGCCTTCGTGTCCTTCCCCAACTTCGCGCATTGGCGCACCCGCGCCGCGCTGCTGCTGGGCGGGCGGATGCCGGTCACCCGCGCGCTACCGGTGAGCTGGTACGAGACCGAGAACATCCACCACGTCACGGTCGAGGACTTCCGCGATCTGGCGAAGATGAAGGGCGCGAGCATCGAGCGTGCGTGGTTCTTCGCCGATGAACGGCAGATCGGCGCGCCAGCAGCAAACTGGCGCGCCGAATTCGCGGTGTTCGAATTAAGCCGGTAGGATCAGCCCGCGCGGTGCAGCATGCACAGCTTGTGGCCGTCGAGATCGAGCACGTAACCGAGGTTCAGCGTGCCCATTGCACCGGTGCGCGGGCCCGGCGGGTCTTCGATCGACGTCCCGCCCGCAGCGACCGCGGCGTCGTGAAAGGCCTGCACCTGCTCGAGGCTGTCGCAGGCAAAGCCGATGGTGGCGCCATTGGCGCAAGCCGCCGGTTCGTCGTTGATCGGCTGGCTGATCGCGAAGATCCCGCCGTTGTGGAACCAGAACACCCGCTTGTGGCCGGTCGATGCCTCGTTGACATTGCCCGGGCCAGCGCCGAGCGTGGCCAGCACCTTGTCGTAGAACGCCTTGGCGGCATCGATATCGTTCGTGCCCAACATGATGTGACTGAACATCGGCTTCCTCTCCTCTCCTTGCGTAAGGTGGGTTGCGGATTAGGACGGATCGGCCCCCGCCACAACCGTGTTTCCGGCGCGATTTCGGTAGCCGCAGGTTCATCGCGGTGCGAATAGGAAAAGCCATGCTGACCGCTCTCCTCGCCGCCGCCCTGACGCTGCAAGCCGCCCCGGCCGCGCCGACCATCGCTCAGGACCAGCGCGCGCTGCTGCGCTGCGCGGCGGCCTTCGCGATCGTCTCCGATGGCCAGGCGAAGGGCCGCGCCGAGGCCAATCGCTGGCCGGTGCTGGGCACCCGCGGGCGCGAGTTCTTCGTGCGGGCGCTGGCGCAGTTGATGGATCAGACCGGGCTCGACCGCGACGCGGTCAGCCGCCTCGCCAGCAGCGAGGCGCAAAGCCTGCGGGAGCGCGGCGAGGTCGACCGGATCATGCCCTCGTGCCTCACCATGCTCGAGCTTTCGGGCCTGTGAGATTATGCCCCGCTGCCCGCCGCGCGGCGATGGATTTGCCGCGGCAAATGCGGCATTGATGCGACCACCATGTGGCTGCTCCATCAATTCCCACTGTGCCCCTTCAGCCGCAAGATCCGGCTGCTGCTGAGCGAAAAGAACATCCCCTTCGAACTGGTGCGCGAAGACCCCTGGGCTGCGTCCGACCTGTTCTTCAACCTCAACCCTGCCGGGCGCACTCCGGTGATCGCCAATCAGGACAAGAACATCGTCATCCCCGACAGCTGCGCGATCGCGGAGTTCTTCGAGGAGACGGTCGATCGCAACCCGATGATCAACGGCACCGCCGCCCAGCGCGCCGAGATCCGCCGGCTGGTCGCGCTGTTCGACGAGAACTTCTATGCCGATGTCACCGCCCCGCTCCTGTCCGAGCGGATGAAGAAACGCATCCTGCGCCAGCCGCCCGACAGCGGCGCGCTGCGCAATGCGATGAAGATGGCGCACGGGCATCTCGACTATCTCGATTGGTTGATCGACAACCGTCCCTGGGTCGCCGGGTCGACCATGAGCCTCGCCGATCTGGCCGCTGCGGCGCAGATTTCGGTTGCGGACTATCTCGGCGGGATCGACTGGGCCGGGCATGAACAGGCACGCGGCTGGTATGCCGTGTTCAAGAGCCGCCCGAGCTTTCGTCCCCTGCTGACCGAGCGGATGGACGTGATCAAGCCGCCGCCGCACTACGCGCTCGTGGACGGTTAGGTAACGAAAGCGGGTTTGCTTGCGTAATGCCACTCTCGCGTCGATAGTGGCGCCGTAGAGAGGACCGATCGATGGACAATGCCGACCCCCGCAGCCTGACCGATGCCGAATGGCGCGAAAAGCTGACGCCGATGCAGTATCACGTGCTGCGCGAAGCGGGCACCGAGCGCGCCTTCACGGGCGAATACGACAAGTTCTACGACGAGGGCGAATACCACTGCGCCGCCTGCGGCACGCAGCTGTTCTATTCGACCGCCAAGTATAACAGCGGCTGCGGCTGGCCCGCTTTCACCAAGCCTTCGACCGACGAGGTGATCGAGGAATACCGCGACACCAGTTACGGCATGGTCCGCACCGAAGTGCGCTGCGGCAAGTGCGGGGGGCATCTCGGCCATGTCTTCCCCGATGGCCCGCCCGAACAGGGGGGGCTGCGTTACTGCATCAATTCGGCCGCGCTGATCTTCACCCCGGCCAAGGATTGAGCCGGACCGGCACGAAACGGGGACAGCGCCGCAAGCCCGGGTTCACCCGCGGTTACAACTTGCCTATGCATGGGCGCGAAGGGCCCGATCGAGGCCCGGTGTGAGGTTGGCGCAGGCACATGTCGAGACGCGGTGACGGGTTGCAGAACAAGGGCGCGCGCGGAAAGCGCCGGGCCGCGGCGGAGCGCGCCCAGCCCCCGGCACCCGCGCGTTCCGGCGGGCCGGGCGGTCCCGAGGGCGGCGCGCCCTCGCCACTGTGGCGCTGGACCAAGCGGCTGTTCGTGTGGGGCGCGGCGCTGGCGGTGCTCGGCCTCGTGTTCCTCGCCTTCGCGGTCGGATTTGCCGCGCAGTCGCTCCCCGATTACGATACGCTGAAGGCGACCCAGCCCGGGCAGACCATCGTGGTGCGCGCGCGCGACGGGCGCGAGCTGGTCGAGATCGGGCCCAGCTTCGGCGAGTGGATCCCCTACCGCGACATCCCCGAGAACATGACCAATGCGATGATCGCGGTCGAGGACAAGCGGTTCCGCTCGCACCTCGGGGTCGATCCGGTGCGCCTCACCGGCGCGCTGGTCGAGGGGCTGACGGGTTCGCGCGAGCGGCTCGGCGGAACTTCGACGATCACCCAGCAGCTGGCGCGCAACCTGTTCCTCAACAACAACCGCTCGCTCGACCGCAAGGCGCGCGAGGCGGTGCTGGCGATGGCGCTCGAATGGAAGTTCTCCAAGGAGGAGATCCTCGAGCTCTACTTGAACAAGGTCTATTTCGGCGGCGGCGCCTATGGGATCGACTCGGCCTCGCGCAAGTTCTTCAGCCACCCTGGCACCGAGCTCAATGTCGGCGAGGCGGCGATTATCGCCGGGCTGGTCAAGGCGCCGAGCCAGTATTCGCCGACCGCCGATGTCGATGCCGCGGTGGGCCGCGCCAAGGTGGTGCTCGGACTGATGCGCGAGCAGGGCTACATCTCCGCCGATCAGGCGAGCGTCGATGTCAGCGCAGTGCAATTGAAGCAGGACGCGGGGCAGAATTCGGTGCGCTATTTCACCGATTGGGTGCTGCCGCAGCTCGATATCATCCTGCCCGAAACCTACGAGCCGATCGAGGTGTGGACCACGCTCGACATCGGGATGCAGCGCGCCGCCACCGCCGCGATCGAGGCCAACACCCCCAAGGGCGCACAGGGCGCGCTGGTCAGCCTTGACCGCGACGGGGCGATCCTCGCGATGGTCGGCGGCACGGATTACGTCGCGAGCAACTACAACCGCGCCACCGCCGCGATGCGCCAGCCGGGATCGGCCTGGAAGCTGTTCGTCTATCTCGCCGCGCTCGAGGCGGGCTATACCCCGGAAGACAAGGTCACTGACGAGCCGGTGACGATCGACGGGTGGAGCCCGCGCAACTCCAATGGCCGCAATGTCGGCGAGACCGACCTGCGCACCGCCTTTGCCTATTCGATCAACACCGTCGCCGCGCAGCTGGGCAACGAGGTCGGGTTCGGCACGGTCGCCTCGATGGCGCGGCGGCTGGGGGTCACCTCCAAGGTCGATACCGTCCCCTCGATGGTGCTCGGCTCCTCGGAGATGCGGGTGATCGAGATGACCCAGGCCTTCGCCGGGGTCGCGGCCAAGGGCAGTGCCATTGCGCCCTACGGAATCACCAAGGTGACCGGCGCGAGCGGCGAGGTGCTCTACCGCCACGAGAACGCCGCCAGCGCTCCGGTCCTGCCCGACTATGTCGTCGCGGGGATGACCGATCTGCTCCAGGCTGCGGTGCAGACCGGCACGGGGCGCGCTGCCGATATCGGAAGGCCGGTGGCGGGCAAGACCGGCACCACCTCGTCGAACAAGGACGGCTGGTTCATCGGCTTCTCCTCCGGCGTCACCACCGGGGTGTGGATGGGGCGCGACGATGCCAAGCCCGTGCCCGGTCTGCAGGGCGGGCGTGCCCCTGCGCAGGCCTTTGCCGCCTATATGCGCTATGCGGTCAAAAACCGCCCGGTCGAACAGTTCGACGTGACGCTCAACCTGCCCGAATGGCAGCTCGAGCCGGACGAGGAAGCGATGTTCGGCAGTCCCGAGGACTATTACTACATCGACGAGCAGGGCAACCTGATCGAGCCCGAACGGCGCGAGGACGGTTCCGTTCCGCCGGTCGGGCCGGGCGATGCCGCCCCGCCGGCGGCCAGTCCGGATTTCCTCGAGGAAGCGACCGGGGGCAGCCTGCCGCAGGCGCCGAGGAACCAGCGCGAACCGCGGCGCCGGCCGCCGCCGCAGCCGCCCAACCTCAAGCAAGCGGGCGAGTAGCGCGCCCATGCAAAAGGGCGCCGGGATCTGCTCCCGGCGCCCTTTGTGTGTCTGCGGTTCAGCCGTCAGCGCAAGCGGATGGCGATGAAGGCGGGCGGGGTGTTGCCGCGCTGGATGCGCAGCAGCACCGCCTCGCGCTTGTCCGCGATCGCGGCGTTGACCTGCGCCACCAGCGTCTCGACCGAGGTCACCGGCTGGTAATTGGCCGAGAGGATCACGTCGCCGCGGCGCAGGCCCTTGCGGGCGGCATCGGCATTGGGGTCGACCGCGGCGATGACCACGCCCTTGGTCTCGGCCGAAAGGCCGAGCGAACGGGCGATCCCCGGCGTGATCGCCATCACCTGCATCCCGAGCTTCTGCTCGATGGTCTGATCCGAGGTACCCGGCGCCATCGGCTCCTCGGCTTCGGGATCGAAGGTCTGGGCGCGCGCCTGCAGTTCCTGCTCGGTCGGGCGCTTGCCGAGTGCCACGGTGATGTTGACGCGTTTCCCGTCGCGCAGCACCTCGATCGGCACATTCGCGCCCGGCTGCAGATTGGCGACGAGGAAGGAGACCGTCTGTTCGGACGTCACATCCTTGCCGTTCACCTTGGTGATGATGTCGCCCACCTTGATTCCGGCCCGGCTGGCGGGGCTGGGGCCGGCGCCGGGAACGTCGTCGGCAAGCCCCTGCACCAGCTCGCCGCGGCGCTTGGGCAGGCCGAGCGAGGCTGCCAGATCCTCGTCGATCGGCTGCAGTTGCACGCCAAGATAGCCGCGCTGGATTTCCTCGCCGCTGCGCAGCTTCTCGACAATCGGAGCGGCAATTTCGGCAGGGATGGCAAAGCCGATCCCGACACTGCCGCCCGAAGGCGAGAAGATCGCGTTGTTGATGCCGATCACATTGCCGCGCATGTCGAACAGCGGCCCGCCCGAATTGCCGCGGTTGATGCTGGCATCGGTCTGGATGTAGCGGTCATAGGCTCCGCCCTGACCGGTGTTGCGATAGACCGCCGAGATGATCCCCGCGGTCACCGTGCCGCCGAGGCCGAAGGGGTTGCCGATCGCCACCACCCAGTCACCCACGCGCGCCGCACTCGAATCGCCGAACTTGACGAAGGGGAAGGTGCGATTGGCGCGGATCTTGAGCACCGCGAGGTCGGAGGTCGGATCGGCGCCGATCACGTCGGCCTCGTATTCGGTCCCGTCGGGAAGGGTGATGGTGATCGATTCGAGCGTTGCGCGCGTATCGGGGGGCGAGATGACGTGGTTGTTGGTCACCACCACGCCGTCCGCCGAAATGATGAAGCCCGAGCCGAGCGATTGCGCTTCCTGCGTCTGCGGCTGCTGGCCGCCGCCCTGACGGCGGTTGAAGAGTTCGGCAAAGGGCGTGCCGGCGAAGGGGTTGTTCTGCACCTCGACCCGCTGGCGGGTGGCGATGTTGACCACGGCGGGCTGGAGCTGCGCGGTGAGATCGGCAAAGCTGGCCGGCGCACCGGCGACCGGCACCACCTGGTTCATCACCGCATCGTCGTTCTGCGCCACCTGCGCGCCGAGCGGCGAGCCGGTGATCAGCGAGATGGCAGCGCCGCCCACCAGCAGCGCGCTCGAGAGACCATATACATAGCGCACTTTGTTCACGTCCTCTTGGTCCTTATCCTTGGTGGGAATGCGCGGGCGAGTGCCTGCGTTCCGGAAAAGCGTCTGGCCGGTGCCCCGGGCATTCGGGCCGGGGCCAAGATGCGCTTGCGGGCGCTGAACGCCGTTTGAACACGGCTCGCCGTTGAGCGCCCTGCATCGGCGTTTGGTCGATTGCTATTGTTCCCCCTTGAACTGGCGGAAATACTCGCTGTCATCCGAAAGCACCATGCTGCTTTGCCCCTGGCCCGCCAGGAAGGTCTGACGGTAGCTCTGCATGGCACGATAGAAATCGTAGAACTTCGGGTCTTTTCCATAAGCCTCGGCATAGATGCGCGCGGCTTCGGCGCTGGCTTCGGCCTGGATGATCTGCGCATCGCGCTGCCCCGCCGCGCGGATCGTGGCGGCCTGTTCCTGCCGATCGGTCTTCATCCGGATGAAGGCGGCATCCAGCGGCGCGCCTTCGGGCAGATCGGCTGCCTTGATCCGGACGTCGAGCACCTGCGCCCCATAGGTGCGCGCCTGCCTGTCGAGCGTGCGGGTGATGTTGGCCATCGCGCTCCCCCGCTCGGCATTGATCAAGGCCGCAAACGGTCGGCGCCCCAGCTCCTGCCGCAGCACCGAGGTGAGGATCGGCAGCAGCTGCGCTTCGAGCTGGCGCTCGGTCCCGGCCTTCTCGACCAGCCGGACCGGATCGATGATGCGATAGCGCGCATAGGCATCGACCTGCAGCCGCTGCTGATCGTTGGAGAGCACCTGGGTGCGCTCCATGTCGAGATCGAGCACCCGCCGATCGATCATCCGCACTTCCTCGATGAAGGGAATGCGCGGCGCAATTCCTGCGCCAGTCGAGCCATAGGGCACATCGGGCCGGAACTGGTTGATGACGCGCACCGGGTTGCCGGTGCGGATCACCACCGCCTGATGCGTTTCGGGGACGATGACGACGCTCGAAAGCAGCGCCACCACCAGCACGATCCCGGCGATCACCAAGGTCTTGGTGTCCTGGAGAATTGCGTTCATGGCTTACTGCCCCTGTTGCTGCGGCTGGGCCGGCTGCTCGGCGCGGCGCTTGAGCTCCGGGAGCGGCAGGTAGGGCGTCACGTTGCCCGAATCGACGATCGTCTTGTCGGTCTTCGAAAGGATCGCTTCCATGGTCTCGTAATAGAGCCGCCGCCGGGTGACCTCGGGGGCGAGCTTGTATTCCTCGTAGATGTCGTTGAATTCGCTCGCATCGCCCTGCGCGCGGGCGAGCAGCTGCTGGGCCACGGCGCGCGCGCGGTTGATCTCGGCGTCGGCATCCTGCTGCGCGGTCGAGACGTCCTTGAACGCCTCCTCCACCCGGCCCGGCGGATCGACCTTGTTGATTTCGATCCCCTGCACGCTGATGCCGGAACGATAGGCATCGAGCCGCGCCTGCATTGCGGCGCGCACGTCCTGCTCGATCTCGGCCCGGCCCGCGCCGGTCAGCACGCTGTCGAGCTTTTGCCGCGCCACCGCCGCGCGCATCGCGGCCTCGCCGATCTCGAGCAGCGCGTTGCGCGGGTCGGACAGCTGGTACTTGAAGAGCGCCAGATCGGCGATGTTCCAGCGGATCTGGTAGGAGAGATCGACGAGGTTCTGGTCGGCGGTGAGGATCAGGTTCTCGCCCTTGGTGCCGGGCACGGGTTCGGCGCGCACCGCGGTGACGTTTTCCTTCTCGACCATGTGGATCGGCCAGGGCGCCGTGAAGTTGGTGCCGGAATCGAGGGAATGGGAGTATCGCCCGCCAAACCAGGTCACCACCGCCTGCTCGCCGGGCTGAATGAAGTGGACGCTGGTCACGGCCACCCAGATCAGCGCGACCCCGCCGATGATCACCGGCACCCAGCTCTTGCCGCCGGGCCGTTCGGGCAGGCGGAAGCCGCCCCCGCCGCCAGCGCGGCGCGGGCCTTCGGGGCCGCGGCTGCGGAAGATGTCCTCGATGCTGGCAGAGCGGCGCTTGCCGGGCTCGCCGCCGCCGGGCAGCCACGGGTTGCGCGGTCCCCCGCCCCTGCCATCGCCCGAACCGCCGCCGTCGCTGGTCGGGCCCCCCTCGCCTGGCTCGCCGTCATTGCCGGCGCCGCCCCAGGGGTTGTTCCTGCCCGCCATGGCGAGACCCTTGAGGCCTGCACCAATCCGTTCCTTCCAGCCGTCCACTCTCTGCATAAGGCCGTTATAGGCACGCTCCCCTGCGAAAAACAGGGGTTCGCTGCGTGAATTTGGTGTTAGAGGCGTGCCGCAATGAGCAACCTGCCGCATCCGCCCCGACAGCCGGAAGCCGAAGAGGCGCTGATCCGTGCGGCGCTTTCGCCGGCAATCAACCACCGCTTGCGCTCGGCGCGGATCGTCGGCGGGCGCGCGGTGATCGTCGCCGAGGCAGGCGATCTCTCGCAGGAGGCGCGCGAAGAGCTCGAAGCCGCCATCACCGCCGCGCTCACCCCGCTGGAAGGCATTGACGAGGTGCGGATTGCGCTCACCGGCGAGCGGCGACGGCGGCGGATCATCGCGGTGGGATCG